>ENA-OPZD01000001-OPZD01000001.1-human-gut-metagenome-genome-assembly--contig:-NODE-1-length-413711-cov-20.226365_pt1 | contig 413711 bp, 361 predicted proteins | sample MGYA00242479_ERZ504495 | MGnify/ENA primary metagenome ERZ504495 (study PRJEB26092, sample SAMD00036286) | human gut metagenome | host: Homo sapiens | study: EMG produced TPA metagenomics assembly of... | reverse complement strand
TCATCACCAAGAACAAGAAGCAGTCCGGCAAGACGTTGTTCATCGACGCGCGCGATATGGGAACCATGGTGTCCCGCAGGCTCCGCGAGTTTACCGATGAGGACATCGCCAAGGTATCGACTGCGTTTGACACGTTCCGTGACGGCACTCTGGAAACGGAGAAGGGCTTCTCCGCCATCGCCACGACGGAAGATATCAAGGCGCAGGATTACATCCTGCTCCAGGCCGCTACGTCGGTGTCGCCGAAGTGGAAGAAGACGATGAGCCATTCGAGGAGAAGATGACCCGTCTGACCGATGAGATCGCCAAATGCTTCGAAGAATCCAACCGTCTGCAAGAGCAGATCAAGAAGAATCTGGAGGCCATCGGCTATGGGCTATAAGACCACGCTGTGTGACGTAAGCCTCGATGGAGGACACTACGGCATTGCTGCTCCCGCAGTAGATTTCAAACCAGGGCTTCCCGCTTATTTGCGCATCACAGATATCAACGATGACGGAACTCTGAATCCTTCCGATCGGAAATCAGTAGATGACTCTTCTGCTGGCAACTATTTGCTTCATGAAGGCGACATCGTATTCGCACGAACGGGAAACAGTACCGGTAGGAATTACTATTACGATCCGCGGGATGGAGAATACGCATATGCCGGATTCCTTATCAAGTTCAGTCTTGATCCAAGGAAGATAAACCCTCGTTATATGAAGTATTACGCCCAATCGAAGCAGTATTGGGATTGGGTCTCAAGCTTTAATACGGGAAGCACGAGAGGCAATATCAACGCCAAGACATACGCATCTATGCCGATCGATCTGCTCTCAAGGCAGATTCAAGACGGCATAGTCGCCATTTGCGACGCAATTGACGACAAAATCCGTATCAACAGGCAGCTAAATGATTATTTGTTAGCTGCGTGAGGTCAACCTTCGAAACATCAATTTCGCCAGACATGAGCTTGGGTAGAAGCGTGTCTCGGAGGTCTTCTAACTGACGATTCTCATCCTCAAGGTGACGTTGTTCCTCAAGCAGCGGAGAAGCCCACTCTTCAAACTTGGCGCACAAGTTGATGTTAGGGAGCGTGAGCTCGATGCCCGCCATTGTCTTTCCCGACACTTCCGGGAAAGTGGTACCCGAGCCAGCATCGGCAATTCGATCCTTGTTGCGTACAAGAAAACAGTAGACAAAAGCTGTGCCAATTTCTTTATGCGGCACGATTGATTTGAAACCTTGGTTTGTGGTTACCTCGTCGGAAGCAATGGCGATGTAGCCGATTGGTGCTCTTGAGCTGAATAGCACAGTGCCCGCAGGCAACTTCTTAATGCTACAAGAGTCGAACCCAACTCGAGTAATGTCATCGGCTCCGTGTGCAACGAACTTATTGGTAGTATTCGATAGATCCTTGGGTGTTATCCAGCCAATCCCTTCATGACAGTAATATTCTGGCCTCTTCTTGGAAGGTGTAGCCCCGCCCACCACATCACCTATGTCAGAAATCGTGCCATTATAGGTGCCCGCCCCTCTGAATAGGTGGTCGTAACGAGCAAGCAAACATTGCTCTAAATAATCATTTATCAGGCTGTGGGTCTTTTTGTAGCGTTTGTTGTCCGTCCGGATTGGCCTCTGAATTTCATGAGTGGTTCCGTGAACATTTTTTCTTTGGTTACGGTCACCTATGCAAAGCAGATTTGGGATGAGATGATCTGCCCTAAAGATACCAAGGAAGAAGAATCCTTGCAGGCTAGTTGTGACTGTAATCGAGGTGAGGAGCAAGAACTGATGAGGCCGGATTTTCGAAGAAGTGAATTAAATGAGGGACAGGTCGAAATGAAAGTGGACGATGATGCGCATTCAATCGTGCCTGGATCAACGTCAGCGTATGTCCAAAAGAACTCCGTGACGACATCTGGGTCATCGGACAATTTATTGCAACAATTGTTGCGGTTGGTAACTGTTCAGGGCTGTTTATTGGCGTTATGTACTTTGCGTCGATATTCATCGAGTCCGGACGATCGACATGACGCCGATTAGCGTAGTCCAGGAAAGATTGTCGATGAATAAACTGCTGGTTCGATGGACATTGGAAACCATATTCGATGTTCATCGAACCGGCAGTTTCTATTTACTTTCAGTGCTTGACCGACAGTGTTTGCTGCAAGGTATGTGAGTCGTGCGGAGGCACGATGACCGCGCAGTCGCGATTGTTGACGGCTTCCACGCACACGAAGCCACGCCATTCGCCGTCGCTCAAATCTCCGATGGCATTGCCGGCTTGCTCTCCCGGATTCCATACCACGGTCTGCGCTGCGCCCTGCTTGGAGACAATGATGGTGCGCTGCAACACGGGGTCGCGCAGCTCAAGCGTATCCGCCGAATAGTAGATGCGGTCAACCATGCCTTGGAAGGTCACAGGTTCATTACCTTGGTTGCAACGGGGATCGCCGTCCAATACGGTATCGAGATAATCGGTGCCCTCCAGCCCGCACACCTGCGACTGTTCGGCGTCTCCAACCTGCAGATACGTATGCAGTGCCTCTTCGTAAGACAATGGCTCGTCTCCATCGTTACATACGGTAAGCGACATCGTCAACTCACAGCCGACTTCAATGGTGTAAACGGCATGAAATTGAGGATTCGGTCCAGAAACAAACTGGGAAAGTATATCTGCGTTGATCTCGCTGGAATCCAATGTATAGCGCAACAAGGCATCGGAAGAACCTTCCTTGTCATAATGCCAGAAGCTATTGCGGGCAAAACCATGCTTGGGCTTCTTCGAAGCCACATGCCCGCCTTCGAAACCGGAATTGAACCAAGGGAAAATAATCGGAACACCGCCGCGGATGGCAGTTCCTTCCTTAAGATGAATCGCCTTTGGCCGCCAAACCACAGTCTGTTCGCCGGCAGGTGCCCAGGAAAGCACATGCGCACCGTAATCGCTGACTGATGCCGTTGCGTCTTCGTTGACAATATCTCTGATAGTGAAAGTGCTACTCATACGACCAGTATAAACAAGACAACGTTGAAGCGGGATTGTAGAAAGAAGGACTTTGCAGGATTGCGGAATTTCTTGGATTTTTCGGCTTTGCACGTGAAGGAAAAAGAGGATTGCGGCAACACGCGCTTGTAGGCTTCTGCTAGTATCATCCATGAAAGTACAAGGAAGATAGCCGGTTCGTTCCAACTTGCGTGATGGAGGGTGAATCAAGGCTGTGAAAAGCTGAAGATTTCCAGAATCCGAACGATTGCAAGTAACGGCATCGAATCAGTCCAGGACCAGGTTGGGGTTTGTGAGACCGGCTTTGGGTGTGACAGTGGAAAGAGACCGACATGTCTGCAGAAAAGACCACGGAACCGGACGAAGTGCTCACCGACGATGAACTTCAGGCTGCCACAGCGCCTGAGCAGTCCATCGAGGAAGATGACAAACCTCGCAAGCGTACCGTCGTCGTGGCCGAAGACGAATCCGTGAACCGTATGGATTTGGTTGCCATGCTGGAAGATAGTGGCTACGAGGTTGTGGGCGAAGCCGCTAACGGTGAGGAAGCAGTCGAATTGACCCGCAAGTTCCGTCCAAGCGTGGTATGCATGGACGTCAAGATGCCTCGTATGGATGGCATCGAAGCGGCGGGCATCATCTGTGATGAGAATATCGCTCCGGTCGTTATGCTTACGGCATTCTCCCAGTCCGATCTGGTCAAGAAGGCCACGGGTGCAGGTGCCATGGCATACGTCACCAAGCCGTATGAGGAATCCAAGCTGCTTCCGGCTCTGGAAGTGGCCATGGGCCGTTTCGCCGAAATCAACGATCTGCTCGACAATGTGGAGCGCAGCGAATCCAAGCTGCACGAAACCGAAGAGCAGCTGAAGAAGGCGGAAGAGCAGCTGAAGAAGGCTGAGGAAACCCTCGAGGAACGTAAGCTTGTCGACCGTGCCAAGGGCTTGCTGATGGATAAGGCTGACTTCTCCGAGCAGGGCGCGTTCCGTTGGATTCAGAAGACCTCCATGGACCAGCGCATCCCGAAGAAGCGTCTGGCTATGGCCATCATCGCCAAGTACGGTGATCAGAAGTCGGAAGCAGAGGATGAGCGCTAACACAGCAACTGTGGAAGGCACTACGCGCGGGACGCTATTGGTCGTTGACGGCCATTCCTTGGCGTTCCGCGCTTTTTTGCCTTGCCCGTAGAGAATTTCAGTACATCCGCAGGTCAGGCGACCAACGCCGTCTGGGGCTTCGCCACCATGCTTTCGCAGGTGATCGACGCGGAGCATCCGGATCATCTTGCCGTCGCTTTCGACGTCAAAGGCGGCACGTTCCGCAATACGATGCTGCCGCAGTACAAAGGCACGCGAGATGCGGCTCCGGAAGATCTGCTCACGCAGTTGCCTCTGATTCAACAGATGCTTGATGCGTTGGGCGTCACGTTCATCGAAAAACCCGGATATGAGGGTGATGATGTGATCGGCACGTTGGCGAGCATGGGAGACAAAGCAGGCTATCGCACGCTGGTGCTATCCGGCGATCGTGACGCGTTCCAGCTCATCAACGACAACATCACAGTGTTGTATCCGGGGCATCATTTCAAAGATTTGAAGCATATGACTCCCGACGCGGTGGTGGAGAAATACCACGTCACGCCGGAGCAATATCCGGATCTTGCCGCGCTTCGTGGCGAAACCGCCGACAACATCCCCGGCGTTCCCGGCGTGGGCGATGGATTCGCGGCCAAATGGATCAACCTGTATGGCGGACTTGACCAGATTATCGAGCATGCCGACGAAATCGGCGGCAAAAAAGGCGAGGCGTTGCGGGCCAATATCGATCAGGTCAAACTGAATCGTTCCGTGAATGCCTTGGTGCGTGACCTTGACCTTGGCGTGTCCATCGAGGATTTGACTTTCGGTCAGGTGGACGCCAACCAGCTCAACCAACTGTTCACCAGACTTGAATTCGGCATACGCACCAAAAACCGTGTGCTGAGAACATTCAATGCGGGGAAGCCCACCAACGATCCCGTGCAGCAAGACGAGTCCGGCAAGCTGGAAATACCAGAATTCGAAACGATTGATTCGCCGGAGGCACTGGAATCATGGGTGCAATCCAATCTGCAGGCGACGAACAAGCATCTGCATGATGAGCGAGAAATCGCGCCGAAAACAACTCCTTCCGGCTTCGCCATTGATCATACGAAGAAGTGCGCACAATCCGTGGCCCGCTCATGGGTGTTGCAGGTGGAAGGCGAAAGCAAGCCAGGGAACGCGGCTTATTCGTCGCTGATGATCGCATCGCAAGGCAAAGCGATTCGCATCAATCATATTGATCGCGATATGGCGTCACAACTGCAAACGGTACTTGACGAACACCACCAATCCATGGTGGTGCATGGGTATAAGGAACAGTCCCACCTGCTGGAAAGCGTCGGTGTGGCGTTGCCGAAGCCGCTGTTCGACACCAAGCTTGCCGGGTATCTGGTCCATCCCGATTTCCATGCCGACACGCTGGAACGGGCGGCGGCGCATTTCCTTGACCTGCATATCGAGGAACAGTCCGAGGGCGCGACGCAAGGCACGCTTGATTTCGACGAGCCGGACGATAGTGCGCAGCGGAATGACAACCAGCTTCCGCGCCATACTGCGATTGTTGGTTTGCTGGCGCGTAAACTGGCGGATTCATTGGATCAGCGTGAGCAGTTCTCATTGCTTGAATCTGTGGAGATTCCAGTATCCCGTGTGCTGTATGGCATGGAGCATGCCGGTGCGCAAGTCGATATGAACAGGCTGATGAGCATGCGTGAACAGCTTGCCGCCGACGCGAATTACGCGCAGGAAACGGCATGGCAGTATGCGGGCGAGCGCGTGAATCTGCAAAGTCCTAAGCAGTTGCAGAAGATTCTGTTTGAGGATATGGGTTTGAAGCCTACGAAGAAGACTAAGACTGGTTCGTATACTACGAATGCGGCTGCTTTGCAGGTGTTGCGTGATCGTTCGTATGGTAATGATAGGGCTTGTCAGTTTCTTGATGCGTTGTTGTTGCATCGTGAGAAGAATAAGCTTAAGCAGATTGTGCAGACGTTGATTGATGCGACGAACAGGTCTGATGGTCGCATTCATACGACGTTTGAGCAGACTGTGGCTGCGACTGGTCGGTTGAGTTCGGTTGATCCGAATTTGCAGAATATTCCGAATCGTGATCCTGCTGGTCGTGAGATTCGTTCGGCTTTTGTGCCCGGTGAGGGTTTTGAGTCGTTGTTGAGTTCGGATTATTCTCAGGTTGAGTTGCGTATTATGGCTGATCTTTCTGGTGATGAGGCGTTGATTGAGGCGTTCCGTTCCGGTAGGGATTTTCATAAGTATGTGGCGAGTTTGGTGTATGGCGTTCCTGTGGATGAGATTACGTCTGATCAGCGCAGTCATGTTAAGGCGATGAGCTATGGCTTGGCATATGGGCTGAGCACGTATGGGCTTTCGCAGCAGCTTGGCATTAAGCCGGGTGAGGCCGAGTCATTGAAGCGGCAGTATTTTGCGACGTTCGGCAAGGTCCATGAGTATTTGGAGTCGTTGGTTTCTTCGGCTCGTGAAAAGGGATATACGGAGACGATTTATGGTCGTCGTAGGTATTTTCCGGGCTTGAAGTCGCCGAATCGTGCGGTACGTGATGCTGCGGAGCGTGCCGCATTGAATGCGCCTATTCAGGGTTCTGCTGCGGATATTATGAAGATCGCTATGATTCGTGCTGATGATGCGTTGCATGAGGCTGGTCTTGCCAGTCGGATTATTTTGCAGATTCATGATGAACTTGTGGTGGAGGTTGCGCCGGGTGAGGCGGAGCGTGTCACTGCGTTGGTGAAGGATGCCATGGAGCATGCGGTCGATATGGCGGTTCCGTTGGATGTTTCCACGGGTATTGGTTCGGATTGGCAGCTTGCCGCGCACTGATACGGTACTGGGTTTCGTGTGTGTTGCGGATGTGCGTGGTCGAGCAATGGCATAAGGAGGAATGATGGCAACGCTGAAGCAGGTTGTGGATGTGCTGGAAACGTTGTATCCGCTTCGCTATGCGGAGCAGTGGGATGAGCCTGGTCTTATCGTGGGTGATTTGCGTCAGCCTGTGCGCGGTATCGCTTTTGCGGCTGATCCCTCTATGGCGGTGGTTGATCAGGCGATTGCCGGTGGTGTTGATTTGCTGGTTTGCCATCATCCGTTGTTCTTCCGTTCCGTTCATGCGGTGTCGGGATTGGGTTTCCGTGGTGAGATTGTGCGTAAGCTCAATCTTGCCGGATGTGCGTTGTGGGTGGGGCATACGAATGCCGATGCGGCGTATCGTGGCGTCGGCATGGCTGCGGCTGACATGTTCGGTTTGGTGGATCAGCGTCCGCTGGTGCCCATCGATGATCCGGATGCCGAGCATCCGGTCGGTTTGGGGCGTGTGGGGCGTCTTGCCGAACCTGTGGCGTTGCGTGATTTCGCCAGTCGAGTAGCTGGCGCGCTGCCGTACACCGAGCTTGGCGTGCAGGTTTGCGGCGATCTGGACGTTCCGGTCAGCACGGTGGCGGTGCTTCCGGGTTCCGGTGATTCCTTGTTCGATGAGGTGCGTGCGGCTGGTGCCGACGTGTATGTGACCAGTGATCTGCGGCATCATCCGGTGACGGACGCCATAGAGCAGGCCCGCTATGAGGCTTCCATGCGTGCTTCCGGCGTTGCCATAGGCCATGGTGACGGGCGTGTGCGTCCGGCGTTCGTCAACACTCCGCACAGCGCTATCGAATCCATGTGGTTCCAGTATGCGATGGAAGACGTTCCCCATGCGGTTGCGGAAGCGACCGGCGACATTCCTGCCGTGCGTTGGATTTCCATGAATACCGATCCATGGAATATGGTATTTCCTTCGAGCGGGCAGGAACGGTGACGCGTCATGTGTGACGAGGCGGTAGACGGAACCCAGGTGGACGTATTGCTGGATGAATCCAGCGATGGCGTGGACATGTCCGGTATGGTCACGGTGCTTGACAGCAGGCACGTGTATCAGGGTGCGATTTTCGGCGTCGACGACCTGCGGATCGCATTGCCGATGCGTGACGGAGGGCAAACGGTGATTCGCCGTCAGGTGATGCGTCACGCGCCTTGCGTGGTCATGCTGGTGCATGATTGCGCGAATGACCTGTATCTGATCGAACGGGAATACCGTATCGGCTGCGACGCCTTCGCCTACGGTCTGCCGGCTGGACTCATCGACGGGGGAGAGGACGTGGAGGAGGCCGCGCTGCGGGAGCTTCGTGAGGAAACCGGTGTGGAGCCCGCCGGGCGTGACGGTGTCGAATTCGACCATGTGGGGCAGTTTTACTCGTCCGAAGGCATGACCGACGAGCTTGCCAACATCATGGTGCTTTACCTGCATGCATGGCATCCCGTCGAACGTCATTTCGACGGCGATGAGCACGTCGAATCGGCGTGGGTCTCCTGGCAGCGGCTGCGCGGCACCCGTATTACGGCCTCCAATTCCATGATCGCTATTCTTCACGAGCAAATTCGACGAAACCGGCAAAATACAGGCAAGAGTTCTTTCGAATCGTAAAAATAATCGCCGAACAACACGAAATTGCGATTTGGGGGCTGAAACGTGAGATACTTGAATCATGCAAATCAGACCCGGATCGATGTATCCACTCGGCGCAAGCTATGACGGCGCCGGCGTGAATTTTGCCCTCTTTTCCCAAGTGGCACAAAAAGTCGAGCTTTGCCTTTTCGATGAGGAAGACAACGAAACTCGAATCGAAATGACCGAGCAGAACTCTTATGTCTGGCACAACTATCTGCCCGGAATCCAACCGGGGCAACGTTACGGCTATCGCGTGTACGGGCCATACGACCCGACGCAAGGCCTGCGCTGCAACCCGAACAAACTGCTGCTTGACCCCTACGCTAAAGCCATCGAAGGCAACATCGACGGCGATGAGAGCCTCTACTCGTACTGGTTCAGAAGCCCCGATGACGTTACCAGCATGAACACGCTCGACTCGGCCGCCCATACCATGAAAGCGGCGTGGTGAACCCCTATTTCGACTGGGGCAACGACCAGCATCCGAACATCTCATATCACGATTCCGTGATTTACGAAGCCCACGTACGCGGCATGACCAACCTCAACATGGACGTGCCGCCGGACATTCGCGGAACCTATGCGGGTCTGGCGTACCCCTCGGTAATCGAATACCTGAAGAAGCTGGGCGTCACGGCCATCGAGCTCATGCCCATCCACCAGTTCGTCAATGACAGCTTCCTTCAGGAAAAAGGCCTGAGCAACTACTGGGGATACAACACCATCGGCTTCTTCGCCCCGCACAACGCGTATTCCAGCTCCGGACAGCGCGGCGAACAGGTCAACGAATTCAAATCCATGGTCAAGGCATACCATCATGCCGGCATGGAAGTCATCCTCGACGTGGTGTACAACCACACCGCCGAAGGCAACAACCGTGGACCGACCCTCAGCTTCAAGGGCATCGACAACGGCGCCTACTACCGTCTGGTCGACAACGACCGCAGACACTACTTCGACACCACAGGCACCGGCAACTCGCTGCTGATGCGCTCGCCGCACGCCCTGCAGCTCATCACCGACAGCCTGCGCTACTGGGTCACCGAAATGCACGTCGACGGATTCCGATTCGATCTTGCCGCCACATTGGCCCGTCAGTTCCAGGAAGTCGACAAACTGTCGGCCTTCTTCGACATCGTCGAACAGGATCCGGTGATCTCCCGCGTCAAGCTGATCGCGGAACCGTGGGATCTCGGCTCTGGCGGCTATCAGGTGGGCGGCTTCCCGTCCAGCTGGTCCGAATGGAACGGCCGCTACCGCGATTGCGTGCGCGACTTCTGGCGCTCGCAGCCGTCCACGTTGCCGGAATTCGCCAGCCGATTCATGGGCAGTTCCGACCTGTATCAGGTCAATGGCCGCCGACCGGTCGCATCCGTGAACTTCATCACCGCGCACGACGGCTTCACCATGAACGATCTGGTGAGCTACAACGAGAAGCATAATGAGGCCAACGGCGAAGGCAATCGCGACGGCGAAAGCAACAACCGTTCTTGGAACTGCGGTGTCGAAGGTCCTACGACCATCAAGGATGTTAACGAGCTTCGTCAACAGCAGATGCGCAACATGTTCGCCACGTTGCTGCTCAGCCAAGGCATTCCGATGATCTGCGGCGGCGACGAAGTGGCGCGCACCCAGCAGGGCAACAACAACGCCTACTGCCAGGACAATGCGATCTCCTGGACGAACTGGGATCTGGACGAGGATCAAAAGGACCTGCTCGAATTCGTATCGAAGCTGATCCATTTGAGGCTTGAGCATCCTGTGCTGCATCGCCGCCGCTTCTTCTCCGGTCGCGAGCAGGGAGACGACAGCACTGCGATTCCGCAGGTCGAATGGATGGATCATACCGGCTCCATTATGGATATGGACGACTGGTCAAACACACACGCCTTCACTGTGATGATCTATCTGAACGGTTCCGATATTCCGGAAACCGACTGGTACGGCAATCAGATGGTCGACAATGATTTCATTCTGATTTTCAACGCGCATTACGAGCCGATCATGTTCACCCTGCCCGATGAGCAATATGGCAAGAAATGGCGCTTAATTGTCGACACGCATAATCCAAAGGGGCCAGAACTCAATTATGAGGCCGGTTTTGCGATTACTGCGCAATCAAGAAGCTTCCTGCTGTTGATGAGCGACAAGAAGCCGTCCAACAAGCACTACAACTTCTGACGGCGCACTCGCGTTATGCCGTCAGAATCCAGTGGGGTGGAGTCGTCGCCAATGCGATGGCTCCACCCCACTGGTATGTATATGTTGAAATCCGGCGGTTGCCGGTCAGCCTTGCATCAGACTTGTGCGGCGAGCCTCGAAACTGTGTCGGGAACAGTTTCGCTGACTTCCGCAAGATCCTCGACGGAGCGTGGTCTTTCAGATTGCGCCAGTATCAGCTGCGTCTGCACGCGATCCGCTTCGATGGCGGCGATTTGACGCGAGAAAATGATGAACCAGCCAAGGAACATCATGCCGGCCAACGCCTCCACATTCGTCAGCGTGTTATGCCCGCTCAGCCATTGGAATCCGGCATAAGCCCCAATCGCAATCGCAAGATCGGAAACCACGTATACGACCTTTGAGAGTTGCGGGGCAAGCCAAGGCAGGGCAATCATCAGCACGCTCATCAAACATGGTAGGCCGCGGGCGAACACGTTGTGCAAAATCGGATGCGGTGTGTAACGGAACATGCCGATACCTACGAAAGCGATGCCGGCCAACGTCAACATGATTGACAGCAGCAGAATCCTCGTACGAAAATGCTTCGGCGTCTCATTGATGGCATTGGAATCCAGATACTGCAATTGCAGACGATACGTGGTGATGAGCTCGGAAACGGCGAAATAGCTGATGATCACAATGCAGATGCCCGCGAGCGTCAGCGTCGAATTGAACATACGCGCGGCGAACGTCGTACGGTCGCCCAATTGAGAGAAATTATTGTTGTACCAGTACGGATCGTCGGACGTCAATCCTGCGATACTCACGCCAGACACCACGAAAAACGGCAGTAGGGAAGCGATCGTTTTGGCATTCATAAGTTCCGCCTGCACGAAAGTGATATAGCCTACAACGCCTGCGATGGCCGCGCATAGGATCGGCAGATAGCCTTTCAGCGTGCGGATGCCCATCATGTTGTTGACGATGGACAACATCATGAACGATGTGACGAAAATGGTCGAAGCATACACCATGGAAAGCGCGAGGATCTCGAAAATACGACGGACCGGAATAGCCCAACCATGTTTGAGTGTCAGCGAACGTGATTTTCGTGCGTAACCCAAACTGAATGAAACGACTCCGCATCCTGCCACGATTCCCGCGCAGACGGTGAACAGACGCTGCGTGACACGCCAGATGGCCGGGGCGAACTGCATGTATGCGTTCATGACGAACCAGGCGATAACGGCGCATGTCACAAAGGAGATGATGCCTGACGATTCGGCCTGCTGGTGACGTCCCATGCCACTCTCCCTTCCGAAATGCTATTGTAAGCCTGTCGTTGTCCAACCATACGCTATAATAGAAACTCGTGTTCACTTGATGCGATTCCGTGAGGCGGATTCGCGGGGTGTGAACGTGAACGGGCTGTAGCGCAGTTTGGTAGCGCGTCTGCTTTGGGAGCAGAATGTCGCAGGTTCAAATCCTGTCAGCCCGACCAAAACCGTTGGAAACAAAGGTGTTTCAGACGGTTTGAAAAATCCTTTCCCCGGTTTCCGGTACAAACACGACGATCGCGGGAATTCCTCGTGGCATTTTGTGATATTCGCATAGTTCTGTCCGCCTGGGTTTTCAAACGGAAATGGTATGGATGGCATTTGATTGTCGAGTTCGAGCAAGATACGGGTGCTGTATGGCGAGATTGAAGCGTTGTTTTCCTCGGGTTTTGGATACGATAAGCCCTATGAACGCATCTCAAGAGAATCTTTGGCCGGCGCCGTTTGCCAGCAAGTCGCTTGACGCCACCGTTGTGGTGCCGGGCAGCAAATCCCTGTCGAACCGTTATCTCATTCTTGCGGCTCTCGGGCATCGTCCTGTGCGATTGGTCGGTCTGTTGCGCTCGCGCGATACCGAGCTGATGATGGACGCGCTGCGTTCGTTGGGAGTGCGCTGCGAAATCGATGAGCAGGTCGACACCACGGTTACGGTGGCGCCGCCGTCCGACGGCCGGTTCCACGGTGGTACGAAGGTGTTCTGCGGTCTTGCGGGAACAGTGATGCGCTTTGTGCCCGGTCTTGCCATGTTCGCGGATGGTCCTGTGGATTTCGACGGTGACGAGCAGGCGTACGCGCGTCCGATGAAGCCCGTGTTGGACGGTCTTGAACAGTTGGGGGCATGTATCGAATACCACGGCGAGGAAGGGCGCCTGCCATTTACAATCACTCCACCTCAAACGGTGAGCCAGCGCGCCGAGCCGAGCGTAGTCAGCATTGATTCTTCGGGATCCTCGCAGTTCATTTCAGGACTATTGCTCATCGGCTCTCGAGTGCCAGGCGGTTTGGAACTGCATCACACGGGGGAGAAGACACCGAGTTTACCGCATATTCGCATGACCGTGGCCGATCTGCAAGGTTCCGGCGTGCGCGCCAACGCCGACGAACACGCCCGCGTGTGGACCGTGCAGCCGGGAGCCGTGCAGTTGCCCAAAACGGTGACGGTAGAACCTGACCTGTCGAATGCCGCCCCGTTCCTTGGCGCAGCGCTCATCGCCGGAGGAGCCGTGCGCGTGCCCCATTGGCCGGAATCCACCACGCAACCCGGAGGCCTGCTTCCGGGATATTTGGAACGTATGGGAGCCGAAATCAGCTTTCCGGTGATTGACGGCGTCCGGTACTGCGAAGTGACCGGCGACGGCCATGTCAGCGGCCTAGGTGATTTCGACCTGACGGCGGCAGGTGAGATCGCGCCATCATTGGCCGCGATCCTGGTCTTCGCCGATACTCCGACGCGCATGCTGGGCATCGGTCATCTGCGTGGCCATGAGACGAACCGCTTGGAAGCATTGGTCAACGAGATCACCAGAGTCGGGGGAGAGGCCCGAGAGCTTCCCGACGGGCTGGAGATCGCGCCGGTGCCGGCAGCGAATCTCAGGCCGGCTGAAATGGAAACCTATGCGGACCATCGCATGGCGACGTTCGCCGCGATGCTGGGGCTGAAAATCAACGGCATTCTAATCAAGAACATCGCCACCACTGCGAAAACGCTTCCTGATTTCGCAAACATGTGGACCAGCATGCTGGCCTAGCAATGATTGTCCAGGATAATCCGCAAATAATATTGAAAACGGTATGAAAATGTCCTTCCTCCGCAAAAACGGAGGAAGGACATTCTACGTTTGCACAGGATCGTAATCATTCTGCGGATGCCGCTATGTCAAGCCACGATGGTTCTTAGCTTTCCTGACACGGCTTGGCCTTGTCCGGCCCAACATGGCAAAGGTAGTGGCGCTCGCAAACGTCATAATGCCTACGAAAAACACGGAACCAATGGAAACCTGACACCGTACGTAAAGAGGTAAGCAGCGACGAGGCGTCCGACACCTTGAGGGGTGTTATCTGGCTCGAGCCTAGAAGGCGGAAAGCATGATGAAGCCCCCGAAAGTGCGAAACTTCCGGGGGCTTCATCATATTGATTGCGATTTTGCGTTCAGTAACGAATCAGCTTGGAATCACTCCCACTCACTTGTTTGAACTGGGAGAGGCATTTTGCGCCCCCTCTGAGCAAAAATTTTTCAACTTTTTTGAAAATAAAAAAAGCCGCCTGTTTTAAATTTGAGGTCAACAGATGGCGGGTAGAAATTTTCATATTTATGATGTATAATATGTGATATTAAAGATTGATAAATCAGAATTTGTAGGTGCGATTGATGAAAATTATTGAAGTTAAAGAAAATAAAAAACAATATCTTGATTTGCTCCTATTAGCAGATGAGCAGGAAGATATGGTTGACCGTTATCTTGATAACGGCAAGATGTATGTACTTGATGATAATGGGGTCAAGTGTGAGTGTGTCATAACCGATAAAGAAGATGACATACTTGAAATCAAGAACATTGCGACGGTTCCAGAATATCAAGGGAAAGGTTATGCAAGAGCCTTAATTGAGTTTATTGTTAATAATTACAGAGAGCAATATGCCATTCTGCAAGTGGGAACGGGCGATAGCCCACTGACAATACCATTTTATGAAAAGTGTGGTTTTGTCCGTTCGCATATCATATCAAATTTCTTTATAGATAATTATGACCACCCAATCTATGAGAGTGGAATACAGTTGGTAGATATGGTGTATTTGCAAAGACCGTTATAATTTAAATTCAAGTTTATGGAGAGTCACCGTTATGATTAGAGAATTTAAAAGGGATGATATAAATAAAGTTGCAGATATATGGTTGGATACAAATATAAAGGCACATAATTTTATCCCCGCCGAATACTGGAAAAGCAATTTCAAATCAGCAAAAGAAGCGCTGTTACTAGCAGAGGTTTATGTGTATGAGTATGATACAAAAATACAGGGTTTTATAGGGTTAAATGATGAATATGTTGAGGGCATTTTTGTTTCTGGTGAAATGCAATCGCAGGGTATAGGTAAAATTCTGCTGAATTATGCAAAGGATAAAAGGAATAAGTTGCACTTGAACGTATACCAAAAGAACGCACGGGCAATATCTTTTTATAAGAGAGAAGGATTTGAGATTCAGCATAGTGGCTTAGATGAGGCTACCGGAGAAAAAGATTATGTAATGACATGGCAACACAAATAGAAATTCCAGTTTATCGAACTAAAACATAAGACCGCTTACATCGTGTAGGCGGTCTTATGTCGTGGCAAGATTATTTGATTTTGAGCTTTCTTTTCTTGGCAGAAAGCACTTTGCAGAGAACATCATCGACGGCGTCGGTGTATCTGCCTTGTTCAATCAATTTGTTTTTTTAGATTTATAAGGAAAGCAACAATTTCGTTTCTTTCTTTTGTACTTAAATATATATGGTATTTTTTCTGTTTTCATACTATCCACCTCGCTGTTTTATCTGATTTGATGATATATTAAAGAGAAAATTTTATCAAATATGCAAAAAGGCTTCTGCCCAAAACAGGGCAAAACGTCATAAATTATGCGATTTTTAGGTTTAGTTGCAAGCCAAGGGGGACTATTTCATCTGTTGCAAAATCGGTTGCCCGAAAAGTACCAAGTCCCGAAACCCGCATAAATACTGGGTTTTTCGGCACATCTAAACCAAGGGGAACTACTCCCACTCGATGGTTGCCGGCGGCTTGGAGGTGCAGTCGAGCACCACACGGTTGATCTGACGGCATTCATTGGTGATACGCGTCGAAATCGTGGCAAGCACATCGTACGGAATGCGAGACCAGTCTGCGGTCATGGCGTCTTCGGAGGAAACCGGACGAAGCACGATTGGCGAACCGTAGGTACGCTCGTCGCCCTGCACACCCACGGAATGCACATCGGCAAGGAGCACGACCGGGCACTGCCAGATATCGCGGTCAAGACCGGCCTTGGAAAGCTCCTCGCGAGCGATGGCGTCGGCCTCGCGAAGCAGATCCAGACGCTCCTTGGTGATCTCGCCGATGATGCGGATGCCGAGGCCCGGGCCAGGGAACGGCTGACGCCAGACGATTTCGTCCGGCAATCCAAGCTCGGTACCGATGGCACGAACCTCATCCTTGAACAAGGTACGCAGTGGCTCGACGAGCTGGAACTTGATGTCGTCCGGCAGGCCACCCACATTGTGGTGCGACTTGATGTTGGCTGCGCCGTCGCCACCGCCGGATTCCACAACATCCGGGTAGAGGGTGCCCTGAACAAGGAACTTGACTTCCTTGCCGGAAGCACCCGCCTCTTCGATGACCTGGCGCTGAGCCTTCTCGAACGTGCGAATGAACTTTTCGCCGATGATCTTGCGCTTCTTCTCCGGCTCGCTCACACCCTTCAGGGCGGTGAGGAAGTCTTCGGAGGCGTCCACGGCGATGAGCTTGATGCCGGTCGCCTCGACGAAATCATGCTTGACCTGCTCGGCCTCGCCCTTGCGCAGCAGACCGTGGTCCACGAACACGCAGGTGAGCTGATCGCCGATGGCCTTGTGCACGAGAGCCGCCGCGACTGCGGAATCAACGCCGCCGGACAGGCCGCAAATCACCTGTGCGTCGCCGACCTTCTCGCGGATCTTCGCGACCTGATCCTCGATGATGCTGGAGGCATCCCAGTTGTTGCCGAGCCCTGCGCACTTGTGCAGGAAGGTCTCGATGAGCTGCTGGCCCATCGGGGTGTGCTTGACTTCAGGATGCCACTGCACGCCGTACAGTTTGCGGGATTCGTCCTGCATGGCGGCAACGGGCGCGCCCTCGGTATGCGCCAGCACTTCAAAGCCCTCCGGCGCGGTCTTGACGGCCACGCCATGGCTCATCCACGTGTTCTGATCGGCGGGGGAGCCGTCGAGCAGACCTTCCGACTTGTCGATGAAGGTCTCGGTCTTGCCATATTCGCCAAGGGCGGCCTTGTCGACATTCGCGCCCAAGGCATAGGCCATGGCCTGGAAGCCGTAGCAGATGCCCAGTACGGGAACGCCGGCCTCGAACAGTTTCTTGTCCACACGCGGCGCGCCCGGTTCGAACACCGAAGCCGGACCACCGGAAAGGATGATGGCCTGCGGATCCTTGGCCAGCATCTCGTCGACCGGCATGGAATGCGGCACAAGCTCCGAATAAACATTGGCTTCACGCACGCGACGTGCGATCAGCTGGGCGTACTGGGCTCCGAAATCAACAACGAGCACAGGACCTGCAGCCATAACACTCTCCCTTTTGATATGAGGTATGAAGAAGCAACAATACTAACTGTTCTATTGTGGCGACGCGAGCAGACATTGGAAACGCTGTGAACAGAAAGTGAACAAACCTCACAATTGCTTACTACGCATGGTTCAACACGCCGCATGCAAGTATTGCAAAACGAACGTGAAAAAGGTGCGAAGGTAGCTCAATATCGTTGATATTGAGCCGTTTATCAATCTTTTTGATACCATGTGAAGTATTCACAAATCTCCCGATAAAAGTTCTCATTTTCTAACAGAAACGACACACTTGCGCACACAGTCGCAAAAAAACAGCAAAAAAGTCGCACCTCGCTCGTAATATGCTCAAGTGATTGGGAATGAATCGTTCCGCGGAACCGCAAGGTTTTGCGAGATTCAGGACCGAATGAAAATAAACAATCGCACAACACAGTGCAGGAGTACAGGAGTACACATGACGAGTCCTGTTATTGGCACCCCTTGGAAGAAGCTGAACGCTCCGGTTTCCGAGGAAGCTATCGAAGGCGTGGATAAGTACTGGCGTGCAGCCAACTACCTCTCCATCGGCCAGATCTATCTGCGTAGCAACCCGCTGATGAAGGAGCCTTTCACCCGCGAAGACGTCAAGCACCGTCTGGTCGGTCACTGGGGCACCACCCCGGGCCTGAACTTCCTCATCGGCCACATCAACCGTCTCATCGCTGATCACCAGCAGAACACTGTGATCATCATGGGCCCGGGCCACGGCGGCCCGGCTGGTACCGCTCAGTCCTACCTGGACGGCACCTACACTGAGACCTTCCCGAAGATCACCAAGGACGAAGCTGGTCTGCAGAAGTTCTTCCGCCAGTTCTCCTACCCGGGCGGCATTCCGTCCCACTACGCTCCGGAGACTCCGGGCTCCATCCACGAAGGTGGCGAGCTGGGTTACGCCCTGTCTCACGCCTACGGTGCTGTGATGAACAACCCGAGCCTGTTCGTTCCGGCCATCGTCGGCGACGGCGAAGCTGAGACCGGCCCGCTGGCCACCGGCTGGCAGTCCAACAAGCTCGTCAACCCGCGCACCGATGGTATCGTGCTGCCGATCCTGCACCTCAACGGCTACAAGATCGCCAACCCGACCATCCTGTCCCGCATCTCCGACGAAGAGCTCCACGAGTTCTTCCACGGCATGGGCTATGAGCCGTACGAGTTCGTCGCTGGCTTCGACAACGAGGATCACCTGTCGATCCACCGTCGTTTCGCCGAGCTGTTCGAGACCGTCTTCGACGAGATCTGCGACATCAAGGCCGCAGCCCAGACCGACGACATGACTCGTCCGTTCTACCCGATGATCATCTTCCGCACCCCGAAGGGCTGGACCTGCCCGAAGTTCATCGACGGCAAGAAGACCGAAGGCTCCTGGCGTTCCCACCAGGTCCCGCTGGCTTCCGCCCGCGATACCGAGGCTCACTTCGAAGTCCTCAAGAACTGGCTCGAGTCCTACAAGCCGGAAGAACTGTTCGACGAGAACGGTGCCGTGAAGCCGGAAGTCACCGCCTTCATGCCGACCGGCGAACTGCGCATCGGTGCCAACCCGAATGCCAACGGTGGTGTGATCCGCGAAGAGCTGAACCTGCCGGCCCTCGAAGACTACGAGGTCAAGGAAGTCGCCGAGTACGGCCACGGCTGGGGCCAGCTCGAAGCCACCCGTCGTCTGGGCGTCTACACTCGCGACATCATCAAGAACAACCCGGACTCCTTCCGCATCTTCGGACCGGACGAGACCGCTTCCAACCGTCTGCAGGCCGCTTACGACGTCACCAACAAGCAGTGGGACGCCGGCTACCTGTCCTCCCAGGTTGACGAGCACATGGCTGTCACCGGCCAGGTCACTGAGCAGCTCTCCGAGCACCAGATGGAAGGATTCCTCGAGGCCTACCTGCTCACCGGCCGTCACGGCATCTGGAGCTCCTACGAGTCCTTCGTGCACGTGATCGACTCCATGCTGAACCAGCACGCCAAGTGGCTCGAGGCTACCGTCCGCGAGATCCCGTGGCGCAAGCCGATCTCCTCCATGAACCTGCTCGTCTCCTCCCACGTGTGGCGTCAGGATCACAACGGCTTCTCCCACCAGGATCCGGGTGTCACCTCCGTCCTGCTGAACAAGTGCTTCAACAACGATCACGTGATCGGCATCTACTTCCCGGTGGATTCCAACATGCTGCTCGCTGTGGCTGAGAAGTGCTACAAGTCCACCAACATGATCAACGCGATCATTGCTGGTAAGCAGCCGGCCGCTACCTGGCTGACCCTGGACGAAGCTCGCGCTGAGCTCGAGAAGGGCGCTGCCGAGTGGGAGTGGGCTTCCACCGCCAAGTCCAACGACGAAGCCCAGATCGTGCTCGCCTCCGCTGGCGACGTTCCGGCTCAGGAGATCATGGCTGCTGCCGACAAGCTCAACGAGCTCGGCATCAAGTTCAAGGTCGTCAACGTTGTGGATCTGGTCAAGCTGCAGTCCACCAAGGAGAACGATCAGGCTATCTCCGACGCTGACTTCGCTGACCTGTTCACCGAAGACAAGCCGGTCCTGTTCGCTTACCACTCCTACGCTCGCGACGTGCGTGGTCTGATCTACGATCGCCCGAACCACGACAACTTCAACGTCCATGGCTACGAGGAGCAGGGCTCCACCACCACCCCGTACGACATGGTTCGCGTGAACAACATCGACCGCTACGAGCTCGTTGCCGAAGCTCTGCGCATGATCGATGCTGACAAGTACGCCGACAAGATCAACGAGCTCGAAGCCTTCCGTCAGGAAGCCTTCCAGTTCGCAGTCGACAACGGCTACGATCACCCGGATTACACCGATTGGGTCTACTCCGGCGTCAACACCACCAAGCAGGGTGCTGTCTCCGCTACCGCCGCAACCGCTGGCGATAACGAGTGAGTCTAGCCTCTATAGGCTGATCGCTTGAAGAAAACCCCAGAGGATTCGTCCTCTGGGGTTTTCTGTTTACTCTTCACCGTCTGTTCGCAACACCGTTTCATGAGATGCGTGTCTGTTACCGTTCACGCATTACAATGGCACATGGTGCGAAACAGCGCAGTCACACACCTTAAAAACAACGAATAGGAGCAGACATCGTGAGTCTAACCAGCGTCACCATTATCAGCCCTGAAGCAGCAAACGGCCGCAACGTCGTGGCCCTTGGCGTCACCAAGGCATTCGCAGCTGCCAAGAAGACGGCCGTGTTCCGTCCGGCGGTTTGTCGCAAGGAAACCTTCACCGACGTTCTTCTTGAAGCAAGCAACTCGGGGCTGAGCCGTGAACAATCCGTCGGTGTTTGCCCGAAGCGTGCACGCACCGACAAGGAAGGTTCCCGGGCCGATATCGTGGCCGCCTACACGGAAGCCATCGAAACCGCCCAGCCTGAAGCCGTGGTTGTTGTCGGAACGGACAAATCCGCCATCAACGACCCGTCCATCTTTGCGTTCAATGCTGACGTAGCCGCTGATCTTAAGTCTGTCGTGCTTCTTGCCGTATGCACCATCAACCGCACTCCGGAACAGGTCCTGGGCACTGTCGAGGCGTCGAAGACCATCATCGAGAATGCAGGCAGCAAGGTCGCCGGCGTGTTCATCACCGGATGCAAAGACGAACAGGTGGAACCCCTCAAGGAGGAGTTCGCAGCTTACGAGGTGCCGGTGTGGACGTTACCCGCCGTTGATTTTGACGAGGAAGACGCCGTGACCAAAGCCACGGAGGCATTCGAGGCGAATGTCAACGCCGAAGAGCTTATCGCCGCTGTCGAGGCTCCATTCGAGGCGCCGACCACGCCATACGCATTCCAGTACAGTCTGCTGGGCAAGGCCAAGGCGGACAAGAAAACCATCGTGCTTCCGGAAGGATCCGAAGACCGCATCATCAAGGCGGCCGACTATCTGCTTGAGCGTGATATCGTCGATCTGATCATCGTCGGAGACAGGGAAGGCATTCTCGCCCGCGGCGAGGAGCTTGGTCTCAAATCCCTTGAAAAGGCGCAGTTCCAGGCCAAGGACGACGAGGAAGTGCTCGCTCCGATGGTCGCCAAGCTGTGCGAACTGCGCGCCAAGAAGGGCATGACCGAGGAACAGGCTCGCAAGCAGCTCGCTGACGACAGCTACTTTGGCACCATGCTTGTGGTGCTCGGCAAGGCTGACGGTCTGGTTTCCGGATCCATCAACTCCACGGCCAACACCGTACGCCCGGCCCTGCAGGTCATTAAGACCAAGCCGGGAACTTCCCTCGTGTCCGGTGCGTTTCTCATGTGCTTCAAGGACCATGTCGCAGTGTTCTCCGATTGCGCCATCAACCTGAACCCGTCCGCTGAGCAGCTTGCGGAAATCGCCATCCAGTCCGCCGAAACGGCAAAGGCGTTCGGCCTCGATCCGAAGGTCGGCATGCTGTCGTATTCCACGCTGGGATCCGGCAAGGGACCGGACGTCGATCTCGTGGAGGAAGCAACCGCACTCGTGAAGGAGAAGGCTCCGGACCTCGCGGTCGTCGGTTCCATCCAGTTCGACGCGGCTTGGTCGCCGACCGTTGCAGCCACCAAGGCCAAGGGCAACGATGTGGCTGGCCATGTCAATGTGTTCGTGTTCCCGGATCTGTGCGCGGGCAACATCGGGTACAAGGCCGTCCAGCGTTCCTCCGGTGCAGTGGCCGTCGGTCCGGTGCTGCAGGGACTGAACCGACCGGTCAACGACCTGAGCCGAGGCGCAACCGTGCAGGACATCATCAACACGGTTGCCCTGACCGCCATCGAAGCCCAGTAAAACGCTATTTTGTAGCAAGCAAAGAGTAATCTAAAGTTTGGAAAGTCGCGCAAGCGGCACATCGATTAACACATGGAGGATGCCCACAATGGCGAAAACCGTCCTTGTCATCAATTCCGGTTCCAGCTCTATCAAGTATCAGCTGGTTGATCTTGAAACCGGTGAAGGTATTGCTTCCGGCCTGGTCGAGAAGATCGGCGAGCCGGTTGACGGCCACTACAAGCACGAGTTCAACGGCGAGAAGCATGAGCTGGAAGAGCCGATCCACGACCACGAGCAGGGTCTGAAGCGCGTGCTCGGCTTCTTCAACGAGTTCGGTCCGAAGCTGGACGAGGCCGGCATCGTGGCTGTTGGTCACCGCGTGGTGCAGGGTGGTTCCATCTTCCCGAACCCGGCTCTGGTCACCGACAAGACCATCGACCAAGTCAAGGACCTCGCCGTGCTCGCGCCGCTGCACAACGGTCCGGAAGCCAAGGGTGCTGAAGTCATGCGCGCGCTCCTGCCGGACGTCCCGCAGATCTTCGTGTTCGATTCCTCCTTCTTCTTCCAGCTGCCGAAGGCCGCAAGCACCTACGCGCTGAACAAGGAAATCGCCGACCAGTACCACATCCGCCGTTACGGCGCCCACGGCACCTCCCACGAGTTCATCTCCTCCGTGGTGCCGAGCGTCATCGGTAAGCCGGCTGAAGGCCTCAAGCAGATCGTGCTGCATATCGGCAACGGCGCTTCCGCCTCCGCCGAAGTTTCTGGCAAGCCGGTCGAGACCTCCATGGGCCTGACCCCGCTCGAAGGCCTCATGATGGGTGGACGTACCGGCGATATCGATCCGGCCGTCGTCTTCCACCTGATCCGCAACGCCCACATGAACGTGGACGAGCTCGACGCTCTGTTCAACAAGCGTTCCGGCATGATGGGCATGACCGGCTTCGGCGACCTCCGTGAGGTTCACCGTCTGGTCGCCGAAGGCAACGAGGACGCCAAGCTGGCTCTCGACGTCTACGTACACCGCATCGTCGGCTACATCGGCAACTACACCGCTCAGATGGGCGGCGTAGACGTGATCACCTTCACCGCAGGCGTCGGCGAGAACGATGACGTGGTCCGCAAGATGGTGTGCGACAAGCTCGCCCCGTTCGGCGTCAAGCTGGACGAAGAGAAGAACGCCACCCGTTCCAAGGAACCGCGCATCATCTCCACCCCGGATTCCAAGATCACCATCTGCGTCATTCCGACCAACGAGGAGCTGGCAATCGCCCGCAAGTCCGCGGCAATCGCAGAAGCAGGCGAAGACACTTACGGCAACGTCTTCTCCAAGTGAGCGAGGAGATCCCGCAGTCAAATGATTGACGGGACCGTATGAAGAGGACCGTACGTTCCATTGGAATCAAATCCAATGCCAATGGGACGTACGGTCCTTTCTTTTTCGAATAATCCTTATGTTTCACCGCTTTTAAGGTTTCGATCGCCGAACGTTTCCAATCGTCCCAGACAATGACTTTCCATATCCGTTCATGGTCCGCATAATGGGGGAGGGGCTGGTAGTACGATACGAAACGTTGTGCCTAACGCGCATACGTCGCATGTTGAGAGAAGCGGTTGATTGTTGTGGTAAGACGTCGTTTTGTCGGTCTGAATGGCCTCAAGGGCATCGCCTTGATCGCGATAGTGTTGTATCACTGCGACCAGGGCACTCTGCGGGGCGGATTCCTAGGTGTTGACATATTCTTCACCATTTCAGGTTTTCTGATTTTCTCGTCGTTGCTGAATCATATTGATTCCGGCAAGGGAATAGGTTTCAAGGAATACTACCTCAAGCGTCTGCGCAGAATATACCCGGCGCTGATTCTGATGATTCCCGTCACCGTATCGTTGGCATGGTTCATCAACCAAGACATGTTGGTGGGCATTAACAACCAGATAGTGACGGCTATGCTGGGTTGTTACAACTGGTATGCCATCGGCAGTGGCGCCAGCTATTTCTCGCAGATGAATCCAGACATGTTCCGTCATCTGTGGTTCATGTCGGTGCTGATGCAGTTCTATCTGTTGGCTCCTTTGCTGATCTACCTGCTTCGAAAAATTCTGGTACGTTGGGTGCCGGTGGCGGTACTTGCCGGACTTGCCGTGTGCAGTGCGCTTTCCATGGGATTGCAGTATCACCCGGGAACCGATCCAACCAGAGTGTATTTCGGTTCGGACACACATGCCATGGGACTTTGGCTAGGTGCCATGCTGGCATGGCTGCTGATGATCATACGGCGTGGCAACGGTCGTCCGGAAGAAACGGCGATCATGGAACGCGCTCGTCTGGTCTGGAGCAAGATCGGCCCTGCGGCGGCTTTTGTGGCATTACTGATTCTGTTATGGATGATGCAGCACGTTGAGCAGGGTCCTGCTGCCTTCTATGGAGGGATTTTCGCGGCTTCGCTACTTTCAGTGGTTCTGGTCGCCGGTTCCATTCCTTTCGGATCTTGGATGCAGGATCTGCTGGTGTTCAAACCATTTGATGTGGCCGGCCGATATTCATACGGCATTTACCTGTGGCATTGGCCTTTATGGTTGTTCACCAAGGCGATGTTCCCCCAGTGGGGTGCTCGGCATCTGGGATGGATGCTGCTAATCACACTCGCTCTTACCGCATGTTGTACCGCCATGTCGTGGAAGTTGGTAGAACAGCCCGTCGCCCGTGGCGGATTTATCGCCATGATTCGCCCGCTGCCAGAAAACGGAATGTGGGATGTAACCAGATGCTGGATTACGATCGCCGTGGTATTGAGTACATGCTTGATGTCCGGATACGCGGTAGCCAACGCACCAAAGCAGACCAGTGTGGAACGCGCGTTGGAAGAGAATGCGAAAATGCTGAAAGAGCAGCAGGGCATGCACCTCGACTTCGATAGGAAGCATCCGCCAGCGCCCAAGAAACCCGCATACACCATGCCTGACGGGCAGCAGATGGTCGCATTCGGTGACTCGGTGATGCTTGCCTCCAGTAAAGGTTTGCAATCCGTTTTTCCCGGAATCACTGTTGATGCGGAAACCTCACGTTCGATGACCAAGGCATTGGGACTTATAGACCAAGCCAAAAGCCAGCCGGAAGGATTGCGCCAATGGGTGCTGGTCGGCTTGGCTACGAATTCAGCGGTGACCGATGGCCAACTCAATGACATACTGAACGACATTGGACCGGATCATGTGCTTGTGCTGATTAATGCGCATGCCCCCGTGTCTTGGGTCCCCGGAACGAACGACGCGTTGAGCAACTTCGCGGCCGCCCATTCCGACAACGTTGTTCTCGTTGACTGGGACGCTACGATTTCGGCGCATCCTGATGAGCTTGCCGGAGATGGTATTCACCCTGGCATGTCCAATACGCTGTACGCCCAGGCTGTCAAGGATGCGATTGCGAACTGGATCAAGCAAGGGCACTGAAACATCCTTCTTGCGAATCGCGGCAAAGCAGTTTTGCGATGAATATGAGGAATCCCCCTGACTCGTTTGAGCAGGGGGATTCCTCATAACCTTTTAGGATCTGAACGGACTCAGTCTTCCTGATGCTGCGGAGCCGACAGAAAATGCTCTTCACTCGGCAGCAGAGCATTCAACAGCACGGCCACAACGAACGCCACGGCGATGCAATTGGATGCGAAGATGGACTGGAACAGCGGCGGGAAGTTGACGAAAATGTCGCCGACCTGCGTGAAACCGATACCGATGGTGAGACTCAACGCCGCAATGGTGATGTTGCGCTGCGTATAGCCGGCCTCGGAAATCATCTGGAAGCCAGACAGGATGATGTTACCGAACATCATGATGGTGCAGCCACCAAGCACGGCCTGCGGCAGGGAATTGAACACTTCCGCCACGGCAGGCACGAAGCTGGCTATCACCAGAATCAGACCACCGGAAAGAATCACCTTACGGTTGACGACCTTGGTCATGGCGACCAAGCCGATATTCTGTGCGAACGACGTCAACGGCAAGCAGCCGAACAGGCCGGAGACGGAGGAGATGAGACCGTCGCCTGCAATGGCGCCCGCAGTCTCCTTATCGGTAGGCTGACGGTCGAGACCAACCTTGGTGAGCGCAGCGGTATCACCCAGCACCTCAACGGAAGACACGACATACAGCAGGGCGAAGGAGATGATCGCGCCCGGATCGAATTCAAGCTGGAACGGCATGAAATGCGGCACGGACACAACCTGCAGATTCGCGAAACCAGAGAAATCGACCTTGCCCATGAAAATCGCGACAACATAGCCGACAACCAAGCCGAACAGCACGGAAAGCTGCTTGGCAGTACCCTTCATCAGCAGCTGGAACGCCAAGCAGGCGACCAGCGAAATCAGACCGAGCGTGAGATTCTGCCAGCTTCCGAAATCCTCAGCGCCGGAACCGCCGCCGAAACTGGTGGCACCAACGGAAAGCAGTGAGAAACCAATCGACGTAACCACAATCGCGGATACGATCGGCGGCACGAAGCGACGCCAATACTTGGCCGTCAAACCAAGCGCAACCTCCAACAGGCCACCAAGCACAACCGCGCCGGCGACCGCGCCGTAGCCTTGGTTCTGGGCGATCGACATGGCAGCAGCCACATAGGTGAAGGAAATGCCAGTGACCATCGGCAGGCGGGAGCCGATCAGCCACACGCCATACAGCTGAAGGCAGGTGCCCAGACCTGCCACCAGCAGACCGGCCTGAATAATCGTGGCAGACTGCTCGGCACTCATGTTGGCGGCGGAAGCCACCAAGAAAATCGGAGCCAGATTGGCCACGAACATCGCCATGACATGCTGCAGGCCGAACGGGATGCCCTTCCAGAACGAAACAGGCGCGTCCAGGCTGCTAAGCGCTTCAAAGGAAACGCCCTTCTTCTCGTTCGTGTTGTCTTTCTTCTTCTCTTCGCTCACAATGAATCCTCTCTCATTCATGCTGTGATGAGTAACAGGTTGTAATGGTTTCTGATGCGCGCCCGTGAGATGCGACGATCAGGAGCGGAATTCGATGGTACCGGTTTCCGGATCCATCGACTCCACGATTGCCAGGGAATCAACGTCGTATCCCGCTGCGCGCAGCTCATCGCCGCCGCCCTGGAAACCCTTCTCCACCGCGATGCCGATGCCCTCGACCGTCGCTCCGGCATCATGGCACAGATTGATCAGGCCCTTCAGAGCCTTGCCGTTGGCCAGGAAGTCATCAAGCAACAGCACATGGTCGCCCTCGTTGAGATACCTCTTGGACACGATGACGGGGAATTCCTTCTGCTTGGTGAAGGAGTAGACGGTGGTGGTGTACTGGTCGCCATCGAGATTGATGGACTGCGCCTTCTTGGCGAACACCACAGGCGCATTGCCGAAATGACGCGCGGCAACACAGGCGATACCAATGCCGGAAGCTTCAATGGTCAGGATCTTGTTGATGGTTTTACCGGCAAAATGTTCCGCCCAAGCGGCACCCATGTGGTCGAACAATTCGACATCGCACTGGTGGTTGAGGAAAGCATCCACTTTCAGCACATTACCTGGCTTGACGGTACCCTGCAGGCGAATGCGCTCTTCGAGCTCCTTCATGAATCCCCTTAGATTGTTGGCCGCATAAGGCGGCGTTGATGTTGACATACGGCGAACCGCATATAAACGTTCAGCATACGCGCGTCAATTGACCATGCGAGTGTTGCGCTGACCTGCATGTGTGATAGACATGAATTTCGCAGTAATCGACTTCGAATCTTCATGGAAAGAGGAACCGGTGGAGCAGAATATGGGACCAGTCCTGTGCGATCCGCAAAGTCTGATCAAGGACCTCAATCCGCAGCAAATGGAAGCGGTGAAGTACTACGGACAAGCCCTGCTCATCGGAGCTGGTGCCGGATCCGGTAAGACCCGCGTGCTCACCAGACGCATCGCATGGCTGCTGGCACACGGTTTTTGGGCGAGCAGCATTCTCGCCATCACCTTTACGAACAAGGCCGCGGCCGAAATGCGCGAACGCCTTGCGGCCCTCGTAGGGCCTGAAGCCGAACACATGTGGATCTCCACCTTCCATTCCGCGTGCGTGCGCATCCTCCGACGTGACGGCAAGGAAATCGGTCTTACCTCAGGATTTTCCATTTATGACACGGCTGATTGCGAACGTTTGGTCAAGCTCATCAGCGGCGATTTGAACATCGATACGAAGCGGTATACGCCGCGCATGCTATTGGGCAAGATCTCGGATTGCAAGAATTCGTTGATTTCATGGCAGGACCAGCTGAAAAGCGTGAACTGCGACTACAAGCCCGGCCAGCGCGGATATCAGGTTTCGGCCGGCGACGTCGACGAGCTGGTCGCCGTGATGTATGCGGAGTACCAGTACCGTCTGGCCATGGCGAATGCCGTGGATTTTGACGATCTGATCATGCGCACCGTCGAATTGTTCCAGCGTTGCCCACAGGTGAGCGAATATTACCGGCATAAGTTCCGTTATATTTTCGTGGACGAGTATCAGGACACCAACCATGCGCAATATGTGCTCGTACGTGAGCTTTCCGGCATTGATTCGGGAGAACAGCCCGATCCACATATGCGAGGGGCAGGCCGTGTCGGACCGTCTTGGATTACGGTGGTGGGCGATTCCGACCAGTCGATTTATGCGTTCCGAGGCGCGGATATTCGTAATATTCAGGATTTCGAGCAGGATTTCCCTAACGCGAAAACCATCATGCTCGAACAGAATTATCGTTCGACGCAGACCATTCTCGACGCAGCCAATGCGGTGATCGCAAGAAATGAAAATCGCAAGCCGAAAAAACTGTGGACGGCACTTGGCGAAGGCGACAAAATCGTCGGATACGCGGCCGACAACGCGCAGCAGGAAGCCGGATGGATCGCCAACGAAATCGCACGAATCCACAACGAGGAAGGCGTGGCGTATCGCGACATCGCCATCATGTATCGAGCCAACGCGCAATCACGCTCGCTCGAAGAGGCCATGATCAATGCCAACCTGCCGTATCAGCTCGTCGGCGGCACCAAATTCTACGAACGCAGGGAAATCAAGGATGCGCTCGCGTATTTGCAGGCCATCGTGAATCCTGCGGACAATGTGAACGTTCGACGTATCCTCAATGTGCCGAAGCGCGGACTGGGCGTTCGTGCGGAAGGACTCGTTGCCTCGTATGCTGATGCCCATGGCACCACTTTTTTCGAAGCGATCGAACATATGGAACAGATCGAAGGCATGTCCACGCGCACGACGAAACCGTTGAGTGCGTTCCGAGACATGATGCATGAGCTTGCGGCTTTTGCGAAGGACCATGACACGAAGCCATCCGAAGTGGTTGCCGAAGTGCTTGCCAAGAGTGGGATTTTGGAAGAGCTGCAGCGCTCCGAGGATCCGCAGGACGCTTCCCGCGTCGATAATCTTTCCCAGCTGCAATCAGTGGCGGCGGAATTCGAGCAGAACACGCCAGACGCCACATTGGCGGGATTTTTGGAAACCACCGCGTTGGTGGCCGATTCCGACCAATTGCCAGGGGAGAACGAAGATTCCGGCAAGGTGACGATGATGACCCTGCATACCGCAAAGGGTCTGGAATACCCGTATGTGTTCCTGACCGGCATGGAGCAAGGCACATTCCCACACCAGCGTGCCATGGAAGACACCAGCGAACTGGCAGAGGAGCGCCGTCTCGCCTACGTGGGCATCACTCGCGCGAAGCGACGCCTGTATGTGACACGCGCGGCCGTACGCGCGCAATGGGGGCAAGCCAGCGACATGATGCCCAGTCAGTTCCTCGATGAGATTCCAGACGAACTGATTGATTGGAAAAGACGCGAAGCCGGCGTCGAACGCATGCGTGCCAGCTGGCAGGATGACGACGACGAGTTCGGCGGCTGGGACGATGATGACGATTTCGGATCGATGTCATTCGGCGGTTCCTCGTATGGAAAGTCGGATTATGGTTCCTCATACGGTTCCGGCTCGCGGTGGTCTCGTTCCTCATACGGATCGTCTTCATATGGGGCAGGGCGCTCGCAGTACGGCGGCCCGGCTACGCAGGGCTCATCATCCTCGTATGGTTCCACATCCCGGCGCTCGTGCGGAGGATCGGGAACCGGTTCCTCATACGGCTCGTATGGTTCGTATGGCTCCGGCAAGTCAGGAGGGAAATCGGGCAAGGTCACCACGCGACGTGTCAAGCCGAAAAACAAGCCTGTGGATTTAACCAAATCCTCATCCGCAAGCCCGGCCGGTAGCCATAATGATCTGAACATTGCAGACGTGCATGTCGGCGACAAGCTTACGCATGATCATTTCGGGTTGGGTACGGTCATTGAAACGCAGGACAAGGGCATGAATTCGGTCATTACCGTTGATTTTGGCAATGGTGAGGTCAAGCGTCTGCTGTTGCGTATGGCACCCATTGAAATGCTATGACGGAGATGAAGAACGGATGAAATCTCCTCTGTAGCACGAAAAGGAGGAAAAAACAAGACTTTCTTTTTCAAAAAGACCCTGCAATAATCGGCGGTGTTTGTCTTTTTTTGAGAGGAAGCTATGAATAAGAAACTGTACGCAGGCATTTCGCAGATCGTGCTCGGCATCTTGATCGCCATCGCGCCGCAGACCTTCGCTCACGTATGCGCGGTCAAAGAAACGCCGATGGCATGTCATTACACGGCTCAGGCCGCGCTCGGCATCGGCATCGTGATCGTGGCGCTTGGCATTGTCGGCCTGTTCGTATCCGATCAGACCCGCGCCGGTCTTGACCTCGCCAATGCGGTGCTCGGCGTGCTGACCATCGCCGTGCCGACCGTGCTCATCGGCGTGTGCAAAGGTGCCATGATGCGCTGCCATATGGTCACCTTGCCGACGCTGATCGTGCTCGGCGTGCTGCTGGCTGTACTTGCGGCAATCGCGGCATATCTCGATCTCAAGCCGGCGAAGCGCGTCTGACCCAATATGACGCAACACATCACCCTTGGCGGGTTGTCCCTGGTCAATCTCAAACGCAAACCGTTTCGTACCGCGGCACTCACCATCGTCGTCGCCATGCTTACCGTGGCCTTCTATGGTGGTTCACTGCTGTCCATGAACCTTGAAGCCGGCTTGAACAGCATGCAGGAACGTATGGGCGCCGATCTCATGGTCACGCCGCAAAACACCAAAAACGAAGCCGAAGCGTTGCTGACCAACGGATCGGCAAGCACGTTCTACTTCACCAACGAGATCACCGACGAAGTGGCAAAAGCCGACGGCATCGACGAAATCACGGAACAAACATATATCTCATCGTTGGCCGCCGCATGCTGCGACGAGAAAGTCCAGATCATCGGATTCAACCCCGATACCGACTTCGTGATCACCCCTTGGATCGCATCGCAGTTCGACGGCACGCTCCAGCGCGGCCAGATCGTTGCAGGAGCCAGCATCAGCGTGTCGGGCAACAACACGGTCAAACTCTATGGGCACGAATTCCCCGTGGCGGCGCAACTCGCCAATACCGGCACGTCGCTCGACAATTCCGTGTTCGTGAACATGCAGACCGTTCCCGACGTGGTCGGATATTCCGCCAAGGTGGGGCATGCCGCCATTCCGGAAGAATATGCCGACAAAGCCGTTTCCGCCGTGCTCATCAAGGTCAAGGACGGTTACTCCGCCCAGCAGGTCGCTTCGAACATCACCAAAACAACAGGAATCAAAAGCCTCGGATACGTGTATCCGGGGGGTATCACAGCCACAACGAAATCCAATCTGAACGTGATCATTCGCTACGTGACCCTTTTCGTCGCGGTGTTCTGGGTCATGGGGCTGATCGTGCTGCTTGCTGTGTTCTCGTCCGCCATGAACGAACGCAAACGTGAATTCGCCGCGTATCGCATTCTTGGTGCCAATCGTTCCACTTTGGTCGGCATCATCGTGAAGGAATCGGCCATGATCGGAGCTTTGGGCGGTGTGATAGGCATTGCGGTCGCGTCGCTGGCGATTTTCCCGTTCAGCACGCTTATCGGACAGCAGCTGCAGTTGCCGTATCTGCAAACCAACATGTGGAATGTGTTGGCATTGATCGCAGTGAGTTTCGTGTTCGCGGTGCTTACCGGACTGCTCGCCTCCGTGGCGACGGCGGTGAAACTTTCCGCTCCCGAAACCTATCTGACTTTGAGAGAAGGTGAATGATGGCGGAAAACACGGTTCTCGAAGTACAAGAGCTCACTCGCGAGTTCACCCGTCGCGGCAAACCGTTCGCAGCCGTGGACCATGTGGATTTCAGGCTGGACCAAGGCGAGTTCGTGGCGATCGTCGGCCGCTCGGGCAATGGCAAAAGCACATTGTTGAATCTCATCACCGGACTGCTGAAACCCACATCGGGCTCTATCGACTTGGACGGCAATGACGTGACGCGGTTGAACGACAAACAAATGTCAGTCGTACGCAATCGGATCATCGGATTCGTCACGCAAAGCCAGACATTGCTGCCGAATCTCACGGCACTCGACAATGTGATTCTTCCTTCCGTGCTGTGCAACGGCAAAACGGCGCAGCGCGATGTTGAGATACCTGCGGATTCGTCTGATGCGAAATCAGTGGAAGAAACCGTATCCGGCGCATCTTCCGAACAGACGGTTGACGACGGACTTCCGGACGTCATCGCGGCGGCTCCGGTATCGAAAACACACAACGATCCCGTTCAGGACCATGCCGTGGAACGTGCGCACGCATTGCTGCGCCGACTGCAGGTCGACGATTTGGCGGAATGCTACCCGAAAGAACTTTCCGGCGGCGAAATGAGACGCGTCAGCATAGCGCGAGCTCTGATGAATGGTCCGAAACTTCTGATAGCGGACGAACCCACCGGAGATCTGGATGCCGAAAGCACTGCCATCGTCATGCGGCTGCTGCAGGAAGTGGCACACGACGCACCGCAGTGTTGATGGTCACCCATGATCCGGATGCCTTGACGTATGTGGATCGAATCTATCGCATGGACAGGGGAGTGCTGGCTGAAGCATAGCGGCGCCATGATGGCATGACATGCCGAAGAGGGCGAAACGACGAGCTCGTCCCGCCCTCATGTGTATTATTAACGATTGGTGTGCGCCCGCAAGGGAGCATACCGTCTGGAGTCTTAGCCCATCAGTGGGTCGGCGGCCGATACGAGCTGTTTACGGCACGTGTTCAAGTCGTTCGTGCGTATGCACGAAGAAGCACTGGAGAGGCTGGCTCAGCGCATATCGGAAACTGGTGTGCGCTCCGTTCAGACAACGACAGAACAAACAAAGGATTAAACCAATGACGAACGTTCAGCGTTCTCGCCGTCAGGTGCGCCTTTCCCGCGCCCTCGGCATCGCTCTGACCCCTAAGGCTCAGCGCATCTTCGAAAAGCGTCCGTACGCTCCGGGTGAGCACGGCCGCACCCGCCGTCGCACTGAGTCCGATTACGCAGTGCGTCTGCGCGAAAAGCAGCGTCTTCGCGCTCAGTATGGCATCTCTGAGAAGCAGCTTCGCGCCGCTTACGAGAAGGGCACCCACACCGCCGGCCAGACCGGTAACGCCATGCTGATCGATCTCGAGACCCGTCTCGACGCCTTGGTCCTGCGTGCAGGCTTCGCCCGTACCACCGCTCAGGCACGTCAGTTCGTGGTTCACCGCCACATCCTCGTTGACGGCAACATCGTCGACCGCCCGTCCTACCGCGTCAAGCCTGGCCAGACCATTCAGGTCAAGGCCAAGAGCCAGACCATGGTTCCGTTCCAGATTGCTGCCGAAGGCACTCACCGCGATGTGCTGCCGCCGGTTCCGGGCTATCTGGACGTCAACCTGCCTTCCCTGAAGGCCACCCTGACTCGCAAGCCTGAAGCCGAGGAAATCCCGGTGCAGGTCAACATCCAGTACGTGGTCGAATTCTACGCCCGCTGATCTGGATCTACATACTGTAAGAACATACAGTATAAGGACATACAGCAAGAGCCTCGCAATCGTCAGGATTGCGAGGCTCTTCGCTATCTCAAGCGCATGTGCGGCCTTTTTATAAGCAACGGGAAGCCTTCAGTCGCCGACGATGCCGCCTACCATGCCGCTCACAATCGTCATAACAAGTGAGCCAAGCACAGACCATGCGAATCCGTCAATAGTGACGCCCACAGAGAAAAACGACAGCGCCAACCATGACGCAAGCTGCATGAACAGCCAATTGATCACCAGTGCGACCAGTCCAAACGAGACGATCGAGAACGGCAACGCTATGACATGGATAATCGGCTTTATGGAAGCATTGATAAGCGCCATGAACAAGGCGAACGCCGCGATGCCAAGCACAGGGGGCTCGCCAATGGCGTGCATGCCGGGCAGAACCGCAACCATAACGCCTGCAGCAACGGTAAGAATTAGCCAACGTGAAATAAAATGTCCCATAACAACATCGTATAGCACGGATTTGCTCAAACCGTGAGGGTAGCATGGAACCCATGTTGCTTCATCTTCATCTTGTTCGACACGGACAGACGTTTTTCAACCGATACAACAGGCTGCAAGGCTGGTCGAATTCTCCATTGACGGAATCCGGCATCGCCGATGCAAGCAAAGCCGCAGACAAATTGAAGGATCTCGATTTCGCCGCGGCATATTGCTCCGACACCACGCGTGCGCAAATGACAGCCCAGCGCATCCTCGACGTGAATGAGGCCGCAGGACACACCCGCCCCCAACTGGTCAGTGACATGCATTTCCGCGAACAGTTCTACGGCTATTTCGAAGGCCAGGATATGGGCGTAGCGTGGACCGCCGCGGGAGGGCCGCACGGTGCGAAGAACTACAACGACATCGTCGCAAAGTTCGGTCTTGGTGCGACCCGCGACTTCCTTAAGGAAGCGGATCCATTCCACGATGCCGAGTCCGACGTGGAATATTGGTCGAGAGTCGAGGAGGGATTCGCGCTGATCGCTTCGAATCCTGCGCTGAGGGACAGTGATGACGTGTTGCAGATTTCCCACGGCAACACGCTGCTGAGCCTTATGCACCGTTTCGCGCCGGAAGGCTATGACCTCAGCGAACGCCCTGCGAACGGATCGGTCACCACGCTCGATTTCGACACCAGTAAGCCTATCGCTGAAGCGGTAACCGTCGTATCGTATAACCAGTGACCGGCGGACGAAACTTGCCTTAGGTCTGGGCTTTTTACTACTGTTATGCGCGTGTTGTGTTCGCGGGCAACCGTGGGACTGAAAAGAGGTACAAGATGGGTGTTGGAGAAATCGCCGGTCTGATTGCGGCAATCGCTTTCGCGATTCTTGCCGGTTTCATGATCTACCCGTTGATTCGTCTCGGCAAACTGTTCGACCAGCTCGCCGAGACAGTCAAAGAAACGGGAGATCATGCGATTCCTGCGCTTGATGAGAGTGTGACCACGGTGCAGCAGGTCAACAAGTCGCTGGAAGACGTCAACAAGATTTCCGCAGCGGCTTCCACAACCGCCAATAATGTCAGCGCCCTGACCGATCTGTATGGATCCTTCTTGGGCAAGCCGGTTATCAAGGTTGCTTCCGCTGCATATGCCCTGAAAACCACCGCGCAGTCCTTCATGAACAAGAAGAACGTCAACAGCAATAACAAGGGGGAGTGATGTTCAAGCGTCTCTTCTGGATCTCCATTGGTGTGGGCATCGGTGCGGTGGCAGTGACCAAAGCACAGGCGTACGTCAAGGCCAACACCCCTGATGCGGCTCGACAATTTCTGTTCGGGCCGGATCAAGATCATGTCGCCGTGCGCACCCTTGAAGGTTTGTTCAATGAGTTCAACGAAACGCGTCGAGCCCGCGAGGCTGAACTTAATACCAAATACGCGGATAAGATCAGCTGATCTTATTCCCGTAACGTACGTTCGGACAACAATCACGAATTCGTTTGAAAGGCACTAGGCCTTTCAGCAAAAAGGAGCTTAATCTCATATGCGCACTTCTGAAATCGCGAAGCGCTATCTTGATTATTTCGAAAAGCACGGCCATCTTATCGTGCCTTCGGCATCGCTGATCTCTCCAAACCCGACCACCCTGTTCACCATCGCAGGCATGGTCCCGTTCATCCCGTACCTCATGGGCGAGCAGACTCCGCCGAAGAGCCGCATGGCATCCAATCAGAAGTGCGTGCGTACTTTGGATATCGACGAGGTCGGCAAAACCACCCGTCACGGCACGTTCTTCCAGATGCTGGGCAATTTCTCCTTTGGTGATTACTTCAAGGAAGAAGCCATCCACTATGCGTATGAGCTGCTGACCACCCCGCAAGACAAGGGCGGCTACGGCTTCGATCCGGAGAAACTGTGGATGACCACCTTCACCGACGACGAGGAAGCCCGTTCAATGTGGAAGAACGAGGGCGTTGACCCCGAACACATCCAGATCATGGGCATGGAGGACAACTTCTGGACCACCGGCGGCCCTGGCCCTGGCGGTCCGTGCTCCGAGATCTACGTGGATCGCGGACCTGAATACGGTGTGGAAGGCGGCCCGATCGCCGACGAGAACCGTTACATCGAAATCTGGGATCTCGTGTTCGAAAACTACGAGGTCGACAACGTCAAGTCCAAGACCGACCTGCACATCGTTGGCGAGCTCGAGAACAAGAACATCGATACCGGTGCCGGCTTGGAGCGTCTTGCCTATCTGATGCAGGGTAAGCAGAACATCTATGAGACCGACGAGGTCTTCCCGGTCATCGAAGCCGCCCAGAAGCTGTCCGGCCGCACGTATGGCGATGACGAAGCCATGGATGTGCGTTTCCGCATCGTGGCTGACCATGTGCGTTCCGCATTGATGATCATGTCCGATGGCGTACGTCCGTCCAACAACGGTCGCGGCTACGTGCTGCGCCGACTGCTGCGTCGTACCGTCAAGGCCATGCGCGAGCTCGGCGTGACCGATCCGGTCATGCCGACCCTGCTGCCGACCTCCAAGGCAGCTATGGAGCCGAGCTATCCGGAACTCAACGACACCTTCCACGATGTGTCCGAAGCCGCATATGGTGAAGAGGACGCGTTCCGTCGCACGCTGGAATCCGGCACCGAGATTTTCGACCTCGCTGTGGCCAAGGCCAAGGAATCCGGATCCGACGCCGTTTCCGGCGAAGATGCGTTCAAGCTGCACGACACCTACGGCTTCCCGATTGAGATCACCCTCGAAATGGCCGCCGATCAGGGCGTCAAGGTCGATGAGGCGAAGTTCCGCGAGCTCATGGCCGAGCAGAAGAGCCGTGCCCGTGCAGATGCCCTGAAGAAGCGTCACAATGTGGATCTGTCGGTCTATGACGATTTCAAGAAGACGCTGGTCCAGCCCATCGACTTCCTTGGTTACACCGACATGTCCGCCCGCGCCAAGGTGCTGGGCATCATGCAGGAAGGCAAGGGCTCCGTCCCCGCAGTCACCGGTCCGGCCACCATCGAAGTCATTCTCGACCGCACTCCGTTCTATGCGCAGGCCGGTGGCCAGCTCGCTGATCAGGGCGAGATCCTTTCCGACGATGGTGCTGTGCTCGAAGTCGACGATGTGCAGAAGCCGATCAAGGACCTCATCGTGCACCAGTGCCGCCTGACCGAAGGCACGTTGGTTGTCGGCGCCGAAGTCAACGCCAACATCGACCTTGACCGACGCGGTGCCATCGCCCGCGCGCATACCGCGACCCACATGGTGCACAAGGCGCTGCGTGAGGAGCTTGGCCCGCAGGCCACCCAGCGCGGCTCTGAAGACGCGCCGAACCGTTTGCGTTTCGACTTCCAGTGGTCCAGCGCCCCGAGCAAGGATGCGATGAACTCCGTCGAGGCGCGTGTCAACGAGAAGCTGCGCGAAAACCTTGCCGTCACCACGCAGGAGATGAAGTTCGACGACGCCATCGCATTGGGTGCCATGCATCTGTTTGGCGAGAAGTATGGCGACGTCGTGCGCGTGGTCTCCATCGGCGAAGATGGATGGAGCCGTGAGCTTTGTGGTGGTACCCATATCGACCATGTGGGCAAGATCGGTGCCATCAACATCATGTCCGAAGCCTCCATCGGCTCCGGCGTGCGTCGTGTCGATGCGGTTGTGGGCGAAAGCGCTTATGAGTTCAACGCTCGCGAGCATGCGCTGGTCTCACAGCTTTCCGACATGGTCAATGCCCGTCCGGACGAGCTTGCCGACCGTGTGAACGCACTGCTTGCCAGGCTCAAGGAATCCGACCGTCGTCTTGCGACCATGTACGAATCCCAGCTTGCGGCTTCCGTGCCTGCTTTGGTTTCCGAAACCAAGGCATCCCAGGCTCCGGTCAAGGTGGCAGCGAAGAACGTCGAGCACTTCGGCTCTTTCGACGCGCTGCGCAAGACCGTGCTGGATGTGCGCGGACAGCTCGGTGAGGAATTCCCGGTTGTGGTGGCTCTCGCCGGTGTGAACGAGGAAGGCAAGCCTATGGTTGCCGTGGCCACTAACGAGGCTGCACGCAAGCAGGGTATCAAGGCCGGCGATTTGGTTCGTGGCGCTTCCAAGATCCTTGGCGGTGGTGGCGGCGGCAAGCCGGACTTCGCCCAGGGTGGCGGCGCGGATGCCACCAAGATCAATGAGGCGCTTGAGGCTTTGGCCAATCAGGCCATGAAGGGCTGAACCACCAAGCATGGTTTGGCTTGGCATTGATTTAGGTGATGCCAGGGTTGGACTCGCACTGTCTGATCCTGGCATCACTCTTGCACACCCCGCAGGCAATATTCAGGTCTACGGGGATTCGTTCCGTGCATTGGACGAGGTCGTGGACGTCATCGAAGACGAATCGGTCGACCATGTGGTAGTCGGATTGCCGTTGCTACTAAGCGGAGAAGAAGGCAAAAGCGCGAAAAAAGCACGGCGATGGACTGTTAATCTTGAGAAGAGACTGCGTGTCGCAGTAGATGATGAGAACTATGCGCTAAAGGAAGTGCCGTCCATCGAATTGGTGGATGAGCGTCTAACTACGGTGACTGCACATCATCAGCTATTCGATGCGCAGGTCGGTGGACGAAAGCACCGTCCGATGGTCGACCAGCAGTCTGCAGTGGTGATATTGCAGACTGCCATCGACCGAAGAGAGAGACCAGAGGAGAGAGGCCTGTGACTGATAATCTCGACGATTTTTTCTCCGATAACGCGCAATGGGTGAATTCGTCGGATGATGCATCCTTCGTTTCGGCAATGCCGCCGCAACCACCGAAATCACGTAAGGACATGCGTCGTCGCCGTGAGCAGAAGCGTCGTCGCCGCTATATCACCATTATCGCCGCTCTGGTGGTGATCGTGCTGATCGGTGTCGGCGGATTCTTCGGCGTGCGCGCGCTGAAACATTGGAAGGCCATGAACGAAGCGAATTCTCAAAGCCAAATCGAGGATTACACGGGCCCAGGCGATAAAGGCGTGACGTTTGTCGTGGAATCCGGGCAGGGAGCCGCGGAAATCGCGGACAACCTTGTTAAAGCTAAAATCGTCAAATCCGCAGCAGCTTTCACTTCCGCAGTAAGCGGAGCTGGCGCCACGTTGTATCCGGGATCATACGCATTGAGGACGCATATGAGGGCGTCAGATGTGGTCAAGGTGCTTTCTGACCAAAGCCAGGCCGGCGGTTTTGCCGAAGTGCGTGCGGGTGAACGTGTGTCGGACGTCATCGAAAATGCGGCGAGTGTGTCCGGCTTGGATGTTTCACAGTTCCAAGCGTGATGGACGGTGGCGGTGCTGGAATCCTTCCTGACGAGGCCGGCGGCAAATTCGAGGGATGGCTTGAACCAGGCAGCTACAATGTGCAAAACAAGTCAGCGGAAGACATCATCAAGGAAATGGTCGACGCGCGAGTGAGCAAACTCGATTCCTTGGGCGTACCTACAGGCAGCGAACGTGAGCGCATCCTGAATATCGCATCCATCGCGGAGGCGGAAGTCGGCAGCGAAAAATACTACGGCCAGGTGGCAAGAGTGATTCTCAACCGTCTTGACGCCGATATGGCTCTCGGCATGGATACCACGGTCGCCTACGGTCTTGGTATTTCCGCAAGCCAGTTGACCGATGACCAGTTGGGCGATGACAGCAACGCGTACAACACCAGAATCCACAAGGGACTGCCGCCCACGCCAATCAGCAACCCTGGAGATGGCGCGATCACAGCAGCCGTCAATCCTCCGGACGGCAAGTGGCTGTACTTTGTCACCACAAACCTGCAGACCGGCGAAACGAAATTCGTGGAAACCGAAGATGAGTTCTGGCAGATTCGCGACGAGTACAAGAACAACAACGAGAACGCGAACTGATCTCAGAATAAAACGCCAATCGCAATGCCTATCGCCCCAGCTGCCACAAGCGCTGGGGCGAACGGCGTTTTACCGGCATATGCGGTATGCTTCTGCGGATCGAAACGTGTCCACAAAACGAGCCATAACAAGCCGACCACACCAATCGCAAGCCACCAAAACACCACGGCGAACAGACCGAACATGCTGACTGCCAATCCCATCAGCAAGGTGGCGGTGACATCGCCAAAACCCAATGAACCAGGTTTCACCAAAGCGAGCGCGCATTGCAGTACGGCCGACAGTACGGCGAAGAGTATTGCCTGCAATGCCAGGTACAGAGTGTTGATGGAAAGCGCGTATATGAGGTTTACGATGATTTGCGCTGTGCATCCGGTGGCGATCCAGGCGCGTGGAATGCGGCGTGAACGGATGTCTTCAACGCTGATGGCCAGTCCACAAAGCAGACTTGGCAGGCAAATCATATACCACATACCGTTAAGATAGTCCACTAGTTGCATTCGTGAGAAAAGGAGTTGGCATGTTGCGTTGGCAGACAGCAGGCGAGTCGCATGGTGAGGCGCTTGTCGCCATGATTGAGGGATTGCCCGCGGGCGTTCATATCACCACGGAGGATATTGTTGGCGCGTTGGCGCGTCGTCGTCTTGGGTATGGTCGTGGCGCGCGTATGAAGTTCGAGCAGGACAAGGTTCGTATGCTGACTGGTGTGCGTTTTGGTGAGACGATTGGTTCTCCGGTGGCCATTGAGATCGCCAACACCGAGTGGCCGAAGTGGACTGAGGTGATGAGTGCGGATCCGCTTGATCATGAGCTTGCTCGTGAGGGCCGCAATGCCCCGTTGTCTCGCCCGCGTCCGGGGCATGCGGATTTGACTGGCATGCGTAAGTATGGTTTTGATGATGCTCGTCCGGTGTTGGAGCGTTCTTCCGCGCGTGAGACGGCTTCGCGTGTGGCGTTGGGTGAGGTTGCCAAGCAGTTCTTGGAGCAGGCGTTCGGTATTCGTACCGTTTCGCATGTGCTTTCCATTGGTGGCGCAGGTATTACCGATCCGCAGCAGGCCACGCTTCCCAAACCGGAGGATCTTGAGGCGTTGGACGCTTCTCCGGTGCGCACTCTTGACAAGAATGCGGAAGAGCGGATGATTGCCCGTATTGATGAGGCGAAGGAGAACGCCGATACGTTGGGCGGTGTGATCGAGGTTGTGGTGTACGGCGTTCCCGCAGGCGTGGGCACGTATGTTGAATCGGATCGTCGTCTTGATGCTGCTCTTGCCAGTGCGGTGATGGGTATTCAGGCCATCAAGGGCGTGGAGATCGGTGATGGTTTCCTTGAGGCCATGCGTCCGGGTTCTCAGGCTCATGACGAAATGGTGGTGGGCGATGACGGCCGTATTGCGCGTCTAAGCAACCGTGCGGGTGGTATCGAGGGTGGCATGTCGAATGGGCAGCCGATCGTCGTACGTGCGGCGATGAAGCCGATTCCTTCCATTCCGAAGGCGTTGCGTACCGTCGATGTGACCACGGGCGAGCCGGCGCAGGCCATTAACCAGCGTTCCGACAATACTGCGGTTCCGGCGGCGGCTGTTGTTGCCGAGGCGATGGTGCGTTTGACCATCGCGCAGTATGTGCTTGAGAAGTTTGGCGGCGATTGCGTTGCCGAAACCAAGCGTAACGCCGAGCAGTACGTTGCCTCATGGCCTGAGCATATGAGGTGATTCGTCTATGAGTGGTATGCGTAGGCCTGTCGCCGTGATCATCGGCATGATGGGGGCGGGCAAGACTCGTGTCGGCAAGGAAGTGGCGCAGATGATGAATCTGCCGTTCGCCGATGCGGACAATGAGATTGAGCATGATGCCGGAATGCGGATTCCCGAGTACTTCGAAAAGTATGGGGAACGGAATTCCGGAGGCTGGAAAGCGACGTCGTGCTTGATATGCTCGAGGATTTCGACGGTATCTTTTCCTTGGGCGGGGGAGCGCCGATGACGCTTCCATTCAGGAAGGATTGGCGCAGTATATCGCGGACGGCGGCAAGGTCGTGTATCTTATGGCCGATCCTGAGGAAGCCATGGAGCGGGCAAATCGCGGTGGAGGCCGTCCGATGCTTAATGGCGATGCCAATGAGCGTTGGAAGAAGCTCTACAAGGAACGTGACCCGGTGTTCAGGAGCGTGGCGAACGTGCATGTGGGCACGCGTGGCCAGTCTCCCCAAGCCGCGGCGAGAAAGCTGATGGAAATGATTGATCAACGTATAGTCCATGTCACCGGTTCCACCATCGAACCATACGATGTTCGTATCGGAGAGGGTGTGATGGGCCAGCTTGCGCAGGTGTTGGGAAGCAAGCCTGCCAAAGTGGCGCTTATCCACACCCAGCCGGTGCAGCGTCATTCGGACCGTGCGCGTACTTTGTTGCGCCAGGCGGGCTATGATGCGTACGATATTGTGATTCCCGACGCGGAGGCCGGCAAGACCATTGAAGTGGCCAATGGTATCTGGCAGCGTTTGGGGGATGAGGGTTTCACTCGTTCTGACGCGATCGTCGGCCTTGGTGGTGGCGCGGCAACCGATTTGGCGGGGTTTGTGGCTGCCACATGGATGCGTGGCATTCGCTACGTGAACTGCCCGACGTCGTTGCTGGCCATGGTTGACGCTTCGACCGGCGGTAAAACCGGCATCAATACCCCTCAGGGGAAGAACCTGGTCGGCTCTTTCTATACGCCTGCCGGAGTGCTTGCCGATCTGAAATCGCTTGCGTCACTGCCGAACGACATCTTCATCGAAGGATTGGGCGAGGTCGCCAAGTCCGGTTTCATCATGGACCCGGAGATTCTGCAGATCCTCGAGGACCATGCCGGTGAATTGCGTGCCTTCGACGGGTCGACGTTCTTGGATTCCGGCCTGAAGGATGTGGTCGCGGAGCTGATCGAACATACCGTGAGCGTGAAGGCCTACCATGTGTCCGCTGATCTTAAAGAGGCGGGATTGCGCGAATTCCTCAACTATGGGCATACGCTCGGTCATGCCATCGAGAAGCTTGAGCATTTCCGCTGGCGTCATGGTAATGCGGTGGCGGTCGGTTGCGTGTATGCGGCCGAACTGTCGCATCTTCTGGGGTACATCGATCAGGATCTCGTGGACTATCATCGTTCGTTGTTGGGATCTCTGGGGCTGCCTACGTCCTGGAACAATGGCACATGGGATGATGTGCTCGCATTGATGCACCGGGATAAGAAGGCTCGCGGCAATAAGCTTCGTTTCGTGGTGCTTGAGGGCGTCGGCCATCCGATTCACCTTGAGGATCCGCCTGCGGACGCCGTTGAAGAGGCGTTCCGTCGTATTCAGCAGTAAACAAGGTAGGGAAGTGGAATATGACTAAAGTAGTGGTCGTCAATGGGCCGAATCTTGGCCGTCTTGGCGTGCGTCAGCCTGACGTGTATGGCAAGCAGGATCTTGAAACCCTGCGTACCCTGTGCGCGCAGTGGGGCAGCGAGCTTGGTCTTGACGTGGAAGTGCGTCAAAGCGATGACGAAGCCGAGATGATCGGCTGGATGCACCAGGCCGCCGACGAGAAGACCCCGGTCGTGATGAATCCGGCGGCTTTCACCCATTACTCCTACGGTCTGGCCGATGCCGCGCATATGGTGATCGATGAGGGATTGCCGCTGATGGAGGTTCACATCTCCAATCCATCCGCACGCGACGAATTTCGCAAGCGTTCCGTGATCTCGCCAGTAGCGACGGGCACTATCACCGGTATGGGGTTCTATGGCTACAAGCTGGCGTTGGATGCGGTGGCGCATCTGTTGGAATCGAAGTGATGATTTTCCGATTTCCCCTTGAGATAGTCTCGGAGGAACTATGAATGCCGGATGCTCTTGATGGGCATCCGGTTTTTACATAGCATTGCATTCGTTTGCAGAAAAAGCTGCAACAATCGCAAATATGATTGCCGTTTTGCGCAACACAATGAATTGTTGCTGAAAGCATTTTCTTTCGCTTGTCCTTCTTTTCCGTATATTGCAATCGGTCACGCTGTTTCATTGCGATGCGCAGCATCTACTGTACGATGAACCCCGATCTAGGGTGCAAACGTATGCACATTCATCGCAGAGTGTGTCTTAGATGATCCGCAGGTAACGCGGATGACCATGGCGCATACGTTGTCGAAGGGCGGAACCTGCCATGGGGGCCGGAATTCGATCTCAACGATGAGAACGGAGAACAATGGTCGTTCAGCGAATGAATCGGCCGGCTAGCCGTGCGGTGGCCATAGGCGTCGCCGCCGCCATGGCGTGCGCCACCTTGGTGGCGGTACCGCATATGGCTCAGGCTCAGCCCGAGGCGCAAACGAATGCGAAGAAAGACGTGCAGGTCATCGCCTTCCAGCAGACATGGAACACGGTCGCCAAGGAATGCACGAGCACATACGGTCCGGAAGGCGTGGCATACGTCGAGGTGTCGCCGCCGCAGGAATCCATCCAAGGCACGCAATGGTGGACGTCCTACCAGCCGGTAAGCTACAAGCTCGATTCCAAGCTCGGCACGGAAGCCGAATTCAAAAACATGATCAAGCAGTGCAATGCCGTCGGCGTTGACATCATCGCCGACGTTGTGCTGAACCAGACCACCGGTGCCGACGTGGCCGACGGCAAGCAGACCGGCGTCGCAGGAACCGAATACAACGGTTCGACCGGCGACTACTCGGGATTTGCCACCGAACAGTATCCGGAAGGCATCACGGCCTCCGACTTCCACAGCTGCTCCAAGAACATCTCCAACTACGCCAACCAGCAGGAAGTTCAGGAATGCCGCCTGAGCTCCATGTGGGACTTCGACTCCGAGAGCGAAAAGGTCCAGGATATTCAATCTGACTATCTTGCCGCCCTGTGGAATGCTGGTGTTCGCGGCTTCCGTATGGATGCCGTCAAGCACATCCACACGGACAGCATGAAGGCCATCAAGGAGAAGTTCGCAAAGAAGATCGGCGTGAACGCCGACAGCATCTACTGGATCCAGGAGGTCATCGGGAACTCCTCCGAAGCCGCGGGCATCCAGCCGAGCAACTACGTGCAAAACGGCACGGTGACCGAATTCGGCTTCAAGTCCGAAATGAACCAGGCCTTCAAAGACAAGATCGCAAACCTCAAGGGACTTAATGAGCGGTTGAGCAAGGATCTCGCCTCCGAAGACGCCAACGTGTTCGTCACCAACTGGGACACCGCGCGCAACGAGGGCGCCCTGACCTACAAGGACGGTGCCAAGTATCAGCTGGCCAACGCATTCATGCTTGCCTACGACTACGGCACGCCGCGTCTGCTTTCCGACTACAAGTGGGATGAGAACGACAACGGCGCACCGGGAGCCACCGCCACATCCGTTCCGGACGTGAACATGGACGAGGTCTGTTCCACCAACAGCTCCGACTGGAACTGCGAGCAGCGCTGGACCTCCACCCGAGGCATGATCGCCTTCCGCAACTACGTCAACGGCACCAAGGTCGCCGACTGGCAGGATGACGGCGGCGACAACATCGCCTTCTCCCGCGGGGATAAGGCTTCATCGCCATCAACAACGGCAAGACCGACAAGGACGCCTCCTACACGACATCGCTCGCCGACGACGAATACTGCAACGTGTACGCCACCATGGACTGCTCCCAGACTGTAAGCGTCAAGAACGGCAAGGTCGAGACCACGGTACCGGCGCATTCCGCCATCGCACTGTATGCAGGCGCCACCAAGGACAGCCACCCGGCATCCAGCGTGGCCAACGACCCGTCCGATCCTGACGTGAACCAGGAAGGGGACGAGACCCTGCCCGACGACAGAAGCGTCACCATCTACTACAAGCCCGCCGATTCCAGCTGGAAGAGCCCGAAGGTCCACTACGGTCTTGGCGATGACTGGAACCAGCCGGAAGCCGACATGACCCTCGACGAGCAGGGGTACTATCGCGCCACCATCGACACCAGGGGCAAGAAGATCGACTTCGTGTTTCACGATACCGGCACCGACCAGTGGGAGAACCCGAAGGGCGGCGGAAACTACCACGCCAACGCGGGCATCACGCACGTGGGTGTGGCCGATCAGGCCGCGACCGTGGGTAATCCGGAATCCGTCAACGGCCAGACCCGACTCGTCGTGCACTACAAGCCAGCCAGCGATTCCGATAATCGCGGCGTGTACGTGTGGGGTACAGACGCTGGCGGCTCGAGCCTCTCGGCAGTCAACCATCCCTTCACCGGAGCTGACTGCTGGGGCAAGGTGGCTACGCTGACCTTCGGCGGCAAGTTCGACAAGTTCGGCTTCATCGTCACCACCGCAGACTGGAACAAGTACGGTGGCGACCGTAGCGCCACGGTGAACGCCGACGGCACAGCCGAAGTGTGGATCGACGGCACCAAATATGAGGATCAAGGCGAATCGACCACCGTCGAAACCCTCGACTCCGCTCCGAGCGACTACGAATGCAAGGCCAACACCGTTACCGTGAAGGTCCACTACAACCGTGATGACGGCCTGTACTACAACGCCGAAGACGCCTCGGTCACCGTTCCCCAGTGGGACATCTGGACCTGGGCTTCCAATTGGAACGGCGGAGCCGCCACCTTCACCACCCACGATGACTGGGGCGAGGTCGCGGAATACTCCTTCACCAACTACACCTACTACAACGTCGACGGAACCTCCGACATCGGCATGCTGCGCCGTTACGGAAAGGATGCGTGGAAGGCCAAGGATCCGGATGACGCCGATTACAAGATCCCGTCAAACGCCTTGGTGTTCAACGAATCGGACGGCACCGCATCGGCCGAAGTGTGGCTGATGGGCGGCGACGCCACCGTGTATTCCTCACGTCCATCGTTGGGAGCGTCCATGAAGTCCGTTGAAATCTCCGACGTCAACAAGCTGACCGCAAGACTGTCCAAAAAGGTCACTGCGGATGAGCTTGAAGGCAAGGTCTCCGTCACTGACGCCGACGGCAAGGCTGTAGATGTCAAGAACATCAAGACCGACGGCACCAAGGTGATCATCACCACGGCCAAGGATCTTGACGTGCGAGGCAAGTACACCGTCGAAGTCAAGGGCTTCGGTTCGCAGGACGCCATTGCGGGCTCGGTGGTGCGTACGGATGCCTTCGACAAGAAGTACGCCTATGACGGCGACGATCTGGGCGCCACTTACACGAGCGCGAAGACCGGATTCAAGGTGTGGGCTCCAACCGCCACCAAGGTTGAGCTTGTCACCTACCAGTCCGACGATGTGAATGCCGAAGTCGACAAGACCATCGACATGGCCTCTGAAGACAAGGGTGTGTGGAGCGCCCCGGTGAAGAACCTTGCTAGCGGCACGGCCTACTCCTACAAGCTCACCTTCGCGGACGGCACGGTGAACGTCTCCGCCGACCCGTACGCGACCGCTGCGGTCGCCAACGGCGAACGTTCCGTGGTGCTCTCCAGCGAAGACATGGGCTCCGCAGGCGACCGCATGCCGGAATTCGGCAAGACCACTGACGCCACCATCGCCGAAATGAACATTCGCGACTTCTCCATCAACCCGAATTCCGGAATCTCAGCCGACAAGCGGGGCAAGTATCTGGGTGTTGTGGAATCCGGAACGAAGACGGCGAACGGCGCCACCTCCGGTCTTGACTATCTCAAGCAGTTGGGCGTCAGCCACGTGCAGATCATGCCGATGTACGACTACGGTTCCGTTGATGAGACCGGCGATCTGAGCTACAACGCGCAAGGTGCGCAGAACTGGGGCTACGATCCGGAGAACTACAACGTGCCGGAAGGCTCGTATTCCTCCGATCCATCCGACCCCGCCTCTCGTGTCACCGAAATGAAGCAGATGGTCAAGGGACTGCACGGGAATGACATTCGCGTGATCATGGATGTGGTGTACAACCACGTCTACGATGCCGCCAACCACTCGTTCAACAAGACCGTTCCCGGCTACTACTTCCGTTATGATGACAACGGTTCCCTGGTCAACAACTCCGGCTGCGGCAACGATACGGCCTCCGAGCGCAAGATGATGCGCAAGTACATCGTCGATTCGGTGACGTATTGGGCGAAGAACTACAACGTCGACGGCTTCCGATTCGATCTCATGGGTCTGATCGACACCGAAACGATGAAGGAAGTGCGTGCAGCGCTCGACGAGATCGACCCGTCCATCATCATCCTCGGCGAAGGCTGGGATATGAACACCACCATGGACGAGGGCGAGATGACCATCCAGCCGAACGCGTACCAAGTCGCGTCCGACGGCACGAACAACGGCATCGCGTTCTTCAACGATTCCGTGCGTGACGGCTTGAAGGGATCCGTGTTCTCCGACACCGACACCGGTTTCGTTTCCGGCAAGGCCGACCAGGAGAGCCTGATCGCCCACAACGTGCTCGGCTGCCAGTACGACGAGAACGCGACCACGACCTGCTGGAACGGCAACGCGCAGGATCACTACGCCGATGCCGGACAGGTGGTCAACTATGCCGAAATCCACGACAACATGACCCTGTACGACAAGCTCAGGAAGTCCGTCCCGACGGATGACGACGCCACGACCGTGGCACGTGCCAAGCTTGCCGACTCCGTCGTGTATCTGTCGGAAGGCATCCCCGCGATCCAGCTCGGCCAAGAGTTCCTGCGCACCAAGGGCGGAGACGGCAACAGCTACAACACGGGCGACGCGGTGAACGCCATCGATTGGGACCGCACCACCCAGTACGCCGATTCCGTCGACTACGTCAAGGGCCTGATCAAGCTGCGCAAGCAGATCAACGCGCTGCGTCTGACCGACTACAACGACATCAACGCCAACGTGACGATGCTCAAGTCCGCTGACGGCGTCGTGGCCTACCAGGCCGAGCAGTCCGACGGCACCTACGTGGTGATCTTCAACGCCAACGCAGACAAGACCGCGATCGAAGGCTTGGCAAACGGCTCCTACCAAGTGCTTGCAGCCGACGGCAAGGTCTACTCCGATGATGCTATCGCCAATGTCGATCTCGCCGAAGGGGCCTCGTACGAAGCGGGCGCACTGTCTGCCACTGTGCTGAAACTCGACAGCAGCACCAAGCCCGATACCGACAGCGCGCCTGTCATCAAGGGTCTGGTGGCTTCCGACAGCGTGACTCTGGGATCAAAGTTCGATCCGATGTCCGGCGTCAGCGCATGGGATGAGGTTGACGGCGATCTGACCGACAAGATCACGGTCGAAGGTTCGGTCGATACCTCTAAGGAAGGCGAATACACGCTCGTGTACTCGGTGACCAACAGCAGGGGCAAGACCGCCACCTTCACGCGCACGGTAACCGTGCGCAAACCCGCGGTCCAGCCAGCTTCCGACAAGAAGAGCGATGCTGTGCAAAGCCCGAATACTGGTTCCGCCATCACCGGTTTCGCGCTGGCCGCGGTGGCTCTTGCCATCGCATCCGTGTTCGCGTTCGCGGCCTCCCGCAGAAAGGAGGACTGATCTCATAAGCCAATGATTGACTGAATGTATCTCCTATTCCTGCTAGGCGGGGCCATCAAGGCAATGATGGCCCCGCCTTTTTGTATTGAAGGAAACACGCCGCGTCTCATGCCGCTGATAGACTGAAGTTCCATGGTTAGAAGACAACATGGCAATTCTCAAGAGCACGTTACCAAGCATATTTTCGTCACCGGTGGCGTCGTTTCCTCTCTCGGCAAAGGCCTGACCGCCTCCTCCCTCGGCCGCCTGCTTCGTAGCCGCGGCATCAAGGTTTTGCAGCAGAAGCTCGATCCGTACATCAACGTGGATCCGGGCACGATGAATCCATTCCAGCATGGTGAAGTCTATGTCACCGAAGACGGTGCCGAAACCGATCTCGACATCGGCCACTATGAGCGTTTCCTTGACGTGTACCTGAGCCAGAAGGCAAACGTCACCACCGGCCAGATCTACCAGGAAGTGCTGCGCAAGGAACGCGCCGGCGAATACCTTGGACAATGCGTGCAGGTCATCCCGCACATCACCAACGAAATCAAGTCCCGCATGCGTGCGCAGGCGTCCGATGACGTCGACGTGATCATCACCGAAATCGGTGGCACCGTCGGCGACATCGAATCCCAGCCGTTCCTGGAGGCCGCGCGTGAGGTCCGCCGCGATCTGGGCGCCGAGAACTGCATGTTCGTGCACGTCTCCTTGGTACCGTACATTGCCGCCGCCCATGAGCTCAAGACCAAGCCGACCCAGCACTCCGTCATGATGCTGCGTCAGCTGGGCATCTCCCCGGACGCGCTGGTGCTTCGTTCCGACCGCCCGCTGAACCAGTCCATCAAGGACAAGATCTCCCTGATGTGCGACGTGGATTCCGAAGGCGTGGTCAACTGTGTGGACGCCCCGAGCATCTATGACGTGCCGAAGACCCTGTTCGACGAAGGCCTCGACGCCTATGTCGTGCGCGAGCTCGGCCTGCCGTTCCACGATGTCGATTGGGACGAGTGGGAGGACCTGCTGGAGCGTGTGCACCACCCGAAGCATGAGGTGAACATCGCCATCGTCGGCAAGTACATCGATTTGCCGGATGCCTACCTGTCCGTCACCGAAGCCATTAAGGCCGGTGGTTTCGCCAACTATGCCAAGGTGAACGTCAAGTGGGTCGCCGCCGATAAGTGCGAGACCGAGGAGGGCGCGGCCGCCGCGCTCGACCAGGTCGACGGCATCGTCGTTCCCGGAGGCTTCGGCATCCGTGGCATCGACGGCAAGATCGGTGCCCTGAAGTTCGCCCGTGAGAACAAGCTGCCGGCCCTCGGCCTGTGCCTCGGCCTGCAGTCCATGGTCATCGAATACGCCCGCCACGTCCTCGGCTTGGAGGACGCGAACTCCACCGAGTTCGAGCCCGATTGCGCGACCCCAGTCATCGCAACCATGGAGGAGCAGAAAGACATCGTCGCCGGCAATGGTGACATGGGACACACCATGCGTCTTGGCTCCTATCCGGCTGAGCTTGAAGAAGGTTCCATCGTCGCGGAACTGTACGGCACCACGCATGTCACTGAACGTCATCGTCACCGTTACGAAGTGAACGTGGCATATAAGGACCGTCTGCGTGAAGCGGGTCTGCGCATTTCCGGCCAGAGTCCGGACGGCGAACTCACCGAGTTCGTCGAGCTTCCTCGCGAGGTGCACCCGTTCTATGTGTCCACTCAGGCTCATCCTGAGTTCAAGTCCCGCCCGACCAAGCCGCACCCGCTGTTCGCAGGTCTGGTCAAGGCCGCTCTGGACCACCAGCAGGAGCGCTAAATCGACGAATTGTGATTAACGTCGGATAACCCGATATGCAACATGGTCATGAGTCCAAAGGAGTTCATGGCCATGTTGCATAATAAGGGCTTGGCCTTGAATTATCAACAAGACGTATTCGTAATGAAAAACCTTTACGAGGGAGCATGAGCTTGAACGATATGGATTCTCCGGAAAGCGGCAACGGTAAGTTCGCCTTCCCGAACATGGGCGATGAACCAAAAGTCATCTCGCAGGTGAGCTTGGATTCGTTTGCCGAAACGGCCGATTCCATTGATGATGGTGCAGCGTTGACTGTGAATGCCAGCAAGAAGCGCCACCTGTTGTGGCTGTGGATTGTTCTTGCGGTGATGCTTCTTCTCGGTGCCGTGGCCGGCGGCGGATACTGGTTCTTCCAGTCACATGCGTTGCCAGGTGTCACGCTCTGGGGCAAGTCCATGACAGGACAATCCCGAGATCATATCATCCAAGAGATTTCCGATACGGCGGAATCATTAACGGTTCCCGTTTCCTATGAGGGAACGAGCAAGAAAGTCACGTTGAAGGATCTTGGCGTCGCCATTGACGCGGAATCCATCGCCGAAAATGTGATGAACGCGAAACGTGACGATTCCTTCTTTCAGAAGTATGCATTCTGGACCCGTGAGGATGTCGACGTCGAGTCTTTCGATGATTCTCGAGTCAGCGCCCAGACGGTAGGTGACATGTTGGGAGTGCAGTCCGTGTCCGCCACCAACCCGTCGCTACAGCTCAACGCGGATGGTACCGCTTTCGATGTGACGCCAGGTCAGCAGGGGACTGGTATCGATGTGACGGATATCGTCAAAGAAGCCAAGAACGTGCTTGAGTCCTTTGGCAAGCAGACCGCTCAAATGGTGACTCTTAAAAATAAGGTTACTGATCCCGCCATCACGGATGACCAAGCCAACGAGGCCAAGGCTTCTGCTGACGCGTGGATAGCGAAGCCGGTGGCTATCAAGATCGGCGACCATAAAGTGGCGGAATTCGGTGCGCAGTCCATTGCATCGGCCATCACGCTTGGACCGGATAGTGAGAAGCTCGGCGATAATCAAACCCGAAATGGCTCTTTGATTATCATGGTGACAAATTGCAGCAATACTATAACGATTCCATCAAATCGAACTTCCATGCTGATCGAGTTGACGGTGATGTCATCGTTAATAGTGTCGGTGATGTGCTGCAAACCAATGTAGTGGGCATGATGGTATAACCGTTACTGATGGTAGCGACACCAATGTTGGCCGTGATGCCGCTGAGGCGTTTGCCAAAGGTTCTGATTCAGTAAGTATTCAAGGCACTTGCGACCCACAGAATGAGAAAAAACCACGCGTACCGTGGTAGTCAGCTTGTCTTCGCATACCGTTACAGCCATTGAAAATGGGCAGACCGTCCGTGTCATGCATATGTCTGCCGGTCAGGGCAATGATTATCAGACGGGCCAGTGCCAGCCGAGCGGCGACTTGTGCACGCCAACCTACTGCGATCCGAACTCCTACGACAACTGCACGCCTGACGGTGACTTCAAAGTGTGGCTCAAGTACCAGTCCCAAGATATGAGCGGCACCCTTACCCTATCGGATGGAAACACCGAGAAGTGGGATGTCAAGGATGTTGGATTCGTCAACTATTTCTCGAAAACAGGTTGCGCGATTCATCGCATCGCCACTCAAAGTGCGTTTAACGACAGCAGTATTCAGGCTATGGGGAAGAACACGTCCCATGGTTGCGTCGGCGTCGGCTGGGATCAGGCTGAATGGTTCTACAATTGGTGCCTGATGGGAACGACGGTTCACGTTCAGGCCTGATATGCGGGCTAACGGCAGAAAGACGCAAAGGCGGAAGACTGAATGTTCGGTTTCCGCCTTTACGCTATGTAAGATAAATCACGACAAATCATTGCCGAATAGCGAAAGGGGCGCTAGTGTTTAGCCCCACGTTCTGTTAGGTTGTCATAGGTACAAACGAGTGATTGGAGGCAGCGTACGGTGGCAGAGAACCAAGCGCCCAACGCCGCGGCTGACGTGGAGATGAGCCAGTATGTGGCTGATCGCACGCGAGTGAATGAAGACAAGATCAAGCAGGATGACGAGATCATCCAGCAGTTCGGCGACTATACGTACGGATGGCATGACACGGATTTCGCCGGAGAAGCGGCAAAAAAAGGCATTGACGAGAATGTCGTGCGCGCTATTTCCGCAGATAAGAACGAGCCGGAATGGATGCTGGAAAAGCGATTGGAAGGCTATCGCGATTTCATCAACCGTCCGATGCCTCAATGGGGTGTCGATCTGAAGGATTTCGACGCCGACGATTTCAAGTATTACGTCAAGCCGATCGACAAGCAGGCCACGACTTGGGAGGAATTGCCTGACGAGATCCGTGCGACGTATGACAAGCTCGGTATTCCCGAAGCGGAAAAAAGCCGTCTTGTCTCCGGCATCGCGGCACAGTACGAATCCGAGGTCATCTACAACTCAATCCAGAAGGATCTTGAAGACCAAGGCGTGATTTTCGTCGACACCGACACCGCGGTGCAGAAATATCCGGAAATCGTCAAGAAGTATTTCGGCAAGTGCATTCCGAGCAACGACAACAAATTCTCGGCATTGAACACCGCCGCATGGTCGGGCGGATCGTTCGTCTACGTGCCGAAGGGCGTGCATGTCGATATTCCGTTGCAGGCATACTTCCGTATCAATACGCCGAATATGGGTCAGTTCGAGCGCACGTTGATCATTGCCGACGAGGGATCGTACGTGCATTATGTGGAAGGCTGCACCGCACCGATCTACTCGACCGATTCGTTGCATTCCGGCGTGGTGGAGATTTTCGTCGAGCCGCATGCCCGCGTGCGCTACACCACTGTGCAGAACTGGTCGAACAACGTTTACAATTTGGTGACGCAGCGTGCCTACGTGCGTGAAGGCGGCACCATGGAATGGGTCGATGGCAACATTGGTTCCAAGGCAACCATGAAGTATCCGGCCTGCATTCTCGCCGAGCCGTATGCGAAGGCAGCACCATGTCGCTCGGCTTCGCAGGCAAGGGCCAGTATCAGGACACCGGCGCGAAGATGATCCATCTTGCCCCGCATACCAGCTCCACCATTGTGGCGAAGTCGATTTCCCGCGGCGGTGGACGTTCCGCATACCGTGGTCTCGTCAAAATCGTCAAGGGTGCCGAAGGATCGTCCAACTCGACGGTATGCGATGCACTGCTTGTAGATGAGTTCAGCCGCTCCGACACCTACCCGCATGTGGACGTGCGCGAAGATGACGTTTCCATGGCACATGAGGCTACGGTTTCCAAGGTTTCCGAAGACCAGCTGTTCTACCTGATGAGCCGCGGTCTTTCTGAAGACGAGGCCATGGGCATGATCGTGCGAGGCTTCGTGGAGCCTATCAGCCGTGAGCTGCCGATGGAATACGCGCTTGAACTGAACCGACTGGTGGAATTGCAGATGGAAGGATCGGTGGGCTGATTACCATGGCACAAACTCAGGAAATCAACATTCCCGTTGCGGATCCGAACGATCCGTATGCGAATCCGGCAGCCATGCCCTCTTCGGCGGATCGCTCGCCGCGGTCATTTGATGTGGACGCATTTGAAGTGCCCGACCGCAAGCAGGATGATTGGCGTTATACCCCTGTGGAACGTGTCGAAGAGTTCTTCAACGCGTTCACGCCGTCGAACGAAACCCAGATTGCCGTCACTATGATCGACGGCACGGCTCTTACTGAAGGCGTGACCTATAGCGAGGGCAAGCCGGGAGACGCCGATACGGGCATCGTTTCCAAGCCCTGCGATCGTGTGTCCGCAGTGGAATGGAACTCCGCCTCCCGTGCCGGAATTCTGCGTATCGACGGTGAAATCAGCCAGCCGATACTCGTTAAGATTCATGGTTCCGGAACGGATCTGGACGCATTCCACCTGGTGATCATTGCCGCCGATCGCGCCCACGCTGACGTTGTGGTAGAGCATGACGGCGATGCACGTATCGCCGAAGGTGTGGAGATTCTCACAGGTAGGGACTCCCATGTGTCCACCACATTCATTCAAGAGTGGAACAAGGGCTCCAAGCATGTGGGCAACCAGCGTATCCACTTGGGGGAGGGTGCGTCCCTGCGCCATTCCGTGGTCACGCTTGGCGGCGATGTCGTTCGAATCCGTATGGATCAGGATTTTGGCGGCGATCAAGGCGATCTCAACATGCTTGGCATCTACTTTGTGGATCCGGGCGAGCATATCGAACATCGCACCATGATTGTGCACAACCATCCCGAGTGCAAGAGTCGTGTGGTATATAAAGGCGCTCTTGACGGCAAGGGCGCGCACTCCACATGGGTCGGCAACGCGCTGATTGCTCCGACCGCGCCGGGTACCGACTCGTATGAGCTCAACCGCAATTTGGTACTTACTCCGGGCGCGATCGCCGATTCCGAACCGAATCTGGAAATCGAAAACGGCAACATCATCGGAGCCGGACATGCCTCTTCCGTCGGGCGCTTTGACGATGAGGAGCTGTTCTATCTGCAGTCCCGCGGCATTCCGGAAACCGAAGCCCGCAAACTTGTGGTGCGAGGCTTTTTTGGCGAACTCGTCGAGGAAATCGGCATTCCCGCAATCAGCGAACATCTCATGAACGTTATCGACAAGCGCCTGGCACGTGGCGAGAAGACGCGATCGCCCAGGTGTTGGAAGAGAAGTAGAACGTAGGAGCGAAAACCATGTCAACTCTTGAAATCAAAGATCTGTACGCGCACGTCGAAACCAAGGACGGCATCAAGCCGATCCTCAAAGGCGTGAACCTGACCGTCAACTCCGGTGAAACCCATGCCATCATGGGGCCGAACGGATCCGGCAAATCCACGCTGGCCTACACGCTGGCGGGCCACCCCAAGTACGTGGTCGATTCCGGACAGGTGCTGCTCGACGGCGAAGACATCCTCAAGATGACCCCGGACGAGCGAGCCAAGGCAGGCATCTTCCTAGCCATGCAGTATCCGGTCGAAGTGCCGGGCGTGTCGATGACCAACTTCCTGCGCACCGCAAAAACCGAAGTCGACGGCAAGGCTCCGGCCATCCGCACGTGGACCAAGGAACTGTCCGAGGCGATGAAGCGCCTGAAGATGGATCCGAAGTTCGCCACACGTTCCGTGAACGAGGGTTTCTCCGGCGGCGAGAAGAAGCGTGCCGAAGTGCTGCAGCTCGAACTGCTCAAGCCGAAGTTCGCCATCCTCGACGAAACCGACTCCGGCCTTGACGTTGACGCGTTGCGCATTGTCTCCGAAGGTGTGAACCGCGCCAAGGAAGCCAACCAGTTCGGTATTCTCATGGTCACGCACTACACGCGAATCCTCAAGTACATCAAGCCGGACATCGTGCATGTGTTCGCAGCCGGTCACTTCGTCAAGACCGGCGGCCCTGAACTGGCCGATGAGCTCGAGGAATCCGGCTATGACGCATACCTGCCGGAAGGATCCGATTCCGAAAGCGCGCTGGCATGACCGATTTTGCAGCGATTCGCAAGGAATTTCCGATCCTTGATCAGGAGATCCACGGCCATCCGCTCGTGTATTTGGATTCCGCGGCGACTTCTCAGAAGCCGCAATGCGTGATCGACGCCGAAAGCGATTTTTACCGCACCATCACGCCGGCGTGCATCGTGGAGCGCATGAGCTTGCCGCACGCAGCACCATGGCGTTCGAAGAGGCACGTGCCAAAGTCGCACGTCTTGTCGGCGCCAACTCCGCTGAAGGCGAAGAGGAGATCGTTGTCACCTCCGGCGCCACCGCAGGACTGAATCTGCTAGCAACCGCATTCGGCAACGCATCCCAAGGGCGTGGGGGAGAAGCGGCACGACGTTTCGCTGTGAAGCCGGGAGACGAGATCGTCGTATCCAAGGCTGAGCATCATTCTGTGTTGCTGCCATTCCAGGAGCTTGCCGCACGTACCGGAGCGACACTGAAATGGTTTGATCTGGACGATGAAGGACGAATCCTTGCCAACACCGCAGATGAGGTAATCACCGAACGCACAAAGATCGTGGCCGTCACCCATGTGGGCAACACCACCGGTGCCATCACCGATATCGCACCGATGGTGAAACGTGCGCACGAGGTAGGCGCGGTGGTTGTGCTCGACGCATGCCAGTCCGTACCGCACCTGAAGATCGACCTCCACGCTTTGGACGTTGACTTCGCGGCATGGAGCGCGCATAAGATGTACGGCCCGACCGGTGTCGGCTTCCTCTACGGCAAGCGCGACATGTTGGAGGCGTTGCCACCGGCGAATTTCGGTGGATCCATGGTGGAACTTGCCTGGATGGATCAGGAAGCCCAATACATGGCTCCTCCTGCGCGTTTCGAGGCGGGCACGCAGCCGGTCGCGCAGGTCGTTGCTGCCGGTGTCGCAGCCGAATGGCTGATGAATATCGGCATGGAGAATCTCGAAGCCCACGAGCGCGTTATCGCAGGCGAACTCCTCAAGATGGGGCAGATCGACGGCGTGCGCATTCTCGGACCGCAGACCAACGAGCAGCGCATCGGCACGGTGGCTTTTGAAATCGACGGCGTGCATCCGCATGATGTTGGACAGTTCATCGATGCGCAGGGCATCGCCATTCGTGTCGGACATCATTGCGCACAGCCGGTCCACCGTCACTTCGGCGTGTACGCATCCAACCGCGCATCCAGTGGCATCTACAATTCCGTCGAAGACGCGCAGGCACTGGTTGAGGCGTTGAAGAAGGTCCGTCCGTTTTTTGGAGTTGAGTAACGCATATGAGTGATTTTGCAATGTCTGGCGACGATCTCGAGCAGATGTACCAAGAGGTCATTCTCGAAGCCTCGAAGAATCCGCATGGCAAGGAGCATTTCGCTCCGGATCTGGCTTCCGAAAACGCCTCCCAGGCGGGAAAGACCACGGTTCAGGCAACCCACGAGTATTGCACTCCCGGCGAGTCCCACCAGTTCAATCCGACCTGCGGAGACGAGGCCACCGTGCATGTGGAGGTTTCCGACCAGGAGCCGCACGTTATCGAACGACTGGTGTGGGACGGTCACGGCTGCTCCATTTCACAGGCCAGCCTTTCGGTGATGGTGGATCTGGTGGAAGGCAAAACCGTGGATGAGGCCATGGAATTGGCCGGAACGTTCCATAAGCTCATGGAATCACGCGGCAAAGGCTTGGACGATGAATCCGCCGAGGAATCGTTGGAAGACGGCATCGTGTTCCAAGGAGTGTCCAAGTATCCAATGCGTATCAAGTGCGCGCTGCTCGGATGGGAAGGCATGAAGGACTCCGTGGCCAAGGCATTGGCCGCGAAAGCCTGACAAGTATTGTTCTATGGTGGGAAGCAGGATGTCTCCCGTGCTTCGTGCGCCGCGTTCTACAACGGGCGAAACACGTGAGACAAACTCCAGCCAACGCGATAGGCTACTCAACGGAACATATTCGAATCATATATGGAGCGACAATGAGCGATACCTTGGTACCTGAACCGCAAGCCTCGATTTTCGATTCCGTGGCCAAGGCATTGGGCAATGACGAGGCCGCGGCGCGTCGCGTCATGCTTAACCCAAATCTCGCCAAAGGATTCAAGGACGGCAAACCAGTGGAAATCGAACACGAAGACACCAAGCAGGACGCTTGTGGCTGCGGCAATCAGGCTGGAGCATGCGGTTGTTCCGAAGAACAGGATGACGGCATCGCGTTGAAGGCTATTGACGACATTGGTCGAGCTACTGCGGCCGACGTGAAGGAAGCGTTGCATCAGGTCATTGATCCTGAACTTGGCATTGATGTGATTGATTTGGGATTGGTGTATGGCATTGAGATCGATGAGCTTGGTCGCGCCATTATCACGATGACATTGACCACTCCGGCATGCCCGTTGACTGATCTGATCGAAGACGAGTGCGCGAGCACGCTTGCCGGCCTCGTCGAGGAATTCCGCATCGACTGGACGTGGCAACCGCGTTGGAGCATGGAAAAGATCACGCCGGAAGGTCGCGAGCAGTTGGCTGCGCTCGGCTTCAATTTCGACAATCTGCCAAAATACTGACAGAAAGTCTGTGATATATCAACCTGATATTGCTGATATGTTGATTCCGCAGCGAAACTGCATGTTCGTTGCGGAATTTTTTTGTAAAACAGATTTTGATGATATTTGATTGGATAGCATCATCAAGAAAAATGGCACAGAAAAAGCGTGCTCCCGACGCCGGGAAGCACGCTTTTGTTCTGTGTGCGGCAGAACGTCAGTCGTCGACCACGGTACCCTTCGGCACCACGGTGATGCCTTCCGGCGTGACGGTGAAGCCACGGGCCAGATCATGTTCGGTATCGATACCGACGGTCGAATTCTCGGTAAGCACAACATTCTTGTCGAGGATCGCCTTGTAGACGCGTGCTCGACGATTGATGGTCACGCCGTCGAACAGAATCGAATCGACGACCTGGGACCACGAGTGGATACGCACGTTCGGCGAAAGCACGGAATGATGCACTTCACCGCCCGATACGATGACGCCAGGGGAGACGATCGAGTCGGTGGCGTGTCCGAGACGGTCGCGACCGGCATGGACGAACTTCGCTGGCGGCAGATTGCCGGATAGCGTGTAAATCGGCCATTCGGTGTTGTACAGGTTGAATTCCGGCACATACGAGATCAGATCCATATGCGCATCGTAGAACTGCTTCAGAGTACCCACGTCGCGCCAGTAGGCATGATCGGTCGGCGTCGCTCCCGGAATCTCGTTGGAGTTGAAGTCGTACACGCCAGCCTCGTTACGGGCCGCGAAGTACGGTGCGATATCGCCGCCCATATCATGCTTGGTGTCTTCGGCCTTCTCGTCAAGCGCCAAAGCTTCGAACAGGGCGTCGGTGTTGGCCACGTAGTTGCCCATGGAAGCAAGAATGGAGTTCGGATCATCTGGCAGGCCGGTCGTGGTCTGCGGCTTCTCCTGGAAGCTCTTGATCATATTTGGGTGCTCCGGATCAACCTCGATCACGCCGAACTGGTTGGACTGGCTGATCGGCTGACGAATACCCGCTACCGTGAACTCCGCGCCGGATTCGATATGCTGCTGCACCATCTGCTGGAAATCCATGCGGTAGACGTGGTCGGCGCCGACGATCACCACAATATCCGGCTGCACGTCCTCGATGATGTTGATGGTCTGGTAGATGGCGTCGGCAGAGCCGAGATACCAGTGCTTGCCAAGTCGCTGCTGAGCCGGAACAGGGGAGACGTAGTTGCCGAGCAACGGCGAAAAACGCCACACCGTGGAAATATGACGGTCAAGCGAATGGGACTTGTACTGGGTGAGCACCACGGTCTGCATATAGCCTGAATTGACCAAATTGCTCAGCGGGAAATCAATCAGACGGAACACGCCGCCGAACGGGACGGCGGGCTTTGCCCGGTCTCTGGTCAAAGGCATTAGACGAGTGCCTTCGCCTCCTGCAAGCACGATGGAAAGAATTTTCGGATTCTTTGCCATGAGAACTCCTCTCCTAGAGCGTCGTTACGACACCGCACACATTGGTCGGTCTGCATCATCGCAAACCACTTACGCACTCAATAATTGCATATTTTTTGCAACATGCAAGGAGTTTGCATCGCGAGTCTTGAAAATTTGCTGACTGTTTCAGTGAACAGCTGTTGAATAGAAGGCCACGGCGCTCGATGCGGCGACGTTAAGACTGTCCACTCCGTGGCTCATGGGAATCTTGACCGTCAGGTCGGCGCGGGAGATGGTGTGATGCGACAGACCGTCGCCTTCGGTGCCGAAAATCAGCGCCAATTTGTCGATATGGTCCTTTTCGCCGTTGTCGTTGTTCAAACGACGAACAAGCTCCTCCAGCGAAATGGAATCGTCTTCAAGGGCCATCGCAACGGTGGTGAACCCAAGATCGCGCAATTCCTGCATGCCGGTGAATGGCCAGTAGTGTTTATCATCTCCGCCAATACGAGTCCACGGAATCTGAAACACCGTGCCCATCGACACGCGGGCGGCGCGTCGATACAATGGATCGCCGCAGGAGGGCGTCACCAACACTGCATCGACGTTCAACGCGGCGGCTGATCGCATGAGGGCTCCGACATTGGTGTGGTCAACGATGTTTTCCATGACCGCGATGCGTCGTGCGCCGCGACACACCTCCTCGACGCTGGGCAGTGGCCAGCGTTTCATCGCGGCCAGGGCGCCACGATGCAAGCGGTAGCCGGTCAGCTGCTTGAGCTGTTCAGGGGATGCCACGTACACGGGAATGTCGGTGCCCCAACGTTGGTCGATGCGTGCGAAGGTTTCCGACATGCCTCCGATCCACGGTTCTTCGACAAGCAGGGAAATCGGTTCCCGGTCGGCGGTCAGCGCGCGATCGATGACTTTCGGCGATTCCGCGATGAACAGGCCCTTGCTGGGTTCAAGCTTGTTGCGAAGCTGGATTTCCGTGAGATTCGTGTATGCCGACACGCGCTCGTCGTCAATGGAATCAAGATGGATGAACTGCATGTGATCGATCTTTCGCCGAATAGCTTTCAGATACAAGAAAACCCCTTGTTTCCAAGGGGTTTGCTGGTGTCCGGAGCGGGACTTGAACCCGCACGCCTGTATAAATAGGCACTAGCACCTCAAGCTAGCGCGTCTACCATTCCGCCACCCGGACAGGTGCGTTGCTCAGCGGCAACAAACGAAAACTATAGCAGATGCTCGGTGTGATGCAAGTCTCGGCGTGTCGCGCGGAATTACGCCATTGGTATCCGAGGTGCTGGTAGGCTCTGAAACTATGACTGATGCCCTTTTCCTGCTTGATACGGAACATGATGATGTGCCGGTGAACAGTGACGAATTGAACGCCGGATGGAAATTGACGTTGCCCCAGTCGGTGCGTCGACATGCCATTCAGGCCATGCGTCTGAAAGACGGTGACGAATTGCAGCTTTCCGACGGTAAAGGGCTACGTATCCACGCGGTGTTGCGCGATGCGCAACAAGGAATCGCGGAAGTGTCGAGCTTCGGCAAAGAACCGCAGCCTACCACCAAACTCGCTTTGATCCAAGCGCTGGCGAAAACAGGACACGATGAGCAGGCCATCGACACCGCAACGCAGATCGGTGTGGATGAGGTGATTCCATGGCAGGCTGATCGTTCCATCGCCAAATGGAAGGCGGGGCGCACCGATAAGAAGTGGCGGCAAGTGCTTGATGCCGCCACTGAACAATCCCGACGCTCCTGGACGCCGGAATTGGGGGAGTGCGTGACCAGCAAGCAGTTGATTGCCATTTGCAAGCGTGCCTGTGTGCACGGCGACATGGTGATTGTGCTGCACCAGGATGCTACCAAAACTTGGAGCCAGCTGGAGGAAGCGATCGCGGTGCTTTCCGACAAATGCCTGCAGGACGGGCGCCAGCGCACCGTGTACGTGGTGGTCGGCCCGGAAGGCGGCATCAGCGATGCTGAAATCGAATCCTTCACCAATGCGGGAGCTGAAGCATGCGTGCTTGGAAGCAATATTCTGCGAGCGTCGACAGCTGGTCCCGTCGCGTTATCGCTGCTCGCACGGGCGTTGGGACGATTCATCTGACGCCACACGCCGGCGAAATGCGGCGGATTATCCCGGTTGCGCAATAGCATGGGTACCGAAGGACAACCAGCATTAAGGAGCATTATGAGCGACAAGGATTGCCTGTTCTGCAAGATCATCGCAGGAGAAATTCCAAGCGAAAAAGTGTATGAGGACGATACCACCTACGCATTCAAGGACATCAATCCGAAAGCCAAAGTACATGTGCTCGTGGTGCCTCGCAAGCATTATGCGAACGTGGCCGAGCTTGCGGCGGCCGATCCCCAGCAGCTCGCCCACATGGCTCAGGTCGCGCAAAATATCGCCGACCAGGAATTCCACGGTGCCTTCCGCCTGATCTTTAACACCGGAATTGATGCTGGCCAGACGGTATTCCACGTGCATGCTCACGTGCTGACCGGCGAAAAGCTTGACGAATAATCTTCCCTTTCCCCATATATCGACGTCAGAAGAGGTTTTGTGGCCACTACTACACGTACCATCGCGATTCCGCAGCAGCTTGACCCGGTGACCGTGCTCGGACCGGTCGACGAGGTCCTTCGGGAAGTGGAACGTGCGTTCCCCGACTTGACCATTATCGTCAGAGGCAACCGCATCGCGATCATGTCACGTTCCAGCAAATCCGAATCCCAAGCCGCACAGGCCGAGCATGTGATCGAAAACATCATCCAAGCCGCATATACGGCTCCGATGGACGCCGATACGGTGCGACGCATGCTCGATCAAAACGTGTTGAAAAATCCTGTGCGTGCTACTCGCCCGGGCCATGGACGTGTAGTGGAGGAACTACGGCTGGCCGATCGGCAACAGGAGCATACCTCCAATCGCGAGAATCATGCGGACCGACGCAAACCGCATGTGCCCGGAGTGATCACCTTTGCGCTCGGCAAGCCGGTGCGTGCCAAAACGGCTGGTCAGATCACATATGTCAATGCCATCGAATCACATACCATCACATTTGCCATCGGACCGGCAGGCACCGGCAAAACATACCTTGCAGTGGCGAAAGCGGTACGCGCATTCCAAGATAGGCAGGTGCGCCGCATTATCCTGACCAGACCAGCCGTCGAGGCGGGAGAAAGCCTTGGTTTTCTTCCCGGCACATTGAACGAAAAAGTCGATCCATATCTGCGTCCGCTATATGATGCGCTTTCTGACATGCTCGGGGCGGACCAGCTCAAGCGCTACATGGACGACGGCACCATCGAAGTCGCACCGCTCGCATACATGCGTGGACGCACGCTCAACGATGCATTCGTGATCCTCGATGAAGCGCAGAACACCACCGAACAACAAATGAAGATGTTCCTGACCCGACTAGGCTTCAATACGAAAATGATTATCACCGGCGACGTGACGCAGGTCGATCTGACAGTACCGAAATCCGGGCTCGCCACCATCGAACGCATCCTTGACGGCATTGACGACATCGCATTCGCCCACCTCAAACCGGAAGACGTAGTGCGACACGCGCTTGTCGGCAAAATCGTCGCAGCGTACGACCGGCACGCGGCCATTGCCGGCGACCACAGCAGACACGCCACGGGCAAAACCACATCCAGGCAAACAAGCGAGCAAATCGAAAGGAACGCTGAATGAGCGTCGAGGTAACCAACGAAACCGTCTGGCAAATTGACGGCAAGGTGTTCTCCGATCTTGGCATATGGGTGATGGACCAAATGCGGGTCAGCACGCAATCCGACCTGACCATCATGTTCGTAGACCCCGATCCCATCGCCCAACTGCACATGCGTTGGATGAATCTTGAAGGCCCCACCGACGTGATGAGCTTCCCCATGGACGAGCTGCGCCCAGGAGACGGCCGAACTGTGATGGAAGGCGTGCTTGGAGATATCGTGATTTGCCCGTGGGTGGCTGCGCAGCAGGCGCTCGCGGCCGGACATAACACCATGGAGGAAATGATGCTGCTGACGATTCATGGCATCCTCCACCTACTCGGATACGACCATGCCACCCCAGAACAGGAGCGTCAGATGTTCGGTCTGCAGCGACAGCTGCTACTCACCTTCTTCGCGCTTCGCCAGGGAGCGGGGACGCAGGCCATCCTTCCGCCGGATACGCCGGACGCGCTCGCCGAATGGGATAGGCAGCATGGCACGGGACGCAGATCGCCAAATAATGATTGACGTTGCCGGTAGCATATCGTCCGGCATGATGGGGGCTGAATTATGCAGGCAACAATGATTGCGATGATCGTGGTGCTCGCCGTGGTGGCGCTGCTGTTGGTCTGGCTGTCGCTTTCAATGGCCGCGACTGAAGGCGCTGTGGGACGTGTGACCAGGGCGAGCCTGAATAACCTTATTCTCGAAATTCAAACGGATGCCGAGCTTTCGCAATTCATACGCGACAAGAAAATCAGGCGCATTCATAAGGTTCAGCGGTTGGTGGCCGATCGCTATGCCACCGCCGGATCGTGCGCGTTCTTCCGCATCTGCTGCAATGTGGTTGATGGTGTGCTCGTGACGGTGATTGCGGGCATGTTGGACGCTCCACTATGGGCCGAATTGCTTGCCGGATTTGTTTTTGCCATCGTCATTGCGGTGATTTCGCTGTTGGTGCGTCCGCGTAGTGCCGGGGCATCCAAGCCAGTCGACATTATGCTGCAGCATGTGGATGCTGTTTCCATTGCGGTTCTATTAACCCCATTCGCAAAAATCGGGGGGCAAAAAGGCGCGAAGCGTCGCGGCAGTGATCTTTCCGACGACGAGGAGCTCGAAAAAATCCAGATCGAACAAGGACGGGCAACCATTGACCGTCTGGTCGAAGCCAACGATTTCGATCCTGAAGTTTCCGAAATGCTGCGCAATGTGCTCACGCTTTCCGAAACGCTGACTCGTGAGATCATGGTGCCGCGCACCGACATGATTTGCATCGAGCGAGACGAAACGTTGGAGAATATGCTTAAGCTTTGCTCCCGTTCCGGATTCTCACGTGTGCCGGTCATCGGCGACGATGTGGACGATCTGGTCGGCGTGGCTTATTTGAAAGATGCCGTGCGCGCGACGGCCTTCAACCATGCGGCGATGACACGCGAAGTCGAATCGATAGTTCGTGACCCCATGCTCGTGCCGGAATCCAAGCCGGTCGACGATCTTTTCCACCAAATGCAGCGCACACGCCAGCATGTCGCCATTGTGGTGGATGAATATGGCGGAATCGCGGGCATGGTCACCATCGAAGATGCCATCGAGCAGATTGTGGGCGAACTGGAAGACGAACATGATCGCACGCAACATGCCGATCCGGAACGGATCGGTGACAAGAAATGGAGCATGCCCGCACGCACGCCTATCGCCGACTTGGAAGAGATTTTCGAAATCGACATTGACGAGGATGATGTCGACACCGTTTACGGCTTGCTGACCAAGCTGTTGGGACGTGTGCCGATCGTCGGATCCTCCGCAGTCACTCGAGGCTTGCGCATGACCGCGGTCGACTCCGCAGGACGCCGCAAAAAAGTGTCGACCATTGTGGTGGAGCCGGCCCACGTCGAGGGCGTGGACGAAACTGAAACACGTAACGAAGAACATGCGGATGATGCCGAAAAGGCATCCGACAACGATAAGGATTCCAAAGACAAGCATGACTGACGCAGCAACAACCGAGACGACTTCCGACCATTCCGATTCCGCCACGCCCGTTCCATATCGGTCCGGTTTCGTTGCCGTGGTCGGGCGTCCTAACGTGGGCAAGTCGACGTTGATCAACGCGTTGATCGGTACGCAGATCGCCATCGCATCATCTCGCCCGGAAACCACTCGTAAAGCCATTCGTGGCATTTTAACCACGGATAATGCGCAGATCGTTTTGGTTGATACGCCTGGCATCCATCGACCGCGCACACTACTTGGGCAGCGTCTGAACGATGTTGTGGACGAGTCGCTCGCCGACGTGGACGCCGTTGCTTTCCTGCTGCCTGGTAATCAGGAGATTGGTCCCGGCGACAAGCGCATTTTGAGCCGTCTGCGTTCTGATTTCGCAGTCAAGCGAGATGATGGCACATTCAAATGGAAGGTGCCGCTGGTTGCCATCGTTACCAAGATTGACGAATTAAGCCGTGACGGGCTGATCAACAAGCTCATTGAAATCAACGAATTCGCCGACTTCACCGATATTGTGCCAGTCAGCGCGCTGAAGCATGACAATCTTGCGGAAGTCAAGAACGTGCTTATCGAGAACATGCCGGAAGGCCCGCAAATGTACCCGGCCGAGCAGATCACCGAAGAGCGTCCGGAAGAAACCATTGCGGAACTGGTCCGTGGCGCTTTCCTGGAAGAATTGGATGACGAGTTGCCGCATTCACTGGCCGTAGTCGTGGATTCCATCGAATATCCGGAAGACAACGATAGTGGCGAAGCTTACGATGGCAAAGCCCACGTGATTGTGTCGATTTATGTGGAACGCGATTCCCAGAAACCGATCATCATCGGCAAGGGAGCGGAACATCTTGTGCGTGTCAAGAAGAAGTTGCGTACGCCGGTCAACCGTATTGTTGGACAGAAAGCCAAACTCGATTTGCATGTCAAGGTTGCCAAGGGATGGCAGTCGGATCCTAAACAGCTCGAGAAGCTAGGCTTCTGATCTGTTTAGGATCCGCTTCGCAGCGAAGCTGCTCACTTCACCTAAGGACAGTCCACTGGACTGTCCTTTTGACGGTTCAGCCAAACAGCTCGAGAAGCTAGGCTTCTGATCTGCTTAGGATCCGCTTCGCAACGATTGCGTGGAAAATAATAAATGAGGTCTGATTCCCGTAGGAGTCAGACCTCATTCTGCTGTTTCGAAGACTACTTCTTCTTGGTGTACATCTGCGTATTCAGCAAAGTGGCATAACGCTTGATGACCTTCGGACGAATCACCTTCATGGAAGCGGTCATCAAACCATTCTCCTGAGTGAATTCCTCCGGCAGAATGATGAACTTACGTACGGACTCCGCACGGGAAACACCTTCGTTGGCCTGATCGACCCACTTCTGCACTTCCGCACGGACGGCGGCATTGTTGGCGGCCTCCTCCATGGGTATGTCGCGATTCAGCCCCTTGCTTTCCAACCACGGACGCAAGGATTCCTCGTCAAGCGTAACAAGTGCGGAAATGAATGGACGCTTGTCGCCAAGCACCAAGGCCTGGGAAACGAATTCGCAACGCTTGATAACCTCTTCGATCGGACCGGGCGAGACATTCTTGCCGCCTGCGGTGATGATGAGATCCTTCTTACGTCCGATGATATACAGGAAGCCGTCATCGTCGATACGTCCCAAATCGCCGGTACGATACCAGCCGTCTTCAGTGAATGAATCCTCGGAGGCTTCCTCGTTCTTGTGGTACTTCGGGAACACGGCGGTACCCTTGACCTGAATCTCCTCATCTTCGGCGATACGCAGCTCGAAGCCAGGGAAAGCCACGCCGACGGAACCCTGATGATAGGGCACACCAAGCGGATTGAACGCGCAAGGAGCCGTGGTCTCGGTCAAGCCATAACCCTCATACACGGGCACTCCGGCGCCACGGAAGAACGCCATAAGTTCCGGGTCAAGAGGAGCGCCGCCCGCCACGATCCACTGGGCACGTCCGCCGAGCACCTCGCGTAGCGAAGCGTAGACCACCGGGTCGAACGCCATACGGCGAGCCTTGGCCAAAGCTCCGGCCTTACCCTTCGCACTGACCTCCTTCATGTAATTCTGGGCTGCCACAACGGCTGCGGCGAACGCCACGCCCTTAGCGCCATGACCAGCCTTCTGCGAGGCCGCGTTATACACCTTCTCAAGAACACGCGGAACAACGATCATGACGGACGGCTTGGCGACCTGAAGATCGGCGATCAGCGTCTTGATGCCCTGCGCGATGTAAATATGCAGTTCGCTGGCTACGCAAATGTAGTTGATGGCACGTGCGAAAGAGTGCGCCTGTGGAAGGAACAGCAGCACGCTGTTCTTCCTCTCATGCAGCAGTTTCGGCATATACGCCGGAAGATTCAACGCGGTGGTGCAATAATGCTCATGGGTCATCTCCACACCCTTCGGCGCGGCGGTGGAACCAGAAGTATACACAATGGAGCACAGGTCGGTTTTCTTGATGGAAGCGATGCGCTCGTCAAGCTCTTCGTCGCTCACGCCGGAGCCGTAGGCCATGATTTCGTCGAGACCGCCGTTCTCGAAGCAGATAATGTGTTCCAGTGCCGGGCATTCCTTATCGGCACCATCGGCTTTGGCGCGCATATCGGTGGTCTCGACCACCAGCAGGCGGGAATCGGAATTATTGACGATATTACGGATCTGCTCCGCGGAATCCGTGTCGTAGATCGTGGCGAGCACACCACCACATGCCATGACGGCCGCGTCGAACACATCCCACTTGTACGAGGTACGGCACATGAACGCCACGCCGTCGCCCTTCTTAAGACCGTAATGCATCAGACCCTTGGCGATCTGACGAATATCGGCGAGCACCTCGTTGCCGGTTTTGGTCACCCATTCGCCGTTCGTCTTATAGGTGTAGAGCGGCTCGTCACCCATACGCTCGGCTCGATCGGCGTAAATATCGTAGATGGTGGTGCCCTCGTCCAGCGGCGGCTTGCCCTCGGTTTTGGTGGTCAACAGACCGGTTTCCGGATCGAGGAACGTGGTGGATGGGAATCCTTCGCCCCATTCGACGGTGTGCGGAAGGTCGATATGGCCGTCGGGGGAGATGATGTTGTTCGGATCGTTGTAATCCGGAGTGTTGCCGGAATCGTCGCTGACGGGGTGAACGAAGTCACCTCCCAAACGCAGTGCCTTCTGCGCAAGATTTGCAGCTCGCTTGTTCAAAGAGGTGATGACGGACACGTGACTCTCCTACACATTTAAATCCAATATCTGTAGGAATGATAGACCCATGAATGCGACACGTCACCTTACGGTAGCGTAGGGAAAGTGCGCATCCAGCGGGGCCTGCGTAAAGGAATTGCCATGCGATGCCATTCAATAGGTGAACTTTTCTTCATACAAAGGTGTGACCTACGTTACACTGGTGCGCTGTATCTGTTCATTTTGATTTCTTTAACGAGGAAGAAAGGGCACCTATGGCTGAAACAGCTGAAGCCACCGTGGTCTTCGGAGTTCTCAATGAGACCTCCGAACACGAGTCTCGTGTTGCTCTGACACCGGATATCGTAACGAGGTTGCGTAAATCGGGTGTTAACTGCCTGATCGAATCCGGTGCGGGCGTCGCATCGCATTATGTTGATGAGGATTATAGTAAGGCCGGAGCGCAGGTCGTCTCCGCCGATGAAGTGATTGCGCGTGCCGACGTGCTTGGTTTCGTCGATCGTCCGAGCAGCGCGCTGCTCGGACGCGTTAAGCAGGGTACCTGGATTATCGGTATGCTCGGTTCGTTCACCGACGCCGATTATGTCACTGCGATTGAAAAGGCCGGTCTGGTCGGTGTTGCCATGGAGAAGCTGCCGCGTCAGTTGAGCTCCGCGCAGTCTATGGACGAGATGACTTCTCAGAATTCCGTAATGGGTTATAAGGCGGCCATCGTGGCGGCCAACGCGTACGGTTCGTTCCTGCCGATGATGACCACCGCCGCTGGCACGATCCGCCCGGCCAAGGTGCTTATTCTTGGCGCAGGCATCGCGGGTCTGCAGGCCATCGGCACCGCCAAGCGTCTTGGCGCGGTTGTCACCGCGTACGATGTGCGTCCGGCTTCCAAGGGCGAAGTTGAATCCTTGGGCGCGAAGTTCCTGGATCTGGGTCTTGACTTCTCCAAGGGTCAGGGCGAGGGCGGCTATGCCCGTGCGCTGAGTGCCGAAGAGCAGGCCCAGCAGCAGGCTGCCGTCGATCAGAAGGCTGCCGGCTTCGATATCGTCATCACCACCGCCAAGGTTCCCGGCCGCAAGCCTCCGGTTCTGCTGACCAAGGCTGGCGTGGCCGGACTGCACCGTGGCGCTGTGATCGTCGACTGCGCGGCAAGCGACCTCGGCGGCAACGTCGAAGGTTCCACCGTCGGCACCCAAGTCACTGAAAACGGCGTGACCATCATCGGCGCTCCGTACCTGTCAAGCGGCGTTTCCACTACCGCATCCAACCTGCTGAGCCGCAATGTGGCCGATGTGCTTGCGCATTTCGTACGTGACGGCAAGCTGGCCATCGATCTGAACGAAGAGCTTGACAACGCCATGGTCGTGGCCGGCCGCGGCGAGGAAGCCAAGAAGGAAGGGGAGTAAGCAATGGATATCGTTGTTGCGATTACTCTGTTCGTCCTCGCGCTGCTGATCGGCGTTGAGGTTATCGGCAAGGTGCCGGCCACCTTGCATACTCCGTTGATGTCGGGCGCGAACTCGATCCACGGCATCGTCATCGCCGGCGTTGTTATCGTCGCCGCGCATGCCACCAGCCCGCTCGCCTGGGTGTTCATCTTCCTGGCTGCAGTGCTGGGCACGATGAACGTGGTCGGCGGCTATGTCGTCACCGACCGCATGCTGGAGATGTTCAAGTCCGACAAGGGCAAGAAGAAGGAAGAGGAGGCCAAGTAAATGGGTACCATGGCTGAAATGCTGAGCACGCCGCTCGGCGTCATCGAATGGTTCGTCTATCTGCTGGCCGCCGTGATGTTCGTTATCGGCCTGCACTTGATGAACTCTCCGAAGACCGCTCGCAAGGGCAATATGGTCTCCGCTGTCGGCATGATCCTTGCCGTGGTCATGGCGTTCATTGTGCTGTTCGCAGGTGAGATCTCCAACGGATTCCAGCATGGCGTTGCCGTTGTGCTGCTGATAGCCGGCATCATCATCGGTGCCGTCGCCGGTGTGGTTTCCGCCAAGAAGGTCAAGATGACCGACATGCCGCAGCTCGTTTCCGTATTCAACACCGTGGGTGGCGGCGCCGCCGCGCTTGTGGCTTTGAACGACATTCTGACCTCCGAGGGCACGCCTTCCATCGTGGTGTTGATCACCGCTGGTTTGGGCATCATGATCGGTTCCGTCACGTTCTCCGGCTCTCTGATCGCAGCCGGCAAGCTGCAGGGCATCAAGTGGGTGAAGAAGCTGAACTTGCCGGGCAAGGGCTTCTGGAACATTCTGTTCGCCGTACTGACCGTCGTATCCTTCGTCATGCTGTGCGTGCAGCCGGGCCAGCGTCTGCTGTGGTCCGTGCTCACCACCGTGTTCGCGCTGTGCTACGGTCTCGTGTTCGTCATCCCGATCGGCGGCGCCGATATGCCGGTGGTCATTTCCGTGCTCAACGCCTGCACCGGTACTGCAGTGGCCATGTCCGGCTTGGCTATCAATAACATCGCTCTGATCGTGGCCGGCGCACTGGTTGGTGCCGCCGGTGTGACCCTGTCCATCGCCATGTCCAAGGCCATGAACCGTCCGCTGCTGTCCGTGCTTGCAGGCGGTTTCGGTGGTGCCAATGCCGCCGCTGGCGCTGGTGAGGGTCCGGAAGGCAGCATGAAGGAAACTTCCGCGGACGATCTGGCCGTACAGCTCGTATACGCCGAAAAGGTCATCTTCGTGCCGGGCTTCGGTCTGGCCCAGGCTCAGGCCCAGCGCGAGCTTGCTGATCTTGGTGTGCTCCTCAAGAACCACGGCGTCGAAGTCTCCTACGCCATCCATCCGGTGGCAGGCCGTATGCCTGGCCACATGAACGTGCTGCTCGCCGAAGCCAACGTGCCGTACGAGGAGCTCGTCGATCTGGATGACATCAATCCGCAGTTCCCGCAGGCCAACGTGGCTCTTGTGGTCGGCGCCAACGATGTGACCAACCCGGCCGCACGCAAGCCGGGCACCCCGGTCTCCGGCATGCCGATCCTCGACGTCGACAAGGCCCAGAATGTGGTGGTCATGAAGCGCGGTCGCGGTACCGGTTATGCCGGTATCCAGAACGAACTGTACTTCGAAGACAACACGCAGATGCTGTTCGGCGACGCCAAGGCAAGCCTGCAGGCCGTTATCGCGGCAGTCAAGGAGCTCATCAACTAACAGCTGAAACGTTGCGTTGATGCTTTTCCTGAAAGGTCTCTTCCGGTGAGGGAAGGGACCTTTTTGCATATGGTGATTTTCGTAAGATCAGGTCTGTTGCATGCGAATTGTGAGTTATCCACAGTCGTTATTCGCCTGTGGATATGGGTGGAGTTTTCCACATATCCACAGATTTTCAAGGTTCGGTGGCGCAAGATGATTTGAATATGAGACAGTAGGCGCACCCTACAACAAAGGAGTTGCACATGGCGGAAATAATCACTGGCCCGTTCCATATGGATGAACAGGGATTTTTGGCAACGATCGAAGAACTTATCGAGCGGTTTGATGGATACAGTTCTGGCAAATATCTTGCGGAATTGGGAAAAATCCACGATGAATACGGTGAGATCGGATCTCTTTCGCTTTTTGACGAAAAAGTCTGTGAACTGGGGAAGGAATTATTCTGCAGCACATCATGGGTGGCGAATCTGGCGTGGGCCATGATTTCGTTCGATTATGATCTGGTTGAGCATGATGCGAATTTTCTTGATGGATGCCGTAACATCGTGCGTAAGTACGGTATGAGCGTTTGGCTCTATGAAATGATCAATGACGCTTCGATAGCGGTGGCTTTGCAAAGGCCCAGCAGCAGAATGCCATTCCAGATTGGATTGACCTACACCAAGGATGTGTTTCGGAGAAGCAAGAAAAAGGGTGGAAAATACGCTACCAGCAAAAAGAAGAGACTGGCCTGCATGGCTGAATATTTGCAGGAAGTATATTGGCTGGCCGCGTACAGTCTGCTACGTTGGGGTGAGGAAGAGCCGCGTGCGGCCGATGTTGCGTTGATGGTGCTTGGATATGGCGGTATCGGCATGTGCATGCTGAGGGACGATCCGAAAGTGGTGGATTCCGGATGCGATGAAGACTTCTCCTATCGAAATCTGTGCGACCATCTGCGCGATCTTAGAATTCAAGCCGATCTGGACTATGCTTGCAATGCCGACCTTGCCGAATCCATGTTGCTTGAATATCCCGCGTGTATGGATGCGCGATATCTGTACGATGCGGGGAAAATCGTGGAAGCGTATCGTGCTTTGTGGAACAAGCAGACTGAATCAGCTTCGCAAATCATGGAACGCGTTTACCAGAAGGGCGCGTATCAGGTGACGAACATTTGGGAGGATCCGCTGTACCTGCATGATCTTGCCCTGTCGCTGTTGGGGGCAGTTGGCTCGCGGCCCCTTACTGAAGGGTTCCGGACTCGTGATGACAAGATGTTCCAGCAGGGAGTGGAAAGTCTGAGACGAACGACTGAATCCGTTAAAGGGATGGGGTTGGCGATGACATTGGGAGGGTATATCTGCTTCCCGGAATCGGAAAGTAGGGATGATGCGCTTTTTGCACCGCGAAAGGAGAAGAAACGATTAATGGACGCCTGTAACGGGCTTAGGGATCTGTCGACAATGGTTGCGCTGTACCGTTTTCCGAGAGATATCGAATCCCTACGTGCCACGCGTGCGCTTCTCACTCATGACGCGAAGGAATATGTCGATCTGATGGGTCCATACATGGGAAGCGTGGATGAGACGGGAGGCAACGAGGGAAGGCCGGTTTCAGTCGGCGACTGATCGGCCTCTTAGATCGCGAACGTCTAAGCGTATGCATCATGGTTGTGCCGAGATTGAATGGCGGAACGTTCAGATGAACTCTGTCTCTTCGATCTCGGTGCATGCTATGCCGCGTTGCTCCAACAATTCGCGAAATGCTTTTACGTATCTATCTGTGGCGAACTTCTGCGTGAATGTCAGACAGAAGTTCTCGTTTACGCAATTCACTTCCATCAGCATGGGTGTCGGATCCGCATAGGTGTAGCAATTTTGGACATGCCGTGCCAAAGAACCCCGATCGAACATTCCTGTATAACAGATGTCAGTCGTTGAACGTCGCATGCTGATAACTTGTCTGCACATCTGTTTCTGGGCTTCCAGATTCGGCAGACTCTCAGGATAGTGATTCAGCCGAATGGTTCCGGCTAGCTTGGGAATCAGTGTTTCGATATCGCACTCGTCTACCTGTTCATGGGGTATCTTCAGCTTGGTCCGGCAGATGCGGCTCTTGGCGCAATCCCTGCACAGGCCATCAGTGTGATCGTCGCGCTGGTGATGATTCGTTGCAAGCGGAAAGACATTCGTTTAAGAAAAGCTGATTTCAAGCCGAATCGCAATATGCTGGGCGGCATTCTCAGCATACGGACGTTCGTATATCGGCTTCATTACCCTGCCTTACTTGGAAATCGTATCGTCAAGGTGCGCAAACAGTGGGCGAGCCAACCATGCCAAGGGTAGTGATGCCAGTGCTGAAATCAGCAGAATAAGCCAAACCGTGCAATGTGCGTGCAGCCATCCGTAAAGCATTTGCCCGAGTGGCTGGGCGCATATCGTCAATGATGAAATAATGGCCATGACCTTGCCTGTAAGCGCGGTTGGTGTCCTCATCTGAATAGATGGTACGAGAATGAGGTTCAAGAAATCAACGGCGATTATGACTACCGCAGTGCAGAGCACCAGCATGATGAGCTTGGTTTGCGTTGAACATGGAAGCAGGAAGGCGATGGCCGGCGGAAGCAGCATAAGACTTTCCACGAACAACAACGAAGGGGCGTTTCGTGATTTCAAACGGTTGGCGAAACACCCAGCGATGAATGTTCCCGCTATGCCGGCAATGCCGATAATGCCCTCGCATAGACCATATATCGCCGCATCGTAGCCTAACGTAGTTCGAATAATGTAAGGAAAGCTTACTGAACTGAATCCAGTCAGTATCAGATTAATCCATGTGCAAACACCGGCTAATCGTGCTACGGTCGGCTCCTTGCGAAGCAGGAAAGCGGTCGCCGAATGCATATCGCCAATGATGACGCCGAGCAGGCAGATGCCGGCATCATCTTGATTCGATAGGGGCTTCGCGAGTCTGATGAAGCATTCAACCATGGCTGCCGACAGAAGACATGCTGCGGTGATGAGCATCATCGGTCGAATGCCGACCAGCCCGTACATCATGCCACCTAGGAAACTCGGGAGTAATTGGCTGAGCTGCTGCACTTGGTTGATGATGGCCGCGCCTCGGCGAAGGTCAGTGAAGGACTCTCTTCCGATGATTTGTGGCAGTGCGGATTGCACGACGGGAGTTTCCATGGCATCGAGTACTGCCAACACTACCTGCATGATGGCGATGGCGAGAATGTTGAATCCGGATAGTGCGAAAAACACAGTCGCGAGCAGTGTGACGATTCCTGAGATGATATCGAGCGCCACCATCATGGCACGTTTGCTTACTCGGTCGGCCATAACACCTCCGAATGGGCTAATAAGTATGGTCGGAATGACGGATATGGCCAGCACGGTGGCGAAGGTCGTGGATGATGCGGTTTCGTCCAGTACCCACATGGACATGGCAAATCGGAGCATGGTATTGCCGAACAAGGAAATGCCTTGACCGAGTACAAGCAGGATGAAGTTTGCGGAGCGCAAGCTGGATTGGAGTGTCTTTGCTGACGAGTTTTTCATGACTATTCCTTTCGATACCGACTGACGGTATGTAAAAAAAGGTACAAATAAAGACAGATTGACATTGCCGAGCTTTTATTGCGGATTGCTGGCGAGTAGGAAGAAGCCTTCCGCAAGCCGATCTTCCATATCGCTGTCGTGATCGATAAGTGGAACTCCGAGCGAGTCCATAATCAATCCAAGACAGTGGATGCGATGCTTGAATTCACTTAGGGTAGTGATGGGGTAGAAGTTTGGGGCTAGCCAGTAATTGAACAGCAGTGAAAAAAGTTCCGCGGCTTCTTGAGGGTATTCGGTTGTGATTGAACCGTCCTTTAACCCCTCCTGGATGAAGTCGTACGCGATTTTGGTGCTGTCGGTTCGCCAGATGCGAAGATTTTCGGCGAGGATTTTCGGGTCGTTCAGCAGGGGAAACGCATCGCGCATGAGGGTCATATGTTCGGTGTCGGTAATCTGCATCATGAGCGAATTGCGTAGTTTCTGCAATCCGTTTCGTGAGCCATCCTCTTGATTTGCCTGGGGAAGAAGTCGTTCGTTGTCGGAATCTACCAGCGCATGCAGCATCGCTTCTTTGTTTTTGAAATGATGGTAGATAGCGCCTTTGCTGAGGTCTTCGAGCTCGTCGAGAATATCTTGAATCGTGGTGTGCTCATACCCCTTTTGCGCGAACAGCTTTTTCGCGGCGTCAAGGATTCGCTGTCGTGTCACCTCAGGGTGCGCATTGCGCGCCATATGCCTCTCCTTCAATGATGGAGTCGAATACACCGACATTATACATACCGTTGGTCGGTATGGTATGTCGGATATCTCCCAGCTCGATCGAAAAGTGTGCCGAAAGAATCTCTGTAGATTTCTGCGAAGAAACCTGAATCTGCGTTGCCGGGGTGCGGGATGTCTGTCTTTTCTGCGGTTGGTGCATGATTGGGTGTCCAAGGTCAACTTGAGTGAGTGACGGCTGGGTTCCCGAAGGGAATAAGACCCTGGTTCCTATATGCCTTTTTATGGCATGGGGCTTTCGGTGAAGAACGATTGCATCCGATGTGAAAAATCCCACAAATCCGGCCCACGTCCTGCTCTAGAACTTCAAAACTGTTGCCAATACTGGAAACACGCCGTATATAGTGTTTGGAAATGTGACGAGACACTGTATGTTGTGGTCTTGATTTTTATTTTCGTTCGGATAATGTGTGCCACGTACCAACGACGTACGGTCGTGAAAGGACGTGGAACATGAACATTACGTTATACACCAAAGCAAACTGCCCGCAATGCACGGCGACGAAACGCCAATTGGACAAACGGGGCCTTCCCTATACGACTGTCGACATTACGGCCAACGCACGTATCTCCGACAGATTGCGGAACGAAGGATGGCGGCAGATGCCAGTCATCATCGCAGACGACGAATCCTGGTCCGGGTATCGTCCCGACAAAATCCACGAGCTGGAGGCTCGCTGCCGGTGAGCGCGCTGGTGTACTTCTCGTCGGCATCGGGCAATACGACACGCTTCGTCGAAGGATGCCGATTGGATGAATTCGGCATCCATACAATGCGCATCCCACTGCTGCCGAACGAGCCGGAACTGCATGTGGATGAGCCCTACGTCTTGCTGACACCCACATACGGCGGAGGAACAATCGGCAAAGCAGTGCCCGTGCAAGTCAAACGATTCCTCAATGATGAACGCAACCGCAGTGGCATCATCGGCGTCATCGCATCGGGTAACACCAACTTCGGCGAAGCCTACGGCATCGCAGGCGACATCATAGCGGCTAAATGCCGCGTGCCGCTACTTTACCGGTTCGAACTGATGGGCACTCCGGAAGACACCGCGACCGTGCGCGAAGGACTGCGCAGATTTTTCGACGAATACGCACAACAGGAACAACGATAACCATGCCAGAAGATTCAACGACACCACACGCAGCAACCGACGTCATAGCCTCCTACGATCGCGCCCATGACTGGCACTCGCTCAACGCGATGCTGAATCTCTACGACAAGCAGGGGCGCATCCAATTTGATAAAGACATCCAAGCCGTACGCGAGTACGTCGAAAAGCACGTGCTGCCGAACACCGTCCGCTTCAACTCCACACAAGACAGACTCAGCCGACTCATCGCAGACGGCTATTACGACGAATCCGTATTTGCCCAATATGATGCTGAATTCCTTGACAGGTTCTACCGCAACGTGGATGACTGCGGATTCGAATTCGATACATTCCTCGGAGCTTTCAAGTTCCACCGCTCATACGCATTGAAAACCTTTGACGGCAAACAATACCTGGAGAACTTCCCGCAACGCGCGGCCGCCGTTGCGCTCGCGCTTGCCGCCGCGACCATGCGGCCGCCGAATCGTATTTCGAAGAACTTATATCAGGGCGTTTCCAACCGGCGACGCCCACTTTCCTCAACCTCGGCAAAGCCCAGCGCGGAGAGGCGGTCAGCTGTTTTCTCGTACGTATCGAAGACAACATGGAGTCCATATCGCGTGGCATCAACGCCGCATTGCAGCTGAGCAAACGAGGTGGAGGCGTCGCGCTGTTGCTTAGCAATCTGCGCGAGGCCGGCGCGCCCATCAAGCGCATCAAACACCAGTCCAGCGGCGTTGTGCCTGTGATGAAACTGCTTGAGGACTCTTTCAGCTACGCCAACCAGTTGGGCGCTAGACAGGGTGCCGGTGCGGTGTACCTCAACGCTCATCATCCGGACATCATGCATTTCCTCGATACCAAACGCGAGAACGCGGATGAGAAGATCCGTATCAAATCTTTGGCTCTTGGAGTAGTGATACCCGACATCACATTCGAGCTGGCGAAGAGACACGAACCTATGGCCCTGTTCAGCCCATATGACGTCGAACGCGTCATGGGTAGACCCTTCGCCGATGTCTCCATCAGCGAAAACTACCGGAATATGGTGGACGATGAACGCATCGGGAAAACCTACATCGACGCACGAGAGTTGTTCATGACTTTGGCCGAATTGCAATTCGAATCCGGATACCCGTACATGGTGTTCGAAGATACTGTGAACCGAGCCAACCCGATCGACGGACGAATCGCCATGAGCAACCTGTGCTCGGAGATCCTCCAAGTGCAGGAGCCAAGCACCTATCATGAGGATCTGTCCTACAATCACGTGGGACGTGACGTGTCCTGCAATCTTGGATCGCTCAACATCGCCAAAGCGATGGACAGTGATTTGGGACGAACCGTGGAACGTGCGATTCGCGCATTGACCTCGGTGTCGGAACATACGGACATCGCGTGTGTGCCATCCATCCGACGCGCCAACGACGAAGGTCATGCCATCGGCTTGGGACAGATGAACCTCCATGGATTCCTTGCCAGAGAATCGATCATGTACGGTTCACCGGAAGCCCTCGACTTCACCGACATGTACTTCATGACCGTTGCATACCATGCCTACCGTGCCTCGCATGAGCTCGCAGTCGAACGCGGAACACGGTTTGCAGGCTTCGAACGGTCCGCCTATGCGAAGCCTGCAGGCGCAGGCAACTATTTCGACAAATATACGAACGGCGAGCGATCGCTGGCGCCGAAGACCGAAAAAATCGCGTCGCTGTTCGCACGGCGGGGCATCCATATCCCCAACGAGGATGATTGGCGTCGTCTGCGTGACGACATCATACGTGACGGTATCTTCAACCAATATCTACAGGCCGTGCCGCCCACCGGGTCAATTTCGTACATCAATCATTCCACGAGCTCCATCCATCCTATCGCCTCGAAGATTGAGATTCGCAAGGAAGGCAAGATTGGACGGATCTACTATCCAGCTCCGTATATGACCAACGACAATCTCCAGTATTTCGCGGATGCGTACGAAATCGGATGGAAGGCCATTGTTGATACGTATGCCGAGGCAACGCGGCATGTCGATCAAGGCCTGTCGTTGACCTTGTTCTTCCCCGATACGGCGACTACCCGAGATTTGAACAAGGCGCAGATTTATGCATGGCGCAAAGGCATCAAAACGCTGTATTACATCCGCATTCGTCAGCAGGCGTTGTCTGGCACCGAAGTACAAGGCTGCGTCAGTTGCATGTTGTGAAACCTGTGACTTGAAAGGAAAAGAAAAGACATGTCTCGTTTGGTTTACCGCGCGATGCTTCGTCTGACGGCTCCGGACGAATACAGGCGGTTATACGGCCGCGACGATAAGACGACGATTAGAAAGGACGACCATCATGGCGCCGATATCCGTACCTCGACAGAGGATTAAGCTCATTGACCGTGTGAGTGCCATCAACTGGAACAAACTTGAGGATGACAAGGACCTTGAGGTATGGGACAGGTTGACCGGCAATTTTTGGCTGCCGGAGAAAGTGCCCGTCTCCAATGATTTGCCCGTTTGGCGCACAATGAGCGAGGCCGAGCATACGTTGACCATGCGCGTGTTCACCGGTCTCACCTTGCTTGACACCATCCAGGGAACCGTTGGCGCGGTCAGCCTCATACCCGATGCGCTTACCCCGCATGAGGAAGCCGTCTATACGAACATCGCGTTCATGGAGTCAGTGCACGCCAAGAGCTATTCCTCGATTTTCTCCACCTTGTGTTCCACCCGACAGATCGACGAGGCGTTCTCTTGGAGTGAGGAGAACGAGTATCTGCAAAGGAAAGCGCGCATCGTGCTCGACTATTACGAGGGGGATAGTCCACTCAAGCGCAAAGTGGCCTCCACGCTGCTGGAATCGTTCCTGTTCTACTCAGGCTTCTATCTACCGATGTATTTCTCCGCGCATGCCAAACTCACCAACACCGCCGACGTGATCCGTCTTATTATCCGCGACGAAGCCGTGCATGGTTATTACATCGGATACAAATATCAAAAAGGGCTTGAGCTGGTCAGCGAGGACAAACGCGGCGAACTGCGCGACTACACCTACGACCTGCTCAACGAGTTGTATGACAACGAGGTGGAGTACACGCGCAGCCTCTACGAGCCTGTCGGATTGACGCAAGATGTCGAAAAGTTCCTGCGATACAACGGCAACAAGGCGTTGATGAATCTCGGATATCCAGCGCTTTTCCCACAAGAGATCTGCGACGTGAACCCGTCGATCCTTGCCGCGTTAAGTCCGAACGCCGATGAGAACCATGACTTCTTCTCCGGTTCGGGAAGCTCGTACGTAATGGGCAAATCAGTCGAGACCGACGACGATGACTGGGATTTCTGACTGTATCCCAGACAACCCCGAGGAAAGCAGCTATGGGAAACCGTCACGGGCGAGTTCGCGTCGGATCATCCACGCAGATATCTGCCCGTGACGCTGTCAGGACAGGCACGGACCGTTTCCGGTGTTCCCTCGCATACGATGCGACCGCCGGCCATGCCTCCGCCCGGACCCATGTCGATGAGATAATCCGCGTTCGCGATTACATCAAGATCATGTTCGATTACTACAACTGTCGCCCCAGAAGCCACCAACGAGTCGAACACGCGTAGTAATACCAGCACATCCAACGGGTGTAGCCCGATCGTCGGCTCGTCGAACACGAATACCGAACCGGACTGTCCGCGTCCCATTTCGCTGGCCAGCTTCAGCCGTTGCGCTTCGCCGCCTGATAACGCAGGAGTCGGCTCGCCAAGTGTCAGATACCCCAGGCCAAGCTCATGCAGTGTGGCCAGTTTCGATCGAACGGGGCGTAGGAAATCCAATAGAGGCATCATCTCGTCGACGCTTAGCAACATCAATTCCGGCAGTGAACGGGCGACGCTGTCCGCGCAAACCAATCGAATGTCATCGGCGGTCTGTGCATACCGTGTCCCATGGCAATCGGGACACGTGACGTCAACATCGGGCAGGAACTGCACGTCCAACGAAATGGTACCGGTTCCATCGCAAGTGGAGCAGCGCAACTTGCCCGTGTTGTATGAGAATGCGCCAGGTTTGAGATTCTTCTTATGGGCATCGGAAGTCTTCGCAAACGCACGACGCAGATCATCGTGAACACCGCAATATGTCGCCACGGTCGAACGGATGTTTGCTCCAATGGGCGTGGCATCGATCAGTTCCACTTTCGAAATGCCATCCGCGTCAATCAGACGAATCGAGCTCGGGGAAACGGTACCATCAGCGGCCGAGCGCAACGCAGGGACCAGTGTCTCCAATACCATCGTCGTCTTACCGGAACCCGACACGCCAGACACCACAGTGAGACGTCCTCGCGGAATGTCCACCAATAACGGATGCACCGTATGCACGGTATTCGTCTCCAAATGAATCCGACCCTTGGCGAACATCGCATCTAAGTCAATCTGCGGCCGCGCCCGCTCATGTATTTTGCCACCATCACGCAGAAAAGGCGCTATCTGAGAACCAGGTGCCGTCATAACATCCGCCACCGCACCCTGAGCGATCACATGACCGCCTTCGGCACCGGCCGTTGGACCCATCTCCACCAAATGATCCATCGCGGCAAGCACACGGGTATCATGATCGACCACAACCACCGAATTGCCGTCAGCCACCAAATCGCGCATCACGCCCAACAGTCCATCCACATTCGCCGGATGCAATCCGATAGACGGTTCATCCAGCACATACAGCACGCCTGTAGTGCGGTTACGCACCGAACGGGCCAACTGCACACGTTGGCGCTCGCCGGTGGACAGTGTCGCACCTGCGCGGTCAAGCGACAAATAGCATAATCCGAGTTCCACGAGCCGCTCGGCCGTATCCTCGAACGATTCGCAGATGGCTGTGGCCATCGCACGCATCTCCTGCGGCAATGACTTGGGTACTGAACGCACCCAACGTATCGTTTCGTCAAGTGTCATCGCCGTGGCTTGTGCCAGATTAATACCGAGAATCTGCGGTTGACGAGCCTGCTGTGAAAGCCTCGTACCGGAACAATCCGGACATGGTTGCTCGCTGAGGAATCTCGACACGCGTTTGATACCCTTCTCATCCTTGGCTTTGGCGAGCGCGTTCTCCACGGTATACACGGCGTTGAAGTACGTGAAGTCAAGTTCGGCGAAATCATTGCCTTTCTTCGGTTTGTATAGAATATGCTTCTTGACGGCCGGGCCGTTGAACACGATGTCCCGCTCGGCGTCGGTCAGCTGGTTGAATGGAATGTTCGTGCGCACTCCCATCGCGCCGCACACCTGCTTCATCAGATCCCACATCAACGATCCCCATGGTAATACTGCGCCGGCGTCGATGCTTTTGGTCTCGTCTGGTACCAGGGAAGCACGGTCGACGGTTCGCACGATGCCTGTTCCGGAGCAGGTCGGGCATGCGCCGGCGGAATTGAACGACAGCTGTTCGGCGGATGGTGGGTGCATGAGTTGATTGCAGGATGTGCATCGTATAGGCAACTCGGCCGCCACGTTCATTGTGGGACGGTTGCGTTCGCCACAATGCTCGCAGACATGTGAGGCGCAACGGGAGAACAACAGACGCAGACTGTTGAGCAGCTCCGTCATCGTGCCGAACGTGGATCGCACGCCGGGCACTGAAGGTCTTTGATGGAGGGCGAGAGCCGCGGGCACATGACGTATGTCGACTACCTGCGCTCGACTCGCTTGGGTGAGACGTCGCCTGGTATACGTCGACAAAGCCTCCAGATAACGTCGGGATCCTTCAGCGTATAGCACACCTAAAGCGAGAGAGCTCTTTCCGGACCCGGAGATACCGGCGATGCCGACTAATTTGTTCAACGGAATGTCGACGTCGACGTTCTTGAGATTATGTACGCAGGCACCGCGCACTTCGATGCGGGACGGCGGGAAAGCTCCAGATGATTGTTCCATACCCACTACAGTACCTGTGTGGCGGAAAACACGCGGGCAGGGGAACCTTGTTCGTCATGATATTGCTGCAATTGTGGTATCTGATCCATATATTCGACCGCAACGGAGGGGATGCCATTGTTTTTCACGGCTACCGTCAGCGTACGTGAATCGGAAGGCGATGCGGTGGAATACGGGGAAATGGATTGGGAAAGGAAGGAATCATATACATCGTATATATCAATGGGAAGAAGTTCGCCGGGGAGCGGAACCAAAGTCTGTTCCCCGGCGCAGGGCGGCTAACAAGCGAATGCCCAGAACATCCGCATAAGGCGTTGATGGGCTCATCCGCCGTGTCAGCGTGTTGAACGATGTATCATGCCGCTCAACGTGATGATAAGGCGTTGGCGCCCTTGCCTTTCGTGGCGAGCGTCACGGCGATGATGGACGCGAGAGCGACGGCGTACAGTACGGTGATGATCGGAATCAGCGCGCTGTATCGGTGGGCCGCATCCGTCGCATGAGAGACGACGAAGGATGCCAACTGGTTGCCGGACAATCCGGAGAACGCCCACGCGCTCAAAGCCAGTCCGTGCACGGTGGACACTGACTTCATGCCAAAGTGCTGCTCAAGCAGCACCGGCAGCGTTGAACACGGCATCGACGGTCAGGATGACGCTGATGCTTCCCGCGATGGCCTTGGCCAGACCGAATCCCGCGACGGCGATGCCGGTGGCGAGACCTTTGGCGAACCACAGCATTAGGTTCTTCACCGGCGTCAGATAGCCGACGCCCAATCCAATGCCCATGATTACGCCATAGAAGATGAGCACGCCGGGGGCATCCTGCCGCGATACTGGCTCCGGTACCGGCGAACCTGCAGGCGAAGCAGACCGTTGAGATCAAAGCCGATTTCTTGATGTCCTTTTCGACGAAGGGTCCAAGGAAGGCGGCCGACATGCCAAGGATGTTGATTGGCCATGTAATATTCGTTCCTCTCTGTTGTTTGTTCGCCCTGCGACGAACAAACAACAAGATAATGGTGAAGTATTCCGTGGCCTTGAGCGTGCCGGGAGGCGGCAGAAGTGGGTAAGCCGTTGATTTCATTGGATTTTCCAACAAATGAACATTGTGTATGTTCACCTTGGGGATAAGCATGAGGAAAAACTCATGTGAACCTTGACACAGTTTTCATGGCTCACAATTCGAATGCGCGTTTGATGAAGGCATTGACGGTGTTCCAATACAGTTCGGGATCCACGACGGATGCTTCCATATGGCGTGCGTCGGGAACCATGAGCTTTTCTCGATCGATGCTCGAGCACGCTTCGTAATTGATCTTGAGAAAACGTGAGCTCACGATGTCGTCCTGTTCGCCATGAATGAACAGCATCGGAATGACAGTATGTCTGAGCGACTGCAGACAGGTGGCTTCCGAAAAATCGTACCCTGCATAATGTTTGCAGAACAATCCCGCGGCATCCACACATACCGCGGCAAGCGGTTTCGGCAGACGCGACGAATGCCGAAGGCTGTCGATGAACACCATGCGCGCAGACGTGTAGCCGCTATCGACAATCGCGGACACCACATTGCGCGGCAGACGCGGGTCTCCCGTCGTCATCATCACCGTTGCCGCGCCCATCGAACCGCCATACAGCAGGATACGGGCGTCGGCGTCACTCGACGCGATAAGGTCGATCCAATTCAGTAGATCATTGCGTTCAAGCCAGCCCATGCCGACGTACCGTCCCTCGCTCAAGTCTTGGGCACGCTGTGACGGAACCAATACGGTGAAGCCCATGCGGGCGTAACGATGTGCCCATTTCGCGGTTTCCTCCGGTACACCGGTATAACCATGCATGCAGATTGCGTACAGGTGTGGTTTTGGCGCAGTGCAATCCGGATCGAACAGCCATCCATGCAGTCGAAGTCCATCATCGCTGGTAATCGTCACAGGCTGTTTGGCTTGCGCGAACCATTCTCCTGCTTCCTGTGCCTCACCCTGCTGAAGTTTTTCGATACGCTCCGGCGCAATCAGCGATTGATGGAAAACGGAACGTTTCCATTGCGTATCGATGCAGAAATGGAACAGGTATTTCGCAGTCGTAGCCAACGATGCGATACAGGCAGCCGTCACGGCTCCCGTGGCGATGCAAATGTCGCGAACGATTGTGTCATTGTCATGCTTCATTGCTGTCTCGTTTCCTTGCGATTGACGGATTGTTCACAATTACTATCGATTGTACGTGCGTACGGCGTTTTCGTGGGCTTTGACAGATTTTTTCATTTTTGATGTGAGACGTTTTTCGATAATGTCCGCCCTCGCCGTATACTGGTTAACTGTTGTCTTGGCGAGGGAAGCGTATGGCTTCCGTAATCGACTCGGCGTGTGATTGTAGGCTCCTTGTGGGTTGATTCACGGCTCGTTGATGCGTCGAAACAGAATGAACGAATAAAACATAAGGAGAAATAGCCCATGGCTACCACCATTACCCTCGAAGGCGCTGCCCGTACCGAGTTCGGCAAGGGCGCTGCCCGCCGCATGCGCGTCGCCAACCTTATTCCGGCCACCGTGTACGCAGGCGGCGAAGAGCCGGTCTTCGTGCAGCTGCCGATGAAGGAAACCACCCTGTCCCTGCGTCACACCAACGCTCTGTTCACCATCAAGTTCGGTGACGAGACCAAGATGGCCGTCGTCAAGGACGTTCAGCGCAACCCGGTGAAGCGCATCGTCGAGCACGTTGACTTCTACGAGGTCAAGGCCGGCGAGAAGATCGACGTCGAGGTGCCGGTGTTCGTCGAGGGCACCCCGAAGGGCGCTGCCGTCGCATTCGTCGACATTCAGGAGCTCAAGGTTCGCGCCGATGTCGCCAACCTGCCGGAGAAGATCGTGGTCAACGTTGACGGCCTGACCGACGGTTCCAAGGTCTTCGCCAAGGACGTCGTGCTGCCGGAAGGCGTTGTGCTCGACGTCGAGGATCCGGAAGAGTCCGTCGTCACCGTCGAGGTGCCGGAAGACGCTGCCGATGAGGCTGCTCCGGTCGAAACCGCTCCGGCTGAAAACGCTGAGTGAGTTCAGATAGCTTAAGGAAGCAAACTTCCATTTTACGGTTTTGAACAACCGTAAGAGATGATGAAAAAGCCCATGTGCTCAGACGCACATGGGCTTTTTCATACCCGGCAACACCCGTTCTATGAGCTGGAAGACATAAGAGACTGACGGCGCATCCTGCATTCCTTACGCAATATTGATACAACAGGTGGATACGGACTATACTCGCCTATACGTTCAGTGAACCCGTATGGCACTGTCGGGTACGAAGGGAGCGATTGCGTACTGCCGGAGACGGACTGCGTGACGATCCGTTTTCCCGGCAGCCATCCTGATGCCGCACATTAATGGACTATATCGAGAATCATCATTTGACGGTGGTAGGCTTCCCACGTGAGATCACACTGATCGACAATGATCTGACGCAGGATTCCAGCAAATACGTGACATGCATCAGCATTCCAATCGAATAACGACTAGCATGACTGACGATGCATGGAAACAATGCACGAGAGACAAAGTGAGACGGTGCGGAAGAGAGAAACATTTGAATAAGCATATTATTCGGCTTGATGTGGTGACGGTGGTATTCCTTGGCGGATGCGTCGGCACGGGACTGCGGTATGCGAGCTCGTCCATTGCGGACGTGGGCGGCTTCCATGTCGGTACGTTCGCGGCCAATATGGTGGCCTGCTTCGTATATGCGGCGCTTTCCGCATGGCTGGGATCTTCCAGTCTGTTGAAAGGCCGTGCAAAGATACGTGAATCGTGGATTCGGCATGGGCATGTGCGGAGGCCTTTCCACCATGTCCACGCTCGCATTGGAAGAATTCATGATGATTGACGATCATGCGATTCCCAGAGTCCTCACCTATTGCTGCGCAACGTTCATTGTCGGTTTTTCGCTCGCCTACGCCGGTGCCTTATGCGGTTCGTGGTTGGCGGAACGAAACAAAGACGAACATGCTGACAAGGAGGCGATTCGATGAGCGCAATGCTTGCGATCGGCGTATGCGCATGCGGTGGCGTCGGTGCGGCCGCACGCTATATCTGCGATTCGTATATCAAGGCATTGTGGCGCAAAACGTTCCCGCTTTCGACGTTTGCCATCAATGTTGTGGCCGGTCTGCTTGCCGGCTTGGTGGCGGGATTGTTCGCGGCGAACACCATAAGCCCCGACTGCCGCCTACTGCTCGCAACAGGATTTCTCGGCGGTTTCTCAACGTTCTCAACCATGATGAACGAGACGGTTACGCTCCTGCGCAATGGGAAAATCGCTTGTTTCATCGGTTATGCTCTGGCTTCGATCGTCGTGCCCGTCATGGCCGTTGCGTGCGGTTACTGGCTGGCCTGAGCCAACGTAAACGTGATTCCAAAATCACGTCCGAATGCAGAGACTGGCTTCAGTCCGCGCGTAGCATGCAACCACGCTCGGGGCTATGGAAATCACGTATACCGATGAAAAGAAGTTCACCAAAGAACAGACGCAGCAACTGTTCCGATCCGTCGGATGGGTGTCAGGCAAATATCCGGAACGTCTGTGCAAGGCTCTGATGGGATCGTCCACCGTGTTCAGCGCATGGGACGGCGACCGCTTGGTAGGCTTGGTGCGCGTGCTCGATGACACGGAGATGGTGGCTTATATGCATTACGTGCTGGTCGATCCGGAATATCAGGGTCATGGCATCGCAGGCCACCTGGTGGGCATGGTCAAAGAGAGATATCGCGACTACCTTTATATTGAAGTCATGCCGGAAGAAAGCAAGAACGCCACCTTCTACCAGAAGCACGGCTTCTCAATCATGGAAGACGGCGCGGCCATGCAGATCCGCAATCCAGGAGAACGCCGCTGAAACAAGCATCGTGACGCCAACAATCTTATTGCCCCGTCTAATGACGGTGGTATTGCTTTTTCGAGTATCCGCCAATACATCGGAGGGTTGGCTTGCATGCTTCACCCGAAAGGATCGCAGCATGACCGGAAGCGACGAACGGAACACGCAGAACGCGACGAGCGTTGGGAAGGCTGCGTTTCCAGCGCCTTCCGCCATGAAGTCTCCTCACCCCAATAGGCGACAGCGGCATGTTGTACTACGACGTCGAAACTACTCGCCCCATCATTCTCACCCACATCCCGCTGTCAGAGACCTGAACGTCATAATGGTGTTTTGGGGAATGAGGCACAGTCATTTTTTGAACAATTCAGAATACATTCCGAGTCTATGGAGCATCAATCAGGCGTGAGGGCGGCGACTTTTTCGCAGGATGTTTCTTCCTATCTCATATCGCGAACGCTTGTAATCGAAAGAGATTATGATGTGGGAAAGTTACTAACCAGAACCGGTGCCACAAGCACTGGGATACCAACAACCGCGGGCCGCTTTCGGGCGGCTGCAACAAGAAGAAGTAAAGAATGACTGAACAGAATCATCACGATCCGGCAGAGCTTGACAAGCTCACCGAGAAGTTCACCGTGCTCCCGAACGACAACCCGGCATCCGACGCCAAACGTGCCGAACTCATCGACAAGCCGGCATTCGGTCAGGTCTTCTCCGACAACATGGCCCACATGACTTGGACCAAGGGCGAAGGCTGGGGAGACCGCCGCATCGAGCCGTATGCGCCGCTGAAGATGGATCCGGGCGCATCCGTTCTGCACTATGCTCAGGAATGCTTCGAAGGTCTGAAGGCCTACCGTCATGCCGATGGCTCCACCTGGCTGTTCCGTCCGGATGCGAACGCCGAGCGTTTCCAGAACTCCGCCAAGCGTCTGTACCTGCCGGAACTGCCGATCGACGATTTCATCGGTTCCGTGGCCGCCCTCGTCAAGCGTGACGTGAACTGGGTTCCGACCCGCCGCGAGTACACCCTGTACATGCGTCCGTTCATGTTCGCTTCCGAGCCGTTCCTCGGCGTGCGTGCTCCGCAGGAAGTGGACTACTGCGTGATCGCATCCCCGTCCGGCCCGTACTTCCCAGGCGGCGTGAAGCCGGTCAGCATCTGGGTTGAAGACAAGTGGTTCCGCACCGGCCCTGGCGGCACCGGCTTCGCCAAGTGCGGTGGCAACTACGCCGCATCCCTGCTGGGCGAATACACCGGCATCGACCACGGCTGCGAGCAGGTCTGCTTCGTCGACGCCGCTACCAAGACCTACCTCGAGGAGCTTGGCGGCATGAACATGATGGTCGTGCACAAGGACGGCCACGTAGAGACCCCGTCTCTGACCGGCAACATTCTGCCGGGCGTGACCCGTCGCTCCCTGATTCAGCTCATCCAGGACAACGGCCACGACGTGGTCGAAACCATGATCGCTCTGGACCAGTTGCTCGAAGACATCAAGTCCGGCGAAGTCACCGAGGTGTTCGCTTGCGGTACCGCAGCCATCATCACCCCGATCGGTCGTTTCAAGTCCGAGAAGTTCGACGTGACCGTTGCCGACGGCAACTCCGGCGAATTCACCGTGAACCTGCGCAACCAGCTGCTGGGCATCCAGCTTGGCGAGATCGAGGATCCGCACAACTGGATGTGGAAGGTCTGCTGATTTTTTTCGCGACTGACTTATAGTTCAAAGTCCGCCGAGGGGCGGGGAACATGGTATTCGACACACTCAAGGCCGTTCGGCCAAGCCTACGGTCGAACACCATGTTTCCCGCCCCTCGGCTTATTGTGTACGATGGGAAGTCGCGAAATCCGAGAGTGAGGGAAGTGAGGGAAGGGAAAAGGATGGGAAAGCATGTCGGTGGCGTTGGAGAGTAATGCCTTCTTTTGGGGGATTGAATATTTGGCGACGTTCTGCTGCGGCATGTGCGGCGGACTTGCCGCCGTGCGCAAAGGCTACGATATCTTCGCGATTCTCGTCACCACATGGCTCACCGCATTGGGCGGAGGAATCATCCGTGACGTGCTGCTGGGCATCGCGCCACCGGTAGGCGTGTCGGATAAAGGACTGGTGATCGTTGCTCTGCTGGCTTCGGTGGCCGTCGCGGTGTGCCATCCCGAAATCAACAGGCTCAAATGGTCCATGCTGTCGTTGGATGCTCTGGCATTGGGATTGTATGCGGTCAACGGTACCAGCAAAGCCATGATGTACCACACGTCAGGCATGACCGCGGTTTTTCTCGGCATGTTCACCGCGCTTGGAGGTGGCCTGATTCGAGACATGCTCATCAACGAAGTGCCGATGGTGATTCGTGACAAACATTGGTATGCGGTTCCATCTGCCGTGGGATGCGTACTGACGGTGCTTGTCTGCAAAGGCGTGGACGCTGGAATCGTCAGTTTTCCAGCCGAAGTGGTGCTTGATCTGCTGATCGTCGCATTGATGGTCAGTATGCGATTGGTATCGGTGATTTTCGACATTCAGCTTCCGGGAGCGTTGGTGCGTCATAATACATATCTGCCAAGTGAAGCGAAATATTTGAAACGACCGGTCATTCATTCTGATAAGGATTCCGACAAACGCAAGTGTGACAAGCGTAGGTAGCGACAGTGAGATGGTAATTAAACGGAAGACATTTGCGTAACAAAAAATCCCGCAGGAAAAACCTGCGGGATTTTCGTTAGCTGTGAGCTTCTAAAACTCAGAGAGCGTTGATGGCCACGGCAAGACCGGACTTGCGGTTAGCAGCCTGGTTCTTGTGAATCACGCCAGCGCCAGCAGCCTTGTCGAGCTTCTGAGCTGCGACCTTGTAGGCGGCTTCTGCTGCGGACTTATCGCCGGCGGCGATAGCTTCACGGGTGGCGCGAACGGCAGTCTTCAGGCTGGACTTCACGGCCACGTTGCGCTTGTGGGCCTTCTCGTTGGTGAGAACGCGCTTCTTCTGCGACTTAATGTTTGCCACTATTTCTCCAAACGACGTTTTCTATAAGGACATACAAACGATGATGATAACATGGCGCGCGGATAAATTGCCAACGGGCTTAGGAGTGTCGCGACTCACCATGCCGATACTAGCAGTTAGAATCGTTTGCGTCGAATATTTCAAGAGGAGGATGGCGTGGGCCAGCAGCATAACCAGCCCGGTTTCACCGATCAGTCGTTGATTCGCAATTTCTGCATCATCGCGCATATCGATCACGGCAAGTCCACGGTGGCAGACCGTATTCTGCAGCTCAGCGGCATCGTGCCCGAACGTGAGATGCGTGATCGTTTCCTGGATCGTATGGATATTGAGCAGGAGCGTGGCATCACCATCAAATCGCAGGCTGTGCGCGTGCCGTGGACGTTCGACGGCACTGAATATACCCTCGGCATGATCGACACTCCAGGCCACGTCGATTTCACTTATGAGGTTTCCCGCGCTCTCGCCGCATGCGAAGGCGCAGTGCTGCTTGTCGACGCGACGCAGGGCATCGAAGCGCAGACCCTGTCGAACCTGTATATGGCCATCGACCATGATCTGGCCATTATTCCTGTACTGAACAAAATCGATCTTCCCAGCGCGGAACCAGACAAGCATGCCGAGGAAATCGCAGGCCTGATTGGTTGCGATCCTTCCGAAGTGCTGCGCGTGTCCGGTAAAACCGGTGAAGGCGTGACCGAACTGCTCGACCGCATTGTTGCCGACGTTCCTGCACCAACCGGCGATCCGAAAGCTCCCGCGCGTGCGCTGATCTTCGACTCCGTCTACGACTCCTACCGCGGCATCGTCACCTACATTCGTATGGTCGATGGCGAGTTGCGTTCCCGTGAGAAACTGCACATGATGGGTATTGGCATGACCCATGATCCGATTGAAATCGGCGTGATCAGCCCAGACATGATGCCTACGAAGGCGCTTGGTGCGGGTGAGGTCGGTTATGTTATCACCGGCGCGAAAGACGTCAGCCAGTCCAAGGTGGGCGACACCATCACTTCCGCGCTCAAGCCTGCGGCCGATCCGCTCGAAGGCTATCGTGACCCGCAGCCCATGGTCTACGCTGGCCTGTTCCCAATCGACAACGCGCAGTATCCGGAACTTCGTGAGGCGCTCGACAAGCTCAAGCTCAACGACGCGGCTTTGATCTACGAGCCGGAAACGTCCGTGGCGTTGGGCTTCGGTTTCCGCTGCGGCTTCCTTGGCCTGCTGCATATGGAAATCGTGACCGAACGACTGAGCCGCGAATTCGATCTCGACTTGATCTCCACCGCACCGAACGTGCCATACGAGGTCACCGCGGAAGACAATTCCGTGCATCGTGTGACCAATCCGAGCGAATTCCCCGACGGCAAGATCAAGCAGATCGTCGAACCGGTGGTTGCCGCCGACATCATCACTCCGAAGGAATTCATCGGCGCGGTTATGGACTTGTGCCAGGACCATCGTGGACAGATGGGCACTATGGAATATATTTCCGCCGACCGTGTGGAAATGCATTATCGCATTCCGTTGGCCGAAATCGTGTTCGACTTCTTCGACCAGTTGAAGAGCCGCACCAAGGGCTATGCGTCGCTCGACTACCATGAGGACGGCGAACAGTCCGCCGATCTGGTGAAGGTCGATATTCTCATCCAGGGTGAGAAGGTCGATGCGTTCAGCGCCATCGTGCATAAGGATAAGGCGTATTCCTACGGCGTGATGATGACGAAGAAGTTGCGTGAGCTCATTCCTCGCCAGCAGTTCGAAATTCCGATTCAGGCCGCCATCGGCTCCCGCATTATCGCACGTGAGAACATTCGCGCACTGCGCAAGGACGTGCTCGCCAAGTGTTATGGCGGCGATATTTCCCGTAAGCGCAAGCTGCTCGAAAAGCAGAAGGCCGGCAAGAAGCGTATGAAGATGCTCGGCCATGTCGAGGTGCCGCAGGAGGCGTTCATCGCCGCATTGTCGACCGGAGACGCAGGCAACGACCGCGACACCAAAGACAAGATTCGCGCCGCCCAGAAAACCGAAGGCTGATGTTCGAAGCCTACATTCATGTGCCGTTCTGCATACGGCGCTGTGGGTACTGTGATTTCAACACGTATACCGCTGTCGACATGGGAGCGGGCGCTTCGCGTGGCAATTACGCCAATATGGTGATTCGCGAGATGTCAATCGTCCATGATTGGCAGATCGCGCATGGCGTTAACGAACCGGAAGCGGCCACCGTCTTTTTCGGCGGTGGCACTCCCACGATTCTGAAAGCCTCGGATCTGGTCGCCATGTTGAATGCCGTGCGTGACACGTGGGGCATTGCCGACAATGCGGAAATCACCACCGAAGCGAATCCGGACACGGTGAACGCCGATTACGTGAAGGAACTCGCGGACGGCGGATTCAACCGCATCTCTTTCGGCATGCAGTCGGCTGTGCCAAGCGTGCTGAAAACATTGGATCGTACGCATACCCCGGCCAATGTGGCGGCGGGAATCGCAGCGGCAAATGCTGCCGGCATGCGTTCCAGCGTGGATTTGATTTACGGTGCGCCGGGGGAGAGTCTCGACGATTGGCGTGTTTCCGTACGTACGGCGATCGACTTGGGTGTTGACCATATTTCGGCATATGCGTTGACCGTCGCACCGAACACGAAAATGGGACGTCAGATTGCTGTTGGAACCTTGCCTACGCCTGATGATGACGATGAGGCGACCAAGTATGAGATTGCCGACGATCTACTGAGCGCAGCCGGTCTTGAATGGTATGAGATCAGCAATTGGGCACGTCCTGGTTATGAATCGCAACATAATCTTGGCTATTGGCGCAATGTTGATTGGGCGGGGCTCGGTCCCGGCGCACACAGCCATTACGGCAATGTGATGGATGTTGAACAGTCCGCGTCGGCTGAAACATCTGAAACGGTCAAATCGTCGGGCTTGCGCAGCTGGGATATTGCGCATCCTCGCATGTGGGGGCAGGCTATCAACGATGATAATGTGCCATGGTCGGGAAGCGAACGAATCTCCAACGAGGAGAACCTCGAAGAAATCATCATGCTTGGTCTGCGCATACGTGAGGGTCTGGATTTGAGTCGCCTTGGAAACATGGTTGATATGGCTCGCATCCAGCCCATGGAAGACGAAGGCCTTATCGTTATCCGTGACGGACGTGTGATTCCAACCCGAACCGGACGCTTGCTCAACGACACCGTCATCGAGCGTTTCTTCGACGCCTGCTCGTTGTAATGCCGATAATCCTCTGACGAATTGGTTTTAGATAATCCATCTTGGTATGGGTGGATACAGTGTGCAGATTGAAACGGGCCTCGGATGCAGGTTGTTGCATTCCAGGCCCGATGGCATAGAGCCTAGAACGAGGCTGTCACCGGATGTTCGTAATCAGCGCATCGTGAGTCCGCCATCGACATGCAACGTCTGACCGGTGACGAAACGAGCGTCCTCGCCAACCAGCATCGCCACACCGCCCGCAATATCATCAGCCGTGGCAAGCCTGCCCAAAGGCGTCTGCGCGATGATGCGCTCGCGGACGTCTTCGGTGGTGGCGCGGCTCGAATCCGTGCCCACGGTCAAACCGGCCGCGATGGCGTTCACCGTGACGCCCCACGCTCCGGCCTCCTGCGCCAGCGAGCGCGTGAATCCGATGAGTGCTCCTTTGGCTGCGACGTAGTCGTGGTAGGGGACGATCGGGCTGTCTACGAGGTTGCTGGAGATGTTGACGATGCGTCCCCATGATTGGCGTCGCATGTAGGGCAGCGCGGTCGTGCAGGTGTTGTAGGTGCCTTTGAGACATCCTTCGAGTTGGGTCGCGTAGTCGTTCCAGCTGGTGTTGCTGAAGGTGTTGCGGTTGCGTGGGTCGAACGAGTAGTGGCTGAGCGCGTTGTTGATGAGGATGTCGATGCCGCCGAAGGTGTTGGCTGTGGTTTGTGCGAGTTCGTTGACTTGGGTTTCGTCGGTCACGTCGGCTTTGCATGTGATGACGCGTCCTTGTGCGTCCGCTTCGTTTTCGATGTGTTGCTTGGTGTGTTGGGCGCGTTCGTCGTTGCTTAGGTAGTCGATGGTCACGTTGGCGCCGAGTTGTGCGAGTCTGAGTGCGATTGCGGCGCCGATGCCTCGGCTTGCGCCGGTGATGATGGCGGTTTTGCCGGTGAGTGCCCGGTGTTCGGATTGCTGGTTCACGTAAGGTCCTTTGGGATTATTCGTAGTCGATGTCGAAGGTGTCGGCGTAACGGTCGGTGTTGCGTTCGATGTCGACGGCTCTGACGAGGTCGAGGATGTTGAATCCGCCGTCGTGGTGCCATCCGGATTTCGCGCGGTTCATTTCTCCGACGGGGCAGATGCGGTCGATGCCGTATTCGCCCACTTGTTGCGCGAGTGCGAACAGTCTGGATGAGCTTGTGGCGATCGCACAGGTTTGCAGCCACTCGCGGTAGGGTTTCAGTGTGGGCAGCGCGTGTTTGAGTTGGTCCACGGCGACGATGTTAATGGTGCGGTTGAGCGGTGTCCCCAACGAGGGGAGACTGCTGGTATTGGGGTAGTAGAGCACGGTCCAGTCGGTGCCTTGCGGCGATTCGATGACGAACGGTGCCTGTGGGTCGGCCTGTGCGGCGCTGTCTGGAGTCATGGACGTCATGAACAGCGCTTGCATCTCGGTTTGAGAGCGTGCCCTGCGGATGGCGAGGGATTCCGTGTCGGAAGGGGTTGATCGTGGATATTTGCGTTGTTGCGAGTCGAGCTCGCTGGCGAGCAGTTCCGCCGTCTGAGCGGGGGAGATGGCTCCGCCGCGTTCCACGAAGATGGTTTGCGGCGCCAGGCAGCTTTGCTGGTCGTAGGTGGCCACGTCCACGGCCATACGGTGCACGGTTTGCACGTGAGTGTCCGCGCGTAGCGCTTCACGTCCGATGAGTGAGAAGCCGATGCGTGCGCCATAGCTGAGGAACGGTTTGCCCGCGCTCACGCGTGGACGGATCGCCTCGGTGGTGTGCGACGAACCGTAGGCGATCACGGCGTTCGCTTCGCCGATCGCCACGTCTTCAAGCTCTACCGTGCCGCCGCGCCACGGCACTATGGCCAATACGTCGGCGAGATCCGGGTTGATCTGTGTCAGAGAACGAGCGAACAGTACGGGCATCAGTGGTTCGTCGAACGATGATTTGCCGATGATCGCGCTTTTCGTCAGCAGACTCATGGTCATGCTCCATACGGGAATGCCGGGAACATTGCTGGAAAACACGTGGAATGTCAAGTCCGGCCCGTACAGGCGCGTGTATCCGCCGGACTTGTTCGGTCGGTATTCGTCCAGCATGCGCGGGCTTGGCAGTTCGTCATCAAGAAAACGCAATAGTTCGCGTCTGCGGAACATGCGCATGTAACGTTTCAGTTCGATACGCGTCATCGTCGCGTCATAGCCGGTGATGGAGGGAATCAGAGACTCCGCTATCTGGCGACCCTCATAATCGGGATTCGTCCACAATTCCACCGCCTCGCCGATGATGTCGACGATGTGTTCGACGGAATATGCTGCCAATGTCTGCGATCGATTGCAACGCGTTGTCTCGCACAAATCTTGGACAGTCTCAGGCGTGAGTACCGGATAACGCAACGTGACCTCACCGCGGTCGGTGAGAACGCCGCGTGTTTCGAAATCCTCAAATACGAAGCCGCGCGGCGCATGGAAAATGTCGATGACGCTCATGCGTTTGCCGCCATCACCTCGTCGACGGCGATGGAGCAGCCGCGTGCCTCCGCACCCTTCGCACGACCGTTGAGCTCGTAACCGGAATCGGTGCGCACGCCAAGATCTTCGGTCAGAATCGCCAGACAGGAATTCCAATTCGCCAAATCGTAATGCGCGATCACCCCCTGCTCGCCATCGGCGACAGGCGTGAGCGTCGCCGGATCGAGGAACACGGAACGAACCCACGACGGCGTCGCCTTCAGATAATTCGACGAACCATCCGTATAGTACGACAGCAGATTCTGATCGTAAATCTGCGAACTCAACTCCGTCATACCGTACATGTTCACGCAATGCGTGCGTGCGACGCCAAACACCTCAAGGAACTTCGCATACAAATCATCGACGGTCATATCGGTTTTCGTGCTCTTGAAACCACCGGTATCGAAAACACGCGAATCCTTCGCCAACGCATAGGTTTTGCCCCGCTCAGCAAGATAGTCAAGCAGATACAGATACGCGGACGAAGCGCCCATCAGCATCACCGGCTCGCCGTCCGCCACCGACTGATCAAGGAACTTTTCCACACCAGCGAAGTCCAAACCATCCTCATGGAAGAAGAAGCCGCTGCCCTCGCTGCCGCACTGCTCCACCGCACGCGTCAGATAACGGGCCAACGAACCATTATGATTCATCTCCCAGGCAGGGGAGAGCACCGCGATACGCATGCGCTCACGGTCAGGCATGATGAAATGACGGAACGGGCCGATCATCGACGCATCCCACACCTCAAGATCAGGATGATAGTTGCGTCCACGCTGACCCGGATGCGTAGTGCCGCTGGTCATGAACACTGCCTCGCAATCATCTTCAGGCACCGAAGTGAGCGTCAGCATCTTGAACCCATCCACCGGCATCGGCGGAATATCCATCCAATCCGACAACATCTGCGGAGTCACCCTACGAGACATGCAATACGCGCGATACTGCATGTTATGGGCAAACTGGAAAGCGAAAATCTTATGTGCGAGCGCGTCGAACGCCTCATCCGGAGCGACCTCGCAACCATACTTTTCGATGAACTCAAGCACGTTTGCCTTGACTTCCTGCGCGTCGGCACCCAACGACATTGATGTCATATGCGGTATTCCTTTCTATAAACGATACTGATATTCGAAAGCAAATCAGATCTGCGACGGAACTTCAGCTTCGCTGTTTCCTTTACGACGATTGATCAGATTCGGCAGGTCGATCAGCAGTGCCTTGAGAATCACCACACAGAACGCCCCGACCAGAATCGAATTGGAGAAGAACACGTGAGCGCCGCCCTCCAAGCCGCTCAACGCGCTCGGCAGCGCGATGCCCAACAGCAGGGACAATCCAATGACCGCCTGGGAACGGTCGTTCGACTCCACCTTGCGCAGCGTATTGAAGCCCGTGCTGATCAGGCTTGCCGCGGCCGGCAGGAAAATGCCGCCGATCACAGGGGAAGGAATCAACGACAATACCGCTCCGGCCTTCGGAATGAAACCAAGAACCACAAATACCACGCCGGCGATGATCACCGGCACACGGGTACGGGTCTTGCCCTCATCCGTGACCTTAAGCAACGCGACATTCTGCGGATACGCGGTAGTGGTGAAACCGCCGATCATCGAAGAAATCGCGGAACCGGCAGCCTCGCCGGCCAAACCATAACGAACCTGACGATCCTCAAGCTTGACGCCCTGGATCTCACTGGCCGCCTGATACACGCCAAGCGCCTCCATAATCGCAACCATATATGCGATGAAGAACGGCACAAACACCGCCGCATCAAAGTCAAAACCGCCATACGGCATAATCTGAGGAAGACCAAACCAAGGCTTCGACGCGACACCGGAAAAATCAGCCATGCCAAATACCATCGAAAGCGCAGTGCCGGCAACCAGAGCAATCAGATAGGAAAGCGCCCTGGCCATACCCTTGCCGAACTGGGAAAGCGCCACCACCAGCACGCAAGTCACGATAGACACGGCCAACGTCTTCGGATCGGCAAAACCATCATCGCCGGGAGCGCCACCAAGAAACTCGCTCAACGTGAAACTCGACAGCGAAACGCCAACCAGAAAAATAATCACGCCCGACACTATCGGCGCGAACAGAAAACGCATCTTCTCAATCACACGGGTCAGACACAGCACCAAGAAAATCAGCGAACTGACAAAAATCGACGTACCAGCGGCAGCCAACGAACCAGCAGTGCCCGCAGCGATCATCAACGCATCGAACGCGGCGGACGGACCCTGCACAATCGGCAAACGCACCAACCTCGTGGCCTGAATCAATGTGACCAAACCAGACACAATGAAAATGGCATTCACCATATTTGACGACAACGCCAACGGCAAGCCAATGGCACCAGCCACAAACACCGGATCAAGCCACACATTGGACACCAACACATGCTGCAAACCCAGCAGCACATTCTTCGGAGTCAACTTCTTCGAACCCGAACCAAGCTGCTCAGGCACCTGCGACGCATCAGACACGCCAAATCCCTTCTCTTTCCACGAAACACACGGCCAAACACCAGCCGTCAGCACAGAGAAGACGCGCACGCGCACCGTTCGTAACATCCCTACGCAGGCACTACCCTGTTCAGGTCATAAGGGTCCGGGCAAACGCCCATCTCAGCCACATCGGCTCCCCTGTACTCTTCGGACAACCACCAGCATAACGACACGCATCGATACCGGCAACCACCACAACCCAACACATATCCTCCACATTTTCCCAAGAAAAAACAGTCTTGACTTTTCCGAGTATTCGTTATATGGACACGCGAAACGTATTTGATACAGGGGCGCGGTATTCTAAACCACGCATTAAAGAACCGCAAGACTTTTCTTGCCCAAAAACATTGAAGGTGGTTTCGGTGACTTTCCACGCCCCGTTAGATCTCACGATCCATGATTCCCAAGGTATGTACGATCCCGGCGCCGAGCACGACGCCTGCGGCGTGGGTATGGTCACCACCCTCAACAAGCGCCCCGAACGCAAAATCGTCGACGACGCCATCGAAGTGCTCGTCAACCTCAACCACCGCGGAGCCGTAGGCGCCGAAGAAAACACCGGCGACGGCGCAGGCATCCTCATGAGCATGCCCGACGAATTCATGCGCGCCACCGCAGGCGTCGAACTGCCCGAAGAAGGCCACTACGCCGCCGGCATCGCATTCCTCGACCGCGACATCGCCACCTCCGGACAACAAGAACAAGCCATCGCCAAAATCGTGCGCGAAGAAGGCCTCGAAGTACTCGCATGGCGCGTCGTACCCACCAACCCGGACGGACTCGGACTGCAGGCGCTCGCCAGCATGCCCGCGTTCAAGACGCTGGTCGTGGCCGACCCCGAAGGCCAGCTCGCAGGCATCGAACTGGACCGCAAGACCTTCCGCATCCGCAAGCGCGTCGAACACGAGGTGGGCATCTACTTCGCGTCCCTGTCCGCACGCACCATCACCTACAAGGGCATGCTCACCACCATGCAGCTCAAGCCCTTCTTCCTGGATCTTTCCGACGAGCGCATGAAGGCGAAGATCGCCATCGTGCACTCCCGCTTCTCCACCAACACGTTCCCGAGCTGGCCGCTGGCCCAGCCGTTCCGCCAGCTGGCCCATAACGGCGAGATCAACACCATCCAGGGCAACCGCAACTGGCTGTCCGCACGTGAAGGCCGCCTAAGCTCCGAACTGCTCGGCGAATTCAAGCCGCTGCTGCCGATCGCTACCCCGGGCTACTCCGATTCCGGCACGTTCGACGAATGCCTCGAACTGCTGCACCTGTCCGGACGTTCCATGCCACATGCCATCTCCATGATGCTGCCGCCGGCATGGGAGAAGAACGACCAGCTTGACCCCGATGTCAGGGCGTTCTACGAATACAACAATACGCTGATCGAACCGTGGGACGGTCCGGCGCACATCATCTTCACTGACGGCACCCAGGTCGGCGCGCTGCTCGACCGCAACGGCTTCCGCCCCGGCCGCTGGCAGCTTACCGACGACGGCTACATCGTGCTCGCATCCGAAACCGGCGTGCTCCCGGAGAACGCCGAGGAACACATCGTGTCCAAGGGCCGCCTGGAACCGGGCAAGATGTTCCTCGTCGATACCAAGGAAGGCCGCATCATCCCGGACGAGGAGATCAAGAAGTCCCTCGCGTCCCAGCATCCGTACCGTCAGTGGGTCGAAGGCAACACCGTCGAGATGAGCCAGCTGCCCAAGCGCGAGCACGTCAACCACTCCGGCCAGTCCGTGCAACGCCGCCAGCGCGCCTTCGGCTACACCGAAGAGGATCTGAAGCTGCTGCTCGCCCCGATGGCCAACACCGGCAAGGAGCCGCTCGGATCCATGGGCAATGACGCGCCTATGGCCGCGCTTTCCTCCCGCAGCCGCATGCTGTTCGACTACTTCACCCAGAAGTTCGCGCAGGTCACCAATCCGCCGCTCGACTGGGAGCGTGAAAAGATCGTGACCTGCCTTGAATCCGCCATCGGTCCCGAGCCGAACCTGCTGGCCGATTCCGAACTGCATGCCAAGAAGATCCTCATTCCGTTGCCGGTGCTCAACTCCGACGAGATGGCGCAGCTCAAGCGCCTCGACCGCGCCAAGATCCTCGGCGGCTACTATAAGCCGTTCGTCGTCAAGGGTCTTTATCAGGTCGCTGGCGGCGGCAAGGCGCTGAAGGAACGTCTCGACGAGATCTTCCAGGAAGTCGACGAAGCCATCGAAAACGGATCCAACTTCCTCGTGCTCTCCGATCGCGACTCCAACTACACGTGGGGACCGATTCCGTCGCTGCTGCTCACCTCCGCGGTGCAGCACCATCTGCTGCGCAGACACACGCGCACCCAGATCTCCATGGTCGTCGAGGCCGGCGATGTGCGTGAAATCCACCATGTCGCTCTGCTGATCGCCTATGGCGCGGCGGCCGTCAACCCGTATCTGGCGTTCGAATCTGTCGAAGACCTGTCCCGCAAGGGCTATCTCAACGTCGATGCCGAAACCGCGGTGAAGAACCTGACCAACGCGTTGTCGACCGGCGTGCTCAAGATCATGGCGAAAATGGGCGTCTCCACCATCATGAGCTACCGTGGCGCACAGCTGTTCGAAGCCATCGGCCTGAACAAGGACGTCATCGACGAATACTTCACCGGCACCACCTCCCGCGTCGGAGGCGTCGGACTCGACGAACTGGCCGAAGAGGTCGCCATCCGCCATCGCGTGGCCTACCCGTCGCAGTGGACCGCCCGCCCGCACCGCAACCTGCGCACCGGCGGCGAATACAAGTGGCGTCGTACCGGCGAAGACCACCTCAACGACCCTGAAGCCATCTTCCTGCTGCAGCAGTCCACCCAGCGCGGTGACTACGACATGTTCAAGAAGTACTCGGCGCACATCAACGACACCTCCAACCGTTTGATGACGCTGCGCGGCCTGATGAAGTTCAAGTCCGGTCGCAAGCCGATCGACATCAGCGAGGTCGAACCGGCCAGCGAGATCGTCAAGCGTTTCTCCACCGGCGCCATGAGCTATGGCTCCATCTCCCAGGAGGCGCACGAGACCCTCGCGATCGCCATGAACACCATCGGCGCACGTTCCAACTCCGGTGAAGGCGGCGAATCCGAAGACCGCATCAATGATCCGCTGCGCTACAGCAAGATCAAGCAGATCGCATCGGCACGTTTCGGCGTGACCAGCGACTACTTGGTGCACGCCACCGACCTGCAGATCAAGCTCGCCCAAGGCGCCAAGCCTGGCGAAGGCGGACATCTTCCTGGCGCCAAGGTTCCGCCGTGGATCGCCAAGGTGCGTCACGCGACTCCGGGCGTCGAGCTCATCTCCCCGCCGCCGCACCATGACATCTACTCCATCGAGGATCTGAAGCAGCTGATCAACGACGCGAAGATGGCCAATCCGAAGGCCCGCGTGCACGTCAAGCTCGTTTCCGAGTTCGGTGTGGGCACCATCGCCGCAGGCGTTGCCAAGTGCCATGCCGACGTGGTGCTGATCTCCGGCTACGACGGCGGCACTGGCGCGGCTCCGCTCAACGCCATCAAGCACGCCGGCACCCCGTGGGAGATCGGCCTGTCCGAAACCCAGCAGACGCTCGTGCTCAACGGCCTGCGTTCCCGCATCACCGTGCAATGTGACGGCGAGCTCAAGACGGGCCGCGACGTGGTGATCGCAGCCCTGCTCGGCGCCGAGGAATTCGGTTTCGCCACCGCCGCGCTGATCGTCGAAGGCTGCGTCATGATGCGCGCCTGCCAGAAGAACACCTGCCCGCAGGGCATCGCAACCCAGGATCCCGAACTGCGCGCACGCTTCAAGGGCAAGCCGGAACATGTCATCAACTTCTTCATGTTCATCGCCGAGGAAGTACGCGAGCTGCTCGCCCAGCTCGGCTTCCGCACCTTGGAAGAGGCCGTCGGCCATGTCGAATGCCTCGACCAGAACGAAGCGATCAAGCGTTGGAAGTCTGACGGCATCGACCTGAGCAACGTGCTCATGCAGCCGGGACCGGTGCCGGGAACCATCCTGCACCAGACCATCGAGCAGAACCACGAGCTCGACAAGGCGCTCGACAACAAGCTCATCGAGCTCGCGCAGCCCGCCCTTGAGAAGAAGGAGCCGGTGCGCATCGAGATGCCGATCCGTAACGTGTACCGTACGCTCGGCACCATGGTCGGCTACGAGATCACCAAGCGTTACGGCGAGGAAGGCCTGCCTGACGACACCATCGACATGACGTTCCATGGTGCGGGCGGTCAGTCCATCGGCGCGTTCATTCCGCGTGGCGAGACCATCCGCGTGTACGGCGAAGTCAACGACTACGCGGGCAAGGGACTTTCCGGCGGACGCATGGTCGTGCGTCCGGAGGCGGGCATCACCTTCGATCCGCATGAGAACGTGATCGCGGGCAACGTCACCGGCTTCGGTGCCACTTCCGGCCAGATGTTCGTGGCAGGTCGTGCAGGCGAACGCTTCGGCGTGCGCAACGGCGGCGCTACCTTCGTGGTGGAGGGCGTCGGCGACCATGGTTGCGAATACATGACCGGCGGCACCGTCGTGATCCTCGGTCCCACGGGTCGCAACCTCGGCGCAGGCTTCTCCGGTGGCCACGTGTACGTGCTCGACCTTGACATGAAGCAGGTCAACCCGGCTGCCGCCGCCAACGGCGCGTTGCTGTTCGAACCGCTCGACAGTGAGTCGAACGAAATCGTGCACGGTCTGGTCAAGCAGCATGCCGAAGAAACAGGCTCCGCATTCGCGGCCGGACTGCTCGCCGACTGGGAGAACGCATCCAAGCGATTCACACACATCGTTCCGAAGCACTTCCTTGCCATGCAGAAGGCGATGAAGAACGCCGAAGAGAACAACATCGATTTCAATACGCCCGGCGTCTGGGAACAGGTGTACGAGCAGGTTATGGAAGGAGCGCGCTGACATGGGAGATCCACGTGGATTCCTGAAGGTCCGTACCCGTCGCGAACTGGCCGAACGCCCCGTCGAGGAGCGAATCAAGGATTGGTTCGACGTCCACGCCGAATCCGGCCTGCAGCCTTGGACCACCGAACAGGCGGCCCGATGCATGGACTGCGGCACGCCGTTCTGCATGAGCGGCTGCCCGCTGGGTAACATCATCCCAGAATTCAACGATCTGGTGCGCCAGGAGAAGTGGGAGGACGCGTACAACCGCCTGTCCGAAACGAACAACTTCCCCGAAGTCACAGGCCGCATCTGCCCCGCGTTGTGCGAGGCAGCCTGCGTGCTCGGCATTCACCAGCCGCCGACCATGATCAAGAACGACGAATGCACGATCATCGATCAGGCTTGGGAACTCGACTACGTCAAGCCATTGCCTCCGCAGCGCCTGACCGACCAGACCGTCGCCGTGGTCGGCTCCGGCCCGTCCGGTCTGGCATGCGCCCAGCAGCTTACCCGCGCAGGCCACACCGTGGTCGTATACGAGCGTGATGACGCCATCGGCGGCCTGATGCGCTACGGTATCCCGAACTTCAAACTCGACAAGCGACTCATCGACCGCCGCGTGGAACAGATGGAAGCCGAAGGCACCGTGTTCCGCACCGGCGTGGAGATCGGCAAAGACATCTCATGGGACGATCTGCGATCCCGCTACGATGCCGTGGTCGTCGCCATCGGCTCCACCGTGCCGCGCGACATGAAGATTCCGGGCCGTGAACTCAAGGGCATCCACTTTGCCATGGAATTCCTGCCCGACGCGACCCGCCGCGTCTACGGCGTCAAGCCAGTCAACGACATCACCGCTGAAGGCAAGCACGTCGTGATCATCGGTGGCGGCGACACCGGATCCGACTGCCTGGGCACGTCCATCCGCCAAGGCGCCAAGGACGTCACTGTGCTGCAGATCATGCCGCAGGAACCAAGCGAACGCCCGGCCAACCAGCCATGGCCGACCTTCGCGCGCCTGTACCAGAAGACCTCCTCCATGGAAGAAGGCTTCGAAACCCAGCGCGCCGAGTACGTGTACAGCACGGATTCTGTGAACTTCGTCGGTACCGAAGAGGAACAGGCCAAGGTGAAGGTGGAGCACTCCACCGCTACTGAAGGCTTCGTGGCCGATGAGAACGGACATGTGACCGGTCTCAAGGTAGTGAACGTTGCACCCGGCGAAAACGGACCGTTCACCCGTCAGCCCGGCACCGAACGCGTGATTCCGGCTGATTTGGTGCTCATCTCCGTCGGCTTCCTGCACCCGGACACCACCACGCTCGTGGACCAGCTGCCCGTCGACCTTGACGGACGAGGCAATGTGGCGCGCAACGACAAGTTCGCTACCAGCCAGGACGGCGTGTTCGCCTGTGGTGACGCCGGACGCGGTCAGAGCCTCGTGGTGTGGGCCATCTCCGAAGGCCGTTCCTGCGCGGCCGCCGTGGACGAATACCTCACCGGCGCCACCGAACTGCCGGCACCCATCGTCGCATCCAAAAGGCCGATGATGCTGCCGCGCTGAACATAAGCAGTTAACGTAACAGAAAAATCGTCCGATTCTCCGCCAAAACGGAATCGGACGATTTTTCATATCCCCACTTCCCGGAACCTCGAACAATACAGACGTGGCATAAACGTCCGAATGACGTGCCGTTCGGCGAAAAACCGGCAGTCATGCAGTAAAGTGAACTGCAGCACATCGCAACAAAGGAGTGACCCAATGCCAAATCGTGCAGAACGTCGAGCGCAGGCAAAGAACAACCGCAGGGGAGTGCCGCAGCAGTACGACCAAACCCATGGCCGCGCACGTTCCGGAATGCTGGACGAATACCAGCTGCAGGAAAAGTCCCGCCGACTGCAAGACGGTACCGATGGACCTTGGAAGCCGACCGGCGGCACCATCGAAGAAACCGAAAGCCTGCTGACCACCAGCCCGAACTACACGAACCCGAAGATGTTCAAGGCACCGCATTCCGCACGCCAATGGTTCCGCGTGATCAGCTGGCTGCTCATCGCACTGTCCGCAATCGCATTCCTGGTGATCATGTGGCTGCCGTCACATCCCATGTGGTTGGTCGCCACGGTCTCCATCGTCTTCGCTGTCGGTGTGCTTAGCCTGTTCTTCACGGCGGGTAACCCGAAGCATAATCCGAACCTCGATCAGAATGGTACGGCCGTCTGATGGTAAGGCGATGAACGCAGAGCGGGGCTGCATCCGATGGAAGGATGCAGCCCCGCTTTCGCATGCGAGTCACGAATGACGGCACTATTCGTTCCTGGTTTATTGATCTCCTTGCCTGCATTTTTAGGAAAGATGCAAAACTTTGTGACACGAATGAAACAATCAGGCGTTTCATTGAAAAATTGCCTTACAGTAGTGATGGAACAACTGCCTGACTCGAAGAGGAGAGCACAGATATGAAGGTTGACATCCTTTCCCGTGAATATCCGCCCAAGGTGTATGGCGGCGCAGGCGTGCACGCGGAGGAGCTTTCCAAAGTTCTGGCGGAACGCGTGGATGTGACGGTCCGTGCGTTTGACGGACCACGTGCCGAGAATGAGATTCCCGAAATCCCGGGTGACAATCCGAAAGGTTCGCTCAAGGTCGTCGGATACGACGTTCCCAAGGAACTCCAGGAAGCAAACGGCGCGCTGAAGACGTTCGGCGTCGATCTGCAGATCGCCGACGATGTGGACGCCGACATTATCCACGCGCACACGTGGTATGCATGCTTGGCCGGATACCTTGCCAAGATGCTGCACGGAACGCCGCTGGTCATCACCGCGCATTCCCTCGAACCGTTCCGCCCATGGAAGCGTGAACAGCTGGGTGGCGGCTACGATTTGAGCTCGTGGGCCGAGCGTGACGCATACGAGCATGCCGACCGCGTGATCGCCGTGTCCGCAGGAATGCGCGAAGACATCCTGAGCGCCTATCCGAATCTTGACCCCGACAAGGTGGTCGTGGTGCACAACGGTATCACCATGAGCCAGTTCGAAACCCCATCCGACGACGATCCGGGCTGGAAGGTGTTCGAACGCTACAATATCGACCGCAACAAGCCCACGCTGCTGTTCGTCGGACGTATCACCCGGCAGAAGGGCCTGCCATACCTGCTTCAGGCGTTGCATTTCGTCGATCCGGGCATCCAGATCGTGCTATGCGCGGGCGCGCCCGACACTCCGGAGATCATGAACGAGGTCAAAACCGCGTTCGCCAAGCTTGACGAGGAGCGCGGCAACATCATCTGGATTGAGGAGATGCTGCCGAAGCCGGAGCTCAACGCGCTTGAGCACGGTTGCGACGCGTTCATCTGCCCATCCATCTACGAGCCACTCGGTATCGTGAACTTGGAGGCCATGGCGTGTGGCCTTCCGGTGGTGGCCTCCGCGACCGGCGGCATTCCCGAAGTCGTCGTCGATGGCGAAACCGGATATCTCGTGCCTGTCGACCAGCTGCACGACGGCACCGGCACTCCGACCAATCCAGACAAGTTCGTGCATGACATGGCCGACGCTATCAACCGCATCATGGCCGATCCTGAAAAGGCGAAGCAGATGGGACAGGCCGGTTACGAGCGTGCGCGCGACCACTTCAGCTGGGAGTCGATCGCCGACAAGACCGTCAAGGTCTATGAAGACGTGCTTGCCGAGCAGGGCAAAACCGCCGAATAACCAGTTCACCACGTAGACGATGCGTGGAACGCTTCCGCTGAAAGCATTATGCTGGCGGAAGGCGTTTCCATATCTACAAGCCGAACAACGATAGGGGAGGAAGAATGCCGGAGCAGAACATCGCACTGGAACTCGCTGACGTGGAATTTCGTCGCCGTGGACGCGTGATTCTCACCAAGGTCAATCTGAAAATCAACAAGGGCGAGAAATGGGTGCTGTTCGGACCCAACGGCATCGGCAAATCCAGCTTGGTTCAAATGATGAGCACCAGAGGATTCCCGTCGGAAGGCACCGTCGACATTCTCGGCAATCGCTTGGGCAAGGTCGATGTGTTCTCCTATCGCAACCGTATCGGTTTGAGCTCCGCGGAACTGAGTCGCGCGTTCCCTCCCCAAGAAGATCCGCTCGACGCCATCGTGACCGCATTGACCGCGACCACCGGCCGTTGGCGCGACACCTACACCGACGAAGACTATGCCAAGCGCGTTCCCTGATGCGTGAATTCGGTATCGAATATCTCGAAGGTAAAATGATGTTCAAACTTTCGGAAGGCGAGCGTACGCGCGTGCTGATCTGCCGTGCGTTGATGGCTGATCCGGATCTGCTGATTTTGGACGAGCCGACTACCGGTCTTGATTTGGGCGGTCGTGAGATTGCGCTTCGTGCGTTGGGCCGTGTCGGCGCCGAGCAGTCGGATCGTGCCGTGGTGCTGGTGACACATCGTCTTGAGGAGATTCCGCAGGGATTCGACCATGTGGCGATCATGGGCAGGATCACCGGCAGCGAGGCCGACGCCTACGCCGACAATGTCGCAGGCAACGATCCGGCTCCGGGCACCATCGTGTACTCGGGTGATCTGGAACACGGTTTCACTTCGGAACGGTTGAGCGAAGTGTTCGGTTTGGAGCTTGAGGTGACGCATGCGAATGGACGTTGGAGCGCGTACGCGCGGTAACGGGTGCTGTGTGCGCCGGAATATGCTGTAGCATGAATAGCGTCGGACAGGAGTCATTCGGTTCCGTGCTGTCGTGATGGTGGAATCCGTGTGGGTATGAAGGAGTGATTGATGCGTCGAGGACCGTTGACGGCGGGTGAGAAGGTACAGTTCACGGATCGCAGATCCAATAAGATCACCGACCAATTGGTGCCGGGCGGTGTGACGCAGACCTCGCACGGCATCATTCTGCATGACGATGTGATCGGGCAGTCGGAAGGGTCCGTGGTGGTGACGGTGAGCGCCAAACGTGAGGCGCAGATCAATCAGGATCATCCGGAACGCGACGCCAACAAGCCTTGGAAGGGAACGCGCGCCATTGGCGGATGGCAGTTCGCGGTGATGCGCCCTCGGTTGGCCGATTATGTGCTGTCGATGCCTCGTGGCGCGCAGATCATGTATCCGAAGGACATTGCCCAAGTGATTCAGCTTGGCGACATTCGTTCCGGCATGAACGTGTTGGAATCCGGTGCCGGATCCGGCGCCATGAGCGTCAACCTGCTGGACGCGGTGGGGGAGCGTGGAAGACTGACCACCATCGAGATGCGTTCGGAATTCGCCCGCGTGGCCGAAGCGAATGCCACGGTCTATTTCGGTGGGCGCCCCGCATGGTGGGATCTGAAAATCGGTGATTTCGATTCGGTCGCCGCCACATTGCCGGAGCATTCCTTCGACCGCATCATGCTTGACATGCTTGACCCCTGGAACCGTCTTGAGCAGGCATACCGAGTGATTGCGCCCGGCGGTGTGCTCGTGGCGTATGTGACCACTACTACGCAGCTAAGCCGTATGGCGGAGGCGTTGAGGGAGGCTGGCTGCTGGACGGAACCGGATATCCAGGAGACTCTGGAACGCGACTGGAAGGTTCAGGGATTGGCGATACGTCCCGACCATCAGATGATCGGACACACCGGCTTCCTTATGGTTTCGCGGGCTATGGCGCCGGGATTTCAGGCGTTGCGCAAGCGTGACCGTGCCACGAAAGACACGACCACCGATATTGATTCGCTGAGCGCCGAAGAACGTGCCGAACAGCTCGAAGATCTTGAGTTGCGGGATATTTCCGATCGCAAGTTGCGTAAGGTGCTGCGTGATCTCGACGCGCAGGTCGAGGCTATCGGCGATTGATACGGTGTTTCTTGCCGTTGTTCTGAGACAATAGTCATAGCACGTTGCGTTGGTACATACGCTGGATCGTTAAGGATTGGAGCATTCGTCCATGGGAACGAGCCTCAAGAAGGTTGCGAAAAAAGCCAAGGATTACAAGTATGTGTTGCTGGTGATGCGTCACGCCAAAACCGAGCCGTTTGGTGACGGTGGCGACGCCGGGCGTGAGCTGACCGACAAGGGGCGTAAGCAGGCGAAAGCCGTCGCCAAAGGCCTGGCCGCGCACAAGATGGTGCCGACGCGCATTGCGTGCTCCAGCGCCACCAGGGCCAGGCAGACCTGCGATCGCATGCTTAAGGTGTTCGGCGACGACCCGAAGGTCGACTATCGTCAGAGTCTGTACGAAGGTGGGGTGCAGTCGGTATTTGACGAGCTTGCCCAGACCAAGGAGAAGCATCGCGAGCTGTTGGTGCTCGGCCATGAGCCCACTGTGTCGATCGCATGCCAATGGCTGGCGAGCTCCGAATCGGATGCAATGCTGCTCGACATGCTGAATCTGGGCATGTCGCCGGCATCGCTCGCCGTGTTCGGATCAAATGAGCCATTCAACCAATGGCAGCTGCACAGTGGCGAACTCATCGCATTGCTGACGGCCAAGGATTTTGAATGATTCCTTCGCCTCTCGGCATGATGCTGAGAGCGTGAAATGTTGCCATGCCAACTGATATAAATCGTGCTTATAGCGACACTTAAATTTTCTTGATGAGTTATAGCTGGCGATTTCGTGGTAGCTTGAGCGGGTTGCATTGTTCATATCAGATGGAGGATTCATGTCCGTTCTCACTTCCGTCTCCGGTTTCCCTCGCATCGGCCAGAACCGCGAGCTGAAGAAGATTATCGAAGCTTATTGGAAGGGTGTCGCAACGCTCGACGACGTGCGCGCCACCGCCAAGGAGCTGCGCGCCAAGCATTGGAAGCTGCAGCAGGAAGCCGGAATCGATTTGATTCCGAGCAACGACTTCAGCTATTACGACCAAATGCTCGACACTGCCATCCTGCTGAACGTCATTCCGCAGCGCTACCAGCGCCTCGCCTTCGACAATCCCGAAGAGACGCTGTTCGCCATGGGCCGCGGCTACCAAGGAGACAAGGGCGACGTCACCGCGCTGCCGATGAAGAAGTGGTTCACCACCAACTACCACTATCTGGTGCCGGAAGTCGACGAAGCCACCGACATCAAGCTCAACAGCACCAAGCCGTTCGACGAATTCAACGAGGCGAAGGCGCTCGGCATCACCACCAAGCCGGTGCTCATCGGCCCGTACACCTTCCTCAAGCTCGCCCGCAATCCGCAGGCCGAAGAACTCGAATACGACAAGGGCCTGGTCAACGCGGTCGCCGCCGTCTACGCCGAGGTCGTGGCCAAGTTCGCCGAGCTGGGCGCCGAATGGATCCAGATCGACGAACCGTACCTCGTGCTCGACAAGGAGCCGGGCGACGTCGAACTGTTCAAGAGCCTGTACACCAAGATCCTGCCCGCACGCGACGGCAAGATCAAGGTGCTGCTCAACACCTACTTCGGCCACATCGCCGACGTGTATGAGACAGTCAACCTGCTCGCCTTCGACGGCATCGGACTCGACCTCAACGAAGGCAAGGACGAGAATCTCGCCGCCGTTGAAAAGTTCGGCGTCGCAGAGAGCACCACCATCTTCGCCGGTGTGGTCAACGGCCGCAACATCTGGCGTAACGATTACGCCGTCAGCCTTGGACTCGTCGACGCGCTGAAGAAGGTCACCGACAACGTGGCCGTCTCCACCGCAAGCTCCCTGCTGCATGTGCCGTTCAGCACCGAAGGTGAAGACGGTCTCGCCGATGATGTGCGCAAGCATTTCGCCTTCGCCGTTGAAAAGCTCGGCGAACTGCACGACCTCGCGGTTCTCGCCGACGCCAGCGAGGAAGACAAGAAGGCATCCGGGGCATTGGCAGCCAACCAGGCGCTCTTCGACGGTACCCGCGTCGCCGCCGACAAGAACGTGGCGGAACGTCTCGCAGCCCTGACCGACTCGGACTTCGTGCGCCAGCCGGCACGTGCCGAACGTCAGAAGGCACAGCGGGAGGCGTTGAACCTGCCATTGCTGCCGACCACCACCATCGGATCCTTCCCGCAAACCAAGGAAGTGCGCGCCGAACGCGCCAGACTGCGCAAGGGCGAAATCACCAAGACTGAATACGACGAATACATGAAGGCGCAGATCGACGCCTGCATCAAGCATCAGGAGCAGATCGGCCTTGACGTGCTCGTGCACGGCGAATTCGAGCGTAACGATATGGTCGAATACTTCGGCCAGAACCTCAACGGTTTCCTGTTCACCAAGAACGCTTGGGTGCAGTCCTACGGCACCCGTTGTGTGAAGCCTCCGATCGTATGGGGCGACGTGTCCCGCGCCAACCCGATCACCGTGGAATGGAGCGCCTACGCACAGTCCCGTACCAGCCATGTGATGAAGGGCATGCTCACCGGCCCGGTCACTATTCTCAACTGGTCCTGGCCACGCGAGGACATCACCCACGAGCAGCAGACCCAGCAGCTGGCCCTCGCCATCCGCGACGAAGTGCTCGACCTCGAAGCCGCAGGCATCAAGGTCATCCAGATCGACGAGGCCGCCCTGCGTGAAAAGCTGCCGCTCAGGAAGACCGACTGGCACAAGAAGTACCTCGACTGGGCCATTCCGGCATTCCGACTGGTGCACTCCGCGGTCAAGCCGACCACGCAGATCCACACCCACATGTGCTACTCGGAGTTCAACGACATCATCACCGACATCGACGCCATGGACGCCGACGTGATCTCCTTCGAAGCCTCCCGCGGCGATCTCGTGGTGCTCGACGCCATTCACGACGCCAACTTCGAAACCGAAGCTGGCCCGGGCGTCTACGATATCCACTCGCCGCGCATCCCGTCCGAAGCCGAAATCGAGGAACGCATCTACGAAATCCTCAAGAAGATGGACGTCGAAAAGGTGTGGATCAACCCCGACTGCGGTTTGAGACCCGCGGCAACGCCGAAACCTGGCCAAGCCTCGAAAACCTCGTGGCCGCAGCCCAGGCTGTGCGTGCCAAGCTGACCAAATAAGGCGAAACGTTAGGAACAAGACGACAGCCATGCATTCGCCAATGTTCTCGCTCGAGGTGTTCCCTCCGAAGCGAACCTCCCCTGTAGGCACCATCTACGACACGTTGGATGGCCTGCAGGGGTTGGACCCCGATTTCATTTCCGTCACCTACGGCACCGGCAAATCATCCGACCGTACATTGACCGCGCGCATCGCCCACACGGTAAGCGAATACGGCATCCCCAGCGTGGCCCATCTGACCGCGCAGTATCTGAACAAGGATGACGTCGACCAGGCACTCGACATGTTCGAACAGGCCAAGGTCTCCGGCGTGCTCGCCTTGCGTGGCGACCGCATCGACGGTGCCGAACCGGCAGGAGTATTCGAACATGCCAGCGATCTGGCCGTATACATCCGCCAGCAACGTCCGGACATGAAAATCTACGGCGCCTGCTACCCGGAAAAGCACCCACAGTCGGCAACGCTGGAAGAGGACATCGACAATCTCAAAAAGAAAGTCGATGCCGGCGTGACGCATCTGATCTCACAACTGTTCTACGACAACGAGGACTTCCTGAGATTCCTCGACAAAGCGAGGGCTGCGGGAATCGACGTGCCGATCGAAGCGGGCATCATGCCGGTCATGAACGCGAAATCGGTGCTGAACATGTCGAACAAATGCCAGTCGAAAGTTCCTGAAAAACTCGGCATCATGCTCGATAAATGGGGAGGTGACAAGGCTCTGCTCAAAGAAGCGGGCATCGCCTACGCATCCGAGCAGATCTGCGAACTGGTGGCGCGGGGCGTCGACGGCGTGCACCTGTACACGATGAACCATCCATGTGTCAGCCGACGCATTTGGTCCAACGTCAAACCATTCTTCGTCTGATTTCAGGCGATGCAACAAACATCAAGGGTGGTTGCGGGTATTTCGCAACCGCCCTTGGTTTTATCAGCGGTTACTATAGAAACCATGACTTCCATGCAACACAAGTTCGGGGCGCTTGATCTGATTCGAGCAGGGCTGCAAGATCTCGACAGGGCTCGCACGTTGTTCGACGAGCTGCACAATGACGGCATCGATGACGACAGGATGCGGCTGCTACTAGCCACGCTGGAAAAAGCGTGCGATCCCGACATCGCACTCAGCAACCTGGTGGACATCATCAAAGTGATGCAAAGTCAAGGCAAGGATTTCACCAACATCATCGCCGATGAAAACTCTTTCGTGCGACTGATCACCGTGCTCGGCGTATCCGATGAAATGGGCAAGCTCATGCGATTCCGCCCGGAACTTGTGGAGGCCGCAGCCAACGATGCCTGCGAAAGCCACCTTTACAATCACGAACAGCGCAGAGCGCATGTGCTCAAATCGGTAGGAGCCGATCCCAATGACCACACCATGCCGACCGCAAGCCTGCCACTTGCCGAAGCTGCGACGGCGCTACGTAAAACCTATCGCAAACAACTCGCCGCAATCATGGCGCAAGACGCCACGGCGAACGATCCCATCGAAATCCAACCGCGCATCAGCACCGAACTTTCCGACCTTGCGGACGCGGCGCTTGAAGGCGCGCTCGCCATCGCACGCCATGAAGTGGACGGCAGCGAACATGTGCGTTTCGCCATCATCGGCATGGGCAAACTGGGCGCACAGGAGCTCAACTATGTATCCGACGTGGACCTGATCTACGTGTTGGAACCCGCCGACATGGACACCAACGGCATGGCACTCAGCCGAATCGGCACCAAAATGGCCACCACGCTGCAACGTGTATGCCAATCCGTCATCATGGGCGTCGCAGAACCGACACTCTGGCAGATCGACGGTGGACTACGCCCCGAAGGCAAGGACGGTCCGCTGGTACGCAGACTCGAATCCCACGAAGCCTATTACGAGCAATGGGCGGAAAACTGGGAATTCCAGGCCCTGCTCAAAGCCCGCCCGGTAGCCGGCGACACCGACCTCGGACAAGCGTATATGGATATGACCCGACCGTTCGTTTGGACAGCTTCCAAGCGAGACAACTTCGTCTATGACTGCCAGCAGATGCGCAAACGTGTCGAAGACCTTATTCCCAACCCGCTGAAAGACCGCGAAATCAAACTCGGCAGGGGAGGCTTGCGCGACGTCGAATTCACCGTGCAGATGCTCCAACTCGTGCACGGCCGCTCCGACGAAGCATTGCGTACCAGCTCCACACTCGAATCCCTGCAGGCCTTGGCCGAAGGCGGGTACGTCTCACGCAAACAAGCCAAGAAACTTTCATGGGACTACCGATTCAACGTGTGATGGAACACCGCCAGCAAATGTGGGCGCTCAAACGCACCCACCTGTTCCCAGACCTCGGCAAAGCCAACGCTGGCGGTCTTGAACGCAAACGAGACATCACCATCGACGAGCTGAACCAAAATCCCGAACTACGTCGACTCGCGCGCGCATTTCACATGCATCCCGAAGAACTCGTCAACAAATACGATGAGACACGTCGTGAGGTGCGTCACCTGCACATGGACATCTATTACCGGCCTATGCTGCCCATCAACGCGGGACTCGACGACGAACAGGTGGAACTCTCCACGAAAGCCACGCAGGAACGATTCGAATCCATCGGATTCGCCGATGCCGACGCGGCCATGCGGCACGTCACCGCGCTCACCGCAGGCATCTCCCGTGCGGCAAAAATCAACCGCATCCTGCTCCCCGCAGTACTGCAATGGCTCGGCGAAGGGCAGAATCCCGACATGGGACTGCTTAACTGGCGCAAACTTGAAGAAAACTTCGGCTCCGAAAGCGGATACCTCGGATTCCTACGCGATTCACCATCCGCGGCACAACGCCTATGCCACGTACTATCCAACTCACGATTCCTCGGCGACGCACTCAACAAATCCGTCGAATCAGTCACATGGCTCGGCAACGACGACTCTTTACAACCACGTTCGCGAGAAAGCCTCGACATTCAAACCAAGGCGACGCTTGAACGCAATGCCGGCAACATCAACGATTTCGCCAACTCCATCCGAGCCATGCGCAGACACGAAATCGAACGCATCGGTCTCGCTTGGATGAGTGGCGTGATCGACGATGAAGCATCGCTCGCCGGCATGACCGACGTATACGACGCGGCCATTGAAGCATCGCTGCAGTGGGCCATCCAGCATCGCATCAACGACATACAGATCGACGAAGCTCCGGCGGCGATCGCCATCATCGGCATGGGACGGTACGGCGGTAGGGAAGTGAACTTCAGCTCTGATGCTGACGTGATCATCATCTACAGGCCGGCCGAAGGTGCCGATGACGACCAAGCCAACCTTTTCGCACGAAAAGTGCAGGAAGACCTACGTGCGATCCTGCAAGGTCCAACCACATTCGAACCAAAAATCGAACTTGACATGGATCTTAGGCCTGAAGGCAAAAACGGACCACTCGTACGTTCCTACGCATCCTGCGAGGAATACTATCGATCCTGGGCAAGCACATGGGAGCATCAGGCGCTGTTACGCGCACGATATGCGGCAGGCGACGCGTCTCTTGCCGAGGATTTCCTCATGAACATCGCCGACCCGTTGCGTTATCCGAAAATCGATCTTACGGAAACGCAGATCGCCGAAATCCGCAAACTCAAGGCACGTATGGAAGCTGAACGTCTGCCGCGCGGAGTACGTAGGGATCGCCATCTGAAGCTCGGCAAGGGCGGACTGTCTGACGTTGAGTGGACGATCCAGTTGCTGCAATTGCAGCATGCGGGAGACAATGCCAACTTGCGTGTCAACGGTACGTTGCAGGCATTGAACGAGTTGGAACATCGCAAGCTGATTTCCGCTGGCGATGCTGTGGTGTTGCGTAAGGCATGGCGTATGTGCACGGCCGCGCGCAACGGCAGTTATCTGTGGAGCGGACGCGTCAATCAGGCTGATATTTTGCCGGACGATTCATATTCGCTGGGAGGCATCGCCGTGTATCTCGGTTACGATGCGAATCGCGGCCAACATTTCGAAAACGACCTGCTCGCCGTGATACGCAAAGCCCGTGACGTAACGGAACGCCTGTTCTACGGTCGTTCGTGAGTCGTGCCATTTGAACGGCTAGGAGCATGGTGTGGCCGTCGGACCGAAGTTATACGGCTCTGACGGTTATGCTGATTCAGGGTTTCGTGCATGGAAGGATGGAGGTTGCGCCACGAATACTTGTGAACACGCGGTGAACTGGCAGGGTCTGCATTTCAGGCTATAGTTGGCTAGGTCACTTCGAGTGGCCACCTTCAACCACAAGTTGCATGAAAGGTGAGCCGTTGTCTTCAGTACTCGAACAGGCGGTTGAAACGCCGATGGTCGGGAAAAGCGTCATCACATTGGATGATCTTTCCATTCGCCAGATTCAGGAATTACTCCACAAGGCGCAGTACATTGATTCTCATCGTAAAGAAGTGGCGCACACCTGCGACGGCAGGGTGCTCGCCACTTTATTTTATGAGCCCAGCACCCGTACGCGTCTGAGCTTTGAAACCGCCATGCTCCGACTCGGCGGCAAGGTGATCGGCTTCGCCGGCGCCCAGCTCGCTTCCGTGACCAAGGGCGAAACCATTTCGGACACCCTGAAAACCGTGTCCAACTACGTGGACGTGGTGGCGATCCGCCACCCGAAGGAAGGCGCCGCGCTCGTGGCGTCCCGTGCAGCCTCCGTGCCGGTCATCAACGCCGGCGATGGTGGACATATGCACCCCACGCAGACTCTGGCCGATCTTGCGACGATGCAGTCGCGCTTCGGTCGCGTGAACAATCTGACTGTCGGACTGTGCGGCGATCTGACTTTCGGGCGCACCGTGCATTCCCTGATCGAAACCCTGTGCCGTTTCGGCAACGTGAACTTCGTGCTGATCAGCCCGGATGAGCTCAAGACCCCGCAGTATGTGCTCGACCGCATCAACGCCACCGACTCCTGCTCCTACACGGAAGTCAAGGATCTCGTTTCCGTGATCGGCGATCTCGACGTGCTGTACATGACCCGAGTGCAGAAGGAACGCTTCTTCAACGAAGACGACTATCTGCGACTGCGCGACACCTACATTCTCGACGAAGCCAAGATGGCTTACGCCAAGAAAGACATGGCCGTGCTGCACCCGCTGCCGCGAGTCAACGAAATCGCCGTCGAAGTGGATGACGACCCACGCGCCGCCTACTTCGAACAGGTCAAGAACGGCATGCTTATGCGCATGGCATTGGAAAGCTCGGTGGTCGGAGACGAACTGCCGGGATATGAACCGCTTGAATCCAAGGAGGTTGCAGCCTGATGGAGGTCACCAGCATTCAGAACGGCATCATCATCGACCATGTGCCTGCTGGCACCGCGCTCAAGGTGCTCGAATACCTGAAAATTGATCCGGCTAAGACCAAGCTCGCGCTGATCATGAACACCGACAGCCACATGTTCGGCACCAAAGACATCATCAAAATCGAAAGCGAAGAGGAAGCCGAAACCATCGACCTTGACGTGCTCGGCCTTGTGGCACGCACCGCAACCGTCGGCATTGTGCGCGGCGGTAAAATCGTAGAGAAAAAGCAGCCTACACTGCCGGAACATGTGGTCAATATCATCAAATGCGTGAACCCGCGCTGCGTGACTACCACCGAGCCGGCCGTACAGATGTTCCACCTGGTGCATTCCGACCGTCAGGAATACCGCTGCGACTACTGTGACGAGGAAGCGAAGTTCTGACCCATGACCCTCACCCTTCACGACATCAAGGTTTGGAACACCGGCGAAGTCATCGACCTGATCGTCCCATCTGACGCTGATGAAACGGTGGACGCTTCGGCCATGACCATCGCCCCGGGATTCGAAGATCCCCACGTCCACTTCCGCGATCCGGGCCAGACCTACAAGGAATCCATGGTTTCCGGTTGCGCGGCTGCCGCCTCTGGCGGGTATACGAACGTGCTCATCATGCCGAACACCGTTCCCGCCATGGATGGCGTGAAGGTGACGGCGGGGGAACCGGGCGCCAGTGAAGTGCTCGACGCCGGTTTCGACACGGTCATCGACTATTTGCAGCATTACGAACAAGCCCATGATGTGACCTTGCCGGTGCGTTATGACCTGTGCGTATGCGCTTCCAAAGGGCGTGCAGGCAAGGAAGCAACCGACGTGGCCGACTGGATCGGCTACCTGCCTGAACACGATGACGACAACAAGGACGCCTACCAGCTGTGCCACCCGGTGACCGCCATCAGCGATGACGGTTCCGCGGTAACACCGGAAATCCTCGACCAAGTGTTCGACAACGTCAAGAAATCAGGCTTATACCTGATCGAGCATTGCGAACACCACGACACCGGGGCGGTCAATGAAGGTCCCGTATCACGAGAACTGGGCGTACCCGGCATTCCCGAAGATACCGAACTGAAAATCGTCGAACGCGATATCGAGATGGCGCGCAAAACCGGCGTGCATGTGCACTTCCAGCATGTCAGCACTGCGATTTCTTTCGACGCGATTCGCAAGGCCAAAGCTGAAGGCTTACCGATCACGTGCGAAACTGCACCGCACTACGTTGCGTTGTGCGATGAAGCATTGCTGAAATACGGCACTCTCGCCAAGATGAATCCGCCGTTGCGCTCCGAAGAGGATCGCAAGGCAACCATCGCAGCCGTAGTTGACGGCACCGTCGATCTGCTGGCCACCGACCATGCACCGCATACCATGGAAGAGAAGGACCTTGGTTTCCTCGATGCTCCGAACGGCATCATTGGTCTTGAATGCGCGTATGGCGTATGCCACAAGATTCTTGTGGACGGCGGCTTTATCTCCGACGAACGCCTGATTGAACTCATGTCGACTGCGCCAGCCGAACTTATGGGCCACAGCAAGGCCGACGTCACAGCGTTGCTTGACGAATACGCAGACGCCGTCCCCGGAGACGACGACACCAAACGCGTGCTGGACCTCGTCAAGGTTCCTGCAGAAGACCGCGCGGATCTGGTAGTGCTCAACACCGACGAGGCATGGACCGTGAATCCTGAACGATTCCATTCCTCGGCTCGTAACACCCCGTTTGGTGGATGGCAGGTCACCGGCCGTCCGCTCGCCACCATCATCGGCTCGAAACTAGTCTTCAGCCGTATCAACAAGGAGGATTGATGGATCGCCTGATCGAAGCAATCGAAGCCAAGCAGAATCCGAGCGTTGTGGGACTTGACCCGACCGAAGCGCTCGTGCCAGCGCAAATCGTGGCCGGCTTTGCCGAGGAAATCAGCGAACAGGTTGAAGATCCGGCGGAAGCGCCGTCCATGCAGCTTTCCGTGGCCTTCTTCGAATTCAACCGCGCCATCATCGACGCCGTCGCAGACATCGTGCCTGCGGTCAAACCGCAGATCGCCATGTATGAGACGCTCGGTCCGGCAGGCATCGACGCCTACACCATGACCTGCGAATACGCCAAGCAGCAGGGCCTGTACGTGCTCGGCGACGTCAAGCGCGGAGACATCGGCTCTACCGCGGCTGCATATGCTCATCACCTCAGCGGTATAGGATTGGACGACACCGCCTATGATCCATGGCATGAGGATGCGGTGACCGTGAACCCATACCTCGGCACCGATGGCATCACACCGTTCGTCGACGCCGCCACCGCCAACGACAAAGACATTTTCGTGCTTGTACGCACCTCCAATCCGTCTAGCAGTGAACTGCAGGAACTGAACTCGCCTCCGGTGAACGCGTATACGAGCATGTCGCCGATCTGGTGGAAGGCTGGGGCGCGAAACCATCGGCAAGAACGGCTATTCACGTGTAGGCGCAGTGGTCGGAGCCACGCACCCAGAGGAAGGCAAGGCATTGCGCGCACGCATGCCGCACACGTTCTTCCTTGTACCGGGATACGGCGCTCAAGGCGGCACCGCGCAAGGCGTGGCCGGCATGTTCGACCGTGACGGCATGGGTGCGCTTGTCAACTCGTCACGTGGCGTTATCGGTGCATGGAAAAAGTCCGGCAAGTATTCTGAATCCATGAGCGCCGACGATGCTCTGGATCTGGTTGCGGAATCAGCCCGTGAGGCAGCCAAAGATATGCGTGACAATCTGCGTGCGGTCTTGCCGTAACCTGCCGACTGGCCAACTGTTCAATCTGAAAGAAAAACAACCACCAAACCATCGAACGTAACAGAGAGGGAGTTCATGACCACCGCAACAACGTTCGTTCCGACCGTTGCCGAAGCGACTGCGGCAGGCTTTTTCCCGAGCCGGCATGAAGTCGAGGTCGTTGACAATCAGGAACTGACTGACGGCGTGTACCGTTTGACGTTCCGTGACGAATACATCGCCAGCCATGCAAAGCCGGCACAATTCGTTGACGTATATTCCAACGATCCAAGCAAGCTGATGCCGCGTCCGTTCGGCGTTTGCGAAACCAACGGCGACGAAGTCAGCCTCATGTTCGCCGTGGTAGGCAAGGGCACCGCAGAATTTGCCGGATTGAAAGCTGGGGACACCATTCGTGTGATGGGCCCGCTCGGCAATTCGTTCAAGACCAAGGAGCCCGCCAATTATGTGCTCGTGGCAGGAGGTCTTGGCGTGCCTCCGCTCGTGCATGCGGCACAGCATATCGCCGGCGTCGAAGGCGCGGTCAGCACCGCGGTGTTCGGCTACCGCAACGTGCGTTTCGGCGACGAATATGCGGGCAAGTATGCCGACAAGGTGTACAGCATCGACGAGAGCGAAGGCAACGTGATCACCTTGCTTGACCGCATCGAAGGCGAGTTGATGGATTCGGGACTCAAGCCGGTGATTCTGACCTGCGGTCCTCTGCCGATGATGAAGGCCGTCGCCGCATGGGCCGTGAAGCGTGACATGGCGTGCCAGCTGAGCTTGGAACAGCGCATGGGCTGTGGCTATGGCACTTGCGTGCTGTGTACGGTCGACACGTTGGACGGACGTTTGAAGGTCTGCTCCGATGGTCCGGTCTTTACTCGCGAACGTTTGGGATGGGGTGAATGAGATGATCGACGATACCCAGCATGAGAACCTGTACGGTTCGTACGAGTGGAAGCATCCCACGCAGGTGGCGGGCGTGCCGTGGAAGAATCCGGTCGCCACGGCTTCCGGCACCTTCCAGTATGCGGCGGTCCGCTGGTTCTACGACGTGAGCCAACTGGGCGCGGTCACCACCAAGGGCGTCTCCCCGGTGCCATGGGAAGGCAATCCCGGCATTCGTACCGCTGAAGGCCCATCCAGCAACATCAACGCGGTCGGCCTGCAGAACCCGGGTGTGGACCATTATTTGGAAGACGACCTGCCCAAGCTCAAGGCCATCAACGCCACGGTCATCGCCAATGTGGCCGGTCACTGCGACGACGACTATGTCGAAGTCGTGTCCAAGCTGAACGATTCTCCGGCAGACATGCTGGAAATCAACGTGAGCTGCCCGAACGTGCCGCCGGAGGTATGAGCGTCGGCACTGATCCGGTGGCGTTGAGCCGTCTGATCACCCGCCTGCGCAAGCTCACCGACAAGAAGATGATTGTCAAGCTCACGCCGAACGTCACCGACATCACCGTGCCTGCCCGCGCGGCCGTGGAAAGCGGCGCCGACGCGCTGAGCATGATCAACACACTGCTCGGCATGCGCATCAACATTCGCACTGGAGAACCGATCATCGACCATGTGACCGGCGGCGTTTCCGGACCGGCCGTGCTGCCGATGGGACTCGTGGCCGTGTGGAAGACCCGCTCCGCATTACCGAACACTCCGATCATCGGCATCGGCGGCATCGATTCCGGTGAGAAGGCGCTTGAATACCTGTATGCCGGAGCGAACGCCGTGGAAGTCGGTGCGGCCGCACTGTTCGAACCGACCGCGCCATTGCGTGTGGCCCGCGAACTCGACGAGCTGCTCGACGCACGTCCCGAACTCGCAGACAAGCTCGCCAAGGGCGAAACTTGGCGTTGACCTCGATCATTCATCAAAGGAGCATGACATGACTGAATCCCTCGACCACCGTTTTACCAAGTTCCTGCTGGAAGCGCAGGCGCTGAAATTCGGCGAGTTCACGCTGAAGTCCGGTCGTAAGTCGCCGTATTTCATCAATGCGGGCGCATTCAACGACGGACGTAAGATCGCCACGCTCGGCGCATTCTATGCGGAGAAGATCGCGGCGGAAATCGAAGTAGGCAATCTGCCGAACGACATCGACACCATTTTCGGTCCTGCCTACAAGGGCATTCCGCTGGGCGTCTCCACCGCGATCGCTCTGACTTCCGGCCACGGTATGGAAGTCGGCTACACCTTCGACCGCAAGGAGAAGAAGGATCATGGCGACGGCGGCATGATGGTCGGCACCCAGCTGACCGACGGCATGAAGGTACTGCTCGTCGACGACGTGATGACCGCAGGCACCGCAGTACGCGAGGTCATTCCCAAGCTCAAGGCCGAAGCGGATGTGGAGGTCGTCGGCTTGGTGCTTTCCGTGGATCGTATGGAAAAGACCAAGGATTCCGACACGTCCGCGGTGAAGGCCGTCGAAGCAGAGTTCGGCTTCCCGGTATTCGCCATTGCCAACGTGCGCGAGATCTTCGAGGCCGGCCAGCATATCGAAACCGCTGACGGCACCGCGTATGTGACCGACGAGATCAAGGCCGCTGCCGACGCTTATCTGGAGCAGTATGGTGCCTGAATTCTATAGGCGGGTCCTATAGTTGACATATGAAAAGTGCCTCACACCAATCGAAAGCATCGGTGCGAGGCACTTTTCAATCTCATATCAGAGTGCATTCAGTCGATCAGGTTGTATCCATGGTCGGCCACCACCGACTTGAGCTTCTCCAAATAGTTTTCCGCGGCCTTCGACAGCTTCGCACGCTCGTTCGTGATCCAGCCGACCAGCATGGTCTCATCGGTGTCAAGCGGCACGGTCACGATTTTCTCATTGTTGAGATCGCCGTTGTCGATGCCGGTGCACACGGTGTAGCCGTTCAGACCGATGATGAAGTTCAGAATCGTCGCACGGTCGGTCACGTTGATCTGCTTGGGGGAGTATTCCGGCCAGACCGCCTCTTCGGCGAAGAAGAAGCTGCCCTCCTCGCCCTGCTCGTACTGGATGAACGGGAACGGCTTCAAGTCGTCCATCGTGACTTTCTTCTTGCCGGCCAGTGGATTGTTGCGTGAAATGAACACATGCAACGGAGCACGGAACAGTGGATGGAATTCCAAATGCTTTTCGCGCAACATCTTGCCAATCACGTCTTTGTTGAAATCGGACAGGTAGATGATGCCGATTTCGGAAAGCATGTTCGCCACTTGGTTGATGATGTCTTTGGTGCGCGTCTCACGAATGGTGAACTCGTATTCGTCGGATTTGATGGAGTTGATCATTTCCACGAACGCTTCGACGGCGAACATGTAATGCTGTGTGGACACGGAACACAGCTGCTTGCGTGGCTTCGCGTTCTTGTAACGTTCTTCGAGCAGCGACGCCTGATCGAGCACCTGGCGCGCGTAGGTGAGGAATTCCGCTCCGTCCACGGTCAAGGCGATGCCTTGCGACGAGCGGGTGAAGATCTCGATGCCAAGCTCGTTCTCGAGTTCCTTCACAGACGAGCTCAACGCGGGCTGTGACACGTACAGCTCGTGCGAGGCTTCGTTCATGGAACCGCATTCCACGATTTTCACAATATATTTCAGCTGAAGAAGAGTCATAAATTCAGGTTAGAGCCATGTACTGACCGTGGGGGAGTGCTTATACCCTCTTGTCTGGATAGTGGACTGCCGATCGCGCAGATCAAGGACGTGAAAAACCAATTGCAGCTTGACGAGGATCGCACACAGTTGGAAACCCCACAAACCGTGCTCGACAAAACCGGTCAGGTGTTCGCCCAATGGGAGCGGACCGGCTTGACGGGTCAGGCCTACAAGCAAAAGAGTTGTCCCTATCGGAGTGCTCCATATCGGCATAAGCGACAAAAAGGGATTGCCCGGCTTTCTACACACCAGACAATCCCGTTCGTCACAACCTACTACAGTTCGGTCTACTGGTACAGATGGCCGCCCTGCTCGCGGAAGCGCTCGCTCATCTCTTGCATGCCGGCAGCGATGGTTTGCGCGTCGGAGACGAGCTTCTCCTGTGCTTCGGCATTACCGAATTTTTTGCGGATGTTTTGGCTGATGGCCATGGAGCAGAACTTCGGACCGCACATCGAACAGAAATGCGCCATCTTCGCAGGCTCGGCCGGCAAAGTATCATCATGGAACGCGATGGCGGTGTCCGGATCGTAGCTCAGGTTGAACTGGTCAAGCCAACGGAATTCGAAACGTGCCTTGCTCATGGCATTGTCGCGGTCGATGGCATGCGGATGATGCTTGGCGATATCAGCCGCATGGCAGGCGATCTTGTATGCGATCACACCTTGCTTCACATCGTCCTTATTTGGCAGCCCAAGATGTTCCTTCGGCGTCACATAACACAGCATGGCAGTGCCATAGCGGGCGATTTCCACACCGCCGATCGCCGACGTGATGTGGTCGTAGCCGGGAGCGGTGTCGGTGGTGAGCGGTCCAAGCGTATAGAACGGCGCGTCCTTGCAGATCGCCTTTTCCATCTCGATGTTCATGCGCACGGTGTCGAACGGAATATGGCCGGGTCCTTCGATCATCACCTGCACGTCGTGTTCCCATGCGCGCTGCGTAAGCTCGCCCAAAGTCATCAGTTCGGCGAACTGTGCCGCATCGTTCGCATCGGCAAGCGATCCCGGACGAAGTCCATCACCCAGTGAGAATGCGACATCGTACTTGGCGAAGATCTCACACAACTCATCGAAATGCGTATACAGGAAGCTTTCCTGATGATGCTGCAAACACCATTCGGCCATGATCGAACCGCCACGCGAAACGATGCCCGTCATACGATTCGCCGTCAACGGCACGAAACGCAGCAGCACACCGGCGTGAATCGTCATGTAATCCACGCCTTGCTCGCACTGTTCGATCACTGTGTCGCGGAACAGTTCCCAGCTGAGCTTGGACGCATCATCCTCCACCTTTTCGAGCGCCTGATACATTGGCACGGTGCCGATCGGCACGGGGGAGTTGCGCAGAATCCATTCACGAGTGGTGTGAATGTCGTTGCCGGTAGACAGATCCATCACAGTGTCGGCACCCCACTTGGTGGCCCACGTGAGCTTCTCCACCTCCTCGTCAATAGACGAAGTGACCGCCGAATTGCCCATATTGGCGTTGAGCTTGGTGAGGAACTTCGAGCCGATGATCATGGGTTCAGCTTCGGGATGGTTGATATTGCAAGGCATGACCGCACGCCCTGCGGCCAGTTCGCTGCGTACCAATTCCACGCTGCAATGCTCGCGCTCCGCCACATAGCGCATTTCCGGCGTGATGATGTTGTGGCGCGCGTACCACATTTGCGTCACCGGATGATCCTTGGCCTTCATCGGCTTATGCTGGCGACCACGCCATTCCTTGGAAGCCTTGCCACGTTTGATGGCGCGTTTGCCGTCATCTTCCAAATTGCGGCGACGTCCTTCATATTCTTCGACGTCTCCACGGTCAAGAATCCAGTCCAAACGTAGGGGAGCGAGACCCTCCTTCGGATCGCATTTCGGACCTTCGGTGTTGTAATCCTTGAATGGTGCGTTCGGTCCGACGCCAGGAGTGTCAGACAGTTTGATTTCAGTGTACGGCACTTGCAGATCGTAGGAACCGAATTCGTTTTCGAAATGCACCGGCGTGGTTTTGCGAATATGTGCTTTGTCTCGCTGCTTGGAATCACGTGCGGCAATGTCGACGCGCTGTTGCTTGGCAAGCTTGGAGGCGGCCTTGGCTTCCTTCGCATTGGTGAACTTCTTTTCGCCCGGTGCTCCGTCGGCTGTGTTGTCAGTGTTGATTTCCGCTGTTTTCTGGGCTTTCACGCGCGGCGCGTACCCGTGCTTCGTGTCGCCACGTACGGCTTTCCAGCGCGCTACCATATTGCGGGTTGCAGCTTCCGGATCATCAGCTCCTGCAATCGCGGACACCACGAACCAGCCTGCCGCCTTTGAATGCGCCAGCATCTCCATATCATCTGCGGTCACGCCACCGCCTACCACTACCGGAAAACCACTGGCTGAACAAATGGTGTTGATCTGCTCTTCGTCAAGCGTGCGACCGGAGCCGTCATTGCCGCCTACGGACGCTTCCGGCTTGGTGACGGAAACATGCAGTGGTGCCGCACCGATATAGTCGATGCAGCCGTCGGGCAATTCGTTGATGAGTTTGACCAGGCTTTCCGTTTCGGCGGACAAGCCCACGATGGCATCTTCGCCAAGCAGTGCACGGGCTTCGCGCGGTTCCATATCGGTCTGTCCGATGTGCACGCCGTCAACCTTGATGCCTTTGCTGCGGGCCTGCCAGACCACGTCCACACGGTCGTCGATCACGAATGCCACGGAATCCGACTTATTGTTGTCTTCGATGATTTGCGCGATATCACGCGCCATGTCGGTGAGATCCTTCGCGTCAGCGTCTTTGACGCGCAGTTGGATGAAGCTTGCGCCCCCGCGCAATGCGTCATCGATGACGTCGGTGATCGGTCGGCCTTTGCAATCCTGTGGTCCTACCACAAAATAGGCGCTCAGGTCGAAGCTGTCTCGCATCGACGCATATGGATAATTGCTCATGATTCCCCCTTGATTATGATGTTTTGGGTTGGGAAAACTTGATTTCGCAGGCAATGGGTATGCTGACGCGCCCGTATGCTCGGTTATACGGGATAGAAAACGGAATTACGATTGATGATTGCGCGATGCAGACTGTTTGGTCGACGCATCTGCTGCGCAGACTTTTACGGATGCCAATTGACGCTGGCAATGCGTGTGCGCTACGACACTCATTCTTCGCTCCCTACGATGGTGTTAACCAACAGGTTCAAAGGGTCAGGCATTCGCCTATCTCAGCTCCGTTGGGGAGCCCCCCTGCTTTACGTGTTGGCTATGAATCTACGCCCTGCACTGGACGTAACTTTCATCGAAGCCCACAGGAGAGTTAGGCCAGCCGTCACTTTCGCGTGTATCGCCTCCATCCGCGTCACGCCTCCGCCGCGCAACTCACAGCAAACTCTCCTTGCAGGCTAATCTATACTTCAGTTCAATGCATTGCGTGTGAAAGAGGTCGACTACATGTTGGAAACGGAACGGCTGACATTGAGGGCTTGGGCGGAAACAGATGCGGAAAGCTTGTACTCCTATGCGAAAGATCCGGATATCGGGCCTATCGCGGGCTGGCCCGCACACCGATCGAAAGAAGAAAGTCTCAATACGATTCGTCATGTGCTCAATGGCAAGGAATGCTACGCGATTTGCGAGCGCGGCAGCAATAACCCCATTGGTTCGATTGAGTTAAAGCTTAATGGTCATACGGATATGACGGATCGTGATGATGAGTGTGAGTTGGGTTACTGGCTGGGCAAGCCTTTCTGGGGGAGGGGTTATATGCCGGAGGCAGCCAAGGAGGTTATCCGTCATGGTTTTGTTGATCTTGGTATGAGTGCGATTTGGTGCGGCTATTATGACGGCAATCTGAAGTCGAAGCGGGTGCAGGAGAAGGTTGGTTTTGTCTATCATCACACGTGTGATGAGGTGCCGGTGCCTCTTATGCACGAGGTGCGTGTCGGGCACGTGAATGTTCTTACCAAATCACGCTGGCAAAATTTAGCTGCCTGCTGATTGTGCTAGAAGCTAACCTAGAATGCTTTGGAAGGGTCTTGGTGGGCTTCGAACGGATGCTGGTCAAGACCCTTTAGAGCTTCATGATGTTTTCCTCGATGCGACGGATGACGTCAATGAAAGCTTCATCGTTGTGCCCGGTTGGATCTGGCAGATTCCAATTATCGTCGAAAGTCTTGCCGATATAGGGACATCCCACGTCGCAGCCCATGGAGATCGCGGTGTCAGGTTTTGGAATATCCGAAATCAGCTTGGAGTATTGCGTTTTCTCCATGTCGATGCCGTAAAGCTCTTTCATGAGTCGTACGGCATCCTGATTGATCTGCGGCTTGGTTTCCACACCTGCGGAATAAAAATCACAATCGGTTCCGCGTAGATGCTTTCCCAACGCTTCGGCAATCTGGCTGCGGCATGAATTATGCATGCAAATAAAAGCCACTTTTCTCATAGCTTTCCCTGTCTGCGATGTTATGATTTCACGATTGCTGTCCCGTATTATACGTTTCGCCCAATGCTCCGCGTTCACATCATCGAATAACACAATGCCCGGTACGACCATGTCATAAGCTGGTCGTACCGGGCATTGGCTTGGATTATTCGCCCCAGACTTCTTCGGCGATGGACCTTACGAGTGCGATCTTGGCCCACTGCTGCTCCTCAGTGAGCTTGTTGCCTTCCTCAGTGGAGGCAAAACCGCACTGGGTGGACAGGCATAAGCGGTCGAGCGGCACATACTGGGCCGCTTCGGAGATGCGAGCCTTAATCACTTCCGGATCTTCAAGTTCCGGTCTCTTGGAGGTGACGAGGCCAAGCACAACCTGTTTATCGCCGGAAACCTCAGCCAGTGGCGCGAAGTCACCGGAACGGTCGTCGTCGAACTCCAGATAGTAGGCGTCCACGTTCTCTTCGCCGAACAGCTTGGCTGCGACCGGAGCATAACCGCCGGACGACAGCCACGTGGAATGGAAATTACCACGGCAGATATGGGTGTTGATCACCAAATCATCAGGCTGGTCTGCGATCACTGTGTTGATCACGTCAAGATTCTCCTGCTGCAGGCGGGCCGCATCCTCATCGCTCCAGCCGAGACGCTCACGCACGCTCTTGTCGCACAGGCGAGTCCAAGTGCAGTCATCGAACTGCACGTTACGGCAGCCGGCGGCATACAGGTCGGCAATGACCTGACGGTATGCGGCCACGATATCCGCGGTCAGCTCGTCGTCATCTTTGTAGAACTCGTCGTACGGGTAGGCTTTCTTGTTGCCGGTAAGCACGAAACGGGTCTGCGCTGGGGAAGGCATGGTCTGGCGAGCAACGGTATTGTCATCTTCAAACTGCTTGACGAACTTGAAATGCTCCACGAACGGATGATCGTGTCCGTCGAGCTTGCCGGTCACCGTGGCAGTGTCGGCGGGAGTGACCTCGTCATGGAAGGCAACGCGATGGGCGGCTGCGACATGGTCCACGCCGTTGAAGCCCCACATGAAATCGAAATGCCACCAGCCGCGACGGAATTCACCATCGGTGATGACATGCAGACCGGCGGCCTTCTGCTTGGCAACCAGATCAGTGATCAGCCTGTCTTCGACAGCTTTCAATCCAGCGGCATCAATAATACCTGCAGCATAATCTGCACGAGCCTGCTTGAGTTCGTCCGGACGCAGATAAGAACCGACCACATCGGCGCGGAACGGCGCATTCTTGGAATATGTCATGATTCTCCTTCGACTATTGACTTGCAATTAACAATCACAACGACAAAACCAACAATATGCTATCCCACCACCCACGAACGAGGCACATTCCATCCGCCTGGTTGACAACGTACTTCCGTCCATCCGCAGAGTTTCCAATGCTGGAATAAATGGGGGTAAATGACACTGCATGGCGTTCCGATATTGGCAGACGCGCGGCCGATGATTGTGCAAAGAATCGCGAAAGGCATGCGGAATCACGACATGAGTTGCGTTGTGTTCGTATATAATCGCAACGGACATGAACGACTGCAAGGAGGCTGCCATGACTGTGCCGCAACGAGTGCTTGACACTATGAATTCCGGACTGATCTACACCTGCGATGACGAAGAGATGATCAAAGCACAGAAAGAACAGATGGAACTGCTATACGACTTCAATGCAACCCGCCCCAGTCAAATGACGCAACGCAACGAAATCGCACGCCAACTGCTTGGCGAATTCGGCGAGGACGCTTATATCGAACCGCCGTTACATGCCAATTGGGGATGCAACACGTATTTCAGTGCGCACGCTTACGCCAATTTCAACCTTACGTTAGTTGATGATGGTGAAGTGCATATCGGCGAACATACCATGATCGGCCCGAACTGCACTATCATTACCACCGGCCATCCGATTCGTCCTGACCTGCGCGAGAAGGTCACACAGTATTCTCTGCCGGTCACCATCGGCCGTAATGTGTGGTTGGGCGCCAACGTTACCGTGCTTCCCGGCGTCACCATTGGCGACAATTCGGTGATTGGCGCATGCTCGCTGGTTACCAAAGATATTCCCGCCAATATGGTCGCATTCGGACAGCCATGCAAGGTGTATCGCGAAATCGGCGAACATGATGACGTCTACTATTGGCGTGACCGCATGATCAACCCACCCTATGACCAGAAGCAGTAAAACAAATCACTATCGACCAACCGTTCAAACAGGTCGAATCATCGTGGACTAGTCGTTATGACAGATCCACGATCCCATAATTTGCGACTGTCAAGCGAAATACCGGGCGCACCATTGCTCCACCACACGGGCAAGGTGCGCCTTCTTTGAAAACTCAGTCCTGGTTGCTCCAATCAATCATGCTTTCCACCATAACGTGCGAAACGTAACGCACGCATGTCCACGGTAGATATTTAGATAATTATCTAAATAAGAAAATGTGTAAACATTGCGAAGCGAAGGAGGAATGTATGGCAGGGGAGGGATTCAAAGCGCTCTCCGATCCCACGCGACGGCGCATTTTGGAATTGCTGCGCGAACGTGACATGACGGCTGGTGAACTTGCGGAACAATTCAACATGAGCAAACCGTCGATCAGCCACCATCTGACCACGTTGAAAACCGCGGGACTGGTAACCGACGAACGGCACGGGCAGAACATCATCTACAGTCTCAACACCACGGTGATGCAGGATCTGATCGGATGGTTCATGGGATTCATGGACGGCGATGGAAACGTCAATCAAGCGAATGATCAAACAGACAATAAATAAAGGAGGGTCTTATGCGCGGGAACAACTTGAACGATTTAAAAAACAACATCAACAATGCCGAAGACAAGAACAAGACTGATTCGGGGGAGAAGATCGCTCCGATCGGACGCAATCTGTGCATTGCGCTTGTTGCACTGTGTGTAGTCAACATCATCGCACATCTTGCCTGCTATAGTCGGCTTCCCGAAAACGTGCCGATTCATTGGGGTGCCGATGGTTCGGTCAATGGTTATGGCCCGCGTGCCGTAACGTTGATTCTTGATGTATTGCCGTTGCTGTGCTTGGGACTTTTCCTCGTCATCCCGAAGATGGACCCCAAGGGAGAAAACTACATGAAGGCCAGCGGACTGTATCGTGGATTCGTCATCGCGTTCACACTCATCATGTGCGGTGTCACATGGTTCACTGAAGCCACCGCATTCGGGTGTAATCCCAGCTACCGGCGGTCCCGTTGGGCTTATTGTCAGCGTGGTATTGGGCGCGCTGTTCGTCGGCTTAGGCAATTACCTTCCGCGCATGCGCCAGAATTACACTTTCGGCATCAGAACGCCTTGGGCTCTGGTCGACGAGAACAATTGGAAGCGTACGCAGCGTGTGGGTGGCATCTCTTTCATGGTGTTGGGAGTGCTGTTGATTGTGGCGGGTGTTGTCAGCTCTGTCGTGCCTGTGGGCGACATGCTCATGGTCGCAATTATTGTGACGATAGCGGTTGGTGCAGCGCTCGTTCCTTATGTATACAGCTACCTGTTGTTCCGCCGCAGTCGCGGTTCGCGGCAAAACTGAAGTAACGTCATAGCGACGCTAGATACCGTCGCCTTGACACAGAACACAAATCAACGTTGACAAACGCCGTTGGCAATCTGGGAAAGTTTAATGAACGGACTCAGGAGAACCAATTGCAAACAGTGAAGGAATCGAATCTGAATTTCTTCAGTCCAACAATCGGGGTGCGGTTCACATGCGTGCGATCCGCACCCTTTGTTAATTCAAGTGTTCGTTTTGAAAAAGTCAGAAATCCATGCCCAAAGATTTCAGATCGCGGCGAGCCTGACCGGCGTTAGTGAAGCGGAACGCGTGCATGCCCACGGCCTGTGCGCCAGTGACGTTCTTCGCGGTGTCGTCGAAGAACACGCTGGATTCCGGCCTGAGATTGAAACGGCTCAGCGCCAGTTCGTAGATGTCGGCATTCGGCTTGTGCATCTTCTCTACGCCGGACACCACCGTGCCCTGCAGCAGCTCGCCGAGCTGCGGGAAACGTTCGAATGCGAAATGGAACGTCTCATGCGACCAATTCGTCAACCCCCACACGCCGTAGCCTGCAGCCTTCAAATCACGAAGCAGCTGTTCCATATCCGGAATCATGCGGGGGAGCGCATCGCCGTAACGTTCGATGTAATCGCGGAAAATCTCGGCGATCTCTTCGCCCTGTTCACGTACCACGTCGGGATAAATGGCTTCGAAATCCTCGCCATGGTCCATGCGATCCTCATAATCGTAGAAGCCGCACGGATCATTATCCGCGCAAATACGGTCTACAACCACTTGGGGGTACCTGCCTTCAAGGCATGCGCGCGTCTGCCAGTCGATAAGCACGCCGCAAAAATCAAAGACCACATCGGTGACGTTGGCACTGGGGGAGGTCATGAAAATCCTTCCTGCAAAATACGGATTGGCAACGCTAGTGTAGCGCAAAGCCACCGATGTTGGGGCTGGTGTTCGGTAAATTTGTTTTGCAATTAAAGTAATTGCAAAAATGCCGGCTGAATGCCGCCGATAATATCGCTCGCGATGATCGGATGGCCGATTTCCCCGAAATGCTGCTTTTTGGAATGCCCATAGATCTGCGGACGATGCCATCCACGCTGTTCGGATCGCGATGCGATCGAGCCCGCAAGACCATGTATGTAGGCTCCGGCCGCCACGACTTCGGGAACTAATGCCGGATCCTCGGCAAGCATATCGTCCTGTTGCGCGAGCAGGGCGCCCAACATGCCGGCAAGCACATCGCCCGATCCTGCGGTGGACATCCACGCCGGCGCGCGTCCGGAAAGAATCACCCGCTCGTTGCCTTCGCCGTCCGTGCCGACCACCATGGTCACCGCGCCCTTCAACAATACGGTCGCGCCGGTCAGCTCATGGACCCTGCGGGCGCAGGCGAGCGGCTGCGAGCGCACTTTGTCGACGCTGGCTTCGTTTCCGTCTAGCCGAGTCAACATGCGGGCCAGCTCCCCGACGTGCGGGGTGACAACCACTTGAGCCGGCACTTTGCCTGGCAGCAGGTCCAAAGCTCCGGCGTCTACCACGATCGGCGGCATGCCCAGGGCGCTTTCATTCCTGGCGTCGTCATTGGAGCCGGTTTTTTCCTGCAGTGCGTAATGCTTCAACAACGCGGTTATGGTTTCGCGTTGAATGTCGGTGTCGGCGGCTTCGTCGCCACCCGTGGGAACGCCGGAACCAACCACCCATGATTGGACGCGGCCCTTGCCGATCACCGCCTCGGGCAACGAGGAAAGCACCATGTCCTGCGCTCGTTGCGGGCCGAGATAGCGCACCATGCCAGTGTTGGCGCGCGCCGCCGCCGTGGCCGACAATACGGCTGCACCGGGGTAACGGGCGGAGCCGGTCACCAAGCCGACCACTCCACGCGAATACTTGCCGTCCGAAAGTTGCGGAAGGCGAATCGAATCCGTTACGAAATCGCCGTCCGTCATTTCGGCCGCGGGGACGCAATCATCAATGTCGAAACCGAAATCGACCAAAGTGAGGCGGCCGCATGCGTATGAGGCGGGTGGCACCATCGCGCACGGCTTCATCGCGCCGAATGTTACCGTAACATCAGCAGGAATGTACGGTCCTGGAAGCGAACCGTCATTTACGCCAACGCCGGACGGCGTGTCGATCGCCACGACGAGCGGCAGGGCGGAGGAAGGCTCGTTGTTCGGCAGGGCGGGCCTGTCGGGAAGTTCGCCATCGAATCCCAAGGAGGAAGCGATGGCGCCTGCGATGCCACGCAATGCGCCGCTTACGCCGATTCCGGTCATCGCGTCGATGATCACATGGGAGCCCTGAACGTATTCAACGGCGGCCTGCAGTCGTTCTCCGGCCTCTCCCGCGGAAAACCCCGTGGTGCATCCTGGGATTTCGGCGGCGGGATCAAGTACGAGAACACGGCCTCCGGCATGCACGAACGCGCCGAACGCCTCCTCGTGCAGGGAACGTCCCACGGCGATCGCGGTGACATGCGCGCCTTCGTTCGCCAGTTCCGCGCCGGCGTATAGACCGTCGCCGCCATTATCTCCCGCCCCTACAAGGAGGGCTACCCGCGCGTCCTCGACGGCGAGGTCCTCATCATCGAGCAGTGTCATGGTCACATGGGCCGCAGCCGAGGCGGCCATGCGCATCAGCGGCACGCCGTCGTCAAGCAGCGGACGTTCCATCTCGCGCACGATATCGGAATCGTAAGCGCTGTACAGCAGTGTTTGCAAACGGTCGGCGTCGTCGGCGATGTCCATAACGTTCCCTTCCTCGTCGTCTATGAGCAACAATCCCTACTGTAGTCGTAATATTGGGAGTCAAGGATTTTTCGGCGTGGAATGGAGACCAAAATGGCATATATCGAAATGCAGCATAGTTGCAAGCGTTACCAAATGGGTTCCACCACCATCACCGCGAACGATGATGTGAGCTTCGGCATCGAAAAAGGCGAACTGGCCATCATTCTGGGCGCGTCGGGCGCGGGCAAGTCGACGGTGCTCAACATTTTGGGTGGCATGGACACGAATTCAGAAGGCAGCGTGGTCATCGACGGACGCGACATTTCCAACTATTCCCCGAAACAGCTGACGGCTTATCGCAGGACGGACATCGGTTTCGTGTTCCAGTTCTACAATCTTGTGGCGAATTTGACCGCGAAGGAAAACGTCGAGCTCGCCTCGCAGATCGTTTCCGATGCTCAGGATGCCGTCAAAGTGTTGGAAGACGTCGGTCTCGGCGATCGTGTCGACAATTTTCCCGCGCAGCTTTCCGGCGGTGAACAGCAGCGTGTGGCCATCGCCCGAGCTGTGGCGAAGAATCCGAAGATCCTGCTGTGCGACGAGCCGACCGGCGCGTTGGACTACAACACCGGCAAGCAGGTCCTGCAGATTCTGCAGGACATGAGCCGTAAGAAAGGCGCCACCGTGGTGATCGTGACCCATAATTCCGCGATCGCGCCGATCGCGGACCGTGTGATCCGCATGCATGATGGCAAGGTCACCGCCGTCGACGTCAACGAGCATCCGATGGACATCGCGGAACTCGAATGGTGATGTCGCGACACGCTGTGCGACACTCAATTTGCGAAGACAAAGGATTTGTGTAATATATGTGACTTGTGCACGGAAGCAATTCCGTACAGGAAGCACATTCCTGCGTAGCTCAGTTGGCAGAGCATCCGACTGTTAATCGGACGGTCACTGGTTCAAGCCCAGTCGCAGGAGCGCGTTTTTAGGTTTTTCCTGATTTTCGTCGGGGAGAAGCTTAGAACAGGAGAATATTCCTGCGTAGCTCAGTTGGCAGAGCATCCGACTGTTAATCGGACGGTCACTGGTTCAAGCCCAGTCGCAGGAGCCACATGAAAGCCCTTGGAAATCAAGGGCTTTTTGTTACTCTAACGAATCAAGCACGTCGTCGATCAGCGTGCGCTCGTGCGGTCCATCGGTCTTGAGCCGAGGAAAGCGCCGCAACGCGTTGGCGGGACTTGCCCCGGCCGCGCGCGCCACATTCGATTTCGACTCGCCGTGCGCCAAAGCCGTTTCCGCAAGACGGTCCACCAGCGAGTCCGACACCTTGCGGATCTGCTCGGCAACCCACAACTGCGCCAGTTCGGGGGAGAGCGCGTAATCGTCCTGCAATTCGCTTGACGCTTCCTGCACGGCCGCCCACAGCACCATAAAAGGCTTCTGATAGTAGGTGATCCGATCGTAATCGGACTCGCTTTCCAGTTGCTGCAACGCTTTGCGCTGTGACGTGTTATCGCTCATACGTTCCATCGTATGCCGAGACACGCCCGGAGCCTGTGGATAACTCATCCTCCGACCACAGGGCCGTTTCAGCTGGACAAGCACAACTTCACACTGTCATGCTGGCGATTTACCACAGCACAACGCAACGGCGCAAACACAGCAACGTGAAGGAGCCATCATGGACGAACGTGAATATCGCAGGCGAATCCGACGGAACAGAATCGCACAGGAGGAAAAGAAGCGCATCCGCCAGCAGTTGCGCCAAACCATGGTCGTATGCGCTCTGGCGTGTGTCATGCTGCTCGTGTGCTGCCTATGGTCGGCCGAACCGACGTATGCGAAAACGAATGCGGCGACCGCGTCCGGTTCCTGCGCCGTCCTGATGCGATGGCCGCTGAACGGCGCGCAGGTGGTCGGCAAGTACGATGCGCCGAAACAACAGTGGCTTCCAGGCCATCGGGGTGTCGACCTGCTTGCGGACCCTCAGGAAGCCATCGTCGCGCCCGCGGACGGCGTGATCGCCTTCAGCGGCAACGTGGGAGGCAAAGCCGTGGTCACCATCCGGCATGGAGGCGACCTTTCCAGCCTGACCTCGACGTTCGAACCCGCCATTGCGGAACGCGATGTCGGCGCACATGTTGCGCAAGGGGAACGTTTCGCGCGTGTGGAGGGCGAATCCGACCATTGCGACGAGCGGTGCCTGCATTGGGGGATAAAATCGGAAGGACGGCAATACACCAATCCGGAAAGCAAAACCCGTACGGTGAGAATCGGATTGAAAGGCCTGTGAAACAGGGGTCGACAGAACCATTGATTTTGTCCATACGTCGTGGCCTCGTCGAAAAAAGTGAAGCTCTCAGGCTATGATGCTACATGTACGACGATTACGCAGGGGAGAAATGCCATGTACAAGGAATACACGCGGCCTTTGGAACAGCAGATCGACACGGATAAGAACATTTTCTCGGTGCTTGATGAACGAGCGAACCGCACTCCGAACGATTCATTGGTCGAATACAAGAACGAGCATGGCGAGTGGTCGTCGTTCAGCGCCACCGAATTCCGTGCCAAGGTCATCGCCATCGCCAAAGGCCTGATCGCCCAAGGCATCATGCCCGGCGAATCGGTGTCCATCATCTCTCACACCTGCTGGCAGTGGACTGCGCTCGACGTGGCCATCATGTCGATCGGAGCGCTCACCGTTCCCGTATACGAGACGAATTCTCCCGCGCAGGTCAAAATGATCTTCAACGACGCCAACGTCAAAATGGCGTTCGCAGAAGATGACGCGCAACGCGACAAGATCGAATCCATCAGAAACGAATGCTCCAATCTTGGCGACGTCTACGTCATCGGACTTGGCGCGATCGACACGATGATCGAATACGGACATGCCGTGTCCGACGCCGAATTCCAAGAGCGCGAACATGCGGTCAAAGGATCGGACCTCGCCACCATCGTGTACACTTCCGGCTCCACAGGCACGCCAAAAGGCATTGAGCTCACCCATTCCAATTTCGTGTTCATCACCTATTCGGGCATTAGCTCCATGCCCGATATCGCGATGAAGCCGAACCGTCGTCTGCTGCTGTTCCTTCCACTGGCGCACGTGTTCGCACGCTACATGCAGTTCTTCTGCTTCGCAGGTAACGTCTCGCTCGGCCTATCCAGCAACTTGAAGACGATCCTGGCTGATTTCAAAGCGTTCAAGCCGACGTTCATCCTTGCCGTGCCGCGTATCTTCGAAAAGATATACAATGCGGCGTCGCAAAAGGCCGGAGCCGGCCTCAAAGGACGTATTTTCGCAGGTGCCACGCAGACGGCGCGCGACTGGTCGTACGCACAGCAGTCAGGCGAAGGCATTCCGGTTGTCTTGAATCTCAAGCATGCGCTGTACAACAAGCTGGTGTACTCCTCGATCATGGACGTGTTCGGCGGCCATGTGGAATACGCGGTTTCCGGAGGCGCTCCGCTTGATTCATCCATCGCGCATTTTTTCAATGGCGTCGGACTGCCGCTGCTGGAAGGCTACGGCATGACCGAAACCTGCGCTCCGTCAAGCGTCAATCCGACCTCCGGATACAAGATTGGCACCATCGGACTGCCTCTGCAGGGCGTGGCCATGGGTGTCGACGAGGAAGGTGAACTGTGCATCAAGAGCCCGGCCGTATGCGCCGGCTACCACAACAATCCCGACGTCACCAGGCAGCAGATTGTCGACGGCTGGCTGCATACCGGTGATCTTGGTTCCATCGACGACGAAGGCTTCGTCTCCATCGTCGGACGTAAGAAGGACCTCATCATCACAGCCGGCGGCAAGAACGTCTCTCCATGCGAAATGGAAGCGTCGATCATGACGTCGCCCGTGGTGAGTCAATGCGTGATGATCGGCGACCGCAAGCCGTTCATAGCGGCCATCATTTCGTTGGATCTTGGCGAAACGAACGCATGGCTTGCATCGAAAGGCGCGGAATGCGCGGCATCCCTCGAGGAGGCCTCCCGCAATCCGATCGTGCGCGCCGAAGTGGAACGTGCCGTCAACAAAGCCAACGAGCTCGCATCCCGTGCCGAATCGATCCGTAAGTTCGAAATCGTGCCGGACGAGTTCACCGAAGAAAACGGCTTGGTCACGCCGAGCATGAAGGCACGCCGTCAGGCGGTGGTTGATCACTACCGCATGCTGATCGACACCGTCATCTACGTTCCGAAGAAGTAGAATGCGATGATCGGCGGTAGGAATGTGCCGGCCGCAACATAAAAAGCTGGCTTCCGTCGCGGCGGTTCGACGGAGGCCAGCTTTTTCCATCTCTTGTCGGATTTCCTATGTCTGATAATCCGGATTACCTTGTTGCCGGTCTACAAGCCTGCTTCGGCGAGCGAGATATATCCCGGTTCGATCAGCGTTTTCTTCAGATTGCTGGCGCTGACCGCAAGCGCCTCTTCCTGAATGGTCGGCACTTTCATGTCTTCCATGGCGACGGATGAGATGAACGTCAGCTTCGCAAGTTTGCCCGACGTGTTGAGCTGCACGCAGGTCTGTGCGATGTCGGATGCTAAGGTCTTGCGATTTTCCAAAGCGGTCATCCACTGTTTGCCGTTCACGATATTCGGTATGGAGCTGACGTAGGCGCCGTAACCGGTGATGATCGGCCATTGCGAGTTCTGCTCGTCAAGGGAATCGCTGGTATCCTCCGTATCGGAATCGCCGTCATCGGATTCAGGCGCCTGCGCAGGATCGGGAACGGACTGTTTTTCAGGTCTTTCTTGCCGGTGATATTGTCTACGATGCCGGAAATGGTGATGGATGGGTTGATGTCGGCCGCCGAACCGGTATATCCAAGATCGTTGAGCTCTTCGGAAGCATAGCCGGCCACATAATCATTGCAGGAGATGATGCCGTCGATGCGGGTATGGCGCGATGTGTCCTTATCCATGCCGAGACGTCCGGCGAGCGTGGATTTGACCCGCTCACTTTTCGCCGCGTCGAACGCCACGGACACCCAATCGGATTCCGTGCTCGACGAGGTCAGCGTGCCGGATGGGGAAACGGCCTTCCCATCTTTGAAATACGGTCCAAGCACTGACCAAATGCCTTTGAACACGCCTTGCGCGAAAGTCGCGTCCGCTGTGCTGCCGCTTTCATTGGCGGCATCGTAGGGGAGTAGCACTTCGATATGCTTCGGATTGTCGGAGCTGGTTTTGTCGAGCTCGAGCTTGCTGACCAGCTGTTTGGCTTGAAGCTGGCCGATCTGCTCGGCCGTGGTCATCGGCACGTACACATTCGGAGTGAAACCCTGCAGCGTGTTCGACACTAACACGACTTTCATGCCCTCGTTTTGAGCGAGCTGCAATGCGGAAACCAAACGTTCCGCGGATTGGGCGTAGTCCTGGGCGTCTTCGTCGGAGGAGCTCCCATTCCATGTGATGGCGTGCGACACATAGTCTCCATATTGGCGGTCGGATTCGGTGGTGTCGGCCACCGGCGCCACTACCAGAGTGGTTTTGTCGGAGGAATCCGCATCGTCGCTGGTGCTGTTGACGTGATTCACCACGTAATCCTGCACGCTTTGGCTTTGCTTGTCGAGACTTGGCGCCGCTTTGACGGTGATGTTGGCGCCTTTGACATCATTGTCTTTCAATGATGAAACGATTTCCGGCACCAGCTTCTCCCATTTGCTCAGAGGCGTCTGCTGGGAGATGGTGATGCCGTCCGAAGGGGTGAAGATCACCACGTTGCCGGCATCGGTGGCAGTGGCGGTGCTGGGGGAGTCCGTTTCATGCGATTGCGTTTCATTGGCGGATGAGCAGGCGCCCATGGTCATGATGAGCGAGGTCGATGCCAACAGTGCGAACAGACGTTTCGTCACGGTCGTGCGGTGCAGTGTCATGCCGTTTCCTTCATGAAAATCGAATGATGATTCCTATGCTGAGCTCCGATTGTAATATCCGGACGTCAAAAAGGGCTGGATATGCGTGTGAACCATACATATCCAGCCCTTTTGAGCCTGCTGCTGGCCGTTCAGTCAAAGGTTATTCGGCTAGGTCATTCGGCCAGAGCCTTGGCGAGATTCTCGTCCAAAGCGTTCATGAAGCCTTCGGTGTCAAGCCAGGCCTGATCCGGACCAACGAGCATGGCGAGATCCTTGGTCATCTGACCGCCTTCAACGGTAGACACGATGACCTTCTCCAAAGTTTCGGCGAAATACTTGACTTCCGGAGTGTTATCCAAGTCGGCGCGGTGCTTGAGACCGCCGGTCCAAGCGAAAATCGATGCGATCGGATTGGTGGAGGTCTTCTCGCCCTTCTGCCAGCGGCGGTAGTGGCGGGTCACAGTGCCGTGTGCGGCCTCGGCCTCGACGGTCTGGCCGTCAGGGGTCATGAGCACGGAGGTCATGAGGCCGAGAGAGCCGAAGCCTTGCGCCACGGAATCGGACTGCACGTCGCCATCATAGTTCTTGCAGGCCCAAATGTAGCCGCCATGCCACTTGAGGGAGCTGGCCACCATGTCGTCGATCAGACGATGCTCATAAGTCAGGCCCGCTGCGGCGTACTTGTCTTTGTATTCGTTTTCGAACACTTCGGCGAACGTATCCTTGAACTGGCCGTCGTATGCCTTGAGAATCGTGTTCTTGGTGGAAAGATACACCGGATAGCCGCGCATCAGACCATAGTTAAAGCAGGCGCGGGCGAAACCACGGATGGAATCGTTCACGTTGTACTGCACCTGGGCCACGCCGCCGTCGGCACCATAGTTGTACACGACATGTTCGATCGGCTCGGAACCATCTTCCGGAGTGAAGGTGACGGTGAGCGTGCCTGCCCCCGGAACCTTGAAATCAGTGGCCTTATACTGGTCGCCGAACGCATGGCGGGCTACTACAATCGGCTTGGTCCAGCCGGGAACCAGACGCGGAACGTTGCTCATCACGATCGGCTCGCGGAAAATGGTTCCGCCGAGAATATTGCGGATGGTGCCATTGGGGGACTTCCACATCTTCTTCAGGCCGAATTCCTTGACACGCGCCTCATCCGGCGTGATGGTGGCGCACTTTACGCCGACATGTTCACGCTGGATGGCCTTCGCCGCGTCGACGGTCACCTGATCGTCGGTGGCATCGCGGTTTTCGATGCCGAGATCGTAATATTCGAGATCCACGTCGAGGTATGGAAGGATCAGGCGATCCTTGATATCTTTCCAGATGACGCGGGTCATTTCGTCGCCGTCGAGTTCGACGACCTTGCCTTCGACCTTGATTTTGGCCATGTGTTGCCCTCCTGTCGGGATTGAAGGTGATAAGTTCCTGTCTTATAACGAACGTGTTAACGGCACCTGTTAATGTCCAAAAAAACGGTGTGGCGGCGGGTGACACGCTCTTGCATACTGTCATTGCTGAGCATTAGCCTTGAAAGCATGTCTCAGGAAATTGAAATCGGTTTGGGCAAGAAGGGCCGTCTGGCATACTCTCTGGACGACGTTTCCATTGTTCCCTCCCGCCGTACTCGCGATCCGCAGGATGTGTCCACCTCGTGGCAGGTTGACGCTTATGAATTCGACGTGCCGGTTATCGGCGCTCCGATGGATTCGGTGACCAGCCCGGCCACCGCCATCGCCATGGGCAAGATGGGCGCGCTTGGCGTGCTCGACCTCGAAGGCCTGTGGACCCGCTACGACGATCCGCAGCCGCTGCTTGACGAGATCGCCGAACTGCCGGCCGAAAGCGCGACCGAGCGTATTCAGCAGATCTACGCCGAGCCGATCAAGCCGGAGCTCATTGTCGAGCGTCTGCATGAGATTCGCGACGCCGGCGTCACCGTTGCGGGCGCCCTGTCCCCGCAGCGCACGCAGGACTATTATTCGACCGTGCTCGAAGCGGGCGTCGACCTGTTCGTCATCCGCGGCACGGTCGTTTCCGCCGAGCACGTCTCCCAGGATCACGAGCCATTGAACCTGAAGAAGTTCATCTACGATCTGGATGTGCCCGTCATCGTAGGCGGCGCCGCCAACTACACCGCGGCCCTGCACTTGATGCGTACCGGCGCGGCCGGCGTGCTCGTCGCTCTGGCGGCGGCGCAGTATCCGCGAACCGCAACACCATCGGTGTTCACGCTCCGATGGCCACCGCCATCGCCGACGTGGCCGAAGCCCGCCGCGACTACATGGACGAGTCCGGCGGCCGTTACGTCCAAGTGATCGCCGACGGCGGCATGGGCGACTCCGGCAGCTTCATCAAGGCGTTCGCGCTTGGCGCCGATGCCGTGATGCTTGGCTCTCCGCTGGCCCGTGCCGAGGAAGCTCCGGGCAAGGGCATGCATTGGGGTGCCGAAGCCCGTCATCAGACGCTTCCGCGCGGCTTCCGCACGAACGTCGGCACCGTCGGCACCCTGGAAGATATCATGTTCGGCCCCAGCCACAATGCGGACGGCACCACCAATTACATTGGCGCGCTCCGTCGTGCCATGGCAACCACCGGCTATGTCGATCTCAAGAGCTTCCAGCGTTGCCCGGTCACGGTCGCTCCGACCCGCTGAACGAGCTTTGCGGTAAAGCCTGAATAACGGTTCATTGATCCTGCAGCGTCATGCTGCAGGATCTTTTTTTTTTGTTATGTTTCCCCGGCTAAGAAAGTCAGGTTGGAATGATTAAGCTATACATCGCAAATGAAAGAGCAGAGGTGAGATGAATGGCAGCGCATAGAAGTGGCGATTCCCGACGTTTGGACCCGTTGTCCGGACGATTCACGGATTACATCGTGATCGATACGGAAACAACCGGATTGAGTGTGCGCAAAGGTGCCAAGCTCATTGAGATCGGCGCGGTCAAAATCCGTAATGATGAGCTGGTTGACGAATTCGACCAGCTCATCAACCCGTTCGAACACGTCCCGTCAAGAATCACTGGTTTGACGGGAATCGACGATGGCATGCTGCTCGGCAAACCGGATGTGCGTGAAGTCATGGATGAGTTTGCACGCTGGTGTTCGGACACAGCCGTGGTCATGGCGCACAATGCGTCCTTCGACATGTCGTTCCTCGACAATGCTGTACAGCTCGCTTACCTGGAGCGAGACGCGCGCTTTGCGCACCATTTCGTCGACACTCTGGACCTCAGCCGTCGACTGCATCCGGAAAAACGAAGCCACAAAGTTTCCACCCTCATCGTCGACTACCACATCGCCGACATGGAGGAGCACCGCGCATTGTCCGACGCCAGGCAGGAGTGGATGCTGTACCGCGCCATGCGTGACGAGGCCGAGCTGCTCGGCATGCTCTGACAGCCTAACGTCGTTCGAACACTTCGATCCGGTATTCTCCCACAGGTGTCTGTTGATTTGTGGATGGATTATTTGTTCGGCTTCGTGCCGCAGCAGGCGTCATCTCCACTGGCGGAGAACATTGCATTGGGTGCGAAGTTCAGAGCGAAACCGCTCTGTTGGTGGGAGACGTTGGCTGAATCGGATTTGGCGTCATTCGTGATATTTGCCCTCTGTGAGGGCTCCGTTCCGGCAACGAACGAGGCGATATCTCCTGGAACGCCTGCGCTACGTAACTGACGCACGGTGACTGGAATCGTGCCGATGCTGCTTTCCGAGGTGAACGCGACCACTCCGGCAGGGAAGAACGCTTTGAAGAAGTGGATTGGATTCAACTTCGTCAGTGTTAAGCAGCAGGAAGAATACGGTTTTCGCACCAATACTCTTTAAGCGCATGGACTCTCCAAGGTTCGTGATGCTGGAGATGATGCTGAACAGCAGCAGCGGAACCACCAGTGCGGTAATTGCGTTGGACCAGATGGAACCCACCGCGCCGACATAATCAGTGTGGCCGTTGAAAGCGATTCCCAAAATGATACCGAATGCCGTTGCAAGCAACACGCGTGTAGTGAAACCCGCGTTTTTCTTACGTTTGAGAAACGCCAGGATGACGAACAGGATCGCGGCTACGCCGAGGGCGATCCAATCATATGCGATGTCTGACATTACTATCATTCCCTTCCCAAAAAATGGTGATACATTACGTGAGATACCCCCACGTTCATGTCGGACATCAATCTATCCGCTCCGTCTCCGGCGCAACGCCTTGTAGTTATTGCTGTTTTCCATAGTCGTCTATCAGACGGTAGTCATTCCGAGGCACGCATGCTGACATTCCAGCGCTCCACAAGTCATTCCGAGACGTGGTTGTTTTGCGTTTAGGGAGGGCTCGTTTTAAGATGGAACGTCGGATAACTGGCTTCGTGTCTGGATTTGTGAGAGCCGGAGGAATTGGAGATTAGACATGGCATTAAGTGCCGCGATTATTCTTGCGGCGGGTGAGGGCACCCGCATGCGTTCCAACAAGCCGAAAGTGCTGCACACTTTGGCCGGAAAGACGTTTTTGAACCGTGTGATGGACTCCGTGTCGGCGCTCGACCCTGAAACGTTGGCCGTGGTCGTGCACTACCAGGCGGAACGAGTCGCCGAAGCGGCCCGCTCCTACAATGAGCGTGTCACCATCGTCAATCAGGACGACATTCCCGGCACCGGGCGAGCCGTGCAGTGCGCCATGACGCAGTTGAAGGAGCAAGGCGGTCTTGACGGCTCGGTGCTGATCGCAGCTTCGGATATGCCGCTGCTCGACGCCGACACGTTGAACCAGCTGCTTGCCTTCCATGAGCAAAGCGGCAACGGAGCCACCGTGCTCACCACCATTCTTGACGATCCTACTGGCTATGGTCGCATCATCCGCGACAGCAAAGGCAACGTGCTGCGCATCGTGGAACAGAAGGACGCCAACAGCAGCGAACTGGCCGTGCATGAAGTGAACACGTCCGTCTACGTGTTCGATGCCAAACTGCTGGCTGAAGCGATCGCCAACCTCAAATCCAACAACGCCCAAGGCGAGTTCTACCTGACCGACGCACTCGAAACCGCCAAAGCCAACGGTGCCGTCGGTGCGTTCGCCGCCCCCGACCCGTTGAGCGTCGAAGGTGTCAACGACCGCGTGCAGCTCGCAGCGCTCGCCAAAGCTCACAACAAGCGTATCTGCGAGCATTGGATGCGTAAGGGCGTGACCATTCTCGACTCTGAAACCACGTGGATCGAAGATGACGTGCGTATCGAACGCGATGCGGTGATCCTTCCCGGATGCTTCCTGGAAGGCCAGACCGTGATCGGCGAGGGCGCGCAGGTCGGCCCATACACAACACTTATCAGCGCGGTCATCGATGCCGACGCTCATGTGGAGCGTTCCCGCGTGCAGGAAACCCACATCGGTCGCGCGGCCAACATCGGTCCGTGGACGTACCTGCGTCCGGGCAACGATCTTGGCGAGGAGTCCAAGGCCGGCGCCTTTGTGGAAATGAAGAAGGCGCACATCGGCAACGGCACCAAGGTGCCGCATCTGAGCTATGTCGGCGACGCCGACTTGGGTGAGCACACCAATATCGGCGGCGGTACCATCACCGCCAACTATGATGGCGTGCACAAGCACCACACCACCATCGGATCGAACGTGCACGTCGGTGCCGGCAACCTGTTCGTGGCCCCTGTCGAAGTCGGCAGCGGCGTCACTACCGGAGCCGGTTCCGTGGTACGCCACGACGTTCCGGACGATTCCATGGTCTATTCCGAAAACACACAACATGTAGTAGAGGGCTGGAAGCCCGAATGGGAGCGCTGAATATGCCGGCAGTACAAGATTCCATCGACGCCATCCGCATCGCCGCCGCCGCGGCCGACCGTATGAAGGCCACCGACCTTGTTGCCTTCGACGTCACCGAACCATTGGCCATTACCGACGCGATGCTCGTCGCCACCGCTTCGAACGAACGTCAGGTGTTGGCGGTTGCCGAAGAGATCGAAAAGGACCTGTATCTCAAAAGCGGCAAGCGTCAACCGCGTTCCCGCGAAGGCTTGACCGAAGGCCAGTGGGTGCTGCTCGACTATGGTGATTTCGTGATCCACGTCATGCATCAGGAGTCCCGCGACTTCTATCGCCTCGAACGCTTGTGGAAGGATTGCCCGAGCATCGACCTGCAGCTCGAACATCCGGAGACTTCCGACGAAGAGACCGCGGAAACCGCGGAATAACACGTATGAACATGCCTTCCCGTATAGATGCGGAAGGCATGTTTTCATATCAAGCGAAGCAGTTTTCGCAAACATTCCATAATCGAGAAAGCAACGGAGAGCAGCAGCATGCCTCGAAACGTCGAACTTGAGCATAACAGCGCAGTACCGGAACACGTGCACGCCATCACGCTGGTGCGTCACGGACGTACCGCCTACAATGCGCAGCATCGTCTGCAAGGCCAGATCGACATTCCCCTCGACGAAGTCGGACAATGGCAGGTTCGCCAGACGGCCGACGCATTGCGTGAACTGTATGTTGATCGTCGTCCCGATATTCCGAACCGGCTGGTCATCTGTTCCGATCTGGGGCGTGCCGCAGCCACCGCGCATGCGTTCGCCGACCCGCTGGGCTTGGAAGTGCATCCCGACATCCGCGTGCGTGAACGCAGCTTCGGCGATTGGGAAGGCATTCCGGTTGAGGAACTCGCGCAACGGTACCCGGAAGACTATCGTTCCTGGGCTGAATTCCGTGGCGGCGAACTCAAATACGGTGCCGAACCCAAGGAGGAAGTCGGACGTCGTGGCGTCGAAGCGTTGAACGATTGGGCGTTCCGTGCCGGATCCGACACGGACTTGTACGTGTTCTCGCATGGTGCATGGATTTCCCAAACGTTGCAGACGCTGCTGGGAATGGCGGATGCGCATGGCGATTTCGCCGACATTTTGTCGATGCGCAACGCTCACTGGGTGCGGCTCATTCCATTGGAGATCGGTTCCACATTGCGTTGGCGTTTGATGGACTACAATCACGGTCCCGCTATCGCCGATTCCGAGGAATGGGAGCATCCCAGCCTGTAGCCAGCCTGTAGCCGGCCGATACATGATGTCGGACGCTGGTCTGTCACCGCTTTTTCAAGCTTTTCACAGAATCGCCAGTACTTTCATAGCGAAATTAGCTATCGTCATGGCTTGTGAAAAACTTTTTTAAGGGAATCTCTTTTTCGTCGATTTGCGCGGGTGCGCTGGCGGCGGTCACGTCATTCCTACTTTCCGCGAAAATCGGTATCGCGGGATCGGTGATTGGTGTGGCCGCGGGTTCGGTTGTTTCCGCGGTTGCCACGCAGGTCTACAAGAACGTTTTGAAGGCATCAGGGGAGAAGATCCAACAGGCCGTGCCGTTCCCGTCGAGTAGCGAGACGGTTTCGAATGAGCGAGCTGCGGATGAAACGCAGGTGCTTGGCTCTTCCGAACAGGATGATGAGACGAGGATTATTGGATCGTCTCCTGTTGCGTCGGATGTCACGATGGTATTGTCTGCCGATACGGCTGCGGTAGCGCAGTCCGGTTTACCGCGCGTCATTTCCTCCGGACAGGAATATGCGGATGCGACTCGTGCGCTCGGCGATATTGCCGGGGCAGGGGAGACTTCCGTTTTCCCGAACGGACAGCGTGGCGTCAGCGATGTTGGCGTAGTTACCGGTAAGACCGGAACACTCGGAAGCGCGCATGATGCCCGAGTACAGCATGCTGGGCAGCGTTCCTCGAATTGGTTGCATAGCAAGTACGCTCCGGCGATCATCGCATTCGTCAGTGCTTTGGTTGGTGTGGGAGTGAGCGCGGGATTGATTCTTGCTTTCACCGGCGGTCAGGGGACGGACACCGTGGTGCGTGACGTGGTGCATGAGAAGGTTGTGCCTTCGCATGGAAATACCGATGACTATCAGACTGGCGGCGGGCAGACCCCCGTGCAAAAGCCTAAGTCCGATTCCACGGATTCGAACGACGAAACCACCACGGACGGCAGCGACAAACCACCAACGGATCCACCGACTCGTCCACTTCCAACGGCACATCGAGCAATACCAATGGATCCACGTCCGGAAACAGCGGGTCGTCATCCGATAATTCCAGCAATGGTTCCAGCCAGAACGGAACGGATTCGTCCAACGGCACTGGCTCAAACGGAGGCACGTCCGGCACCACTGGTGATGGCTCATCATCCGGATCCGGAAACAGCGGAACCGATGGTTCGACTGGCACTGGCACGTCGGGATCCACCGACGGTACTACCGGCTCGACGGGAGATGCAAGTAGTAACTAATGTCGCTGGTGGCGCACTTCCCATGTCGCCCGCATAAGGTTCACATAAGGTGATTGCGTAGTGCGGTTTTACTCATGCCAATTCCTCAGTGCGGGCGACACGCCGAAATTTGCGTGACTTATGTCTGCGATGTATATTATACAGAGTTTGCAGGGCAGACTTTGGGGCTATGGCGCAGCTGGTAGCGCATCTCCATGGCATGGAGAGGGTCAGGGGTTCGAATCCCCTTAGCTCCACGATTATCGAGGGCCACTCCGTAAGGGGTGGTCTTTTTTGTTGAAACGACGCTGTTTCGCGGACGTGCTTGCCGAACCTCAAAAACGGTTCAAGGTGATAGAAACCGGTTATAAGGTGGTAAAGAAACAGGACTTCCACGACGACGCGGAGAACCTTCGGCAGGATCGTATACAAGCCGAACAGACGGACGCATGAACGACCCGTGTCGGCAGGGGTGTCGGCGACGGACGGTAGAGCCGACATGGGCTTATTGTTAATTTTCATTCATAGATGCTTTGTCTTGTCTTATGAGTGCTTCTAATTTATAATTCTCATAAAATATAAATGACTTTTTGAAAGCAGTGACCGTTATGAGCATGGAATACAGGACTTTGGCGCGGCTGTTCCACGCCGACAGGAGCATGGACTCCTACGCCAACCACGACCGGCTCGCCAGACAACGCCTCGAAGCGGACTCCACATTCACAACCGGAATCGGCACACCCTTGGGCGAACTGTTCATCGCCACGCCGCGCTGCGTGTGCATGCTCACACAGAAGGTGCTCCTCGCCGAACGCCAGGTATCGGCCATGTGGCGGAGCATCCCAGGAGTCATGCGGTGGAACTATATCTACCACGCCATATCCGAGGAATTGCTCGCCACCAACGAGATGGAGGGGGTCAGGTCGACGCGGAAGGAGACGGAAGCCGCCGTGGCCGCAGCCCGGCAGGCCAGGACCGAGGGCGACATGGAGAAGGCCAGGTTCGGCGAGTTCGCGAAACTGTATCTCAACCTCACCAATCGCGACGTTGAACTGCCCAAGACTCTCGAGGACATCAGGGACATCTACGACAAGATAGCCCTCGACGAGATCGACGACAAGAACAGGCCCGACGGGGAGCTGTTCAGGAAAGGCGATGTCGAGGTCCAAGGACCGCACGGCACCGTCATCCACAGCGGCGTCAGCAGCGAGGCGCGGATATCAGCGCTGCTCGCACAGATGATGGACCTCGCCCGGTCGGATACCATACCGTTCCTGCAGCGGGCGATAGCCAGCCACTTCCTGTTCGAATACATCCACCCGTTCTACGACGGCAACGGCAGGACAGGCAGGTATCTGCTCGCGCTCTACCTCAGCAACGATCTCACTCTGCCCACCGTGCTGTCCCTCTCCAGGACGATCGCGGAGAACAAGAACGAATACTACAAGGCGTTCACTGAGGCCGAGGACAAACTCAACAGCGGGGAACTCACGTTCTTCGTATACACCATCCTCGGACTCATCGAACGGGCGCAGGAATCCCTGATCGAGGAGCTCGGCGTCAAAATCGACCAGCTCGACAAGGCGACCGTCCTGCGTGACGAGCTACGGAGGGAACATGCACTGTCCACGAACGCGACCCTGCTTCTCTACGCAGTCATGCAGGAGGAGCTGTTCGACACCACCAAGTCCATGACGCTCGAAGATGCAGGCGGCGACCTCATGCTGACGAAACAGACGATCCGCAAATACGTGGATGAGCTGGCGGGCGCGAGCCTCATCGAGTTCACAGGAAGACGCCCTCTCAGATTCAGGGCCTCCGGGGCGTTGCGTACGCGCATACAAGCAAAGCGAGAATGGGGGATGGAATAAAATGCCTTTGTGCTTTCTCTGGCAGATACTGTCTGACATATCTAAGCCAGCAAACAAGAATTGCCACATCGCAAAAAGCCCAGGCTAAATCGGAAATGTCTGAATCTGCATAAATTCTTTTGAGGGAAAAACCCATCAATGGAATAAAGGAATTCACACACAATATCTAAACCAAGTGCGGATATCGGCATGCTGCAGGCTTTGTCTTTGAACCCATTGCGAATCAACTCGACGTGCATATCGTCCAGCAGATACCGCTGATGCCAACCCAAAATCAATCCTTTCTTTTCCATGATTGATTGGATAGCGGATGATCGTGGTCTGACGCCTCAGCAAAGTGCGAAACAGGTGTTATCTCTCCTAAATTCGGTTTCAGATGGAGCGCGTATGTGATGTTATTCACGTTGGGCGAACATGCGTTGTGGGGTTTCTTGTCGTAGTCTGAAAGTATGCCCGCATTCCATGGGCATATAGACGAAAGGACGGCATCATGGTAGATCTCACCGATGAGATGAAGGGATTCCTCAACAGCAACCTCGCATGGGTGGCCACCATCAGCAAAGAAGGCCAGGTCGATCTCGGTCCGAAGATGAGCATGTTCATCATCGACAACAACCATATCGGCTACCACGAGCGCACCGCGGGCCAGACATACCGTAACCTGCTTGACGGCAGTGATCTGGTCGTCGCGGTCGCCAACCTCGAACAGAAGAAGGGATACCGTTTCCGCGGCAACGTCGTGCTGCATTCCGATGACGCCATCTATGACGAACAGGTCAAAGTCGCCGAAGAACGCGGCACGAAAAAGCCGATGACCATTCCGGTTTTGGAGATCACGGAAATTCAGGATCTCACTCCGGGCGCTACGGCAGGCAAAACCATCGTCAAGGACTGATCGGTTCCATACTGAACCAGTCGAAACGACAATATCGGAGAACCGCAGACGGGACTGTATGTCCGGTCTGCGGTTCGCTGTTATCGGAACGGAAGATCGCGAATCTGCAGCATATCGTTCGCGGCGGTTCGACCATGGATTCCTATACGGCAGTTGCATGCATGGGTTGTGGATAAGTGTGGATAAGTGTTCGCTCATCCACTTATCCACAGATTTTCTTAAAGAGGTGGCGGGCGAATATTGGTTTCTGCCATGCTGGTCTGCACGCATAAGCGAAGACGCCTATGCGACAACCAACAACCAAAGAAGGTGAACCATGACACAACACACCATACGCCGCCGATGGACCTCCATGCTTGCGCTGGGCATGATCGCGGCTCTTGCCATGCCGGGCACGGCCCAAGCCACGCCGCAACTCGGCGATTTAGGCGTCAAGCAGTCCATGAGCGTGAAGGCAAGCAACGGGGAAAGCCTCGAAGGCAAGGACCTCCGCGCCATCCAGCTTGCCACATATACCGCCGCAAGCGTGGACGGCAACACGATCGTCGGCTACGATCTGACCACGAACACGGCATTGGCATCCGACATCACCGCGGCAGCCAAAGCGGCCGGAGCCACCGATACGAACCTTACCGTCAACGGCAAAAACGATCCGATGGTGTGGGTGGTGAAGAACCTGACCGACTCGCGCAGCGATCCATGGAGCGGAAAGCTACGCAACTTCTGCAACAGCCTCGCCAAACAAACCAACTTCGCCAAGCAGGATGGAACGGCGGTTTCCACACTCAGCCAAGACAAAGCCACCATGTCGACCGGCAACGTACTCGTACCGGGAATCTACGCCATCGTGGACCGTACACCGGCGACAACCACACTAAGCAGCGGCACCGCCATCAAAACAACCGCGTCCATCATGATGATGAACGGCACCGCGGTCAACGGCGTCAACCAACTACGTACGGCCGGCGGCACGACCCTGACCCTCGGGCAAGTGATCTACAAGGTATCCAACGTGGAATCGCCAGACAAAAAAGTCAACGTCGGCAGTGCCTGGAAAGACAGCGCATCCGAAGCGATAGGCAAGGACCTGACCTACCGTGTGACGCAGAAAATCCCCAACTGGACAGGCTACGAGCACTACTATCTTGCGTTGAACGATACGCTTGGCGCGGGTCTCGACTATGGTTCGCTCACCTCGATCACCGTCGGCGGCAAAGCATTGGCGAGCACGTTCTACAAGGAAAACGTCAACGGCAAAACCATCAGCTGGCTGTTCGGCGTCAACGGAGACATTCTCGCCTCGGACGCATCAAAGGCGGCCCTGCCGGTCGGCGCGACGATCACAGTCACCTACAAGGCCAGACTCAACGGCAATGCGGTCATCGGAAGCCCCTGCAACGTCAACTCCATCGACTTGGAATACTCCCACAATCCCAACGCATGGCAGGACCACAACAACCAGCCCGGCAACGAGGTTAAAGTCTGCACCGGTGAAATCGCATTACGCAAGGTCGACGCCAAAAGCCAAAAGCTCACCGGCGCGAAATTCGCCATCGCCCAAGGCGCCAGTGACAAAACGCCTTTGAAACTCGTGGCCCTCGGCAACGGCACCTACCGCCTCGCCACCAGCGGCGATACCACCACAACCACCACATTCGAAGCCGGCGAAACCAAAATTCAAGGACTCAAAGGCGAATACACCATCACCGAAACACAAGCGCCCCAGGACTACTCGTCGCTCATGCTGCCCAGCGCAGTCGTCACCGTCAACGTTGACGACACCAACATGACGTGGAGCCTCGACGTCAAATCCGACCCCAACAACCTCATCAAAAAAGGCGACAGCCACACCGTGGTCGTCACCAACATCCGTACCATCACCGAAATACCGTTGACTGGTGCGGCAGGCCTCACCATGCTCTTCAGCATCGCGGCACTCCTCTTCATAGGAGGCATCGTCATGCTGCGCATGTGCCGATCAAGCAACGACTAGCCAACATCCGACAATAGGCAACACATGGCGATTCCCCCGCATAGCAAACCACGGCACAAAAAAGCGCCCAACAAACGCAGCATCATCCGATGGTGCGTGGGAACCGCCATGCTCACCGCAACGGCACTCATCATCAGCATACCCCTGATCATGCGCGCCGAAGACAACATCCAACAAGCAGCCAACGTCAAAGCGTACGCAGCCACCATCACCAACACCGCAAACAAGGCAATCCAAGAAAGCAAACGGCAGGCGAAACTCTACAACGCGCGCCTCGCAAACCAAACCAGCAACCAAACAGACGGCGAACCCGCAACGCAAAATCCCGACGAATACAATCGGCAACTCGTCATCCCACCCAGCGACGTCATGGCAACCATCAACTACCCGAAACTCGGCATCAGCTACCCATACGCCACGGAACAAGCGAACAGACGCTCGCCATCGGCGCAGGGCATTGGGAAGGCACATCCCTGCCAATCGGGGGAGCGGGAACCCATACCGTCATCACCGCACACCGGGGCCTCGCTGACAAACTCATGTTCACCAAACTCGACCAAGCCCGAGAAGGTGACGAATTCACCATCACCACCCTCGGCGAAACCCTCACCTATCAAGTGCAAACAATCCGCACCATCACCCCCGACGATTTCACCTGGATAAACAAACACGACGCCAGCGCCGATCAGGCCACCCTTATGACCTGCACCCCATACGGCATCAACACCCACCGGCTTCTCATCACAGGAACGCGCGTCCCCAACCACGACGAATGCCCGCCAGAAACAGGATGCCTCACCGACGGAACCCTCTCCACCACGGCATTCGCGCTCACAGCCATCTGGGCGACCCTCACCACACTCGCACGGCATAGCTACAATGAAATGCATGATCGACGAAGTACTCTTCCTGCGCCACGGACGCACCGCATACAATCTCGCAAGACGACTGCAAGGCCAAATCGACATTCCCCTCGACATCGTCGGCAGGTGGCAGGCCGACCAAAGCGCTTATGAACTCGCCAAAACATACTATTGGGCGAAAGTCGCGCACATCGCCGACCATAATGATGAACTCGCCCAACCCGCGTACGAGGGCGCGTATCTCGCCGATCTTAACGAAATCAACGATGCACCGGCCGCGAGCCGACGCATGGTCGTCGTATCATCCGACCTTTTCCGCGCCCAACAGACCGCTCACGCCATCGCCGACCTTCTCGGACTTGACGTAGCCCTCGACCCACGCCTGCGTGAACGCAGCTTCGGCGAATGGGAAGGCATGACCCGCGAGGAAATCCTCGAACAGTACGCCGACGACTACCATTCATGGCGTGCCCACACCGGAGGCGAAACCAAGCATGGCGTCGAAAGCCGCAGGCATACCGGCCAGCGTGGCTCCCAAGCCATACGAAGCATCATCGCCGAACATGCCGATGATCCGACGGCCACCACGCTGCTCGCAGTCGGCCATGGATCGTGGATCGTGGCCACCGTCGCCGTGCTGCTCGACATGGATCCGGACGACCTCAACAATCTCGGAGCCATGCGCAACGCCTTCTGGACGAGCATGAGCGTCAACACAGGCGGTTCCAACGGTCCTGCGGATCCCGACACATGGCAGTGGAAGCTCGACGCCTTCAACCAAGGTCCCGCCATCGCCGCGCTTACTGATTGGGAGAATGGGCCGAAGGAATTGCGAGGCCCCAACATGCCATTGTGGAAGCCCATCGTGCAGTGATCCGCAGTAACCGCAACGATCTGCAGTGACTGTCGCCTGCCGCGGACGCATGCGTCGAACATGAATTCTCGATGAAATCTCAGGCACGCGGCCGGCCAACTCTCAAGGTGGGACTATCCTAAATAAGGTTGTTTGCCCGAATGTTCCAGATCGATCGCAAGAGACCGATCGCCGGATATGTTGGATTCGGGCTGCCGTACAGCGATAGAACGTCGGAAAGCGCGAAAGGCGGGTGAGAGACATGTTGAGAATGTTCAGAACGATTAACGGCCAGGTGGAGCAGATCCAAAAACCCGAAAACGGATCTTGGTTATGCCTTTCGGATCCGACGGATGTGGAACTCGCCAACGTTTCCATGGAAACCGGCGTTGATCTCGCCGACCTGCGCGCCCCGCTTGATGACGAAGAACGCTCCCGCGTGGACGTGGAAGACGATTACACGATGATCATCGTCGACATTCCAACCGTCGAAGAGCGCGGCGGGCGAGACTGGTACGAGACCATCCCGTTGTCGATCATCATCACGCAGTCGGCCATCATCACCGTCTGCATGCAGGACACTCCGGTGTTGCACCCGTTCATGGAAGGTACGATCCGCGGTTTCAACACGTATATGAAAACGCGTTTCATCCTGCAGATCCTGTACCGCAACGCCACCATGTATCTGCGGTATCTGCGTATCATCGACCGCGAAAGCGACAAGCTCGAACTCAAACTGCGCCATTCCATGCAGAATCGTGAGATTCTCATGCTGCTCGAACTGAGCAAAACGTTGGTCTACTTCACCACGTCGCTCAAATCGAACGAAATCGTGATGGAAAAGCTGACCACGCTGCCGCGCATCAAGCAGTATCCGGAAGACGAGGATCTGCTCGACGACGTCATCACCGAAAACAAGCAGGCAATCGAGATGGCCAACATCTACAGCGGCGTTCTTGCCAACATGACCGACGCGTTCGCGTCGATCGTGTCGAACAATCTGAACAACGTGATGCGCATCTTCACGATCATCTCCATCACGCTGTCGATTCCGACATTGATCTTCTCAATGTACGGCATGAACTTCCAGGAGGGCATGCTAGGCATGCCGTTGACGGACAAGCCGTGGGGCTTCGCCGTGATCATCGGAATCTCGCTGGTCGTTTCGGCCATTGTCACCTGGTTCCTGACGCGTTCGCGCATGTTCAAGTAGAATCGCGTAGAATCGCGCGTATGCTACGTCTGTCACGTCTGTCACGAAATATCGCGGCGCTGGTATGCGCCGCTTCGACCGTATTGGGCACGAGCGCGTGCGGCACTTCCATTTCCGTAGTGCCAATGGTCTCGCGCAGGGGCCGACCATTGCGATTGGCGTGGCCGCGGACCAGCCTGGTTTGGGTTTTCTGCATGGGGGAGAGTATTCGGGTTTCGATATTTCCGTGGCGCAATATGTGGCGAACACGCTGGGATTCGCGAAAAAACAGATCGTGTTCAAACAGGTGCTGCCGTCGACGCGCGTTTCGTCACTTGAAGACGGCACCGTGGACATGGTGGTCGATGCTTTCGCCGCTGATGACGTTCAGGATGGTGAGGTTGAGCTTGCAGGACCGTATCTGACTGTGCATGCGGCATTGTTGGTACGTTCCGACAGTGCGGGAACCATCACCGGAACCGATGATCTTGCCGGAAGGACGGTATGCGTGGCCAAAGGAGGAATACCCTCCTACAGCGTGCGAAATCTTGCGGAAGATGTGACCGTGAGCGAACGCGACACGTATCCGCAATGCGAAACGGCATTGATGATCGGGCAGGCGGACGCCATCGCGGCAGATGACGCCATAGCGGCGGGCCTCGCATCCAACAGGGGAGGCGGATATCTCAAGGTCGTAGGCGAAACGTTCGGCGAACGTTCGTACGCGATCGCGGTCAAATCCGGCCAATCCACGCTGGCCAAACAGATCGACGCCGCATTGCAGTCCATGATGGACGACGGCTCGTGGAAGCAGGCCATAGACAAGATGAAACAGTCGATCGGCTACGTTCCCGACATGTCGCTCAACCCTCCCGCGATAACGCTCTCGGCAGCGTCGGAAGGCTGACGGCCCCCGCCTTGCGTGACGCTTTGCAAAACGCTTCTTGCATAATGATTGACGCCTTGCGAAGTGTCCAGTTGCGCGGCTAGTTTCATGCATTATGAGTGACATTGAGAAAAGCGCGCAGACGCAGTCGAACGAACCAGCCGAACCGTCGTTCCGTTACAACGCGGATTTGGCTCAGGGCATTGAGGAAAAATGGCAGAAGATTTGGGATGACGAAGGCACCTTCTGGGCCGCCAACGTCAATGGCGATCTGAAGGACGGCAAGGGTCGCAACGCCGAAGGACGCCCGTCGTACTTCGCCATGGATATGTTCCCGTACCCGTCGGGCAAGGGCCTGCATGTGGGCCATCCGCTCGGCTACCTCGCCACCGATGTGGTCAGCCGCTACCACCGCATGAAGGGCGAGAACGTGTTGCACGCCATGGGCTACGACGCCTTCGGTCTGCCGGCTGAGCAATATGCAGTCCAGACCGGCCAGCATCCGCGCATCACCACCGAGCAGAACATCGCCAACATGCGCCGCCAGCTGCATCGTATGGGCCTGAGCTTCGACAACCGCCGCTCCTTCGCCACCATTGACCCGGGCTATGTGCGTTGGACCCAGTGGATCTTCTCCCGCATCTACGATTCCTGGTACGACGAGGATGCCACCAACCCGTCTGGCTCCAAGGGCTGCGCACGCCCGATCAGCACGCTGGTGGAGCAGTTCGAATCCGGCGAGCGTGAGATTCCGGGATTCGCAGGCAAGCAGTGGAATGATCTGACCGAAGCCGAGCAGGCCGACGTGCTCAACGACTTCCGCCTGGCATACATCTCCAAGTCTCCGGTGAACTGGTGCCCGGGCCTGGGCACGGTGCTCGCCAACGAGGAGGTCACCGCCGAAGGCAAGTCCGAACGCGGTAACTTCCCGGTGTTCCAGCGTGAGCTGCGCCAGTGGTCCATGCGCATCACCGCATACGGCCACCGTCTGATCGAAGATCTTGACGGCATCGACTGGCCGGAAAAGGTCAAGCTCATGCAGCGCAACTGGATCGGCGAATCCCACGGCGCTTCCGTGCATTTCGACGTCGAAACCCCGAACGGCGTCAAGGACATGGAGATCTACACCACCCGTCCCGATACCCTGTTCGGCACCACGTTCGCCGTGGTCTCCCCGGAGCATCATCTGCTCGAGGATGTTCCCGCCGAATGGCCGTCCGAGACTCCGGAAGACTGGAAGGGCGGCTACGCCACTCCGGTCGAGGCTGTGAAGGCCTACCGTATGGCCGCGGAATCCAAGACCGCCAAGGACCGTGTGGACGAGGCGGGCGAGAAGACCGGCCTGTTCACCGGCCTGTACGCCATCAACCCGATCACCGGAGCCAAGCTGCCGCTGTTCACCGCAGACTATGTGCTTATGGATTACGGCACCGGCGCCATCATGGCCGTGCCGGGTGGCGACCAGCGTGATTACGATTTCGCGGTCAAGTTCGGTCTGCCGGTCACCTACACCGTGCAGCCGCTGCCGGAATCCGGCGACGATCTGGCCAACTATGAGGGCAAGGCTCCGTTCGTCTCCCACGACGGCATCGTCATCAACTCCGCTGTGGACGCCACCCGTGCCAAGGGCGACGCGTTGAGCCTCAATGGACTGCGCGTGGACGAAGCCATCGACAAGGTGAACGCATGGCTGGAAGAAGCTGGTGTCGGCAAGGGCACGGTCAGCTACCGTCTGCGCGACTGGCTGTTCAGCCGCCAGCGTTACTGGGGCGAGCCGTTCCCGATCGTCTACGGCGAAGATGGCACCCCGCATCTGTTGCCGGACGACCAGCTGCCGATCAACCTGCCGGACGTGCCGGACTACAGCCCGAAGACTTTCGATCCGGAAGACGCCGAATCCAATCCTGAAGCGCCGCTGAGCCGCAACGAGGATTGGGTGAAGGTCGAACTCGACTTGGGCGACGGCAAGAAGACCTACTACCGCGACACCAACACCATGCCGAACTGGGCCGGATCCTGCTGGTACTACATGCGCTACCTCGACCCGACCGACACCGAACACATGGTGGAGAAGAGCGAGTTCGACTACTGGATGGGCCCGAACCACAACGAGACCACTGGCAAGTCCGGCGGCGTGGACCTGTACATCGGTGGCGTGGAGCACGCCGTGCTGCACTTGCTGTACTCCCGCTTCTGGCACAAGGTGCTCTTCGACCTCGGCTTCGTGGATTCCGCGGAACCGTTCCACAAGCTGTTCAACCAGGGCATGATCCAGGCATACGCCTACACCGACGACCGTGGCCAGTACGTGCCGGCCGCCGAAGTGGTGGAAGGCCCGGCCGACGCCAACGGAGAGCCGACCTTCACCTGGAACGGAGAGCACGCCAACCGCGAGTTTGGCAAGATGGGCAAGAGCCTGAAGAACATCATCACGCCGGACGACATGTATGCGAACTACGGCGCGGACACCTTCCGCCTGTATGAGATGGGCATGGGCCCGCTGGCCGAATCCCGTCCGTGGAACACGCGCAACGTGGTCGGATCCATGCGCTTCCTGCAGCGCCTGTGGCGCAACGTCGTCGACGAGAACACCGGCGAAGTGCGCGTCACCGATGGTAAGCTCGACACGAAGACGCTGAAGCTGCTGAACAACACGATCGCCGACGTGACCGTGGAAATGGAAGCGATGCGTCCTAACACGGCCATCGCCAAGCTCATCGTGCTCAACAACCATCTGACCAGCCTCAACGAAGTGCCGCGCGCGGCCGTCGAACCGTTGATTCTGATGCTTTCCCCGATCGCTCCGCACATCTGCGAGGAACTGTGGAACAAGCTCGGACACGGCGAATCGTTGGCCCACGCCGAATGGCCGAAGGCCGACGAACGCTATGTCGGCCAGGACGCCGTCACCGCGGTCGTGCAGATCAAGGGCAAGGTGCGCGCCAAGCTCGAGGTCTCGCCCGACATCGATCCTAAGGAACTTGAGAAGATGGCGTTGGAAGCCGTCGCCGATCGTCTGGGCGGCAAGGAACCGCGCAAGGTCATCGTCAAGGCTCCGAAGATCGTGTCCATCGTCTGCGGAATGATATTTCGAAAAACGGATCCAACGGCTTCTGGCGAGACCTTTGACGAGGCTTCCAACAGGGTGGGAACCGTTTCCGCATAAGGCGACACGCCGAACATGTGGATAACTCCCATCCTTCGACCACAGGGGCCGTTTCGACTGGACAACATGCCCATGCATCCTCCACTTTGGATGCATGGGCATTATCGTTACCCCGCCGGGCAGGCGCAACAGGCAAGCCGAAACCGCATCGCAGTCCGCGCAACGGCTGCGCGGACTTGGCATGCCCGAAACACGTGGAAAGAACGCGCGCGGGCAGAACGTTCGCAACGAACATGCTGTTCCCGCGATATCCGAAACAACCTCAATATCCGAGATTTCCGCAGCGGCTGAAACGTCCACTGCAATCGCGACAACTGAACAATCGCCTGAACCCGCAAAACCCACATTGCGGGATCTGGCCGGCGTCAAGCTTCCGACAAACCGACTGAACAGGACCGGCCCAAACGCGACCGTCCACGACTCGTCTTCCAACCAATCCACGCGGTCATCGCCATACTCACCCTGTCGTGCGCGCTCTGCGCAAGCCTGACCATGCTCATCCAACAGGCCGTCCACTACAGTGCGCTCCAACAATCGCAGATCACCCAATCCGAACAATCGAAGGCGAACGGAACCGAGAAAGACAAGACGGCGTCCACGCAAACAACACCAAGCCAGCAGCCATCCACGGAACCCGACAGCCAGAGCGAACCAACATCCGGACCAGCGGAGCCCGCCGATCCGGCTGACGGTCTGCTGAACATCAACACCGCAGGATCCGACGAACTGCAGACCTTGAAAGGCGTCGGCCCCGTGACCGCGCAACGCATCATCGACTATCGCAATCAGATCGGCCGTTTCGACAATGTCGACCAACTGTTGGAAGTCAAAGGCATCGGCGAGAAAACGCTGGCGAAATTCCGAGACCAAGTGTGCGCACGATGAGAGGAAACACGTTCGAATGGCGGGATGGGGAGCAGGGGAGCAGGGATTGGCGTCTGCTGCCGGCCGCCCTATGCGGGTGGGCGGCGAGCTTGGCCACGCATATGGGATTCGACTATTGCGTCGAACGGGATGGTCGGTTCGGCATGCTGCCGCTCGTTGTGGCATTGGCGGTACCGTTGCTGGCATTATTGGGATTATTGGGATTGCCGTTCCTGCGATCGCCTATGCTGCGAGTGCCGGTTGGCGTGCGGCGGGCGGTCTCGGCATGGCATTTCAGCATTATCGTATGCGTGGTCGCGGCGATGGCATGCGCGTCTTCCGCGTTGACCTACGACGTATTGCAATGGAGGGATGCGGCCTCGTACGCGGCCAGAAACGGCGAAAGCGACGTTGTCACGCTGGTACGTACGACATCTCCCGCAGTGAATTCGAACAGACGTGCAAACGATTGCCAGATTGATGCGACGATCTCAACGATCACGGCAAGCCAGGTCACGCAGCCAAGCATGATGCGGGTGCGCGTCTATGCGGACCGGCCGGACTGCGGCACGCTCAAACAAGGCGGCGAATACCGGATGCGGGGCACGCTCGCCATATCGCAATACGGTGCCATGCCGCTATGGCTGACGGACATCGCCTCCGTGGAACGCATACGGGGACCGAACCTCGCATTGCGCACGATCGGCATGATGCAGCAGGCGTTCTTCGAACAGACGTCACGGCTTTCCGACCAAGGGAAAGTGCTCGTTCCCGGCCTGACCTTAGGTATTCTTGGGCAGGATTACGTTCCTCCAGATAGTGGCAATGGCCAGACGGGCACGGGTATTGATTCCACATACGCCAATCTGCTTGAAAACGCCTTCCAACGTTCGGGCATACTGCATCTGATGGCGGTCAGCGGCGGGCATCTTGCGGTCGTCGCCACCCTGGTGCGCGCCGTCTGCTCGTTCCTGCTGCTGCCCAAACGCGTCACGGCCATCGCCATCGGCGCGTCGTACATCATGCTGGCGATGTGCGTGTTCCCATCCGATTCGGTGTCGCGCGCCCTGCTCATGGGTTTGGCGGGAGCGGGCTTCCTGTTCCTCGGCCGAAGAACGCAAGCCCTGTCAACCCTCAGCTGGACCACGTTGGGCATGCTCATGGTCAATCCGCACATGTCACGCAGTTTCGGATTCGCATTGTCATGCGCCGCCGTACTTGGCATCGTACTGTTCGCAGGACCGTTAGGCGCATGGCTCACACCGATCATGCCGGCATTCATCGCGCAAACCATGGCCATGACCATCGCCGCGCAACTCTTCACCCTGCCGATCCAAGTGCTTATCGAACCAGAACTGCCGGTCTACTCCATTCCAGCCAATCTGGTCGTCGCACCCTTCGTGGGATTCTCCACACTTGCCGGACTCGCCAGTCTCGCCATCTCATGGATACTTCCAAGCCTCGGGTTCATATTCGCCAGCCTCGCCTCATGGGGCACCGCCATCATGGAATTCATGGCCCTCAACCTCGGATCAGGAGACCACGCCACCATTCCATGGACCGGAGACGCAGGCGGCGCGCTACTGATCATCCTCGTCGAAATCATCGGATACACGACCGCACGATTCGCCGGAACACTCTTCGCCCGCATCACCACAACGGAACCAAACCTGCCGGGCCGACGCCTCATACACAATCCGATCGAACGGGCGAAAGCATGGGGCGAACGAACCTACAACGCGCTCAAGACCATGAAATGGAACGAATGAATCTTGTCCACCGATACAGCGAGATTGAATACTATGCCGAAACCATCCGCAACAACGCCCTTCCACCTCATCTACGGAGGCGACCCGTACCTCAACGAGCAGACCGTACGCGACCTGCGCCACCAAGCGCAACGCAAACACCCCGACGCGGAAACCATCGAACTCGACGCAACCAACGCCGATCATTACGCCTTCGACGAAGCGGTAAGCCCATCACTGCTCTCCGAACGATCAATCATCATCGTATCCAACCTGCAAAACGCCGACGACAAACTCGGCGAAACCATGGTCGCCTACTGCAAGCAAGCCGTCAACAATCCAGCCGAAGCCAGCATCGTCATCTGCCAACACGAAGGCGGCATCAAAGGCAAACGACTCATCGACCAACTCACCAAAGCCGGAGCCGTCAAAGAAACCGTAGCCGACCTCAAAAAAGCCGAAGCGAAACTCAACTTCACCATACAATGCTTCGAACGACGCAACCGACGCATCGAACCCATGGCCGCACAACAACTCGTGGCCGTACTCGGCGACAAAACCGGCGAACTCGCAGCCATGGCAGGACAACTCTGCTTCGACTTCGACGACAATCCCATAACATTGGAACGCGTCAACCAATACCTCACAGCAAATCCCCAAGTAGACGGCTTCCGTGTCGCCGACCTCGCACTCTCCGGACGTGCCGCCGACGCCATCATCGCCATGCGCGCCTCAATAGAACAAGGCACCGCGCCAATCGCACTCATCGGAGCGCTCGCCATGAAACTACGCACCATGGCCAAAGCCTCAGCCGTACGCTCCGGCACCATCAGCGAAGCGGAAGCGAAAACCAATTCATGGGTGCTGAAAAACGCCACCAGACAGCTCTCCGGATGGACCTCCGACGGCATGAGACGATGCATCCAAATGCTCGCATGGGCCGACGAACAAAGCAAAACTAACGGATCGGACCCTGTCTACGCGCTAGAACGATCCATCGAACTGATCAGCAGCAAAGGACGAACCAACTAACATGAGCGAGGCAACCATTACTGACGCCAACGAAAACACCAGCGAAGGCACTGCCAAAACCGTCACCGTCGAAGCGACAACCGGCGAAGCCATGCGCGAACTCGGCAAACAAGTCGCACACCTCACCCACGGCGGAGACGTCATACTCCTCTCAGGGCCACTCGGCGCAGGAAAAACCACCTTCGCACAAGGCTTCGGCGCAGGACTCAACATCAGCGAACCCATCGTCTCGCCAACCTTCACCATCGCACGCGAACTCAAAGGCCAATTCCCCAGCGGTAACTCCGCCCACCTCATACACGTCGACGCCTACCGACTCGGCGGCAACGCCTACGCCCCAGGCCAAAATGCCATCGAACGACTACTCGATGAACTCGAATCCCTCGGACTCGACGAAGAACTCGAAGACCCCAGCGACAACACCATCATCCTCATGGAATGGGGAGAACAGATGGCAGCCGCGCTCGCACCGGAACGCCTCGAAATCCACATCGACCGGCCACTCAACACCGTTAGCACAGACGAAACAAGCAGAGCCGACAACGAACTCACCAGCAACGGCACCCGCACCGTAACCTTCATTCCCGTCGGCGCATCCTGGCAAACCTTCGACATTACACGCAACAACCGCTAAAACACCAGCAGCAAGCACGATTCCAGCATCGGTTGTACAGTAGTTCCCAGCTTGGCATAAGGAGTTTCCACAAAATGCAGACACTGGTGATCGACACCTCATACGGCTCAACCGTCGGCATGGTCGGACACGACCCCATCGTCGAAACCGACTCACGCACCCACGTCGAAAAACTACAGGTGAACATCGCCACAACCGTGGAACAAGCCGGCCTCAAACCGGAAAACATCGACCGCATCATCGTAGGCATCGGACCTGCACCCTTCACCGGACTACGCGCAGGAATCGTTGCAGCCAAAGCGCTCGCCTTCGCCACCGGTGCACAGCTTATCGGGCAGAATGTGCTTTCCCCGCAGGTGCTTGTGCGCAACGCGGAGCATGACGGCCGCCATCATCTGACGCTCGCCGTGAACGATGCGCGACGCAAGCAGCTGTATTTCACATTGTTGGATGGCAGCGGCTATGAGGCCGGTGGCAGCGCAGGCGAAGACCATGACGCAAACGTTGAAGACGGCTGTGTGGAAACCCTGATCGACATGGATATCGACTATCCCGAATCGATTGCGAACCGTGTCAACGAGGTGCTGGAACGGCTTCGCCAGGCCGATCCGAACGTGGAATATGTGGTCGACGTCGTCGGCCATGGAGCGGCGAAATACGCGCAATCGTGGGCAAGCCTTCCCGAAGGCGGCGAAGTGCGCGATCAGGCGCTGCTCGACGAGGGCGCGTCCGGATTGGAACGATTCGCGGCCTTCGCCACTTCGCAACAGTCTTTGGTGAATCCGGAGCCGGTCGAACCGTTGTATTTGCGCAGGCCGGACGTGTCGGTGCCGAACCCGTTGAAGCATGTACTCAACCATGCCGGCGCGGAACGCACGGAGTGACGATACGGCATGATCGTTGACCATACAAGCATCGATGAACAGATCGCAGTGCCGCAGATGGCCGCTTTGGAAGCGGACCTGTTCGGCAGGGGAGCGTGGAGCGAACAGTCGATTCGCCAGGAATTCCAAGCGCCAGCACGCACGTATCTGTTCGATATTGATGATGACGGCAAGACCGCGGATTGCGGGATTGCGGGTTGCGTTGCCGCGGATGAGCCGGTTGCTGGATCGGTTGCAGGCGATTCTGCTAGACAACAGCCCGTTGTGCGCGGCTATGCCGGTTTCTGGTATGACGGCGACGATGCGGAAATCATGACGATCGGCGTCGGCAGACGGTTCCAACGGCAGGGAATCGCGGCTTCGTTGATGGAGGCGTTGATTGCGCGGGCACGTGAGCAGGGGGCCAAACGCATGTTGCTTGAAGTGCGAGTCGACAATACTCCGGCCTTGGCATTGTACGAACGGTTCGGTTTGCCAAAATGGGATTGCGCAAACGCTACTACCAGCCCGAAGGCATCGACGCGTACACCATGAGCCTTGACCTTGAGCCGAGGATCGTCGGCTTCGCAGCAGCGGAACAATAAACAGAACAACCAAACGGAACAGCAAGCAAAGCAGCGAACGGAGCAGCAATGAGCGGACCAATCGTACTCGGCATCGAATCCACCTGCGACGAGACCGCGGCCTCGGTAGTGCAGGGGCGCACCCTGATTTCCAACGTCGTCGCATCCTCCATGGATGAGCACGCGCGTTACGGGGGTGTGATTCCAGAAATTGCGTCACGCGCCCACGCCGAAGCGTTCGTGCCATGCGTTTCCAAGGCGTTGGCCGATGCGAACATGACGTTGTCTGACGTCGACGCGATCGCCGTGTCCGCAGGTCCTGGACTTGCTGGCTGCCTCGCCGTTGGCGTGTCCGGCGCGAAATCGCTTGCCTGGGCGGCGAATAAGCCGATTTACGGCATCAACCATGTGATCGGGCATATTGCGGTCACACAGTTGCAGTTCGGCCCGTTCCCCGAAGACACGCTCGCCTTGATCGTGTCCGGCGGACACACGTCCTTGCTGCATGTTGAGGATGTCGCACGTCATATCGACGTGGTCGGCACCACGCTTGATGATGCGGCCGGCGAATGCTTCGACAAGGTCGCTCGCCTGCTCGGTTTCCCCTATCCGGGCGGACCGCATATCGATCGTCATGCGCAGTTGGGCGACCCGCATGCCATCAAAGTGCCGCAGGGACTCACCCAAGGCAAAGCGGGCCAGCAGCATCCGTACGATTTCAGCTTTTCCGGCGTGAAAACGGCCGTCGCGCGTTGGATCGAGGAACAGCAGGCGCAAGGCAATGAGATTCCCGTCGATGACGTGTGCGCGTCGCTGGCGGATTCCGTGGCGACTGTACTCGCCAAGAAGGCGATGCGCGGCTGCGAGCAGTACGATTCGAAGACGTTGATTGTAGGAGGTGGCTTCTCCGCGAATTCGCAGCTTCGTGCCAAACTGTTGGAAGTCGGGGCCGAGCATGGGGTAGAGGTGCGTGTGCCGCAGCTCAAACTGTGCACCGACAACGGTGCCATGGTGGCCATGCTGGGCGTCAACCTGGTCGAAGCGGGAGTGGCTCCGTCAAACCCGGATTTCGCCATCGATTCGGCCATGCCGTTGACGAAGATCTCCATGTAAGATTAGGCCGAAAGCATCGTATGGAAACGTTTTGCAAGTCGAAACACACATGTGACACGCTGAAGATTTGAAATCCACAAGTTTTGGTGTAGTATTTTTGTCTTGTGCACAGCGCATTCCTGCGTAGCTCAGTTGGCAGAGCATCCGACTGTTAATCGGACGGTCACTGGTTCAAGCCCAGTCGCAGGAGCCATTTGAAAGCCCTTGGAAATCAAGGGCTTTTGTCATATTCGAGGAATCAACGAAGATGCCCATACAGCATCCCCGACTCAGAAGTGCAGGAAAAATGAGCTACATCCACATCACTGAAGAGAACATCGACAAGGAACATATCTGCTGTGCCATGTCCGGCAAGCAAAGCCTTGCGAAAAAAGAGTGGCTCAAGCAGCGTTTCAACGAAGGTCTCGTCTTCTATCGTAGCGAGGAACGAGGCAAATGCTTCATCGAATATATTCCGGCGGAAAACGCATGGGTGCCGATCGATGCGGACGGGTGGATCTATATCAACTGTCTATGGGTGGCCGGTTCTTTGAAAGGTCATGGACATTCCGGTAATCTGCTGAGCGAATGCATCCGAGACGCCAAAGAGCAGGGGCGCAAAGGCATTTGCATTCTCTCAGCCGAGGGTCGCAAACGAGAGTTCCTTGCCGATCCGAGGTTTCTGTCCTACAAGGGTTTCGAAGTGACCGACATATCTGATTGCGGCATCAATCTCATGGCCCTGCCTTTTGAAGAGAATGCGGAGCTGCCGAAATTCAAGGAATGCGCCAAGCATCCCGCGGTGGACGAAGACGGGTTCGTGCTCTACTACACCGATCAATGCCCGTTTACATGCTATTGGGTTCCGCGGGTGCGGCAAACGGCGGAAGAGCACAATATTCCATTCAAAACGATTCATATCACCGATAAAGAGACCGCCCAACGTACGCCCGCGCCGGTCACCACGTATGCGTTGTTTAGGGACGGCAAATTCCTCACCCAAGGCATCCAGTCCGACAAAAAGTTTCTGGCATTGGCCGGCTTGTAACGTCCTGAATCTTCCACCCACTGGGGAACCTTCCCGCCAAGAAGGCAGTTGGCGTACGGATTGTTCCAGCGGGTGGGTGTTTTGGGGACTCGGGAGGCGGGCTATTCTCTAACACGCATGCAGGAGACCTCGAATTTGCGCGTTTGACGGAGACTCTGCTATCGGTTGCGAGGATCCAGCGGATCACGGTCGTCGTAGAATGCGTAGATATCCAGACTAGGTTCTTCCACGGGCAAAACTTAAGATTTTCCCAGCAAACGGCGTTTACCATGAACACGCAAGCAAGAAAAACACGGCAAATCATGGAAGGGAGTCCATATGTGCACTGGTGTTCGTTTCTCCGACGATGAGGGAAACACATATTTCGGCCGTAATCTCGACTGGAGCTTCTCCTACGGCGAGACCATTCTGGTCACTCCGCGAGGCTACCGGTATGACTATGCGTATGGGGCCAAAGGCAAGAGCGAGCCGAATGCGGTGATCGGCGTGGGCGTGGTTATGGCCGATCGCCCCATGTATTTCGATTGCGCCAACGAGCACGGCTTGGCCATCGCCGGATTGAACTTCCCCGGATACGCCTCCTTCGCGCACGAACCGGTCGAGGGAACCGAAAACGTCGCCACTTTCGAATTCCCGCTGTGGGTGGCACGCAATTTCGACAGTGTCGACGAAGTCGAAGAGGCGTTGAAGGACGTGACGCTCGTTTCGCAGGTCGTGCCCGGCCAGCAGGAGTCCTTGCTGCACTGGTTCATTGGCGATGGCACCCGTAGCATCGTCATCGAGCAGATGGCTGATGGCATGCATGTTCATCATGACGATGTGGATGTGCTCACCAATCAACCGACCTTCGACTTCCATATGGAAAACCTGCGCAACTACATGTGCGTGAGCAACGAAATGGCGGAGCCGACCACTTGGGGCAAGGCGGAACTGAGCGCATGGGGCGCCGGCGTGAGCATGCACGGCATTCCCGGTGACGTGAGTTCGCCGTCGCGTTTCGTACGTGTCGCCTACACCAACACGCACTATCCACAGCAGAACAACGAGTCCGCCAATGTGTCTCGTCTGTTCCACACGCTGGCCTCCGTACAGATGGTTGAAGGCATGTCCAAGATGGGCAACGGCCAGTTCGAGCGCACGCTGTTCACCAGCGGTTATTCCGGAAAGACTAACACGTATTACATGAACACGTATGAGGATCCGGCGATCCGCTCGTTTGCCATGTCCGACTTCGACATGGATTCGAGCGAGCTGATCACCGCCGATTGATTCCGGGAATTTCGAGTTCGAAGATTCCGCAGTAATCGCACTATGTGCGATGGCATAAAAGGACGCAACGTCGCAGCCGGCGTTGCGTCCTTTTAATCAGTAAAACTGATGAGATTTGATTAAAAAATTAAAATGGTCGAGGCATGCTTTCAAACGTACTTTCAGGCGTTTTCTTCGTTATGTTCCTTATGCGAGGAAGCGAATCGCGACAGAACACCTGACTTACGTAAAGCGCAATACATTCCCCAGGAACCGAAACCGGCGAATGCCACCGCGCTAAGCAGCTCGCAAATAGTGCCGATGATGCCTCGCGGGCTGAAGAACGTGAATGCCTGATAGTAGAAGAACAGCAGGTAGAAGTTGTAGACGATTCCAATCGCCAAAGCAGACAGAATGGTGACGCCGAGCGTCCAACGACGGTAGCGGAACAGTGCGAATACCGCTTCTGCGGCTGCCGCCTGCAGCAATGCGATTACCACCAGGCTCACACTGTATTTCGTGCCGAGTACCACCTCGACGAACGATGCGACCAAAAGCACGTAGGCCGAAGCTCCCGGCTTGCGCACGATCAGAGAGCCCAGCGTGGCGGGGAAGTAGAACAAAGCATGAAGTAGCGCCGCTGAACCAGGAAGAATCAAAGTCATCAACGGAAAAAGACCATACGACAGGCCGTCGAACACCCAAAACATCACTCCCGACATCACGCCGACCGCCGCGCCGACCGCGATATCGACCACACGCCATGTGAGGGCCTTGTGTATTCCTTGGTTTGTTTTCAAAGGCTGCCTTACCTGCTTCGACAGCTTCGCGTCTGTATTATGAATAACGGTTTTAGAGAATGGCTTCGCCATAATGATAATGAATCCTTGCGTTGGTCGATGCCGTGCACTGTGAGTCGGAGATCGCGGCAGTCGCCGTGGGCCGTTCCTCGACCTGCGCGGCTCGGGCAGGAACGACGAAAGGTATTATACGACGTGTTGTTTGCCGAATACGCATCATGGATTTCCCTGTATCCAAAATATCGTTACAAATATTACAAATCCGGGCGTACGGTCCAGTCCAGTACATCTAATCCGCACGATTTCGTTCAACTCAGCAGCATAAGAGCTTTTTGTTGTGAGGTGGCATTCGTCCAAAACAGCGTGGTCTGATGTTCCTTACGATGAACACGTAAGTTACGCTTTGCAGACGCAACTTAGCTAATTGTCAGGATTACATGTTCTTTTGCTATGAGATAGCATGCAACACGCCAATTAGACTTCAAGCACTTTAAGTTTTTACAGTGCAGGGTATGAGCACTACAACATGGCATACGATTCGTGAAGCATCCATGATTTCCGGACTTCCCGAATCCACTTTGCGCTACTACGAGCAAATCGGTATCATTGCCCCGATCGCACGTGACCCAAGTTCTGGCCATCGCGCCTACACCGACGAAGACATTCAATCGTTGGTCACTATTTCCTGCTTGTCTGCGACTGGCATGCCGCTTGACGCCATGCGCGAGTATCTGAAAAACCGTTTCGACGGAACCGAAGGTGCGCGCAGGCAAATGGCGCTACTGGACGCGCAGGCGTTGCGTTTGGCCGCAAAAGCCGAAAGCATCCGCATGCAGCAAGCCTATGTTTCCCTTAAAACATTGTATTGGCGTGCCGTGGCGGAAGGCCATGACGACGAAGCGCAACGACTTCTGGAGGAAAACCACGATGTCATCGAAACAGTGAAAAAACAGATTCGTAGCAAGGCTGACGCATAAGTCGAGGCGTCATCGCAGACGTTACCTTAATTCAATTCGTATAACAAAGGAGCAACTCATGAAGGCAGCGATCTTCAAGGGAGTCAAGCAGATGGCATGCGAAGAGCATGCCGAACCGACCATCATCGATGGGGGAGATGCCATCATCCGCGTGGTACGCGCATGCGTGTGCGGATCCGACCTGTGGTTCTACCGCGACGGCAGCAAGGAACCCAACACTCAGGCCGGACATGAGGCCATCGGCGTGGTCGAGCAGATCGGCGACGACGTGACCGTGGCCAAGCCGGGCGATTTCGTGATCGTACCGTTCCCGTTCAGCTGCGGCAAGTGCCCGGTATGCAAGGCCGGTTTCGAATCCAGCTGCCCCCACGGCGGATATTTCGGAGACGAGGGATTGGGCTGTCAGGCGGAATACCTGCGCGTTCCCGAGGCCGATGGCACGCTGGTGGTCGTTCCGGGCGACGCGAAGAGCTTCTCCGACGAAATGCTCGCATCGCTGCTCACCCTCTCTGACGTGATGTCGACCGGTTACCATGCGGCTGCTTCCGCCGAAATCAAGCCGGGAGACACCGCAGTCGTGTTCGGCGACGGTGCGGTCGGCCTGTGCGGAGTGCTGTCCGCCAAGCTGATGGGCGCCACCCGCATCATTTCCATGAGCCGCCATGCCGACCGCCAACGTATCGCACGCGAATTCGGTGCCACCGATTTCGTGGAGGAACGTGGCGACGAGGCTGTAGCCAAGGTACTGGAAATGACTGATGGTTACGGTGCCGACGCCGTGCTTGAATGCGTAGGGTCCGCATTGTCGAACGACACTGCCATGAAGGTTGCGCGTGCGGGCGCTGTAGTCGGGCGCGTTGGCTTGCCGCACGGCGTGGAAGCCGATATTCCAGGACTGTTCTACCGCAACGTTGGTCTGCGCGGCGGTCCGGCACCGGTGCGCACGTACGATCTGCAGCGACTGCTCAAGGAAGTGCTCGACGGCAACATCAATCCCGGCATCGTCTACACCTCCGAATACACGCTCGACGATATTCAGGAAGCGTACGCGGCCATGGACGAGCGCCGCACCGTAAAGTCGCTGCTGCGCATCAGTGAGGTCTGAGCAATATACCGACGATAGAATAAGCGCAAATCAAACGAAAGGAAGCAAATCTTGTTTGAAGAGCTGCACAAACGGATGAATTCGTTCTGGAACAATGACAGGACATTGTCGCAAACCGATCCGGAATTCATTGAATTCTTCTCGAATTTCGCTTATGACGAAGTGGTGAACGAACCGGGAGCGAACCATCCTGATTTGGATGACAAAACCCGCTCTTTGGCCATTCTTGCCGTGCTGGTCGGATGCCAAGCTTGGATGCTTTCGAAATGATGCTGCCGGTGGCCTACGAAACCGGACTGTCGTCCATCGCCATCAAGGAAATGGTGTATCAGGCGACCGCATACTGTGGTTTCGGCAAAACCCTGCCGTTCCTGAAGAAACTCAACAACTTTCTCGGCGCGGCCAACGTGCATCTTCCGCTTGAACCGCAAGGCACCACCACGCCGGAAACGCGTGCCAGGGCGGGCGAAGACAAGCAGATCGAAATCTTCGGTGAAGGAATGCGTGGATTCACGCAATCCGGCCCCGAAGATACGCGACACATCAACAAGTGGCTTGCCTGCAACTGCTTCGGCGACTACTACACGCGCGGTGGCTTGAGCACGCGTGAGCGTGAAATGATCACGTTGTGCTTCCTTGCCGCGCAGGGCGGTTGCGAGCCGCAGCTGACGTCTCATGCGAAGGCCAATATGGGCGTAGGCAATGAGAAGGCATTTCTGATTGCCGTTATTTCGCAGTGCATGCCGTATATCGGGTATCCGCGTACGCTGAATGCGATTCGTTGCATCAACGATGCAGCGGAGCAGATGCAAGGCTGATTGCGGTAGGATTTCGTTCGCTTCAGTACGAAAGGGGCTGTTTGCCAGTCACGATTGGATTGGCAAACAGCCCCTTATATGTTTTTACAAGCGCGCTACGCGTGCGCGAGCATCACTCGCCCCATACGTCCTTGGCGACGGACTGCACGAGCGCGATCTTGGCCCACTGCTGCTCTTCGGTAAGCTTGTTGCCTTCCTCGGTGGACGCGAAACCGCACTGGGTGGACAGGCACAAGCGGTCAAGCGGCACATACTGGGCCGCTTCGGCAATGCGAGCCTTGATCACTTCCGGATCCTCAAGTTCCGGCTTCTTGGAAGTGATCAGACCGAGCACAACCTTCTTATCTCCGGAAACCTTGGCGAGCGGCTCGAAGTCGCCGGAACGATCATCGTCGAACTCCAGGTAGTAGGCGGCGACGTTTTCCTTGCCGAAAAGCACGTCGGCCACAGTGGCGTATCCGCCGGCGGAAGCCCACGTGGAGTGGTAATTGCCACGGCAGTCGTGCGTGGTGATCACCAGATCCTCTGGCAGATCCTCGATGGCGGCGTTGTTCATGGCGGCATACTGTTCCTGCATGGCGGCGAACTCATCGGCGGTGTAATGCTGGTTGAAGTTCGGATCACAGAACATGCCCCACGTGCAGTCATCCAGCTGAACATTGCGGCAGCCGGCCTCATACAATGCCATGATCAGACCATGGAAGGCCTTGGCGTTGTCGTCGGCAAGCTCGTCGTAATCCTTCTGGGTGTCGCCGTAGAACTCGTGCACGGAAGCGATGTTCTCCGGGCGGAACAGCTCCGCATACAGCTGTGCCGGAGCCGGAATGGTCTGGCGTGCAATGGCGGTGTCGTCTTCGAACTGCTTGATGAACTTGAAATGCTCAACGAACGGGTGGGCCGGGTCGAAGGCGATCTTGCTGGTCAGGCGTGCGGATTCGGCGCGGGTCTCCTCATCGTGGAAGAAATAGCCCTTGTCCATCGACACCTTTTCCACGCCGGCGAAGCCCCACATGCAGTCGAGATGCCACCAGCCACGGCGGAATTCACCGTCGGTGATGACGTGCAGACCGGCGGCCTTCTGCTTGGCGACCAGTTCGGTAATGGCATTATCTTCCACGGCCTTGAGTGCGGCCTCGTCAATCTTGCCTGCTGCGAAATCGGCGCGAGCCTGCTTGAGTTCTGCCGGACGCAGGTATGAGCCGACCACGTCGGCGCGGAACGGCGCGTTCTGGGAATACGTCATTGGATGCTCCTTGTTGTGCTGTCAGTGAAAATACCTAGGGAAGACTAGTCAATCCTTCAGAAAAATGCACGATTACGTCGGGAATATGAGACGGGCGCATTATAGTGTTTTGCGATTGAACGACATATGATTCGGTGGGGGGTTGATATGAGTGATGGGACCGGGCGGCAGGCAATGGCAGCGCAAAGTGGTACGTCGGATAATCCGAAATCCTCCAATCAGGAATCATCGAAAAAGCCGAAAACGCTCGGCAAATATCTGTTGGTGTCGGCAACGCAAACCATTGTGGAATTCGGATCGTTCACCTTGCTGCATGTGCTTTCCGTACCATCCGCCATCGCGAACGGCGTGGCCATCGTGCTGTCGGCTTCGTACAACTTCCTGATGAACCGCAATGTCACGTTCAAATCGTCCAGCAATTTCGGCCGTAGCGTGGCTTTGTTCATGCTGCTGTGGGTTTGGAATTACCTGTTCGGTTCGATCATGCTGGCATGGCTGCCTTCCGCATTCGGATGGAATGCGGTGTTGGTGAAGTTCCTGACTATGGCATGTCAGTTCGCGTGGGGCTATCCGCTGTGCAAGGAAGTGATTTTTCGCTGAACCTGCAAGCGTGTCAATCCGGGTGGCACCCTATGACAGCACCCTATGTATGATTGAATATGTCTTGTATTAACTCCAGAAAGAAATGGAAAGGCAATGAACGAATCGCAAGATTCCAACGACAGTAGTACGAGCAATCCGAACGATATTCGCCAACAGGAGGCAGAACATCAAGGAGCGGCCGTAAAAGCGGCGCTCGGAGCCAACATTGGTGTGGCCATCGCCAAGCTCGCTGCGGCGTTCTTTACCGGATCGTCCGCGATGCTTTCCGAATCGGTGCATTCCATCGCCGACTGTTCCAACGAAATCGTGCTCATGGCAGGCGGTCGCTTCTCCAAGCATAAGACGGACGGCGATCATCCGTTCGGTCTGTACCGCGCCAAATATCTCGCTTCGTTCGTAGTGGCGACGCTGCTGTTTTTCGTCGGTGGTTTCTTCTCCACTTCGGAGGCGGTGAAGAAATTGTTCGCCATTGCCGAAGACCCCGCACTGCGTGACGTCAACCAGATGGAACTGCTGGTGGCGTTTATCGTGGTGTTTATCAGCGCTTGTTTGGAAGGCTACGGCCTGCATCAAAGCATCAAGGAAGCGAACGAGCGTATGGAGCGCACGGGTGTGGCCCATATGGGTGTGTTCCGTTTTTGGAGGCGTACCAAGTCGGCGGAGCTTGCGTCCGTCATTATGGAAGACACGCTTGCTTTGATCGGCTTGGCATTCGCAGGGGCTGGCATCGGTCTTGCGATTCTGTTTGATAATGAGATATTTGATGCATTCGGCGGTTTGATGGTTGGTCTTGTATTGATTGCGGGATCGTTGCTGCTCATGTTCAAATCCGGTTCGCTGTTGATTGGTGAGGCCGTCGATTCGGATACGCGCAAGAAGATTGAGCAGGCTGTTATTTCAACGCCTGGTGTGGAACGACTGCTGAATATGCAGACCGTGCATATGTCCGAGGATGACATTCTGCTGTGCGTCAAGGTGCAGACCAGCAAGCTCGACCGCGATTACGATGTTGAAACCGTGAACAAAATCGAACGAAGCGTGCGTACCGCGCTGCCGTGGTTCCGTTTCGAAATCTACGTAGAGCCCGACCTCTACCGCGCCGACCACAAAATCGTCTCGTAGTGGTGTGCGGTGTACCTATGGTTATGAGACATAGAGTATGAGGCGACGATACGGTTTTCAGGAGGAGCTGGCATTCCGATGAGTTCGGAGTGCCAGCTCCTCCTTTTCATGTGCTTTCTTGTTATGCGTCTCCTTGAGCCCATACATATGCATCCTTTCCAACATCCGAGCTTTAGCCTCATCAACCTCGGCGCGAGTAATGCCGCTATCCAGTATGAACTGCTCAATGCTATAGCTCATTACATTTCCTTTCGTATGATTCCTCTAATCTAATGGATTACCCCCATATCTAATAGATCGTAAAACCCGTTTTCTTGAAGCAAAGGCGTCTAGGTGGAGGTATGTCTCAGATGCGATTGGTTTGTTTATCTCGAGATGCGAGACACACTTACCCCCCCCTAAAGTGGTAGGGTGGGTGGTGCATTCGGGGACGCATGCGCCCCTGTCATAACGCTCCGGGAGACAGGATGGAGAAAATGGAGAATATGGAGAATCCGAAGAAACTGGCCGTTGCGACCATCGCAGGCTTGACCGAGGTGGCCGGTATGGCCGCGCCCGCCATGGCAGATGAGACGGCCGCCGATCCGACGGTGGGCCAGACCCAGTCGGCCGATCCGACGAAGGATGCGCTCGACAAGGCCAACACGGCCGTATCCGAATCCCAGACCGCTTATGATAATGCCCAGCAGAATGTGCAGGACGCTCAATCCAAGGTGGATGATGCGTATGCTTCCGACCCGGCCACGAATGCGGCGCAGTCCGAACTGGATGCCGCCCAGTCGGCTAAGAAGGATGCCGACCAGTCGGCGGCTGACGCGCAGGCCGATGTGGATGCCGCCCAGGCTGCTCTGGCTGAAGTGAACGCCACGCTGAAGACAGCCGAAACCGCATTGGCCACGGCGAAGTCCGACGCGGAATCCGCGCAGGACGCGTACGACAAGGCCCACAAGGTTGTCACCCCGTCGAAGGATACGACCATCACGGTTGATACTCCGGACAGTGCGAACAGTGCGAACAGGGCGGCCGTGAAGACCTCCACGCAGGCCAAGCTTGGCGACACGGGCGTGGACGTGATGGAGACCGCCGTGTTTACCATTATGGCCGCCGGTACCGCCGGAGCCACGCTCATGCTGAAGCGTCGTGGTGACGGCCGTTACGATCTTATGGCACGCCACGCCAAGTAGGTTTTTGCCATAAAATCCTAGAAAATGATGTGCGGATGGGAACGAACGATTCCCATCCGCCTTTTCCTAAAACGTATGTGACATAACTCATCGAAAGCACAAGTATGCAGGGAAAACTATCTGAAGTTTCCAACCCGAATATAAGCGATGCCGGGTCAAAGAATGTAACTGAAAACAAGAAGAAGAGCAGAAAGCCTGCTGTGATCGCCGTGGCTTCGGTCGCGGCCGTGGCTGTGCTGGCTGGTGGCGGCTGGTTCGTTTGGAAGACCTACGCGAACCATGAGCTGGCCGAGGCGAGACAGGCGTGTGTGGAAGCGTCGGAAAGCTACCGCAAGGCGGCGGACTCGTATTCCGGGCTGGTGGATGGCGACGCGGCCACAGCCTCCCAGATCACCGTGAAGCAGGTGGCGGACGCGAAGACCGTGGATGCGTTGGCCGAAGCGTTGAAGGCGAACGAGCCTGACGTGGTCGCCTGCGTGGCCGATTCGAAGGCGGATTACGAGTCGAAGAACAGCCTGATTGAAAAGAACACCGGCTGGTACGGGAAACACGAGAAGAGCTTGGAAAACGCGGTCAGGGCCGTGAACGATTCGAAACTGGAGAAGACCGTTTCCGATGCGGAACGGTTGTTGAAGAATTCGGACGGCAAGGTCGCCGATGCGGCGACGCGCGACGAACTGTCCAAGGCAGTCAAGGCCAGGGATGCGGACAAGATCGCGGCCGCGTCGAAGAAGGTCAACGACTCGGTGACGGCGAAGACGAAGGCGGACGAGGAGGCGCAGCGCAAGGCCGAGGAGGAGGCCGCCGCACAGGCCGCCGCACAGGCCCAGACGCAGCAGTCGTATTCGGCGCCGCAACAGTCGTACACGCCCTCGTATTCAGGCGGCACGTCGGGTTCGACCAGCGGTGGTTCCAGCAGCAGCGCGCCCGACTTCGTTCCAAGCAGCGGAGGGTACGGCGTAGAGCCGGATGGCAGCTGGCATCCAGGGAACATTATTCAGCACTGATTCAGACGACTCTTCTTCTCAAGGGACCCTTCGGGGTCCCTTTTTCGTATCCGCAGCCTTCCGGGAAAATGTCCAACCCGACACGCCCGAAACCGGGTTGCATAGCAGGTGGATGACGGAAACGAATCCGATATCGACGTTTGTCGACGGCTGGGCATGTGAAGTGTTCGGACGGGATTTGTTCTCCTGTCCGACCCCACCGGGAGTGGGGTGAATATCTGCAGATGGATCTCTGAAAGGAGACGGAACATTGGGTTCCAAGAACAGTAACGGAAGGCGAAAGACGCTGGCCCTGCTCGCCGCCACGGCGACGTTGGCCGGCGGTCTGACCGCGGGCACCGCCTACGCCGGTGGCGGCGGCGGAGATCAGGGAGGCACGGGCGGTGGCGGTTCGTCCGCGCAGTTCTGGGCCTACAAGGACGACGCGACGGGGTCGTGGGGTTCCGCGACGGACCTGAACAGCGTGAGCCGCGCCATGGCCGCGCGGGGCGTGCGCATGGACGATTCGGCCGGCAAGGCCGCCAAGGCGTTGAGCGACGCGAACGCGGAATGCGTGGCCGGCTTCCGCCAGAGGCATCCGGGCGAGGGCGACGGCGATTGCCGCGTCGTGGCCGTGGGCGCGGCGTCCGGCACCGGGTCCACCACCAGCGTGTGGAACGGGTCCGGCGTCTACGACGCGAAGATATGGAAGGACAACTGGTACAAGTACGTCGCACCGAACACTTACAACTACGCTGGATCTCAGTCTTATCACACCGGCGATGGCTTCAGCGACGATCCGTCGAACAGCGTCGACAAGATCATGGAACGCCACGTCGACTCGACCCGCAGCATCGTCGTGATCGTGCTCGACAAATACCAGCCTGCCCCGCCGAACTACACGCTGAGCGTGGCGGACATGGTCACCACCAGCCGTAACGGCAGCTCGATCAGCGAGAACGTGACCGGCACCAGCACGCTCCGCTGGGCCGGCGTGGACGGCACCACCCACAACACATGGAACGGTGATACCGAAGTCACCGCCGAAGGCTACTACTACGCATCCGAGGACGAAACCATCCTCCAGCCCGTCGCACGCAAAGACGGCGAAACCGTCGACCAGATCACCAGCACGCTGAGGTGACTGTGAACGTCACGAATCTTCCAGCTACTGGAAGATTCTTCCCGCTGACGAGCACATGAGCGCACCAAATTCTCCAGTGGGTGGAGGAATCTGCCCATTAACGGTTACGATCGCATGGTCGGCACATGCGAGAAGAATCAGTGGCATGACTGAAGCCGCACATGATGATTATCAGTTGCCCGAAGAATTCGAACACTGTTTGAAACTTGCCCCTGTACGCGATGCGCCTAGCGCGTTGGACCGTGTCAAGCAGGTCGTACGCATTCTGCACGAACCAGGCGGATGCCCTTGGGACGGCGAGCAGACCAACACGAGTCTGCTTAAGCCGCTATTGGAAGAAACCTACGAATACATCGACGCCGTGGAAACGAACGATCGCGACAACATGCGTGAAGAACTCGGCGACATGCTGCTGCAATCCGTTTTCCAAGCGCAAGTGTGCGCCGTGGATGCGCAGGATCCGTTCGGCATCGACGAAGTGTGCAATCGTCTCGTCGACAAGCTCATCACCCGACATCCGCACGTCTTCCAATCAGACGACGCTGCCGACGCTTCCGCGCCAGCACCGGAAAATGCGCAAGATACGTTGAAACTGTGGGAAGCGATGAAACAGAAGGAAAAGCATCGCAAGTCCATGCTCGAAGGCATCTCCCATGCGCAAGGCGCATTGCCGCGCGCCACGAAAATCGTATCGAGAGTACACAAATCGCAGTATTGCGATCAGCTTGAAACAGCATTCACAACAAGCGCAAGTCAAATGGACGAACAGCATGATGGCGATCATCCTTACGCTGACGAAATCATCGCCATCATCCGCAAAGCGCAACGTGACGGCGTAGACGTGGAATCCGACCTGCGTTGCCGCCTGCGCGACATAGAATCCGAAATCGAACATATCGAAAGGACCATGAACCATGAGTGACGTCAAAGCACTCGACCCTGCGCTGCTCAAACAGTATTCCACAGACTTCAACGCTGACCGCGCCAATCTGGTGGCAGCCAACGCGGCAGTATCATCCGGTGTGCTCGCCGCAGCCACCGACTATAAGGGCGAGCGCGTGCTGCAGAATGATTTCTCCATCGAGCTGAAGCAGGGGAGTATCACCAATCAGCGTAGTTCGGGGCGTTGTTGGATGTTTGCGGCGCTTAATACGTTGCGTTATGAGTTGATGCATCGTTGGAATTTGGAGGATTTCGAGTTTTCGGAAACCTACCTGTTTTTCTGGGATGCGATGGAGAAGTCGAACACGTATTTGGAGAATGTGCTTGCCACGTTGGATGAGCCGCTGGATAGTCGTGTGTTCGAGGCGATTAATTATGGTCCGGCCGATGATGGTGGTTGGTGGCAGATGTTCGCTGATTTGGTGAACAAGTATGGTTTGGTGCCGAAGAGTGCTTATCCGGAGTCGGCTAATTCGAAGAGTTCGGATGCGTTCAAGCAGTATTTGAATACGAAGCTACGTGAGTTCGCGTCCGATTTGCGTGACCGTCATGCGGCTGGAACGTCGTTGGATGAGTTGCGTGCGTTGAAGAATGCGGATATGGCTACGGTGTATCGCATGTGTGCGATTGCATTGGGTGAGCCTCCGGAGCGTTTTGATTTTCTTGCGCGTATGAGCGATGACAAGGATGACGGCAAGAAGAAAACCACGGGGGAGGGGGCGTCTGAAAAGGCTGCGAAAACCGGTAAGGATGAGCGTCCGCAGATTCGTGAATTCGGTATCACTCCGATGGAGTTTTATAAGAAGTACGTGCCGGTGGATGTGAACGATCTGGTCACGTTATGCAATGTGCCGATGGAGAGTCGTCCGTTTGGCAAGCGGTATCGTATTCGTTTTTCCGCCAATGTGGCGGAAGCGGGTGATATGGAGTTTGTGAACGTGCCTCTTGACGTGTTCAAGAAGGCTGCTGTGGGTCAGATCAGTGACGGTCATCCGATTTGGTTCGCTTGTGATTGCATGCAGTTCTCGTTGCGTGGCGATGGCTATTTTGATTGCGATACCGTGCGCGTTGACCAGCTTTTCGGTACGAAATTCACGTTCGACAAGGCCAAGGGATTGGAGTATGGTGATTGCCCAAGCAATCATGCCATGACGTTGACTGGCGTGAATTTGGATGCTGACGGGCGTCCGAACCGTTGGAAGGTGGAGAACAGTTGGGGCAAGGATAATGGTCAGGATGGCTATTATGTGGCGTCCGATGCTTGGTTCGACCGTTATGTTACCGAACTGATCATTCGCAAGGAGTATCTCGATGAGACCACACGCGAAATACTGGCCGATCAGCCGGTCGAGCTTGAACCTTGGGAGCCGCTCACCAAGCGAAGCCGGTGAAGGCTTGCGCATATCGCGCATGATTCGGTTTGATTGCAATAAGGAATGAGATAAACAGTGGAGGGCGTCGATTGACAGATTCGGCGCCCTCCACTTATTGCAGTATTTAGTTATTATTTAATTGCTATTCGGCAGTACCAAGGCATGCTTCGAAGGAACGGCGGGTGAGGCGTCCACGGTTGACGACGCCCACGAGCTTGCCTTGTTCAACCACCGGCACTTTCTTGTACTGTTGATAGCCGAACATCTGGCAGACTTGCGCGATATTGGCATCCGATTGCACGGTGACGGCCGGCTTTGCGGCAATAACCATGACGTTCATATCAAGCAGTTCTGCGTGAGACAGTTCCGGGAATTCGCCGCGGGCCATGCCAGTGACCAGCGTGGAAATGTCGGAAACCGGCGCGTTGTCTTGTGCGAAGCGGCACAGTACGTCGCTATCGGAGATGAAGCCGACCACGTGGCGTTCGTCATCGACGATAAGCATGCCGCTGATGTTCTTTTCCAACATCATGCGCACTGCGTCACGTACCTCGGCATCCGAGGCTACCGTGTAAACGTCATGCTGCATCACATCGGCAACGGTCTTGACATCCAAAGCGGGAACATGCTGTTGCGCGGACTTGTTCCATCCGGCGGCATCGCCGATGGCGTGAACTATCTTGCCGGACAATGGTGTGACGATCAGCATCTGAATCGGCAACGCGATGGTGAAATTGTAGGGGAACATGCGCCAGAATCCCGTGAACGCGCCGAATGTGAAACCGAATGCCATGATGGCGCCGAATACGGTCATCAGCACCACCATGAGGAATTTGACCGTGATGCCTTTCCATACCGCACGGTCGGTTGCCGCGCAGAATGTATTCATAATCGCGCGGGAGCTTGGCGTGCAGATGCACAAATCGCAAATCATGCCGACCACGTAGGCCAACGGCCAGTTGAACAATGCGTAGCTCCACGCCGCCGCACCGACGTCACCGATACGTACGCCGTAATTGAGTGCCGCCATCACATAAATCATGATCGCGGACATGATGAAACTGAAGAGAATGCCCTCCTTGCCGTTACGTGGCATGGAACTTCCTTTCGCTATGCGTTCGATGTGTTGCTGCATCGGCCCCTCTGGTCTGTTCCGCACGTCATGTTCCAACAGGAGCGCGGAAGGCTAGGGGGCGCACAACGAAATCCGAAAAGGTTCGGACGATCGCAATGGCGACTTCCTGGCAAACGAATCGGCTCAAGCCCTCAATGGGCATGCAAGATGCGATTCATGAGTCGGGGCCGCTTGCAAATCACAGATTGTTCGCAGACCACAAGACAAATACGGAAATACCGAACGTGCTCGAAACGCATGTGGAAAGAAAAAGCCGGACGTTTTCGCGTCCGGCATAAATACAATCCGAATAAAACTCGAATTACTCGGCTTACTCTTCGGCGACCAATTCCAGATAGGAATCGTTCCATAGGTCTTCGTCGCCGTCGGGCATGAGCAGCACGCGTTCCGGGTTCAATGCCTGCACCGCGCCCTCATCGTGGGTGACGAGCACAATGGCACCCTCATACTTGGCGATGGCCTTGAGAATCTCATCTCGTGAGGCCGGATCAAGATTGTTGGTCGGTTCGTCAAGCAGCAGCACGTTCGCACGGCTCGTCACCAATGTCGCCAACGCCAAGCGGGTCTTCTCACCACCGGAAAGCACGCGAGCCGGCTTCAACGCATCATCCCCGGAAAACAGGAACGAGCCGAGAATCGAACGCGCCTGCGTATCATTCAGTTCCGGAGCCACATGAATGAGGTTTTCCAACACTGTGGCATTCAGGTCAAGCGTGTCATGTTCCTGCGCGAAATAGCCGATTTTACAGCCGTGACCGTAGTCCACGGAACCGGTGTCCGGCTCTTCCAAATGCGCGAGCAGACGCAGGGTGGTGGTCTTACCAGCACCGTTGTATCCCAAAATCACCACACGCGAACCCTTGTCAATAGCCAGATTCACGCCGGCGAACACAATGTTCGAACCATAGGCTTTCGAAACGTCCTTCGCCATGATCGGCGTGCGACCGCACGGAGCCGGCTCCGGGAACCGGATATCCGCCACCTTCTCCTGCTTTTGCGCTTCGGACGTGGTCTCGAGAAGTTTCTCCGCACGGCGCATCATGTTCTGTGCGGCCACGGCCTTGGTCGCCTTCGCATGCAGGCGGATACCCTGCTGCATGAGGCGTTCCGCCTTCTTCTCGGCCACTTCACGTTCGCGACGGCGACGTTCCTCATCAACCGCGCGCTGATGCAGGTAGGCTTTCCAACCGAGGGAATACATGTCGATCTGTCCGAGTTGCGCGTCCAAATGCCATACCTTGTTCACCACTTCATCCAACAGTTCGGTGGAGTGGGAGATGACCAGGAATCCACCCTCATATTTCTTCAGGTATCCGCGCAACCATTCGATGGAGTCGGCGTCCAAATGGTTGGTCGGCTCGTCAAGGATTAGCGTATCCGCGTCAGAGAACAGGATGCGTGCCAATTCGATACGACGGCGTTGACCACCGGAAAGCGTACCCAATTGCTGGCCCATAACCTCCTGAGGCAAACCCAGACTCGCCGCCATCGCAGTTGCCTCGGACTGTGCCGCATAGCCGCCGGCCTTTTCGAAATCCTGCATGGCCTTGTCGTAACGGTTCATCGCTCGGGTCATGACGTCCGGATCCGGGTCGGTCATTTCCTTTTCGGCCTTGCGCATACGACTGATGATGGAAGCGATGTCTCGCGCGCTCATCATGCGGTCGAGCGCGGTCTGTTCCGGATCGGCAGCATGCGTGTCCTGCGGCAGATAGCCGAGCTTGCCCGATACACGCACTTTGCCGGCGGTGGGCAGCATGTCGCCGGTGATCACGCGGGTGAGCGTGGTCTTGCCGGCGCCGTTACGTCCGACCAGACCGATCTTGTCGCCCTTGGCGACGTGGAAATTCGTGGGATGCAGCAACGTGCGCGCGCCGATCTGAATCTCAAGCTCCTGCGCTTCAATTGCCATGCCTCAACACCTCTGCACTTTCGTTACTGTCGTTCCAAACTGGCTGTGCCGCACATAACGGCCTGCCCATCATTTCATAAGGCCAAACGCCAATCGAACATCATACCGAACGCCTGTAACCACGTGAATCCCACCGCGTGGTACGCAATCGCAAATGGAATAGATTGCGCGGAAGCGTAACAATCAGATTATTCTGGTGAGCAGGCAAATTCGGAAGGGAGCAAACATGAAGAAAGCTTTGATCATTGTGGATGTGCAGCCGACATTTTGCGAAGGCGGCGAACTGGGTGTAGCCGGTGGCAATGCCGTCGCGGAACGTATCGCGGATTACGTGAATGCGCATCGCGGCGAGTACGAATACATCGCAACCACGCAGGATTGGCATATCGAGCCCGGCTCACACTGGTCGGAGCAACCCGACTATGTGGATACGTGGCCCGTGCACGGCAAGGCCGGCACTCCCGGCGCCGAACTTCATCCAGCGATCGCCGCGCTGCATGTGGAGCATCATTTCAAGAAGGGACAGTATTCGCCGTCATATTCGGGGTTCGAAGGATACGAGGATAATACGGATTCGATTCCTTCCCGCGAACAGGTCGCCTCTGACATGGCTACAGGGCGTACGCTTGCCGTTGCATTGGAATCCGCGGGTATCGAATGCGTCGACGTGGTTGGCTTGGCCGAATCGCACTGTGTCAAGGAAACCGCGCTGGACGCCCGTAAGCTTGGACTTGAAGTGCATGTCATCGAAAACCTGACCGAACCGGTCAGTGAAGAACTCGGCATCGCAGCCCGCCAGCAAATGCTCTCCGCCGGCGTCATCCTCGACTAGTTTCTTGAGGAATGGGACAACGAATGGAGAAGGGATTGTTCAGCAGGCGTGTTTATGAGGTGGTGCGGCGCATTCCGAAGGGTAAAGTCGCCACCTATGGGCAGGTTGCGGCTTTGGCCGGAGCGCCACGCAACGCGCGTTTTGTCGGCTATGCCCTGCATTCGAATCCTGAGCCGGGTGTGATTCCATGTCATCGTGTGGTGTTCCGAGACGGCTCGTTGGCGCCCGGATTCGCGTTCGGCGGTCCGGAAAGACAGCGGCTTCTGCTCGAAGAGGAAGGCGTTGTCTTCATCTCTCCGAAAGGTATGCCCGAACTAAGCGAGTCAGGCAAGATGAAAGACTCGAACGCCGGAGCTTCCGGACTGCGAGTCGATCTCGCCCGTTGTCAGTGGGACGCCTAGTCGCTTTCAATCCGTGTCAACCGCTTACGCCCCCAACGACATTTGCTTTATCCGCCGTGGTTGGATAATGGGTGCCTGCCATAAGGCGAAGAAAGCAATGGGGACGCAAAGGTGGAACGGCAAGGCATGTGGCAACAGGACGCACCAGGGGCGATATCGGTCGGAATGCCGGTTGTATCGTTGGCACCGGCTCCGCGAACCATGGCATAACATCGGCTTAAGTCGTTGGAAAATAGCGCGACACGCCGCGATTTGCGGAGTTGGCATGCTTCATGTATATTTTCTACTCGTTGCCCACCACGGTGGAAACAACTTGCGGACATAGCTTAGTTGGTAAAGCGCAACCTTGCCAAGGTTGAGACCGCGGGTTCGAGTCCCGTTGTCCGCTCCATTCGAAAGCTTCCGGAAGGAAGCTTTTTTCATATCCGACCGCAAATCCGGGCGTCATCCTCAATTCATCCCGACCGAAATCCGAACTGGAATCCTCCTCTGTTGAGAAAACGTTTGACCACAATGTGAACGTTCTCTTGAAAAGAGATAATCCATGCGAGAGGCTAGGAGAAGTTCCGCCAAAACAGGCAACGATGCCGGGGGAGAGCGGAACGGACGGAGGTAAAACAAATGAACGAGAACAGCGACATTATTTTCGTGCCGGACGATTCCGCCAGCCACGAGTGGACGGAACGGGACAGCGAACTCGTAGAGGAGTATGCGGCCCAGCTTATGAGCATGAGCATCTAGCCGGAAATTAGATGGGGCCGGGTTCCCTCTTCCATGACAGGAAAAGACGTCGCATTCGTACTGTGACTGCGGCGTCTTTTCCTTGTTTTCGTTTAGAATGGAGACTTGCCGCCAAGGCATCGAACACATGGAAAGGCGTATTGTTGGCTGAGATCAGACGGGAGATGGAACGGCTTCGACCCGTATACGAAACCGGTGTCCTACGGTTGCTGCTGCGTAACAATTCCATGCTGTACGTCGCGTTGTTGCGTTCCACGTTCGACCCGCTGACGGGGGAGCTGCCGCGCGAAATCGTCGAAGAACGGTTCGCACGCAGTCTCAACCGGCTCATCGAAACCGGCGATTACACGCTGAAAGACGGGCAGACTGCGCGCGAGGCCGCGCATTCGGTCCTGCTTGACCTCGCCCGCGAAAGGGAAGGCGACTACGCCTGGCTCGCCAATTCCATGGACGTGGCCTCGCACCGCTACCTGTACCGTCTCACAGCGCGAGCGCACCGTGCCATCGAAGCGCTCGACCGGCTTGAGGACACCACGAAAGCGCTGTCCGGCGCGCAGGCCAACAGCATCATCATGGAAATCGAGCATGCTCGCATGCAGTTGACCGCCGATCCGCGCGAGCGCATCCGCCTGCTGAAGAGGGACATTGAGGAACGGCAGAAGGAAATCGACGAGCTGGAACATAGCGAGGCCTTGGAAAAGCTCACGTCCGAACAGGTCGGCGACATCATCGGCGTGATTCACAACACTCTGCGAGGAGTGCCCATCGACCTGCGCGAGCTCGCCCTTTCCGAACGGGACAACGGCGACGCGCTCCGACGGCGCATGCAGGCCGGCGCCATGAGCGTGGAAAGCATCCTCACCGCATACCATGACGAATACCGACGCGCGTTCCGCGAATCCGACAGCGGACGTCGTTTCGAAGACGCGTTCCAAGTCATCGTCACCGACGAAGGCCGGCGCGAGATCGACGACGCGGTGCGGGACATCGCCAGAAACCCCTATTTGGATGGCGAGCCGAGCGTGCTGCTCAACCAGGTGCGTTCCGAACTCAAACGCATCTATGAAGGCATCGAGGACGTGCGCCGGCAGATCCGCACGTCCGACGAGGCGGTCAGCCGTCTCGTACGCCAGCAGACCGACACGAGCTACCGGACCATGCTCGCCAAACTCAACCAGCTGTTCGCAAAGACCAGCGCCGAAGCCAAAGCCCATCCCAATGACCAAAGCCGGCCCTACCATACGGACGCCGGGCAGGCGAAATTCCCGACATTGCCATCTCGTCCGGCCAGATCAATGGCGCGCGCCGCATCATCCAGCCTGAACGACGCCCCAGCGGCGACCATCGAAGCGCCGGACCTCAAGAACATGGTCGAAATATGCGGGCCACGGCTGACGCGCATGATCAGGCTTATCCGCAGCAATCCGGTGACGACATCGGACGGCATGTTCGTGGACCTCGCGGCAAGCTTCAACCAGCTGCCGAAAGCCGAACGGAGGGAAAGCGAACTGGTCGGCTTCCTCAGTGCCCTGCGCACGCAGGACGACTCGTCATACGTGACATGGCGCTGCATATCGATCGACGGCAGCGAACGCGTATGGCGCACCAAACCCATTCTCACCACCGAAACGACGCTCGACGACATCATCGAGGAGAGATAAGCATGACGGACTATATCGAAGCCAACATCGAGGAAACGATCCTGACAGGAGGGGAGCCGGTATTGGAAGAGGCCGGCAGCCAGCAGGCCTCGACCGCGCTGTTCAACGGCGACACCGGCGACATGCCCGTCGAAGCGCGCATGGCCGCGATCGCGCTCAAACGCGAACGCTACATCGACGGCAGCCTGTATGACCTCGCCTGCGAGAACCGTGAGGTCGTGGAACGTTCGCTCAACAACGACATGCTCAGACTGGTCGACAACACGAAATACCGCATCATGTACGCGTCGCCGGTCACCGACTCGGAGACATGCATCCGTTCGTTGAAAACACGTATGAGCCTCACCCGCGAGGAGGCCGCCACGCTTGCCGCGCTACGCATCAAAGCGTTGGAATACGAAACCAGAACGCCGAACCATGCGACTGGCTTATCAGCTTCGACGACATCCGCGCATTGCTCGCCACCGGCGCGGGATCCTCACCGCCAGCAACGACGAGGAAGGCACTGCGAAGAAAATCACGTCCATCATCTCACGCATGCGCACCTACGGGTATCTCGCGCCGATCGAAGACGACGACATGTACGTCCTCACGCCACTGGTGCCCATGGTGCTCGACCGCGGCCTCGCCGACCAGTGGCTCGGATCCGAAACCACGGACGAGAACGCATCCGCCGACGGCCGCACCAACGCCGGCCCGGACGACAGGCCCATGGAAGACATAGAACAAGACGCATTCGATTTCAACACCGACGACAACCGTTTCGACGAGGAGGAACACTGATGGCAGACGGCATGAAGATCGTTTCCGACAAGTGGATGCTACAAAGCCGACAAATCGTCAACTGGGGCTCATACGGCGGCTGGCACGAATTCCGCCCATCCATGGACGAAACCATGCCGGTGACCCTGCTCGCCGGCGCCAGCGAATCAGGCAAATCCACACTCGTCGACGCGCAAATCTCACTCCTCTACCCATCCGGAACCCCCTACAACAAGGCGTCGAACTCCGGACGTTCGGAACGCAACGACTACACCTACCTGCGTGGCATGATCGGCGTAAGCGATAGCGAAAACGGCGAAACGCCGATCTTCCTGCGCGGCAAAGACGCCGACGGCACCCCACAGAACATCTGGGGCGCAATCGTCGACACCTACGTGAACAAAACCGACGGAGGACTGCTCTCCTGCGGCAAATTCCTCTACCTGAACGCCGGAGACGGACAAGACGGACTACGCCGCCGCTACATCACCTGGAACCGAACCATCGACCCACGACTCATGGACCAGTACCGCAACACACCATTCACCCGGTCCATGTTCGAAAAAACCTATCCGGAATGCACCACGCACACCAACGCCGCGGCATTCCACGCCTCCATCTGGCAGGACATGGGCCTAAGCGCCGACGCCTGCCGCCTCCTGCACAAAATACAATCGGCGGACGCCCCCTCAAAACTCGACGACATCTTCAAGCAAGGCGTGCTCGACATACCCGAATCCATCCGCCTCGCCCACGAAACCGTCGACGACTACAACCGGTTCAACGAAAACTTCCACAGCATGGAAGACAAAATGGCCCGCGTCGCCATCCTGCAAAACATCCAGACACGCTACGGCGAATACGCAAAGCAAACCAGCGAACGACGCGAATACGAACCCATCAACCCCGACAGCGAACATGGCAACGCAACACTGTCCGCATGGGCGCGCTCGCGCATGGCCAGCGAAGTGCGCGCTGGTCTGCCGGCCGCGCAGCGCAAGGTCAAGGAGTCGCAGGAGGCCATCGATCGGGCGATGCAGCGCGTCGGCGAGCTCAACACGCGAATCGACGCCGTCAAGGAACGTATCCAAGGCATCGACGGCGGCAGTCTGCAGCAGCTCGGCAAGGATCTTCAACGCGTGCGCCAGGACATCGACGAGGCGAGCAGGCAACGTCATGCCATAGCCGAACGATTCGAACAGGTCGAAGGCAGGCTTCCCGACAGCGAGCAGACATGGGACGCCAAACGCGCCATGCTCGCCGAAACGCTCGACACATACGAGGAACGGTTGAAGGACGCGAACGCCAGATTCCAGCAGCTGGTAGGGGAGCGTCACGACCGCCAGCGCGACCGTGACAGCCTACGACGGGACTATCAGCGCAAACTCACGCACAGGACGCGCATCAGCGATGACATGGACGACGCGCGCACGCTTATCATGCGGGCGACCGGATTGGACGCGTCCGAACTGCCGTATGTGGCCGAACTGATGGACGTGAACGAACAGGACGAACAGTGGCGTCTGGCAATGAACGTCACCTACGCGCCCATCGCGCAGACCATCCTCGTCGACAAACGCCACGAGCAAGGATTCGCGGCGAAAATCAGCGCCATCGACCCGAAACTCATGACACGACGCACGTGGCGGTTCATCGACACCGGCATGCAATACGAATCCTCCGCCAGCGAAGGCTGGATGTCGTCGAAACTGCAATACCAGGAGGACTCTCCGTTCGCCGGATGGCTGAAAAACCAGACGACGTCGCCACGGTTCGACGCGCGTTGCGTGCACGCCATCGACGACATGAACCATGACGAACGACAAGTGCAGGCCGACGGACAAATCAAATCCGGCGACCGTGGATTCCACGGCAGCAAAGGACTACACCAGGTCATCGGCTTCATGAACGAACAATACCTGGCCGAACTGAAAAACCAACTCGACAAGGCGGAGCAGGCGTTGCAGAACGCCGACCGTCGAAGCGAACAAATGTCCAACGCCATCAGCCTGCTGCAAGACGAGCACGAGCTCGCACGAATCGTAGCCGACATGCCATGGAGCAAAATCGACGTGAACGGACTACGGGAACAGGAAACGCGAATCCGCAGGCAGATCGAACGCATCGAAAACGACCCGGAACTCGGCCAACTGCAAACCGAACTGAAACAGCTCAACCAACAGGCCACCGCCGAAAACAGAAACCAGTACCAAGCCGAAGACGACCTCGACAAGGCCCAACACGCCGTCCAAGCCGAACAAGCATGGCTCGACGCCTACGGCAACGACGACTTCGACGACGCCACACTATCCAGCATGGTATCGAACCTACTCGCCGACGCATACGAGAACTGCTTCGGCGCATCCGTACGCGCGCAAGACCGGCCAAAACTCATCGCAGGCCTCTTCGACCATGAAAGCGAAACACCATTCCACACGCGCGCGCTACGCAACATCGCACGCATCGCACGCACACGAATCCAAGAAATCGACGCCAGATCCAACCAACTGCGCGCCGACACGGAACGCATCATGGACGACTACCTCAACAACCACTCCACAGACGACAACACCGTCATGGCAAGCGTGGAAGACTACCGATACTTCCTCGACGAACTCGACGAACTCAACATGCTCGTCACCCGCGCCGCAACCGACGAAGAATACGCCAACAGCGTCAAAAAACTCTACATGAGCTTCCAACAGCTCAACCGCGCGCTACGCACCGACGAAGAAAACATCAAAGAACAACTCAACCGCATCAACAGCATGCTCAAAGGACAACAATTCGGCCCACAAGGCGGCAGACTATCACTCGACGTGACCTTCAGCCCAATCGACCGACAATTCGAAACAACCCTCAGCCGCATCCTGTCAAAACTGGAAGACTGGACGCGCAACGCAAGCGACAATCCCACGGAAACACGCAAAGCATTCAACAACTGCGAAACATTCGTGAACAGACTGCACAACGAACTCGACAAAATACACGACACCAACGGCATCAAAGCATACGGCGCACGCAACCTCGACCCACGCGTACGCAGCTCATTCTACGCAATCGTGCACCACGACAACGCCCCCGACGAACGCATCAGCTCCACCGGCGGAAAATCCGGCGGAGCCCTCCAAGAACTCACCTCATTCGTCTACGGCGCAGCCCTCATCTACCTCCTCGGCGGAGACCTCACCGCACGCCCCACCTACACCACGCTCTTCCTCGACGAAGCACTCATCAAAGCCGACGGCCGCTACACCAAACGCGCGCTCGCCGTACTACCCCGACTCGGCTTCCAAATCATCGTCTCCGCCCCGGAAAGCAAAACCGCGGAAATCCTCAACGTCGCCAACAGAGCATACGTCGCATACAAAGACCCATCCACCGACAACTCATACCTACAGGAACTCGACAGCGAAACCATCACACAGGACGAAACACAGCCCACCACCGCACCCGCGAAACCAACAACGGAGGCATAACCCATGGCAACGGCCAGAAGCACCACCAACAGCGACATCCACAGCCAACTCAACGGATACGTCACCGACTATCTCACCAAGCACATGTATGACGCCAACACCTCCTGGCCGTTGCGCAAAACCATCCGACTACCCAAACAAACCGAACTCGAAGCCCACTACACGCACATCCGCGCCCAAGACGAAGCCATCCGCAACTGGGCACAACAACACCACTGCGAAACCAGCGAAAAAACCAAAGTCATCTCCAACGGAATCGTCCGACAAACCAGCCAACTCATCGACTCGGTAACCATACCCGACCTCAACACGGCCCTCAACATCACCACACCACAAACACGCAAACTCTACCAACGCGAACACCAACGCGCACGCACCATCACCAACCAATTCAACCTCGACTCCAACACCTCCATAAACATCGCCAAAATCCTCAAAACCACGACGACACCGACTTCAACCTCGTCATACAAGCCGCACACTACTTCGCCAACCACAACACCGAAAACATGACCCCACGCATGGTCCCCATCCCCGGATTCAGCGCAAAATGGCTAGGCAAAACAACATCAAACCGCTGCAAAGCAATCTGCAAACTCCTCAAACGAGAACAACTAGCCCTCAACGACCGCCACGGAGAAATCCGACTCCGACTCCTCGACACACAACACCACAACCAACCAGACCTCATCGTGACACAACCATGGACAGACGGCGCGCCACACGACATCACCCACATCATCATCGTGGAAAACAAAGACACCTACCAAGCCATACCCACAACAGAACACGCCATCTGCATATTCGGCAGCGGACACGCGGCAACCCGAATCAAAACACTACTACCTTGGATCACAACCACACCCCACATCATCTACTGGGGAGACATAGACGCAGACGGCCTCGAAATACTCTCCGAACTACGACAAACCGGCATCACCTGCGACTCCATACTCATGGACAGCACAGCATACAAAACATACGAACCATACGGCACCAAACTCGACACCAAAAAACAACCCCTCAAAACACGCGACCCCAAACCAACACCAGGACTCACACAACACGAAAGAAACTTATACGAACAACTCTGCACCGGGAAAAACACAACCTACCTACGAATCGAACAAGAACGCATCCCCATCAACGACGCAATGACAATACTCCACAACCAACACCAATGGAACACAACACACCACAAATAGAACACCTGTTCGAAATCATAACGAAAATGAGGTATCCTAAACAACTAGAACAAAGAACAACCACCAGCGGAGGCAAGCCGTGGCAACCAAACGCAACAACGCAGCAAACGGCGACGTCATAGTCGAACGCGTTCTCACCAGCGACGCATTCCTCGCAAGAGAAATCAAAAAAGCCCCTCTCAAAACGAAAAACGGTTCACTTACAGCCGACCTCAAGCACCTGCCCAACGACCTCAAAATCACCATCCAAGGCGCTCGCGAGCATAATCTGAAGAACGTGGATCTTGAGTTTCCGCGCAATCGCATGGTGGTGTTCACCGGACTGTCGGGTTCTGGCAAATCCTCGCTCGCCTTCGATACGTTATTCGCCGAAGGCCAACGCAGATATGTGGAGTCGCTGTCGGCGTACGCAAGGCAGTTCCTGGGGCAAATGGACAAGCCCGACGTCGATTTCATCGAAGGTTTGAGCCCTGCGGTGTCGATCGATCAGAAGACCACGAACCGCAATCCACGTTCGACTGTCGGCACGATTACCGAGATTTACGATTATCTGAGATTGCTGTTTGCCCGCACTGGCATTCCGCATTGCCCGGAATGCGGCGCGTTGGTCAGCGCACAGACGCCGCAACAGATGGTGGACGCGTTGCTGCAGTATCCGGAGCGCACACGATTCCAGATTCTCGCGCCGGTCGTCCGTGGGCGTAAGGGCGAGTTCGAGGATCTGCTTGAACTCTTGCGGGGCGACGGCTACGCACGAGCGCTGATTGACGGCGAAATGAAGCAGCTGTCCGACGACATCAAACTCACCAAGCAGAAAAAGCACACCATCGAAGTGGTGGTGGATCGACTGGTGGTCAAGGACGGCATCCGTCAGCGTCTGACCGATTCCATTGAAACCGCATTGAAGCTCGCCAAGGGTATCGTGGTGGCCGATTTTGTGGATTTGGATGAGAAGGATCCTGACCGCCGTAAGCCTTTTTCCGAAAAACGCGCATGCCCGAACGGGCATCAGCTTGAACTTGATGAGATTGAGCCGCGCACGTTCTCGTTCAACGCCCCGTACGGTGCCTGCCCGGTATGCACGGGCATCGGATACAAGCTGGAGATTGATCCGGAACTGGTGATTCCCGATCCCAGCAAGACACTGAATGAGAACGCCATCGAACCGTGGGGCATGACCAAAGGCACCGGCGAATATTATCGCCATGTGCTTGAGGGGCTCGGCGATGAGATGGGTTTCGATCTCGACACCCCTTGGAAGGATCTTCCGGAAGAGGCCCGTCAAGCCATTATGTATGGGCGTGATTTCAAGGTGCAGGTCTCGTATCGTAACCGTTGGGGTCGTATGCGCGAATATTCCACCGGTTTCGAAGGCGTGGTGCGTACGCTGATGCGTAGGCATGACGAGACCGACTCCGATCAGATGAAGCAGTATTACGAATCGTATATGCGTGAAGTACCTTGTCAGGCATGCCAAGGCCGTAGGCTTCGTCCGGAAGTGCTGGCGGTGACCGTTGGCGGGGAATCCATTGCCGATGTGTGCGACATGTCCGCTGAGACAAGCCTCGCATGGATGGACGGCTTGCAGCTTGAAGGGTCGGCCGCGCAGATCGCCGGCGAGGTGTTGAAGGAGATTCGTGCCCGTCTTGGATTCCTCAACGACGTCGGACTGAACTATCTGACACTGTCTCGTGCCGCCAAAACCTTGTCTGGCGGCGAGGCGCAACGTATTCGTTTGGCGACCCAGATCGGTTCCGGTTTGGTGGGCGTGATGTATGTGCTCGACGAACCATCCATCGGCTTGCACCAGCGTGACAATGAGCGGCTGATCACCACTCTGCATCATCTGCGCGATCTTGGCAACACGCTGATCGTTGTGGAGCATGACGAAGACACTATCAAAAACGCTGATTGGGTTATTGACATCGGACCTGGAGCTGGCGAGCATGGCGGCGAAGTGATCTATTCCGGTCCCGCGAAAAAGCTCGTTGACGCTCCGCGTTCGGTTACGGGCGACTACATTGCCGGCCGCCGAAAGATCGAGGTCCCGCAGTCCCGTCGCAAAGTACGTAAGACCAAGCAGTTGCGCGTGGTTGGAGCCCGCGAAAACAATCTGAAGGATTTGACGGTCAACTTCCCACTGGGAGTATTCACTTGCGTGACGGGTGTTTCGGGTTCCGGTAAATCCACTTTGGTCAATCAGATTCTGTACCCGGTGCTTGCCGACAAACTCAACGGTGCGCGCATCGTGCCCGGCAAGCATACCCGTGTGGAAGGTGTGGGCCAGTGCGACAAAGTGATCCACGTTGACCAGAATCCGATCGGACGCACTCCGCGTTCCAATCCGGCCACCTATACCGGAGTATGGGATAAGATCCGCACGCTGTTCGCCAAAACCCCTGAAGCGCAAGTCCGTGGATACGGTCCGGGGCGGTTCTCGTTCAATGTCAAGGGTGGCCGGTGCGAAGCATGCCATGGCGACGGCACTTTGAAGATCGAAATGAACTTCCTGCCGGACGTGTATGTGGACTGTGAGGAATGCCATGGCAAACGCTACAACCGCGAAACGTTGGAGGTGAAATACAATGGCAAATCCGTTGCCGACGTGCTTGGCATGCCGATCGAAGAGGCTGCCCAGTTCTTCAAAGCGTATCCCTCCATCTCCCGCTATCTCGACACGCTTGTGCAGGTCGGACTTGGGTATATCCGACTCGGACAGCCTGCTCCAACGCTTTCCGGCGGCGAATCGCAGCGTGTGAAGCTTGCGACCGAGTTGCAGCGAAGGTCTACGGGCAAAACCGTGTATATTCTTGACGAACCTACCACGGGTTTGCATTTTGAAGATGTGCGCAAACTGCTGCTTGTCTTGCAGGGATTGGTGGATAAGGGCAATACCGTTATTGTCATTGAACACAATCTCGATGTGGTCAAGTCGGCCGATTGGATCATCGACCTTGGGCCGGAAGGCGGTGACGGAGGCGGCACCATCGTTACCGAAGGTACGCCGGAACAGGTGGCTCAATGCGAACAGTCTTGGACCGGCAAGTTCCTTAAGGGCATGCTGTGAGCGCACCCATCGAGCGGCACAGCCAGGAGGTTTGGCGCAAAACCGCCGAACAGTTGAACGGCGACGGTTTCAGTGTCGGTGGTGATGATTCTCCCGGCAAAGACGTAAACAAGAACGGCGCGCCTCTGCTGGGGGATTCACGTGACCTGTTCGTCCGAAACATCCGACATTCCGGCGCAGCCGGGCGTATACAAGTGGCGAGATGGTGAAGGCAGGGTCATTTACGTAGGCAAGGCGAAAACCTGCGCAACCGTTTGACCAATTATTTCCAACCGTTGTATCAGCTGCATCCCCGCACTCAAACCATGGTATTGACGGCCCGCAACCTGGAATGGACGGTCGTTGGTACCGAACTTGAGTCATTGACGTTGGAATACACGTGGATCAAAGAGTTTGACCCACGATTCAACGTTGTGTTCCGCGACGACAAAACCTATCCGTATCTGGCGATCTCATCCGGTGAACGCGTGCCGCGGGTGTGGGTGACCAGAAGCCGCAAACGCCGCGATACAAGATATTTCGGCCCGTACGCCAAAGTATGGGATCTGCGTCACAGTCTCGACCGTCTCCTCAAGACTTTTCCTGTGCGCACCTGTTCGCAGAACGTTTATCATAAGGCGGAAATCACTCATCGTCCATGTTTGCTTGCGTCCATCGGCAAATGTTCGGCCCCTTGCATTGGACGTATCAGCGTCGAGGAACACCGGAAGATGTGCGAACAGCTTATTGGCGTATTAACCGGTCGCATCGGCAAATCGTATATCGCACAGCTCACGCGTGAAATGAAGGAGGCCAGCGACGAGTTGGAGTTCGAGAAAGCGGCTCGGTTGCGCGATCAGATCCAGATGCTATCCACAGTGGTTGAGCAGAATGCCGTGGTGTTCGATTCCGATGTCGATGCGGATTTCTTCGGCGTCGATTCGGACGAGCTGGAAGCTTCCGTGCACGCGTTTTACGTGCGTGCCGGTTCCATCCGAGGTGAACGCAATTGGAGTGTGGAACGGGTTGAGGATGTGACGGATGAGGAGCTGATTGCCGACCTTATTGTGCAGGTGTATTCGGAAACCGCAGGGGAGACGATTAGGGCTTCGCAGTCGACTGTTGTCACCGAACAACGCAATGCCATCGGATCGACGCAAATCGTGACGGCGACCGATGCGGTGGCACGCGCGCAAGCTACCAGGGAACGTAACGAGCGGCAGGATCAGACCGGTCGTGCGGATTTGTTGGCTCCTATCTCTCCGGTGCCGCGCGAGGTGATTGTTCCCATCGAGCCGGCCCGGCGTGAAGAGCTTGAATCATGGCTTAGCGGATTGCGCGGTGGTGCCGTGAGCATTCGCGTGGCCAGCAGAGGGGATAAGAGACAGCTTCTGGACCGTGCCAACGATAATGCCAAGCAGGCAATGCAGCGCAGCAAGATGAGTCGCATCAGCGATATGGGCGCCCGCAGCACAGCCATGAATGATGTTGCCAAGGCTTTGGGACTTGAACAGGCTCCATTGCGCATCGAATGCTACGACATTTCCAATACCGTCGGCGGAGCGTTCCAGGTCGCTTCCATGGTGGTATTCGAGGACGCGATTGCCAAAAAGTCCGAATATCGTCGTTTCGCCATTCGCGGAGCGGACGGACAGGGTGCACTCGACGATTTGAGCGCATTGTACGAGACGCTGACGCGACGATTCCAACATGGCAATATCGCCGGTGACTCCGGCGAAAGCATGGATAATGAACGTCGGGCATCCGAGCATGGTGACCAGACTCATGAACCGACTGTCCAGCAGAACACCAATCGGCATCATTTCGCATACAAGCCTAATCTGGTGGTGGTCGATGGCGGCAAACCGCAGGTCATGGCGGCCGCGAAGGCGCTTGAGGATTGCGGTGTGGATGACGTGGCCGTGTGCGGATTGGCAAAACGTTTGGAAGAGGTGTGGGTGCCGGATGACGACTATCCGATCATTCTCAAACGTCAATCCGAAGGCATGTATCTACTGCAACGCGTCCGCGACGAATCGCATCGTTTTGCCATCACCTATCATCGTCAGACCAGAAGGAAAGGCGCGTTGCGTTCCGCCTTGGACGATATTCCAGGCGTCGGCGAGGCATACCAGAAGCGCCTACTGAGCCATTTCGGCTCGGTTCGTGCCATGCGTGAGGCGGATGTCGAGGATTTCGAGCAGGTCAAAGGCGTCGGAAAAGCCAAAGCCGCAGCCATTTACCAAGCGTTGCACGCCCACGACGGGCAACCGTCGACGGAAAATGCCATTTCGTCGAATAGTCCGAAAGATGAAATGGAATAAGATTGGGTAGCGAAAAAAGACAATCGGATTGCTAGCATGATGACGGTGAATATATAGGGAGGGAATATGACCGAGGTCAACCACCGGTGCGCGGTTCTGGGCAAGCCCATCGCACATTCATTGTCTCCGGTGCTGCACAATGCCGCTTATCACGCGTTGCATCTTGACGACTGGTCGTACGACAAGCATGAGGTGGGCGAGCCTGATCTTGAGGGCTTTCTTGAATCGCTTGATCCGACCTGGTCGGGACTCAGCCTGACCATGCCATTGAAGAAAACGATCCAGCCATACGGAACACCGTGCAATACATGGGCCAAAGAGCTTATGGTTGCCAATACCGCGGTGTTTGATTGGACCAAAACCTGCGTCAATGGCAATTCGAACATCCCCTTCATCAGGCTATATAACACGGACGTACGCGGCATCGAACTCGCTTTCGAACACTCGTATCAGACACGTGCGATAACGCCGAAGACGGACCGTTCGGGAACGGCCGTGATCATCGGCAACGGCAACACCGCAACGTCGGCGTTAGCGGCATGCGTGGAGATGTCTGCGATCGGACATGTCATCGTTGTGGCTCGCCATCCTGAGAAGAACGCCGATCTCAAGCCACTTGCCGAACGGTATATGCCATCGGAACAGCCGATCAGCATTGTCGGCATGGACCACGCCATCGAAGCGTTGCGCCAGGCTGATGTGGCGATAAACACCATTCCCGGATTGGCTGCGGACGGTATTGCCGAATCATTGAGAATGCCAGGTGTGCGCATGCATGGAACATTGCTCGACGTCGTATATGACCCACGCCCTACCAAGCTGATGCAGGCATGGCGCCAACAGGGAGGAATCGCCATTGGCGGCGAGCAGATGCTGTTGTATCAGGCCATGGTGCAGGTCTGGTTGATGACGGGAATCTGGGATGACGATCCGCCGAGCGGTATGGTTGATCAGGATTGCACCGCGCGTTTGGAACAAGCCATGCGCATCGCGCTTGAGGAGGCTCTGTGATGGCACAGAAAGACATCGACGTACAGGCGAATGGCACGCATGCCAGCGCCCCTTCGCCGGCTGAAGGTTTTGAAGTATTGCTGATCACCGGCATGAGCGGTGCGGGCCGTTCGCATGCTGCCGACAGCATTGAAGACATGGGTTGGTATGTGGTTGACAACATGCCTCCAAAACTGCTGGTGCCCTTGGTGGACATGATGACCACGGGATCCAATATTCACAAACTCGCCGCTGTTGTCGACGTGCGTTCCCGCGACTATTTCGATGACCTGTCCGCGGTGCTCAGCCATCTGGACGATCTTGGTGTGAAAACGCGTATCCTGTTCCTTGATGCCAGCAACGAGGTGCTGATCAAACGATATGAATCCGTACGCAGGCCTCATCCGTTGCAGCAGGGCAATCGACTGATTGACGGCATTCTCGAGGAACGAGATCTGCTTGAGAATCTCAAAGAACGTGCGGACATCGTTATCGACACGTCATCATTGAGTATCCATCAGCTGTCCACGAAATTATATGAGGCCATGCTCGGATCCGGTCCGACCACGGTTTCCGTGCACATCTTCAGTTTCGGTTTCAAATACGGTATTCCCATCGACGCCGACTTTGTGGCCGACGTGAGATTCCTGCCGAATCCATTTTGGGTTCCCAGGCTTCGCTCGCTGACCGGACGCGACAAAGAGGTGAGTGATTACGTACTTTCCAGCGAAGGGGCCGCGGACTTCCTCGACTCGTATGAAAAGGCGCTTTCGATTGCGATTGAAGGATATGCGCAGGAAGATAAGCATTATGTGACTATTGCGATTGGTTGCACCGGAGGCCAGCATCGTTCTGTCGCGATGAGTGAGGCTTTGGCTAAGCGACTGCGTGCGAGGGGGTTGTCGGTTTCCGTTTCCGCACGCGAGCTTGATAAGCGGTCAGCGGAAAAATGACCGTATTATGAGAAAATAGTGTCCATATGTAAAGAAACCCGGCTGTGATTGTCCAAGATATTCGGTATCACAGTAAGCCGTGGCGGTGCGGAATGATTCCGCGACTCGCCTGAAATTTAGGGAAGAACAGCAAGGTAGGAGGTTGGCTCTTGGCTCTTCTGGATGACGTCAAAAGCGAGCTGGCCGCAATCGATAACGAACTGCCGATCGCCAAAAAGGCGCAGGCGACAGCGATGATTCGATTCGGCAATGGTTTGCACTCGGTGGATCACCACATTCTCGTGCAGGTGCAGCTCGACTCCCAAGATGCGGCTGCTTGGCTGCAGGACACCATCAAGAACCTGTATGGTCATGAAGCCACGCTTACTCCTGTCTCTAGGCAGACGCCAACCGGCACCGTGCAGCGTTATGTGATTCGCGTGCCGAAGGGCAGTACGGCGCTCGTGCTGCAGACCGGCCTGTACAGCCGTTACACCAAGAACATGGTGCTTGGTCTTCCAAGCGATATCATCAACGGCAAAATCGCGCAGATCAAGTCCGCATGGCGCGGCGCGTTCCTCGCCAACGGACGTCTGTCCGATCCAGGCAAGGCCAGCTATCTTGAAATCGTGTGCCCGAACCATGAGGCCGCTCTGGCACTGGTCTCCACCGCACGACGTCTGGGCATCACCGCCAAGCCGCGTAAGCTGCGCAGCTCCGAACGCGTCACCCTGCGCGATCCCGACGCCATCGAACGTATGCTCATTCTTATTGGTGCGCCGCGCTCCGCACGCGAGTGGACCGGAAAGCGTTCCGACGGCGAAGCTCGGGGCAAAGCCAACCGTCTGGCCAACTTCGACGACGCCAACATGCGTCGCAGCGCCAAGGCGGCTGCGGAAGCATGCGACAAGGTTCGTCAGGCGTTTGAGATTCTTGGAGATGACATTCCAGACAACCTCAAATCGGCCGGCCAGCTTCGTCTCGACCATGCTGATGCGTCGCTGGAACAGCTGGGACGTTTGGCCGATCCACCAATCACCAAGGATGCCATCGCGGGCCGTATCCGTCGACTTCTGCAGCTCGCCGAGAAAACCGAAAAAGCGCGCCGCCAGTCGGCTTGATTGAATCTTTTATGCAAAACACCATGCCTGTTTTCGAACAGCATGGTGTTTTTGTTCGTTTGGGCTTGTATTATTCGTAAATGGCAATATGGCCATTCCACGCTTACAAGCGGCTAGGAAAGGATATACATGAAGACACTCAAGGATCTTGGAGATCTCAAGGGCAAGCGCGTTCTCGTTCGCGCCGATTTCAACGTTCCGCTGGACGGCACCACGATCACCGATGACGGTCGTATCAAGGCCGCTCTGCCGACCATTAAGGCCCTGCGCGAAGAAGGCGCGAAGGTCATTCTGATGGCTCACCTCGGCCGTCCGAAGGGCAAGGTCGTTCCGGAACTGTCCCTTGCCCCGGTCGCTGCTCGTCTCGGCGAGCTGCTCGGCATCGAGGTCCCGCTGGCTGAAGACACCTATGGTGAGGATGCCCAGGCCAAGGTCGCCGCAATGGGCGACGGCGATGTCGTTCTGCTGCAGAACGTGCGTTACAACCCGGAAGAAACCAGCAAGGATCCGGAGGAGCGCGCCGCTTATGCCAAGAAGATTGCTGCGCTCGGCGAAGCGTTCGTATCCGATGGCTTCGGCGTCGTGCACCGCGCACAGGGCTCCAATTACGACGTTGCTGCCGATCTTCCGGCTGCTGCCGGCCTGCTGGTCGAGAAGGAAGTCAAGGCTCTGTCCCGCGCCACCGTTGAGCCGGAACGCCCGCTGACCGTCGTGCTCGGCGGTTCCAAGGTCTCCGACAAGCTCGGTGTGATCGAAAACCTGCTCGACAAGGCCAACCGTCTGGTCATCGGCGGCGGCATGGTTTACACCTTCCTCAAGGCCAAGGGCCTCGAGGTCGGCACCTCCCTGCTGGAAGAGGATCAGGTCGAGACCGTCAAGGGCTACATCGAGCGCGCTGAGCAGAACGGCGTCGAACTCGTGTTGCCGACCGATATCGTGGTGAACCCGGTCTTCCCGAAGTCCGATGAGGACATCGCTCCGGAAGTCGTGGCTGCCGACGCCATTCCGGCTGACAAGATGGGTCTGGACATCGGTCCGGATTCCCAGAAGCTCTTCCACGACAAGATCGTGGATTCCAAGACCGTCGTTTGGAACGGCCCGATGGGCGTGTTCGAGGTTCCGGCTTTCGCTGCCGGCACCGAGGCCGTGGCCCAGGGTCTGGTCGACGCTACCGCAGCTGGTGCGTTCACCATCGTCGGCGGCGGTGATTCCGCTTCCGCAGTGCGTAACCTCGGCTTCCCGGAGGATGGCTTCTCGCACATCTCCACCGGTGGCGGTGCCTCCCTCGAGTTCCTCGAGGGTAAGGAACTGCCGGGCCTGAAGGTGCTCGACTGATTGCTTAACGCATAACCGGAGGTGCTCCCTTATCAACAAAAAAGGTGGGGGAGCACCTCTTGTTTTCACTAACCCGAAACCACGGCGTACGAACACTGAATGAAATAAGAACGGAGGCAGGCAAACACATGGCATCGCAACGAATTCCACTGGTCGCCGGCAATTGGAAGATGAACTTCGACCATCTTGAAGCCACCTATTTCGTTCAGCAGCTCGCATGGAAACTTCGTGACATTCATTTCGACTACCGCCATTGTGAAATCGCATTGATGCCGTCCTTCACATCGTTACGCAGCGTGCAGGTGTTGGTCGAATCCGACAATTTGAAGATTCACTACGGCGCACAGGCTGTTTCCGTAACATCGCAGGGCGCGTTCACTGGAGATGTGTCTGCCGATATGATCGCCCACCTCGGCTGTTTGTATGTGATTGTCGGACATTCCGAACGACGAAAGTACCATCCGGAAGATGATGCGAACATCGTGGATCAGGTACGCGCTGTTTTGGCGGCCGGAATGCAGCCGATTCTTTGCGTCGGCGAAAGCTACGAGGAACGTCGCAAAGGCATTGAGCTTGATTTCGCCGTGGGGCAGGTGCATGACGTCACACGCGATCTTTCCGACGAGGAAGCGTCGCGTCTGATTGTGGCGTATGAGCCGATATGGGCCATCGGCTCCGGAATGGTGGCCACTCCACAATCCGCTCAGGACGCGGCCAAGGCGATTCGGGATGATTTGGCTGAAACTTTCGGCACGCATGTAGGAGAGTCCGTGCGCATTCTGTATGGTGGCTCCGTCTCCTCAAAGAACGCCGAAGAATTGATTGGCGAGCCCGATGTGGATGGATTCCTTATCGGCGGTGCCGCGCTGAACGTGGATGAGCTCACCAGAATCTGCCAGCTCACCATGAATGCGACAGTATGATGCTCGCGGAGTAATGTTTTTATCGAGTTGGCCTTTCAAGGTGTGGTCATTATTCGATTTTCTCAATACCTTGCGCTATTGTTAACAGCAGTGTTTACGAACTGGAGGTTCACTCGTGTCCGCTATGGCCATCGTCAAGCTTGTGCTGCAGATTATTCTTGTTATTTTCAGCCTCTTGCTCACCCTGTTGATTCTGATGCACAAGGGTAAGGGCGGCGGTCTGTCCGATATGTTCGGCGGCGGTCTCACCCAGAATGCGGGTTCTTCCGGTGTCGCGGAAAAGAACCTGAATCGTTGGACCGTCATCATCGCGGTGCTGTGGGTTGCCATCATCATTGCCCTCGGTCTGATGACGAAGTTCGATCTCATCTGATTGGCTTTTTGCTTCGGCCCATGACTGGATTACAGTCATGGCCGAAGTGTTTTTATCGTAGTATTGTCTACAACATACGAGCTAAGGATTGATTTGACGTCTTTGAAAATCGAGAAAACCCAAGAAACCACGATGGTCGTCGCGGATTTGGACGGTACTTTGCTGCATGATGGCGAAACGTTCGAGGAACGTTTTCTTACACAACGTTCCATCGATGTGATTAACCGCATGCACGATAATGGCGTGACCTTCGTTGTGGAAACGGCACGTCCGGTCAGCACAGGCTTTTCGTTCGTGGAAAAACTGCCGGTTGATGCCGTTGCCTATCTCAATGGAGCATTGATCGATTTCAATCCAGCCTCATCAAATTATGAAATGCTCACTTCGCCGATGCTGCCGGAAGACGGCCATCTCAAGAAAATCGGATTCTCCTCACAGCGAGCATGCGAAGTCTGCAAGAATCTGTTGAATGAACTGCCCGGTATGGAAGTCGGCATTGTCATGGATGATGTGAGATACACCAATTTCGATGTTACGAAATATTGGAAAACACAGACCTGGCGATACACTGACTTCGACGATGTTCCTGAAGGCATCGCCGATAAGCTCATTATCTTCCCTAACGATGAGCAGCGGAATCAGGTCGGTTCTCTTGTGCCCAACGATTTTGACGTACATATCTCTGAGGGATCGCTCTGGATGTTGATGAATCCTCAAGCCAACAAGGAGCATGCGTTGGATTTGCTGGCAGAACATTTTGAGACGCCGATGAGCAATACCGTCTCATTCGGTGACGATTTGGTCGACATTGCCATGCTACGTAAATCCGGCAGGGGAGTGGCGGTGGCGAACGCCAATCCGGATGTGTTGAACATCGCAGATGAAATCTGTCCATCTAATAATGATGACGGTGTGGCGCAGTGGATTGAAGATAATCTGCTGTGATGTCTCGTGATATTCAAGAGTTATATGAGTTGAACTTCGTGAATTGAACTTTTGTCGCAAAAGGATGCGAAATAGTTACATTTGATATTGAACTTCCGCAATTTCGTTAGTTGGTTTGTGTTAGGATTTGAACTAGCGCTTGATGAAAATTGAACCGAAAGGACTAGTATGGCGGAATCGTTCTCCAACCGGTTGAACGTCGCTATGGCGTTCCGCAATGTCAAACAAATTGACTTTGTGCATGCTGCTGAGAAGTTCAATATCAAACTTGGCAAAAGTCATATGAGTCAGTACGTGAGCGGCAAAACCGTGCCGCGTGCCGATATCGCCCATTTTCTTGCGGCTTTTCTGCAGGTCAATGAGGACTGGCTGATGGGAAAGGACGTTCCCATGGAGCAGAACGTCGCCACCTTGCCCGCAATCAAGTCTGATGAAGCCCAACATGATAGCAATCCTGCATCAGCGCAATCAACAGAAGGAAAGACTATGCGCACCTTTACGAAATCTCATAAGCTCGACAATGTGCTCTACGACGTTCGTGGTCCGGTGGCGGACGAGGCAGCACGCATGGAAGCCGCGGGAACGCATATTCTGAAACTCAATATCGGCAATCCTGCGCCATTCGGATTCCGGACTCCGGATGAAGTCGTGTATGATATGGCGCAACAGCTCCCTGAAACCGAAGGATATTCACCGTCCAAGGGTCTGTTCTCGGCACGCAAAGCCATCATGCAGTATGCACAGCTCAAGAATATTCCGAACGTCTCCATCGATGATATCTTCACCGGCAATGGCGTCAGCGAGCTCATCAACCTGTCGCTGTCCGCGTTGCTGGATGATGGCGACGAGGTGCTGGTGCCTTCGCCGGACTATCCTCTGTGGACCGCCTGCGTGAATTTGGCTGGCGGTACCGCCGTGCATTACATCTGTGATGAGGGATCCGAATGGTATCCCGATATCGACGATATCCGCTCTAAAATCACGGATAAGACCAAGGCAATTGTCATCATCAATCCAAATAATCCGACCGGAGCGCTTTATCCAAAAGAACTGCTGCAACAAATCGTCGACATTGCCCGAGAACATCAGCTCATTATTTTCTCCGATGAGATTTACGATCGTTTGGTCATGGATGGACTGGAGCATATTTCTATCGCATCGCTGGCTCCGGACCTGTTCTGTGTAACGTTCTCCGGTCTGTCGAAGTCGCATATGATTGCCGGATATCGCATTGGATGGATGATACTTTCCGGCAACAAGCGTATTGCGAAGGATTACATCGAGGGCTTGAACATGCTGGCGAACATGCGTATGTGCTCGAATGTCCCAGCTCAGTCGGTGGTACAGACCGCTTTGGGCGGGCATCAGAGCGTCAAGGATTACATCAAGCCAGGTGGCCGTGTGTACGAGCAGCGCGAACTGGTCTATCAGATGCTCAATGAAATTCCCGGCGTTACCGCAGTTAAGCCGAAAGCGGCGTTCTATATCTTCCCGAAGCTGAACGTCAAGAAGTTCAATATTCACTCCGACGAGCAGTTTGCGTTGGATCTGCTGCATGACAAGCATATTCTGATCAGTCATGGCGGTGCATTCAACTGGCAGAATCCGGATCATTTCAGGGTGGTATATCTGCCACGTATCACGATGTTAAAGGAAACCGTAAGTGAGATCGGTGATTTCTTGAGCACATATCATCAGGCATGATGACCTTGATTGCTTGAAGGGCTTTCATGGTGTGAAGTACGCGCAGCATCGCGACACTCCGTCCCCAAATACTTATAGTTATACTGACCATAAGTAGGGTTACGATGGCTCCGGCCTTAGGGCCGAGCCATCGTTTCATTGTGAAAGGGGATATTGTGAACGATTTGCTCAAAGGAATCGGCAACGTCGTCAATCCGAAGCGTGTGTTCCGCGAGCTGACTGACTTCAAGCCGGGGGAGTTTGTCCTGATCGCGGTCATGCTGTTGGCGCAGTTGGTGTCATTCTTCGTGTCCAAAGATTTTCCGCGGCAGGTTGAATTGGTCTGATTTCCGGCCTATGCATCGTGTTCAATCTCATTCTCGTCGACCGTGGGCGACTGACCAACTATCTGTGGGGCTTCATCGGTTGTGCCACTTGGCTGATCGTTGCCATCATGAACCATCTCGTCGGAGACATCTTCGCTCAGATCTTCTACGTCACCATGCAGTTCGTCGGCGTATGGGTGTGGCAGCGCCAGCTTGATCGTCAGGAAAAAACGAGTATGAGGAAGTCAATGCCCGCATGTTCACATGGTGGCAAGGCATTCTCGCCGTCATCGCAACCATCGTGATCTATCTGATTGTGGTATTCGTGTCGAGCCATACTGGCGGTGTACAGGTTCGGCTTGACGGCACGCTGCTGCCGCTTGGTATCGTCGGACAGATTCTCATGACATACGGCTACCGCAGCCAGTGGGTCGCATGGATTATTCTTGACGTGATCAAGGTGGTTATCTGGTTCAACCAGCTTTCCGCCGGAGGTCCTGGCGCCATGTCGATGTTCGTTCTTCAGGTGGTCATGTTGGCCAACGGTTTTTACGGCGCATGGGTCTGGTTCCACAAGAGCAGCACTATGGCCGTATCGGATGATCTGCAATCAAGTATTTGCACGGAAAGCATAATCGCAAATGGTGGCCGCTGATCAATCAATCGTTCCGTCGCGAGTTCACAACGATCATATTGGTTGTTGGGCCGGCTTCCGTCGGCAAAACCACATTGGTGACACGCTTGTCGAAATTGTATGACGCTCCGATCGCGGTCGAGTATGCCCGTGAATTTGAGGAAGCCTGCAATGTTGACGATGATGAACTTACCGCTTTCGATTACGAGCGGCTGATTCTTTCCAAGTTCTCTCAGAACGAGCATGCAATAGCATCGCACGCCAATCATGGCATCGTTTTTTCTTGATACTGATGCCATGGTTACGCGTGTCTATGCGGAACGCTATCTGCCGGCCGATGAGAACGCCAAGCTGCAAGCCGACATTCGATATGGTGATTGAACAGGAGAAGCCTGATCTGGTGTTGCTGATTCCTCCGATCACCGAATATGTGGATGGTGGGTTCCGTGCAATGCGGTGGGCTTCGGATCGGTATCGGTTCCATGAGACTTTGGTACGCGTCATTCAGGAGTCACCGTATGCCGACCGTGTGGTGACGCTTGACAATCCAACTTTTGAAGGGCGCAAAACGCAGGCGATTCAAGCGATCCGCCAGGCCACTGGTTTTACGCCTCGTACCGGAATAAGCTGAAAACATGTAGAGCAATAGCAGAAACCCCCTGCCAGAATTCTGGCAGGGGGGATCCTTAGCTTAGATCGCTAACATTTAAGCAAGAAGCTCAGCCGTTGACGCGGTCGATGCCAGCCTGGACGTCAGTAAGGACGGAATCCCAGGACTTGATGAAGGAAGCGACGCCGTCGGCTTCCAGCTTGTCGGTGACAGCCTTGAAGTCGATGCCCAGCTCAGCGAGCTTGGCCATGATGGCGTGGGACTCTTCGTAGGTACCCTTGATGGTCGGAGCGCCGTTGCCGTGATCGGCGAGAGCGTTCAGGGTCTTCTCCGGCATGGTGTTCACGATGAGCGGGGCAACGAGCTCGTCAACGTAGACGCAATCGGAATAGGCCGGGTTCTTAGTGCCGGTGGAGGCCCACAGCGGACGCTGCTTCTTGGCGCCCTTGGCTTCGAGAGCAGCCCAACGCGGATCGTTGGCGAACTTGTTCTCGAACAGCTCGTAAGCGAGGCGAGCGTTGGCGATAGCGGCCTTGCCCTCGAGAGCCTTGGCCTCATCGGAGCCGATCTCCTCAAGCTTGTTGTCGACGGCGGTGTCCACGCGGGACACGAAGAAGGAAGCGACGGAACCGATGTGCTTCAGGTCATGGCCGTTGGCGTCAGCCTGAGCGATGCCTTCGATGAAGGCATCGATGACCTGCTCGTACGCTCGAGCGAGAAGATCAGGGTGACGTTGACGGAGATGCCCTTGGCCAGGGTTGCAGTGATTGCCGGCAGGCCTTCGAGGGTTGCCGGGATCTTGATCATGGCGTTCGGACGGTTGACCTTCTCCCAGAGCTCGACAGCCTGCTGCTCGGTGGCTTCGGTCTCGTGGGCCAGACGCGGATCAACTTCGATGGAGACGCGGCCATCGACGAAATCGGTGGCTTCGGCGATCTCACGGAAGATGTCGGTGGCGTTGCGCACGTCGGTGGTGGTGAGCTCGCGGATAGCGGTCTCAACGTCAACCTTGCCGAGCTCCTTGAGCTGTGCATCGTACGGGCCGACCTGGCTCAGAGCCTTCTGGAAGATGGACGGGTTGGTGGTGACGCCAACGACGTTCTTGTCCTTGATGAGCTCCTGCAGGTTGCCGGATTCGATACGGGTGCGGGACAGATCGTCCAGCCAGATCGAGACACCGGAGTCAGAGGTGCGCTGAGTTGCTTCAGTCATTGTTTTTCTCCTTGATACCTTTTTGGATCAAATCTTTATTTATTGTGCGGTAAAAGGGGAGAGGCACATGCATCATGCCCCTCCCCGTCGAATCACTTGGCGGCTTCGACTTCCGCAATGGAGGCCTTGGCGGCTTCGACAACATGCTCGGCGGTGATGCCCAGGTCGATCATGTTCTGAGCACCGTCGCCCTGCAGGCCGAACTGCTCGATGGAAACCGGCTTGCCGTAGGAGCCGAGGTACTTGTACCACGGCATGGCAACGCCAGCCTCGACGGAGACACGAGCCTTGACGGAGGCCGGAAGCACAGCTTCCTTGTACTCGGCGTCCTGCTCCTCGAACCATTCGAGGGACGGAGCGGACACAACGCGAGCCTTAATGCCTTCACCAGCCAGGGTCTTGGCTGCGGAGACGGCCCACTGCACTTCGGAACCGGTGGCCATGATAATGACGTCAGGGGTGCCCTCGGTGTCGACAAGCACGTAAGCGCCCTTCTTGACGCCGTCCTTGGCCTTCTCAGCGGTTTCGGCAAGAACCGGAACGCCCTGGCGGGTCAGCACCATAGCTGCAGGCAGAGTGTTCTTCTTCTCGAAGAAGTAACGGTAGGCTTCGGCGGTCTCGTAAGCGTCGGCCGGGCGGACGACCTCAAGCTGCGGGATGGCGCGGAAGGAAGCCAGGTGCTCCACCGGCTGGTGGGTCGGACCATCTTCGCCGACGGCGACGGAGTCGTGGGACCACACATACAGGTTCGGAATCTGCATGAGGGCGGCCAGACGCACAGCGGAACGCTCGTAGTCGGAGAACATGAAGAAGGTGCCACCGAACGGACGGGTATGGGAGCCCAGCAGGATGCCGTTGGTGATGGTACCCATGGTGAACTCGCGCACGCCGAAGTGCAGCTGACGGCCGTACGGGCTGCAGACCGGCCACTGCTTGGTGGCGCACTCGGCAGGAGCGAAGGTGGCAGCGCCCTTAAGATCGGTCTTGTTGGAGCCACCGAGGTCGGCGGAGCCGCCCCAGAGTTCCGGCATGACAGCGGCGATGGCGTTCAGCACGGAACCGGAAGCGCCACGGGTTGCAACGCCCTTGCCGACTTCGAAGGTAGCCTCGAGGTCATCGATGGCCTTGTCGAAGCCCTCCGGCAGTTCGCCGGCCTTGAGGCGGTCATACAGGGCAGCGTTGTCCGGGTTGGCCTTGCGCCATGCGTTGTACTTCTCGTCCCATTCCTTGTGGGCTTCGAGGCCGCGCTCGGCAACCTTGCGTGCGTGAGCCAGAGCCTCTTCGTCGACATGGAAGGACTCTTCCGGATCGTAGCCAAGCAGTTCCTTGAGGCCTGCGACGGCTTCGGCGCCCAGCTTGGAGCCGTGAGAGGACGGATCATTGGTCTTGCCCGGGGTCGGCCATGCGATCAGGGTATCGACCTTGATGAGCTTCGGCTGGTTCGGAGCGGCCTCGCGAGCCTTGGCGATGGTGTCGGCCAGACCCTCGACGTCCTCCTTGTAGGAGCCGTCAGGCTGGATGAAGCTGAACTCGTCGGTGTACCAGCCGTAGGCTGGAAGCGCTTGAGCACGTCCTCAGCCAGAACCAGATTGGTGTCGCCTTCGATCTGGATGCGGTTGGCATCGAAGATGACGGTCAGGTTGCCCAGCTGCTGGTTGGCAGCGAGGGAGGCAGCTTCGCCAGAGATACCTTCTTCGATATCGCCTTCGCCGCAGATGACCCAGATGTTGTGGTCGAACGGGGATTCGCCTGCCGGAGCTTCCGGATCAAGCAGACCACGCTGGAAACGCTGGCCATAGGCGAAACCAATGGCGGAAGCGAAGCCCTGGCCCAGCGGACCAGTGGTCATTTCGATGCCCGGGGTCAGACCATATTCCGGGTGGCCCGGGGTACGGGTGTCAGCACCGCCGCGGAAGTTCTTCAGGTCATCCAGAGTCAGGCCGTAGCCGGAGAAGTACAGCTGGACGTACTGGGTGAGGGAAGCATGACCGCCAGAAAGGATGAAGCGGTCGCGACCTTCCCAATTGGGATCGTTCGGATCATGCTTGATGAAATGCTGGTACAGAGTGTAGGCGATAGGCGCCAGGGAGACGGGGGAACCCGGGTGGCCGTGTCCCGCACGCTCAACCGCGTCGGCCGACAGGACCTTGGCCATCTTGATGGCGCGCTCGTCCAGCTCGGTCTCCTTGAATTCGGTCATGGATTACTTTCCTTCCAATTGGTCGGGCCGCGTATCCGGCTTGTGCCGAGCGCTCGACGCCCTCACATTGCGTTTTCCATAGTAGCGATGTGAGGTGACGTTGTGGTGGATTTTTGGCGTGTTTTGGTAGTTTGTGTTCTGTTAACGCTCACAGTTAACATTCTCGTGCGATTGCTCTGTTCGATTGGTGGTATGACGAGCATTTCGGGAGATTGCTATCGGGAAAAACGAGAAACGAGTACTCTGGAAGCGAACGTATTAGCACTCGCGCCTCGCGAGTGCTAATACAATGGGAGAAGTATTTACGGAAGACGGTTTCTCCTAATATCGCAGATATTCCGAAAACCGGCTCCCGCTGAATCGTATCGTGTATACATAAAGAGGAGGCACGCATGACGCAGTCAAGACGTATGTTGGTGCTGCGTGCCGTCGTCGAGGACTATATTCGCTCGCAGGAGCCAGTCGGTTCGACCACCTTGACCAAAGATCATGATCTGGGCGTCAGCTCGGCCACCGTCCGTAATGATATGGCCGCCTTGGAAGATGAGGGATACCTTATTCAACCCCATACGTCGGCAGGGCGCATACCAACGGAAAAAGGGTACCGATACTTCGTGGACCGCTTGGCCACAGTGGTGCCGATGTCTGAAGCGCAACGCCGTGGCATCAACAGTTTTCTGTCGGGATCCGTCAATCTGCAGGACACCTTGCAGCGCGCAGCCCGCCTTCTGGCACAGATCACCGGTCAGGTCGCGGTTGTGGCGGCCCCGTCGTTGGCGAAATCGACATTACGGCATATCGAAATCGTTCCCGTATCAATCAACACCCTGTTGGCCGTCGTCATCACTGACACCGGCCGAGTGGCGCAACATATACTCAACGTTTCCGAGTTGCCGGACCCCACAGTGCTGTCGCATCTGGTCAACGAAATCAACGCGCAGTGTGCCAGCGTTTCTTTGACACGAACCGCGGACTATGTCAGGCAGATGTCATCCCGCAAGGAATACCGCCCCATCAGCAAACTGGCGGAAACGCTTGCTCAAGCTTTCGATGGCATGGCCGACGACGAGCGCGCGAGCGAACTCTATATGGCAGGAACCTCACGACTCGCGCACCAGCGTGCCGTGGCCGATCTTGCACCATTGTTCGATGCGCTGGAAGAGCAAGTCGTGCTCATGAAACTCATGAGCTCGTTGAGCGAAACCACGCAATCCGATGGAGTCGGAGTGGCCATCGGCTCCGAAACGCACACGCCCGGTCTGCTGCATGCATCCGTGGTGACCAGCGGGTACGGTCGAACCTCGGCAACCGCTGACGACGTAACAAAAGGCGAGACTGCGGAGGAGCAGGGGAGAGAGACAAGCAATCACAACACTGCAGCGCAGGATTCCACCGAGCCCATCGCCTTCGTCGGATCCATTGGACCGACGCATATGGACTATGCGGCGACCATGGCAGCAGTGCGTGCCGTTGCCAGATATCTGACCGCATTCGTGGCTCACGACGAAACCAAAACAACAGCTGACCCCGCCTTATGGCACAATGACACGCGAAAAGCAATAGGGAGAAAGAACAACCGTGACGGACTATTACGAAGTGCTGGGCGTAGACCGCTCCGCAAGCGACGACGAGATCAAAAAAGCTTATCGGAAGATGAGCCGCAAATATCATCCCGATATCGCAGGTCCGGAATTCGAAGACAAATTCAAGGAAGTCAATAACGCCTACGAAGTGTTGTCCGATCCACAGAAGCGTCAGATGTTCGACGCCGGCGTGGACCCGAACGATCCGAACGCCGGCGGCATGCATGGCGGATTCAGCGGCGGATTCGGCGACATGGGTGACATTTTCAACATGTTCACCGGAGGTGCTTTCGGCGGTGGCAACGGCGGTCCGACCCCTCGTACACAGCCGGGACGCGATGCACTGGCCACAGTGACCATCGACTTGAAGACTGCGGTGTTCGGCGACACCGCACATGTTGAAATCAAAACGTTCGGTCTGTGCCAGGAATGCGCCGGCACCGGCTGCCAGAAAGGTACCCAGCCGGCACAGTGCCCCGACTGCCATGGTCAGGGCTACGCACAGCGCGTGGTGCGCACCATGCTTGGCCAGATGATGACCACCGCTCCATGCGAGCGTTGCGAGGGACATGGTACCGTTATCGAAAATCCGTGTCCGTCCTGCCTTGGTCATGGTCGTGTGCGTATCACCCGTAATGTCGGCGTGTCCGTGCCTGCCGGCGTGACGAACAATACCCGTCTGCGTCTCGCTAATCAGGGCGAGGTGGGTGAAAACGGCGGTGTTGCCGGCGACCTGTATGTCGACATCCGCATCGCTCAGGATGACACCTTCACTCGTGACGGTGATGATTTGCACTGCTGGGTCCAAGTGCCGATGAGCTGGGCCGTACTGGGGCATGATCTGGAAATCGACACGTTCGATGGCAAGCAGTCTGTGAGAGTGCCTGCAGGAAGCCAGCCTGACGACACTGTGACCTTGAAGAATCTGGGCGTCACGCATCTTAACAACAAGAGCGAGCGTGGCGATCTGGTGGCGCATATCGCAGTGAAGATTCCGACAAAGCTCACTGACGACGAGCGTGCCTTGATGGAACGGTTTGCCGAAAAGCATGACACAGATGCCCAACATGTTGCGGTAAGCGCACGCCCGACTTCCGGAACGAAGAAGGGCTTCTTCTCCAAGCTGAAGGATGCACTGCGCTGAATTTCCCTATCCTCATGTCGTACATCCGATGAGAAAACGTTAGATCGCATATCAAATAGCCGGTTGCTTCAAAAAACGAAGCAACCGGCTATTTTGTCAATGTTTCTGCTGTAGCAAGCGGATTGCCTCACGCCTACAACAGCCAATCATTAGGCATATCTACGTGTTTATTTGAGCAATGACCGGCACATAGCGCGATACTGGTTCACATAGCCACCGCCGAAGAACACGCAGTGGCCTGCGATGGGGTAGAGCTGCCACAATGTGGTGCGCTCCTGCCATCCTGCTTTCAGCGGATGTACGGACTGGTATCCGTCGAGAATGTCCCGCAAGTACGACATGCCGAATAGGTCAAGCATGGCGAGATCCTCTTCACGATGCCCGCCGTGCGCGGCTGGGTCGATCAGCACCGCTTCCACGGATCCGGAATCGGCCGACCACATGACATTGCCGCTCCACAGATCGCCGTGCACTCGTGCTGGCTTGTCATTGGCCGCCTTGCCCAGTATTTCAGGCAACGCTTCAATGACGGCCTCAGTCAGTTCCATATCGTAATCAGTGAGTTCACGGCGCTTCATACCAAGCTGTACCATCGGGCGGAGCCTGCCTTCGGCCAAATATGTCGCCACATCATCCCATTCGCCTGCGTCCATGGGAACGGGATCCTGCAAGGGGCCGAAATAACAAGTTCCCGTATATCCGGCTGGGGCAGATCCAAAGTAATCGGCTCCGGCATCATGCATACGCGCGAGAGCAGCGCCGAAATCATGCGCGGCCTGCAAAGTCGGACCACAGGCGTTCACTCGTTCAATGTTGAGATAATCCTTGCCCCAGTCATACACGTCTACCACACGTGGCCCGCCTTTGGATTGCGCTTCGCCAAGCCACTGCAGGCCACGGCCCTCGCATTCGAAGAAACCTTCAGGACTGAATGCCCTGCTCTTGCGATATTTGCTCATGCTGCCCGACCTTTCCTTGCATGATCCGCCACATTTGCGAGACCTTATGGAATCGTTAGTGAAGCTCCGATGGGTTTGGCACCATTGTGTGCATGGTTTGAGACAACTCAAGGATCCATAGCGAAAAATTAGACCCCTCTCGCTAGTCTTGGAGGCGGAAAAGCAGACGAAACCATTGATACATATAAAAGAGGGTTCATGAATTTCTTCCAAGCGATTTTCCTTGGTCTGGTGCAGGCATTGACCGAGTACCTGCCAGTTTCTTCCAGCGCGCATATTCGCATTATCGGCGATTTGATGCTGGGATCCGATCCGGGCGCCGCGTTCACCGCAATCATCCAGATCGGCACCGAGCTTGCCGTGATTTTGTATTTCCGACATGACATCATCCGCATTCTTGGAGCATGGTTCGGTTCCCTGTTCGGCAAAGAAGGCAAGGATTTCAAAAGCCGTATGGGAGCGCACAATCCAGACACGCAGATGGGCTGGTTCATCATCCTCGGCACGATGCCGATTCTGATTGCCGGCCTGCTGTTCAAGCATGCGATCGAAGGGTCACTGCGTAATCTGTGGATCACCGTCACCGTACTTGCATTGTTCGGCGTGCTGCTGTGGGTGGTCGACGCCCGTTCCAAGCAGGTCAAGACCATGAAGGAAATGACCTGGAAGGATGCGCTGATCTTCGGCATCGGCCAGATGCTCGCATTGATTCCCGGCGTTTCCCGTTCTGGGGGCACCATCACCTTTGGACGCGCCATGGGATACACCCGTGAGGCAGCCGTTCGAGTGAGCTTCCTCATGGCCATTCCTGCCGTGTTCGGCGCAGGCATTCTGGAAGCCGTATCAGCCGTCAAGGACGTTGCCGCGGGGGATGCCGGTATGTTCCCCGGCTGGGGTCCTACCATCGCCGCAGCCATCGTGGCATTTGTGGTCGGCTACGTGGTGATCATCGGCTTCCTGAAGTTTGTTTCCACCTTCTCGTACAAGGCATTCGCCATCTACCGCATCGGCTTGGCGATCGTCGTGGCATTGCTGCTGATTACCGGCGTGCTTTCGCCGCTGGAAGCCGCAGCTGCAGCGTGAATCTAATTCGATAATCGAATAACAAAAAAGTCGGGCCGATCATCCTGCGATGGTCGGCCCGACTTATATATTCACTGCTTATCGCCAATCACAACTTAATTGCCACGCAAGAACGATTCAGCCTCACGAATCAGCTCTTCGCAAGCGGGCATGCCATTCGACGCGATACGTTGCGCTTGAGCGTTCAAATCGTAGTCGCGTTCCAGACAGGCAAGATAATCGCCGGCATGCGTCTGCTCGACAATCTCGTCGGCAGCCTTGCGCCATTCGGCGGCTTTTCTGTTCAAATCACCTTCAGTCAGCGGATGCTCAAGTAAAAGAGACAATGCGCGAACCAATTCCAGCGTGCCCTGCAAGCACTCGGTATTCGCACAGTAATGGGGTACGGACACCCACATGGATGTGGTATGAAATCCTGCGTCCGCCGCAAATGCGTCAAGAATGTTGGGGATGCCCACAGGGCCGTTATATTCCTTGTCGGGTTCGCTTTCGCAGTCATTTTTGGAAATGTCAAGCGGCAAAGGCCTGGTGTGGGGGCAATCGTCGAACATGGATCCAAGCGTGACGATACCGCTCACATCGTAGTCTTCTGCGATGCGCAACGTCTGCCTGCAGTATTCCTCCCAACGATAATTTGGCTCGGGGGCGATCTGAGCGAGAAAATGCAGCGAGGGGGAGACTGCAATGTCATAGAACGTGGTCTGTGGCCAGATGATTCGTTTACGACCTTGTACCGAGCAAATCATCGGACGGGCTACCTGATAGTCGTAGAAACCCTCATTGTCGATATGATGCACCTCCTGTGAATCATATCGCGACACAAGATGCCGTATGACGTTCGTCGCAGCCTGGCAGGCGTCATTCCATCCCTCAAACGCGGAGATCATTATTGTCTCGCGTTTTTTTCGTCTCCTCACACATGCTTTAAATGTATAACGAAATCATATTTCCGCAAACACGCTTCCGCCATCGGTGAATGTGACGAGCAGGGCATCCCGATCTAGACAACAGCATCTCAAAATACCCGAATGTCAAGAAAGCTCAAAACCTTTTTCGGTAGATAAAAGCCCTTTGAAAACAGCAAAACACGAACACGACACGCGGACTTGCAAATTTTGAGAATGCGGATATAGTAGATACTCGTGCTCAGGCAGTAGTACTGCGGAGAACAGGCGGACATAGCTTAGTTGGTAAAGCGCAACCTTGCCAAGGTTGAGACCGCGGGTTCGAGTCCCGTTGTCCGCTCTAAGGTTCCGATTGATTATCGACCTTTAGGGTGGGTTAGCCAAGCGGTTAGGCAGCGGCCTGCAAAGCCGTATAGACGAGTTCGACTCTCGTACCCACCTCTTGTTGTGCTTGACATGTGCGAGTGCGACGCATGACCTGGGCGGTTGGCGCAGAGGTAGCGCACTTCCCTGACACGGAAGGGGTCACAAGTTCGAATCTTGTATCGCCCACTGGAACGTGAGTTCCTATATAACCCATCATCGGGTGATTGGCGCAGCGGCTAGCGCACTTCCTTCACACGGAAGGGGTCATAGGTTCGATTCCTATATCACCCACCATCGGGCGGCACGTCGTGCCGCCTTTTTGTTGGTTTCGTTGGGTTTCCGCCGTTTCGTGCGGCATGTCGGAAACGGGTGGCGCGTGGTGTTGGGTTTGGGCGCCATATCGATTCATGGCGCCTATACTTCCAGGCAACGCAACATCAATCAAAAAGTCGAGCAGGATCTCAGAGGTAAGCTGGGACTGCCGGCCACAGGCGAAATCTATTACGTGCAGGATCGTCCGTTGTATCAGGAGTACGAGAATCTCGTTCTGACCACCTACGACAAATGGTTCGGATACCATCCATGATGGAACGATTTTCGACAAGGCCAACGTTCCTGCAACAGAGGAGGGCGGTGATTATGTTCACCAGTATATGGTGATTTTGACTGACTACAAAGAATCGGTTGATATTGGATGGTATCAAATGTCTTCCAGCACCGATGAACCTGATGATCTCGTTCAGGCAGGCATCGACGAATTCCAGAATTATGAGAACCAGTTCCTGAAGGATGAGGATCTTGTACGGCCTATTTTGATGCTGTTGTACGGCATGAGTTGTCTCACAGGGAAATCTGGGCGCGCTGCGGAACCGCGGGTCCGCCTGTCGCGGGCAACTTGATTGGAGCTGCAACCAACTCCTATGCAGTGAAATACATGGGTGCGGATAAATCCCAGATCGAGTCCACGCAGGGAGAAGACTATAAGATGACGCAGCAGAGCGACGCGGTGGCCGAGGCCATTCACTCCGGCGATGCTCCTAATTCAAGAAGAGCCGTCTGCAACAAGGCATTGCGGGAAATGATCGACGAGCAGCGCTGAAATCAATCCCCGCGAATATAACTTCGAATACAGTTCTAAGTCCGGAATACACACTATCCGGGCTTTTTCCGTGTTCTTTCAAGGTGTACGGCTACAATGGCAGCTTGTGAGTGACGAAGCATTGAATCTCAATCAGCCGGTCAAAGACATGGGGCCGAACGAGTTGAAGGCTTATGCCAGGCTCGGCAAACAGCAGCATGACGAGGCGAATCGTGAGCTGGAACGCCGTTGGCGCAGCTATGATGACATGTTGCCAAACGACCAGTTCGTGTCAATTATCGACAAGACTGAGGGATAAGACCCACTTTACGGTGTATGATTCGTGACCATGCCGGTCTCAATACCGGCTATTTGCAAGGGTAATGACTAGAATGGCGACTATGACTGATCCGATTCCAAGCGCAGGTGAAACGACCATCATTGGCCTTCCTGCAATAACCGTACCGGTGACTTCCACCGGAGACCGTCCTCTGACGAAAGAGGACCTTGAAACCATCATGCGTCTTGCCGATGGCACGGCATTGCTGATCTCGACTAGGGGAGCGGTGTCGGGGTCGCGGTATCTTCTTGACGAGGATGAGATTACCGTCGGCCGTGATCCAAGAGCGGACATTCTTTTGGATGATTCCACGGTTTCCCGCGCCCATGCGGTGTTCCGCAGGTCTGACGGCAGGTATTCCGTTATTGATGCGGGCAGCTTGAACGGCACCTATGTGAACCGCCAGCGTGTTGATCAGCAGGAGCTCAAGAATGGCGATGAGATTATTCTTGGCAAGTTCCGTCTGGTTTATTTCGACAATAAAGCCGTCATTGCCGGTTGATCCACGTTATGCGGGATAGACTGTGTACAACAGCTTCGCGCCCATGAGCTTCGCACGAATGCTCATGGGCGTTATTGTAGATGTCGTAGGAGAGCGTGATGAACGAAGCAGAGCCAACAACGCGGTTGCGTCTGCATGTGTCGACTGCGGTGCAGGGGGAGTTATTCCCCGCGACCGGCACTCAGCCGGTGACGCGCGGCTACAAGGGTACGGTGGCTTCAAAAGTAGCAGGCATCACTTATCGTCAACTTGACTATTGGGCTCGCAGACAAATCGTGGAACCTTCCATCACGCCGTCGCATGGATCCGGTTCGCGCAGGCTGTACTCGTTCAAGGACGTGGTGATCCTTGCTGTGTCGAAAAGACTGCTTGACACGGGCATCAATCTGCAAAATGTGACGACTGCCATCAGTTTTCTGACGCAGCGTACCGCGGAACAACTTGAGAATATCACGATTATGTGCGACGGTCAGCAAGTGCACGAATGTACGGATAGTGAGCAAATGGTGGCGTTGTTGCAAAGCGGTCGGGCGGTATTCGGCGTATCGGTGGGATCTTTATGGAAGCAGATCAGAGAGACTCTTGCCCACGAGGAATACGTCGATCTGACCACCATGCCTTCCATGATGGGTGGAAACCGACCTGTTGACGATATCACTGCAATGCGCATGAGAAAGAACTTCGAGGCGCAACATCAGACACGCGCCGCCGCGTCACTGTAACATACCAGAATGCATGCCGTATGGTTGATGCGGACTAAGACGGATGTACGAGTCGTTGATATGAGATAGATATGTACAGACAGACATACAACAGGGGAGCAATACATGTTTGATATTCTGCCGGCATTGCTGTGGATTGTCGCAGCGGTCATATCGTTGAACATTTGTTCGATTACTGCAATTCGAGGAAATATCTTCTCAAAAACCAAGAGTGACGTATATCCGGTACGCTGGTCAATTGTCGGATTGCATTTCACATCGCTGATCATCGGAGCTCTGCCGTATCCGATATATACGATGTTCAAACCCAGCTTTTCCTTGAAATTTCAGCATTTCTACGAACAGGTTGGTTGGCCGTCGGCAGCACTGATGGTTATGCTCATCGCCACGGAACTGGTGTTTATGTATCTGCAGGCCCGAAACGGCATGAAAAGCGAAATGGAAAGAAAACTCAGCCAAGCCATTAAGGACTAGCCAAAAAGACATCCATCGAAGCGAAAACGCAGCCGTGTGGAAAAACGTCCAGCGAAGCGAGGACGCACCATCCATCATGCCGGTGGGTTATGTCGAGCAAAGTCCCGAAAGGGACGTGCTGGCATAACCCACCGATGTTATGTACAGAAAAGAGCGTCAGTCGAAAACTGCTGTAGCTTTTCTGACATAACATACATTATCGGACAAAAGTGGGAGCAGGTGCAGGGGGTATTTGAGATGTGCGCGATCTCTCAAAACCCCAGGTATGCAAATGTCATCGCTGGCATGCATACCCAGGGGTTTCTTTGTCTTTATGCACAAGATGATCCGCTCGTGCATCAGCCGTTATCTATCAGGCGAAATAGTCTTCGATGGTTTGCGCAAGCTCACTAACCGAATCGATCACCTTATACGCGCCATGTTCTTTCAGCTCGCCAGGCTCGGCATAACCCCAGCCGCATCCCAAGCAATCCAGACCGCACGCTTTGGCTCCGTCAGCATCGGTCCAACGGTCACCGACCATGAGCGCCTTATCGCCAGCGGCTTCGTCAAACCCAATGTGGTCGAACGCCCATTGAATAACCTGATCTTTGTCGAGACGCGAATTATCTTCGCTGGCACCGTAAATGCCGTTGACCATGGTGTCCAAATGGAAATGCTCGCAAATCGGAATGCACTGATACTGCGGCTTGCAGCTTGCGATCGCCAAGTAGTATCCGTCAGCACGCAGTTTGGCCAACTGTTCTGGGATACCGTCATAAATGGTATTGTTCAAACGGCCCGGAACCTTTTGACCCGGATTATTCGGATCATCGAACACCGCTTCCTGCGCATAATACCTGCGGTAGATGGCAATGCCTCATCGAGTAAGTCGTCCGGAATATTATTGCGCTGCAACGACTCGACAATTGCAGGACCAATGAATCGCTGCAACTCCTCATCATCAGGCACTGGATACCCCAGTTCCTCAAATACCTTCACCACACAACCAATGATGCCCGGATCAGACTTGGTCAATGTGCCGTCAAGGTCAAGCAGAACGACTTTCTTGGGTTGCTTGGTCTTCTCGGACATGAGATTAATGCACTCCTTGTTAAATGCTCGATGCAATGTGAACTGTTCAGATAACAATTATGCCCGGTCTTACTGACCGGGCATGCAGTTCAAGTGTCGTTCAACTACTGGTTACTCGTAGTCTGGAAACCAGCCGTCGCGATGCATCTGCAGACGCTTTTCAAGCAACGTCTTCAGCTCGTCTTCAGTACGGCGTTCCAATAGCATGTCCCAGTGTGTACGGGTCGGCTTGGAAATCTCGTCGGCCTCACGATCCTCGTCGCCTTCACGATGCGCGGTCATGCCGCACCGGCACTCCCATTCCTCCGGAACCTCCGCGCCTTCAGCGAACGGCAGAATCGTGCGGTGTCCCTTTGGGCACACATATGCGACGTCGTTTCGCGCCGCGAAATCCACATTGTCATCAGATTCCAACGACTTTGCGCCGATGCTCATGCCTCGCAGGCTGCGTTCTGCCATATTGCCTTTGCCTCCTTGGATTGTCTGCTCTGTCTAAGCTACAGAACAGTTCGGACGTGTCTTTTATTCCTTATTCGTCTGCTTGATGTTCGATTTTAGTCGACGCCGGAGTATGCGACGATGCCACGATTGATGCGATCGTACGCCTGCTTTGCGACTGGCGCCAACGTTTCGGCACGATCCGCAAGATACGGTCCAGCCACGGCTATCTGCTGAAGCACGTCGGCAAGCCGTTTGCCGTTACGCACGAAATCGCCGCCCGTCAGATCGGTGCCGTACAGCACCTGCGACAGGCTTTCACCTTGCGCCCAATCGTAGACGATATCGGTGATGCCAAAATCGAGTTGGCGAGGCTCCTCAAGCATGTGATCCTCACATAACATGGCAATCGACGCATGGACGCCCTTAAGCTGCGCTGCGCACACGGCGACGTTCCCTTGAATGCCTCCAGGGTAACGACGCGGCTCTCCCCCGCCTCCCTGCGGGCTTCGAACACCAACGATGCGACGACGCTGGCCAATTCACAGGCGTTCAACCCGTCAAATGCGCCATCGTCAATCGCCTGCGCCAATACTAGATCAAGCTCGCTGTACAAATGCCGCAACAGCTGGCCACGTTCCGTGAGCTGATAATCACCATGGCCCGCGGATTCCCGTACCGGCTGAAGATAGCCGAGATTGGAAAGCACAGCGCAAATATGATCAAACTGACGTGCCACGGAACCGGTTCGCGAATCGTAACGATGCTGTACCCGTTCCAACTCGCGCATCTCACGAGCCCAACGATGTCCCCATTTCAAGTGCTTCTGCACATCAGGGCATTTACGGCATGGATGGTCGCGGTCTTCTTCTCTGAGTTTCTTGATGCGTTTGTCAAGATCCATAAAACGCCTGGCTGCGTTCCTTCTGCGTACGGAACACCTCATGCTTGAGTTTGCGACGTTCGTTCTTCTCCAAATCACTCAAACGCATCCGCAAACGCATGAATTTTTTGAAATCGCCGAATTCACACTGGAAAGCCTGCTCGTATCCTTCCAGAGCCTTGCATAAGGTTTCCATCTGTGCTTCAAGCTGCCATGCCGACTCGTTGGCTTCCCATTGCGCAAAGGAGTGGTCAAGCGTAACGCGAGCTGTTTCATAGTCGCTGGAATTCAATAGATTGACAGCCATATTGAAGGTCGGTCTGAAGCTTGAGTGAAGCGGATACACTCGTTTGCTGGACAAGGCGGCCGCAGTGGCGGGAACAAAACCATGGTGGTCCACCACAACGGCATGTCCGATGGTGTCGATGCCACGTCGTCCCGCACGACCGGTCAACTGGGTAAACTCGCCGGGAGTCAACCCAACATGCCCGGTGCCGTCGAATTTCTCAAGCTTTTCAACCACCACACACCGTGCGGGCATGTTAATGCCCAAAGCCAGCGTTTCCGTGGCGAAGACCATTTTAACCAAGCCTTCTTCAAACAAGCGTTCGACAATCTGGCGGAACAATGCGACCATTCCCGCATGATGCGGAGCGAACCCTTCTTCCAGGGCGAAACGAAATTGCGAGAAATGCAGCGCTTTCAAGTCTTCTTGGCTCAACTGGCCTTCGACCATCTCATCGACGATCCGTCTGATTTGTTGCACTTCGTCGCTGGTGGTGAGTTCCAAGCCTGCGTTGATGCATTGGTCAACCGCTTGATCGCAACCGTTTCTTGAAAAAATGAAGTAGATTCCCGGCAACATGTCAAGAAAATTCAACTCGTCCACAACCGCCCAGCGTCGAGGCGTATGGCGTTCGACCTTATGCGGGCGATCGTCCCATCGTCCACCTTTACCTTTGGCCCTACGCTTATCAGGACGTCGCTCGCCCTTGCGCCGTTCCGCCTGACGATCAAGCTGATCAAGTCTGTTTATCAGCTGCGCATTGAGTTTGACCGTCTGTTCGCCATTGGCGTCACGCCGATATAGGTCGATGAGTTCTGGTTCGGTATGGTCATCTGTCTGTACGAGCACATGCTGCTCCAACGGTACCGGACGCTGTTCCGACATGACCAACGTGGTTTTGCCACGAACAGATTCGATCCATTCGGAAAAATCCTCGACATTGGAAACCGTCGCGGAAAGACCTATGATGTTCACGTTTTTCGGCAAGTGGATAATGACTTCTTCCCAGACCGGCCCTCGGAAACGGTCAGCAAGATAGTGCACTTCGTCAAGGATCACATAACGAAGCGCTTCAAGCGTCACGGAATGCTCATACAGCATATTGCGCAACACTTCCGTGGTCATGACCACAATATCCGCCTCAGAGTTGATGGACGTGTCTCCGGTCAGCAATCCGACCTTATCCATTCCATACTGGTCGACCAGATCATGGTATTTCTGGTTGCTCAGCGCTTTGATCGGCGTGGTATAAAAGGCTTTGACATTCCGCGTCTGCGCCAGATAGATGGCGAAATCGGCTGCGACAGTCTTGCCTGCTCCCGTAGGAGCTGCCACGAGCACATTATCGCCAGCCTCCAACGCATCGTTGGCTTGCATCTGGAATTCGTCAAGCTCGAATGGCATGGATCTTGCGAATTCGGCCGCAACCGTGCGCTGCTTGGCCTGCGTTTGTTTGAATGCGGCATACCGTTGCGCGGGAGACAACTCCACGGTCTCATTGATTTTCGACGGGTCAATACCGTTATTACGGCGACGATGATGGGTCATGATTCCTTAATATGGTTGGGTCAATCGTTACAATGACGCCATTGTGCCCACTGTTGAGCATGACGGCTTCGCTTCGCTTCATGCCTCTCAATGACTCCGGCATGGGCATCCGCATAACGATCTGCAGCATCCTTTAAAGGTCTGGTAAAGAAAGGCGCTTCATTCTCGTTGTTTTGGGGCAATGGTTTGCCCATCGCCTCGATTCGTTTTGCCGTCCGTTCACCCAGCTTCGCCACGTCCTTGAATGCTCGATAGCCGTGTAAACATGCGTAGACGACTCCGGAAACAACCATTGCAAGCATGAACAGAGCGAGCAACAGCCAAATCCACCAAGGCATAGTCTCTCCCCCGTCAGCCTTCATTCTCACGATCGCCAATGCTCAGCTCATGCTGGGCACGGGCGACAATCATGGTACGCAACGTTTCGGGAGCTACGGCAGTGATATGCCGTGCGTGGGAAATACAGAATGCGACATACCAGGAATCGGACGAGACGATCAGATGCACCTTCTCGCCCTCTCCGCACTTTTCGACTGTTGCTCCCGACAGCCCGTCAATAAATGACAGATCATCCTGATTGGTGACGAACACAGCTGGAGTTCCATTATCGAAGCTCCATTTGCGCAATTCGGATGCGGGAACGTCGGGAATGTCGATTTTCGCGGTAGGTTCAACCAGTTCGGCCTTTTCAATGCGGGAAATGCGAAGCACCTGCCAGATGCGAGGCTTTCCTGTGGCCTTGTTGATCGTGGTGTCTTTCTTCACGTACTTAGCTTTGTCAGCCGGTGCAGCGGCAGCGACGTCAGTCCATACGGCAACGTAGAAGACTCCCTCATCGACGAAGATCTTATCTGGCGCGACAAGCTTACGCTGGGTCCTTCCGGCGCCATCCGTATATTCCATGTCAAGCAGCAAGCTCTTGGAGATCGCGCTCTTCACAATGGAGAAATTACGCGGTTCCATCTCATAACCGGTCAGACTCAGCCAAGGCATGTCCCCCGGCTCAACATGTTGACGAAGACGGCTGTACAACGATTCAGCCTGTTCACGCAACTTGTCCGGCAGCAACGACGAATGCGCAAGATAGCTCACCGATGCGGTAAGCATGCTCAAATACTGCTGGGAGATACCTGCCAAGCGTTCCAGCCCAAGCGAATTCGTGGCGGAAACAATGCCTTCAGCGTCAAGCAACGACCAGTCGATGTCAAAGAACTGGCTTCCTGCCATCTCACCATCGTCGGAAACCGTAGTCAGCGTGTTGATGTCTTTATGAATGACATTGACGAACTTCTTCAGCTCGTCATCGGACTTCGGTTTGCCAATGAAACGTTCCGCAAGTTCCTCAAGCGAATATTCTTCGCCGAGGTGCGCCGAAAGGAACAGCATCAGACGCAGACGACGGTCGACTTCACTACCCGTCTGGAATGCGGAATTCTTCTTCGGACGCCCCTTGCACTCCTCTGCATCGTCGTCAGCGCTGTTGCGGTTGATTTCCATGGCTGTGACAGTGGAGCTATCGCCTCCTGTGGATTCGTCGGCAGGCACGAACTGCGTGGCGGCATTCAAACGGCGGTTGAACGCGTCGACAGCCTCCTGAGGACTGACGATGGAAGCACCCGGATGAGAAAGCACGAACATGGCCAGATCATCGGAATCGGTGTAGGCGACGTTCAAATGCTCGCCGTCAACATCTACAGTCGCCGCGAAACGACGCTGGTCAACGACCTTGACCAATTCGTCGGGAATGGATTGCGTTCCCAGACCCGGAGCGATGGAATCAAGACCAAGCCCTGGAGTCGGAGTCTGAGGGACGCGAGGCGCGGTACGGGACGTATGCTGCGTCTCATGTGCGGGAGCTGAGGAAATCGACATGGAACGGGCCAGATAATTGGCCGCGGCAAGAATCGGCAAATCCTCGTCGCCGAACAGCAGACGAACGCGAGGCTCATCTCCAAGCTGCAGACGATAGGATGCGAAATCCTGGCCTTCCGACTTAGATGAATACTCAGGCTGCCTCGATTCGATGGCGATGCCCATGGCCGCAAGCTTGGCACGGTCACGCTGGAATTGCTTGGCAAAAGCCGCCTTCGCCGCCTGATCAGCCAGCTCCCCATAGGAATCGGCATACGCCTTCACACGCTGGGCAATCTGACGGGAAGTGAGCCATTGCGGGAAAGCTGAGGAAAGCACAGCCAATACATCAAGTTCGTGCTTGCCCCATTTGTCGGAGAAACGACGCCTTCCGTTACTGCCCTCTGCCATTAGTCCTCACGTCTCGTTAACGTTTCATCTTAAGTGCCTAGCCGGTTCAGGCTCTGCACACACCTCTCTATGATAGAGGGTTTTCGTTCAGATTGTGTCTATTTTACGAAAAAATACAGTTTTTCGTGTTGAGGCTACCCCTCGAATCAGACCCAATCATCAGGCTCAACACCTTGCGGGCCAACGTATTCGCCATTCGGAACATAACTCGGCTCACTTGTGTCGGTCAGCCGCGCGTCACCGAACAGTATCACGTCCCTGCCGAAGGTCCAGTCACCATCGATGTCGACGGAATTGGCCGCGGCAAGCGACGGAACGCCATAAGGGAATCTCGTATCGAAATCATGGATGTTCTTGTAATACCGCGCATCCAAGTGAACATCCGGGAAGACGTAATTGCCATCTTCCATCTCGTACTGGTCCGTCAGATGGAATCGATCGGATCGCATGATAAACAAATCGTCGGTGGTTTTCACCGGCAGGAAACGCATACGGTCAACGCATACGCAGGTAGCCCCGTCGAACAACGTCACCGCCGCTCCCATGGCTGTTTCCAGCTGGATGACCGGCTCGCTCGTCGGATCGGTCGGATCGACGGTCTTGTTATTGCGAATCACCGGAAGAGGAAGCACGCCATCATATGCGGACAGCTTGGCCTTCAGAGCGTCGATACGCACCCAGATGCTGTTCGTGTTAAAATACGGATGCTTTTCGATGTTCTGCGCATCATCCTTATCGTCCGGATGCACCTGGCTCATCTCACGCAACATCAAGCGGCCGGTCGCCTTGTCCCGCACGATATGCCCGCCCTTGCGATCAGCTGGAGTACGTTTTGCGACCTCGATCATGAATGGCGCACCGGTATTTTCGAAGTGCTGCGCCAGCGTGCGCGAAGGACGTGCGCCGAGATTGTCGGAATTCGAGATGAACAGGTATTTGAAGCCCTTCTCCTCGAGGACGTCCAATAGGCCGGATTCCCAAATGGTGGAGAACAGGTCGCCATGGCCTGGCGGGCACCATTCAAGTTCCGGATTTGCCGGGAAGCTGACAGGAAGACCGGTTTCCGCACCGATTTTCGGTTCCTGATGCTGCACGATTTCCAGAGGAATGTCCTCTTGATGGAACTTTTTGTTGGCACGCAGCACCTTCATGGTGTCATTCGACGTGCGGAAGGAGTTCATCAACGTCAATGGCAGTTCCACACCCAGACGAGTGCGTGCAGTCAGCACCTGACCGATGATGATGTCGATGAAGCGCATCTGACGTGCCTTATGGCGACGCACTGGCAGCAAGGACTTGGCGCAATCCAAGCCCATGGACGTGCCGAGGCCACCATTAAGTTTGAGGAACGCGGTTTTGGCAAAAGCATCGACGGCTTTGTCATGGTTGATGGTCTCGTAGACATCATGGAAGCTAGGCACTCCCACCAGAGGCTCAACATCATCCTCACGGATCCATGTGCTTGCTTCCTCACTGCGCCAAACCTCGTACAGTCGTTTGAATTGCGCAATGGCCATATCGGTCATCCCGTTGTCCCGCATCTTTGCGGCGGAATGTTCAAATGCGTCCTCAGTCAATGTCTTTCCCTTTCGTGCGGGCGTCCTGTTCTCATCGTACCTAGGCAATACTACGACAAAATTCCCATGACGGGGGCTTTTGGTGGCAAAAAGGGAAAATTCTTGACAAAAATGACATCCCAAGAACTCTTTTATCATGTTTCGCGAATCGTGCGACACGATGAATTTGAAAAATAGAGCAGGTTGTGCTATGTTTCATGTTCGGTGCTTTTTGCATCGTTCGGACCATAGCGCAGTTTGGTAGCGCACTTGACTGGGGGTCAAGGGGTCGCGGGTTCAAATCCCGCTGGTCCGACCAGAAAAACCCGAATTCATGCGATTTCGGGTTTTCTTTTTAGGATGTCAGTCTTACGCATGCAGGTAAGGGGTGATTGTCTTGAAGTCGATGGACGCCCAGCCACAGTTTGACGACGTTGACGGCTTTGCCCACGTGTTTGACTCATCCGAGCTTGAGGATGAGTGGAAGATACGTCTGTCCCGGGAACTTGGCGTAGCGGCCAGGGAGCGGGCGAAGCATGATGGCATCACCCTTACCGAACTGACGCGCAAGGCGCTTGAATGCGACGATCTGAATGAGACCACGGACACCGTCCGCCCTGGACGAAGACCGAAGAACACCGACGGTCGAGAACAGCTCGGAGACGAATGGAAAATCAAACTCCCCTATGCCATCGGCAAGATGGCACGGGAGCGCGCGTCCGAGGAAGGCATATCCTTGAGTTCGCTCGCGCGGCGTGCGATCAGCGGATATCTACGTCAACGGGATACTGAGGAACAGCCGCTGTTTTAAGCATGTGACAATGAGTCACGCATGATTGGCGTGCACTGATCTAGCAAATATGGATGGTGGCCGCACACCCAAGGAATGGTGTGCGGCCACCATCCATAGAAACTTACTTGCGTTTCTTCTTCTCTCGAATATTCACCGAAATCTGAATCGGGGAACCTTCAAAACCGAATTCCTCGCGCAGGCAACGTTCGATGTATCGGCGGTAACCATGCTCAAGGAAGCCGGTAGCGAAAATCACGAAACGCGGTGGACGCGTCGAAGCCTGCGTCGCGAACAAGATACGCGGCTGCTTTCCTCCACGCAGTGGATGCGGATGGGCGGCTTGGATTTTACCCAAGAACGCATTGAGCTTACCGGTCGGAATACGCTTGTCCCATGATTCCAGCGCTCCACGCATGGCTCTGGCCAGACGGTTCGTATGCCATCCGGTTTTAGCCGACAGATTCACGCGCTGAGCCCACGTTACACGGTCGAATTCTGTCTTCCACAAGCGTTCCATTCGCTGACGGTCGAAATCATCCATCAAATCCCACTTGTTGAACACCAAAACGATGCATCGACCGGCGTCCACTGCTTGGCTCATCACCTTCAAATCCTGATCGGAAATCGGTTGGGAAGCATCAAACAGCACCAGCGCAAGTTCCGAACGCTCAATCGCGGCCTGGGTACGCAAGGATGAGAAATATTCGGCACCAGACAGCTTATGCAGGCGACGCTTGATGCCTGCAGTGTCGATGAACAGCCAATCCTCCCCATCAACCGTCACCACTTCATCGACTGGATCGCGAGTGGTACCTGCCAAATCATTGACCACAGTACGTTCCTCGTGAGCCAGCTGATTCAGCAAAGACGACTTGCCGACGTTCGGTCGACCGACCAACGCCACACGGCGCAAATGGGACGGAGTAAGGAAACCGGATGTTTTCTCAGCCTTCTTCAACGAATCCAAGGCAGCGTCAAGCAGTTCGCCAATACCGCGACCGTGCATGGCGGAAATGCCATACGGCTCCCCCAAGCCCATCTTCCAGAATTCAGCGGTCAAATATTCGCTCTCACGATCATCAACCTTGTTCACCGCCAGCGTGACCGGCTTGCCGGAGGCGCGCAGCATCTTGACAATGCGCTCGTCGGTGTTGGTAGACCAACCTGGCCATCCACCACAAGCACCACAGCGTCTGCAAGCTGAACGGCGATCTGCGCCTGGGATGCGATGGCGGATTCGATACCTTCGACGTCGGCTTCCCAGCCACCGGTATCAACCAGCTTGAAATCGGTGCCGGCCCATTCGGCATCGTAGCTCACACGGTCTCGAGTCACGCCGGGAGTGTCTTCCACCACAGCAGCGCGACGGCCGAGAATACGGTTCACCAGCGTGGACTTGCCGACATTAGGGCGCCCAACGACGGCAAGCACGCCAACCGGCTTCGGGCCGGACCGGCGTTCGCCGCCAACGAACGACGATCCATCGATCAGTCCTTCATCGCCCTCATCCAACTCATAATCGTCAAGATTGGAAGCGTACTGGCGATACTGCTGCTCTTCGATGGCATCGTCGACAATGCGCACAAGCACATCAAGCGTTTCGCCGAAATTCAAATCGGAATTATCGACGGTCAGCACGCCTTCCGCGGCAGATGTGAAATTCGTGACCTTGGAATCAGCTGCATCTCGCGCCGCAACATTTTCTGATCCGACACCATCAGTTGACTGACCGGAACGACGAGCCTGTCGCACCTCTTCACGGGCGGTGAGCAACACACGCACTTCAGCATCCGGCGCAACAACCGTAGTGATGTCACGGCCTTCGGCGACCACTCCGGCACCCTCAGAAAAAGAGTCAGACGCAGCTTCGCGTGCGATGTACGCGCGTTGAGCGGCAATCAGCACGTGACGGACGGGAATGATGTTCGACACCTTGGACACATGGGATGACACTTCGGAGGAACGAATAACGTCGCTGATGTCTTCGCCGTCGGCATATACCTTCGAATCGTCTGGATCGACGCTGATGTCGAAATGACCTTCGGTAAAGAACTCTCCCACGGTTTCGGTGACCAGTTGTTCATCGATCGTCTCCGCGTCAAGGTCAATGCCCTTGTTCATGCACCACCATGCGCAGGCACGATACATGGCACCGGTATCGAGGTAAGCGAAACCGTAATATTTGGCCAACGCCTTGGATGTGGAAGACTTGCCGACACCCGCAGGTCCATCAATCGCTACGCGAATCACAGGCCCACCGCCTTGGACAGGGAACGCACCTCGGTCTGCGAAAGCACACGGTACGATCCGGATTTCAGATCGCCAAGCTTAATCGGGCCGATCTGGGTGCGTACCAGACGCTTGACCGGGAATCCGATCGAACCGAAAATGCGACGGACGATACGGTTCTTGCCGGAATGCAGCACAACCTTGACCAGCGTGCTGTCGCGGCTGGCATCAAGAATCGCGCAACGGTCGAGCTTGATCCAACCATCGTCGAGCTGCACGCCTGTAGTGACCAGTCGGCGGCACACCTGACCGCTGATGCGACCTTCCAACGTGGCGATGTAGGTCTTCTCAACCTCGTACTTGGGGTGCATGACGTGCTGGCTGAGCTCGCCATCGTTCGTCATGAGAATCAGGCCTTCGGAATCATAATCCAGACGGCCCATGTGGAAAATACGGTCATACTTGTCGCCGACGATATCGCTCAGGGTGTAGCGTCCCTTCGGATCCTCCATGGCGCTCAGCACACGCTTCGGCTTGTTCAAAGCGAGCGTGACATGATTGGGATTCACGCGAACACGGGAGCCGTCCACACGGACTTCCTGATGTTTCGGATCGACGCGAGTGCCCAATTCGGTAACAAGCTCGCCGTCGATTTCGACACGTCCTTCAGTAATGATCTCTTCACATTTGCGACGGGATCCGAATCCTGCCTGAGCAAGAAGCTTCTGCAGACGGATACCTTCATTATCGTGTGTGTGCGCCTTCGCGGCGCGGGAATATGCGTTTGGCATCGTTCTCCCAACGTGGCCGGATAATACTTATAGGGACTGCTGGTACTATGGCAGTCGTTTGGCGATTTCCCAAAATCGCAACTTGTCCACTATATGACAGAGGAAAGACTATGACTGCTGTTGAAGCAACGCCCATAACCAAGGAAGAACAAAGCAAGCCGTTGACACTTCGTGTCGGAGCGGAACTTGTGGGAAGCTTCATCATTTGCTTCGCGATTTATGCGATCTGCTCGCTTGGTTCCGCGGTGTATGGCATTAACATGGCGTTCATCGCCCTGTTGACGGGCATCGTATACGCCGCCGTCACCGTAATCTTCGGTTCCATTTCCGGAGCACAGTTCAATCCGGCCGTATCCGTCGCCGCCATGCTCACTGGCAAAACCCACGTGCTTGATGGCATTCTGTACATCATTGCCCAAGTGCTCGGCGGTATCGGCGCGGGTGCCGCTATCCGGTTCCTTCTGCCGACTTCCGAGCAGGTGACATTCAAGATCTGGATGACACCAACGGTCAACGGTTTCGATAAGAATTCCGTCTCCTACTCCACCCTCGGCAATTATGGAGTGACCCTCGGCATCACTCTGGCCATCGCCGTTGAAGTCGTCGCAGGTATCATTATCGTTGCCTCCGCACTGCGCACCACGGACGGACACGGCGAGTCCAAAACAAACCACGCCGTTGCCATGGGCCTTGCCTACGGCATCGGCACCGCTATCACCTATCCGGTGACCGGAGCCGCACTGAATCCGGCACGTGCCACGGGCATTGCCATTTTCGCACAGAATCAAGGACTGAATGAAGAGCCGCTGCAACAGCTGTGGGTCTTCTGGATTTGCCCTGTTCTTGCCGCTGCAGTTGTTGCTCTCGTCGTCATCGTCGCCGGCATGATTGGTACGAAGAAGAACGTGCCGGATACTGTCGAGACAATCGATGAGGTCGAAGGCAATACCGTTCTTGGCGAAGCGTCAGTTGCCGACGGGAACGATGGTGAGCAGGATGAACAGTCCTACGCCCAAGCCAATGCCGATGAAAGCGTCGAAAGCAACTGACCGAACCTTCCATGGACTGCGCTCACGCAATGCCAGTCTGACCAGTCCAGTCGCTATGGCCGTCACCGCAATCGCAGCGGTGGCGGCTTTTGTATATCCTGCGACCGCAAGCACCGTCGCAACAATCACTACCGCGGCGACGATCCATTCGAACCACGGTTTGCCCTCATGATCTTCGGAAACGTAAGGATGGCTCATTCCGGGGCCTTTCATCTTGCTTGCTGTACAACAACCGTAATCATAATAAAACGTGGCGTCCGAAACCAATACGGAATCGGACGCCACGTTGACCAATACCCTCACATGAGAGGCGGCGTATCAGTGGAAGAAGTGACGGGTGCCGGTCACATACATGGTGACGCCGGCCTTACGAGCCGCTTCGAACACTTCCTCGTCGCGAATGGAACCGCCCGGCTGAACGATAGCCTTAACGCCTGCATTGATGAGAATTTCCGCACCATCCGCGAATGGGAAGAACGCGTCGGATGCAGCGACAGCGCCCTTGGTGCGGTTTGCGCCATCAGCCAGCGTGTTGGCGCGTTCGACGGACAGGTTCGCAGAATCGACACGATTCACCTGACCCATGCCAATGCCAACAGTGGCCTGATCGTGGGCGATCAGGATAGCGTTCGACTTGACACAGCGGATGGCCCGCCAAGCGAAAACCAGATCCTTGACGGTCTGCTCATCAGCAGGCTCGCCGGAAACCAGTTTCCAAGCGTTCGGATCGTCGCCCGGAGCATCGATAAGATCCGTGGACTGCACCAACAGACCGCCGTCGATCTGACGGAACTGCGTCTTGGACTTCGGCGGCTCGGAAACCTTCAGAATGCGTAGGTTCTTTTTCTTGGTCTGCAGCAGTTCGAGAGCGTCGGCATCATAGTCGGGAGCAACAATCACCTCGGTGAAAATCGGGCGGACGCTTTCCGCCATTTCCATGGTGACCTTGCTGTTCGCGGCGATCACACCGCCATAGGCGCTCATCGGATCACAGGCATGTGCCTTCTTGTGCGCTTCCGCAACAGTGGCGCCAACGGCGAGGCCGCACGGATTGTTGTGCTTGACCACGGCGACGGCAATCTGGGGAGCAAAATCCCATACGGCACGCCAAGCAGCATCAGCATCAACATAGTTGTTGTAGCTCATCGGCTTGCCACCGAGCTGTTCGGCATGCGCGAAACCATCCTGGTTCAGCGGATCCAGATACAGCGCGGCCTGCTGGTGGGGATTCTCACCGTAACGCAGCACGTGGGCACGGTCCCAAGTACGAGTGAATGCGGCCGGGAACTTGGTCTCATTCACTTCCGGCTCGTCTTCGGCGGTTGGCTGCTCAACGGTCAAAGGCTTCGGCCAGTGCTTTGCAGTCCACTCGTTAATGGTGGCATCGTAGGCGGCAGTATGGGCGAACGCCTTGCCGGCCAGCCAACGACGTTCTTCGAGAGAGAAGCCCTCTCCGTTTTCGATGCGCGCAGCTACCAGTGCGTAATCGTTCGGATCGGTGATGATGGCCACAGTGGCGCTGTTCTTGGCCGCACCGCGAACCATGGATGGACCACCGATGTCGATCTTCTCGATGGTGGCAGCCTCATCCGCGCCAGAACGAACCGTATCGGCGAATGGATACAGGTTGACGACCACCAGATCAAACGGCTTGATGCCGAACTTTTCCAGCTGTGCCGCGTGGTCCTCATTGGTCATGTCAGCGAGAATGCCCGCGTGGATATGCGGGTCGAGGGTTTTGACGCGACCGTCAAGGCACTCCGGAAAGCCGGTTACTTCCGAGACTTCCGTCACCTTGACGCCAAGTTCCGCAAGACGCTTCGCAGTGGAACCAGTGGAAACCACTTCAGTGCCGGCCTTGATGAACGCTTCGGCAAGAACCTCGATGCCTTCCTTATGGAAGACCGATACCAGAGCTCGCCGTATCGGTCGATTCGTTGTTGTCACCCTGATCCTCCTTGTTATTGATGGTTGAGGTCACTGTGCGGGCCGCATTGGCGACCTCACGATTATCTGATTCAAGAGCCGCAGTGGACGCACCACTCCTGCTCTCGCGGACACGCTTTACTATCCAGCGTATTCCAAAAAACATGGATACGGCCACCAAAGTCAGCAGCCATGACGAAAACAGTCCCACGGCAGTAGGCTGTCCAATCTTACGGGTCGATGAAATCACGTCGACGCCGATGTGCGCAAGATGTTTTGAGCCCAACGCTCCACTGGAGATGGCAAAAAGCAGACTCGAACATACCGATACAACGGTGCAGGAAATGCAGAACGCTCCCGCTGGATAGGCAAAGCCAAGCACTACCCTCTTGACATCAATCTGCTGATCGGAGTTGCCTACTCTGATATGAAAGCCCTTGTTGAACAGCATGACCACCATGCCCGCGGCACAAGCTAAAGCCAAAGGAACGCACATCAACGCGATCCGAATCCAATTCGTTTCAATCGCTTGAGGAAGCAAACCGAATATCGGCAGAGACGGCAATGCCGACCCCTGACCGCTCCACATGGTGAATTCCGCTAGATCGCCAATCGAAAAACCGGCCCCGAATACCCAGGAAATAGCCCAAATCGCGATATTTGGAATCCAAGCGATCATGGCGATCGTGGTGAGGATGCGAGAACCGTTCTGCATTCCCGATAGCTCATACAACTTCACCATGGCCGACTGGTTGCTGAATGCCCAGTACAAGACCACAATCAGTCCAATGACCAGATAGACCGTGATCAACAGCACACCCAAGGCAACACCAATGGTGACGGTTTTACGGACCGGAGACGAAACATGCTCGCTGATCCAATCCAAATCTCGTTTGGTCAGTGGTGATTCGGGAATCGCGGCAATGGCATAGCCAAGTACAAAGACGATCGCTGTTTTCACAGCAACCACGCCCGTCGTATCAACGAGTTTGATGTCAAGGCTATTGGCGAAGAACACATTGATCAACACCCAGCCTATGGTTCCTGCCACGCATCCGGACAGACTCGTTCCGACGCGTTTGGCGAGCGATGCGATAAGAGCGATCAGCAAAACCGTAAGCAGCAACGGCATAATCGTCAAAGTGATGGATCCGGTTTTGAAACCGTTCCCTTGGCTGAGAAGCACAACCGCCTCGGTCAAGGAAACAGAGAAGGCGGAGAGATTGTCGCCACCTTCTTCCATGGAAATAACCAGAAGCATCAGCGCAATGTAGCAGCCTAGGGCACCGGCATAGACGACCATGGACAATGCCGCCACGGCAAGCCCCTTCAACCAATACTTCAGGTTCGCCATCATATCGACTTGGAAGCGAGCACCTCGCGCATGATTTCAGCGGTCTGCCCCGGAGTGCGTCCGACACGAATACCCACGGCTTCGAGCGCTTCCTTCTTATCTTGCGCAGTTCCCTTGCCTCCGGAAACGATGGCACCAGCGTGGCCCATCTGCTTGCCTTCCGGCGCGGTGAAGCCTGCAATATAGGCGACAACCGGCTTGGTCATATGCTCGGATGCCCACTTGGCCGCATCCTGTTCGGCACTACCGCCGATTTCACCGATCATCACGACAGCCTTGGTGGCATCATCGTTTTCGAACGCCTCAAGCGCCTCCTGCAACGTAGTGCCGACGATAGGGTCGCCGCCAGCACCCAAACATGCGGTAAAACCAATGTCAGACAACTCTCCCATCAGTTGATAGGTGAGCGTACCGGACTTAGACACCAAACCCAAAGGTCCACGGGAGACGATGCCGTCCGGAATAATGCCAAGATTGCAACCATTCACACCTTCCGTAGAAGGCAGGGTAAGCAGACCAGGGCAGTTCGGACCGACAATACGCACATCCTTGCGCAATGCGAGTTCAACAAAGTACGCGCTATCGGCAACAGGAATGCCTTCGGTGATGACAACAATCAGCTTGATGCCGGCTTCAATGGCTTCGACCACGGCATCCTTGGCGAAACGCGGCGGCACGAACACGACGCTCGCTTGGGCGCCGGTGACTTCCACGGCTTCGGCGCAATTGCCGAACACACGCAACGTAACATCCTCGCCGTCTTTGGCCGCGGGGAAATTGACTTCCTGGCCGGCCTTGCGGGCGTTGACGCCGCCGACGATATTGGTGCCGGCCTTCAGCATGCGGGCGGTATGGGTCATGCCCTGATGTCCGGTCATACCCTGCACGATGACAGGTGCGCCATCCTCAATGAAAAGCGTCATTTCAGCGAACCTCCTTGCCATTGGCCGCAAGACGCGCGGCCTGCTGTGCGGCTTCTTCCATGGTCTGTGCAACATGCAGATTGACACGATCGGCCTGAGCCAGAATATGTAGACCTTCTGCCGCCGCGTTGCCGTCGAAACGGACTACCAGAGGCTTGGAACTGCCAAGCTTGTCAAGGGCTTCCAGAATGCCCTTGGCAACTTGCTCGCAGGATGTGATGCCACCGTACACGTTGATCAACACCGATTCGACTTGCGGGTCGGACAGCACGATCTCCAAACTGCCGCACATCACTTCGGCGGACGCACCACCACCGATATCAAGGAAGTTTGCCGGTTTGACATTGGTGCCCTGATCTTCTCCAGCTCCGGAAACCGCGTCAAGTGAGCTCATCACCAAACCAGCACCGTTGCCAATGACACCGACGGAACCCTGAAGGTGCACATAGTGCAGACCATGCTCTCGCGCCTTCTGCTCAAACGGATCCACATGCACTGGGTCAGCGAAGCGCTTCCAGCCATCATGACGGAACGCAGCATTGTCATCTAAAGAAATCTTGGCGTCCAGGGCGCACAATGTCTTGGAAGACTCGTCATCCGGATCGCCGATCTTGGCAAGCGGGTTGATTTCCACAAGCGTGGCGTCGTTCTCTTTGAAGCACTGCCACATCTTCAGCAGAATCTGTGCTGCCTGGTTGACGTCGGCATGATAGAAGCCAATGCTTTCCGCCATCTTGGTCGCAGCCTCGATATCGAAATCCTCCAGAGCGTCGATATGCAGACGCTTCACAGATTCCGGGTGTTCCTTGGCGATCTCCTCGACCTCGGTTCCACCATTCGCAGTAGCGAGCACGTCAAAATCGCGAGACGAACGATCCACGGAAATAGAGACATAATACTCGTGAAGAATGTTCTTTGCCTCGGCCACCAACACGCCGCTGACCTTGTGCTTGTGAATGGTCATCGGCAGGATGTCTTCGGATGCAAGAATGGCCTCATCACGATTCTTCGCCAGCTTGACGCCACCAGCCTGACCGCGGTGGCCAATCTTCACCTGAGCCTTAATCACGTTGGGGTAGCCAATCTGCTCGGCAGCCTCAGCCACTTCGTGAGAGTTCTGCGCGAACACTGCCTTAGGCGTTGGAATACCCTGCTCTTCAAGCAGTTCCCTAGCCTGGTACTCATAGAGATCCATGGATTTTTTCCCTTGATGCTATTGGTTATTTACGAAGAATGTACTTAACTCACGCAGGCATGGTGATCAGTGAACTTGTCGGGCAGTCTCCCAGCGATGCCATGCCACCAATGCCGACAAGCTCCATGACGAAGCTGAAACCTGCCACCGTGCCGCCACACTTTTCGATCAACGAAGCAGCCGCACGCGCTGTTCCTCCAGTGGCAATCAGATCATCAACGACAAGCACACGAGATCCCTCATGCACGATATTCGTCTCGATTTCGACGGTGGCCTGCCCATATTCAAGGTCATAGCTTTCGCTAACGGTTTCCGGAGGAGCTTGCCAGCCTTGCGCACTGCGATGAAGCCCTTGCCCAGGCGCGCTGCCAACGCAGGACCAAAAAGGAATCCGCGGGCTTCCAAACCTGCGATGATATCGAATTCATCGGCAGCGACCGGCAACGCGGCTTCGAGTGCGTCAAGTAGCAATCCGAAGGCACGCGCATCTGCCAGAACAGGCATGAAATCACGAAAAAGAATACCTTCCTTGGGGAATCCCGGAATGGTGCGAATCTTTGAAACAAGGTACTCGGCGTTTTCGTTTCCAATCTTGCTAAGACCGGAAACGGTAATATCCGACGATGCCATGACTGTATTGTCCTTCTTTTGTAGTGCTACGGCACTTTGCATTATAGGTTTCCGTCAGGAATAAAATCGGCGAAAACCTCAAAAATGAGATTTTCGCCGATGCCTTAATGAGCTTGTCAGCTGTTCTTCTGCTCGGTCTCAGTCTGCGCCGCTTCGATTTCGCCTTCAATCGGCTCCTGAGCAGCCTGATCTTCGTCTGTGGAATCGGTGGAAAGAGGATTACCGTTTTCATCGACCTCATCGTCGTGTACGTACGCAGGACGCACGTATTCGCGGCTGATGGCGTTGAAACCGAAACGAATCTGAGAGCCTTCGGAATCGATGACGATCTCCTCGTATTCGGTATCGACGGAAACAACCTTGCCGATCACACCACCAATGGTGATGACCTCAGTGCCCGGCTGCAGGTTGGCACGGAAATCCTGACGCTCGGCCTGCTGCTGCTTAGCCTTCTTGGACTGCCAGAACATCATGCCAAACATGACGACAATGATGACGATAAGAAACATGTAATCCAAAGCACAACTCCTTGGGATGGACGCTCGAACAGGACTCTATGTCCAGAACACCAAGTCTAAGCTAGCTTGCTGACATCAACCTGAGATTCGTCAGAAGTCAAGCCGAGATGATCCCATGCCTTGCGCGTCGCCACACGCCCTTTCGGGGTGCGCACAAGGAATCCTTCTCGGACCAGATACGGCTCGCACACCGTTTCCACGGTCTCCGATTCCTCACCGACCATGGCCGACAGGTTGTTCAGACCGACCGGACCGCCGTTGAAATTGGTGACAATGGCTTTCAATACCGCAATATCCAAACGATCCAAGCCCTCGGTATCAATCTGGTACAGTGCCAACGCCTCCTTGACATCGTCCGGATGCACAGTTTCTAAATCGTGCACAATGGCCCAATCCCTTACGCGGCGAAGCAATCGGTTGGCGATACGCGGCGTGCCCCTTGAACGCATGGCAAGCTGATGGGCCGCTCCCTCTTCGAGACTGATGCCCAGCACCGAAGAGGATCGTTCGATGAGCTTTTCAAGCTCCTCATGCGGATAAAAGTCAAGATGCGCGGTAAAACCAAAACGAGCCCTCAACGGTGATGGCAGCATGCCTTCGCGAGTGGTGGCGCCAATCACCGTGAATCTCGGCAAAGTAAGGGGAATGGAGGAAGCACCCGGCCCCTTGCCCACCATCACATCAACACGGAAATCCTCCATGGCGATATACAGCAGCTCCTCGGCCGCTCGTGGAAGGCGGTGGATCTCGTCGATGAACAGCACCTCCCCTGCGTCAAGGGAGCTTAGAATCGAGGCCAAATCACCAGCATGCTGGATAGCAGGTCCGGAAGTGACTCGAATCGGCACTCCAAGCTCGTTGGCTACAATCATGGCCAACGTGGTTTTCCCCAAGCCCGGAGGCCCCGCCAGCAGGATGTGGTCAGGGGGAACGTCACGTTTACGGGCAGCATCCAAAAACAGCTGCAATTGCGCCTTGAGTCTTGGCTGTCCAATAAAACCATCGAGGACGTGAGGACGCAGTTCCTCATCGCTTACCGGCTCGTTGCCGACAGGCGACGCGGAAACCATGCGAAGCGATTCCTCATTGGCACCGGTATTCGACTGTTCGAATGCGACGTCGTTCGTCATGATGATGCGTTTCACCTACCTCGGTCAAGAGAAGCCAATGCAAGTTTGAGCACGCGGGGCACATCATCGTCCCTCAATGGAACATTGATATGATTGCTCTCGCAGACTGTCTGCACGGCATGCAAGGCATCCTGCTGACGCCACCCTAGTGACATCAGACCTTCCACGACCTGTTCCGAACCGGCATCTTCCGCAGAACGAACCTCTTTGGAAGCCCCATCGATCTGACTGAGATCGATGGACCCCTTGAGTTCGAGAATAATCTTCTGCGCACCCTTCTTGCCTAGACCAGGCGCCTTCGCCAGCGCAGTGGCATCCCCGTCCGCCACAGCTTTCGCCAAACGTTCCGGAGGCAACGTCGAAAGCAAGGAAAGCGCGACTTTCGGACCAATTCCGCTGACCTTCTGTAATTGCAAAAACATGCGTTTCGAAGCAAGCGAGGAAAACCCATACAATGTAATCGCATCCTGCGAAACATTCAATGACGTGTATACCTTCACCGTCTGCCCAGCGTGCATGGACGCCAAATCCGCCGAAGGCATACGGGTCTCATATCCCACTCCCCCGACCTCAATAATCGCCGAAGCGGCGTCAATGAAATCGACCTGGCCATGCAACATGCCTATCATGCCGTCACCTCCCGCATACAACTGTAGAACATCTGTTCGATAGTCTACATTCCCCTACGGACGCCGCGTTGTCGCGCCGCCTTCTGTGAGGCCAGAGCCCATTGACGCTGTGCATCGGTCAAGTGTTGTTCACGCTCTCCCCCCTGTAACGCGCCTGCGGGGCGAAGCGCATGACAAATCGCTATAGCCAACGCATCGGCGGCATCGGCGGGCTTAGGCAAGGTATTGAGCCCCAGAATACGGGCGACCATGCGTTCCATCTGAATCTTTTCGGCCTTGCCGTTGCCGGTAATCGCCATTTTTGATTCAGTGGGCGTATGCAAGGCGACGGGAATGCCCCTCTGGGCCGCAGCCAGCATGGCCAGTCCGGCGGCCTGTGCAGTCCCCAGTACGGTGTTGCGATTCTCCTGTGCAAACACACGCTCGATGGACACCGTATCCGGTGCGAACCGTTCGATCTTTTCCACCAAACCGTTATAGATGGCTAACAGACGTAAGTCCTGCGACATTTTCGGATCGGAACGTACCACGTCCACATGAATAAAAGAAAGCCGGCGGTATGCGCCGGCTTCGATCACGCCGACCCCGCAGCGAGTCAGCCCGGGGTCGACGCCAAGAATAATCACGCTTGATTACTCCTCGTCAAGCTGAGCCATGACCTCGTCAGAGGCGGTCCAGTTGGAGTAGATGTTCTGCACGTCGTCCAGATCATCGAGGTTGTCGATCAGCTTGGACACCTTCTGGGCATCTTCGAGAGTCAATTCGACCTCGTTCTTCGGCATCATGACCAGATCAGCGGAATCATAATCGAATCCAGCGTCCTGAAGGGCCTTACGAACGTCGATCATCTCGGACGGACCGGTGACGACAGTGAACACGTCGCCGTCGTCCGTAACATCTTCAGCGCCAGCTTCTGCGGCCTTCTCAAACAGATCATCAAAATCGACGCCCTCGGCCGGAACGATGATCTGGCCCTTGCGCTCGAAGTTGAAGCTCACGGAACCGGAGGTAGCCAAAGAGCCATTGCCCTTGGTCAGGGTGGAACGCACTTCGGCGGCCGCACGGTTACGGTTATCGGTAAGGCATTCAATGATCAGACCGACGCCTGCGGGAGCGTAACCCTCATAGACGATATCTTCATAGTTGGCACCGCCGGCTTCTTCACCAGAGCCACGCTTAACTGCGCGCTTGATGTTATCGGCAGGCATGGAAGCCTTCTTGGCCTTGTAGATGGCGTCGTACAGGGACGGGTTGCCGTCAGGATCGCCACCACCCATACGTGCTGCGATCTCGATGTTCTTGATCAGCTTGGCGAACAGCTTGCCACGCTTTGCGTCGATGGCGGCCTTCTTGTGCTTGGTGGTCGCCCACTTGGAATGACCTGACATAATGCTCCTAGGCAGGTTGCGGATGTTTCAAACGAAACGATTCTAAAGCGGTTCTAAGACAAAGCGCCCGACATACGTATGTCAGGCGCGTCAACGGCCGTTTCATGCAGCCGGTTCACAACTGATACGTCTTATGACCGACGGCCATCTGGCAACGAGCCTCAAGAATGCGTTGGAATACGGTAATGAGTCCCAAAACCGCAAGCAATACCATGGCGATGGCCAGCCATAACCCTTGGTGCGTGAGCCCGGTAATCGCCATGCCCACCAGAATGATGACCAATCTGTCGGCACGCGTTGCAATGCCGTTTTTCACTTCGAAACCGACGGATTCGGCACGGGCGCGCGCATACGACGTCACGAACGACGTCATCATCGACACCATGGCTGCGGCGATACCAATCCAACTAATGCAATCCGGGCTTGACCGGTTGATGTCATACCACCAATCGGCATGCAGGATGAAGAAGATGACCACTCCGGCAAGCAATGCCCAATCAGCGATACGATCCAATGTGGAATCCAAAAAAGCACCGAATTGGGTGCCTCCCGTGGTCAGTGCCGCAATTGAGCCATCCAGGGAATCGGCGAGCACCAGCAACGTCAGCACCACCGCTCCGGCGAACAACCATCCCGTAATGCCAGTGGCGAAAGCCACCACAATGGTTCCAATAGCGCCAATAACCGTCACCGCATTCGCTGTCAGGCCAAGGGATACCAGTGCCTTGGCGAATGGCTCGATAAGTCTTTTGAATGGTGCACGGAGATGTTCTAACATGCGAATTCCTGTTCTTCGGAAAGCAAAAGGGCGTGCAAGCGTCAGTATGTGATGCTTGCACGCCCCCATAATTCATAACCGTATGCGACCGAACGTGAACGAATCAGATCAGTCTGCGATGGCGGCCTTGAAATCGTCGACGTTGTTGACCTGAACGCGCTTCTTCAGCACGGTCATGATCTGCGCCTTGGCCTCATCGACCGGCACACCGTTGAGCTGGCTGCCGTCACGGAAGCGGAAGCTCACCGCGTTGTTGTTCATGTCTTCCTCGCCGACGATGAGGATGAACGGCACCTTCGACTTGGAAGCGTTACGGATCTTCTTGCCGAAACGATCATCGGACATGTCGATTTCGCAACGAACCGTCTCCTCTTCCAAGCTGGCAATGAACTGCTGCAGGTGTGGGGCGAATTCGTCGGCAACGGGCACGCCAAGCACCTGGACAGGAGCGAGCCACGCCGGGAAAGCACCGGCATAATGCTCCAGCAACACGGCGAAGAAACGCTCAATGGAGCCGAACAGTGCACGGTGAATCATCACCGGACGCTGGTGGGTGCCATCGGCAGCGATGTACTCCAAGCCGAAACGTTCCGGAAGGTTGAAGTCAAGCTGGATGGTGGACACCTGCCACGTACGGCCGATGGCATCGCGAGCCTGCACGGAGATCTTCGGACCATAGAAGGCTGCGCCGCATGGATCGTCAACCAGTTCAAGTCCGGATTCCTTGGCGACTTCAGCCAACGTATTGGTGGCCTCTTCCCAGATTTCGTCGGAGCCGACGTACTTGTGCGGATCCTTGGTGGACAGCTCCAGATAGAAGTCGTCCAAACCAAAGTCCTTCAACAGACCAAGCACGAAGGTCAGCAGGTTCTTCAGCTCGTCCTTCATCTGCTCGCGGGTGCAGTAGATGTGGGAATCGTCTTGAGTCAAGCCGCGCACACGGGTCAGACCATGCACTTCGCCGGACTTTTCGTAGCGGTACACCGTGCCGAATTCAAACAGACGCAACGGCAACTCACGGTAGGAACGCTGACGGGATTTGAAGATCAGATTGTGCATCGGGCAGTTCATCGGCTTCAGGTAGTAGTCGAAGCCCTGCTTGACGACGTTGCCGTTCTCATCCTTTTCCTCGTCCAAACGCATTGCCGGATACATGCCATCCTTGTACCAATGCAGGTGGCCGGAAGTCTCATACAGACCGCCCTTGGTGATGTGCGGAGTCTGCACGAAGCTGTAGTGGTGCTTGCGATGCATTTCGCGGGAGTAATCCTCCATCGCGTTGATCACAGCGGCGCCCTTCGGATGGAACACAGCCAAGCCCGGACCGATCTCGTCCGGGAAGGAGAACAGATCCATTTCCGCGCCGAGCTTGCGGTGGTCACGCTTGGCGGCCTCCTCAAGGCGGGTTTGATATGCCTTGAGGTCCTCCTTAGTGGCGAAAGCCGCGCCATAGATGCGCTGCAGCATCGGATTGGCTTCGCTTCCGCGCCAGTATGCGGCTGCAGAACGCTCGATCTTGAACGCCTTGATATAGCGAGTGTTCGGCAGGTGCGGTCCGCGGCACAGATCCTTCCACACCACATTGCCGTCACGGTCGACGTTGTCGTAGAAGCTCAGTTCCTTGCCGCTGATTTCGGTGGCGGCTTCTGGATCGAGGTGGGCTTCCTTGTCTTTGATGAGTTCAATCTTGTACGGCTGATCGGACTCTTCTGCCAGAGCCTCCTCTTCGGTCACCACGCGGCGGCGGAAGGACTGGGAGGACTTGATAATGCGCTGCATGCGCTTTTCGATCTCTTTAAGATCGTCAGGAGTGAACGGAGTCTCGACATCGAAATCGTAATAGAAACCGTCTTTGATGACCGGGCCGACGCCGAGCTTGGCATCAGGACGGATCTCCTGCACGGCCTGTGCCATAACGTGGGTTGCGGAGTGACGCATGATGGCCAGGCCATCTTCGCTGTCCAATGCAATCGGTTCCACGACGTCGCCGTCGTGCAGTTCGGTATACAGGTCGCGGGGTTCGCCGTTAAGACGCACTGCGATGATATTCTTGTCTTCCGCGAAGAGCTGGACGCCAGTCTGATCTGCTGCCACCTCCTTCGCTTCGCCGTTGAGTGTAATGGAGATGGTCTGTTCAGCCATGAGTTGTCCTTTGCTATCGGGGTCCGCGGTACTAATGTGCAGGCCTGGACTGTATGTCAACGATGAACAAGATAGGGTTGAGTGCAGACATCGGCACGCTGAAAGAGTGAACAGCATGCTACAGCGCGATTATATTTTAACGGATCGTATTTGATGCTATTCGACGACATGCGCGTACGTGTATTGTGGCGCGCTTCGTGTCGACGTGATCTCCACCTTATCGGATGGCACGATCGACACGGTGGCTCCGTATTTCACTTTCAAACGTGAACCGACGCCTCCAGCGAGATTGACCGCGTTCTGCAGATTGTCGCTGTCTCCAATCGCCCTGATGATGAACGGCGCCTTGATATTCGTACCGTCGCAATCGAGACCGTCCGCCGTATCGCTGATGTATGTACTGGTAATCACGCGAATATCGTTGATTTCAATGACTTCCGCGCCGCTATTGCGTAGTTCCTCAAGTAGGGTGAATAAAATCGACGCGTCAATATCTCGCTTTGATCCTTTGGAAATACGGATGACCACGCCTTCGCCGGATACTGGTAAACGCCCGGAAAGAATGCCATTCGATTCAGCGTTCTGCCTGGCGATTTCCGCTGCCTTCTCGTTCTTGTCGGCGGTATCCTTCAGAGAGTCAAGCTGATTGGATAGTTCGCTTTTACGCTGTTCGAGCTTTTGCACCTGCGTACTCGTTTCGCTAATAAGCTTGGTCAGCTCGTCCTCGCTCATCGTCTCATATGTGGAGGTCGTGTTGTTCAGCTGGATAGCGTAGCTGAAGCCCAGCAACGCGCAAAGCACGGTTACGAGCACGCTTGAATACAGGCGCGCGCGAGTGGCCTTCGCATTCAGCGAAACCCTCTTCGGTTTGCGCCTGACCACAGGAAACGATCCGGTTTGGGTGCTGTCGTTGTTTTGGTCTTTGACGATCTGCTCGTGGATCTTGGAGAGTACATCCTTGTTGGCATCGTTGCGTCTGCTCATACGCCGTCATCCCTTGAAGATGAAACGTCGGATGGATGACACATTGGTGAAGATTCGAATGCCGAGCACGACGATGACCGCAGTCTGCAGCTGGGAACCGACGCCAAGCTGGTTGCCTAGGAAAACCAACAATGTTGCCGTAATAACATTCGAGAAGAAGGAAATCACGAAGACCTTATCGGAAAAGCTACGCTGAAAATAGGCTCGGGCGGCACCGAGCAGCGCATCGAGCGCCGCCAGCACCATAATCGGCAGATACGGCTGAAGCGCAATGGGAATGTCCGGCCGGACGAACACGCCAATGACCACGCCTATGATAAGTCCCAAGACCGCTGCCATTACTTGACCTTCCTTGCATATGTCACTTCGCTGGTCACCGCCGCTTCCAGCGTAATCGATTTGCTTCTGCTCACCTGCGGATAGATACCGGCTTCTTTGAAATCATCGTACAAACGTTTTTGCGTTTTCTTGCTCACCGCATTGGCAAGCGCACTGGAATTGCCGATCGCCTCGATGCGATAGGGGCTTTGCACGGAATTGACGCCGATAAGGATCGTCGTCCCTGCCGTTCGTATGGAAGTCTGCACACCGAGACGATACCCGTTAATGGCGATCGCCTCCGCACCGGACTGCCAAAGCAGCGAGACAAGCACCTGCAGATCGGAATCCGTGACCACACGGACTTGGCTGCCGTTTTCCCTTGGCAGTGACGAATCCGCGTTGTCTCCGCTCACCGATATTGGATTGGCGATGGTGAGCGTGATGCCTTCGCCTTGCACAGGAAGTACGCCATTGACCATTTCGTCATCCTGTATGGTCTGGTTCAGAGACCAGTTCGACACGGATTTCGATTCCTCCTCAACCCGGGCTCGCAGCGCGTTCACGTCTTTGGTGAGGGTTTCGACGTTTTTCGTTTGATCAGATAACTGACTTGACAGTTGCTTGCGTACTTCCTTACGTGGATCGGTACTCAGCTGTCGGACGAACACGCTTCCCGCCGTGCCTACGGCAATGCAGATAAGGAATACCAAAACCCGGGTGAACCAGACCGAAAACAATGACGGAGTTTTGGTGGCCAACCTCGAGTCCGTGTACATCACGTCCATCGGACGATTGGTCAAATCGTCAATAAGCCGCAATGAGTCATCATCCAGATTCCGCCTTCTGCGCGAAGTGGATGTCACGATATCAGGCTGCACATGATGCGAAGTCAGCCCGGCGAAGGACGCCGAGAAAACGGCGCGCCGCTTCGTAGGCGTATTCTCCGGAGACACCGGGAACGACGCACGTTCCGGAGCATCATGCATCATGTGAGTCAATCCTTATCGTTCTTCAGAAGCTGGATTCCCTGACGTATGTAAATATAGCCGGCAAGCCAGTACAATCCCACACCCCATATGCCGGTGGCGAGACCACACAAATGCAAAGTATCCGTAGCCGAATTAGACCAGATATCTGCGAAAATCAAGGCGACAATGGCAATCATCAGCATGGCGGTGCCTGCTTTTCCAACGAAATGCACCGGCAGCGGACCGTAATCACGCTGCGCCAAAACCAGTACAAGAATCGCCATGATCAAATCTCGCAATCCGACGACGATCAGCATCCACCATGGAATGATGTCAGCGACTCCAAGCGCGAGAATACTGCAGAAAATCAATAATCTGTCTGCAATAGGATCGAGGATCTGCCCGATTTTGCTCACCTGATTGAACGAGCGTGCAATCAGACCATCCAAGCCATCGGACACCGCCGACAGCGCAAGCACAATCAATGCAAGCACCATCTCATGGCGAGAGACCAATACCGAGATGAAGGGAATCGAAATGATTCGCAACAGGCTGATAAGGTTCGGAACCGTGAAATAGATATCCCGCGGTTCCGGACTGTACTGTTTTTTGATAATCAGTTTGCTCATACTTCGAGCAATATTACATTCTCGAGGCCTGCAAAGCGGTGACGATTATGCCACGAGCACCAACTTCATACAACTGGTCCATGAGTTGGTTGACCTTGCCTTCGGCACAACGACACGCACGGCCGCCCACTGCTTGTCATGAAGCGGGGAAACCGTCGGGCTTTCGAATCCAGGCGTGATGTCCACAGCCGCGGAAACCTTCTCGACTGGAATATCGTAATCCATGAGCACGTAACGCTGAGCAGTGAGCACGCCCTGCAGACGACGGCTAAGAATCGTCAAACGATCATCATCTTCAGCAAGACGCGGGGAACGAATGAGCACAGCTTCAGAATGCAACAGCGGTTCCGCAAAAATACGCAGGCCGGCGTTACGGAGCGTGGTGCCCGTGGATACCACGTCGGCGATCAAATCAGCCACACCGAGTTGCACTGACGATTCGACGGCACCATCAAGGTGTACGGTTTCAGCGTTGATGCCATGCTCAGCCAGATAATCATGCACAAGCTTGTCGAAACTGGTGGCGACGCGCTTGCCTTCGATATCTTCGAGCTTGCTAATCGGAGAATCATTGGGGGCTGCAAAACGGAACGTTGAAGCGCCAAAGCCAAGCTCCATATGCTCCTTGGCATCCGTACCGGAGTTGAGCAGCAGATCATGACCGGTAATGCCGACGTCGATGGTGCCTCGGCCAACGTAGACAGCGATATCGAGCGGACGCAGGTAGAACAGCTCCACGTCATTGTCGGGATCCTCCACAACCAGCTGACGCGGATTGCTCCTCAGGCGATAGCCGGCCTCGGCCAGCATGTTCCATGCAGGTTCGGACAGCATGCCCTTGTTGGGCACGGCGATTCTCAGCATTTTCCCTCCCAAAAAGGCCACGCCTCCTATGGCACGGCCAAAAACTCACAGATTCTTGTAGATGTCTTCGAGTGTGATGCCTCGGTCGATCATCATGACCTGCAGATGGTAGATGAGCTGGCTCATCTCTTCCGCAGTACGATCGGCGCCTTCGTACTCAGCTGCGATCCAGGTTTCGCCCGCCTCTTCGACAATCTTCTTGCCGATGAAATGCGTGCCCTTGCCCAGTTCGTCAACAGTCAGCGAGCCAGCCTGCTTGGCTGCGGCCTTCTCGCTCAATTCAGCAAAGAGGGATTCAAAAGTCTTCATTATTCGTATCTATCCTCGAAATATTGGTAGGTTCAGGCCTTGAATGCGGCTTCAGCCTTCTCACGGATGGAATCAATGGCTTCCGCAGGATCCTCGGCACCATACACGGCGGAACCTGCGACCAGTACGTCGGCACCGGCCTCGGCTACAATGTGCGCGGTCTTCGGGCTGACACCGCCATCGACCTGAATCTTGGTGGCGAGGCCGCGACGGGTAATCTCGTCACGCAGACGACGTACCTTGGCCATCTGGTTGTCAAGGAACTTCTGGCCACCGAAGCCGGGCTCGACGGTCATGATAAGAATCATGTCGAATTCGTCGAGAATATCGAAAATCGGCTCGACAGGTTCGGCCGGACGCACCGCGAAGCAAGCCTTGCAACCCATCTCGCGCAGCTGGCGCGCCAGACGCACCGGAGCGTGGGTTGCCTCCATGTGGAAGCTTACGGATGCAGCGCCCAACTTGGCATATTCGGGTGCCCAACGATCCGGGTCCTCGATCATCAGATGCACGTCGACCGGAAGATCGGTGACTTCGCAGATACGAGCCACAATCGGCTCGCCCAAGGTCAGATTCGGAACGAATGATGATCCATCACGTCGACGTGAACGAGATCTGCATTGGAGATGGCCTTGAGGTCGCGCTCAAGGTTGCAGAAATCAGCGGACAGGATGCTTGGTGCGATTTGAATAGTCATGGCTCTTATTCTATGAAAGGTAATCGACTTGCTGTTATTTGATGCCGGGCTGCTTGTCGGTATTCGAGACAGTTTCGGCATCGTTGGTTTTGATTTCATCAACCGTTTGCTCGGGGAAAGACACCACGGAATCCGAAGAATCCTCCGATTCACCGTTTTCAAGACGCTGCTCGATTTCGGTGACGGTACGAAGCTTCTCCGCCAACAGGTCAGTGTCTTTGCCCATTTGCTGCACGACGATGAATGACACCGCGCCGAGCACGAACACCGCCATGGAGACCCACACATTGATGCGCACGCCCAAGAATTCGTGCGCATAATCGATACGCAGGGATTCAATCCAAGTGCGTCCCAGGGTGTACCACATGATGTACACGGCAAACAGGGAACCTGCCTTGAGTTTCTTCATGGCTTTGGAACCGATGTATACGATAATCGCGGCGCCGATGAGGTTCCAGATCATCTCGTACAAGAACGTCGGATGGAACAGCGTGCCACTCGGGCATGTGGCTCCGTCATAGCACTGTTCGCTATGCCCGATGGCAGTGCCTTCCATGTTGAGTTTCAAACCCCATGGAAGCGTTGTCGGAGCGCCATACAGTTCCTGGTTGAACCAGTTGCCCAAACGCCCAACAGCCTGCGCTACCAACAGGCCCGGAGCGATGGCGTCAGCCAGCAAGGCCATTGGATAGTGCTTATGACGGCACCATGCCCATGCGGCCAGCGCTCCGAACAGCACGCCGCCCCAGATGCCAAGTCCGCCATTCCAAATGCGGAACATTTCCGCCCAGTCGCCATCCGGTCCGAAGAAACGTTCAGGCGTGGTGATGATGTGATAAAGTCGTGCGCCGATAATGCCCGCAGGCACGCTGACCAGAGTGATATCAAGCACTTGGTCGAAATTGCCACCCAACTTTTTCCAACGTGTGGTGGTTATCCATACTGCAAGGACGATTCCCATCAAAATGCACAACGCATAGATATGAATCGTTACTGGACCGATGGAAAACTGCGAAATCGTTGGCGATGGAATGTATGCAAGTGTCATGGTTTCCTGATGGTAGTCCACGCATCCGATATGGTGCGTGGACCACCGAAATCGTCAGAATGGTTTACTTTGCGACACGCGCGTTATGGACGCCGTCCGCAAGCTCTTCGGCTTTGGCGGCCAACGCCTTGAGACCCGTGGCCTCATCGACTGCGTTTTTCCCGGATTCGTCAAGCATGGTGTGCACCAATGCGGATCCGACGATGACGCCATCAGCGTATGAGCCGACTCGCGCGCCTTGTTCGGCGGTGGAACGCCGATGCCAACGCAGACGTTCTTCGCGCCGGCATTGCGCGTGCGTGCCACCAACTCTTCCGGAGAAGCATCGATGGTGGAACGTTCGCCAGTGACGCCCATACGGGCTGCCGCATAGACGAAGCCGCGAGCGTTGCCTGCCACGACCTTCAAACGGCTGTCGGTGGAGTCCGGGGACACGAGGAAGATTCGGTCAAGTCCATGACGGTCCGAAGCTTCGATCCATTCACCTGCCTCGTCTGGAATGAGGTCCGGAGTAATCAGGCCGGCGCCACCGGCATTTTCAAAATCGCGTGCGAAACGTTCCACGCCGTAATGGTAGATGAGGTTCCAATAGCTCATCACCAGAGGGACTCCCCCGGCGTTGGCCACGGTTTCGACGGCTTTGAACACGTTCGCGATTTTCTCGCCGTTGTCAATGGCGATCTGCGAAGCCGCTTGGATGACGGGACCATCCATAACCGGATCGGAATACGGCAGACCAATCTCGACGGCATCGACGCCATGCTCAACCATGGTGCGGAATGCTTTCAACGAATAGTCAGAATCAGGGAATCCATATGGAAGATAACCGATGAATGCAGGCTTGTTCGCCGCTTTGAATTCATCGAACATGGCTTCCGTCGGACTCGGCTTATGGCTGATGCCGAGCGGCTGTCCGGACAGCGTGGTTGCTGTTGCGTGCGTCATAATGGGATGCTCCTTCTTTCACTCGCCGTCCGCGTTATTGCCCTGGGCTCCATTGGCTTCGAGCGCTTTGGCTTGCTCGTCGGTCAGATAACCGAACCATTTGCCGGCAGTGTTCATATCCTTGTCCCCACGACCGGAAATGTTGATGATCATGACCGGATGCTCATATCCCTTGGCCTTGAGATCCTCAGCCGCCTTGTATGCGCCTGCAACGGCATGGGAACTTTCGATCGCCGGAATAATGCCTTCGGTCTCGCAGAGATCCTTGAAAGCGCTCATGGCTTCCTCATCGGTCGCCCAAGAATAATTGACACGTCCGATTTCCTTGAGCCATGCGTGCTCCGGGCCCACAGAGGCGTAGTCCAAACCAGCGGAGATGGAATACGTATCGAGGGTCTGGCCTTCGGAATTCTCAAGAAGATAGCTCTTGGCACCTTGGAACATACCCAGTTCACCGGTTCCCGGTGCGAAGCGAATGGCATGGCGTCCGGATTCCGGACCATTGCCGCCTGCCTCATAGCCGTACAGGTTCACGCGTTCGTCATCAAGGAACGCATTCATGATGCCGATGGCATTGGAACCGCCACCGACGCATGCACAAACCGCATCCGGGTGATCGATACCATACCAATCCTGAAGCTGCTGCTTAGCTTCCTCGCCGATGATCTTCTGGAAATCGCGCACCATAGCCGGGAATGGATGCGGACCGGCAACAGTGCCCAGCAGGTAGTGAGTGTCTTTTACATTGGTAACCCAGTCACGAAGAGCCTCGTTGATGGCGTCCTTAAGGATGTGATCGCCCAAGGTGACTTCCACGACTTCCGCACCAAGCATGCGCATACGTGCAACGTTCAGGGCCTGACGACGCGCATCGATTTGGCCCATGTAGATACGGCACTTCAGTCCAAGCATGGCGCACACCGTAGCGGTGGCGACACCGTGCTGACCTGCACCGGTTTCAGCAATGACCCGAGTCTTGCCCATGCGCTTGACCAGCAGGGCCTGACCGAGTGCATTGTTGATCTTGTGCGCGCCAGTGTGGTTCAAATCCTCACGCTTGAGGAACACACGCGCGTCGAGACCGGTTTTTTCTTTGAGACGCTCGGCGAAACGCGGAGCGTCAGTCAACGGTGACGGACGACCGACATACTGCTGGTTCAATCGAGCCAGTTCCTTATGAAATTCCGGATCAGCCTTGGCTTCCTCGTAGACACGTTCAAGCTCGTCAAGCGCTGTAATCAGCGCTTCCGGCACATAGCGTCCACCGAACTGACCGAAATACGGTCCTTCATGACTTGCCAACGGGGTTTGTTCGGATGCTTTCACTCTTGCTCCTGCCTTTACTAGTCGCTCCACAGCCTGTTCATGGTTGGATGCGGTTGCGACACCTTCGCCAACCAGCACCGCGTCGGCTCCGGCGCGGGCATAATCCTCAAGTTCCACCGATCCGAACACTCCAGATTCCGCTACGCGGATCACATCGTCCGGCAAATCGGCGGCAAGCTCGTTGTATTTGTTCACATCGACCTTGAGATCCTTGAGATTTCGTGCATTGATGCCGATGACTCGCGCTCCGGCATTGATCGCGCGCTGAATCTCCTCGCGAGTGTGCGTTTCGACCAGCACCGTCATATTGAGGCTATGCGCCAGTTCAAGCAAAGACTTGAGCTTGTCGTCATCCAACGCGGCAACAATCAGCAGCACCAAATCGGCGCCATGCGCCCGTGCCTCCCAAATCTGGTATTCCGTGACAATGAAATCCTTGCGCAACACTGGAATTTTCACGGCTGCACGGACCTTATCGAAATCGTCAAGCGATCCAAGGAATCGACGACCTTCGGTCAGCACGGAAATCGCGCTGGCACCTCCTTTTTCGTATTCCCTGGCCAATGCGGCAGGATCAGGAATGTCGCTAAGGTGCCCTTTCGATGGCGAAGCCCTTTTAATCTCCGCGATCACCGGAATGCCATCCGCTTTTTTCAGCCACTGTCGCGCATCAATAGGGGCCGGCGCTTCGAATGTCTGACGCTTCACCTCATCAAGGGAAATGTTCTGTTCACGTGCTCGTTGGTCTTCGACAGCTCCCGCCACCAGTTCATCGAGTACAGACATGGTGTTCCTTTCAGCATTTTACTCGATTGGTTAGCTTGATTTGACTCACAACTGGCGAAGCTGCGAGGCGATCTGCACCGCTTCGACGCTGGCCTCGGCCTTGTTGCGAGTCTCCTGCCACTCACTGGCCGGCACGGAATCAAGTACGATTCCGGCTCCGGCCTGCACGCTCGCTTCATGGTCGCGGATGAATGCCGTTCGAATGGCGATTGCCATATCGAGGTTGCCTGAAAAATCGAAATAGCCGACAGTGCCGCCATAAATGCCACGATCTGCGGGCTCAAGCTCGTCGATGATTTCAATGGCACGTGGTTTTGGCGCACCGGAAAGCGTTCCGGCTGGGAATGCGACGTGAACACATCGAACGACGTCATGTCGGGGTTAACTCGCCCGGTAACGGTCGAACAGATGTGCATAATGTGGCTGAATCGTTTGATATCCATCAAGGATACGACTTCCACGCTTTCCGGAAGACATACACGGCTCAGATCATTGCGGGAAAGATCAACGAGCATGATGTGTTCGCTACGTTCTTTTGGATCGGCAAGCAGATCCTTGGCAAGTTGCTCGTCTTCCTCAATAGTGGTGCCACGAGGCCTCGAACCGGCAATCGGGAAGGTCATGGCATGGCCATTGTCCACTTTGATCAGCGTTTCCGGGCTGGATCCAATAACGTTGAAGTCACGCCCCTGCGCATCGGTCAACGACATGAAATACATGTATGGGCTGGGGTTGAGCGTACGAAGCACGCGGTACACGTCGAATGGATCGGCTGGCGAATCAATGTCAAGACGCTGGGAAATGACTACCTGGAACACGTCACCATCGATGATGTGCTGCTTGGCGATTTCAACGGAACGCTCATAATCGCTCTTCTCCGTACGGAAACGAAGCTCGGGCTGGCTAATGGTCTCATCCAACACATTGACGCGAGCTTCACCTTCGACAGGCGTGGCGGCCTTACGCTGCATATCATCCAATCGCGCCACCGCCTCGTCGTATGCCGCATCGGCACGGGTGGATCGATCGTCTGCATTCACCGCATTGGCGATCATCCATACCGATCCGGACACATGGTCGACCACAGCAATATCCGTGGCCAATGCCAGAACTGTTTCCGGCTGCCCGGTCTCGTTCGGCGCCTCGGCACGCAAGGTCGGTTCCCAATGGCGAATCGCATCCCAACCGACGGTACCGACCAGACCACTGGTCAGGTTCGGCAGTCCTTCGACATGCGGCGCTTTCAGTGTTTTCAGCGCAGCATGCGCGACTTCCATCACATCGCCTTCGGTAGGCACGCCTGCGGGAACCTGACCCAACCAATCGGCCTTGCCGTTGTTGGAACGCAACTGAGCCATGGAATTCACACCGATGAAGCTGTATCTGTTCCACGTGCCGCCAAATTCCGCGGATTCAAGAATGAATGTGCCGGAACGTCCTGCAGCAAGGCGTTCATAGAATCCGACAGGAGTCAACGAATCAGCCAGAAGTCGGCGCACAATCGGAATCACACGATATCCCTGATCAGCCAATTCGTGGAATTGTTCGCGACTCGGCCAGGTGGCGCCCCACTTGAGTGCTTGTACGCTGCATTCACTCATCGCTGGCCCTCCTGTTCCTTGGTACGGTATCCTACGACCACGGGCAGTTGCCCGCCTTCTTCGAAGCAGGATCGTTTGCCGGTATGGCAGGCCGCTCCCACTTGATCGACTTCAACCAGAATGGCATCCCCATCGCAATCCAGTGCGAAGGACTTCACATACTGGGCATGTCCGGAAGTGTCTCCCTTGCGCCAGTACTCCTGCCTGGACCTCGACCAGAACGTGACGCGACCAGTCATCAGGGTGCGTCGTATGGCTTCGTCGTTCATGTAGCCGACCATCAGCACTTCTTTGGTGTCGAATTGCTGGATGACGGCTGCCACCAGTCCTTTATCGTCCCTCTTGAGACGTTCTGCGATTCGTGGGTCAAGAATAGTGCTGTTGTCGTATGCTTCGTTGGTCATGATGGTGTTATTGATTTGTTTCTTCGATTATTGATTACGTTATTCGCCTGTTTTGCGGTTTTCGGCTTTCATCGCACGGTATAGCCGGCGGCCTTGATGGCATCCTTGACTTCGCCGATGGTGACTTTGCCGTAATGGAAGATCGACGCGGCCAACACGGCATCCGCTCCGGCTTCGATCGCCGGGGGGAAATCGGCAGCCTTGCCCGCACCTCCGGAAGCGATGATCGGAATCTTCACTTCCTTACGCACGGCTTTAATCATTTCCAAGTCAAAACCCTGTTGGGTACCATCCGCGTCCATGGAATTCAGCAGGATCTCCCCCGCGCCCAACTCCTGAGCACGCTTGACCCACCAGATAGCGTCAATGCCGGTGGATTTGCGGCCTCCCATGGTGGTTACTTCAAAGCCCGACTGAGTGTGTCGCTCGCCCTGCTCACGGCGTGCATCGACGGATAATACGAGCACTTGGTTGCCGAATCGTTCTGCGACACGGCCAATCAGCGTCGGATCATTGATGGCCGCAGTGTTGACTCCTACCTTGTCAGCTCCGCAACGCAGCAGAGAATCCACATCTTCAGGGGCACGTACGCCTCCACCCACGGTCAATGGGATGAAAATCTGTTCGGCAGTTCGACTCACCACATCGACCATGGTCTGCCGATGCGAGCTCGAAGCGGTCACATCGAGGAAAGTCAGTTCGTCGGCACCCTGACGGTAGTATTCCGCGGCAAGTTCAACCGGATCGCCGGCATCGCGAAGATTCTCGAAATGCACGCCCTTGACTACTCGTCCCGCATCAACATCAAGACATGGAATGACTCGGACTGCCAGTGACATGCTGTTTTACTCCTTCGCGCATAATCATGTGTGCAACGAATGCAAGAGTAACCGTTTTACGTTACGCATGTTCGTCGGAAGTCCGAGTAGCGGACAGAACAAGCATCTTTCCTTGAAATCTAATCTTGTTCCTTAGCTGCGAGCTGCCCGCATGCACCATCGATATCCTGCCCGCGCGTGTCTCGCAACGTCGCAGTAATGCCTGCTTTATGAAGGATATCAAGGAACTGCTGTTCATCCTCAGGCTTCGAAGCGGTCCATTTCGATCCTTCGATGGGATTGAGCGGAATCGGATTGACATGAGCCCAATTGTCACCGTAATGGTTCAATCGCTTAGCAAGTAATTTGGCATGCTCGGCTTGATCATTGATACCGCGCATCAGAGCATATTCGATGCTTACGCGACGTTTCGAAGCCAAGTAATAGTCATGTGCCGCATCAAGCACCTGCGTAGTATTGAAACGCTTGTTCATTGGAACGAGCTCGTCTCGCAACTCATCGCTCGGAGCGTGCAAGGACACGGCCAAACGCACCGGAATGCCTTCTGCCGTGAGTTTCTTGATACCTGGTACCACACCGACCGTGGAGACGGTGATGTTGCGTGCCGAAATGCCGAAACCTTCAGGTGGCATGGCGCTGATTTGGCGTACAGCGCTCAATACGGACTTGTAATTGCCCATAGGTTCGCCCATGCCCATGAACACGATGTTGCTCAGGCGCCCGAGACCACCAGCGACTTCGCCGTCGTGCATGGCTTTCGCGGCCACACGAACCTGTTCCAGAATCTCGCCTGCCGACATGTTTCTCGTCAGACCCAATTGACCTGTGGCACAGAACGGGCAGCCCATTCCACAGCCTACCTGGCTGGAAATGCATAAGGTGGTGCGGGTGGGATACCGCATGAGCACGGACTCAATAAGAGAACCGTCGAACAGACGCCATAGCGTTTTGATAGTAGTGCCCTCATCGGCCACTTGACGGGTCACTTCGGTAATGAGCGTTGGGAAAAACGCCTCTGCGGCTTCGGCTCGTTTCGCTGCAGGAAAGTCAGAGAACTCTTCGGCAGCGACGTCGAAATGCCCATAGTAATGATTGGCAAGCTGCTTGACTCTGAATTTCGGAAGTCCAAGATCCTTGCTTTCGCGATACGTTCGTCTTCAGTCATATCAGCAAAATGCAGCGGCGGCTTGCCTCGACGCGCATGATCTTTGGAAAGCACGTCGCGGAAGGCACCGGTAGTGCCTCCTGGAGTAATACCGGTTTCCGGCAAATCCTTCGTGGAATTCACGGAGTCGCTCATGCTTGTGTTTGCCTTTCTCACATTCCAGTTGCCCACAGCAGCACGCACACGAACGGCGCGCACAGCAGAATGGAATCCACACGATCCATCACGCCACCGTGTCCCTTAAGCAGGTGTCCCATGTCCTTGATGCCGATATCTCGCTTCAACATGGATGCGCACAAATCGCCAAACGTTCCGGCGATGCCGATCATGAAACCGGCCACGACAGGGACCCACCAGCGGGAAATCCACACATCCGACCCGTACGTGCAGAACATCACGGCAAAAGATCCGATCATGGAGAACAGAATGGAACCTGCAAGACCCTCCCACGATTTCTTCGGCGAAATGCGGGGGCTTAGCTTGTGCTTGCCCAGCCATGCCCCGGCGAACAAACCACCGGTATCGCTCAACGCGGGCATGAATACCATCATAATAGCATGCGCGACGGGATGATCATTGAATGTCAACGGCATGATGAGGCAGGAAGCCAGAAGCGGAATGTACAGCACGGTGAACATGGAGACCGCGACATGGCTCAGCCTGCTATGGCTTACCTCTCCCTGCTCATGGTTGAAGGAGGATTCAAGTCTTGCGCCTGCATCGGTGTGGGAAAGCTTATCCGCCACGGCCAGAGAGATGCGGCTGCCGAACGTCACTTTAGCGCTGGCGGCGATCGCTACGACCACCAAAGACACCAGCACGCATACCGTCATGGCGACGATATGACGTTCGCTGTAATAGGTGGACAGCAACGTCGCCGCCGAACATACCCACAACACCGCCACGGGAATATGAAGTCCCGCAGTGGCGAAATCGACGCGCAGCTCCCAAAGGGCAAGCACCATGAACAGCACAACCAGATAGACGAACAAGTCAATGCTGATCAGCAGACACGCCAAGATGAGGATGACGAGCACCGCCCCTGTGGCGATGGCCTGCGGCATATTACGCCCCGTCTTCTTGTTGATGGCGTTGATGGCCTCTTCGGTTTCTTTTTCGAGCTGTTCCTGATGTTCCATCATGTTCCCTGTCTGGCTGTGCGTCGATTCTTTTCAGGAGATAAAGGTCTCTCAGACCTCCATGATCTCCTTCTGCTTGGCTTCGAGCAGGGTATCAAGTTCATCAGTGGTCTGCTTGGTGATCTTGTCGAGCTCCTTGAGCAGACGATCGCCCTCGTCCTCACCCATCTCGCCGTCCTTGATGGCCTTGTCAAGGGATTCCTTGGCCTTGCGTCGGATGTTGCGCACTGCGACCTTGCCATCTTCCGCCTTGCCCTTGGCGAGTTTGACATATTCCTTGCGACGTTCCTCGGTCAGCTCCGGCATGGTCAGGCGAATGACGTTGCCGTCGCGACGCGGGCTGGCGCCCAGATCGGAATCACGCAACGCCTTCTCGACGGCATTGGCCTGGGACGCGTCAAACGGAGTGACGGACAGGGTACGCGGTTCCGGCACGCCGATGGTGGCGATGGCCTTCAGCGGGGTCGGAGCTCCATAATAATCAACGGTGATACCGTTGAGCAGCGCCGGATTCGCGCGGCCGGTACGAATGCCGGAGAAGTTCTCCTTGGTGGATTCCACGGACTTGGCCATCTGTGCCTTGGCCTGTTCGACAATAGTTGCCATTTGTACTCCTTGTTGTTGGTTGTTTGATCGATATTCGACGTTGAATGTCGTTATTCAGCGAGTGTGGACTCCGCGGTGGAAACCATAGTTCCGATTTCCTCACCGAGAAGGGCGCGGGTCACATTGCCATTGCCTTCGAGCCCGAAAACACGGATGCGCTGCTTGTTGTCGCGGGCCATGGAAAGCGCGGATGCATCCATAACGGCGAGATTGTCGACGAGGGCACGATTATAGCTCAATGTGGCGAAACGCTTGGCGTTCTCGTCCTTACGAGGATCGGCGGTATAAACGCCGTCCACGCCGTTCTTGCCCATCAGCACCTCATCGCAATGGATTTCCAAAGAACGCTGAATGGACACAGTGTCAGTGGAGAAATACGGCATACCGGCACCAGCGCCGAAAATCACGACACGGCCCTTCTCCAGATGACGAATGGCCTTGAGCGGAATGTACGGCTCGGCGACCTGACCCATGGTGATGGCGGTCTGCACGCGCGTGGCCTGTCCCTCCTGCTCCAAGAAGTCCTGCAGAGCGAGGCAATTCATCACCGTGCCCAGCATGCCCATATAATCGCCGCGGGAGCGGTCGATTCCAGCCTGTTGAAGTTCCGCGCCGCGGAAGAAGTTGCCGCCTCCGACGACGATGGCGACCTGAACGCCCTGCTGCACCGCGGGAACGATTTCCTCAGCGATACGGCGGATGACGGACGTGTCAATGCCGACTTTGCCGCCGCCAAACGCCTCTCCGGATAGTTTGAGCAGCACTCTGCGTGGATTATCACCAGTGTTTTCGCCAGTCATGAAAAGCCTTTCTTGCCCGAGAACTCACGAAATTTACCGCTCTCAAGAGTATCGGCAAACACAGACACCACACCGCAACGACACAGCGTCGAGAAGAAAACAAAGTTGGCCATCACCCTGTGGATGATGGCCAACCTCATGGAATCTCTAGCGTCTAACGCACGGATTCACCATTGAAGCCGAATTCACTCAGCCTCGCCCTTGCCGACCTCGACACGAGCGAAAGCCACGGCTGCGCCGCCGACTTCCTTGAACAGGTCGCCAACGGTCTTGGACGGATCCTTGACATAGGACTGCTCGAGCAGGACGTTCTCCTTGTAGAAGGCATTGAGACGGCCTTCCACGATCTTCGGAACGATCTTCTCCGGCTTGCCTTCGGCCAAGGACTTCTCGGTGGCCACGCGGCGCTCGGACTCGACCACATCGGCCGGAACGTCCTCGCGGGTCAGCCACTGGGCACCCATTGCGGAAATCTGCAGAGCGGCTTCGTGAGCCACAGCAGCGCCGGCCTCATCGGTGGCGATCATGGCCACGATGCTCGGCGGCATCTCAGCGGACTTCTTGTGGGCGTAGATCTCAACGTGTGGACCCTCGACCTTGGCGAACTGGCCGACCTTGACGTGCTCACCGAACAGAGCGGCCGCCTCTTCGACGGCTTCCTTCACGGTGGCTTCGCCGGAAGCGGCTGCCAGCACTTCGTCCACAGAAGCGGCCTCGGCTTTGACGGCGTCTTCGAGCACGCTGTCAGCGAACTCCACGAACTTCGGAGTCTTGGCCACGAAGTCGGTCTCGGAATTCAGTTCGACGGCGTAACCGGTCTGGCCATTGGCGGATTCCACGACCTGGGAGGCGATGGTGCCTTCCTGAGCCTTGCGACCTTCGCGCTTGCCAGCGGCCTGGATGCCCTTGGCGCGGATGATTTCCTTGGCGCGAGCCACGTCACCCTCAGCCTCGGTCAGAGCCTTCTTAACGTCCATCATGCCGGCGCCAGTTTCCTCGCGCACCTGCTTGATCAGAGCTGCAGTGATTGCTGCCATTGATTTGTCTCCTCTGAAAAATAGTGATGCCCCATATGATGGGAGGCACAACACCTCCCATCATAGTGGATATTTTCACTCAGCCTTGGCTTCGCCTTCAGCTTCGGCTTCGGCTTCAGCCGGTGCATCGGCGGCCGGAGCGCCCTCAGTGAGGAGCTCCTTCTCCCAAGCGGCCATCGGCTGCTCGGTCTCGCCCTCAGCCTTAGCGGCCTTGCCGGAACGCTCCAGCAGGCCTTCGGCCACTGCGTCAGCCATGAGGCTGGTCAGCAGTTCGATGCCGCGGATGGCGTCATCGTTGGCTGCGATCGGGTACTCGACGGACTCCGGATCAGCGTTGGTGTCGACGATGGCAACGACCGGAATGCCCAGCTTGTGAGCTTCCTCAACGGCCAAAGCTTCCTTGTTAACGTCAACCACGAACATGGCGGACGGAGTACGGTTCATGTTGCGGATACCGCCCAGCTGCTTAGCCAGCTTGTCCTTCTCGCGCTCGAGAAGCAGCAGTTCCTTCTTGGTCAGACCGGAACCACGCACGTCGGTGAAGTCCATCTCTTCGAGTTCCTTGAGACGGGAGACGCGCTTGGACACGGTCTGGAAGTTGGTCAGCATACCGCCGAGCCAACGCTCGGAAACGTACGGCATGTTCACGCGGACAGCCTGATTGGAAACGGCTTCCTGAGCCTGCTTCTTGGTGCCGACGAACAGCACGGTGCCGTTGTGAGCGACGGTAGCCTTGATGAAGTCGTAGGCCTTGTCGATCATGTCGAGCGACTTGAACAGGTTGATGATGTGGATGCCGTTGCGCTGGGTGAGGATGAACTGCTTCATCTTCGGATTCCAACGACGGGTCTGGTGGCCGAAGTGCAGGCCTGCCTTCAGCATGTCGCTCATATTGATCTGAGCCATGGTATTACTACCTCTTTCTGTCGGTTCTTGCCTGGTCATGCGTTCCTGCGTGCAGCCAAAGCCTTGCGGCGTCGGCCGACCGACACAGGTCGTCGCGAACATGACGCGAATTGGTTGTATGCCGGTTGACAATATTGGGTGGCTCAGGACTTTCACGACAAAGCCCTTCGCCGGATGGCACACAAGGCATAAAATACCATGGGGTCACGTCTTTTCGCAAAGACGTGACCCCAAGTCGTCATATCGGTGAGATGCGAACAATCACTTGTGGTGATTGCGCATGTAGCGCATCGCCTCTCGGCGTTCCTCTTTCTCCAAACGATCAAGATAGACATGACCGTTCAAGTGATCGGTTTCATGCTGCAACATGCGGCCCATAATGCCATGACCTTCCAGCACGACCGTCTTGCCTTCCAAATCGATGCCACGCACACGAGCGTAATCAGCGCGACGGGTCTTGTACCACAATCCCGGCACAGACAGGCATCCCTCATCTCCGTATTGTTCACCGCTGGTCTCTTCGAGGACAGGGTTGAGCACATACCCGATCTTGCCGTTGATGTTATAGGAAAATGCCCTCAGATTCACGCCAATCTGATTAGCTGACAAGCCAGCCCTTCCTGGATCGTCAACGGTATCAAGCAGATCCTGTACCAGATGACGCACGGCCGGCGTAATTTCCTTGATAGGATCACAGGGGGTACGTAGCACCGGATCAGGTACGACTCGAATCTCACGAATTGCCAAGATTATCGCTCCTCGTTCATGGTTGTTTCCTCAGTTTCCGATGAGTCTTCCGGCGTTTGGAACTCGCCGGCGTCTTCGGTCTGCTTCTTAATTTTCTCCTGCATGGTATCAAATGCCTGCCGAACCTTCGGACTTACGGATTCGGAAGCCTGACGCATGGATTCGGAAGCCTGCTTGACCGTTTCGGTGGTTCGGTCAAGAATCTGCACCGTCTTTGGCAGCGGTTTGTTGGATGGCTTCGGCGCATACAGCACATTGTCGATGACATTTTCGTACCGCTTAAGCACCTTCGGCCTGACAACTTTCAGGCTCGCCGTCAGAGTGCCCTTCTCCTGGCTGAACTCCTCGTCGAGGATTTCGAACTTGCGAACGGATTCAGCACGAGAGACATTCGCATTCGCCTTTTCGACATACTGCTGAATGAATGCGCGCACGGCATCGTTCTTCGCGATCTGCTCCATGGGCATGTTGCTATCAAGTCCCTGCTGTGCAAGCCAGGAACGAACCATCTCCTGATCAAGCTCAATCAAAGCTCCGATGAACGGCTTGCCATCACCGACCACCACACCATGCGACACGATCGGGCAAGTGTTGATGACATCTTCCATAGGTGCCGGACTGACGTTCTTACCGCCGGCCGTAATGATGATATCCTTCTTGCGACCCGTAATGTACACGAATCCGTCGTCGTCGATGGTTCCCAAATCGCCGGTCTTCAGCCAGCCATCAGCCATCTTGACATCGGCTGTCAGCTCCGGCTTCTTGTAGTAGCCAAGGAACACGTTGGGGCCCATCACCTGCAGTTCGCCGTCGTCATCGGTGCGCACGCCCATGCCCGGCCCGGGCTTGCCTACGGAACCGACGCGGTTGGCGTCCTGCCAGTTGACAATCATGGGAGCGGCGGTTTCCGTCATGCCATAGCCCTGAATGAAGGTAATGCCATCCATACCGTTGAAGAAATGGGCGAGATCGACGTTCAAAGGAGCGCCGCCACAAGCCAGATATCTCATGTTCGGACCCAAAGCAGAACGAATGGATTTGCCTACGACAGACATAAAGAACGAATGTTCGGCACGAGCCACAATGGAATGGCGTCCGGTTTCCTGCTCGTCCTTCGACCATTGCACAAAATGATCGAAAGCCTTGGCGAACACTCTTCCACGAATACCCGCTCCGGCCTTTTGCGAAGCCGCGTTATACACTTTCTCGAACACACGGGGAACTCCCAGCAGATAGGTCGGCTTGAAGCTACGCAGATCGGCAAGCAGATGCTTGGCTCCGGGCAGATAGCCGACCACCCCCTGCCCGCCAATCGCAACATACTGAATATAGCGAGCGAAGCAGTGCGCCAACGGCAGGAACAACATCAGACGATTCGGCTGATATAGCATTTCATCGAGAATGATGTAGCCGTTCAGCACGATATGCGTGAAATTCCGGTGAGACAGCATCGCTCCCTTGGGCTTGCCAGTGGAACCAGACGTGTACACAATGGTGAGCATGTCATCGGCCTTGACCCTGGAAATCACCTGATCGAGCGTGTCCTCGCCGACACCTTCTCCAAAATCAGCAACGGCATCAAGACCATCCGCCTTGAAGTTGAAGACGTAGCGCAGGCTGCTGTGCTCATCGCGAATCTGTTCAAGCGTTTGTGTATGCGCGGAATCACCGGCAAAGGCGATGATCGGATCCACCTCTTCGATGATGGACGCGGCCTGCCTGGCGGAATCGGTTTCATACACGGGCACGCTTACCGCGCCGATTGCGGCGCAGGCAAAATCGATGACTCCCCATTCGTAGCAGGTAGGCGAATAGATGACCACCATGCTTCCGGCCTTGACCCCTAGGCCAAGAAGACCTTTCGCAACCGCGCGCACACGCTCAAGCATCTCCCCCGCCGTAACGTCATGCCATCGACGAGTCCCGTCGTCCTGCCATTGGGCGATGAGATCATCAGGATCACGTTTAGCGCGTCTGGAGAGCAGTGCGAAAACGGTATCCTCATCCGTAGTGCTATACGCAGGTTCCGGTACAAATTCTCTCAACATGAGTCCCTATAGTAGTTGCAGTATGCTCAAGGCACGCTGAAAACCCTTGAAAACGGCTGAATTCAGCCAATTCCAAGGGTTTTGAATGGTTACTTGTTATACGTCACACGCCGAAATCAGCGACTTCGCACTTCCAAGCAGATCCCTTGAGGACGCACTTCAAATTGCTGCACAGCCTTCGTCCTCCAATGCCCATCAGCACGGTGCTTTCGAAGCATGTCGGAGAGACCAACCAGCTGTCAACGTAATATACGGTGATCGGAAGCAGACCCAACTGCGCGTATATCCTCACATCCTTCTTCATCTGTGCCGAGATCTGAGCGGAGGCATTTCTCAGCTTTCTCATGCAGGCCTCGCTCAATACCCTTTCCACGCGTGCTTCTTTCTGCCTGCCACGGAAGATATCGACAACATTGCAGATCAACTGCGCCGCGAACATGTTCATGGAGTAGGCAAATTCAGCATCGCACGGCCCAGGCATTATCTGGATGTAATGGAATGGTATTTTCCTGCCGAAAAGATCTGAATTAAGAAACCCATCATACGAGGGAAGCGTTTTATCGTAATCGAAAACCGGCTTTCTGCCAAGCTCAAGAGATATCCTTTCCCACTCTGTCAGGTTTTCTCCCTCGCGTTTCTTCCCACTTTTATCAGCGCGCTTCGCATTGGCCGCTGATCCCTGGTCAGAAGGTGGAACCTCCGAGAAGGGCTCGTTAGCCTCCGGCGGCGGAACATCATTTTCACATGAATCATCCATGATGAATCCCTTTCTTATTCGCCCGACTCATCGTTGAGAGGGGGTGTAAGAACCATTAAGGCACAAAAGCCATCCCCCGTCAAGTTGACATTTGATTCTTGTGGATAAGTGGATAACTTCAGATGTTTCAAACACTTTAGAACACCCTAAAGATAAATTTTATACCCCTAAAACATTACAAAAAAGGTGGCATATCGTTGAAAAAGCAAAGAGAATCCTTCTTTGGCGAAAAACCCTAAGTTCGTCTCAAAAACGCTTAGTAAAAATGAACGGCATTAGCCTTCACTGAAAGATAATGATCATGTTTGTTCGTATATGCTCACATAAAGTTATGTTACCGGGCATACACTCCTCTAAGTGCGCTCAAGAAAAATAAAAATATGCTCTGCGGCATTCGCCGCAGAGCCGTCTGAGAATGGGCTCCCCCACCTGGACTCGAACCAAGACAAAGGGTTCCAAAGACCCGTGTGCTGCCATTACACCATGGGGGAATGGCGGAAACCTTGCGGTTACCACCAAGTGTCTATTATGCCACATGTCGCCAACACCGCGTGTCTCGACGTGTCGCACTAATAAAAAAACGTTGTTTAAGGTGCACAAAAAGTGTTATGCGCACCTTAACAACGGTACTCGCTTCACTGATATGGGAGTTACCCCACAAACATGCGGAACGTACGCTAAGCATGCCCGCGCAACGCGTCATCAGGCGAACAAGAAGCCCTGTCCGTGATGCTCCGGATATGTGTCGAACAACTCAGCCACAGAGCCGTCTTCGAACACAGCACGGATGGCGCTGGCCAGCAGCGGCGCGATCGACAGCACGGTCAAACCGTCCCAACGCTTCTCTTCAGGAATCGGCACGGTGTCGGTAAGCACGACTTCGCGGGCTCCGCTGTTCTTCAAACGTTCGACGGCGGGACCAGACAGCACGCCATGTGTGGCGACGACAGTCACCGACTTGGCACCGGCATCCTTAAGCACGCTGCATGCACCGGCAATGGTTCCGGCGGTATCGATGAGATCGTCGACGAGCACGCAGTCCTTACCTTCGACATCGCCCACGACTCGGTTGGCGACCGCTTGGTTCGGACGGGTGATGTCACGCGTCTTGTGGACGAATGCGAGCGGACCACCGCCAAGACGCTGCGCCCACTGCTCCGCAACACGAATGCGGCCCGCATCCGGAGAGACGACGGCAACATTGTCAAGCTGGTTGGAGAAACGGTCGCGAATGTAGTCGACCAGCACCGGCATAGCGATAAGGTGGTCGACAGGACCGTCGAAGAAGCCTTGGGACTGCGCCGCATGCAGGTCGACACTCATGATGCGGTCGGCACCTGCGGTCTTCAGCAGGTCGAACATGAGACGGCAGGAAATGGGCTCGCGGCCGCGATGCTTCTTGTCTTGGCGCGAGTAGCCAAGCAGTGGGCAGACCGCGGTGATGGAACGCGCGGATGCACGCTTGAGCGCATCAATCATGATGAGCTGTTCCATAATCGATTGGTTGATCGGGGCTGCGTGGCTTTGCAGTACGAACACGTCCGCGCCACGCACGGATTCGGTGTAGCGCACGTACATTTCGCCGTTGGCGAAGTCGTATGCTGTGGTTTCCAGAACATCAATGCCAAGTTGTTCGGCGACTTCCGCCGCCAGTTTCGGATGTGTTCTGCCTGTGACAAGGATAAGGTTTTTATCCGGCTTTCCTTCAAGGATTGCGCTCACCATGTCTCCAAACGTCTGTTTTCGCGTCAAGTGGACGTGACCCATATTAACCATCTGCGCAGACCGTCTCACCCGCGCGTGTTCACCTGAAATTTACCGGTACAGTCCGTGCTTGCCAATATATTGCACCACGCCGTCCGGTACGAGGTACCAAACAGGCTCCCCATGCTCCGCACGTCGCCGCACATCGGTCGAGGAAATCGCCAGTGCCGGTATTTCCAACGTATCGACCTTGCCTTCCGGCAGTTTCACCCCTTCCGGCGATGAGTACCCGGGGCGGGTCACGGCCACGAAGTGGGCCAGATCCCACATTTTGTCGGCGTCTTTCCATTGCATGATTTCCGCGACCGCGTCAGCTCCGGTGATGAAGAAGAGTTCCGCGTCGGGATGTTGCGCACGGATGTCTCGCAACGTGTCGATGGTATAGGTGACTCCCGGACGGTCGATGTCCACGCGTGATACGGTGAATTTCGGATTGGACGCGGTGGCGATGACCGTCATGAGATACCGGTCTTCCGCGTTGGTGACGTTCTTGTCGAGTTTGAATACGGGGCGTCCCGTCGGCACGAAGATCACTTCGTCGAGGTCGTACACCCACGACACTTCTGAGGCCGCCACCAAGTGGCCGTTGTGGATGGGGTCGAACGTGCCGCCCATGATGCCGATGCGAGGCCTGCTATGCCAGTTGCCGCGTGCTGAACGTCGGCCTGTGGCCACCGCGGAACCTGCTGATTCCACGGAAAGGTCGGACATGCGCCGTTCCGGTTCCACCACATAGCTGATGGCAAGTTCGGAATCGGCTTCGGCGGATTCGGGCCGCATGCGTTTCGGGCCGGTCATGAGGCATCCTCGTTTTTTGTTCCTGATCGCGTCCGCGGTCTCACGGCCGATGCTGTCTGCCGTTGGCGATGCGTTGTCCGGGTCGATTTTGCCCATATCCTCATCCCACTCGTCCTGCACGACGCGCCTGATCTCCGCGAAAGTCGGCAGAGGGAAGTCCGGCTGATAGGCGCGACGCACTTCCGCCACACGTTCGGTGACGCGAATCAGCGTATCGGTCATGCCGTCAATATCCTGTTCGCGCTCCATGGCGCTGAATTTGGCGATGTACTGTTCCATGAGCCGCATCTGCTCATCGACGCTTTTAAGCTTCTCTTCGTCGAGTTCCACCACGTCTTCGGCATCGACTTCCGGCCAACCGATCAGCACCGCGTCGGCGTATTCGAGTGAAGCACGCTGTGCCGCCGATGCGATGCCGTCCTCGATCTGCACGAGAAACACGTATCGCACGATGCTTAATCGTTCGGATGCGAGCTTCAATCCCAGATAGGGGTCATTGAGATCCGCATTCCATGGGTTCTTAGCGTCAGTCATTGTTTCCTCCATCTGGCCGTCATTATTGTTGTGTTCGTTCATGCCCGTACCTGGCCTGTTCCGTAGCCGATCCACTTGGTCGTGGTCATTTCGCGTAGTCCCATGGGCCCGCGTGCATGCATTTTTTGCGTGGAGATACCAAGTTCCGCGCCGAAGCCGAACACTCCCCCATCTGTGAAACGCGTGGACGCGTTGACCATCACCACCGCCGAGTCGATGCGTGAGGTGAATTCCTCAATGGCCGAATAGTCTTCGGCGATAATGGATTCGGTATGCCCTGTGGAGTGGCGGTTAATGTGGCTGATGGCCTCGTCGAGTGAGTCGACCACTTTGACGCCGATCTTCAACGCGAGATACTCGGTATCCCAGTCTTCCTCAGTGGCATGTATCAGTTTCACCCCGTCAATACCGGTTTTGTCGATGATCTCGTAGGCCTGTTCGTCGGCATGCACTTCGACGTCGGCTGCGGCAAGCGCTGTGGCGATTTGCGGAAGGAACGCTTCGGCGATGTCACTGTGCACGAGGAGTTTTTCAGTGGCGTTGCAGACGCCGACGCGTTGCGTTTTGGCGTTGAGAATGATGGGGATGGCTTTGTTTTGGTCGCCGGTTCGGTCGACGTAGATGTGTACGTTGCCCGCTCCGGTTTCGATGACGGGTACTTTGGAGTTTTGCACGACGGCTTGGATGAGGCCCGCTCCCCCTCGTGGAATAAGCAGGTCGATGTGGCCTTGGGCCTGCATCATGGCGTTGGCGCCTTGACGCCCGTATTCGTCGACGGAAGCGATGAGTGCGGCATCATATCCGTGTTCGTGCAATACGTCGGCGATGATGTTGAGGGTGGCTGCGTTGGTGCGTTCGGCCGCGTGTCCTCCTCTGAGGAGTGCCGCGTTGCCTGATTTGATGCAGAGTGACGCGACGTCGACGGTGACGTTGGGTCGTGCTTCGTAGATCATGCCGAGCACGCCGATGGGCACGCGGGTTTGTTCGAGTCGCAGACCGTTGTCGAGGTGGTATCCGCGCACGATTTCACCGATCGGATCCTGTAGGGTGGCTACGTGGCGCACACCTTGTGCGGCTGCGTTGACGCGGGGTACGTCAAATTTGAGCCGGTCGAGTTTGCCTGCGTCCATGCCATGTTCGGCGGATTTCTGCATGTCGATGGCGTTGGCTTCCGCGATTTCATTGGCGCGCGCGTCGAGTGCGTCAGCGATGGCGTTGAGAAGTTCGTTTTTACGCTGCGTGTTGGTTTGGGCAAGTTGCGCTTGCGCGATTCGGGCGGCGTCGGCTTTGGCGCACACCTCGTTGAGCACATCGGGCTCCATGGCGTTGGATTGGGTCTGTGGGTTCGTCATAGTTTCCTAGATTAGCGCGAAATCGCGCCTTGTTCCGTAGCTTCGACCATTATTTCGTCGTAGCATCGGAAACAGGGCGCGATTTCGCACGTCACGTGTCCTCAGAGATTTATATCCGAAACCGTTCTCGATCAACCGTTATTCGACATGGAATCAGTGGATCTGATCGAGACCCGGATACAGCGGGAAGTCTTCGGCGAGCTTGTCGACGCGAGCCTGAGGGCTTCCACGTCGGCATCCTTGCCTGCTGCGAGTGCGGTTCCGATGATGTCGGCGACCTCTTCGTATTCCTTGTTGCCGAAGCCGCGGGTGGCGAGGGCACTGGTGCCGATGCGCAGACCGGAAGCCACGCTTGCCGGACGCGGATCGAACGGAACGGTGTTGCGGTTGATGGTGATGCCGCACTGGGCGAGGAGGTCTTCGCCCTGCTGGCCGTCCATTTCGCTGTTGCGCAGATCAACCATGACGAGGTGGACGTCGGTGCCGCCGGTGAGGACGCTGATGCCGTTGTTCTTGACATCGTCGGACATGAGGCGTTCGGCGAGGATCTTGGCACCGTCGAGGGTGCGCTGCATGCGGTCCTTGAACTCCGGAGAGGCTGCGACCTTGAACGCGACGGCCTTGCCTGCGATGACGTGCATGAGCGGACCGCCCTGCTGACCCGGGAAGACCGCGGAGTTGAGCTTCTTGGCATAGTCCTGCTTGGCGAGAATGAAACCGGAACGCGGACCGCCAAGAGTCTTGTGAGCCGTGGAGGATACGACATCGGCGTACGGGACCGGGCTCGGGTGCAGTCCGGCTGCGACAAGGCCCGCGAAGTGTGCCATATCAACCCAGAATTTGGCTCCGACTTCGTCGGCGATTTCCTTCATGGCCTTGAAGTCTTCGATACGCGGGTAGGCGCTCCAGCCGCCGATGATCATGGCCGGGTGGGTTTCAAGCGCGCGCTGGCGGATGATTTCAGGATCGATGCGGAAGGTTTCAGGATTGACTCCGTAGGCTTCGGCATGGTAGAAACGTCCGGAGAAGTTGATTTTCATGCCGTGGGTGAGATGTCCGCCATGGTCGAGGGCAAGACCGAGCACGGTGTCGCCCGGCTTGACGAGCGCCTGGTAGACGGCTGCATTGGCCTGTGCGCCGGAGTGAGGCTGCACGTTGACGTATTCGGCACCAAACAGGCTCTTGGCACGCTCACGGGCAATGGTTTCGATCTTGTCAACCTGCTCGCAGCCACCATAGTAGCGGCGTCCCGGATAGCCTTCGGCATACTTGTTGGTCAGCACGGAACCCTGAGCCTGAAGCACGGCACGCGGCACGAAGTTTTCGGAGGCGATCATCTCCAAGCCGTTCTGCTGTCGAGACAACTCAGCGTTGAGTACCTCGGCGATTTCGGGGTCTGCTTCGGCGATAGGCGCGTTGAACATGTCGTTCGGAGTTTGCGCGAGAGGCGATGCGGTCATTGAGCTCTCCTTGGCTTGGAGGATAAATACGTTGCCCGTACGAACGTGCAGGCTTAACGATGAAGTGTACGTGCACAAATCGCATGAGGGAATAGGGCGTTTCGAAACATGGAAGCAATCACGAAACAAGCAGGAAACAATCACCACCCATAAACACGCATCGTCCCATTCCACGGACGCCAAACACGCTTCTTCCCGCCCATAACGCTACACTCAATATTGTTTGACGTTCATTGTCCGTTCTATTGCTAAGGAAATCCAGTGACCACGTTCCACAGCACTCGCAGCACCACCGATTCACTCACCTCCAAGCAAGCCATACGCAAAGGCATCGCCGACGACGGCGGCCTGTTCGTAACCGACTCACTGGGCGAAACCCACGTAGACGTCGCATCTCTCGCAGGCAAGTCCTACCAGCAGATCGCATTCGACGTGCTGAGCGTGCTGCTGCCCGACTTCTCCGAAACCGAACTCAAGGCATGCATCGATGAAGCGTACGGCGCGCAATGGTCCGACGAAAAGATCACCCCGGTCAAGCCGCTCGGCGATGACTACGTGATGGAACTGTTTAACGGCCCGACCTCCGCATTCAAAGATGTCGCATTGCAGATCCTGCCGCGTTTCATGGCACGCACCACCCCGGCCGGCGGCGACGGCAACGAGAAAATCATGATCGTGACAGCCACCTCCGGAGACACCGGCAAGGCGGCGCTCGCTGGTTTCGCGGATGCCGAGGGCACAGGCATCACCGTGTTCTATCCGGAAGGCAAGGTTAGCCAGGTACAGGAACTGCAGATGAGCACGCAGGCTGGTTCGAATGTGAATGTCTGCGCGGTGAAGGGCAATTTCGATGACGCTCAGTCCGCTGTCAAACGCATTTTCGGTGATCGTGAGCTTGCCAATCGTTTGGCTTCCGATTCGCATGTGGTACTGTCTTCCGCAAATTCGATCAATGTGGGACGTTTGGTGCCGCAGGTCGTCTATTATTTCTCCGCTTACGCGCAGCTGCTCGAACAGCAGGTCATCAATGTCGGTGATGAGGTCGAGTTTGTGGTGCCGACCGGTAATTTCGGCGATATTCTCGCCGGATATTATGCGAAGCTGTTAGGCTTGCCGGTCAAGCATCTGGTTGTTGCGTCCGATAAGAACAATGTGCTGTTCGATTTCCTGACTTCCGGCACGTATAACCGTCAGCGTCCGTTCTATCAGACGATTTCCCCGTCGATGGACATTCTTATCTCCTCGAATCTGGAACGCATGCTGTATTACATGTCCGACAAGGACACTCGTCTGATCGCCATGCTGATGAACGATTTGAACCAGTGGGGCGCCTATGAGGTTCCCGAACCGATGCTGGCCAAGATTCGTTCCCTGTTCGGCACCGGCTGGGCCGATGAGGATCAGGTGCGTGAGATGATCGCGGATTGCTGGAACAAGAACCATTATGTGATCGACCCGCATACCGCGTGCGGTTATTACGTGATGCAGCAGATGCCTCGCGATCCGCTGACGCCGCGCGTGCTGCTGAGCACCGCCAGCCCGTACAAGTTCCCGCGCGTGGTCAACGAGTCCTTGGGTTTGGATGCTTCCGGCACGGATTTCGAATGCATGGACGTGCTTGCCGAGGCGACCGGCACTACCGCTCCGGCCGCGTTGCGCGGTTTGGAGACCGCCGACGTGCGTTTCGACCATGTCGTTGACATCGACGGTATGGAAGGTTTTGTCGAGCAGGCCGCTAAAGCTCTGTAAAAACTCTGTAAGCGAAGCATACTTTCACATCGTTAAAGCCATCTCCATCGGCCGTCCGCGATATGTGGACGGCCGTTTTTCGTCAAGGCTGCTACAGTTGCATGCTCGGAGGCGAACGAGCATGACAGCACCAACGATACCCGCATCTGAATCGGTACGACAGAAGCAACCGGCACAACAATCGAACCAGCCCGAACAGCCCCGGCGTAAGCATGATCGTCTCATCACCCGTGATATGGCGTTGGTCATGCTTGCGACGTTCTGTTTCATGTCGAGCAATATGCTTGCCAATCCGATCGTTGCCGGATATGCGGAATCGTTGGGCGCGGACGGCATGCTGATGGGTGCGGTGGCCGGGTCGATGAGTTTCATCTCACTGTTCTGCCGCCCTATCGCAGGCAATCTTTCCGACAAAACCAGCAAGCGCACACTTGTGGCGGTTGGCACGGTGCTCTATTTCGCCGCCGGACTGCTGTACTATTTCGCAAACTCCCCCATCATGCTCATCATGGCTCGCGTGATCAACGGCGTTGGTTTCGCATGCTGCTCGGTCTGCCTGGCCACGTGGATGTCGCTTTTGCTGCCGATCCGGCATATGGGTGCAGGCATGGGAGTGTATGGCACGATGAACGCGCTGGCTATGGCGGTCGGACCGGCATTGGGTATTCGCGCGCAAAAATACATCGGTTATCGTCTGACGTTTTTGAGTTCGCTGGTGCTGGCGGTGATCATGCTGCTCGCCACACTGATGGTGAAGAATGGCGGACAGCCGGTACGCAAAAAGCAGACTTCCATAACGGAGAATCCCTCCACTGCCGTAGACATTGACGGTTCTGCTAGCGCAACCAAAAAGCATCGTTTTCCGATCCGTTCGATTCTGGAACCGCGTGTGGTGCCGTTGTCGCTGACGTTCATGATGTTTGCGATAGCGTATTTCGCAAATCAGTCCTTCATCGTGAGTTATGTTCAGTCTCGTCATCTGCCGGTATCATCCGACCTGTTTTTCATGTTTTACGCGGTCGCGTTATTGGTGTTGCGACTGGGCTTGCGCGACCTGTTCGACAGCAAGGGCTTCCGTTTCTGGCTGACGGTCTGCTCGTTGGGCATGCTGGCGATGCTCGCATGCATGACGTTCCTGTTCAATGATTGGATGCTGTTGTTGGCTGCGATTTTCACCGCTGTCGGCTACGGTCTGATGAGTTCAGTCACGCAGGCGCAGGCCGTGGTAATCGCAGGCCGCGAGCGCAGTGGTATTGCGAATAGTACGTATTATGCGGGTATTGATTTGGGTATGTCGGTTGGTCCGTTTGTGGGTGGTTTGGTGTATGGGCATTTGCCTGCTGTGTGGTTTTATCCGGTGTTTATGTTGGCGATGCCTGTTGCTTGGTTGATTTATTTGTTGTGTGTGAAGCGTGTTTCGCGGTAGTTGTTGGCATCGTGTGCGAGGTTTCTGCCGTAAACCAGTCCAAGCGCGTGTCGTTCTAACTGTTTTTGCGGTCGGTCGTATTTTCCATATACGGCAATATGACCGACCGACGCCCATCCTGGCTCGTGCAAGGCGTCCATGCCGAAGGGGAGATGTCAGGATCGGTCCTTGCCGCCGTATTCCGTTCCAGCCTTTCCGGCTATTTGACTTGGTGGATTTTGTTGCCTTTGACCATGTAGGCACGTCGGGCCATGTCGATCATGGGCTGGTCGAATCGGCTGTCTGTGTAGAATTCGTCCACTCGAACGTTGTCTCCGTAGAGTTCGCGGAATCGTTTGGGCTTGTTGGTGTTGAAGTTGAGGTAGTTTACGTTCAACGTGTTGCCGTCGATGGTGGACGAGACCAAATGTTGCACGCCAAGCCTGCGGCAGGCCTCGCCCACGGTGATATCGAACGAGGCGGTGAGGATCGCATCGTCTTCGCGTGGCTTATACCAGGGTTTGATGCGCTTCATGTTCTGATCCCAGAAGGCGTTGACCAATTCTTCGAATTCCAACGATTCGGCAAGTTCGCTTAAATATCCGTGGCATAGCTTGCCCACACCGTATTCCATTTGATCGAACGTGGCTCGTCCGAGCTTGTATTTGATGGCATAGCGCAGTACCGGGGCGATGTACCGCAATACTTTCGGATTGTATTTGGCCGAAAACAGGTACAGGTCGAACAGGCTTTCTCCGTCATAGATGGTTCCATCGAAGTCGAATACACGCATGTATGCAGCTCTCACTTCCTCGTATGCGCGCATTCAATACGCGCCATTGCACCTCATGCTAAAGTCCGAAGGCTGATTCCTTCTTACACCAAGGTGAACGGCCGGCGACCGCAATGTGCACAAATTGCACATCTCAATGCACATTCGGTTCATGTCACGTTTGGAAAGAGGAACCACCACAACAACACAGTCGGACCGCTATTCGCCCCATAGGAGCCGTTCGCGCTGCTGATACTCCTCATCGAACAACGGCTGGGCCTTCGTGTCGATGAGCTTGGCGAATTCCAGATCCTCATCTCGTTCCACCCGATGCTCAGCCATATTCCATTGGTCATGGTACGTGTAACGCAATGCCTCGGCATCCGTTTTCAGAACATGCGACCGGTAAAGGTCCCGTTCGAATAGAAGCGTATCAACCAGCCATCCTGGCTCGTCCGGAAACTTACTGATGCCATTGACGTACTCCGCACGATACGCGTCATGGACAAGGACAGGCAACGCATCGATACGCAAAAGCTCCTTGAACATGATAAGCCGTCCGATTCGACCGTTGCCGTCCGAAAATGGGTGAATCTTCTCAAACGTCCAATGGACACGGGCGATCTGATATGGCTCGTCCTCAAGTTTCGTGCACATATCAAACAGCCTGTCCATAAATTCGGGAACATCCTGCGGCAGCGCGGTCCTTGTCGGAGTGACAGGATTGCCGATAAAGTTCGGCCGAGTCTTGTAGCCGCCCACGTTGAAAAGCGAGTCGGAGACCTGTCTGGTGCCCTGCTTGAGAATGGCATGCAGGTGACAGACCATATCCCGGTCCACCGGCTCATCAGCATGGTCGAGAATCCAACGGAACGCAGCAAAATGATTACGGGTTTCCAACGCATCATCAGGATTGACCTGTTCGCTGCCATCCGTGGTATAGGTACCGGTGGCAAATAGCTGCGCGGTCTGTTTGGCAGTAAGGGTGGAACCTTCCATATGATTGGAATTCCATGCGAACTGGATTTGCGTGGTCGTGTAAATGCCGTCACCATATCGAGTATCACGCTCTCGGATAAGACGCTCCACGATACGTTCCGCCATAACCCCATCCTTCCTTCATTCCGCTCGACTATCCTCCCATGGTAATTCATTTAGGCTAGAAACCGTGGTGGATGTCGTATATCCTGCAGGTTGGTTCCATGTCGAACGTGACCGTGTCGAACTGTTCGGGATGGTGTACGAACGTATCGATCAGTTTCCATTGGCGACGGCTGATGCCGATACGATAGTCCGGGCGGACCATAAGCACCGGCGCTTTCGGCTGGAGTTCCTCCAAGAGCTGCGCGCGCTGTTCGAAGCATTCATCATCGTCGATCCATACGATCGGCGCGGGTTCATTCTCTTCGCATTCGATGCGTACGCGTCGTTGGATGGTCTGCCATTTGCCTGCCTCACGTCCCCATTTGGTGACAGGATCGTACCAGGTGATGACATCGACCAGCATGGGATCCCATCCGAGCATCGGGTCGAGAATCTGACTGCAGTATGGCTGCCAGGTGGACAGCCACCACAATTCCACAATGCCGTCAACTGCCAACGCGTACATGGCGTCGGATAGTTCGCTGGACCAGTGGATGCGCCATGAGCCTACGGGCGTGTGGGCTTTTTCGTTGCCGTCCAGGTGGAACGCTTTTTCAGGATTGTACATTTTCGCGTAGGGACTGTCGGGCTTCGCCCAGGTCATAACTTTGTTCACGCCGCCCCTGCGCAAAAGCTTGTCATCCGGAAAGGCGTTGAGCACCCCATCGAAATCCGTGAACACCACAGGCTTGGAAAACATTTTCAAATCCGTCATCACCACTCCCCTTTCAATCATCAACTATCTTCTTATATTGACCTTACGGTTTCCTCATTACGTTTTACCTGACAAATACTGACAGCACCGCCATCGTTTTATTTGCTATACTCGGATTGGTTCGGCACGGACGCCGAACGACCGCAGGCACGAGCATAGGCAACCGCAAACATGGTCCATAGATGCGCAAAACATGATGCGCGGACGCATCCAAAAAAGCGGTCACCATCACGCAAAGGAGCGAAACATGGCAGACGAATCATCGAAGATCCAGAGAAAACCGTCGAACAAATCTTCGACGAACGTTATCCCCTCGACAAATGGGAGGATTCAAACTACTCGATACTCGACAAATTCTCAATGCGCGGCCGCAAAGGCTTCGTCACCGGAGCCGCAGGCGGTCTAGGACGCAACGCGGCGGCCGCGCTCGCCCAAGCCGGAGCAGACGTCGCACTAGTCGACCTGCCCAGCCAAGAAGACAAGCTCACCGAACTGGCGAAAGACATGAGCGAACGTTTCGGCACCAACGTCATCGCGCTCACCTGCGACGTCACCAACGTCGAACAAGTAGCCGAACTCAAAACACAATTGGTGGAACAGCTGGGCACCGTCGACTTCGCGTTCCTCAACGCCGGAGTCAACGTACCGGGCGACGATCAAGACGCCACCGAAGAAGTATGGACGCGCACCATCAACATCAACCTCAACGGCACCTACCGTACCGGCCGCATCGCGCATGAAATCATGCGCGAACACGGTCATGGCGGCTCACTGATCTTCACAGCCTCCCTGTCCGGACACAACGCGAACTACATGATGGGAAGTCCGACGCCGGTGAACGCGTATGGCGCCACCAAAGCGGCCATCATGGAACACTCACGTTACCTTGCTGCCGCGCTCGCCAAGGATGGTATCCGTTCCAACACCATCTCCCCCGGATACGTGTGGTCTGGAATTTTCAATGGCCGTATCGACATGCCTGGCCACGACGCCATGCTCGAGGTCGTGCCGATGCATCGTTTCGGCACGAATGACGAGATTGCCAGCACGGTGCTCTTCCTCGCCAGCGACGCGTCCTCGTACGTTACTGGCATTGACATTCGCGTAGACGGCGGCTACAGCGTCTTCTAATCACCGTACCCCATCTGATAAATGGCCGGTCGCAGCTAATGTGCTTCGACCGGCCATTTATCTGGTGATGGTTTCTAGAACATACCGCTACACATGCTTGCGGCGTATCAACGTACCGGCAGTGGTTCCGGCTCCTGCAAGGAGAAGCATGACCGCGATAATGGGAACGATGTCGGAGCCCGTGCGAGGCAAGTCCGCAGTCGGTTTTCCATCGGCCTTGCTGGCATTCTTGTCTTTCGAGGGCTGCTTGTCATTCGGCTTGGCCTCGCCACCGCCCGGCTGGTCATCAGGCTTCGTTTCCCGAAGCTTCAGACCGTCCAATGCCGTGTTAAGGAGCGTGGCGGCATTGGAGACAAGACCGTTCTGTTCGCTGCTGAACGTGGTGTTGTTCCACAGCGAGAGGGCCTGCTCGTACGCTTCCGTGAGAGATGCGACCGTATCGTCCGTGTATTTGCCGAATTCGGCAAGCTTGGCCTGTGCCGCCGCGATCGGAGCTTCGAGCGCGCTCTTGTCGAGTTCGGTCGGATCATCATACATGGCCTGATATCCTGGGATGGTCAGTTTGGCGAGCTGATCGTACATCTTGGAGCAGAGGCGAGCGTTGAAGTTCATGACACTGAACCCTGCGCGGGACAAGTTCATCTGTCGGATTTTCAGATTGTCTGGATCGTAGGCGCCTTCGGCGAACGTCATGTCGGCCGATTCGCTGTCGGACGCGCCCTTGCCTGTTCCGCTGGTGTCGAGCGCGCTGCCCGTGGAGTAGTCGAACGGGGTGCCATCCTTGCCGCTCCATGCGTTGATGATGAGGCTCGACGTGCGGAACGGGTCAGATCCAACTCCTGCGTAGTTGTAGACCGCAATGTCCTTGCCGGAGGAAACGGTGTCGCCGTTCTCATCGACGAAGTAGATCGGGTTGCCGTCGACGTCGAGCGGATACCCGTCGGGACCCCACACGTTGTCGGTGATCACTGCGAGACCGTCACGGTCGGTATAGCTGCCCATGCGGGATTCGCGATGCCATGCGTTGCCGGTCGTGGCCGTCGGATGCGGAAACAGTTCGGCTCCGGACGCGGCATAATAACGACCGAGTTCCGGATAGAAGTGGCCGTCTCAACAAATGTCGATACCGGCCTTGAGCGGCTTGCCGTCCGAGCCGGTCCACTCGGGCATCTCGAACATGACCGGCGTGCTGCCAGGCAACGACCATGCGGTTTCCTCGGATCCGGCGCGATGCATCTTCTGGTAGGAGTCGGTGTGCCCGTCAGGGAACGCTATGGCGGCAGAATTGTAGACCTTCCGCACGCCGTCGCTGTCGGTGATGAGACTCTCGGTGATTTCAGCTTGGGAGGCCGCCATCTTGTATGCTGCGGAGTCTAGGTCGCTTGAGGAAACGTAGCCGGTGAGTGCCGCGACGAAGGCCATGGTGGCGCACAATGCGACGCTGCCCACCGCCGCAACCGCCATGTTGAGCTGTCGTTTGAACCATATGGATTTCGCGGTGACGTTCGCTGCCGCGTCTTTGTTCTCCGTTGTCGTACGGTGCGACGTGGATGTCCCTCTCTTCAACGCGCCATGCTTCCCCGAAATTTCCCCGTTCTGGAAAACATCATAGGAGATAAACGGAATTGTATGACCGTTCGTTTTCCACTTGGCTTCTGAATTCCGAAGAGTAGCTAAAGAGTACTCATGCCCGATTCTGCGAGCGCGATCATTTGACGTTTCCTTTGTTGTTGAACACCGTTTTGCTCATATCTCGCTTATGTATGGCAGATTTGCGAACTTGTCCGGAGATATCTTGCTTATATATGGCAGGTCAGTCCGTCAAAGCAGTAGGTAGGGGGGCATGAAAAACCTCATTTTCGCGAAACCGACTGCCATATATAAGCGAGATGCCTCATGTCACATCCCGAAATCTGCCATACATAGGCGAGATACAGCCTGCTTTGCTCAGCACAAGGCCGACAGATCCAGAAAATGCGCACGATGACACGTTTCAAACCATACTTCGCGCAGGATCTTTTTCCGATTTGTTCCCTTGACAGGTCTGACGCCTACTGTTTGGAGTTCGCGGCGGCGCGCAACGAGTCAACGAACTGTGCACACGCAAAGGCGGGTATGATGACGTTTATTCTCGCTTGGTATCGGCACTTGAAATCCGAAGAACAGTAAGGAGATAATCATGTCCGACATCAATCCGTCAGTAGCCTCGGCAGCACAGAACCCTCCTGCATTCGCACGACTCGAAGCGGGACTAACGGCCCCGGACTTTACACTTCCCAGCGACAACGGCGGTAGTGTCACGCTCTCCGCATTGCGCGGCCAAAATATCATCCTATACTTCTACCCTGCCGCGATGACTCCCGGCTGCACCACCGAGGCCTGCGACTTCCGCGACAACCTCGCACGCCTAAGCTCCCGCGGATTCACAGTGCTCGGCGTTTCGAAGGATCCGCTGGACAAGCTCATCCGATTCCGCGAGCGCGACCATTTGACGTTCCCTCTGTTGTCGGATGCTGATTTGACTGTGCATCGTTTGTATGGTGCGTACGGTGAGAAGAAGTTGTATGGCAAGGTTTATGAGGGTGTGATTCGTTCGACTTTTGTGATTGATGGTGATGGGGTGATTCGTGTTGCCCGATACAACGTGCGTGCGAAGGGTCATGTTGATTCTTTGTTGCGTGCGCTTGATAAGCTTGATGGTTCTGTTTTCTAGTCTGGAGTGCATTGTTGCTTTTAGATCAGCTTTTTCGTGCGAATGACGCAAGCAGTGTCAGTAGCGGGTAGATGTCGAATTCCTGATAGTGGTCGTGCAGTGTGCCGATGTCTTCGAACATGGCTCTTCGGCGAGCCTTTCGAAGGTCTCGTAACGGCGCGGGGCACGGCCTCGTATGAGAAGAGAAAAAGCGCGATGAGACTTAGACTTCCGACAATAAATCATCGTCTTCCGACATGTCAGCCCACGGCTTGCGTGTGCGGTTTGCTTGATCGTGTTGGCGGTGCGTTGGTTGATGAGCGTGAACGTTTGGAGTTGAAGGCGATTGAAATGCTGAAGGGACCGAAGCGTCTTGTGCAGCCGGAGCCGGTGGATCATGCTTGGTGGGATGATGGTTCTGGCGTGTACAGCATCGGCTGAGGGAGCCGGTAGGCTGGGTGTGTATCCAGCGGAGAGGAACGTGCCATGGTGACGCGTCGTAATGATGAGCGGACGGTTGCGGGAAGGCATCGCATGATGAGGCGTGCCGACCGTGAGGTGACCGAACCACAGCAGATCGATGCGATTATCGCAACGTGCAAGATCGTGAGTCTTGCATACACCGATGCGGAAGGCATCACCATCGTGCCGTTGAATTTTGGATACGTGTTCGATGCGGAATCCAATCATCTCACCTTGTATTTCCATGGTTCTGCGACCGGACGTAAGATGGACGCGGTCAGGGCCTCGAATAATGCGCTTTCCGTGGCGTTCGAGATGGCGACCGACTGCGAGGTGGTCGAAGGACGTACGTTGTGCAATTGGGGCGAGGCGTTCAAGTCGATCGTCGGCAATGGTACCGCGTCCATCATCGACGATCTTGACGAGGCGCGCCGGGGACTCGCATTGCTGATGAGGCAGCAGGCCGGTATGGAGCATGTGGAGTTCACCGACCAGCAGGTACGCGCCGTCACCGTATGGAAGGTGGAAGCGGACTATCTCACCGCCAAAGTACGCGAAAAGCCCCAGCTGCATACGCACTGACCTCATACCGCACCTTGACGCAATGATGCGCTGCTTCCAAGCCCGAGGATGGGAATTGGGAACAGCGCATCAGATGTAAAACGTTAGACCGAAGTCCGGCTGCGGCCAAGTTGCAAGTCAGGCCGTAACCCGGTCGAGATAAGGTTTCAGATCAAGCCTTCCGGCGGGAACGCCGCGCGTAGCTTCCTCCAAGAATCGCGGAGGACACCATCGCGACGGTCGCCACGATGGCGGGCGTCACGTTTGAACCGGTTTTGGCGAGCTTGACTGCATCGCCGCCGTTCGCGGACGATTTCACCGGATGCTTCCGCTGGCCGTTCGCATCATTCGCACCCGGAGCCTTCTGCGAATCATCTGGTGTCGATTCATGGCCTGGCGTTTCAGGCTGACCTTCCTCATCCGTCAGTCGGGCATCAACCGTGGTTCCCTTACCATTCAGGCAGCTTTTCAGCTCGCTTTCCTTATACCAGGTCGAACCATCCGCAATTGGCGTGCAGGAATCGTTGAATCCGATTTCCTTCTCGTTGTACAGCATTCTGACCAACGGCTGATACGGCTGTCCCGAGACGTCCGTACCATCACGCACGACCACATCCCACTGCACATTCGCAGCCATCGGCGTCACACTTTCGCCACGCCACGGATTGTTCTCATACGTGTACAGTTCACTCGCCTGCTGCTGCGATCCAGGCAGCTTCAGCAATGCCGCAAACGGAATAATGGTTTCGGCATGTGCGAATCGGAACGTCGCGGCGGTGCCGGCCCGCTCCCTCGTGTCGATCGCATTGAAGAAATCGTCGAGCAACGGCTGGGCAATGCGGTAGGTCTCATCCTGACCTGCGCGCCCCGGTCCCTTCTCATAGAAGTCCTCGGCATCAAGCGACCAAGCAAACGTCTTCGCCTCCTGGGCGTGCTGACCTTGGAAGTACTGGTCGAAATTGAACGTGTGGGATCCGGTGTTCTCCTGTTCCATATCGGCCGCGATGATGTACAGATTGTACAAATCCATTGCCGCGTCCTGTTCCGACGCGATCTTCTTCTTGGCGTCACCGCACGCGTTCGCATCCTTGGCAGGGTCGGCGCCAGCAGCGCAATTGGCCGCACCCTTTTTCGTGCCGTCAGCCGTGTTGTACCAGATGCGCTGGCCTTCCTCCTTGCCGATGGACGCGAGGAAATCGTCAGTGAAGATTTGAGAGAGCAGATTATGCGAAGCGGTGGTCATGGACGGATCGTTCGTCACGTTTTCCTCAGCTTCGGCGATGCCCCCATCATTCGCGACGAACTGCTGGTAACGTTCCGCGCGCTCCTTGGCCTCGCCCGTTTTCTGCGTACCATCCGGATTATCAGTCTTATGGAAATACAACGTGGTGGTGTTCTTGTCGAAATTCTTGCCGGAATTGTTATCCGCAGGATTATTCGGTGCTACAACCGCATTCGCCAGCAAACCGTTGGAAGCCTGATCGAATCCTAGTTTGAAATTCTCTCCGGATTCGGTTGCACGAGGCTCACCCGAGCTCTGGTATGAGACGCGCAGTCCCTGCTTTGCGGCATTGGCGAACAGATCAGCATCACGCTGGTATATTCTCTCACCAATGCCCTGGTGCTGTATGGCGCCCTGACCAGAGAGCATGCCATACCCGTTGCCCACGTTGGCCGCAGTAATGGCATTGACATTGTTGATGAATTCCTTGCCAACCTCTGGGCTAACGAATCCAGCATAATTGTTTTCCGCAGCAGACTGAGCCATCAGTGCCAGCAAAGCGTCATACTTGTAGCTCGACAGGCCACGCGAGCCATGCCTTGCCACAGACTCGGTGTATGCAAGATGGTATCTGCTCGGAATTGCTGAATATGATGTGCTCGCCGGTGCAACATACGGCTGCTTGCTGCTGTAATACCGGGCGGTTCCTTCCCCAGCCAAAGCCGCTGGCGTTGCGAGCATGGCCGCTGCCACTACAGCGCTTGTCAACGCGAGCATGCCACCGCCCACCGATTTGGTACCGCGTTTGCGCCAGGCTCCTGCCTGCCGCTGTTCCTTTGTTGCCGTATGGTTTTTCGCCATTATCCTCATTCTTCTACCTCTTCTGCTTTGCCACATTGAAGCTGTCAGAACAAGCCAGCCTGGGCGAACAAAATAGGCTCGGAAGGCGAACACGCAACGCCTTAAACGTGAACGATCGACAAATAATCCGCGAACCGTCGCTTAGAACTCAAGTAAGTTGCACAGCCGCAACTCCCCCACCCCATGGATTCACGATGCTCGACGTATCACAGAACCTGCTGGACAAGTTCCACCGATTTCGCTGCGGACACCCCCAATCAACGCACATCATTATGGCTGGCCGATTGTCGACTTGACACGTGGAAACGTCCCCGCCTTTCACGTCAGGACCGAAAACCCAAAGTATGCAAGAATCCGGACGTTACAGGATGCGGACGTTTTCTTGGAGACTGAATGAAAGGATTATCGTATGTTCGGTCCCGAGGAACGACGGCGCGGAGGGGTCCTTCGGACGCATGAAGATGGAGTCCGTCCATCCCGGGCATTGGGAGGAACGTACCCGCGACGAGGTGCTCGTCCCGGTCGACGACTGCATCCGCTGGTACGACCACGAGCGCATCAAACGGTCGCTCGGTTGGATGAGTCCGGTACAATACCGTCAGAGCCAGGGAATGGCTGCGTGATCATCTCCAAGAAAACGTCCGCAGCCCCTCTGCCATTTGCGATCAGTCATGGCACGCTGATTCCAATGGGTTTCAGCAGTACGCTGGATGACGCATTATCGCAAAGCGTCGAACACGCCATCAATATGATTGCCGCCATGTTCGAGATGCCACGTCAACAAGTGTACCTGCTGCTGTCGGCTGCCATCGACTTCAACGTGACGCAAGTCGTTGATATCACACCAAAGGCGTTCACGGTCTGATTGATCTGTCGATGTTTCAACAACTACCCGACTATGAACGGACGATACGCGATATTGGAAACAGCGGATGGACTGCCATGCGGCGCATGCCTTATTGGCCCAGCAGGCTCAGACAAGTCACTGATTGGTCTAGCCAAAGAACTCTATAAGGGAATGGAATAACAGATGGTTTCCCCAACAAACAATCATGCAGCAAGATAGCAACACCACCCAGGCGACGGATCGCGCCGAAACGGACGCTCTCTCCTTCGGCGCGAAGAAAATCGCATTCATGATTGGCGTGGGACTCATCGCCGGTTCCCTACACTGCCTATGTTGATGACCATGCCGTTGGCGTAGCTGATCTACCTGTGTTTCCGCCGTATCATCCATCCGACTCGCGCATAACCGTCCATACGGGAATCCTCGAACGCAAGTAAATGTCGCTTCCGTCAATCGTCGACCGCAAGAGGCGTTCATGGAGCGGCGGATTTCCTTATATTCCGACAAAACCCGTACTGTTATGCGACACGCAATAACAGTACGGGTTTTCTGTGTTACTGTTATATATAACAGCTAAACAGTTTGCATCTAACTGTTCGGCTGGGAGATATATCACCTACGAAACATACAGAAAAAGAGGCACAGATTGAAGCTGATCATCTCATCCGTGTCCGGAGAACCGATTTACGAACAGATCAAGAACCAGATCAGGTCCGCGATCATGTCGGGTGAGCTTACAGCAGGCGAGGCGCTTCCCTCACTGCGCAAGCTCGCCAAGGAACTGCGCGTCAGCGTGCTCACCGTGACCAGAGCGTATAACGAACTGGCCGACGAGGGGCTCGTGGAGAATGTGCAGGGCAAAGGCACATTCGTGATGGAACGAGGCAACGAACTCATGAAGGAACGTGCGCGTGAATGCATCATGGACAAGCTCCGTGAAGTTTCCATCGAGGCCAAAGCCGCCGACATCAGCCTACTTGATCTGCTTGGCATGTTCGAGAAAGCGTACAGGGAACAATCATGAACGATTCCTCACTCCCCCAAGGAACGCGGCCAACCTTGGCCTTGAGCGTAACCGGATTGACGAAGCATTATGATTCCGGCTTCACATTGGATGACGTGACCTTCGACCTGCCGTCCGGCTACATCATGGGTCTGGTCGGTCCGAACGGAGCCGGCAAATCCACGTTGATCAAACTGATCCTCAATATGACCACGCGAGACGCGGGACGAATCGAAGTGCTCGGCCTTGACGCGATGGCCGATGAGGAGCGGGCCAAAGAGCAGCTGGGCGTAGTGCTCGACAGCAGCTATTTCATCGAATACATGACGGTCGACGCGGTGGAACGGACAAGCAGCCCAATGTACCCGCTGTGGGACCACAATCTGTTCGACGCATATCTCAGACGGTTCGGACTCGGACGGAACAAGAAGATCAAGGATCTGTCGCGCGGCATGCAGATGAAGCTCATGCTCGCCGTGGCGTTGAGCCACGATGCGAAACTGCTGATTCTCGACGAGCCGACCAGCGGTCTGGACGTACTGTCCCGCGACGAGCTCATGGACATCCTGTCCGATTATGTTGCGGATGGCGGACACAGCGTAATCTTCTCCACGCATATCACCGCCGATTTGGAGCGTTGCGCGGATTTCCTCGCGTATATAACGAACGGCATGCTGTATTACAGCGGGCCGAAAGACGAGTTCGAAGACGCGTTCCGTCTGGTCAAGGGCGGTCCGGATGAGCTTACTGATGGTCTACAGCGGGCAATGGTCGGCATCCGCACATACGCAACCGGCTTCGACGCGTTGGTCCGCACGCAGGATATCCCACACATCGGCGGCACCGACGGTCTCCTGACACAGCATGCTTCGATTGAGGATGTGATCAGACTGACCAACGCCGCGGCACATACGGCAATCGGCAATACCAACGAAGGAGACGTACGATGAACACGACAGCGAACGCGGACGCCATGACCGCCATCCTTAGGCAGATTTCCTTGGACTGGAACCGTACCATCAGCTACGGGCGGTCGTACATAGCCATCTTCTTCGCGTACGTTCCAGGTTTCACATGCCTGATGGCGGCTACAGGGTCCACTCTCGACAGCGTTGCGGGAGCCGCCATCGGCGGGGCGGCCTCCGGCTTCCTGATGCTTAATATCACCCTGTTCTCCTATGAACAGATGAACAACCATCATTGGATGAACGGCATCGTGCCCATCAACCGCAACCACCAGATCCTCGGACGATTCGCATTCCTTATCGCCTGCGATCTGGTGGCGGGATTGGAAGTGGCCGTCAGCATCGCCTGCGCCGGCATCATCATGCACGAGCCAGTTAAAGTGACGGATGCGATCGGCTTCGCCGCGATGACCGTGCTGACCCTCGTTCTGCTCAACGCCATCGTGCAGCCGTTCCTGTACCGGTTCTCCCCTTATCGCGCCATGGCCGCCATTATTCTGAGCATCGGCGTGATCGTGGGCACGGTCATCGGACTGCGCAAGGCATTGCCGGAATTCGAAAAGACCGTCGAACAGCTGGCCGAGGCGATCAGCCGGCACCAAGCCATTGCGTTAGCGGCATTCTTGATCATCGACGTACTCGCCTTGGTGTTCTCCCGCAAGATATCGCTGCATATTTACGGTAGCAAGGACATCTGAACCGAGCCAGCTGGTAGACTCTTATGGAACGTATTTGGGGTCTTCCGAATCAACGGAAAGCCCCAAATGCATATATCCCCGTACGACGCCGGTTCCTACAATACGGCAGGCGCGTCGTGGAAGTCGAACATGACACCATCTGCCAGACCGCAAATCGCCGGCCAATCGGCATCGGACGAATCGTCGTGCATGGCCCATACCTTCATGCCAACCGACTTGGCGGAACGCATGCCGATCAGCAAATCCTCGAACACGGTGCACTCCCCCGGCTCGACTCCGAGGCGAGATGCAGCCAACAGATACACGTCCGGCTGGTCTTTGCCGACGTCGCCGGCATCATCGACACTGACCACTTCATCGAAGTAGTCGAAAATGCCAACATGCTTCATCGCCGGCTCTCTCAGCATCGGCGGCAGCGATGTGGCAACGGCAAGTTTCGCTCCACTCTCTTTCAATTGAGCGAGATATTCACGCGCATATGGCTTTGCTTCGACCACTGTGGCATACATGACGCGGGCCATATGATCCCACTCATCCATCAGCTCTTCGGGAGTGTCGGATAGATCAAAACGCGCGATCGTATATTCGGCAATCTGGCGGAATTGCATGGCTGCAACTTTCGTCATGTAATCGTCCGGCACGTCAATGCCTCGTTTTGAAAGAAAATCGATGTCAACCTGATCCCAAACGCCCATGGAATCAAGCAGCGTGCCGTCAAGATCGAAAATGGCGCCTTTGCCTTGATTGCCTGCCATCGATATCCTCCTTTATTATTGTGCATCTTACGTTAATCGAGAACCGATGATTTGAGCAGTTCTTCGGCATGTTCCAGCGACGCTTCGCTTTCACTGCCGGAGAGCATACGGGCGATTTCGTGCACACGCGCCTCCCCACGCACTTGATTGATGGTGGTGGCGATTGATCCGTCATCCATTTCACCTTTGGCGACCACGTACTGTTCGTCCGCCCAGGATGCGACCTGTGGCAGATGGGTGACGACAATGACCTGCGCGGATTGAGCGAGTTTCGCCAATCGCGCGCCAAGCTCCACCGCGGTTTTGCCACCGACGCCTGCGTCGACCTCGTCGAAAATGAACGTCATGGGAGGTACGGAACCGCCCGCCACCACATGTTTTTCCGCCGCAACGAGTTCAAGCGCGAGCATGAGCCGGCTCAGCTCGCCGCCGGACGCGCTTTTGCCCATCGGCATTTGCGGCGAACCCGGGAACGGCGTGAACAGAAAATCGATGCCGTCAGCGCCGGAAGCGTCCAAATGTTCACGTTCCGATACACGGATCTCTAGTTTCGATCCGCTCATGGCAAGAGATTCGAGTTCCGCAGTGACTTTGGCGGCAAGTTCCTTCGCGGCGGCGGCACGTCTTTTGCTTACCGCACGCGCCGCCTTCAACGCCTCACCGAACAGTTTTTCACGTTCCGCCTGCAATTGACTAACTTTTTCCGGAGACGCGTCCAGATCCTCCAAGTCGAACACCGCTTGATCTCGCCACGCGATCACGTCCGACAATTCCGGGCCCCAACGACGAACCAATTCGTCAAGCTCATGGATCCGCCCGTTGATGGCGTCCAAGTCTTCCATGCCGAGATCATTGTCGACTTCGCCCGACAAGGTGAACACCACATCAGACAAATCAGTGCTGATGGAATCAAGCCGATCGGCCAGTTCCGAAAACACGCCGTCCACATGAATGGCGCGAAGCGCTTGCGACGCGCGATCAATCAGATCGGTGGCGCTGGATGATTCAACATCGTCAACAACCTGCGAAGCATCCAACGCGCTCAACGCACGGTTCACCCCTTCGGCGATCTCGGCCGCGTTCTCAATGCGATCACGCCGGGCACGCAACTCGGCCATCTCCCCCGGCTGCGGATCGATGCGGTTGATTCGTTCGATGGACTCGCGCAGGTAATCCGCCTGCTGGCGCATGGACGACTCCTGGCTCGACAATCGCTCCAACCGCTCATCCATGGCACGAAGCGCATTCCAAGCCTTGCCGTATGCGACCAACGCCACATCATCGCCGGCATAGCGGTCCAAAAACTCACGTTGCCGCGCCGAAGACGCGATACGCAACTGGTCCGCCTGACCATGAATCGTCACCAACTCCGCTGCGATCGACCCCAGTACGGAACGAGGCACACTACGACCAGACAGCATGCTGCGGGAACGACCGGAGGCAGGAACCTTGCGAGACAGGAACAGTTCTCCGTCTTCAGGTTCGAAACCCGCCTCGTGCGCGGCTGCGACCGCGGCCGGTGACGAAGCGACCTCGAACACGCCCTGCGCCCACGCCTCGCTCGCTCCGACCGACACGCGCCCACCGTCGGAAGGACCGCCGGAAATCAGCCGAATCGCACTGAGCAGCATCGACTTGCCTGCACCCGTCTCACCGGTGATCGCCGTCATACCGCCGGCAGGCGCGATCAGCGCGGAACGGATCGGCCCAAGATTATGAATCTCAAGTTCTTCAAGCATCAGTGTTTTTACTCGTTCGTTTCTTTATCTTCCGGAAACACATGCCCATGATGCACTCCCCCGGTTTTACGCGCCTGCTCGCGCCAACCGACAACAGGAAGATCGAATTTCGTGACCAGACGATTCGTGAACGGCACGCCGGAAAGACGGGCCAGGCGCAATGTGCTCTTCGATTCGCGCACCTCAACCCTAGTGCCCCGCGGCAACGCGCATTGGCGACGGCCATCGCAGCAGATCCAACCATCCGACGTGGAATCCTCAAGGATATCAATGGCGAATGTGGAACCGGAGCCAATAATCAAGGGGCGAGCGAACAGGGCGTGGGCGGCCAACGGCACCAACTGCAACGCCTTCACGTTCGGCCACATGATCGGTCCTCCGGCGGAGAACGCGTATGCGGTTGAGCCGGTCGGAGTCGACACGATCACGCCATCGCAGCCGAAGGAGCTCATTTCCACATCATCCACACGAATCGACAGTTCGACCATTTTGCCACGGTCTGCACGCTCCAACGTGATGTCATTCAACGCCCAATCCTCAATCGGCTCGCTTGCTCCCGGCAGCCACACATCGACATGCGCAATCATGCGTTCGTCAATGGAATAATCATGCTCGGCAACCCTGCGGATCGCCTCACTCATCTGGAAGCTTTCAAACTCCGCCAAAAAGCCGACATGTCCCAAGTTCACGCCAAGAATCGGCACACTGGTGCAGTGCACCAGTTCAGCCGCTCGAAGAATGGTGCCATCCCCGCCGAGCACCACCACGATCTCAGTGCGTTCGGAAACCACCGGCGGCTGCTTGCCGAAATCCGGCGCCTCGATATTGTCAATGATCGACACTTCGAAACCGGCCTGGGTCAGCTGCCCGACAGCCTCCTCAACCACCGTGCCACTCTCCCTCAGACGACTATGCGTCACCACCACCGCATGACGGGTACCGAACATCGTTAATCCCTTTCCAGCAAAAGGAAACGCCCTATGGAAAACGCCCATGAAGACGTCACCGACCTCCAGTGTAATCGAACAAATGAACGAAAACCGGCAATGCGCGTCGAAAACATGCCAAAACCCGCGAACACGCCTCAAATCCGTCTCCGATGCAAGCCACGAATCAGGAATGTCAGCCGTCAAATAGCCTGTTAGTCGCACATATGCTTACAATAGCTCACAGGAACGAAGACCGAACATCGTAAGAAAAGGAGAGAGGAACGGCATGTCAAACCTCGTCTTTGACGAGTCCTCCTCCAATCGTGAGGCCTCACATGGCTACGCATGGTGGTTCTCGGGAGATACTTTCGAGAAGGCCATGGCGGAAGACCGCAAGCCACGCAAGCGCGGCCTCACGCGCCGACTCGTCAACCATCCAGGCCGTCTGACCATCTTCTACTTTCTGACGCTCGCGGCGTTGTCCACTACGTTGCTGATGACGCCCATTGCCACGCCGAAAGACGAAACCACCACGTTCACCACCGCGTTCTTCACCGCAGTATCCGCCATTTCCACATGCGGAATCTCCATCGTCAACTCCACCACGCATTGGACCACCTTCGGCCAAGGCGTGCTCATCTTCGCCGTGCAGATGGGTGCCTTGGCGTCATGACGTTCGCCTCCTTGATCGCATTGGCCGTGAACCACCATCTCAAGGCCACGCAGCGCATGCTGACCGCCAACGAACTCGGCACTACGAAGCTCGGTGAAATCAAAGGCGTGCTCACCGTAGTCATCACCACCGCATTCGTCATCGAAGGCATCACATTCGTCGCATTGTTCCCCGGCCTCTACAAGGTCAACCACGGTAATGTGCGCCACACATTGTGGGAATCGTTGTTCTTCGCGGTCATGGCGTACAACAACGCCGGCTTCACCCCCGACGGCGCCGGTCTGCATGTCAACAACTGGGCGGTCGGCCTGCCGATCCTAGCCAGTGCTTTCTGCGGAACCCTTGGCTTCCCGGTATTGCTGAACCTGATGCGTTCCTGGCGTATGCGTCGTCCTCCGAAGCGTTGGAGCCTGCACACCAAGCTCACACTGACCACCACGTTCTGCATTGTGATCGCCTCGTTCACGTGGTTCCTGCTGATGGAATGGAACAACAAGCTGCTGTTCGCCGGAAACGGCATCGAGCCGCGCCTCTGGCACGCCATGGTCGCGGCCGTCATGCCACGAAGCTCCGGATTTGACCTGTCGTGGATGCCAGGCGTCAGCGACGCAACCAAAGTGTTCCTGTCCATCGTCATGTTCATCGGCGGTGGCAGCACCTCGACCGCAGGCGGCATCCGCGTCACCACGTTCGCGGTGACCCTGCTGACCTGTCGTGCCGCATTCACCGGACGCCACGACATCAACGCATTCCACCGCCGCATCCACACGCAGGCGGTTATGACCGCCGTGGCCGTAAGCACGGCATGTCTCATGCTGGTCACCGTGGTGTCGATGGCGCTGATGATCATCACCGGCTGCTCGCTGTGCGACGCACTGTTCGATACCTGCTCCGCGTTCGGACTGGGTGGCTACTCGGTGGGCGTAGCCAGTGAAAGCAGCCCCACGGTGCTATACATTCTCGCCGCAACCATGTTCATCGGGCGGCTCGGACCGCTCACCATCGCCTACGCGATTTCGCGTCCACACAATCTCGAGGCCGTCCGCTACCCCACCGAGCAGATCGTGGTCGGCTGACGATACGGCTTCATATACTTGCAGTTGCCTGCAATCACACATGAATATAGATTTTTGAAGATGGAATTTCGAAAGGTGCATAACATCATGGCCAACAACACCAGAAGCGTTCTCGTAGTTGGTTTGGGGCGTTTTGGCAGCTCTGTGGCCACCACGCTCGACATGATGGGCCAGGATGTGCTCGCCGTCGACAAAGACGGCGAACTGGTGAACCGTTGGTCTTCGCAGATTCCCACCGTGCAGGCCGACATGACCGATGTGATGGCGTTGGAGCAGATCAACGCATCCGATTTCGACACGGCCGTCGTGGCTATCGGCGACAGCGTCGAAGCTTCCGTCATTACCGCCGGTAATCTGCTCGACGCCGGCATCTCCGACATTTGGGCCAAGTCCGTGTCGAAGGAACACGCCCGCATTCTGCAACGCATCGGCGCACGCCACATCATCAACGCGGAAACCGACGCCGGCAAACGCGTCGGACATCTTGTGTCCGGCAACTATCTTGACTACATCGAGCTTGAAGGCGCATACAACGTCGTCAAAATCCATACCCCCGCGCATGTGGTCGGCTACACCATCGAAGACGCTCGCGTGCATGAACGCTTCGGCATTACCGTGGTCGGCATCAAATCGCCGGGCAAGGAATTCGAATACGGTTCGAAAGAGCTCATCATGCACCGCAACGACGAACTCATCATCATGGGCAAGCAGAATCAAATCGACCGGTTCCTACGCAGCTGACACGCTCTTTCCATATGGAAAATCCGGAATTTCATAATCATGATTTCCGGTTTTTTTACTTATCTTATTTGCCTTGATTACACTGCAGACACGGTTCTCTCAACCGGTCGCTGTTTCACTGCATGACCGCGTACAGCAGATATTCGATATTGCCATGCGTGCCTTCAATGGGAGATACTGTTGTGGCGCGCACGTCAAGCCCGTTGCGTTCCGCGCATGCCACGACGGAGGACAGCGCCTGTTCGCGTAATTCCTGGCTTTCGACAATCCCGTTTTTCCCAAGGTTGCCTTTGCCGACCTCGAACTGCGGTTTGACCAGCAGCACGATCTGCGCCTGCGGTGCGGCGATTCTTGCGATCACCGGAATCACATATGTCAGCGAAATAAACGATACGTCGGAAACAATCATTTCCGGACGATACGGCAAATCCTCCGCATACACGTCGCGAATATTGACGCCGCTCATTTCGATAATACGGTCGTCATGCGCGATTTTCGGATCCAATTGCCCATGGCCGACATCCAAAGCGATGACCTGCGCGGCATCATTGCGCAATAGCACGTCGCAGAAACCGCCGGTGGACGCGCCGATATCCAAGCAACGTAATCCTTGCGCGGAACGCAATCCGACGTCGGCGAACCGTTCGAACGCGCCGACAAGCTTGTATGCGCCACGGGAAACGTAGCCGTCTCCCCTATCGGCGGCGATGACGTCATCACCACCGACTTTCGCCGATGCTTTGGTGACGGTGACACCGTTCACACTGACTTTGCCATCCGCGATCAGACGTTGCGCCTTGGAACGACTGTCGGTCAGACCACGTTCCAACAACGCAACGTCAAGACGAACAACCTGAGTGGAATCACTGTTTCGCAATGGTTTTCCAATAATCGGTACGAATTGTTCGTTAGGAAATACGGAATTCCGGAACGATCACGCCACTCACATCTCGCCCGCTGTCGGCCGCGGCCCACATGGCGCAGCATGCGGCACGCAACCCGTCGACGCTGGTGATGTCGGTGACATACAGGCGGTCGCCGTCAACGCGGGCCTTCGCATCGCGGCACAGCCATGCGCCCTCATCATGCACCACTTCAGGAGCGGGCTCGTTCAAGCCCCGCAGATCTTTGGCGATGTAGGTCGGGCGAAGATACGCCGGAGCGAACATGAGTTCGCGCGGATCGGTGACGCCGGTCAACACCGCAAGGGAATCGTACCCGCCCCGATTGCCCGCCTCGATATCGGTGTCGAGACGGTCGCCGATGGCGAGGCACTGTTCCTTGTCCACCGGCTCGCCATCATCATGGGCTGCGAGAATGCGCGCCTCGTCATACATGGCGGATTCCGGCTTGCCTGCGGACGAAACCGGTTCCACACCGGTGGCATTGATCACCGCCATGATCATGGAACCGCATCCCGGCGCGATGCCAAGCTCACGAGGAATGGTCAGATCACGATTGGTCACGAAATAGGTCGCGCCATGCTCAACGGCATAGGCGATTTGGGCCATTTCGTTCCAAGACATGTCGGGATACCATCCTTGGATGGCGGCGACCGGCTGCGCTTCTGCGGAATCGACGACTTCAAGACCTTGCTTGGCCACTTCCTCACGCAGATGCTGGGCGCCAAGCACGAAAACCTTCGAACCTTCAGGCACGGCACGTTCCACCATGCGCGCGGCGACAACCGACGAGGTGATGACCTGCCAGGATTCGACATCCAAATCGAACCCCTTCAGCTGGTCTGCCACCACGGCCTGAAGTCGGGACGAATTGTTGGTGGTGTATTCCACCGTCATGCCCAAGGATTCGGCCTTGCGGATATTCTTGGCAGCATGTTCCACCGGGTTCTTACCACGGTAGACCACGCCGTCAAGATCAAGCAGTGCCAGCGAGTATGCTTCGCTGAGCGGCTGATTCGTGGACTTCAGCATGCGGGCCACGTCACCTCACTTGTTATCTTCGGAGGATTCGGAAGAAGCATCCGAAGACTCTTCGGCCTCTTCAGCCTCACCGTCATCATCGGCGTCATCTTCCGCAGCATCGTCAGCTTCTGCCGGCTCGTCATCGGATTCCGCGCCTGCTTCCGTCTCTTCGGCCTCAAGCTGGGTTTCGTCGTTGGTTTCGCCGTTCTCGTCGATGGCTTCGGATTCGTCTTCCTCATTCTCAGGGTCTTCCGGAGCGTACTGCGCGTCATCTTCGGAAATGCCAAGCACGTCCATGAGTTCGTCGTTCAGCTCCTGCATGTCGTATTCGACAACCAGATCGTCGGAAGTCTCATCATCCTCAACATCGGCGTACTGCAGTTCGAGCTTGTCGAGCAGACGATCCAATGCGATGGCCTCATCGGTACGGCCGGCCTCTTCAAGGAAATACTGTTCGGCCTGCACCGCACGCATGCGGTATTCGCCGGCCAATCCCTTGGAACGGCCCAGCGTGTGCACGATCTCGATGGCCTTGTCCCACATCTTCAGATCGCCCAGAGCGCCAGCGTACACCAAGAACATTTCAGCCTTGGCTTCACCGCGCAGATACTTGGCGTCGTCGCTCACAGCCACTTCGATGGCCTTCTTCGGCTCGCCCACGCCACGCTCGCAGTCGGCGATGAACGGCAGATAATCCAGGAAACCGTTCATACGGAACGCGGTGCGGAACTCACGCAAGGCAAGCTTGTAATCACCCTGACGGTATGCCACGAAGGCGAGTGTCTCGCGGGCGAAATCGATGCGGGAAGCCTGGCGGGCCACCCACTTGGCATGTTCGAGGGCCAGCTCCGGGTTGCTCTCCTCAAGCGTGTACGCGGCAAGAATGTGCAGACCAATGTTTTCCGCATGTTCCTTCGACAGGCCACGCAGGCGTTCGCGATCGTCGGTGGTGAGCATACGCCATTCGATGCCCTTCGGCATCTTCGGCTCATCAGGACGACGATGCGTGTACGGGTTCTGCGAGGGGAAGCTCACCGTGCCATCGGAATTGCGGCGCGGCTTGGCCATGTACTCGCCACGCTTCTCCTCACGGTAGGCCATCTTCTCTTCGCGGGTGAACTCGCGACGCTCCTCGCGCTGCTGCTGGTCGCGATCCTTGTGGAAGTCACGGCGCTGATCGTCACGACGGAACTCCTTACGCTCGCCATCACGGAAATTACGGCGTCCGCCATCACGACGATCATTGCCACGGTGGTCGTCACGACGGAAGTTACGACGATCACCATCACGATGGAAATCACGGCGATCATTATCGCGGTGGAAGTTACGACGGTCGCCATCTTCACGACGGAAGTTACGACGGTCGCCGTCACGGTGGAAGTCTTTACGGTTTCCGTCACGTCGATCGTCACGACGGAAACCGGAACGCTCGCCATCGCGCTGATAGCGAGGATTGTCTCCACGACCGCCACGATAATCGCGATGATCGTCACGACGCTCGCCGTCACGGTTGAACTTGCGCGGACCGTTATGGAAGCGACGCTCCTGGCCTTCCCCCTCACCGTCACGACGGAAATCGCGGTCGCGGTGGAAATTGCCGCCATTGCCCTTGCGGTATCCGCCCTTATGATCGTCGTTGTGGAAGCCGCCGGACTTGTGGCCGTAGGACTTGCCGCCATTGCCACGCGGCTTGAATCCCTTGCCGCCGCGATCGCCCGGCTTGCCCGAGCCGTAGGACTTGTGGTTGCCGTAGGACTTGCCGCGCGATCCGCGCTGTTCTTCTGCCATGCTGTTCCTTATATTCCTTGTATTCCTTGAAAATGGTCTTCGTTTGTTCTTTGCTTACGTTTGTTTACGCCGCTCGCGATTGCCTCACACGTTTTCGACGACGCCGAGGGCCTTCTTGCCGCGACGAATCAATGCGAAACGTCCATGCAGGAAGTCATTTTCGTTCAAAACCTGCTCTTCGTCTTTAACACGGGCGTTGTTCAGATACACGCCGCCAGCCTTAATCGTCTTGCGCGCTTCGGAAATCGACTTGAACAGTCCGGCCTTCATGCCGGCTTCCGCCACACGGTCGCCCACCGCGGCCTTGGCGAACTCGCCGTCGATCTTCACGCCGTCAAGAGCAGCTTCGAGCGTGGACTCGTCAACGCCCGCAAGATCGCCGCCACGGCCGAACAGCGCACCGGCGGCCTCGATGGCCTGTCGGGTGGCTTCCTCACCATGAACCAGGCTGGTGACCTCCCAAGCCAAGGTGCGTTGCGCCTCACGCGCGCCCGGATTGGTCTTGCTTTCCTCCACAAGACGTTCGATCTCCGCCTTCGGCAAGAACGTGAACACCTTCAGCAGGTTCTCCATCTCGCTGTCAGGGCGGTTGAACCAGAACTGGTAGAACTTGTACGGGCTCAGCATAGTGCCGTCAAGCCAGACGGCGTTGCCTTCGGACTTACCGAACTTCTTACCCTGAGCGTCGGTGATAATCGGGCTGGTGAACACGTTCACATCCACGCCACGTACCTTGTGGATCAGGTCAAGACCGGACGTGAGGTTGCCCCACTGGTCGGATCCGCCAAGCTCAAGCACGCAATGGTATTCGTCGAACAGGTGCAGGAAGTCGTTGCCCTGCAGCACCTGGTAGCTGAACTCGGTGAAGGAAATGCCATCTTCAGAATTCAGCCGACGGGCAACGGTGTCTTTGGCGAGCATGGTACCCAAACGGAAGTTCTTGCCGACGTCACGCAGGAAGTCGATGACGTTCATGGAGGCCGTCCAATCGTAATTGGACACGAAACGGACCGGGTTGCTGCCTTCCACTTCGAGAATGCCGCCGATCTGCGCCTTCAGACGCTCGGCCCAACCAGCCACGACGTCTTTCGGATTGAGCGTACGTTCGCCCGATTGGCGAGGATCGCCGATCAAGCCGGTGGCGCCGCCGACCAGGGCAATCGGATGATGGCCTGCTGCCTGAAGGTGACGCATGTTGATGAGCTGCACCAGATTGCCGATATGCAGAGAGGCAGCAGTCGGATCGAAACCGCAATAATAGGAAATGGGATCTCCGTTCAACGCTTCGGCGAGTCGATCCCTGTCAGTGGACTGGGAAATCAACCCGCGCCATTCCAGTTCATCGAGGACGGACTCGAAACCGGCCTCCTTGAAATCGATGACGTGAGCCATAGCTGTGTTTTCTCCCTATTGAATTGCGGATGATACTGCGTTTTACGCACCCTACAGTTTCGCAGAAGATGAAGACAGGCGCACGCGGTGTTTCCCCATCATCCACCAACCATCGTGCATACGGGTAAAGTTAGAAGGAGCATCCCCATATCAAGAAGGGAGATACCTGCATGGACCGCAAAGGCATGAAGGTTGCGGCTAAGAAAGCCCAGAGAAAACATTATTGGATGATAGTCGCCATTTGCCTGTTCGCTTCGGTGTTCGGTGTTGCGTACACTTCATCGACGCTCTCGGTCAGCACCAACATTTCGATCAGCACCCCGCAAACGGAGGATTCCACGCAATTCAACGACATGTATGACGTATTGCAGGATCTTGCCGTAGGCAATGAAAACGATGCCCGTGAAAAGGTCAAGCAAAACCAAGAGCAGATCGTCAACAACGATACCGATGCCACGTTCGGCCGTCGCCGCGGAGTAATCGTGTCCCTGCTCAACTCGTTTGCATCCGGCTCGATGGTGATCGCCGTGGCCGACGCCATTAATTCCGTCACCCATAACGGCGGCGTCTCCATCGCCGTGCCGGTAATACTCTCGCTGGCCGTCTACATTTTCGTCTGGCTGTTCATTCAAGAAACATACCGTATCGTCATGGCACGTATGCTGTTGGAAGGACGTTCCTATAACAAGCTTCCGGCAAGTCGCTTCTTCTACCCCATTCACACGCGCAAATGGCCGCGCATGGCATGGACCATGTTTGTGGAAAACGTGTTCCTGTTCCTTTGGAGTCTCACCATCGTCGGCTTCTTCATCAAGCAATATTCCTACCGTATGGTGCCGTACATCGTTGCGGAGAATCCGAATATCGAGGCTTTGGACGCCATTCGCTTGTCCCGACGCATGATGAAAGGGCATAAATGGGAATGCTTCGTGGCGGACTGCTCGTTCCTCGGCTGGTACCTGCTCAACCTTATCACCTTCGGCTTGAGCGGCATCTTCTATTCCAATGGCTACAATGCCGCGTTCTTCGCGGAATACTATGTGTACGTGCGTTCGATGGCCAAGACTACCGGCATTGCAGGCAGTGAGATGCTCAACGACGAATACCTGTACTTCAAGGCCGACCCGCAGACGCTCCATACCACGTACGCCGATGTCGCCCAATCCGTAGCACAGCTGGAACAGAATCTTGTTCCAGCGCCCAAGCCGCATGGATTCACAGGATTTCTTTCTGAGTGGCTTGGCATCCGCATTCTGCATGCCAGCGCAGTGAACCGCTATGAAGAGTATCGTAAGAATCTTCACCAGATGCAGATCGGCGAGAATATTCTGAATGGCTCCATTTATCCGGGGCGTCTTGCGCCTGCTCCGATGCCGTTCAAATTCCGTGAATCACGTACCATCAGCGCCGACCGCAGCTACTCACTGGTCAATCTGATCATGATGTTCTTCATCTTTTGCTTCGTCGGCTGGGTGTGGGAGGTAAGTCTCGCATTTATTTCCGAAGACATGTTCGTGAACCGTGGCACGCTGCATGGCCCTTGGCTGCCCATCTATGGCACCGGCGGAGTGATCATTCTGGTTCTGCTCAAAAAGCTGCGCGAAAAGCCAGCGCTTGAATTCGTCGCGGCTATGGTGCTGTGCGGCTGCTTGGAATACTTCTCATCGTGGTATCTGGAGATGACGCATGATGGTCAACGCTGGTGGGATTACACCGGATACTTTCTAAATATCAACGGCCGTATCTGCGCCGAAGGATTATTGACGTTCGGCCTTGGCGGATTGGCCATCGTATATCTGCTGGCTCCGGCCCTCGACAACCTGCTCAGCAGAATCGATGCGCGAAAGCTTGGCATCGTGGCCGCCGTGCTGCTCGTGCTGTATTGCGCCGACCAAGTGTATTCCGCGCAACATCCGAATGTCGGTGCGGGCATCACCGACTACAAGGGATCGGACACGTCGCTGGAAGCGCCCACTCCATACGAAATCCGTAAACGATCCGATGGACTGTCATAGCGTGATTGTCATGCAAATCGCATATCGCAAACAATAATGAAATCGCCTGTCGTTCTTTCGAGCGGCAGGCGATTTCATGCTGTTGCTTATTGCGCGATTATTTGCGACGCAGCATTTCGTGCAGAGTTTCGATGATCTTGCTGTATTTGATGGAATCCGTGAAACGCAGACGCGGGAATGCGTTAATCATACGACGCTGCTGCTTGTTCAGGATAGATGCGGCAGTGGCCTGCATATTGGCAAGAATCTCCTGCGAGGAGTCCGACCAATCCTGGACCTTGTCTTGCACCTTGTCGCGGAATTTGTCTCGGAAAATGTCTTTGCCCCATTGCAGGGAATCACCGGCTTTCTCCGCATATGCCTGCACGGTTTCGCTGAACTTCGCAAGATTGTCGGCCAAATCGATGATGCCAAGCACTGTAATAATGGTATCCGCGACGATAAACGCCATGAAAATCACGCACATCCAGTGCACTACTGGCAAAGGAATCATCTGTGTAATGCGATTCACTTCAGGCTGTATCACATCGGTGATGAGCACACCCAGCAGACCGAACACAATCGCTCCAAGCAAGCAAATGCGCCCTTGAATGTTGAATCGGCGATGACTGTAATCCCACCATCGTGCGTGGAATAGCTTTTCCATGCCCCATGACGTGACATATTCAAGCATGCATGCACCGATTGAAGAAATGAGAAAAACCGCGAAGGGATTATGCAGATCATGCAGCAGCACAATCGCAAGAACGGCTCCGCAACCGTAGATCGGGCAGATGGGACCATTCAGGAAGCCACGATTCACCAAGCGACGTTCCGAAACGGACACGAGAATCGATTCATATACCCATCCGGCAAATGAATAGAACAGGAACCATAAGAACAGGTATTCCAGCATGAGCATGCTTTCGCGCCGTCACTTTCCACTTGTATGCATATTGACTTTCGGCTTGTAGAAGCGCTCAAGACTGACCGTTTCCCGTGTGGCGCTGATCTTATCCGCGACAGTCACCAAATACCCTTCAAGATACCGAGGCGGTATCGGCGTCAAAGGAAACATATGATTCTCGATGCTGTCACGTTCCACTCTATTGAGATGGAAATCGCGCACGGCATTGCGCATGGCGGTGCCACCATGGGTGAAACCATGCATACGATGACGGCCGCCATCATGCGCATGCCAGTCGTAAAGAAAATAATCGTGCAGCAAAGCGGCACGAATCAACGAATGCAAATCCACCCTATGCCATAAGCGCAGCCTGTCAGCGATCCATACGGCCAGACAGGCCACACGGATGGAATGAGCAAACGTGGTGACCACGCCATGCTGGTAACAGACTCTTTCGATCTGCATATGCTCATGGCACAGTATCTCCTGGCCGTGAAGTCGAACAAGCTGCTGTATCTGCGTTCGTGTCAGTGGCACCGCTTTGCCTTTGCTATGTACTGTTGCTGTAATTATTTGAGCAATGATTCCGGCGTCTTGTATGCCGGGCCGTCGCTGACGGAGTTGGCGAAGGCACGCAGCTGTTCGATGGCGGTTTTCGCGGAAACGATCTGCTCGCGCACGCGCAGCGGAGACGTGCCTCCCTTGCCATTGCGGGCGGAAACAGAACCTTCGGTGGATAGCACTTCGCGCACTTCGGGAGCCTTGTCGGCCGGAAGGAATTCCTTGAAGACCTCGATGAAGTCATCGTCGGCCAGGTCCCACAGTTCCTGGCCGCGGTCTTCGGCGATCTTCACGCATGCACCGGAAAGCTCGTGCGCGTGGCGGAACGGCACACCGTTCTTTACCAGCCATTCGGCGATGTCGGTGGCGAGGGCGAAACCGGTCGGCGCTTCCGCTTCGAGGCGTTCCTTGTTGAAGACCATGGTGCCGACCATGCCGGTGAACGCGGGAAGGAGCACTTCCAGCGTGTCGACCTGGTCGAACACGGCTTCCTTGTCTTCCTGAAGATCACGTGCATAAGCGGTGGGCAGGCCCTTCAGCGTGGTGAGAAGACCAGCCAGATCGCCGATGAGACGGCCGGACTTGCCTCGTGCAAGTTCCGCAATATCCGGGTTCTTCTTCTGCGGCATGATGGACGAGCCGGTGGAATAGGCGTCGTCAAGGCGCACGAACGCGAACTCCTGGGTGTTCCAGATGATGATTTCTTCAGACAGTCGGCTGATGTCGACGCCTGCCATGGCTGCGATGAAAGCGAATTCGGCGACCAGATCACGACTGGCGGTGCCGTCGATGGAGTTCGCGGTTACCTTGGAGAAGCCGAGTTCGCGGGCCACGGCCACCGGCTCCAAGCCGAGGGTGTTGCCGGCGAGGGCGCCGGAACCATACGGGCTTGCATCGATGCGCTTGTCCCAATCGGCAAGACGTTCCACATCGCGCAGCAGCGGCCACACGTGGGCCATGAGCTGGTGTGCGAGCAGCACCGGCTGGGCGTGCTGCATGTGGGTACGCCCCGGCATGACGGTGCGTCCGGCCTTTTCGGCCTGTTCGGTCAGTGTTGCGGCAAGGCCGAGCAGCATTTTGGCGATGACGCGGCTGTGGCGACGGAGCCACATGCGGATCAGCGCGGCGATCTGGTCGTTGCGGGAGCGGCCGGCGCGGAGCTTGCCTCCAAGCTCGTCTCCGGCGATCTGCAGCAGTCCACGTTCCAATGCGGTGGCTTCGTCCTCATCGTCTTCGACCGGAGCGAACGCACCGGAATCGACACGGCGCTGCAGCTCGTCGAGAGCGTCTTCCATTCGCTGCAGCTCGTCGGCGGTCAATAGTCCCGCACGTCCGAGCGCACGGGCGTGGGCTCGTGAGCCTGCGATGTCGTCGTCGGCAAGACGCCAATCGAATTGGGTGGACTTGCTCAGTCGCGCGAGTTCCGGAGACGGGCCGGACTTGAACCGGCCGCCCCACAGGGCGAGGTGTTCACCATTGGTTGTGCTCTCGGTCATTGTTACTTCATTCTCCTTGCAGATATGACTGAGGGAGAGGATACCAGTCAGGATGGTCCTAACGGTACGCTCTCCCCCATTATCAAGACGATTCGGCGTAAAAAACTCGCTTACTCGACGCTGTTTTCCGGAACCTCGATGCCATTGCCGAACTTGACGTCGCGGGCTGCGGCCACACGGCTCGGCAGACCGTAGATGTCGATGAAGCCGTTGGACGACTTCTGATCGAAGCTGTCGCCGGAATCGTAGGTGGCCAGATTGTAGTCATACAGCGAGGTGTCGGAACGACGACCGGTCACGACGGCGCGTCCGCCATGCAGGATCATGCGGATTTCGCCGGAAACGTACTTCTGGGTGTCTTCGATGAAGGCGTTCAGGGACTGCGTTGCCGGGGAGAACCACTGCGCATCGTAGACGAGTTCGGCCCAGCGCTTGTCGATATCGCGCTTGATGCGGTGCTGCTCGCGTTCGAGGCAGCAGTTCTCGAGTTCCTGGTGGGCGGTGATCAGTGCGATAGCACCAGGAGCCTCGTACAGCTCACGGGACTTGATGCCGACCAGACGGTCCTCGATCAGATCGATACGGCCGATGCCCTGTGCGCCTGCGCGACGGTTCATCTCTTCGATGGCCTGCAGCGGGGTGACGTCGTGACCGTCGATCTTGACAGGAATGCCCTGCTTGAATTCGATGACGACCTCATCTTCGACTGGCGGGAATGCCGGATCGTCGGTATAGGAGTAGCAGTCCTTGGTCGGGCCATTCCACGGATCCTCAAGGAAGCCGGTTTCAATGGCGCGGCCCCACACGTTCTGGTCGATGGAGAACGGGCTCTTCTCGGTCTGCACGATCGGAAGCTTGTGCTCCTTGGCGAATGCGATCTCGACGTCGCGGGTCAGCGACAGGTCGCGGATCGGGCTGATGGCCTTCAGTGTCGGATCAATGGAGGAGATGGACACCTCGAAACGGACCTGGTCGTTGCCCTTGCCGGTGCAGCCATGGGAGATGGTGTCGGCACCGAACTGGTGGGCGGCGCGCACGAGATGCTTGGAGATGAGCGGGCGGGAAATGGCGGAAACCAGCGGATACACACCCTCATACAGGGCGTTGGCCTTCAGCGCCTTCATGCAGTATTCATTGGCGAATTCGTCGCGGGCGTCTACCACATACGCTTCAACGGCACCGCAGGCAAGCGCGCGCTGCTTGATGGTTTCGAGGCTTTCGCCACCCTGGCCGACGTCGAGGGACACGGCCACGACATCCTTGCCGGTGCGTTCCTTCAGATATGAAATGGCGACGGAGGTATCCAGACCACCGGAGTACGCCAGAACGAGACGATTCTGATCGCTCATGGTTTCCCTTTCTAACATCAAACGTTATTCATCAGTATATGCAATACTCTGTATATTTATGCATATACGGTGCGTCGTGTCCACTATACGGCTATTCAGCCCTTGGACACGACGTCCAACAGCCATTGCGCACGCTGTTTCGCATAATCGTCATCGGCGCAGATCACCATGACGGTATCGTCTCCGGCAATGGTGCCGAGCACACCGTCGATGGGCTGCTTGTCGATCACACTTGCCACATACTGGGCCGCGCCAGACGGCGTATGGACCACCACCAGATTCCTGGCCGCAGCGACCGAAGTGACCAATCCGGAAAGCACACGGTTCATTTGCTGTTCCGTTTTTGCATCAGGATTGGCCAATGCGGCTTCTTCCGGCTGTTTGCCCAGCGCATAGGCCACGGTTCCGTCAGCCAAACGGGTTTTCGTGGCATGAATCTCGTCGAGATCGCGGCTCAGGGTGGCCTGGGTCACCTCGATGCCCTGGTCCGCGAGAATCTGAGACAGCTGCGACTGCGAGGTAACGATGCACGTCAGCAACGCCTGCTCGATGGCGCTCAATCGAGCGGCCCGTGTGGCAGGACGTTGCAGCGCAGGCGTTTGGTCCGTCATCAGGCCAGCAGGCTTTCATCGCCGCGAGCCTTGCCGGCAAGCCAAGTCAGCAGCGCCTTCTGCGCATGCAGGCGGTTACCGGCCTCATCCCAAACCACGGACTGTGGCCCGTCGATGACTTCGGAGGTGACCTCCTTGCCACGGTATGCCGGCAAGCAATGCTGGAAGATGGCATCTTCCTTGGCATAAGACATGAGTTCGGCGTTCACCTGATAGTCCCAGAACGGCTTGGAACGGATGGCGTATTCCGCTTCTTCGCCCATGGAAACCCATGTGTCGGTGAACACGCAGTCGGCACCGGCGACCGCTCCTTCGGATCCGTGGTCACCAGTACAGAACCGCCGTTTTCGGATGCGATGGCTTCGGCATCGGCAACGATCTGCGGATCCGGCAGATAGCCGTTCGGTCCGGCAACGCGTACGTTCATGCCGGCCACGGCGCCGCCGAGCAGGTAGGAGTTCGACATGTTGTTGGCCGCGTCGCCGAGGTAGGCGATGGTCTGGTTCTTCAGATTGTCGACGCCGCCACGATGCTCGGCAATGGTCTGGAAGTCGGCAAGAATCTGGCAAGGGTGGAATTCATCGGTCAAGGCGTTCACCACCGGATGGGTGGAATACTTCGCCATTTCCTCCACACGATCCTGACCGAAGGTACGCCACACCACGCCGTAGGCCATGCGGTCAAGCACACGTGCGGTGTCTGCCACCGGTTCGCCACGGCCCAGCTGGGATCCGGACTTGTCGATGACCAGCGGATAGCCGCCCAGTTCGGCAACGCCAATGGAGAAGCTGGAACGGGTTCGGGTGCTCGGCTTGTCAAAGATCACCGCGATGCCTTGCGGTCCGGCGAACGGCTGATGGTAGAAACGGTCGTTGTGGAATTTGATGGCGAGTTCGAGCACTTGCTTCTGCTCTTCATGGTTGAGATCGTCATCGCGCAACATGTGGCGCAGTTCAGGAGTTGCCATTGTTGGCTCCTTTCAAAAATATCCAGTCTGCTTTGATTGCCGGCTATGTTCAGTCGTTGGGAAGATCAGTTGGAATCTTCGCGAGGATGGAGATGGCCTGATCGATGTCCTGTTCGGTCACCACCAGCGGAGGGGCAAGACGAAGCGCATCCGGCGCCACCGCGTTGACGATCAAACCGTGTTCCAACGCCCAATTCATCGCCGCATGCGCGCATGGATGGGCAAGTTCGACCGCGTCGAGCAATCCACGTCCACGCACGGAGACGAAGAGCGGATTGACGCAAGCCATGATGCCGTCACGCAATTGCTGGCCACGCGCCTCGGCGTTGGCCACGAGACCATCTTCCTCAATGGTCTCCAACGTGGCCATCGCGGCGGCCGCTCCGAGAGGATTGCCCGCAAAGGTGGAGCCGTGGGAGCCTGGGGTGAACAGCGCGGAAAGCTTGGCTCCGAAGGAGATCATGCCACCCATCGGGAAACCGCCTGCAACGCCCTTGGCGAAGGTCACAATATCCGGAACCACTCCGCCCGCAAGATCCTCACGCTGGAATGCGAACCAGGATCCGGTGCGTCCGATGCCTGTCTGGACCTCATCGATGATGAGCAACGCGTTGTTGTCGTCGCACATCTGACGGGCCTTCTTCACATAGCCGGCCCCAAGCGGACGCACGCCAGCCTCACCTTGGATCAGCTCCATGATGACGGCGGCGACAGGACCTTTGCCATATTTGCCGGGACCGGTTTCGGCAAACGCGTCATGCAATGCGGCCTCGTCACCAGCTTCGACGAATTCGATATTGGGAACCAGCGGCTCGAACGCTTCTCGGATGGAGGGCTTCCACGTTGCGGACAGCGCGCCCATGGTACGCCCATGGAAGCCATGGGTCATGGCGATGATACGCGCCGGTTTGCCTCCAATGGCAGGCGATGCGCCCGGCAAGGTGCGTCCATACAGTTTGGCAAGCTTCAATGCCGCCTCGTTGCCTTCCGCTCCGGAGTTGCCGAAATACACATGAGATCCCTCGGGAGCGCCCGCAAGCTCAATGAGCTTCGACGCCAGTTTGATCTGCGGCTCCGTGGCGAAGTAGTTGCTCACATGGGCGGCTTTGGCGGCCTGCTCGCTGACGGCCTTCACCCATTTCGGGTGGGCGTAGCCGAGTGCGTTCACCGCGATGCCCGCAAGGAAATCGAGGTATTCATTGCCATCGACGTCCCAGATATGCGCACCTTCTCCATGGTCCATAACACGCAGCGGAGTACCGAACACGTTCATGTGCACCCGGGAGTACTTCCCCAGCCACTTGGCGTCCTCACTGCCGAGGTTTTCCAACTGTTCAGTTGCCATACGAACTCCTCATTTCAATACCGTCTTCGGGAACGACCATGGTTCCAATGCCGTCTGTGGTGAAAATCTCATTCAGGATGGAATGCGGCTTGCGTCCGTCGATAATATGGGCGCGTGGCACGCCTCCATCGATGGCCCTGACGCAGGCCTCCATCTTGGGACGCATGCCGCTCTCCAAATCCGGCAGCATATCACGTAGGTTCTCCACGCCGATGCGTCCGATCAAAGAGTCCTTGTCTGGCCAATCGGCGTACAAGCCATCCACATCAGTCAACACGACCAGCTTGCTGGCTCCAAGAGCGGCCGCAAGCGCCGCAGCCGCGGAATCGGCGTTCACATTCAACACTTCGGTAGCATCATCCTCATTTGGAGCCACCGAGGAAACAACAGGAATGCGTCCGGCATTGATCAGATCCTCAACCGCGGATGCGTCGACGCTCACCACGTCACCGACCAAACCAATATCGGTTGGAGAGCCATTGATGATCGGCTTGCGCTGCATGGCGGAAAAGAGCGCACCATCCTCGCCGGAAAGACCGACTGCGAACGGGCCATGAGCGTTGATCAATCCGACAAGTTCACGGGAAACCTTGCCCGTCAAAACCATACGCACCACATCCATGGCCTCCGGCGTGGTGACCCTCAGACCTCCCTTGAATTCCGACTTAATGCCCAAAGCCTTAAGCATGTGCGAGATCTGCGGGCCTCCGCCATGCACCACAACCGGATGCAAGCCGACCTGTCGCAGAAACACCATATCTTCAGCGAAACAGGCTTTGAGATGATCGTCGATCATCGCATTGCCGCCATATTTGATGACGATGCGCTGTCCGGCGAATTCCTCAAGCCATGGCAGTGCCTCAATCAGCACTTCCGCCTTTTGGTCGGCGCGCAAATCGGTATGCACGTCAAAATGGAATCCAGGTCCTTTGAGTTCCTTGGTCATTACCGTTCAATCAGCTTTCGTAATCTGCATTAATGTGTACGTATTCGTGGGTCAAATCGTCGGTCCAGACAGTTGCTTCCGCATTTCCCGCATGCAAATCTATGTCGATGTGCACCTCGCGCGGAGTCATGTCGACTTCGGATCGGTCGCGTCCGGCTCCGCCGTTCTCACAGATACGCACGCCATTGACATCAACCGTGACTTTATTGGAATCGTATGGCGCGACTTCCGGTGGCACGGTGCCCAACGAGCTGACGATACGTCCCCAATTCGGGTCATTGCCGGAAATGGCGCATTTCAGCAAATTGGATGCCGCTACCGCACGACCGCAGGCAAGCGCCGCATCCTCCGTGGTGGCGCCGATCACCTTGACACGGATGTCGTGGCTCGCGCCTTCGCCATCGCCGATGATCTGGCGTGCCAGAGACGCCGTAGCCTGCGCAACGAGATCGTTGAATTCGTCCGGATCGGGTTCGATGCCCGAAGCGCCGGATGCGAGCAGGAGCACCGTATCGTTGGTAGACATGCATCCATCCACATCGATGCGGTTGAACGACATCTCCACTCCGGCATTCAATGCCGCCTGCAACTGGCCGGCGCTCACCACGGCATCCGTAGTGATGACGCACAGCATGGTGGCCAACTGCGGGGCAATCATGCCCGACCCCTTGACCATACCTCCGACATGGAAGCCGTTGGAGCCTTCCAACTCAACGGTTTTCGGCTTGGTGTCGGTGGTCATGATGGCATGGGACGCATCCGCACCGGCCTGAGCGGTATCGGCAAGGGCCGCGAACGCTTTGTCTGCGCCAGAAAGCACATGGTCAAGAGGCAGAAGCTCACCGATCAGGCCCGTGGAGCAGACCGCGATATCGCTGTCTTTGGCACCTACAAGCGCCGCGACCTTTTGGGCCGTGGCCTTGGACTGCTCATATCCCGGCTGGCCGGTGCATGCGTTTGCGCCTCCGGAATTAAGGATGACGGCTTTCACATGACCGTCGGCCACGATCTTGCGCGTCCACTGCACGGGAGCTGCGCAGAAACGGTTCGAAGTGAACACTCCGGCAGCCATATCCAGCGGACCGTTATTGACCACAAGAGCCAGATCCTTCTTACCTTCGACTGCGGAAATACCGGCTTCCACGCCAGCCGCGGAAAAACCTTGCGCAAACGTTACGCTCATGGCGCCACTCCAATCTTTGTCAGTCCTGCATCTTCAGGAAGTCCCAGTGCTACGTTCAACGACTGCACCGCTTGTCCGGCCGTGCCGCGGTTGAGGTTGTCAATTGCCGCGAAGGCCAGCAAACGCCCCGCCTTACGGTCGATGGCCACCTGAATATGGGCCGCGTTCGATCCGATGATGTTGGCGGTGGCCGGCATGACGCCTTCCGGTAAAACAATCATGAAATCCTGATCCGCATATGCGTCAGTCCAAACCTGCCTGATTTCAGCATCTGACATATTCAATGCTGTATCGGTTAGTTTGGCGGAAACCGAAGCGAGAATGCCACGGGCCATTGGCGCAAGAATCGGGGTGAATCCCAGCGTGAACTCGTTTGCCGCAGCTGCGTTCTTTCCTGCAGCATGGGCGAAGTTCTGCAAAATCTCAGGAATATGACGATGAGTGCCGCCGACAGAATACGGTAATGCGGAACCGAATGCCTCAGCTGCAAGCAAATTGACGCGCTTCAGATTCTTCCCTGCGCCGGAGTAGCCGACCACCAGATCGGCAACAATATCCGTCGGTTCAACAAGCCCTTGGGCAATGCCCGGCTGCAGCGCCAATGTGGTTGCGGTCACATTGCATCCTGGACCGGCAATACGCTTGGTTCCTGGAATCACCTCACGCTGGTGCTGGTAAGAACCATCTTCGGATATGCCGGTAATGAGCTCAGGCATGCCGTAAGTCCAGTGCTCATAGAAGTCGCCGCCGTAGAACTCATCCCATGCGGTTTTTTCCTCAAGCCTATGGTCGGCTCCCAAGTCCACCACCACGGCATTCGGATCAAGCTGGGAAGCCAATGCACCGGATGCCCCATGAGGCAGCGCAAGGATGATCACGTCATGCCCGTTCAGTACCTCCGGAGTGGTGTCTTCCACCACAAGGTCGGCAAGTTGCGGAATATGTGGCATATGCTTGCCAAGCTTGTCCCCAACGGATGAATGCCCGGTCACGCACGTCACTTCGAAATTTGGATGGGCCGCGAGGATACGGAGGGCCTCGCCTCCCGCATATCCGGTCGCGCCGGCCACGGCTACTGTGTATTTGGCCATAGTCACGTCTCTTTTCATTGACTCACTGAAAACACATTCAGCATACACTTTATGCACTATATTGCATAATTATGCATTCGTTTCGTGTCGCATAGTGGTCATTGCGAGACTATGACAATTATTAAAAGACTAGAAAACACGCCGAATCAGGCAGCGATCGACTCGTCTCCCTGCCCCGATCCCGCGCCGCCAAGCATATTCTGCAAGGTCTCGTTATACAGGTCGGCAACGGATAGTCCATGCATCGCCAACCAAATCACGGCCAAGGTGTACAACACATTGATGATCACCGCGGCGAGAGCCAAGCCATACCCTTTCATGTGGAGCTTCTTGGTACGCCACATCGAGATTGCGCCGACCAACGCGGGAAGGACCGGCACCGGCATCAGCACGGCAAGCACGAGAGACATGATCGCATAGGCATCCCAATGGCCGTATGCGGGATTCTGCCGGGGATCGTTGAGATCCAGATTCGGCAGATAGGGCATATTGCCCTGTTGTGGATATTGGTTCGGATCATACGGATTCGGCCCATACGGGTTGGCGCCGTATGGATTCTGTTGTCCGTTCGCATTGTACGGAGGCATCGGTTGCTGCCCATTTGAAGGGTATTGCCCCGTTTGGTATTGCATATTCTGCTGCTGTACAGCATCCGCAGGTTGCGGTTCAGGTTCAGGCGCACCATACACGTATGGATCGTAGCCGGCTGGCAGCTGGCTGCTCATCGCACCATATTCGGGTTGGTTGATTTGACCATACTCCGGCTGTGAAGACGCAGCGGCATCGGAAGATGACGAAACCGGAGCAGCATCAGCCGTCTCCTGACGTTCGTCGGTGTTGGTCGGCTGATACTGTTCCGGTTCGTTCATAATCATCCTCTGTTCTTGGGAAGGTCGGGATCAGGCGCGCAGCTGCGCACCCAGCTTGGACGCTTCATCCACAATACGCTTGCGGATGGCTTCGCTGTCTTCGGATGCGAGAGTCTTATCCGGAGCGCGGAATGTGACCGCGTAGGCCAAAGACTTTTCGTCCTCGCCCAGCTGGTCGCCGGTGTACACGTCGAACAGCTCGATGCTTTCGAGGCTGCTTCCAGCGGCATCGACAATAACCTGCTTGAGCTCGGCGGCCGTGACATCGGTAGACACCGTAAAGGCCAGATCCTGCTTGACCGGCGGGAAGGTGGAAATCGGCTTGGCCTGCACCGGCTTGCCGCTCAACGTGGCGAACAGCGCGGTCAAATCCAACTCGAAGGCCGCGGAATGGGCCGGGAAGCCCAACGCCTCGTTGACATGCGGGTGAAGCTCGCCGACCATACCGACGAATACGTCACCAGCCATCACGCGAGCCGCACGACCCGGATGCCATTGTGCCGGCACATCTTCAGCCTTCGGCTGATCCAGCGTGAGAGCTGCACCAATACGGTCGGAGATGCGCTGCACCGCCTCAACGGCGTCAGACCAATCCACTGCGCGGCGCTCGCCCAGCCAACCGGAGTCAACGGCGTTGCCGGTCAGAATGCCAGCAACATGCATCGGCTGGTCCGGAAGACCGGCATCAAGCGCGGCAAGCTGCTCGTCCGTCGGCTTGACTGCACCCGGCAGTGCCGGAATCGCCGGAGCGTTCGGATCCCACAGATACACGTGGCCGATCTCATACAGCGACACATTCTCCACGCCGCGACGTAGATTGCGCTGAACGGTCTGTGCCAACGTTGGAATAATGTCACGACGCAGGAACGGACGATCACCGGCGAGCGGGTTGGCGATCTCCACGCTGACGTTCTTCGTCTCAGCGACGTCCAGCGCGAAGTTCTTGTAATCCTCATCGCCGACGAACGGGTAGCTCAACGTTTCCACCATGCCGTATTCGGCAAGTTCATCGGCAACCTGGCGCTTGCGCAGCTGCTCAGCAGTCAGACCGACCTGACCTTCGACCGGTGCCGGCGGCACGGTGACGGGAATCTCGTCATATCCGACAAGACGCGCCACTTCCTCAACCAGATCGCACGGCTCGTTCAAGTCGGGGCGCCAACTTGGAGGCGCCACGGAAAACTCGCCGTTGCCGCCTCCTGCGACGGAGCAACCGATGTCGGTAAGAATGTCGCTGATGGTGTTCACGTCCGTGTCAAGTCCGGCCACACGAGCCACTTCCGAAGCCTTGAACAGGATCGGACGGCGGTTAGAGACGGTATTGAAGTCGGTCGGGTGCTCGCTCGGCTCGCCATTGCCGTACCTAACCATCAGTTCGGCGGCCATTTGGGCGGCTGCCGGCTGCAGCTGGTCGTCCACACCGCGTTCGAAACGACGGGAGGCTTCGGACGGAATCTTGTGACGGCGTGCGGAACGCGCGATCGACACCTGATCGAAGTGCGCGGATTCCAGCAGGATGTTCTTGGTTTCGGCAGTGACCTCGCCATACATGCCGCCCATCACGCCTGCGATGCCAAGCACACGGGAGCCGCGTTCGCCATTCGGGGAATCGGTGATCAGCAGATCCTCGACGCTCAAATCGTGATCCTTGCCATCCAACGTGGTGAGCTTCTCACCTTCGTTGGCGCGACGCACCACGATCGGTCCTTCGATCTTATCCAGATCGTAGGCATGCATCGGCTGTCCCAAGTCGAGCATCACGTAGTTGGTGACATCCACTGCCAAGGAGATGGAACGCATGCCTGCGCGGGTCAGGCGGCGACGCATCCAATTCGGCGTATGGCTGGCCGGATCGAAGCCCTTGACCGCGCGAGCGTAATAGCGATCGCATCCAACCACACCGTGAATCGGATTATTGTCGTCGACGATCACTTCGATGTCGGTCTTGGTGCCTTCCGGCAGGCCCTTGGTGATCGGCGCCTTCTCGTTCAGGGCGACAGCCGGATCGGTGTAGGCCGCACCGGTGGAATGATGGTATTCGCGAGACATGCCACGGTATGAGAACGCGTAGCCGCGATCCGGAGTGATGTTGATCTCCAGCAGCGGCTCGTCCAAGTGCAGCAGGTGCATGGCGTCGTCGCCCGGCTGGAGCTTCTCATACTCTTCCGGGGTGAAGCCGTACTTGCGAAGCAGGATGATGCCGTCATGGCTATCACCCAATCCAAGCTCGCGTTCGGAAGCGCACATGCCGTTGGAGATATGGCCGTAGGTCTTGCGCGGTTCGATCTTGAAATCGCCCGGCAGCACAGCGCCAGGAAGCGTTACGACGACCTTTTCGCCGGCAGCCATGTTCGGCGCGCCGCAGATGATGCCGCGCGGCACCTTGTTGCCGTTCTCATCGGTCTCGTTGTATTCGTCGCCGACGTCAACGTGGCACCAGTTGATGATCTTGCCGTTCTTCTGCGGTTCCGGAGTGGCGTCGACCACGTAGCCGACGACGATCGGACCGACCAGCTGGGAGGTGTGGATCTCTTCCTCTTCGAGACCGACCTTCACCAGATCTTTGGCAAGCTGTTCGTACGTAAGGCCTTCCGGAACCTCGACATGGTCCTTGAGCCAATCAATGTCAACCATTGGCATGGGTCAATCACTCCCCCATCACAAACTGTTCGCTGAATCGCACGTCGCCTTCGACCAGGTCGTGCATGTCGTTGATGTCGTGGCGCAGCAGCAGGGTACGTTCCACGCCCACGCCGAAGGCGAAGCCGGTGTAGACCTCAGGATCGAGGCCAGCGGACTTCAGCACATTCGGGTTGACCATACCGCAGCCGCCCCATTCGAGCCAGCCTGCGCCACCCTTCTTGTCAGGGAACCACAGGTCGAGTTCGGCGCTCGGCTCGGTGAACGGGAAGTAGCTCGGACGCAGACGGGTCTTGGCTTCCGGGCCGAACATGGCCACGGCAAGCTTATCGAGCACGCCCTTCAGGTCGGCCATGGTCAGATGCTTGTCGACCGCAAGAGCCTCCACCTGGTGGAACACCGGCGTATGGGTGGCGTCGAGCTCATCGGTGCGGAACACGCGGCCCGGGCATGCGATGTACAGCGGCACGCCACGGGTGAGCAGACCACGCACCTGATCGGAGGAGGTCTGGGTGCGCAGCACCATGTTGGATCCGACGAATCCTGCGGCGTCCTTGGCCTGATTGCCCTTGACGTAGAAGGTATCCTGCATCTGGCGTGCCGGATGATCGGGGCCGAAGTTCAGCGCGTCAAAGTCGTACCATTCGGTTTCCACTTCAGGACCGTCGGAAATCTGCCAGCCCATGGAGATGAAGAAGTCTTCGACATCCTCCATCAGTTTCGGCAACGGATGCGCGCGCCAAGCGGCTTGCGATTGACCGGAAGAGTCATGTCCACGGTTTCGGCGGCAAGTGCACGGGCCTCTTCCTCGGCCTTGACCTGCTGTTCCTTGGCGCCATACGCACGACCGAAGTCGGCGCGCAGCTTGCCCATGATCTTGCCGGCGTCTTTCTTCTGGTCCTTCGGCAGCGCGCCGATGGCCTTGCTGGCCTGCGTCATCGCGGATTCCGCTCCGGCGTACTGCGTCTTGATGGCTTTCAATTCCTCCATGCTGGAGGCGTTTTCGATTTTCGCGATGCCCTCGGCAACCGCATCGGTTACCGCTTGGGCGTCGAATACCGCACCTTCTGCCACGAGATACCTTTCTCATTTCCCGTTTGTTTTACGCGAAAAACGCGCAATTTCAACGTTTTCCGACTTTACATTCTTTCAACATGACTCGACATAGCCAAGCTCAGCAGCATTACCGCCGAACTGGTGCCGAGGTTCAAGGATTCCGCTTTGCCATAGAGCGGTATGGACACGATCCTATCGGTTCGTTCCAAAACTTCCTTGGTCAATCCGCGTGCCTCATTGCCGAACAACACAGCTTTGGCGCCGGCAAGCGTTTCCGGCGCGGCGATTACATCCGTCAGGGATTCCGGCTGTCGGGAATCCGTGCCATATACATCGGCCGCATACACTGCCAACTCGTGAGTATCGCACCATGCGAAGAAGTCGTCCGTTCCCATGGTCAGAATCGGAAGGTGGAACAGTGATCCCACGGTGGAGCGGATCACTTTCGGATTGAACACGTCCACGCAGTCGTCGACCAATACCACGGCGGAGCAGCCGGCCGCGTCGGCGGAACGAATCACGGTTCCGGCGTTACCGGGATCGCGGACCTGCCAAAACGCGGCGACCATCGCATGCTCGTCGAAATCGTCCGGAGCGGCGGACGAATCGAGGAAAGCCTGCATGTCCGCGACGGCAAGCACGCCTTGCGCGTCGGCGCTCATACGGTGCATCACCGCATGAGTGACCTTGTGCACATACACGCCGGATTGCATGGCCTTGCCCGCCATCTGCGCGACGACAGGTGTCGCAAACGAGGCATCGGGCTGTGCCGACTCGACCTCAACGTAGAGATCCTCGACAAGTCCTGGATGCCATGTCAGCAGCTCGCGCACCGATTGCGGGCCTTCCACCATGAAACGGCCAGACCGTTTCCGCCCTTTTCGATCGGCGAGCTCGGACACGCGGCGGACGCGCTCCGACTTGGGGTTCGCAATGACTTCGGATTTTATAGGCATACGCGTTAGCCTAACACCATTGCCGCAATGAATACCCCGTCCATGTCGCGTTTTTAATTCAGAAAACTTTCCAGATTCATTCCAGCAGCAGTCGCAGCAGACCAGCCAGAGGGCGCAGTCCGGTCGCGATATGCAGGGTCCGACAAATGATTCCAGCGACTCTGCCGGCTCGCAGGATTCCAATACCGATAACAATTCTCCGGATTCGCAGCAGTCCGGCAACGCACAGAGCGATGCCCCAGCGCTGGCAAAACCACTATGCTGTTACTGATTTCCGGGCTTGCGAATCCCACAGAGGGAAAAGTGTTGTGCAACGGCAGCGATTTGTCACAGCAGGATCGTCACCCTTCGCCTTGCCCCGTATTCGACATGTCATGAATTTGGCAGGTCGGGTACGGGGCTTTTGCACATCCATGAAAGATATGCACAGCTTGCGAGTGTTTCTTGCCACTTTCGATTGGTTTGCGAACATCAGTTCGTTACACTGATTATCTGACTTATTGTCTGATTACGGTTGGGCGCGCGACATCATCCCATGAATGTTGGAGGTACAAGCATGAACGTCACGGTGTATTTAGGAGCTCACGAAGGCAACAACCCCGTATACAAGCAGGCCGTGGTGGAACTGGCCACATGGATCGCCCAAAACGGGCACCGCTTGGTATATGGCGGTTCCGACGAAGGACTGATGGCGGTGATTGCCGACACCGTGCTTGAGCAGGGTGGCGAGGTGACCGGCATCGAGGCGCAGATGTTCGTGGACAAGGGTGTCGCGCACAAGAATCTGACCCAGCTCACCATCGTGCCGAATATCACCGAACGGCGTACTCGCATGATCGAGCTTGGCGACGTGTTCATCGCCTTCCCCGGCGGCACGGGAACGTTGGAGGAGATCAGTGAGGTTGTGTCGAAGGTTTGCCTTGACCAGTTGACGCAGCCTTGCATTTTCTACAATCTCAACGGTTTCTACGATGACATGAAGGCGTTGCTGCAGCGCATGATCGACGATGGCTTCTCCACAGGGGAACGCCAGCATGGTATCTATTTCGCTTCGGATCTTGCCGAGATAGAGCATATTATCGCCATGCACAAGGCATAGGCGGCTCAGTAAGGTCGTTTTTATTCGACAGGTTTTTCAAGAAAACGGGGACGCCCAAACGACCCTCATAATCGGCCGGAATATCCTCCAACCGGCCCATCACAACCAACATGCATCCACATGCCCCGCAGCGCATCCGGTCAACTCCGGGATGCTTCGTTTGACGAACTTACTGATCGGATGGAACCCGTATCCGTCGGCCACGCGAAGAATGGATTTGCGTTTTATTGTCTGCATGATTTACAGTTTCGTTACCATGAACATCCCGTTTGTCCTGCTGTACATTTTCCTCGGCGGCGTGCTCCTGTTCTCCGCCTATTCGCTCTGGGAGAAAGACAAAAACAATCGGAGGTAATGCAGAATGGACAGCAAGGCACCTCTTTCCTTGAACCATTTAAGCGTCTGGTACACCGCAGATCACCCCTTACTTTCTGATTTGCACTGGATCTAGGGGCAGCGGAAGATCAGTCATTTCAGTATTTCACATTCCGGGAATATCTAACGTATGTGGCGGCGTCCTATGGTGTCCCGCTGCCAGATGTGTCTGACCTCATAAGGGGATTTCACTTTGAGGACTATGCCAATGTTCTTCTATCGGTCGCGGATCTTCTTCCACTGCCTGCCATAGCGCTTGCCCGCGGAGTAGCCGCGCGTGAAATGCTTGTACTGCCGCTCCGCTTCCTTGCGATGCTTCTCACAGTATTGCTCGCCGTCCTCGCAAAGGTTCGGGCAGCCGGGGTGGCGGCAGGGGCGTCTTGGTTTTCTCGGCATGCGTGCCGCCTCCTTTCGGACAATAGAAAAGCCCCGAAAGGATTGCTCCTTTAGAGGCTTGAAATAGGTCGTCCGGACCGCGTTCTCCTTCTTTCGGCTTGTTATCTACGATGGGCGCCATGGGTGCTTATAGAGAGTGGTTCGCGGTAACGCTACGCTTGCAAGACGGTTGAAACCTGAGTATTTATTTAATCCAGTTAGGCGTAGTGCTTTGTGATGCACATTGGCAATAAAAATCTTGAAAGACGATAAGCGGCTATGCGGGAATTACTACATGAGGATGATTTCCTACGATATACCCTGCAAAGCAAAGGCAAGGTATATTTGTGGGAAACGAGTAATCAATATGCATGAACGGCGCATGTCACCAAGGAGATGGTTTCGACATGGACAAGGATTTCCTTGCGATTTTTAATGCCATAAAGGCTGATGGGGCGAATGCAGACTACACCAAGCGCGGCATCGATCCGCTCTACTCCGTCGGGGCTGGCGCTCGCATCGTGGTCATCGGGCAGGCACCAGGCGCGGTGGCGGAAGAGACGCGCATCCCCTGGAACGACAAGTCAGGAGAGCGTCTGCGCGATTGGCTGGGTGTTTCTCGCGAAACGTTTTATGATCCTGAGCGGGTGGCGCTTCTCCCCATGGACTTTTATTTTCCGGGACATGGCAGGTCGGGCGATCTACCGCCGCGCAAGGGATTCGCCGAGCAGTGGCATCCTGCACTCTTGGCGCTCATGCCCAATGTTCGGCTCACTGTGCTTGTGGGCGCATATGCCGTCCGCAGGTACCTGCATCTCAAGAATTCGGACAGCCTTACAACCGTGGTGCGCGATTATGATGCCTATATCGGCCGGGGATTCTTCCCTTTGGTGCATCCGTCGCCGCGCAACCAGCTATGGATGAGCAGGAATCCTTGGTTCGAGGCCGAGACCTTGCCTGCACTCAAGGCACAGGTCAACGCGGCGCTTGAACAGAGGTAAGTGGTTACGAAATCATCTGTGACGATAACTTCCAGCCATACAAGGAGGTTCATTCATGCAGAGAAGGACGTTGGGGACTCGTGAGGCGCTTGAAGGCATCCTCGAAGATGCCGCGACGCCAACGAGAGCGTTCGCGAGTGACTATGGTTATGACCTCGTCAGTCTTCTGCTGCCCGGTGATGAATGCTCGTATGTGATGGGCAACCCGCCGTTCATCGGCCATCAGCAGCACACGCAGCAGATCAAGGATGATATGGAACTGGTGTGCGGCAAGGCCGGAGGCTCGCTGGATTATGTGGCTGGATGGTATTTTAAAGCTATTGATTTCCTTGACGGGAATTCCTCCGCGCAATTCGCGTTCGTATCCACGAATAGCATCACACAAGGCCAGCACAAGTCGCCCGCTATTCAAGCATGTGGTCGAACGAGGGTGGCGTATCCGGTTCGCTCACCGTACGTTCTGCTGGGACGCTCAGACTACGGACAATGCGAACGTGCATGTCGTCATTGTCGGATTCGACAGAGGCACAAACGCTCCTGCGTTGTATGAATACGACGACATTAACGGTGAACCTGTGGAAGCACGTCCGGCTCATATCAACGGTTATTTATTGGATGCGTCTGATGTGTTCGTGGAGGCGAGGAGTCAGAAGACCGGTCCGTAAGGTCTTTGCCGTCCCGGATGGAAGAAATTCTGTAGGAATAAGGAGAGCCTCCCCAATTTGGAGAGGCTCTCCTTATAACCAATCTGGCTACCTTCTGATTACCCTTGGAGTCCAAAACAGCTTGATTTCAAGGGAAACTGGGTATAGGCCTCAGATGTGGAAGTACAGCTCGTACTCCAGCGGGGTCGGAGCCAGGCGGGCCTGGTCGATTTCGCCACGCTTGATGCCGATCCAGGTTTCGATCAGGTCGTCGGTGAAGACGTCGCCTGCGGTGAGGAAGTCATGATCTTCCTCAAGGGCATCCATGGCCTCTGCCAGGGAGCTCGGAACCTGCTTGATGCCTGCGTGCTCTTCCGGCGGCAGCTCGTACAGATCCTTGTCGACCGGCTCCGGAGGCTCGATGTGGTTCAGGATGCCGTCCAGACCTGCCATCAGCTGTGCGGAGAAGGCGAGGAACGGGTTGCAGGACGGATCCGGAGCACGGAACTCGATGCGCTTTGCAGCCGGGGAGGTGCCGGCCAGCGGGATACGGATGGCGGCGGAGCGGTTGCGTGCGGAGTACACCAAGTTGACCGGAGCTTCGAAGCCCGGGACCAGACGGTGGTAGGAGTTCAGGGACGGGTTGGTGAAGGCCAGCACGGAGGAGGAGTGCTTGATCAGGCCGCCGATGTACCAGCGGGCAAGGTCGGACAGACCACCGTAGTTCTTCTCATCGTAGAACAGCGGCTTGCCGTCCTTCCACAGGGACTGGTGGCAATGCATGCCGGTGCCGTTGTCGCCTGCGATCGGCTTCGGCATGAAGGTTGCGGCCTTGCCTGCCAGAGCGGCGGTCTCGTGAACGACGTACTTGTACTTCATCAGGTCATCGCCTGCGTGCTGCAGAGAGTTGAAGCGGTAGTTGATCTCCTGCTGGCCAGCGCCGGCGACCTCGTGATGGGAACGCTCGAGGATCAGACCGACCTTCTGCAGGTTGGCGACCATGTCGTCACGCAGATCCTGGGTGTGGTCGATCGGCGGAACCGGGAAGTAGCCGCGCTTGACGCGGTTCTGAATGCGATGTTCGGGGTGCCGTCGTCTTCGGTGTCGACGCCGGAGTTCCACGGAGCTTCGATGGAGTCGACCTCGTAGAAGGAGCGCTGCATGCTGTTCTCGAAGCGCACCTTGTCGAAGATGAAGAACTCGGCTTCCGGAGCGAAGGAAGCGGTGTCGGCGATGCCGGTGGACTTCAGGTAGGCCTCGGCCTTGCCTGCAACCTGACGCGGATCGCGGGAGTACGGCTCGTCGGTCAGCGGGTCGACGATGGAGAAGGCCACGTCGAGGGTCTTGTGCTTGCGGAACGGATCGACGAATGCGGTGGAAACGTCCGGCACCAGCTTCATATCGGATTCATTGATGGCCTGGAAGCCTTCCACGGAGGAGCCATCGAACGGCATGCCGTCGGTGAAGGCGTCCTTCAGGAATTCGCTTGCCGGCACGGTGAAGTGCTGCTGAACACCGATCAGATCAGTGAAGCGAACGGAGACATACTCGATGCCTTCCTTGTTGATAAGGGCCTCAGCATCAGCCTTGGTTTCAAGTGCAGTCACGGGACCGCTCCTTTCGAATAAGTAACTTACAGGCTCTTAGTCTAGGAACGCGCGTTTCGCTCACTCGCCAATTGGGTTACGAGAATGTTTCGTAATGACATATTCGAAGGATGATTTCGCGAAAACTGGGGTTCAATTGTTACGAACGCTCGTATTTGCCTCTGCAAAACCGCTCAATTTGTGGACATTCGTGTCGTCATGTCGCTTGCGACGTCCATTTCTTTTCTCAAAAACCTTACCGCATGCGCGCAGGCCAGCGGAAGGTAACGGAGATATGAAAAAGGAACCTCGATAACGTGTTCATCGAGGTTCCCATATGTAAGCCGGCTTTACGATTCCAGGAAAATCAGCGGCCACGCATAGCACGACGGCTGATGCGCTGCGGGTGCATCGGGTCGACGCCCTTCGGAATGCCCATGCCGTTCTTCATCTGCAGAGTGCGCAGACGCTCGTTGAGGATGTTCAGCTCGGTCTTGGTAAGCATGAAGCGGCTCTTCGGATGGATGGCTGCCATCAGCTTGTTCTTGTGGCTGGTCGGCTGGTAGCTCTTGCACTTGAGCACGGTCTTGCGCAGATTCTTCAGGCTCGTCTGATTCTTGCCCTGGCCGACGTAGATACGGTAGACGGGAATATCGGAACCGGCGGTCACACCCTTGATATTCTGCTCCTGACGGTCCATGGCACGCTTGACGCGATTGTAATCGCCCTCGCCGAGCAGATAAATGCCGTTGTAACCGGTGCCGCGCCAAATGGCGTCTTTGGTCTTCGGATCAACCCACACCGGCTCCTGCGGAAAGTTGAAGCCAGCCTTGTTAATGTTGCCGAGCACGCTGATGGCAGCACCCTGACGCCCTTCAAGCTTGGCGTATCCGACTTTGTCGGCACGGTTGGTGAGCATCATGGTGGCGAACAGCAGGCCAAGCATGATGGCGAGGATCATGGACGTGATCCATCCGATCACCGACCACTTGAACACGATGCCAAGCACCACGAACACAACGATCGGCGCCACGAACACGCCGCCGCACAACCACGGAAGAGCCTTATCTTCGGCGTGGGTGTACTTGAAGATCTGAATGATCTGCTTGATGGTGCTTTGCTTCTTCTTTGGCTCTTCTTTGTCTGCCATCGACTTCCTCACTTGGTTATGCGGTTACTCACACTGGAACGGTAGTTTATCAGGAACCATGCCATATCGCACGGTTTCCGCCGTTTTTCCTTGATTGACGGGGATTATCGGGTATGTAGAGGCCTGCCATCCGCCTTAAGCAGCGCCTCGCCGAACGATTCACTGAAGGTGGGATGCGGGTGAATGAGCCTCGCCGCGGCGGCGAGCGGCACCCGGTTGCCGACCAATTGTTCGGCTTCCGCGATCAGATCGCTGGCGAGCGGGCTGACGATATGCACGCCAAGCACGAGGGGAACATCCGGAGCGCCTGCCATCGCACCGCTGACGATGGTCATGGATCCGCCTTCCCCACTCATGAGCATACGCGAGTTGGACAACATGGGATATGCGGTTCTGCGGATTGATGATGGTTTCACACGATTTCGCATCGTCGAGTGCAAGACCGACGCTTGCCGCTTCAGGGAAAGAGAACACGACTTGCGGCACGGTTTCGTCGGATACCGGCTTGGGGTCAAGTCCTGCGATGGTTTCGGCGATGGTGATGCCCTGTTCAAACGCGCGATGAGCCAAAGCATGCCCCGGAGTGATGTCGCCCAAGGCCCATACGCCCTCCACATTCGTACGCCCATACGCGTCGGTCGAAACATAACCGCGTTCCTCCAATTCGATGCCGTTGGATGCGAACCAGCCGGCATCGGTGTTCGGTATACGTCCGATAGCAGCAAGCACCACTTCACCATATGCGGTGCGCTCCTCCTCGCCGCCGCCTTGCCTGTAATGCACGGTGCGCCCAAATTCGCACCGGTATCCACGTAATCCACCGACGCACGCGTCACCACGCTGATGCCGCGACGTTTGAGCTCGCGGGTCAACGTCATCGAAGCCCGCTTCTCCCAAGACGACAGCACGCGGTCCTTGCGGATCAGCAACGTCACTTCGCATCCCGCGGCATTCCACAACGAAGCGAATTCCAACGCCACCGCACCCGCTCCGACAATCACCGCACTGGACGGGAACGTATCCAATTCCAAAGCCTGCGTCGAATCGATCAACGCACCTGAAAACGGGTTGCCCGGCAATGGTAACGGTCGCGATCCGGTCGCCAGCACAATATCTTCGCCTTTGATGGTAAGCTCCGACCCGACGGGTTCCTCCACTCCCGCCTTGAAGGAACGCATGACCTGCGCTTCTCCCCCGGCCGGCGCGACATGCACATCATGAACGTCCCTCAACTCAGCCTCGCCGCGGAACACCGTGACGCCGCGATGCGACAGCAATCCCGCCAACCCCTTCGTCATCGTCTCCACCGTGGACGTACGGAAGTCACGTAATTTGCCGAAATCAATGCTCTGTAAGGTGGCACTGATGCCCATACGTTCCGCCTGGCGTATGTTCTGCGCACTGTGTGCGGCCGTCAGCAACGCCTTCGACGGAATGCAACCACGATTGAGGCAGGTGCCTCCCAACGTTTTGTCGCGTTCGATGAGCGCCACCGTTTTGCCGAGCTGCGCGGCACGCAATGCCGTGGAATATCCTCCTGGTCCCGCTCCGATGATGACAATGTCGAAATGCTGTTCAGTCATGCCTGCCCTCGTTGATTCGTGCGTTACAACTGGTTACATGGTAATGGAAAAGCCGTCGGTTTTCGCCGACGGCTTGAAAAAGCAACTGCGATTCTCGCAGAATGGATCACTCGGGCCAGTGTCCACGCTTCTGATAGCGCGGCTTCGGCAGACGCCAGCGACGCATCTGGATGGCACGGCTCCACGCGTAGGAACCGGAACGCATGCCCTTGGCCACGGACTGCTCGCCGAACTTTTCAATGAGCTTCTTCTTGAGCTTGCGCCACATGATCACGATGTCGATGATCACCGCAAACAGATAGATGTACATAAGCAGCATCAACGGCAATGCCAACGCCGGCCACTTGTAGGTCACGAAAATCGAACCGATCAAAATGACGAAGGCGACCGGAATGAAGAACTCACCCAAGTTGAAGCGGGCATCGACGTAGTCGCGGATGTATATACGCCACGGCAGACGCTCGGACTTCGGCATATGGTTGATGTCGCCCTTCTGCATGGCATCGTATTCGGCGTTTTCACGCTCGCGCATACGCGCCTTGGCGGCCTTGCGGCTCGCTTCACGATCCTTGGGAACCAGCGGACGGAGATTCTGCGCCTGGGCATCCTTGCGCTTCGGCGTCGGACGCCCCTTGCCGGCAGTAGGCTCCGCAGCCTTCTTCCCGACAGGCTCCTGGTCCGCATCTTCCTTCTTATTAAACACACTCATGCCTATAGAGCGTAAATTGACGTATCGACGCCTTGCCTCATTCATGTCAACGATTGGACGTGATTGGTTCGACGGATACAATGGTCATTCGATAGCATGCGGCGGCACGTTTCCAAGATGCGTATATGCCGCATATATAAGAAGGAGCAGTATGGCAGTTTTACATGCCGATGAGATTCGCGCGCGCGTCGAAACGGATTTTGACCGCATTGTCGACGTGCTGAACAAGAAAATCGCGTTGCAGTCCATTTCCGCAAAAGGCATTACCGCGGATCATATGAAACAGTCCGCGCAATTCGTGGCCGAAGAGCTGAACAAGGTAGGTGTCGATGCGCATGTGGTGCAGTCGCACAATCCCGATGGCACGCCGGGCGCTTGGGAGGTCATCGGTTCGAAAATCGTCGATATCGACGCTCCAACCGTGCTGTTGTACGCGCATCACGACGTGCAGCCGGTGCCCGATGCCAGCGTATGGAACACCGACCCATTCGTCGGCACGGTAATCGACACACGCCTGTACGGACGCGGCGCGGCCGATGATGGCGGCGGAATCGCCATTCATTCCGGCGCATTGCAGGCGCTCGGCGACGATTTGAAGGTCAATATCAAGGTCTTCATCGAAGGCGAAGAGGAAATGGGATCGCCAAGCTTCATTCCCTTCATCGAGGAGCATAAGGACGAATTCGATTCCGATGTGATCATCGTCGCCGACTCGGGCAATTGGTCCGCTGAAATCCCCTCGCTCACCACGTCGCTGCGAGGCAATACCGATATTGACGTGCACGTCAAGGCGCTGCATCATCCGGTGCACTCCGGTCAGTACGGCGGACCGATCCTCGATGCGAACACGCTTGCCTCCATGCTGATCGCTTCCATGTATGACGAGCATGGCGATTTGGTGGTACCGGGCGTCGCCTCAGAAGATCCAATCGGCGGACTGCAGCGAGATATGGATGAGGCAACCGTGCGTACGGACGCCGGCATCGTCGATTCCTACCGTCTGGCCGGCACCGGTTCTTTGGCCGCACGTCTGTGGACCAAGCCGAGCGTGACCGTCATCGGCTTCGATGCTCATCCAGTGGAGGGATCGTTCAACGTGATCTCCCCTGAAACGACGTTCCGTCTCAGCCTGCGCACCGCTCCAAACCAGCGTCCGGAAGAGGCTCAGGAAGCACTTGCCAGGTTCATGGTCGAGCATGCTCCGTTTGGCGCCGAAGTGTGGGTCGACAAGCTTGATAATGGCATGGGTTGGGCCATGGATCCAAATGCCGAGGCTACCAAAGACGCCATGGACGCCATGGAAGAGGCGTTTGGCGTGGCTCCGGTCAATAAGGGCGAAGGTGGCTCGATTCCGTTCATTCCGGAATTGCAGCGTATTTTCCCGGACGCGCAGGTGCTGGTCACCGGTCCCGAGGATCCGAAGGCCAACGCGCACAGCCCGAACGAATCCATCAGTCTTCCCAGCCTGAAAAACAATGTGATCACCGAAGCGCTGCTGCTTGACAAGCTTGCCAAGTAGCGGATATCACATATCTTTTTGAGAAAAACAACGGGCAAATGCGAAGGGCGTTCCATTCCATACAACGAATGAAACGCCCTTCGCAAATCCGCCGCGCATTCAACAAACCTCGTACTGCGCAGCCCTGCTCCGATTAATTGCCAGTGCCGGTAAAAGCCCAATGCCAGTAACCGGTGAAATAAGCGCAAGACAACGCAATCACCGGCACGGCCACGCAAATCACGTAAAACAGCCAATCGACGGCATGTAAGCTCGATTTCCTAGCCTGGCTTCGCGGAGCGTCCGCGCCGAAACCACGAGCTTCCATGGCGGTGGCAAGTTTCGTGCCACGTCGAATCGACACCACCAATAGGCTGAACGCCTGGGAAAACACGCGCCTGATGGCGCTACCGTCGCCCAGGCCACGAGAGCGGCGGGATTGTCCAAGCGCACGCCAATCATCCTGCAGCAATGTGAACATGCGCATGCCAGCCAAGCCGCCATATACGAATCGTGACGGCAAATGCAGAATCTGCACCAAACCATCAGCCAGATCGGTCGGGTCAAGGCCAAGCGCGAGGATCACGCCGGGAACGGCAATGGCCGCCACACGCAGGAACGTGGCCAACGCCAAGTACAACGATCCCTGCGAGATCACAATGACATTGCCAAGATTGACCAGCACGGCACCGGAGGTTTTGCCATACAATGACACGGAAATGAAGCTTCCCGAAGCTGCGACCCATACCGGCCAGGTTTTACGAAGCACCGTCCATGGAGCGACGCCTCCAATCCAGAGCAACAACACCTCCAATGCGAGTGCCACGGACGCGGAGACCACGTCCAGCGTCACGAACATGGGAATACATAGTATCAGTGCACCGATGAAACGGCTGACCGGATTGATTTTTGCCACGAACCATGACGGCGATGCCGGCTTGGCATCGTCATGACGTTCCTTGTGCGGTACCACGCTGATGGTTTCCAACTGTTCCATCTCACTCCCCCTCGCTTACGAGAATGCGACGCGCTCCCAACGTTTCGATCAATGGTTCGTCATGGGTGACCATGATGACGGAACAGCCGGCGTCACGCGCACCGGCGATCAGTTTCACCATTTCCGTCCATGTGGTGAAGTCTTGGCCGAACGTCGGCTCGTCCATCACCAAGACTTTCGGCGCGGCGGCCAGCATGGAGGCAACGGAAAGCCTTCTTTTTTCGCCGCCCGATAATGTGAACGGATTAGCTTGGGCGAATCTAGCAAGATTCATACGCTCAAGCATGTTGTCGGCTATAGCGTAAGACTCTTCTTCGCTCTTGCCCATGGATTTGGGGCCGACCGCCGCTTCGTCACGCACGCTGGATGCGACGAACTGGTGTTCCGGCTCCTGGAACACCATGCCGATCCGTCCGAGCAGATCCCGACTTTTCCAAGTGAAGACGTCGTTCTCCCTACGTGCGGGAACCATGGTCTCATCCATGCTCACACGGCCGGAAATCGGCTTGAGCAAGCCGGCCAAAGTCAACGCGAGCGTGGATTTTCCCACGCCGTTTTTGCCGGTCAGTGCGGTGATCTCGCCAGCATGGAACACGAGGTTCACATGCTCGCCAAGCGCGAAGTCACGCCCGAAGCTGAGATCCTCCGTTCGCAGAACAACATCTCCCGACGATTGGCTGGATTCGGGGGTATGACTTTCGATGGTGCGTCCTGGAACCCATGCGCCGCCCTTTGCGAGCACCGATGCCATGCTGCCGAACACTTCTTCCGGAGTGCCGTCTGCGATGACGCCGCTGACATGCGAGTCGGCCTCCGGCTTGCCGAGTACGATAACCCGATCCACCAGATCAAGCCATACGTCAATATGGTGTTCCACCACCACCAAGGTTTCACGGGTCTGTTCCAGCACATGGCGTACCGCATCATGCACTTCCTTGACGCCCTCCGGATCGAGGTTGGCCGTCGGTTCGTCGAGCAGCAGCAGTCCGGGATGCATGGCGAGCACGCCGGCCAAGGCCAGACGCTGGCGCTGGCCGCCGGACAGTCTGCGTGTGGAGCGGTCAAGTTTCATGTAGCCGAGTCCAACAATGTCGAGCGAGGAACGGACCCTGCTCCAAATCTCATCTTTCGGCAGATTCAGATTTTCACAACCGAAAGCGGTGTCATCGCCCACACGTTCCAGAATCGTCTGCGCGTCAGGATCCTGCAACACCAATCCGGAACGTCCGCGTGCCTGACGGGCGTCCACTCCGTCAATCAGCAGCTCTCCTTCAAGCTCGCCTTCGTCATCGCCGCCGAGCACGCCGGCAAGACCGGACATCAACGTCGATTTTCCAGCGCCGGAAGCGCCCAACAACAACACGCGCTCCCCTGGCTGTATGGTGAAATCCACATGCCTTAACGCGAAATCCTTACGTGAGGCGTGTCGCCATCCCCAATCGCGTGCGACCACCCCGGCTGCGGAAAACGATTTTTCTGCATCAGTACCCATGAATCGTTCTTTCATTCCTCTTGCATTCCGCGTTTGCAGAACGAACACGCATCAAAGAAGTCCCGTATCCACCACTGTGAATGCGATACGGGACTTCATTAACGAATCGTCATACCAAGGCCTTCGCACGGCCGGATTCGAAACGGTCAAGCACGCCTGTTTTAGCGATGGCCTGCTGCAGCAGATACATCAGGACTCCAGCCACCAGAGCGCCGGAAATAACGGAAGTGACGCAGCTGACGACAATACGCAAACCTGCCCAAGCAGGATTCACGGTCCAGTTATACAGGAAGCATCCCAAGCCGGCGAGGGTTCCAGCGATGGTGGTCGACAGCAAATCCCAACGTTTGTATGCAAAAATCGCAAAACCGATTTCGGCAGTGAGGCCTTGGCAGATACCGATAATCAAAGAACCGCCGATGCCCCACGGATTGCCCATGGCAAGCTCCAGAGCGGCGGCAAGGGTTTCAGCGAACAACGCAGCGCCAGGCTTTCGCACGATGATGGCGGCCAGCGGACCCGCAAACAGCCAGATGCCGTTCAACAAGCCTTCGAAGCCCGGCGTCACCGCTTCGAAAAGCGTAATCGGAGCGGCGCAGATGACATCCCAGCCCCAGAAAATCACGCCAGCCGCAACCGCGATGATAGCGGCCACGACGATGTCAACAACTCGCCATTTATTGTTATGCTTCTTCACCACGGAAGATTCATTTACGGTCATGAATGTGCCTTTCTCTATGTCAAGGCACGGGAAAAGAGAGACGTCCGTGCGCCGGCATTACCCGGTATACGTTCATACGGTTGAAGCGCTTGCTTCCTCTCAGCCATACGGCCCCCGTGTCTGCGCTTGATACTACACAAGGCACAAGATTTTCACAAGGGTCATTTCATTTCGCTTCGTTTTCCACCCAGACGTTCCCCGGATGAGCTGTGAATCCGCAGCCGCATTAGGCCACTGTCCATGCCGCAGGTCATGACGGCCTGGATACGTGCCCCGCACATCACATAGGTCTGCGCATCAACGATTCGGCCAGATTCCTGAACGTCTCGCCAATGCCATCGGCGCGCAACGCGCCATCCTCGTTCAACACGGCGGGGCGGCCGGCCTCACCGGTCTCACGCAATTCCGGCTCCAACGGTAGCTGTGCGAGCAAAGGAACATCATAGCCAAGCTTTCGGTCAACTGCTCCGACACACGCGCACCCCCACCTTCGCCGAAAATCCGCAGGCGTTCGCCCTGATGCTCGTAATAGCTCATGTTCTCCACAACGCCGCGTACCTTCATCGGTACCTGCAATGCCACCAGGCCGGAGCGGACCGCAATGTCCGAGGCGGATGGCTGCGGCGTGGTGACCACCACCAGTTCCGCGTTCGGCAGAGCCTGCGCCACGGAAATCGCCATGTCGCCGGTACCTGGTGCCAAGTCGAGCAGCAGCACGTCAGGCTCGCCCCACCATACGTCTGAAAGGAATTGTTCAAGAGAACGCTGCAATCGCGGGCCTCGCCAAAGGATCGCACGATCGGCGCCGGCAAACATGCCGATGGAAATCAATTTCACACCCCATGCGGTAACTGGCATGAGCATGCCGTTCAGATTGGTGGGTTGCGCATGCACGTCGAACAGTCGCGGCAGTGAGAAACCATAGATGTCGGCGTCGATGGCGGCCGTGTCGTACCCCAATGCGGCAAATGTGGCAGCAAGATTCGCAGTGACGGAAGACTTGCCGACGCCTCCTTTGCCGGATGCTATGGCGAAAATACGGGTTTTGATGCCCGGCTTGTTGAACGGATTCTGTTTGCGTTCGGCCTTGAGGCCTGCCACAAGTTGGGTGAGCTTGTCTTGACTCATGGACCCGACTTCGATGCGCGGCAGCAATGTCGCTTCCGGATATGACGACACCGCTCCGTTGATCTGGTTGGTGATAGTCTGCGACAGTGGACAGCCTTCCACCGTCAGTTCGACCTCCACACGAACCTCGTAGGTGTTCGTCTTACCTTCCACCGGTATCGCGTCTATGGCTGCGATCATGCCCAAATCGGTCACGGATCGGCCCAGTTCCGGGTCGATTACTTTGCTGAGTCGCTCATAGATGCGCGCTTCGATGGTGCGCTCGTCGGTCATGGTTCCTCCTTTAGCCGCGTACCAGACTAGCGTCTGGAAGCGCGGCATGCCAGAGCCTTCTTGTGATTACGTTGCCGGCTTGATATGGCACGCGTCACACCGTTCCGTTTTCCAGCAGCAGTTTGAACTGGTCCTCGTCCAGCATGGCGATTCCCAATTCCTCGGCTTTGGCGGCTTTGGCACCAGCGTTTTCGCCGACGACCACCCAATCGGTTTTCTTGCTGACCGATCCTGCGGCCTTTCCACCGCGGGAGATAATCGCCTCTTTGGCGGAATCCCGCGAGAAATCAACCAACGAACCAGTGACGACCACTGTCTTGCCTTCCAGTGTCTGCGGCAGAGCACTGGTCTGTGCCTGTCCGACTCCCACTCCGGCTGCCTTCCATGCTTCCAGCACCATGCCACGCCAATCGCCTGGATTCTTGGCCGAAGCAAACCAGGTGACCACGGATTCGGCAATTTCCGGACCGATGCCGTCTATCTGTGACAGTTCATCCACGCTGGCTTGTTCGATGGCGTCGAGCGAACCGAATGTGTTGGCGATGGTACGCGCCGTGGGAGGACCGAGCCGTCGAATGGACAGGGCCACAAGCACACGCCATAGGTCGGCATGGCGCGCCTTGTCCATTTCGTCAAGCATTTTCCTCGTGTTTTCCGCGGGGCGTATATATATCGGCTGCACACTGGATGTTCCGGAACGCGACACCTTGGTTTCCTCGCGAACGACCACGGCATCTTCAGGCACGTCATATTCGGGATATTCCGCGGATTCGTCGACGGAGTCCTTACGTTTTCTTGCAACTGTAGGAGCTGTCCAGAACGCCGGAACCTGATGCCACAGTCCCGATCCGCCAATGCGTTTGCGTATCTTTTTCGGCTTGCCGTTCTTGCCGATGGTTTCGTGGATTTCGATGATCGGCGCTTCACGCCATACGCGAACATCCTGCAGATCGGCGGACGTCAACGAAAACAGACCGGCTTCGCTGGACAGCACCGGTGTTTGGCGGGCCGGCAGCTCCAGACCTTCCACAGGCTCGTACGGTTCGGGCTCCGCGCCCGGCTCCACCACGATTTCCGTGATGTTCGGCGCGTAGGTGGCCGTCGAATCGGGGCGATCCTCTTCCGGATTCGTCAACGCGATGGCGGATTGGTCGCCTAAATGCTCGATATCGAACGCTTTCCTGGATGCCAGATTGATGATGCGTTCGGTCAACTGTGCCGGGCAGGATTCCACGTTCGGGCAGCGGATGTCCTTGTCCCCCTCTTTGGCCGGAGCGAGTTCCGCCCCGCAGCTCGGGCAGTGCGAAGGCATCACGAAACGGCGCAGCTGGCCTTCGTGTCCTTCCCTGCGTTCTAGCACAGGACCTACGAGTTCGGGAATCACATCGCCCGCCTTACGCACCACAACGGTGTCTCCGATGAGCACACCCTTGCGTTCCACTTCGAATGGATTGTGCAAGGTGGTTCTCGACACCGTCGAACCCGCAACATATACGGGCTTCAATATGGCCACTGGGGTCACACGGCCGGTGCGCCCCACCTGCACGGTGATGTCAAGCAGTTCCGTATTGACTTCCTCCGGCGGGTACTTGTAGGCGATGGACCAACGCGGAGCACGCGAGGTCGCGCCCAACGATCGTTGCAATCCCAAATCATCCACTTTTACGACAATGCCGTCGAGCGCGTGTTCGATGTCTCCACGATGCTCGCCGTAGTAATCGATCATGTCGAGAATCTGGCTGAATGTGGTGACCTCACGGTTATGTGGCGAAACGGGTATGCCCCACTTCTTATACAACCCATACGCTTCGGATTGGTTGTTGACCGCATCATGGTCGGCACCACGTTTGGCGCCCCACTGGAGCGTTCCAATGCCATGCGCATAGAAGCTCAGCCTTCTGGTGGCGGTGATGCGCGGATCCTTCTGCCGCAGGCTTCCGGCAGCCGCGTTACGTGGATTGGCGAAAGGCGCGCGCCCAGCATCCTCGTTTTCTTTGTTGAGCGTGTTGAAATCGTCCCATCGCATGAAGACCTCACCGCGGATCTCCACGAATTCGGGAATGTCTTCTTCCGGTCCCGCAAGATTCTGCGGAATGGTGGAGATGGTGCGCACATTGAGCGTGATATCCTCGCCGATCACGCCGTCACCTCTGGTCAGACCTTGCTCGAGCACGCCGTTACGGTAGATGAGGTTAAGCGCAAGACCGTCGATTTTCACTTCGCATGTCATCGGCAAAGGCTTCGTCTCAGGCCAATCAAGTCCCCGAATAACACCGTCGTACCATTCATGCAGTTCCTCAAGCGAAAAGACATCGTCAAGACTCATCATGCGAGACGGGTGGCGTACCGATGCGAAATCATTGGAGAAGGTGCCTCCGACACGATGCGTCGGCGATTGCGCGGAATCGAGGGATGGGAACTGGGCTTCCAACGCCTGCAGACAACGTATTCTCGCATCATAGGCGGCGTCGGACGAGACCGGCGCGTCATCGATGTAGTATGCGATCTGGTCGGATTCCACCCACGCCGCCACACGCGCCCACAATCGAGCCGCGGCTTCAGCACTGATGGACGAGACATCAAGTCGGGTCAACCGCATGGCGTCGGCATCGGTTGGCTGCAATGCGGCGATCCAGCGTTCACTGCCCGGCGCATATGAGCTGACTCCCCCGTCGGGAACCACAGCGGTTGACGCGGAGCCCGTATCGCCGCCCATTTCAGAAGCGTCAAAATCCCATGCGAGTTGTTCGGAATCGTCATGCCTTGTCATTGTCATTGCCTTGTCACTGTCTTCAATGTTTTGCCGGTCAGAGCCGCCATGCACACATTATCGCACAAATGTTCGATTTGCTGCATCGCCAACGTCTGTTTGGCGCACTGCGGAAAGCACGCCGTTCAGTTGTTCAACGACCTCAGGAACTGCATCTGCACCACGTCGGCACCGTCGCGCTCCTCGTCATCCATCCTTGAAGCGGCAACCGAAAGCGTACGTGCCGGCACGAACATGCCTTCATCCACACAGACCCGCGCGGCCTTGCGTACCAAGGATGCGACCTGGGTATTGGGCCATACCGGCAGTCCCGCTTGGGTAAGCACGTGCATGGCTTCCGGAACGTCGGTGGGCACCGGAATGCATTGCGATTGCGCGCGTCCGATCAATTCCTGCAGCTCGCTCTCCAGCATGGCGATTCGCCCGGGGGCAATCTCCTCGCTCATGATGTACGCGGCGGCCGCGATGTCGAAGTGGTCGCACATCCATTCCGCATAGGCGAGTCTGTAATAGGCGAACGACGCATCCTCACGGTCAAGTGCGACGTGCAACGCGTTGAGGCAAGCCGCTCTGGCCGGATCCCAATCCTCGGCGCGCGCCAGTTGAACCGCCAGCTTGAGATGAGAAAGCGGGTAGGCCGGCGCATATCGCACCATCGCATTGAGATGCGGCAACGCGGCCTTCACGCCTTTGACCTGTGCAAGCACGTCGGCGAGTTCCATATGCGCGTAGAACAGATTGTCCGGAATCAGCACGGTCCGTTCGCCTTCCGTGGCGAACATGCGATTGTAGATGACGCGTTCCGCATACGAGTTGAAATACCGCGGCACGCCCGGATTCGAAGCGAACAGTCGGTCCATTCGCTCCAACGCCGCTTCGGCCAGTTCCACGCTTTGGTCGACCTGTCCTGAGAACAGCAGGTCTCTCGCCTTGATGCGTTCCGCGTCAAGCTCGTCGGCCAAGCGGAAGGAGAAGTCCGGAGTGTCTTTGCCATCGATGAGCGCACTCGTCACCTGCGGAGCCAACGACGTCAATTCCGGGTCGGCAATGGTGTTGATGACGTCCATGGCCTGCTTTGCCTTGGCCACCGATTCCAGATGGGAGTCCTGCGCGATTCTGTGGAATTCGCCAACCGCGCGCTGCAGCAGGTCGACGCGCTGAATGGACAACCCCGACATGTCACGGCAGCCGAACAGCTGTGCCGTGTCATGGTCGAATATGGCGTCGGAAAGCTCAGGCTCCTCCTGACTTCCGGATGGGGAGAAACGACTATCGCGCAAATCGAACGTGGCGTCCACTGGCTTCAATGCGCCGAGGCCGTCCACATCCATTTCCGCATCGAACATACGGTATGTGCCTGTTGGATCAGACAATCCGCACTCGCCCAGACGCTCCATGAATTCGCTTCTGGTGAAGGTGACCGTCACCAGATTGCGTACGGTCGGATTCTTGCGAAGCTGGCTTAATGGATCATCACCATTCCCATCGAAATCGCCGAAGCCGATCAGTCCCGCGTCAAGAGCGCCATCATGCACGCCCTGTGCGGAACCGTCGTCCACGCTAGAGGAATCGTTCGCAGTCTCGTCGGGAACCGCGAACGTCACTTCGTCGAAGTCGATATCCCGCATCAGATCCTCGAATTGGCTGTTCAACGCATCATCCGTATCCTCGGAGTTGACGCCATCAACGCCCATGTCGGCGGATCTCGGCGCCACCGGACGGGACGGGTCTCCATGGAAATCGCCGTCCTTCGGATCGGCCTTGGACCCAGAAACACCCATATCTCCAGTACGAATGCGTTCGAAAGCCGCCAAAGCCTCGCTCATCAGCTCGCTGATGGCGGAATCCTGCTCGGCCACGGCCTCTTCCAAACCAATCGAATCGATATGCATCGACACACGCTGTATGCCCGGATCGGCGCCAAAACTCAACGCGGCCATCATCAGCCCAACACGCAGATTGTAGTCCGCGCTCATGCGGGCGCGTTCGGCGTCCGTCATATCCACCCATGCGTGGCGGGACACGTCATATTTGGTGGATGGCATCATGGAAACGCCGGCAGAGGTGAAACCGATGGCCATATTGCCGTCTTGGAGGCTGCATCGGAAGTCCACGTCGAAGCGGTATGGCAGGCGCATGCTGCGCAATAGTCTCGACATTGTCTGGCGGTATACCCATTCCGAACCGCCTTCGGTTCCGAAGGCGGTACCATCCTCGCCGTCCTTCGTGTTTTCGGCGATGGAACGTCTGGTTTCCGCGGCGATGTCCACCAGGCGCATGACGGCTTGGACGCCGTCATCCTGCTGTGAGTCGAGGATCGCGCCGAATTCGTCGTCCGGTTTCAATGCGATCAGCGCCGGATTTTCCAGTAGCGCCATGTCGATTTGCGCGGCTTCCGCGCGGGTTACGGTGTCTTCTGTGGGCAGCTTGCCGATACGGGCGTTGCGTTCCAGCCATGAACTGACTGCGGCGAAACGGTTGAGGTTGCCTTCGATGTTCAGCGCGCGCAGCGATGCCGAGAACGGCAGTGTGGAATCCCAAGCGAAGAAATAGCAGCCCGAGTAGCTGGACGTGTATAGGTGCAATGGTTCCGCGCCGTGTACTGCTTCGAGCCCTTGGTCTTTGTCAAGGGCGCCTGCCTCGCGCATGAGGTCGGCGAAATAATCCTCAAGTCCGGATGCGCGCATGCCATGGGAGCGTGCGCTCATCGTGTCTCTGATGGATCGGCGGATCGCGCCCATCGGCGCCTCTCGGTTGAGCCTGCGGAAGATGTTGCCCGTGCCGAATCCCACGAGTAGCCCGTTCATTTGCGGCAGCATGTAGGCTGCGAAGAATGCGATGGTGATGGCATCCCTGTATTCCAGATCGAATCGCATGGTTTCCGGCAGGTTGGCACGCATCTGTTCGAGCGTGTAGCGGTTGCCGACTTTCAGCCAGGATGCGAGCCACATCATGCGGCCACCGGGCATGCGTCCCACGACACCGCCTTGCGACGCGCGCACCATCTTCGGCGCGCCGTTTGTCGCGTGTCCGAATCGTGGACCGTCTGGCAGGGTGAGGGTTTCTTCTTTGACGAATATGAATCGTGGTTCCAGATCCTGCACGTCCATTTCGGGATTGGTGCCCGCGAAGACGCGTGCTTTGCTGTCGGCGAGCGCGATTTGCGCGAAGTGGTTGTTGTCGGTGAATAGTCCGATGGAGAAGGCTTTGCCTTGGGTTTGTGGCAGTTGCGCCCAGCCGAGTTGGAGTGTGCTTGGTATGCCTTCGAAGCCTTTGATGATGCGTCGTTTGATGAGTGGGTTGAGTTTGATGGCGTTGCGGGTGAGTTCATCGACGATGTCGTCTGGCGTGTCGAGGCTTTGCCGAAGGGGTTGGCGTCGGCGGTGTTGTGGGGGTGTTTGTTGTGGTTGATGAGTTGTCGTACCCCTTGCATGGCGTGGTTGAGCATGGTCCGTCCTTGGTGTGGATGGTGTGCTGATGGCGATGCTGGTGTGAGGTGTGACATGTGGGCCATTCTTTCAATTCAATGCGACATGCAGCCTTTAGAATAAAGTTCGTGACTTTTTCGAAACAGCGTTTTCAGGCGCGTCATCGTGTGTGCGCAGCTATTGTAGCCGCTTTTGTTGTGGTGGTGTTGGTTGAGTGCGTGTTGTGTAATGTGCCGTTTTTCCGCTCGTTGGCGGCGTCGGGTGATTCGGCGGCTGCGTATAACACGTTGGGGCCGGGGCTTGAGCGTCGTGATGACGGGTTGTTGGAGGTTACTGATCCGACGCAGGCGTATTTGCAGGTGGCTGCGGATGGTTCGTCTGAGTATGTGCGGATCGTGCCGGTGTCCGATGAGGTTATGGGTGGTGTGCCTGCCGGTTCGCGCGTGTTGCGTACGGTGCGTGTTCGTGCGGATGCGGATCGTGTGGCTGGTTCGTTGTGTTCGGTGTCGTTGGATTCGTCTCGTTCGTTGTATGTGAGGGCTGCGGCCGGTCGTACGGTGCGCGTGCAGGTGGTGGAGCCGAAGGGGTCATTGATTCCGTTTGATGCGGTTCGCGCGAATGTGCGTGTGCCGTTTTCGGTGAGTCCGTTGCGTGTGGCGTTGTTGGTGTTGGTGATGGTGTTGGTGGCGTTGTGGCGTCCGGGCTCGCGCCTGTGGAAGGTGCCGTTGAATACGTCGAGTGTGCGTCAGCGTGTGACGTTGGGCGTGTTGTTGACGGTTCCTGGGTTGGTGACTGTTGCGGCGGTGGCGTGGCAGTTGGTGTCTGCAGTGCCGTTGAGTTTTCATACGGATGGCATGTATACGTATGATTACGATCAGTATGATCATGTGGCTCGGGCGTTGCTTGATGGTCATGCGTGGCTTGATTTGGATGTGCCCGACGCGTTGCGCGATGCGGATAATCCGTATGATGTGACGACTCGTCAGCAATTGCTTGCCGATGGTGTGAGTCCGGTGTATTGGGATTATGCGTTTTTCAATGGACGTTGGTATTCGTATTTTGGCGTGGTGCCGGCGTTGCTGTTGTTTGTGCCGTATCGTGCGATAACGTCGTTGTGGGTTGATGGTGGTCTGATGATGCCGTCTGGCGCTGCGGTGCCGCTGCTGATGTTTGTTTTTTGGTGTTCGCGTGCCTGTTGACGATTCGCGTGATCGAGCGTGTGCGTCCGCATGTTTCGCTGGCTGCGGTCAGCATGTTGTGCGTGTTTGTGGTTTTGGCGTCGAACGCCCCGTACTTGTGGTATCGGACGAATTTTTATTCGGTGCCGATTGCGGCGTCCTTGTTGTTGAGCACGTTGGGCTTATGGCTATGGATGGGTGCGGCGCACCCGAACGCGGCCGATGCCGGTGGCGATGGTGGTGCGAATACGGTCGAATCGTTGTCGCTGCCTCGTTTGGCCGCCGGTTCGGTGTGTATTGCCGCGAATGTGGGTTGCCGTCCGTCGTTTGTGGTGGTGGCGTTTGCCGCGTTCCCGTTGTTCTGGCCGCAGATTCGTGCGATTGTGGGGCAGTTGCGTGCCATCGCGTCTGGTTCCGGCGTGCGTGGGCGTGCGCGCACCGTGTTGCATGCGTTGCGCACGCCTCTGGCCGTGCTGGTGCCCGCATTGGTTGTGGTGGTGCCCTTGTTCGCCTATAACATGGTGCGTTTCTCCTCGCCGTTCGATTTCGGTTCGTCGTATCAGCTGACGGTTACGGATATGACGAGTTACCATCAGTCGTGGTCGAATTTTGTTTGGACGGTCGCATATTACCTGTTTCTGCCGTTGCGTTGGACGGATACGTTCCCGTTCCTTGCCGTCGATCCCGCGCCTTTAAAGGATTGGGGGTTTGCAGAGGCGATGCCCGGAGGCCTGTTCGTCATGGTTCCGCTTGCTTTGGCTGCGTTGGCTTGCCCGTTCCTACGTAAGCGCATGCGCGTTCGTGGCCATGCCGGCATGTGGCCCACATTGGTGATGTTCCTGCTGTTGGGTTTGCTGATCGTGGCTCTTGACGCGCGGCTGGGTGGCCTTGGATGGCGTTATATCGCCGATTTCGGCTGGCTGTTTGCGTTGGCTTCGCTTCCTTTGATGCTTATTGCGCTGGATTGCGAACGTCCGCGGCTTCGCTGGCTGTTGCGCGTGCTGGTGTTGGCGCTGCTGTTGTTCACGTTGTCGTTGACGGTGTTGTCGTTGTTCCTGTACGGCCGCGACGACGAGTTGATTCGTAATAATTCCGGTTTGTTTCATGACGTGCAGTCGTGGTTCACCCTGATGTAAGTTACGGCGTTTTCAGGGTTATTTCAGGGTTTTATCACAATTTTTCCAATAAATCATTCGGCTTGTTCCGAGTTTTCCGGATAACAGTGGCGATGTAACTGTTCGCTGTGAGATGAACCCTTGTTGGAGACATCAGTCATGAAATCGCTTCCACTTTTGTCGAACCATCCTCGTGTAAGACGCTGGACCGCGGCCGTCGTCGCATCAGCCGTCGCATTGGGCGTCTGCCTCGCCAGCTACGACAATGTCGATGCGGCCATCAAACAAAACAGGATTGAACGACTGAACGCACGTATCGAGAACGTGTACACAGCCGACTATCAGGATATGGCCGACGACAAGCTCGAGCAGGAAAAAAGCAAGTCCTCCGCAACAGAGGATGACATGTTTGTCACCGAAGATCCGTACGGCACCAACACCACGTCACTGTATGTGTATTTCACTACCGACGACGCGGTTGCCGTCTCCTATACCGTGCATGCAGACGGCTATACGGATTTCACCCGTGACGCCTATCAGGAATCGCAATACAGCAAAACCCACGAATTCCAGCTGCTCGGCCTCATTCCCGGCGAGAAGAACACCGTCGCCATCACGCTGACCGATGCCGACGGCAAGTCCCGCACGCATGCCATCGAACACAGGGGCGCATCCCTGCTGGGCAATGAGGAGGTGCAGTCGGAGAAGACCGTCGCAGCCGATTCAGGTGAGGATCTGGGCGGCGGCCTGTATGCGATTCTCGGCAATGATTCCGACGAACAGGATTTCATGTTCTACTACGATACGAACGGCGTGCTGCGCGGTGAGATTCCGGTGCTCTACTATCGTTCGCACCGTCTGCTGTTCGATGATGACGGTCTCATGTGGTTCTCCTCGTCCACGCATCATATGGTGGCGATGAACCGTCTCGGCAAGCTGGAGAAGATCTACGATCTGGGATCCGACTACATTCTGCATCATGATTATGCGTTGGATTCCAACGGCGACATCGTGCTGCTGGCCACCGAGCTCGGCCGTGACGACAACGCCGTGCAGGATCAGGTCATCAAGCTCAGCACTTCCACCGGAAGTGTAACCCGCTTGGTGGATTTCGGTGAGCTGTTCGCCGACTATAAGGCCTCCACCACGCATGCGGGAACCGACGAGTCGGATTCGAATGCCAAGAATCGTTGGGATTGGCTGCACTGCAATACCATTCAATTGTTGGATGACGGTTCCGCATTGTTCTCCGCCCGTGAGACGTCCACCATCATCAAGGTGGATGATTTGGAATCGGATCCGACGCTTGATTATATGATCGGCGAGCCATCCGTGTGGGCCGGCACCGATGAGGCCAGCAGTTTCCTGACGAAGTCCGGTGATTTTTCGGATACCGGCGGCCAGCATTCCATCACGTATGTCGCCGATGATTCGCTGCCTGACGGCCAGTATTACATGTATATGTTCGATAACAATTTCGGCACTTCGTTGACGCGTCCTGATTTTGACTGGTCGGTGATCGACGGCATCTCCACCGAACTGTCTTCAGACAGGGCGAAGTCGCAGTATCGCAGGTATCTGGTCGACGAGAATGCAGGCACGTATACGGAAGTGTCGTCGTTCGACGTGCCATATTCGCCGTATGTCGGTTCCGCACAGGAATTGGACAACGGCCAGATTCTCATCGATTCGGGCATGAAGGGCCTGTTCGGCCAGTACAACAAGGATGGCGATCTGTTGGCGCAGTTCAAGATGACGTTGAACAGTGCGTACATCTATCGCGTGTACAAGTACGATTTCTCGGGATTCTATTTCGCCTGACATCCTGTCCGCAGGCTTGACGGGGCCGGAAATCCAAACTCCCACAAGGAGTTTAGATTCCCGGCCCCTTTTCGTATGCAATGGGTTCGGCACGCCCGTACAATGGTTGCCATGGGTTTTTTCGATTCGCTGTTTTCATCCAAACGTCCCGAAGCGACGCATGACGTCACGTTCACGCTAGATCAGGCAGGCCACACGTATGAGGATGGCAATGTCGGTCTGGAGCCGACATCGTTGACGATCACTCCGGAAAGCAAACGTGTGGCTGTGATCGGGTTGAATGGTTCCGGTAAGACCACGTTGCTGCAGCTGTTGGATGGCGCATTGTCTGCGACGTCCGGTTCGGTGCGTATCGACGCGAATGGTGCTGCGTATGATCCGTCGGTGAAACGTGATCTGAAACGTATCGAATCGATGATCGGTCGCGTTCGTCGCGAGGAAATTCCGAACAGTTATTACAAAGCGGATTCCATTCGCGAGGCGATTGATGAACCGTTGAAGAAGCATAAGGTGCCGGAAATCGAACGCCAGGCGATCATCGGCAATCTGTTCGCGCATTTCGATCTGGCGGCGGTCGCACGTGAGCCCGCCTCCGCATTGGATAGCGAGAAACGTCATCTGCTGGCGATCGCTTCCGCATTGAGCTTCTCCCCCGCGGTGATCGTTGCCGACGAGCCGACCAAGGGTTTGGACGAGGTGGCGTCCGCGCATGTGGCGAAAGCTCTGTTCAGTTACGACAAACAGGTAGTGTTCGCCACGCATGACACGGAGCTGATCACACGCGCGGAATATGCGATCGACCGCACGCTGGTGGTCGACGATCATCAGGTGGTGTTCGACGGTGGCCCGCATGAGGCCGTGGCCTTTTACACGGACCTCATCCGCGCTAAATATGAGGCTTCCAAAGCCTGACCATATCCACGGATTATTCCCGTTCCCCACATGTTGCGGCTCCTTCATCGGTGTCGACGATGGAACCACAACATGTTTCAGCCGATCATTGTGTTGACGGTGTCAAGCACCGTCTGAACGTTATGCCTGAATTCGTCGGGTTCCGGCAATAACGAGATCGCGAGATAGCCGTTCGACGTCATATCGAAGAAATAGCCGGGCTGTCCTGAAATTCCGTGCTTTTCGATCATGGACAACACCAGTTCGTTCTCGTCAAGCACGCTGGGCACGCGCAAAAGCACATTCCATCCGCCTTCGGCACGCAACACGCTGACCATGCCCTGCTCGTCATCATCCAGCATGGTATGCAAAGCTGCGAGGTTGGTTTGCACGCGCTCTCGCACGCGCGCGGTCTGCGCGGCTGCGGCGCCCAGCATGGCGGGGATCTGTTTGGCGATGATCTCACTCATTGGCAGATAGTCGTCGGCGACCACGTCGAGTCTGCGCTTGGCCTCATCCACTTCAGCCGCCGGGCCGGACACTTGGATCCAACCCACTTTGGCATGTGGCGCGGCCAATGTCTTCGAGAACCCATCCAATGCGAATGTGAGCGTGCCGGTCTCCCCCGCGAGACGCGCGTTGCCATCGAATGGTTCAAGATCATAGTCGTAGAACACCTCATCGGCGATGATGGCCACCTCATGGTCATGACAAAGCCGCACAATGGCCTCACGTTCCGACGCTTTGACGTACGATCCGGTCGGATTGTTGGGATTGATGAGCACCAGCGCGCGGATGCGACCGCCATCTTCACCTTCAAGCGCTTCGCGTAGTTCGGCCACGTCGATGTACCAGGATCCGTCGAAACGTTGCTGGTACTCGATCATGTCGACGCATTCGAGTCGTGCGATCGATTCGATGAGCGGATAGCCGGGCTTCGGTGCGAGCACGGCATCGCCGGCGTCGCACAGGAGCTTGATCAGCCATGAGTACGCTTCGGACGTTGAGCTCAGTATGTACAGGTCTTCGACGGCAACATCATTGCCTTGCCCTTGAAGGAATGCGGCCAGCGCTTCGCGTGCGTATCGTTGCCCGCGTGGCTCCGCTCCGTAGATATCCGGCAATAGTTCCGACGCGAGCGCATGTTTGGTTGGATTGGAGTCGTTGAGTTTGCCGAGTGTGATGCCGTTTGCTTTGGCTTCCGCTTCGGCTTTGGCGATGGGATTGGGCTCGCTAATATCGACTCTGGAGGAAAAACGCATGGTCTCCACCATACTCTCTGGGTTGCGCAAGTGTTGCATCGAGCAAGAAGGATGCATTCGCCATGCGATCATCAGAGGAATAACAAGAGCCGTCCGACGGATGAATCGGACGGCTCTCGCTTATATGAAGGTTAAGAACCTTTATGGTTCACGACATCACTTCTGCTTGGTGCTTGCGTAGTACGCAGCGCCGATGATGCCAGCCTCATTGTGCAGCTTGGCTGCGACGATCGGGGTCTTGATGTCGATGTACGGCAGGAACTTCTCAGACACGCGGGACACGCCACCGCCGACGACGAACAGCTGCGGATCCAAGTAGAACTCCATCAGGGAATAATACTTGGTCAGACGCTTGGCCCACTTCTTGTAGCCCATATCGAGCTTTTCACGAATGGAGGATGCCGCGTACTTCTCGGCGTCACCCTTGCCCTTGAGCAGTTCCAAATGGCCGAGCTCAGTGTTCGGAATGAGCTCGCCGTTGAAGATCAGCGCGGTGCCGATGCCGGTGCCCAGCGTGGTGGCGACGACCAGGCCGTCCTGGCCCTTGGCTGCGCCGAACTGCTGTTCGGCAAGACCGGCCGCATCAGCGTCGTTCACCACGGTGACCGGACGGCCGCAAGCTTCGGAGAACACTTCGGTGACGTCCACGCCAACCCAAGACTGGTCCAGATTGGCCATGTAGCCGAGCTTCTCGCCAACATGAATCGGAGCGGGGAATGCGATGCCGACCGGAGCGGACTCAGGAACCTCAAAATGCTCGAGCTGCTGGCGAACGATTTCGCCAACGGCCTTCGGAGTGGAAACCTCCGGGGTGAGGATCTTCAGACGCGGTTCAGCAAATTCGCCCTTCTCGAGGTTAACCGGGGCTGCCTTAATGCCGGAGCCGCCAATGTCAACGCCAAATGCCTGTGCAGTTTCAATCATCTTCGACCTCTCCTATCAAGGTACATAGTGGGTATATCGAACCGGTAAACGCCATAGTAACTCGCCCCATGCCCCAAAACGCGCCGACAATACACAATTGGTGAATACGATTGCATAATCTGTCGCAATGAAACGCAAATATTTGCGATTGTTTTCTGCAAACGATTCGCCCCATGCAACGCAACGCATCGGCATGGGGCGAATCATAAGAAAATAACCGTCTGAAGACGGTGTAGCCACATTACTTGAGCGGCGGCATCGGCTTCCAATCCGGATCATGCAGCAGCTTGCGCGAATCCCACCAACCCTTGACAATCTGCACCAAGCCGGTCTTGGCATGCTCACGGTCCACCATCACCAAGCGAATGACCTCCTTGGCGGCGGTCAGCAACGTGCCAAAGCCGAACATCAGCGGACGGTAATCGCCGAACGACATGAAATAGCGTGCCATGTAGCCACGGTTGCGCATGATGTGGTAGCGGTTCATGTCGGAAGTGGAGTTGAGCTGACGCACGCCGGCGATATCCCAGTTGCCGATCTCGCGCGTACGTCGCAGGATCACGTCAGGCACCACGATCGGATTGGTGACCTTGCTGGCGCGATAGCCGTACATCGTATCGTCCCAGTAGATGAAGAAGCGGGGATCCGGCAAACCGATCTGTTCCACGATATTGCGGCGGAACAGGCCGCCTTCAAAGCATAAGGTGTCCATCACACGATAGCCGGGACGCCCGAACGCGGCCGGAGCGATCGGATTGGGAATGCCAAGAGGCACGATGAAATCGTACTGCCAGTAGAACGGGCCTCCGTCGTAGTCGTATCGGCTTCCCTGGATCACATCATGGCTGCCGGTCCACTTGGCGAGCCTTTCGATGGCCTCAGGCATCACGGCCACGTCGTCGTCCATCACCCAGAACCACTCCGCACCCAGCTCGTATGCCTTCTTCACACCTGCGGAGAAGCCGCCTGCGCCGCCGAGGTTGTCGGATTGCGGCGCGTACACCACACGGCTTTCGTTGCCCGACTGGTCGGCGATGGTATTGCCCCACTGCGCGGTGACCGCTTCACGGAAATCGTCGACCATGCCTTGGGTCGCCTCGCTGTGCTCGTTGTCCACGACGATGATACGCCATGGCGCCACAGTGAGTTTTTCGATGGATTCGAACAAGGTGGCGAGCAGCTGCTGACGCCTGTACGTCACCACGACGATAGCCAGCTTTTCGATGGTGTTCTTCGCAACTTGCTTTTCAGTCATACGTTCCATTCTTGCACTCGCCCTCAACCGAACATCGCCTGTGTTCGCATCATGCGGCACGATTCCATTCGACGGACGGGCTCTTGCACATTTCGTGCGGCTTTGCCATAATGTACGGCGTAATGCAGGGGAACCCGTGTTCGTCGGGTTGAGATGGGCCAAGTGAGGCCTGAACCCTTTGAACCTGATGGTTAACACCAGCGTAGGGAGGCATGTCTAGTGACTGCTGTGACATCAACAACCGATTTCGATTATGAGTTCGACGCCGCCAAAGGCATCCAACGCGACAATCTTCCGCCGTTCGCGCAGCGCATGCGCAAGGCCGCCGACCTGGTTTGGGAGGAAGGCTACCAGCAGCCGTTCATCCGCGAGCTTGGCGAAGGCACACTGCAACGCGAGCGTTTCGCCTTCTATCTGCTGCAGGATTTTCGTTATGTGAACGATTACGCCAGAGTGCACGCTTTGGGATTAGCCAAGGCCACCGACCCTGAAATCATGGCGTTCATGCTCAAGGTGCAGAACGGCGCCCTGCAGGTCGAGACCGAAGTACACCGCTCCTACTTGGCCAGCTATGGCATCACCGAAGAGCAGATGAACAATGTGCGCCAGTCGGCCTTCGCGCGTGCCTACACGTCGAATATCCTTTCCATCGCCTATGGCAAGGATATTCTCGACATTCTCGTGGCCGTGCTGCCGTGCGCCTGGGTGTATGCGGATTACGGTTATCGTCTTGCCGCCGAGTTCGCGGACACGCTCGACGACAATCCGTACAAGAGCTGGGTCGACATGTATAAGACCGACGAGTTCTGGCAGGATTCCGTGTGGCTGCTCGAACATATCGAGAAACTGGTGGCCGACGCGAGCGAGGAGCGCAAGCGCGAGCTGATCGACATTTTCGTGACCGGCGTGGAGAACGAATACATGTTCTGGGCCAGCGCGTACGACATGCAGTACACATGGAAGCCCGAATGGAATCAGGCGCGCTGATAGCACTCCTTCATGGGGTTTCCTGACTTTCGATTGTTTATTTTCATTGCAGCAAGGCGGGTGTCTTCTGATTGGTTTTCAGAAAGCACCCGCCCTGTTATGTTTGGTCGCGTCAGTTTCCCGCTTTACTCGCGCACGAGGCGGATATGTTCCACGTCGTCGCGATGGGAGCGGCGGTAGAGCACGAAACGGTTGCCGATGACCTGCACGAGTTCCGCGTTCAGTTCTTCAGCCAATCCCTCGCCTGCCTCCTTGGCGGTCAGACCGGATCCGTCGAGCACGGAGCACTTGATGAGCTCACGCTTTTCGATGGTTTCGTCCGCCTGCTTGATGGCGTTTTCGCTCAGATCGTTCTTGCCGACCTGGATGAGCGGATTGAGCTTGGTGGCCAGGCCTCGCAGCTGCTTGACCTGCTTTTTGGTTAATGCCATAACTAATTCCATTCTTATCTATGATGCTTGCTCAAGAGTAGCGTGAGGACGGTAAAATCCGCCGACTGCCTTCAGTTTAGTCCAGCGATCAGAACCAACGCAGCCACATATGCCACAACCACACCGCCCGCGGCAATGTCTCGTTTGGCGATGCTCATCACGCGCCAATGTGTGCGTGCGATACCCTCTTCATAGCATCGCGCGTCAAGTGCGAGACTGAGATTGTCGGCATGGCGTATCGCCCCTGCGAACACCGGAATGATGATGGAAACCATCGCCTTGATACGCTGCACGAACGTTCCCGTTTCTATGCTGCCACCTCGAGCCGCCTGTGCGTCCGCAATGGCTTTCGCCTCGCTTCCCAGAGTGGGCAGGAACCGCAGTGCGAGGCTCATCACCAGTGCGATCTCCTGCACGTGCACGCCTATTTTTGCGAAGGGTTTGAGCAAGGCTTCGAACGCGTCGGTGATGGCCGTAGGCGTGGTGGTGGCGAGGAACACCACTCCGACGACGATGACCACAACGAATCGGCAGGCATACAATATGGCGATGCGCACACCGTCGTCGGTGATTGGAATCGGTCCGATGTTCGTAAGAACATTGCCGGATTGTACGAAGAACACATTGAGCAGTCCGCAGAACACGAACAATGCAAGGAACATGTGAATCGATTTGAACAGTTGTTTCACGCCGATGCCTGATGTCGCAACGATCATGCCGGTCAACAGTGCGGCCACCAGTAACTGCCAGAAAGAGCGGATGGCGAATGCGGAGAACATGACCGCCAACGCGCCCACCATCTTCACGCGCGGGTCAAGCCGTTCCATAAAACTGCGGTTTTCACGGACGTCTCCCTTTGCATGTCCGGAGCCAAGCGTGTGCAGATTCTTCGAACCTGCCGATTCGACAGCAGAACCAGGCTCGGCATCACGAACTTTTCCACCAACGTTCCGGTCAGCGTCAAGTGCGATCACCCGATCGGCGAGCACGTCGATTTCCGTTTGCGAATGGGAAATGATGAGTATGGTGATGCCTTGTGCGTGGAGGGTTTGGATGAGATTGTGCACGCAGGTTGTGCCTGCCTCGTCAAGTCCCGCGGTCGGCTCGTCCATAATGAGAATCTGCGGTTGGCATGCGATGATGCCCGCTATGGCGGCAAGTCGTTGTTGTCCGCCGGAAAGATCGAATGGTGAACGATCGGCTAGATGTTCGATATGCAGCAGCGTCATGGCTTGATTGACGCGTTCGGATACTTGCGTTTCGTCAAGCCGTTGGTTGCGCGGACCGTAGGCGACGTCCTCGGCTACGGTTTCGGCGAAAAGCTGACGTTCGGGGTGCTGCATGACGTAGCCGATGGTGGCGCGCAGTTTCTCGCGGTCCGCACGCTTGAGCGACTGCATATTGCCGTTGGCGCGTTGGCGTGCGACGGGAATGGTGTTGACGGTAATGCTGCCAGATTGCGGCTGTTCCAGCGCGCAGAGAAGACGCGCGAGGGTGGTTTTGCCTGCACCGTTATGCCCTGTGATGGCCACGGTTTCACCCTCATTGATGGTTATGGAAAGCTTATCGAGCACAGGCTTGCTACTGTTTGGATATTGATATATCAGATTATGGATTTCAATGATTGGTACAGCTGATGTTGGCTTCGATGCGCCATTTGCAATATTGGATTTGGCAATTGGGTTGTCTTCTTGCGCTGTGCCTGATTCGTCCATTTCCGGAATACTTGCAGTATTACCGCGAGCGCTTTGCACGATACGCCCGTTATCCAGGCGAATGATGCGGTCGGCATTGACGAATTCGTCACGATGGTGGGTGACGAGAATGATGGTTGTGCCGTGCTGCTGCAATTCGTCAAGAATATGCATGATGTCGGCACGGCCTTGCGGATCGAGCATGGCGGTAGGCTCGTCGAGCACGAGGATTTCGGGATTCATGGCAAGCATGCCGGCGATGGCGACGCGCTGTTGTTGGCCTCCGCTCATTCGCGTGGGATCGGCTTCTCGCCGTTCGCTCATGTCAACTGCGTCAAGTGACATGGCGATCCGCATATCGATATCATCATGCGCAATGGCGAGGTTTTCCGGACCGAAGGCAACATCATCCTCGGTAATGGTGGTGACGATCTGATCTTCCGGATGTTGGAAAACCGCCCCGATACCATGCCGGGCGCTGCGGTAAGCGTCAGCGTGCGCGCCGGTTTCATCGAAGACGTTGTTTCCCAACAGCGTGACATGTCCGGCATCGGGTGCCGCAAGTCCTGCGATGATGCGTGAGAGTGTGGATTTGCCCGACCCGTTTGGTCCTGCCAGGCACACGCGTTCTCCTTGGCGAACGGTCAGGTTCACACCGTCGAGTGCCCAAGTCGCGCCGGAGTCGTAGGTGAAACGAATATCGTGCAGTTCGACCGCGATGGTGTTCGTGGCGCTGTCAGGATTCATGGAAAAAGTCTTTCATATAACGGAAGGAACCTTCCATAGGTCGGAAGGTTCCTTTCTATTCATCAATATGGTGAACGAGGCTCAGCGGTTCAACAGGTTGGAGATCGGCTTGTAGATCAGGAAGGTGACCACACCATGGATGGTGAATTTCAACGCGTTGAACGGCAGAAGCGCCGGCACGATCAATGCCACGACCTGTGCGGTGGTCATATGCGCGTAGAACGGTGTGACGATTATATTGCCCACAATCGCCATCGCCAAGGCTGCGATCGCACCGACGATGATGCCGATGACCGCGCCTTTGCGGGTCTTGTTCCTGCGGTAGATCAGTGCTGCCGGCACGGATAATGCCAAAGCCACGAGCACGGCCATAAGCGTGCCCCATGGGTTGGTAAACAGGTGCGGCAGGAAACCAAGCACGCTGACGATTACCGCCGCCGCTGGCCCGTAGGCGAAACCTGCCACCAGGCCGACAATGCCGGATGGATCATATTTCAGCCATTCAACGCCTGGCACAATGGGAAATTCCACAAAGCTGACGGCCATCGACAGCGCCACGAACAGCGCATACATGGCGATGCGTTTGGTGGACCAGCGTCCAGAGTCGGCCACGCCTGTGGAATGCGCGTTGTCGGGGCGCGTCATGCTTTCGCTGGCGATTTCGGCGTCGTTGTTTTGGGTATTGTTTGGTGAGGATACACTCATGTTGAGCCCCGTTTCTTCCATCCGGACTTTGACCGTTGGCTCCGGGTTCTCACCGGATCAGCCGCTTTCGCGGGTCGCGGGCTTCGGCATGGGACCGTTATGAACGTCAGTCGTACCGTTACCGCCAGTAAGGATTTTCACCTTCCCTGAAACTTGCACGATTATATATACGCCTATCGTCGGAAATATGCAAACCGCGTCTCACTGGCGTCTATTATCAGCAGGCATCAATCTTTAATCCGGAAACCATGATCTTAGCCTCATATGCCTTTTGCCTATGGCATGAACGTCGCCTCATGGTGTGTTGCCGCAGTGTGCGCTTTGCCTGTTGCTTTCGTATCGTGTGCGTTCAAGCAAGCGGCAGGTACGTTGATTGTTATGCCAGCAGGTCGAGCAAGTCGTCTTTGCTGAGTGTGCCGACGCCTCCAGATGCGGTGCCGTCGGTGAACTGTTGGGCAAGCTCGCTTTTCTTCTCCTGCAGTTTGAGGATGCGTTCCTCAATGGTGTCTTTGGCTACGATCTGGTACACGTTCACATCCTGCGTCTGTCCGATGCGGTGCGCACGATCGGTGGCCTGGTTCTGCGCGGCCGCGTTCCACCACGGGTCGGCGTGCACCACTACGGACGCACCCACAAGGTTCAGCCCCGTATTGCCCGCTTTGAGCGAGATGAGGAACACGGGAACATCGTTGCCGTTGAATTCGTCCACCAGTTCCACACGGCGTTTCTTCGGTGTCTCGCCGGTGATGGTGTAGAAGTCCACGCCCTGTTCAGCCAAACGTGTACCAATCAGGTCAAGGAATGAAGTGAACTGCGAGAATACAAGCACTTTCTTGCTTTCGTCCATGCATGTGGATACGAGTTCGCAAATGGCGTCAAGTTTGGCGGAAGCGTTTTTCGCATCCGCATAGACGAGTCTCGGATCGCAACAGATTTCGCGCAACAGTGTGAATTCCGCAAGGATTCGAATCTTCTTCGTATTGAAGTCGGCGTCCTTGGTTTTGGTAAGGGTGGCGCGCAACCGTTGCTCGTGCGCCGCATAGAGTTTGCGCTGTTCGCCTTCCAGTTTGACGGTGAGCACGTTTTCGAACTTGTCAGGTAAATCGGTCAGCACGTCTTTTTTCAGACGTCGCTTAATGAACAGTCCGACCAAAGCCTGCAGTTTGTCAGCCATGACGGAATGTTCCGAACCGGGTGCCATGATCGGCTGTTCGTATTTTTCTCGGAACTTCGTGTAGGTTCCCAGCAATCCGGGCATGAGGAAGTCGAAGATGCTCCACAGTTCGCTCAACCGGTTTTCGATGGGCGTTCCCGTCAATGCGAACCGGTGTTCGGCGGTGATCTGTTTGACGGCTTTCGCCAACTTCGTGGCATGGTTTTTGATGTATTGCGCCTCATCGAGCGCCATCAATGCGAACCGGCAGGCGGCGTAATCATCCACGTCGCGGCGCAATAAATCGTATGAGGTGATCACCACATCGGTACGCTGCATATCGTTGGATTCCGAGGGGTTCTTCCATTGCTGTGCCACGGCTGCGATGAGCTTGCGCCGTTGCGCTTTCGTGCCGGCCACGACTTCGATGGTCAGATCTTGCGTGAATTTTTCGCATTCGGCGGCCCAGTTGTATACCAAGGACGCCGGGCAGACGATCAACGCGGGACCACTGCCCTTGCGAGCTTCCACCAGTGACAGCAATTGCACGGATTTGCCCAGACCCATTTCGTCGGCGAGAATACCACCGAAACCTTTGTCCCACAAGGTGGAAAGCCATTGGAAGCCTTCCACCTGGTATGGGCGCAGTACGTTTTTGAGGCTGCGGGGCACTTCGTATCGTTTCGGGTCGATGATTTTCACATCGTTGACATAGTCGACGAACGATTCGCTTTTGCCGTCGTCATCAACTTGAGCATCCAAGAGGAACGCCCGATATCCGGGAATGGTGATTCTCCCGGAATCAATCTGTTGCTCATCAAGGTCAAGATCCGTTGCGATCTGATCGATCTCGCGCAGATCGGCGTTCTTCAGATCAACGAACGTACCATCCTTCAACCGGTGGTAGCGACGGTTCCTTCGGTAGGAATTCAGTAGCGCGCCGACCTCGTTCATCGGCACTTCGTTGGCGATCGGCGAGATTTCAACCAAGTTCGAGTCGATGGACAGTCCAACCTTCACCGTAGGACTGCCAGGCATCAACATGCCGTCAAACGCGGCCGTGGAGAACACTTGCCCGACCGAACGCAAGATATCCACGCCTTCGGTGAGCAACAGCAGAATCGTCTGCTCGTCTTCCTCACGCACGCGCGCCACATCAATGGAACTCCAAGTGGGGAACAATTGACGTATCACCTGCACCGCGAATGATTCACGCGCCGTATCTCGTTTGACGAGCGCCGCCTTCGACCGCGAGTCAGGGTTGATCACGCCTCGTAACGCTTTGGCGGTCGGCACCAGCTGGAATACGAAATCGCCGTATCGTGCCACAGCCTCGCAGGTGATGCCCTGCAGATCACGGTCCAAGTAGAATTCGATTTGGCAGTCGGCTCCCATCTGTTCGGCGACTTCCTGTGGAATGTCGAAACCAATGCCCGCTTCGGTAAGTTTTGGCAGTATTGTTCGTGCGAACATGGACCAGTCGTTTTCCGCGATGAACACACCATCGCTAACGTTCGACGCGCACAATGTCATCAACGCGTCCACTGCGGGAAGGATGCTGTCGGTGCAACGGAAGAGTCCGCTCACTGGCATCATATGGGAATCCGTCGGAGTGCCGTTATGTTCGGCACTCATGAGGTACGCGCCCCGCTGCCCGACAATCCGATCCGTGATGGTACGGTTCGACGTGATACGCACGCCCGACGAAGCGCCTTCCTTCACATATTCGGCGATGAACCGAAATTGCGGATTGCCATCGAATATGGCGATAGTATGCGGTCTGGACTCCCCTGGCGTGGCCACTTCGACATAGTCCGGAGCGGTGTCATCCGTATGGGCGAGATCATCCGGAGTGAGCTGCCGCGCCCTCTCACGCCCCTCATGCTTGGGAGCTTCCAGTGGCCCACGTGTTATCAGCACGTCTTCGATGTAGTCCTGTTGCGGTTCCGCTTCGAACAGGTTCAGTAGATCGCATAATTCCCCATCGGTGAGCATGATTTCACGTTCGATACGCACGTCTGGCGCGTAATAGTAGTTGTTCTGCAGCTGTGCAGCGGCACGTGATCCGACAACACCTTGCAGGAATCGGAACAGCTGCAGCGAGAACGGTTCGAGCATGTCCGGAGTGTGGGTGAACGAGAGTTTCTGCCCGTATGACACGTATGCCCCGTTGTGCATGTCGGCTACGAATTTGGAAATGCTTTTGATGACGTAGCTCGCACTGCCGCAGCCGATTTTCAAGGTCAGGCTCCACAGCTCACGGTTCATGATCAGCGTGGGCTCCAGACGCACGCTTCCCGGTTTCACTATGATGGAACCGCTCTTGCGTTTTGTTTTCGTGGCCCCTTGCGTAATGACGCCTCGTTGCTCGTCGGCAAGACGGCTTTTCGCGTCGACGATGCGCTTGAGCACGTCAAGCTGCGCGCTTTGACCGGTATTGTCATTCTTCGCATCCAGCGCACGCATGTAGTCGGAGAGGATATGCGAGGTCACGCCACTTCGCTTGAATCCGCGGAACCGTTCGGGCTGGTCAAGAAACAGCAGCAGCATTGCGGCGACATGCTTGCACATGCCAGTATAGCGGCGCCCCCCAGCCGGATCCGAATCGAACTCGTCATCGTCCTGCACATGACCGAACGTCGATCCTGAACCGAAATCATCATAATCATCGACATAATCGTATTCATCGTCATCATCATCGAAACTGCGATATTTTGGATTGTTGCGGTAGCTGGGCGAATATGCCGACGAATACGTGCCATAACCGTGCTGCGAACCGTTGAACGCGGGGCACGAGCAATACCTGGCCAAGAAAAGCTCATCATGCAAATCAAGCGTGGCCTGCACTTCGTATCGGCTGGACGGTGAGGTGGTGCCCCGCATATTGGCATGCAGGGTGATGCGATCGGAATCGGAGTCGTTCAGGCAATGCAGATCCGACATTTTCGCACGCCACTGGTTGGCGATTCCACGGGCACGCTGCAATACAGGCTGACTGCATTCGCTGCGTAGTTCGTCAGAAAGCCATGACAAAGTATCCGCCAACTGAACCCCAATCGTTCGCACATTTGTTCTTATGAAAGAGTATCAGCACAGCGGAACAGGAAAGCCGTGGCTGCAATCCCAGCCACGGCTTCGCTCCATACAGGTTATATCAGCGGCAACGCTTGGTGAGCGGCTGCCATGGATCGAGTTCCACCGGTTCGGATTCCAGCAGCGGCCCGATCTACGCTGGTTGGTGATGGAGCCCTGCTTCAGTTCTATGGAGAAGTCGCGCGGCAGCGAGCGCTGACCCTTGTAATCGGTGGCGGCTTCGAGCACGCCCACAGATACCGTCGCGTTGATCGTGGAACCGACCGATAATACCGGTGCAGGCATGAGAACCGCTATAACCTGTGCAGCTGCGCGATATCATCGCGCAGCTGGTTGACGGTGTCCGTCAGTTCCCGCACATTGTGGCGCAACTGTTCCGTTTCCGATTCCGCCTCATCCGCACGCTTGTCGGTCTCGTCACGAACACGGTCGACAATCCATGAAGCCAGCGTCGCGGTGACGATGCCGATCAGGGCAACGCCGGTTATCATCAGTCCGATGGCGATGCATCTTCCCTGCCATGTCACCGGAGACAAATCGCCATAGCCGACTGTGGTGACGGTCACGAACGACCACCATATCGCTTCACCGAAATCGGTGATGGAAGCGCCTGGAACCCCACGTTCCACATCCAATTCGGCAAGGGCGCCGATATACATCAGTAGTGTCACGCTGCAGCATGTGTACAGTGTGATGCGCCCACGCACCGCCATGCCACCGGTACGATTGAGCACGTTAAGCACTGCCACCAGACGCAGCAGTCTCAACGGCCTGAAGACGGGCAATGCGATGGACACCAGCATCAGCAGATTGTCTTTGAACCAAGTTTTCTTATCTTCTGCCAGCAGGATCGAAACGACGCAGTCGGCGATGAACACCATCCAGATGATGTTGATCACCATTTCACACAACAGGATATGCGTCCTCGCCAGAACTTCCCACGAATACGCGAACAGGAACACCAACGCCAATGCCGTCATGAACCATTCCGTCGCACGACGCCATTTGTTCAATGTCATACCCTTTCCTTTCTTCCCGACTGCCATCATACGGGTCTCCCCGCACGCGCGACCGTCAGCTTTTGATGGGCATGCGATTGTCGAGCGACTGACCGTTGGCGTAGCAGCGTACATTGCCCAATGCGATGGCGATGATGCGGCGCTCGGTGATCTCAAGATGGTTGCCTCCCGCCACATGTGGTGTGATGAGGCATTTCGGCTCGCGCCACAGCTGCGAGTCGGCCGGTAGCGGTTCCGGTTCGGTCACATCGAGCGCGGCGCCATGGATTCGTCCTTCCGCGAGCGCGTCGGCAAGCGCCTGACTTTCAATGGCGTCGCCGCGGCCCGCGTTGATGATGATGGCGTCAGGTTTGAGAGATGCGATACGTTCCGCATTGAGCAGGTGGTACGTTGTCGGAGTGGATGGTACGCACATGGCGATCACATCGGCGTATTGCAGGACGTCGTCGAGGGAATCGAAACCGACCATATGATCGATGCCCGGCGCTTCGACGGCGGGATTACGGCGAATGCCGATGGTTGTCATTCCGACGTTTTTGCAGAGTCGTGCGAAGTGTGATCCGATGTCGCCGGTTCCGATGACGAGCGCCGTTTTTCCGTTGGGGCTGATGGCGCGTCCTGCGTCCTGCCACATGGCGTTCGGGTTGCTTGCCGCGTAGATGTGCAGGTTCTTCATGATGGCCCACATCATGGCGAACATGTGTTCGGAGACGCTTTGTCCGTAGGCTCCGGTGGCATTGGTGAGCATGGATCCGGGCTGCAGGATGCCGGGTCGCTGGTATTTGTCGACGCCGGCACTCCAGGTTTGCAACCATTCGAGTTTGGGGCATTGCGCGCATTCCTCGGGCGCGATGTTGCCGATGACTGCGGTGGCTTTGGCTTTGAGTTCCTCCGGTACTGCGGCAGTCCAGCTCATGCTTCCCCGTTGGGCCGAATCGCCGACGAATTCCTGTGGCATGTCTTTCGCGGCACGTATGAATTGCGCACGTTCGGATTCGGTCAACGGCAGGCAGTTGACGATCAATTTGCGGTCGTTCCATATTCCCATGCGTTTTACCCTATGACAATCGTCGGATATAGGGTTTCACGTTGGGTTCTGGGTCAGACGCCGAGTTCGTCGGTGTCAAGGATGATGGTGACAGGACCGTCGTTGGCGAGCCGCACGCGCATGTGGGAGCCGAATCGTCCTTCTTTTACTTCGAGTCCTTGTGCGCGCAGGGCGTCGTTGAATCCGTGCCATGTCTGTTCTGCGTGCGCGGGCGCTCCGGCTTTCACGAAGCTTGGGCGGTTGCCTTTGCGCACGTCCGCGTATAGCGTGAATTGGGAGATGGACAGCACACTGCCGTTCACGTCGTGGATGGAACGGTTCATTTTGCCGTTCTCGTCTTCGAAGACGCGCAGGTTGGCGATTTTGCGGGCAAGCCAGTCGATTTGTTTCGCTCCGTCCGTGTCTTCCACTCCGACGAGCAGCACATAGCCGATGCCTATATGCTGTGGTTCGAATGTGGTGTCAACTTCTCCGCTTGTCTCGTCGACCACGTCGACGAATCCTTCGCTGACCTTCTGCAATACGATGCGCATAGTCCGTCCCGTTCTTTTCATCCGGCGTAGTCGACGATGGCTTGCGTGACCTGTTTCAGGTAGTCGAGCGACGTCTGCCAGTCGTCCGGCACTTCGATGGAATGGTTGGCACCAGCATACGTGCGCACATGGTCGGTGAGCAGATGCGCTTTGGCGTCATCGTAGTATGGGTCGGCGTCACCTGCGCAGATTAGCGGCATCGGGCTGCCGGCAGTTCCCGGCAGCGGCGCGGGAATGACCGACTTGTGCTTGTCGAATGGCGGCGGATTGAGTACCGGGGTGAGCAACACCACGCGCAATCCTAGTTTTGCGGAATGCGGATAGGAGAGCGTGGAGAGCGATTTGGTGACGACCAGCAACTGCGGCTCCTCACCCGATTCGGCAGCATGTTCGAGCGCCGCCTTGCGCCATTCGTCGACCACGCGTTCCATGCAGGCGATCATTTCCGGAAACTCGACGCTTTCCGTCAGTTTCAGGTCGAGCCGGTCCACGAACCATCCGTTGGCCGCAAGCGCCTGCGCTGCCCAGTACAGCAGCGGTCGGTCTACGGTGTATCCAATGCCCGGCATGATGAGCACGTGCTTGCCGGTTTCGGTGTTCTTCACACGGTTCTTACCCCATGGTGTGACCGCCGGTGTGACGTTTTTCGTTGTTGGTTGCGTGCCGTTCTTGCCCATGCTGTGTTTGATTCGCCTTTTCGTGTGTTCCGTCCGTCTTGGCCGGTCGTTGCGGCCGGCGTCGTTTCCCGTATTGCATGCTAGGCGGCGCCGGCTAGGGTTAAGGGTCAAAATGTGTGTCTGGCTCGGCGTGTCGCGGGGGTTAGATTTGGCCTTTTTGAATGCCGATTGAGTGGGTGTAGTCGGTGTCGATAGCGTTGTCGTAGAGGGCTGGGCGTCCTGTTTCGTGGTCGGCTTGGTTCTCGGTTTGGGTCAGGGTGGATACTTTGGCGAGTTGGCCCTGGCCCCAGTCGGACTGCCTGGCGATTCGTACTGGATCGTCAGGCAGTTCCGTTTTTAAGTAGAGCCACCAATCCAGCATGCGGCGTTGTCGTTCGCCTGATCTGCCGCGGTGGGTTCTGGCGAGCAGTTTGAGCTGGGCGTTGATGCCGCCTTCTAAGCTGTTGGTGGTGGATTTGATCCGCTCGGGCGCAAGGACTCCTGCTGGCGGGTTGAGGTAGACAAACAGCATCTCGGACCGCCAAAGATGGTTGAGGCTGTTGTAGGCCTTGCGCACGTTGTGGTGGGTCCACACGCGGGTCCATGCACCTGTTTTGGGGTCTTTGATCATGGTTTTCTCGTTCATCCATTCCCGGTAGATCGTTGAAAACTCGTGCAGTTGCACACCCCACGCGGCGGCTTCATCCAGTGTGGTGATCCGGGTCAGTTTCAGCGCAAGTCGGTAGATGGTGCGCCCGGCATCGGTGCGTGGGTTGGTGGTGGTGTAGCGGCGGACCACGCGTTGGGCGTGGACGAGGCAGCGTTGAATTTTCGTAGTCGGCCAGCACTTTTTGATTGCGCTGTATGCGCCTTGGCCGCCGTCGATGACGGCGATGAGTGGGGCTTCGATGCGTTCAAGCAGCAGTTGGTAGTCGCGGGTGGTTTCGTGTTTGCACCAGTGCCAGGCGATCACGTGGTCGATGGTCGCCGCGACGATCAGGCAGCCACCGGCGGTGTAGGTGCCATCGAGAAATACCTGGTCGTAGATCCGCTTGTGGTGGCCGGCGGTGGGGTCAGGCACATCAACGAGCCAGCACCACTTGAAGCGCCGCTTCATGGTGGCGCGGCTAACACCGTTTCGTTTGGCTAGGTCGTCGAGTGATATTGCGGTGGTGCAATGCTCGATGAACTGGGTGAACACTGCCGCGTTGGTGATGTCGTTTCGACGTTTGACGCTGGAGGCGCCGCATTGTTTGCAGCGCCATCTGGTGGTGCCTTTGCTGGTGGTGCCGTTGCGTTTCATTTCACCGCCGCAGTGGCAGCGTGGTTGGTTCTTCGACATTGCGACACCACACCACGCCGCGCATAGCACATCACGGCTGCCACACCGAGGATTTCCCGTCGGGGGCTAGATATATGCTTCCGGAGCATATACTTTCCGGAAACCTACAGGTCAATCCGTGAAAATCCGCGATTCCGGACACACTTTTTGACCCTTAACCCGCCGGCTACAATCGTTTCCGTCAGTTCACCATGCATTGGTTGTTGTAGATTTTCGTGGCCATGTCGTTCGTTTCGGCGTCGTAGATGTTCCAGCTAGGTTTTCTCATCCCGTATTTCATGACGGCCTCTTTTCGGATGGCTACGTTCATTGTATGAAGCATTGAACGCACAGCAGTCGAAACGGCCAAAACATCAGCCGAGCAGCTCATACACATTGCGCATGGCGAGCAGCCCGTCCGTCATCCACCGGTAGGCTTCCGTCATGTCACCGGAGAAATCCACATCACGACGCACTCAAAGATGCCAGTTTTTCTTGTCGCTTCCGGCTCGTTCCATATCACCTCGCCCAGATTTGCCAGTATCCGTTCAACGGAATCCCTCATGGTGTAGAGCTTCGTATACTGGAACGTGTCGGTGAAGTACAGGTCGACCGTAATATAGCCGCCACGGATATTCAGCGTCCCATCTGGGTGGCAGATTTCCGAACCCACGCCGAAACTTGTCCATGTGTCGCTGTTTGTCTTGCGGCCGGATGGATCGCCATACACGTCGACGAAGTCGGGCCGTGTTGCGGCATATTTGTACAACCCATTCCAGAAGCTGCGCCGCAGCGAGATATTGCTGCCGACTTACCGCAATTCGTTCAAAGTATATGTGATCAAATAGATGGCTCGACGAGTAGAATAACCTTATTACGTAAATGCGAAGTACAAACTTGAAGGAACAGGAAATGGGCGAACATAATTTCGGAGATTACATTGTCTTCGTTGACGAAAGTGGCGACCAAAGTCTGAAATCAGTCAACGCCAATTACCCTGTATTCGTATTATCGTTCTGCATCTTCGAGAAAACGCATTATTACACGCATGTAGTACCGGAGATACTACGTTTCAAGTTCGATTTCTTTGGCTCCGACATTCCCATCCTCCACGAACGCGAGATTCGCAAGCGTGAAGGTGACTTCAATATTCTTATGCGTGATGACATCCGCAGCGAATTCTTCGACAGACTCAATCAAATCATGGTCGAATCCGAATACACAGTAGTGTCTTCACTCATTGACAAACGGAAGTACTCACACTTTAACGCGCCAGACAATCCATACTCCATTGGCACGCAATTCGGCGTGGAGCGCGTATTTTATGAAATGCAGGAACGAGGTCAACGTGGACGGCGGATTCCTATCGTGTTTGAAAGCCGAGGGGGCAACGAGGACCGCACTCTTGAACGGGAATTCGAAAAAATGGTAAACCAATCCGGCATCGATGGACTGAAAGGAATGTTCGATTTCCATTGTGTTAGTAAGAAAGCGAACCTTCCCGGCCTGCAACTCGCTGATCTCGTGGCAAGACCAATAGGCGTACACTATCTTCACCCCGAACAACGCAACAGGGCATAGGAAATGCTCCTGCCCAAGATGCGCACGTCACGTGACGGGAAACTGGCAGGCTATGGGCTGAAAATCTATCCTCTGTTCGATCCAATAGAGTTTGGGCCCGAAATCCACGATGCCCCTGCCTATCTGTAATACCAGTAAACGAAAGGCCTTGGAATCTCTTCCAAGGCCTTCGCCGATCGGGTTCTCCCAATCCATAGAAGTTAGAATACAGCCTTGATTCCTAAAAGTCAAGATGCTGGCAAGTCTCCAAATCATTTCTCCGAGATTACTTGTATCACTCATAGAATATCTATCAACAATTAAGGAGTGAAACGAGTGGCAGAGGTAGTGCCCGAAAAGTTGTGCACTTTGGATCATGGCCGTCTATGGCGCGATGGTCAGTTCTCTTTCAGGAAACCTGAATCACAAGATGTGCAAGAATTCGGACGTTATCTGTAAGCATGTTCATTTATTGAGATATTTCCTTTTAGCATGAATCAATTTTTCACGCAAAACATTAGAACTATTGATAAGATCCGACTCTGTATCACGGAATAAATAATCCGACCAATTTAAGGCATGCCTATCTTCACCTTTAGTTCTCGAAAGAACCTGCTTTCCTCGGTCAGTCATTTCTTCTTCACATCTATATATATTACCCTCATCTATAACCATTTTCAGCCATCTTTCTTCTGATGTGTGAATTTCATTCTCATTAGAGGTCTTATCTGAATTACGATCCATAAAGACAAAATATGTTACAAAACAAGAGGCTACAAACTCACCGACATATCTTGAATACGTCTCACACTCCTTTTTGAGTTCATCAAAAATCTCATCCCCTTGTCTAAAGAAATCTATTTCTTGAACCCTCTCTATGCAATTTTGAATTATCATCGCGCACATACGAACTTCTTCAATATACGTTTGTAAAGCAGCTATCTCTTTGTTATTTTCTCGAATTTGATTAATTCTCTCACCATCAGACAATGTTTCCATTAATTTATTCCGTGGATCAGTATTTCCAGCCGAGTAATCCTGCACTCCATTAAATAAAACACAATACCCCCATATCGCAGCTGCATATTCCAGCATGCTTCTCTGTTGTTCACCAATTTCATTCATATACATGTCTTCAATCTGAACCGTGATCTCTTTCTCTCTTCGCTCATCCTCACTGTCATCTTTTTCCATTTCTTTCTTCACTGCTTTCTTATGAAGCGTATACTCACATATTGCATAAATTAACGCAACAAAAGCAACTATTGCGGTCATCCAATCTGCAATCCCACTAGAAGTCGTAGTGAATAAACCAGCAATATTCATAGTAAAATCTCCTTCTTTGATTTTCTTGAGAGAAAATGTTATACGTCTTGAAAACTGTCCGACAAAGATTTTTAATCGGATATATTCTGTACCGTACACATACGGTTCTCGAACCTATTTCATAATCGAATATTCACGTTACTTCACTCCCATGCTTATCACCCATCAATTCGCCTATACGTGACCTTGCATTCCTTGACGCGGCGGAGCTGCTGATGGCGCAACAGCGGGTTAAGCCAATCGCCGTCAACGAATTTCTGGAAGATGTCAAGACCACGACCGGGAAGAATTTCCCAGCCGGTATCCGCGGTAATGGAACGGTCGTGCAAAGTGTCTCTGAATTCGTATGTGAGGTTCACGCCCAGCTGTGAGAACGTCGATGCCAATTCGTTCAAACCATTTAGCTGCGCTTCCACGAATCCGGACTCATTATGCCCGGTCACCAGATGAACGGCTACATCCTCATCGGGATTTTTGCATCTCAGCAGCATCTCCAAGAACTCAGCCAGATTACGCAGCTGGTACGGCATACGCACGTATGCATCTTCTATAACGATTTTCTTTGCCCCGGCCAAGTAGGGGCCGAATAATCCGAAATACGTGATTCCACGTTGGTTTTCGATCAGTTCCCGCTGCTTTCCATCGGCCTTTGCCGCAAGACGCTCGATTGGAGTCATCGTAGCTGTTTCTTGCTGCCGCGCTACGGGCAAGGCATTGGCGTTCTCAGAAGAACTCGCCTCTTTCTCGTTACCCGCAATTGCCATGGCTTCACCGGCAACAGATGATTCCGACTCGCCTTCATCTTCCGAGTTCTCAACTACACGCCCACGCCAATACAACTGCGGGTAGTCAAGCTCCTCCACGTCTGCACGGCGACTACTTCACCGTCGCTCGCACGCTTGTAGGTAAACTCGACTTCCTCCATGGTGGAGTCGATGCGGCACAGCTGATCCTTGACGCGTTTGCGGCCCTCGATGGCACAACGCAGCAACGGCTCCATCTGTTCAGGAGAAGCATTGCCGTCCGGATAAATAAGCTTCATCAATCCGGAGAACGTCTTTTTGATACCATCCTTATCTCGCGTGGACAGCGTGGAAGACAGCTCGAAATACTTTTCGAACCGGTCGCTGTAATCGGCATCACGAAGGTTGTGCAGGATCTCCGCCAGGTAGTCGACCACGAATCCGAATCCGCTGGTGAACATTTCGGAGCGGATCTGTTCGAACTCCCAACCCGGCAGATAGAAGTGAATACGATCCAGGAACGCCGGATCGTGATACTGTTTCGGCAGTTCTTCGAACAGGTCGGAGTTTTTCAGCATGTACGGCACGTTATGCGAGGTGTTGCCTACGAACGCCATGCTCGCCTCGCCTTGGAACGTCTCGACGCCACGGGAGAACGACTTGTTGGCCATGTAGTTCTTCATGATGTCCACCAAGTCCCGGCCGGCCTTCTTGGCCTTGCCTGCGAACTCGTCGAACGCCACCGTGTCCCAATAGCCCACAAGCCCCAGATGCCCGTTGGAATTATTCACGAACAGTTTGGCCACTGTCACTTCCCCGCCGGATATGAGCATGCCGTGCGGTGAGAATTCCGAGTAGATGTGCGACTTGCCGGTGCCTTTCGGCCCGAGTTCAACCAGATTGTAGTTTCGTTCCACAAACGGCACCATGCGTACCAGATGCAGCAGTTTCGCCCGGTCGGAGAATAGATCGGGATTGAACCCAATGGATTGCATCAGCAAATCGATCCATTCGCTATCGGTGAATTGCGAACGTTGCTGCATGTAGTTTTCGCGGTCATCGCGCGACATCTGCACAGGCTTGAGCTGTAGCAACTGCCATGGTACTTCACGCGGGTCGCCGGAATATGCGTAACCGATCTGACACATGCACCAGATGCCCGTCACCAGCAGTTTCGGATAGGCCTTTACAAGGCTTGGATCGACAATGACCTGGCTGATGCCGAGATTGGAGAATGTCGCCTCATACAGGTCGGTCTTCTCGTTAAGGGCCACCTGTACACGGTCGATAATCCTATGGCTCCCTTTCTCGCGGATTTTCGACTGGATAAGATTGGCTTCCTCACGATGCACATAGTTGTTTGCAAGAATGGCACGCACTCGATCCACACCCGACTCGATACTGGCCTGGTCGGTATTCGTGGCATATGCGCTGAGCAGGAACTCCAGCACATATGAGGGCACCAACGCATTGCCCTTGACCTTGTTCACCAGATCCTTGCGGACAGTGACCCCGGGGAACAGGTCAGTGATCTTGACATCCAACGCGCTCAGGGGATCCCCATCCGCGTTGTGGTCAGGACTTTCAATCCAACCGTTCTGGCTCATACCCTGCTCATTCATTGTGTTACCCCTTACGATCGCTTTCCTCTGTGCTCATCCAATTCAGTCGAAGAATCCGGCATCGTCGGCCACCACACCCTGTTTGAAGAAGTATCGTGCCTTCTGCTCAAGCATGACCAGCACATTTGACCCGGCTGTCTTCTCACGCAAGCGCAGTTCGATATTCGTTCCATTGAACCGTTCCGCGTCACTGGTCAGCATGAGCGTAGCCGTCACATGGCGTTCGCTTTTCTCCTGCCCAATCAGATCGAAGGCGACCGGCGTCTCATTGGAGATGAGCACATCATTGTCTGCCGCATTACGTCCCCACAATCCGGCCAATACGGTACGTGCGCGGACTTTTCCTCCAACGGGCTCGTTCTGGAAGAATTCCACAGTCAACTGTCTGCTGGAAAGCCTGTCGGTTCGTTGCAGAATAGTGAATTCCACAGCCCTCACATCATCGGCCGCGGAACGTCCCTTACTGACATGCAGCACAGGAACGACGATTTCCTGCAATGCTGCTCCTCCATGCACATACTTCACACCGGCGCCCTGCATGCGCAAGCGCATGATGGAGTTCGGCACTTGAATGCTTATGCCTTCATTCCGAACATCGTCCATTCCTATCTGCGCGGCATTGAATGTCACGAACGCACGACCCGGAGCAAGATTGGATCCGATGGAGAATCGTCTCTTTCTCACCCATACCGCATCGCCCTTGGGCTGTTCGCTCAACCATTCCGTACCGTCCAAATCTCGGTCCTGATAGAGGAATCCGTGATCCGCGGTGATGATCATGTTATGGACGTTGCCGCTGGCAAGTTTTTTGACTACTTCACCCAGTTCCTTGAACGTCTTCTCGCATGCGTCCACTGTTTCCGATTCCGTTTTCTCCGTATCACCGGTGGCGTCGATATGGTTGTGATACACATACAGCACGTTGCAGGATTTATATAGTTCTTTGATTTCGCTGACTTTCAGCTTTGTCAAATCGTCATATCTAATCGCTTTGCCGCCTACGGCCGAAAGAATGGCGGTGCGCGCTTCGATTCCTTTGGTGCTGCGTCCATCAGCCAGAACATACAAACGGTCTTTGCTGTCGAATTCGAGCGAGCCGTGCGGCAGCAACGCCGCCATGCCAAGTTGTGTATAGGATGGCAGAACGCTGTATTGCATGTTCAGTTTCGCATTGAAACGGCTTTCCCTGTCGATGCGTTCGGACAGTTCCTGCGCAACCTCGTAACGTAGCGCATCGGAAATGATCACGGCGATTTTTCTGCCGGACTTCAATACCGGCGCGATTTCACGTTCATAGAAATTGGTTTGCGCGTCCATGTCTATGAACTTCCATTGGCTTAGCGTATCGACTTGTTTTTGCCATGCCTGACCCAGATCCTGCTGATATGCCTCGTAGGCGCTTTGCAGATCATCGTCCACACTCACCGCATCCGGGTTGGCACGATGCCATGCGAGCACATATTTTCTGTATGCGCCATCGGCCTTGTACAGCTTTTCGGCATACAGCTTCATCCCTTGTTCCGGTGAGCTGATGGTGCTAATGAGTCCGCTGCATTCAGTCAACACGGCGCGAAGCCTGCTTGCTGCGGCAATGCACTCGTATTGGTCGGTATATTCTGCGTACCAGAGCTTTTGCTTACGCCCGTTGATGATTCGTTGCACCTGGTCGTCCGTAATGGATTGCGAGCCCAACCGTTCGAACAGCTTGTTGACGATCATCTCGTCCACGTCGCGGAACAGGTCACGGTCGGCAAGCTCTTCCACGCTCATGTCGGCGATTCGAGTGGACAGGTGCAGTTCCTCCACGGCGTTCTCGGAAAGATTCTGCAGTACCGTGCGCATGTCGATATTCTTATACCAATCGTCCCAGTCGCGAATAATGTTCGCATAAGTGGAGACGGCGTTCTTTCCATCGGAGAATCCGTTCCATGCGAGCTGGAACAGCCATAGCACGAAGTCCTTCACCGTCGGCTCGCTGCCGGCATCAGTATCCACGTCAAAACGATAAATGCGCCGTGTTCCAGTCCAATGGAACGTGCTTAATCCCATGCGTTCGATCACGGTGATACCGGAATCGTCACCCTGCGAATATTGCGTAAGTAGCTCAGCCCAGATGTCTTGCATGCTGTGCCGATCCTCTTTCAGTTGCAGCAGCGTGGCGATCATCTTCGCTTGGAAATCGGTGGCGTCGTCGTGCGCGTTAAGACGTTTCGCGAGACGCTTGGCGCGTTCTTCGCTGTCGAAGAACTTTGGTACGCCCCTCATTACTTCCAACCACTTGTTTCGAGTGTCGGAGGAGGCTTCCGGCAGCGTTTCCGTAAGTGTCACGGCGAGTTTGTCCATGGTGAACGTGGGACAGTACGCCAATTCCAAATCCAACAGCCAGTTGTCTTGAACCGCCGGGGCCGACTCCGTCAGATATACTAGGAATTTTTGATTCGGCTGCTCGTGGAACATGCGATAGCGCACCGTGAACGGAATGTACCGCCTGTCGTTCTCATCACCGATTTCCGGGGTGATGAGTTCAACTTCGCGCAGCGCTTCATCAGTGGCATACTCCCCCACCAATGTTGCCACGACATCCGCGTACTGTTTCTTATCGTCGCGCCAAAATACGATGCGTCCATGTTCACCTGGCTGGCTGAAACGTCTGGCGAGCAGTCTTGTTACTTGGCTATTCTCACTCATGCAGTTCCGTCCTTTTCTTCGCTTCAGCGTATCGAGTGGCGCGGGCAGCACCAATTTTCACTGCACTGCCTTCCTCTACCAGACTCTTCAATATTCGTTGAGCCTGCCTTTCCTGCACACCCAGTATCCGTATGGCGTCAGAGATAGAAATACTCGCATTCTTACGCAGCGCATCAAGAATACGCTCTTTCTGGGATGGAAGCACCTCAATGGCGGCATTCGGAGCAGCACTCGTTTTTGAAGTTGTTCCTTCCACAATCCCGTCATCAGAAAGCGAATCCCGTCGTAATCCCGTCACAATCCCGTCATCAGAAAGCGAATCCCGTCGTAATCCCGTCACAATCCCGTCATCAGAACCTGTCTCTGAGCCATTGCGATAAATGTTGATGCGCAGATCCGTATCGCCGCCGAGGAATTCCGGTTCAGGCAATCCGGCATCGCGCACCTCCTGCAGAACGCGCAGGATGCCACTCCCCCAGTGCTCGATATAACCCATGTATTCAAAAGCAGAGGCCAATGCCTCGTTGCGAATTTTTGAATAGCCCTGCTTCATACGTTCAATGGTCTGTCCCATCGGCAGACGCCCGGGCGAAGTGATCTCCAATCGATTATCGTAAATCGCGATCTGAATGCTTGAATGGTCGATATAGCTGCGATGCACTATCGCGTTGACAATCAGCTCTCGAATGGCATCCGGTGGAATCTCATACACGTCCTGCCGGTACACGCCTTTGAACCGAGCGCCCATATGGATGTTGCGCAACACATACTGGTAGGACTCTTCGATAAGCTCCTGCGGAGTACCGGCGAACTCACGTCGATCCACGAACACAGCTTTGGTGGTTCCCTTGAACACGCCGCATTGCACCACGGATCGGACGGCCGTATTGCCGGTCAGAATCGCATAGGCATTGGTGGGCACCAATTGCCCGTCTTGTTCTGCCAGCACACCCCACTGCAGCAACTGTTTCTCCGTAACCGTTTTGACTTTTTCGGGGTCTTCGGCATTATCCTTCGCGGTTTTCGTCAGACTTGCGCACAATGCTTCGATGTCTTCTTCAGTTACGGATAGTCCAAGGCACTGCACTTGGTCGAAACTCCGATTGCTGCCTTCGATGGTCAGTTCCCGAATAGTGGGCTGGTCTGCTTGACGCGTGGTGCCGGCCACACGAACGAATGTTCCCTGTTCCTGGCCGAGCGACTTGATATGGTACGGACGTTGCAAACCAGGAGCGATTTCAGCCACAATGACTGTCTTACCGGCCACGTCACGCATGGTGATATCGGGGATGATTAACGGCTCGCAACTATTGACAATGGCATCCGAAATAGAGTCCATTACCGTGAACACTTTGTCTTCGGCAATACCAACCACACGGAGCGTCTGGTCTTCGACACCGAACACCAAACATCCGCCTTGTCCATTGGCAAACGCCACTGCGGTTTTGGTGTAGTTGATGCTCCTGGAGAGAGGTGTGAGCTTGTACTCCACATTCTTGGATTCGCCGCGCAACAGTGTTTTAATACCCATATCTCACCTTCTTCGTCACCATTACGCAGCTCCTCCTTCGAAAGAAGGACTCCAAGTATCTGAGATGATACGCTTCTGCCTTGCTAAAGACACCAATGGACTAACTTTACCAATTCCAAACTTATCGATTAGATTCTGCAATAATTCTTCTACTCGCCATACATAAGGAATATCAGGTTGCATAAATAAACACGTATAAAACTCAATAAATGCCTCCGCACATTCCTGCGGAATATCATCAATATTTTTAAGCATAATAAGGTTGATAAAATCCCGCCCCATAATTCTTGGGAAATTATCAGAAAGATACTTCATTCCTTCTTTAAGATGCTCATCCAACAGAGGAATTAGTTCAGCAAAAGCAATTCGCTCTTTTTCACTCCAGTTCCGTCCTTTGCCGGCATGACGATCTTCAATAAATCGATGGAGCCATAAATCCCACACCATATTCTTGCCTTTGGAATCAAGCCGGAATTTGAAAGCCCACACAATCCGGTCCATGAACAAAGGAGCATAAATGCCATTCCCAGCTGTCACGACTTTAGACAAAAGTTTCGCTCTCCGTTTATCTTCCAATCCAGCATAAGTCACTATCCAAAATACCTGTAAGAGAAAGCTTTGTTTCTTATAATCATCCAAATGAGACAGATATTTAAACTCATCAAGACAGCTCTCATAAAAAGCTATGTCAATAAGTCGAATATTAAGAATCGGATTCGGGAGCATCACATTCCAAATAAACTTCGTGCCCGCTTTTTTCATTAAATCAGGCAACCAGCTCTCTGTATTTCCCCGATCAAGCGAATGAAGCATATTGATATTTGTAAGCAATGCTGTCCAAACGGGCGGGGAGAAGTCACCTTCATCATCTACAAAACGACGAACCATCTTCTTTTCGAGATCATCAAGACCATTCCAAGAATCAGCTTCTTGCCTATATCTCCAACGGATTCTGCCCATCCAGAAATAAGCGAGTTTACCAGGCCAACAATTCAAGGAATATGTAACTGGATCGTTCAGCCATTGCTGATCTTTACTTGCGCTGAATGTCGAGCTATATCGTTCCCAAATTTGCAACGCGATATCACTCATTATCTGTAAAGTTTTCGCGGTAATCGTAGTCTTTTCCCCATCAATCTGTCTATTCAGGAAAAACGACACTGCGCTTACTTCATCTTGTCCCATCTTCGGCAATAGCTTCTTCAATAAATCAAGAACCAATATTTGTTCATCATCCAGGGATGTCTCACCCCACCCACGAATGATTGAGCAACTATATTGAACTGCGTCACTTTCTTTATGCCGATTGACAAGTTCCCAAAGAGTAAATCCCACCCGAGGATTATGCGAAACAACTTCAGAGATTTGATTATTAATACTCAAAGAATCAAATTTAACCGTTTTATCTTGGTTACCAAACATTTTTTCTTCGAGAACAGACGGACGGTTCTCTAAAATATCAATAAATTGCTCATCAGTAATTCCAGTAGTTACACTGCAAACCCCTTCAGAATAAATATGGAAATCTGCATGCTCTCGCGGCAAAAAATTATATTTCCGAGCAAGCTCATTCTTCCACTTCTGAGCCTCAGGCCAATTCCCCATTCCACCATTCATATGCTTAAGAAGCCATTGAAGAACATCAAACTGCTCATAAAGCGCCGTTCGTTCATCAGAATATGTTTCCTTGAGGGAATCAAGTTTATTCCTCAGATATTCTAGTATGTTTTTCTTCGAATTCTCTCCCATGCTCGGAGCGGCTTCTTTAAGAACCATATAGACTTCATGATGGGCATCCAAGTCAAATAAATAATCATGTTCGAGAATCCAAGTGATTTTACGGTTCGCATCCCAATCCGAAAAAGCAATAGTATTAATCGCTAAACGTTTAAGAAGCGCAGACTCACTATTCCACCACCGATATATCAGACTATCCTGTTGATCTTTATGACCATGCGCATAATCACGAAGAATGTCGACAAACATAGATTGCAAATCAGACACATATAAATTCTGATCGCTAGGCTCTATCGATGGCCTACTTAAACAAGAGTATTCATTTTCACCTTGATAAGCTTGTAATAGAGCACCAGCTCTTTGTAAGCTGGATTCAGCAAGCAATGCCATCTTCTTCATGTCGAAGCTCAAATGATTATCAAGCTCTTCTATCCTGTCATATGGCCATGCAATCTCAGCTCTAGGCCTTATGCCGTTCCCCCGGAAAGGCGCGGTCAGTTTTAAATATGGGCGAATAATGAGAGATAATATTTGAGGCGATATATCTGAATTGTAAAGTAATGATGGCTCAATAAATTCATCAAGAACACTTGGCGCGGAGTGGCCCTGCATGGAAGTCATTAAAACCGTAAAGACCGGAATTAAATCCCGTCTATCCCGATGGCTGATGCAATAACTGACACATTCATGCAATTGCTCAAATAACCAATCAGACATTGATGATTGCAACTTGCAAAGCACATACAGCACAAAATCCCGTTCTTCCGGCTTTTGCACAAAATCGACAAGGAACCAATCCAGCAGAATCTTCTCATTCTGAGTCTTTGGGCCTCTTTCTGTGAAAACTTCCCGGAGCGCGTCCGAACTCATCAGCCAAGATAGCCATTCCCTCTTTATCTTCGATTTATCTGCTTTTTTCTGACCTTCTTCCCTTTCAATAATGTCAACAAAGCATTGTGCCCCTTCATCTGTAGATACAGCAGCGCTGACATAGTCGAAATCTACATCATCTTTCGGAACGCCATTTCTAATAATGTCCGGCAAACGTTTTTTGTAGGCATTGTAGTCCGAAGATATATAATCAGCCCAAGCGGTTAGTACTTCAACTAACGCATGATGCCCATTAGCAGAAGGATAGGGAATTGGAGTAATTCCATTATGCTGCCATTCATTATCTCTTCCGTCCATGTCCTCCTCAGAGAGGAAAATATACCGAGGTCTGGCGTGGGACGAAATGCCCAATGCAAGATATCGCATAATGACATCGCCAAAGCTGTAGCCAATGAATACAACCGTGTATGTCTCAAATAGCTTAAGTAGAAAACGTGTCGCCCAGCCCTCTGAAAGGTAAGCCCGAGCAAAATCCCTATCGTCAAGGACTATTTCGCGATCAGGGCTATCCACTGAGCCATGCAAGTACAACAATCCTGAGAAATCGCTGCCGATGGGGACAGCCGGTCCATAATAGCTTCTGCCTAAATCACAATTCTGCTTTTGCGCAGCTTCCTCAAGAAGAAGATCGTAATTTGTTGTCACAATGCGCGGAGTTTTTACGCTACTAGCAAGTCTGACGATAGCTTCGTGCGTGGAATTGCAATGAATATCATTGTCACGCATGAGATCTTTAGTTCGCTTGTGAGCATTAAAATTATCAGGCAGCATCCCAATAAAACGATCCAACTGCTCACCATTATGAGGGAGAGGCTCATCTGCCTCTTCAGCAAGCTTTGTGGCTAACTGCTCATAAGAAGGCAGATTGGAGGGAGGATTAAATGAAGCTCCCGCGCCGACAAAGAAAACCACTTCATCCTTCGCGGCGGCGTCGAGTAACTGTTGAGGAATATTTACATCTGCCGTAATCCACATAAGCTGACAACTACTCCTTGCCCAGCGGATGGACGGGCCAGGTCCAGGTGGAGACGTCTTTGCGCTTCTTCTCGATAGAGGGGATGGAACGCAGAGCCTTGCCCATGCGCAGGTAGTTCACCAGCACACCGTCGTCCAAATCCATTTCCAGGTTGCGGGTAGCTAATGGGTACAGGGTCTGGTCCTCGTAATCCTTACACTCGAGAACGGCCTTGCGCAGTTTGGCGGCCTGTTTCTGGTCCGCGGCACGATCCGAATGTTCCAAGCTATCGGCGATGTCGGCGATTTTGCCGGTGTAGTCGCGCAGATAGTTGAGTACCACGTTCGTGGTTTTCGGCGTATACCGGTGCAGGTACACGAGCGCCTTGAACGAGCCCTTGTTGCTGGTTTGACTAGAGTACTGCCAGTAGATCGGTCGATTCGAATACATCTTCACGTGGTCGTTGTAGAAATCGTTCACGAAATACTTGCGGATGCTTTTGTCCAGTATCTGTTCGATGTAGGCGATGTTCGCGGCCAGATTCTCCTTGCCGAATGCCACGGCAAGGAGAATCTACGGAACCGCGTCACGATATCATCCTCAAAGCAATCGGTTTCCGTAACCGGAATGACATTGTCCGCATCCGGATCAAATGACGGGTTCGGAATCTGCGCATGGTAGTCATCAAGTGTTTCACCCTGCGAAGCGAGAATCAAACCAGGCTTATCGAGCGAATACCTGCCGAACATGCAGCCCACCGCATAGGAAATGAGCTCCTTGACGACATCTTGCGCGAATTTCTCGTTGCGCACTTCCGGAGTATCCTTCGGATATGCGAACGCGACGTTGCGCTTCAAAGACACGCGTTCCAGCGGCACATCGCATGGCACGTCATCACGCACGCCATATACATCTGCGACCAGCTCATTATTGCGGATCTCACGCTGACGCTGTTCCTCAGATACACGATCCCAATACTCACGAAGATGCGATACCGCCTCTTCAAGCAAATCTCCCACTTGTGCACCCTGATTAGGGTCAAGCAGCGCAAACCATCGAAAATCCCATGACGTCTCAAAAGAATCCCAATCAGACTTCGACACGGCAATCAAGTTTGATATCGATTCCTTATCCGCTTTCCCATATATAGCATCAATTATTGGAATCGAACCAATGACTCCAGGCTGAAAATTCAGCGTTGGAGACAAAGCCCGTAACAAGGCCATAGCCACAGCACTATTTAGAAAACTTGCAAATACTGGAAGGTCATCTTTCTTGCCCGAAAATAAAGTACATCCACCATTATCGAAAAGAGCACCAGCAGAAGAATACCTTATAGAAAAATCTCCGGAAGTTACCGTGCTCCACGTTAAACCTTCTTGAAGCTGATTTGATTCATTACGAATTGTGGACTTTCGAGTAGCAGCAACGCTCATACTCTTTATTGATCGCCCACTATGCGCCCAATTGATAACTAATTCTTTGTTACCATACCATCTACGATACTCACCGCCTTTATTATAGGGGAACCAAATTGCTCCAGGTTTTATAGAAAATGCAGATTCTTCATTAAGACTCACTTCGAACCAATGACGTAAAAACCTTTCATTGAATCCTGTGTCCAATCCTTTACGTGGCGAAGCAACCGTCTGAAGCTGCTGTCCCTTGGCGAAAGCCTCGAGCATGGGTTTGCTAAGCCAGTAGACGATTGGCGAGCCTGGGATTTGCGCAAACTCGCGTTGGTCCACCTCGAAACGATAATCCGCATCAGCTTGAACCGCTTCAATGCAGGCATCTGCTTGGTTCTTATCACCAGAAACGTCCACCAACCGAACATAAACGCCTTTTTCGTTGTTGAAACCATTCTGAAGCGTGAAAGCGACAGTAGAAACCACTTCGCCACCAATGCTATCGAATGCCCCAGCACCAAGATGTGCCATAGTTTCGATGGATGAGGAATCAAGCAATTTACGTCGCAAAGCTTCGAAGGATGAGAGGAACATCCAGCTTTGCATGGTAATCATGCCTAGCATCGCACAATGCTGAATGAACTGTCGGTTACGCAAAATGAACGCCGCGAAGAGATCGGCTTTACCATCCTCATAGCGATCCTGCACGAACTGTTTGAGCTCGGCGCTCATGTTCTTTGCGCCCATGTATGGCGGGTTCGCCACTACTGCCGTGTATTTGCGGGCAAGATACCTTGTCTGGGTGAAAACCTCATCCGCGCATTCACGCAGAAGCGAATCAGCCAATGTGATTTCGTCTTCAGTGTCTTCTGCCGATGCGGCAAGATCAACAAGCTCCTGCGGCGGCTCAATCAGCGAACCGTACACATCCGCCTTCGCATAGGTATTCCATACCGTGAAGTCCAAATCCACTTGGTATAGGTCATTCAGATCGGCGACATCGCCTTCCTCGAACGAAATCGGCGCAATGCGCTGAATGTTCGGCTCCACCTGTTTCTTGAAGAATCTGCGGGAACGGGAGCGTGCCTTCATGGTCAGGGCAAAGGCGGCAAGGCTTGCGGCTCTCTCGTCGATTTCCATGCCGTATAAGTTGTGTTTGAGAATCAATCCGGGAATATCGCTCGGCGTATACCCTTCTTCTTCGTAGATCTCATACAGCAGATCGAACGCGTAGGTAAGCATGTGGCCGGAGCCGCATGCGGGATCGCACACGGTTAGCTCTTCAGGCGTTTGAATGTTGAGAATATCCTCGTTCTCAGTGGAACCATCCTCCGAAGGCTGAATATAGTAGTCCCAGTTCTTGTACAGCTGGCTGTCTGGATGGGACTGCACCCAAAGCCTGCCAACCGTGTTCTGCACCAGGTAGCGCACAATCCAGTCCGGCGTGAATAGCTGCGTGGCTGCGGGAATCTCATCGGCTCCGGCCTTGTGGTTCTTCTTGAACCCGTCCATCACCTCGTTCTTGCGTTCCGAAATGTAGTACTGGTACAGCCAGCCGATGATCTCCACATTGCCGGACGGATCGTCAACACCACAATCCTCCGGAGTCATAGCCTCCACCGCATTCCTCAACACGGAACCCTCGGCGAGCAGATCGGCGGGCATGAGCAGTTCATCCACTCTGCCGGCCTCCTTGCCGACGTTTTCGAACATGAACGGCAGGTTACGATTCCAGAACCGGCATTCGGATTGCAGCAGCAGACCATAAGCCAGGCCCTGCGGATCATCTGTCATGATGGAACCACTCAGCAATCCTTCGATGCGCTCTTTGGCCTTATCATTCACCCGCAACGAGAACACCCTGCTGTCATACTCGCCTCGTTTCGCGGCTGCAAGCACTTCCGGCAGACCATTCGTGCTGGTCAGGCCAGCTGGAGAGACCACCGGCGTGCCGGTGAACCCGTGCACATCCATGTAACGGAACGCGATGATGCGGTTGAACCACCGGTACGCATAACGTTCCACCACATGTCTGCGGCCCTCTACGCCGCCACCGGCCTGCCCGATCTCACGCTGCAGAAAATCGAATGCACGCGGGTCGTCAACCTGGGCGTCGGAATTCGGCACCAATGCGGCGTCAAGCCGGGCCTGCACCGCATTCATAAGCTGGCGGCGCGCATCCGTTGCGAAAGCTTGCAGTTTCGACGTGTTCATAGCAAGATCTTCTTTCCATTCTCAATGGCGGCGATAAGCTCACGGCGGTAGGCATCAAGGAAGTCATCCACATCATCCTTGGTTTCCAAAGCATCCTTGGTGTGAGGCCTGCTGATGGTAGCGAACGACACGGCCACGCGCGGGGTTTCCTTTTGTTGCGATTCAGGAATGTTCGCATCCATCGGCGTAGTAGCTGTAGCAGCCTGCGCCTCTCCTGCGAGCGCGGTCTTCGGCCTCGGCGCGGAGGCTGCTAGTGCGTTGATGAGTTGCGGGTAAGTGCGTTCGCTCAGTTCGTGTACGCTTTCGCGCATTTTGTAGATGAACGGTATGTGCTGCATGCGTTCCGCCACTTGGTCCAGTTCTGTCTCGACCTTGGTTTGCGCGGCTTGTGTTGCGTGCTGATATTCGGTGGAATCGTGGATTCTGGCGCGAATATCTTCCACGTCGTTAAGCGCGTTGGCGCGTTCGGTTTGGATGATTGCGTCTGTTGCCTCACGCAGATCGTCAATGGCAGTCTTGAATTTATTGGTTTTGCGGAAGATGTTCGGGTCGTTTGCCAGCTGTTCCGCGGATTGGTACAGGCTTGCTGCCGTAGTGCCAGATACATAGTCGATGTTCGGCTTGTTGTTTTTCAGCCATTCCAATCCGTCTGCAAGAATCCTGGATTGGGAACCGTTGAGGAAAGCGACAATCGGGTCGATTACGTCTTCTTTAAACTCGAGCAGTTCTTCGGAACCGTTTTCGGTTTCTTGTGCGGTGAAATCGCCAAGCAGCCAGTCCTCACCCATTCCGGAGGCATAGTTGATTTTCTCAATGGCCTTGTCGAGCTGCTGCACAAAGCCGAATCGGGCATTGCGCACGCGCAGCTGGGTCAGACTCTCCGCTTCCCGCTTGAGCCGCGTGGTAACGGCCTCCGTCAGATCAATCGCGTTCGATGGCAGGTCCGCGGCGGTGAGCCCAAGGAAATCCCTGGCGAAGTCACGCAGCTGTGAAACTTTTCTCGTGTCGAATACGCGCGGTAGATCCACACGAATGGAGTCCTGCTTTTTCGTTTCCCTGAGCAAACGGGCGGCCTCACTGCGCTGCACCGGCTTGCCGTCCAGCGTCAGCGTGATTCTGTCGGAACCATACAGGTGGCCGATGCATGCGAGCGTGGCGGCGTACGGCCAACCATAGGGAACGCTGCCGTAGGCATCAAGAAGGCTCTTGACGGTGGCGACCATGCCTTTGCCTTTGTCACGACTGACCGCGGCGAACACATCATCGGCGGGAACGTCGAGCTTGTCCTGCACTGCGTTCATGCCGTCAAGCATGCCAGGTTGGTGCTGCGAAGCGTTCATGATGATACGGGCGAGATCCGTTTCCTCATATCGTTGCCCGCCAAGTAGGGAGAAGTTCGTGTAATACCGGCCGATAAGCGTTCCAAGACCTTCCGCCATACGGGCCTGCACCTCGGTGGATTTCACTTCCACGGTTCCGCCGTTATAGTCGAACTCGCCATTGGCTGCGGCCTTGACGATGCGGGTACGCAGCTCCGTGTAAAGCCTTTCATTGGCGACGCTCTTGCGGGAGATGATCTGCTGGCGCACTTCTGACTGGCTGTTCTTGTCGGTGCGCATGAGGTATGTGTAGGTTTTCACGTACATGCGCAGATCATCGAACAGTGTCCTGTCGGACATATCCAACAGCAAAGTGATGGTGTCGCGCATGCCCATGCCCATGCGAATGGCGTCCGCACGGTCCTGCGCATTGGTCGAAGTGACCACGTTCAGCCAGATGAGCTGCTGCGCGGACTGTTGCACCCCATCGATGCGCAAACCATAGCGGAACTGGGCACGCTGCTCGCCGTATGCCACGGTCATCTTGCCGAGCACGTCACTGACCAAGATCTTCTTCAGCTCGTCGATTTCCTTGCTGGAGTCGATGTCCGTGCTTTTGATCTCCTGCTCGATATCCTGCTCTTCGTTGGTCAGGTAATTGTAAGTGTCGCCCACGCGCTGCACATACGTCTGACGTTCCAGCTCTTCCAGAACGCGCTTGATGTTCCGTTCCAGTTCCATCACGTCCATGTCGAACTGGTCGGTCAGCAGAATGCGCAGGTTATGCGGTGTGGTGGGGAATCCGTCGACATGCTTGACCAGCAGCAGCACCTTCAGCAGGCGCACGCCCAGCTCCTTTATATCGGAGCCGAGTCTCTTTTCGGCTTGGTTGATGCGGAAGTTCGAGGTTGATTGGATGGCGTCGGCAATACCGTCATATAGTTTGTCGAATGGCATCAGGGCCCCGACCATCTCATTCTGGCTGGACCGCAACGTGCTGCTGATGGTGGACAGCATGGACCGTTCACCCACAGATGCGTGGCGTCCGGAAAACATGTTGTACCGGCTCATCTCCCGCAGCACGTTCTGGAACAGCTCGAACTCATAGTTCACAAACGGATACGATGCGATGAAATCGTCCTTGCTGTACGCCTTGTTATTACTGAATTTCGAAGTCTCACGAGTGAATTCGAACATGGTGCGCAGGTTCGCGTTCTGCTCATCCCACAGCTCGTTCATCACCGACTCATATTCCGGTTTCTTGGTCAGCAAGCGCTTCTGAATGACCTCCACCACGTCGGCGCTGTTGAGCTTCAGCTTGATGGAGAACCTGCCCTGGATCTTCGAAAAATCATAGCTTTGTTGCTTGGTCCGATCGCCAACAATGGTATCCATGTCTTCTTGGGAAGTGACCACCACCCATGCACGCCCGTTGGTCTTGACGGCAAGATCCTCGGCAATGGATTGCAGTGACAGCATGAGTTCTCTGTTCTCACCGATGAACTGGCCTACCTCATCCACGAGGAACAGGATGCGGCGGTTCGGTTCCTGACGGGACAGCCACACGTTCACGTCGTCTGCGAAGTCGCCGACCGTCATCGTGTACGTATCCTCGTACCGTTGGATGATGCTGTCTTGCTCCGGTTTGCCTGTCACCGCGGCATAGGCTTCGCAGATCTCATCATCCCATAGCACGGCCTCACCACGGCCTTCGCTCCATGGTTTGCCAGCCACCTGCTCGAACTCTTGTTTGAAATCCTTGAAATAACCATTGCTCGCCAAATCGCGTTCGAATTTCGCAACGTATGGATTCTTGCCGTAGAAACCACGCGCCTCATCGAATACGCGAACAAAAGCGTACAGCAGCATGTCGGAGGCATTGGATTTATCCGCCTTCTGATCGATGTTGAATAGAATCGACGTGGCTGGTATCGTCAAAGCCTTTTCAAGCTGACCTGCAAGCATCTGGTCATCCTGTGCTTCGGCCTTGCCCATGAAGGCATGAACAATCTGTTCGCGACTCATGGTCGGCTTATTGCCCTTGTCAACGAGTTCAGCCGGGACCTCGCCCAGAATATGCGACAGCATCTTCAACAGGTGCGATTTACCGGAACCGAAGAAACCGGAAATCCATGCACCATTCTGTTCGTGGTTCGACGGGTCGTTGTATGCGTCAAGGAATTTGGCCAGATTGCGACAAATCTCCTCCGTCAGCACATACTCGTTGACCTCATCGTTAAGATTTTCTCATCATTGGCCTTGATCACACCATTGATGTTGCGGTCAATGTCTTTATTGAACAGCTCCTTGAAGCTGATGCCGCTTTCCCCGTTCATTTGTGTTCCCTTCTTCTTTGAACGAATACTTGCAAATCCTGCCTCGTGTCATGTTGCAGCTGACAGGACATTCCTTTAAACCGCTATGCTTCCAGCTGCACGCTCATCTCACGCAGATTTTGCGCACGATAGTAATTGTCTCCCGGCAAACAGTTGAACAGCGACATGACCGATCCTGAAGTAGCGCTTCTTGTGAACGTACCCGGATAAAACAGTACCAGCGGGCGATCATCGATACGCCCTTGCAACGCGTTGAGCAGTGTATGCGCACGAATATACGGGTAAACCTTGCCGATTCCCGTAATAAACACGATATCGGCCCCGCCTTCGCTCTTAGCCTGCTCGTAATGATCACGAATGGTATCGGGCAGATGATTCGCATCGGCACCCAGTATATTGTCGAGCAATCTCAAGAAGTTATCCGTGTGAACATCCGATGAAACCTTTTTGTGGCGTTTTTCCTCCCTTTTGAATATGCGATCCAAAATGCCACGCTTCTCAAGAATCTCCAAAGCAATGTCGTACAAATCCAACGTAAGCACTTGCGGAGCGTAATCGCCATCATCTTTCGGCGTCATCGTCTGCAGACGATTCGCCAACTGCTTGATATGCTCGGCGACTTCAAGCTCCTGAATGGGCGGGTAGTCATAAATGTAATACGGCTGTTCTCCCGCCAGCCCGCTGTTGGTCCGGAATGAACGGGACTCCATGATCTCATATAAATGAGCGAAATCAGCATCAATGTCACGACGCTCATCCACAAATCCAATACCGGCGATGGAATCAGCCATGCTATCCTCCGTTCTGCTCATAACGACGATTCGCGCATCGGAAGATACCCGAACGAATCCGCCCTCTTTCTAAGAATATCCGCCAAAGAGGGACTGGGAAGGAAAGACAGCACCGTGTCGGAATTTTTATCGAACAGCTGTGCCTCCCTCATGGCCTTGAACAGATTGGACCGGAGTTTCTTCGCCGTGCCCTCGCTTATGTTTTCCAGCTCAGGATGCCATGTGGCTTTGTCCGCAATGAACCGACCGTAATCCTCAAAGTCCAGATGCGTATTGCCGGTAAGATAATGCTTTTTAAGTACTTCGCTGGCGAATTCCCCGACGATTGCGTAATAACGGCACATCGCAATCCACATAAGTGTCTCGCGGTCGGATATGGAGGAATATGGGCCTGCCAAATATGCAAGCTCTCCAACCGTGAGCGCACTGAGCCGTCTAGTAGTTTCCGCCACAACGCGCCTGTTCGCGGAATCCGTGCGAATCGCAAGAACGTTTTCCTCGATGGCCTGTTGACGAATCGCGGCAATGGATTCGCCTACCTCGGTTTGGGGAGAACGCTCAGCATTGCCGCCGCCTGCATGGTTCAGATGATTCAGATACATTTCGGCAAGCGCCCGGCCCTGCGAGGCAAGAAGTCCGCCGACAGTGAAGGAAAGCCGGTACCGCTCCCCCTGCGGCACCTCCGCACCATACGAGCCAGCCATGCGTATTCCTCCCTTTGCTAAGGCACAAGAATATTTCAGAATATTCCTAGGTCTGGAATAATCACGACATCCAAGTCATGCCTGCAACCCCTCACCGCATCATTTTGAAACCCCTTCCGATATTCACTGTTCAGCATTCTGGCAACAAGTAATATAGGTAGTGCACAAACTCAGAACAAGCTGAAGTCGAAGGAGACACACCATGTTCAGTAAGGTCCGAAAAACAAGAAGTGATTGCACTGTTGATACCTATGAAAAGAAGCATGATCTTCCAACTGGCACCATTCGAAACAAAGACGGACGAAAAGCCCGCAAGGACAAAAAGCTTGCGACACTCCGCAAAGAAACCGGGAAGGATTTCCGCTGAAAATCTGCTTCTGGAGACGAGGCATCCCCCGAAAGACGTTCCAGGCAGAAGACACGCAACGATGTTTTCAGACAACATCTGATCCGCCTTCTCTGAACTACACTGTTCCTAGAAGAGTTTCCGTGTTAAAAGGGGCGCTCAAGGCACCGGCGCCGCCGTTGCCAGGGGAATGCAGGACGCCGGAAACCAGGCCGCGCACATCGCGCAGAATGCGGGCGACGCCGTCGCGAAATGCGCTCAGGACGCAGGTGCCGGAATCGCCGACGGAGTGCAGCAGTTTGGCAAAGGAATAGCAGACGGATTGAAACAGCTCCCGGAGATCAAACTGACCAAGTTCGGGTGGGGCAAGAAATAAGCCGGAGAGTCACGCCGTGAGCACCGAGCTTCTTTCGTCGTTTCGTGGGACTCTTCCATCTGATCATCATCAACACGTGCCACAAACAAGCCAACAAGCATTTTGGGGAGGGCTATTCGTGCGATGTTGCGCTCTATCATTGATAAGCATCCAGCAACCGCATATAGTAAGGAATCGCATGCGTTATTTCACTTCGGACACGCATTTCGGCCATCCACTGGTCACCGCGCTGCGCGGGTTCCTGAACAATGGCAAGCTACGTGCTGAGTACCTCAACATCTGGCAGACGCAGACCCGCACCGCCGCACACGCGTGGATCAAACAATATGTGCACGACAATCAGACATCGTTCAAAGCGATCTGCGACATCGCACGTCATGAGAACACCATCATCGACAATATCAACGAGATCGTCGGGCACGACGACGAACTGTGGATTCTCGGCGACCTCTCCTACCGTTGCACCGTCGAGCACACACTCGAATGCCTGCGCCGAATCAACTGCCAACATCTGCATCTGATCATCGGCAACCACGACCGCAACTTCCGTCTCCGATTCAATGACATGCTATACGAAGACGTGTTCGAGACCATCGACGACTACTGCGAAATCGACATGGAACTTCCCGTTCTCGATGAATCCGGCAAAATAACGGTGGCGACCACGCAGCAAAGCATCGCCATGAGCCACTTCCCCAGACTCTCGGCATTGGCCGAAGAACACGGCGACTGGCCGAGCAACTGGAACGAGTTCGCCGATATGGCGCCTACCACCGAAGGCTGGCTGCTCTACGGCCATACGCATCAGGACGTTCCCGACGGCACTGATCCGCGAAGTGTGAACGTGGGACTCGACGCATGGGATTTCAAGCCCGTCAGCGAACAGCAGATCCTCGCCTGGCTTGTATCCCGGTGTGCCGACCAATCAAAGTGAATTCCACCCTGAGCATGGATCCGGGCTGTAGGATGCCGGGTCGCTGGTATTTGTCGACTCCAGCACTCCAGGTTTGCAACCATTCGAGTTTGGGACACTTCGGCATGTTCCCGGATCAACATTGCCGACGATGGCGGTGACTTGAGCTTTGAGCTCTTCGGGGATGATGGCCGTCCATGCCATGTTGCCACGCTGCGCCGGATCGCCTACGAATTATTGCGGCACGCCTTTGGCTGCACGCACGAACTGCGCTTGTTCGGATGGCATCAACGGCAGGCAATTGACAATAAGTTTGCGATTATTCTCGATTCCCATGCGTTCAACGTTAGGGCAGACGCGAGATAAGCCTTTCGCATGTGAGTGGCAAAAAGATTCAGCCAGGTCTGACTTGCCCCGGCTGAATCACATGTATGCGCCCGTCTGTTCAGGCAAGGGACTCGTACGCTTGCGCATCGACCGGTTCAAACCATTCGTTGCTCATCGCGCCAGGGTCTCCTGCCGGAACCATGAACGCACGGCATGAGATTCGAATTCCACCCGCAGCACCACTGACGGCATCATGCGCAACAAGTATGATCAGGCGCAAGACCAAGGCATGCCCATCGTCGAACGTGTGCTTGAAGTAGCCGAACACCACGGAGTGCCCATGACTCAGGTTGCGCTTGCATGGCACTGGGCCAAGGGCGTGACCGTACCTATCTCGTGGGCTGTTTGCAGCCAGAACGCGTGGATGATGCTATCGCCGCGCTAGGCGTGCAGCACCATGAGCTCTCGTCGACACGTAGTAAAACATATGCCAACATTGCAGGTCTCTTGCGCACAAACTAAACCATGCAACCGGTTTGATTCCCTATTAGATAAGAACGCCTCACAACCGCAAGGTGTACTCAGCCACTACTACATCGCGGTATACATACAGCACCACTCATCAAAAAACGGAAGAGTCGCCAAAGTCATCTAAAGATGACTCCCTACGACAAATAATTACAAGGATATTCCACCTATGACAAACTGGCGCTGCGAAGAGGAGGAAAAATGAAACTAATCGCTATACTGTTGTCCATCATCATAATGGAAGCACCTAGCTCCATGACCAGCCCTGGTCCTTTTACATCAGCAAACGCTCTCAATACGTATTCCGCCAAGATATATCCCAAGTGCCCTCCAAGTCTACACTGGCTCTGTCGAGTCTTCTGACATGACGACAGGAAAACGCGCATGAAACTGCCATGCCCCTTTTTCAGAAGATGATTTAACGAATCCCCCTATGGATTCGATCCATTTTATGTGCAGCAACAAACCGTTTCCAGACCTCGGCTTGTCAAGGAATAGGTTTTTTGAAGAAACATCATTCACTTGATCCACATGAATTAAATTATCGTCATCCCAAAAAACAATAAGACGGTATTCGCCTCCTGGACTTCCATGTACAGCAATGTTTGTATATAACTCATGAATCAAAGAAAGAACCTCACGAGAAAAAGCATCATCAAGATCCGTTGAATCTTTGATCATTATTCTTGTCTTTCCATGAAACCCAAGCTCCCTTAGGAAAGAGTCGCCTTGCTCGCCGACGACCCACAGTCCAGAGAGGCTCATGTTATCCGTTTGCGCTGATTTTGTTTTTCCATCATTCATCAAATCGACAACATCTCGTACCGCATCCAAAGTTTCTACAACAAGAGCCCTAACTCCCCTTATCTCTTTCTCATCAAAGGTCTTGGTTTTCTCAGCATCCAAAATCACACTATCCAGCAAAATTGCCATGTATGCCAGGTTACCGGCCACAGAATCGTGTATTCTACTGGCGACCGCATTCTCTTTTCGCAGGTACTCGACATGCTGACTTAATTCTTCATACCTTAGTTTGTTTTGTTTGAACTGTGCGGCAAGTTCTTTCCACGCAAGCATTTTTCCGATGAAGTATGCGAAGAACATGACAAGAATCAACATGAAATATTCATTGACAGCCACACCGTCAGCATCAAAGCGCCATATTCGAACCAATGCTACAGCAGAAGGGTAGAACATTCCCCATAATGACTCAATTCGCAGTCCTACATACCCTAAAGCCAGCCAAGTTCCCCATAAAAAGCTGGGGCCGCCATCATCCGGAATGAGACAGCATATTGCAAAAGTCAAAAAAATGACGTTACAGCATACGATTGGCTGTCGTGAAATCAGAATAATAGCTAGCACATGCGCAGCAACAAGGAAAAATGTCACCACACCTGCAGGAGGGAAAAACAGCGTCTCCGTAATAGTCATGGCGACACAAACCGCTATAAGCAGATACTGGGCATGTTCGACGCACCATGAGGTAAACGGCTTTATCCCTTTAATACTCACGGCTATTTACTTCCATCCATTGAATTACCGCTTGAGTCCTATTTTTAGCCCCTAATTTCTTCATGACCCTTCGAATATATGTTTTCACCGTAGGTTCCCCTATGCCAAGCTTGATGCCGATCTCCTTTGAGGTAAAACCCAGGGAACACAGCCCCATAACCTCTCGTTCCCTTTTCGCAAACGTTTCATAGTTGACATTTCCACTTTTGGCAGTCAATAATCTCTCATGCGACTCCTGCGCACTTTCGGAAGATGCATATTTAACATCCGCCCGCCGCCCATTCACTATTGCACATAAGACATGGCAAAGACCTTTCACATTCGCCTTATCCACAAGACAGCTCGCTCCGTTTTCCAGAGCAGGCACACAGTAACGGTCCAGAGAAAAAGCAGTCATGCCCACTAAATCAACCTGAGCAGTCTCCTCACGAATGGTCCGGCACACATCGCAACCGCTCATTCCCTCTAGAGACATATCCACAAGCAATACATCAGGACGCGTCCGCGAGTTAAGACTCTTACTCACCGCGGTCAGACCATCCGATACAGCCCAACACACGTTAGCCTGCGGAAGAATACGCTCAATCATCATCTTCATAACACCAAGCGTCAATCTGTCATTGTCCACGATAGCGATTCTTATTCGTTTTCCCAAATACATCGTCACTCACCTTCACCCCTAAGCATACAAATATAGCCACGCATTGCATCACGTACAGGCCATCACCCAGCCAGCAGCAATAGCTATTTTCAAACACGGAAAAGCGAAAAATCCTCATTTTCCAGAACCGGCATCCAAGATCCCCATTCCCCTGATCGCCCAGAATCACTTAACGCTAAAAGCACACCGGCCGATCCCGTCCCCAAATCCATGGAACACTTGTATCCATAAAGTCCCGGGAAAACAATGTTTCCATTGTTCTTCATCAGGTAAAGATTCAATCCATCAATAATCCGCTCCCACAGCTCATCATCAATACCTAAGTCGCGCAACGCTATTGCAGCAGGCAACAGTCCCACATAACCCCCGAATAAGCCACCATTAAACGTGCAAACCATATCTGAACCTTGGGAAAGCCTTCTAAGAAACTCCTCATTAAGGAATTCCATTGACTCATTACCATCTTTATAGACTTCAATAAAAGCTAGGGCCACACCAGAAGTTCCACAATCCAGATAAGGCATTGTTCTGGGTTTATTCTTCAAATGATCCACGTAATACATCGGACGCTCCTTGTTATCCGCATTGGCAAGATGCGTTAGCGTAAGACGAAAAATGCTTTCCGCACGGGAGCGCAAAGCATCGTCTTTCCTGCAAAGAGAAGCCTTCCACAGGAACAGACCTGCACCCAACCAGCCCTTCATTAAGGTAAAGTCCGCTTTCGAACTCAGCATGTCTTGCGAAGTTAAACCACAATCGCATCTCTCATACACCTTGGAAAGAATATACGACAACATTTTTTCTTCATGCGAGTTCCTAGATGCTCCCAATGACAGAAGAGCCATGCCAATGCCAGACAAACCAGAGTACAAGGAATAGTCGTCAATGCCTGCCAAATAATCAATGTGAGAGATTCCGATATAAGAAAGCATTTCATGACATTCCTCGCGAGAAAACACCTCATATGCAGCCATGGCCACACCTACCGTACCGTTAAACAATCCCGCGCGAACGACATACCGTCTTTCAATTTACGTAATACCGATATATATTTCTCCCGCGCAATAGCATAAAACCATTCCGAGTTTTCCAAACATGAAGATTTCAGCAAAGCCAAGCTCACACCGGCAAAACCAGACCCAATGCTATATTTAGACATCTCATCGCCATACATTGAAATATCACCTTTGACAGGATATTCACCTCGCAAGTCAAGACCAGAGACAATCCCTTTATAAAGAAGTCTCATAAAGGTTTCAATATTCTCAGGATCTAAAAGCTTGTCACAAGCCTGTAACGCTTTGTCGATAAATGGTCCATGAGACAATAACGGAGTCAAGCCAAGCATTCGCGATCTGACAGACCGAAGAAAAGAAACTGCCTCATTCCCAAAGTGCTTTTGCACCATATAATCCTGACAGAACAACAACGAAGGAGCCAGATAATAAAGGGGACATATGGGAACAAAAAGGCGGTGCACTATAACCGCGAAGGCATACCAATCTTGTTGTTCATAGTTGCATACAGCATCGTTGGTAAATCCTGGAGTAGCGATATCTACTTGAAAATCTTGGGAAAGTTTTTTCGCCGCCTCAAAATCAATCAGTTTAATTTCTAAAGAATCATTAATCAGCACATTTGATAAGCTCAAATAAAGAAAATAACGTCTGAGTCTATTATCGTAGACAAGCGATGTGAAATGACAATTGAAATATCATACTCATGCGATCTTAATAGGTTATCAAGCACACGTCTTTCTGTCTTCACATCAAGATTCGACGTTGCCTCATCCAAAATAAGTATCGGAGCTTTCCTTAAACAAGCTCTCGCAATCTGCAATCTCTGTCGCTGTCCACCAGACAAAGACATCCCCTGCTCACCAACACTCTTTTCCAAATCACCAACGGAAATATTTTCATCTAAGCAAGCATTTTTCAAACATTTATTAATGTCTTTTTCTGATGGCACAAAATCAAGACCAAAAAATAAATTTTCTTTAATTGTTGTAGAGAAAAGGAGATTATCTTGAGAGACGACAGTAAACCACCTTCTCCACTCTTCTAGATGCTGCCCATCAAGCAAGCTCTCATTGATAGCAATGGCTCCAGAATTTGCACTATATAGACCTGTTATTGTATTAATAATAGTCGTTTTCCCGGATCCAGATGGTCCAATAATTGCATATCGACCACCCTTTTCCAACCTCATACTAACATCATGAAGAACTTCATTATCATTGTAACCAAATGAAACGCTTTTCAGTTCCAAATAATCAACATTATTATACGCAAAGTTTTCCATATCTACTTCTCTTGAGATCCGATGACACGGTTGATTCTTTTTAAGGAACCTTTGATTGTTTGACAACTCAAATAAAAGGTAAATAAACCACCTACTGGAGTAACCAGCTGAAAGAATAACATTACATATGCAACAAACGAACCGTATGTCAAGAGATGTACGTCCATCAGATGAACACCATAGCAAACAATGACCCCAGTACAAAAAATCGAAATCAGATTTTGAACGGGCGTAACAAAAGAATATACTTTGTCATTCAAGAGATTAACTTCTTTTATTTCATTTACTCGTTTCTTGAATTTTAGAAGCATACATCTCTCTGCATTACATAACTTAACAGTGCGCATACTTCGCACTATTTCTGAAGTAAACGTATTTAATTTACCAATTCTCTCTTGCAGCATCATCGCATTTCTGTTATTAAATATACCTAAGGGAACAGCCAGTATCATCACTGCAGGAAAGATAATTAGAACCAAAATAGATAGTCTGTAGTTAATTACAGTAAGAGCAACGACGGAAAACAGTATATTGATAACACTCGAAACAAACTGAGGAATACTAGCCGCCACAAAATTCCTGACCAGAGAGATATCATATACTATTCCACTGGCGATTTCACCGCTATTTTCATTGTCAAAAAAGAGCATATCTTTCTCAAAAATTATATCCATAGCCTGAATACGCAATTCCGCCACATGAAGATCGGCCTCAGTTGAAATTAGCAATCCACCAATTGCACACAATATGAATTGCGCCGCAAAAAGAAAAGGGAATACATACAGTAAACTAAGATCAAATTTTTTATTATCTATAAAATCTTTTATCAAAAGAGGAACAAAGAATGATAACGTCGATCCAGCGATACTGCAAACCACGCCAAGAATCATTCTCTTGCTAATTCGCATAAATTTAAGCATCAGATTTTTCCGCCAAATATTTTGTATTAGTTTTAAGCAACTTTCCTTTACTGCCTATTCTAGGTTTAACATCCTCATCACCAACTTCTTCAGGTTTTAATCCTAAGCTTTCAACAAAAGCATCTGATAAGTCATCAAGCGCCATATCCTTCATTGACCAAATTCTCTTATTTACCCTAATCAATGGCGTCGCAAACCCCTCCCTCCCTGGAGCTATTAGGTCGCTTCGTAGTATTGTGTAATCATTACTTTTTTCAATCCATTCATCGTACTGTCCATTTAAACTTTCCTTTGCAATTTCTCTAGATATTCCCGCTTTAATCGCTTGTTCGATTATCTTTTCATCAGACATTTCTACATAATCTACTTCTGAAGGCTGGAACTTTTCATCAAATATTTCTGAAATGAATGCAACGACATGCTTTGGATCTTTTTCTGAAATGTAGGCTATGGATCCCGATACTCTGGCCGAATAATGGTCAGATGAACACTTGTCTAAAAAAATCACAGGATGAATTTCAAGCTTAATCTGACCACTCGTATACATTTTTCCTATATCATCATTTAATATTCTATCAATTTGTGCACAAGCCGGACATAGGGGATCTAAATAAAATTCTACAGTCGGAATATCTTTTTTTGACCCAACTTGCACCAGTAGCCCGCCATCATTTGTTGCGTTTGTAGGTTTTCTTTTCACTTCTGATAATGACTCATACGCTTTTTTTATATCTTTAGCGTCACTTGCACTGTTTCTAGACATGAAAAGCCCAATAAATGCACTGGCGAGAAGTATAATAATTATAAATATAGTAAACAATCCGAGAATTGTTTGCTTTTCTCTTTCATTCAATCTTTTCATTACAGCATCCATCTATCAAAATGGCTATCTGTTAACTTCAAAACAGATAGCCACTGCAGTTTAAAACTGTTACTCTTCTACTTCAGCAGAACCAACTCCACGAACTATGCCAATGATGCGTATTCGGATCACAATTAGGATCCGTCGAACAATTTCCATGCGTGTCAACACATGGTGGCCTTTTAGAGGTCATACTTGCAGGTTGCGCAATCAAAGCCTGTAAACTGAGCAAATCCTTCATTTCCACTCCTTTGAACTTCCAGACTCTCATCACAGCGAAACAGATAGAAGTCCAGAAACATTTCTTCCACTGACGAAACCCAGTTTGACACTTTTCTCAATTTCGTGTCTTATTCACTCTCTTATGTCATCCCTTAGATGACATTTCAAGCCATATATGGATCTACCATTTTTGACATGTAACGGCTCGTTTTTCATGATGGGTTACAGACATCATTGTCTGTAACCCATCACATTGCGAAACGGCCATCAGAACCTAGAAATCAGCCCTAGAAAGGACTGGGCATACTCTCTTCACTTGTTGTGCCGTCCACAATTGCCGATAGATCGACAACCCAAATAAGTGAAAGCTGTCCATATACTGAAGCTTTTCCGAAAATGTCACTTTCCATACAAGGCAGAAACGTTCAGCAACGCCCCTCATACAAGAAGAAGGAAAGCGCGCCGTCTTCCAGACCGCCTTGCGTAAAGGAGTCCCTGCGTACAGTACGTTCCGCTTTGCGCGTCAAACCACGGTAATCATAAAAACCGTAATCGCAGGTAGTGTCAGTGAAGAGGAAATACTCGTTCATTCCGGCATTACGAAACACGCCAAGCATGTGGTTGAACAGCTTACGTCCGACGCCCATGCCCCGCGCTTCCGGGGAAACCACAAACAACGTTATCTCAGCCTGATAGCTTTTGCCGGCATCTCGTTTCAACACTTCATCGACCTGCAAAATCGCAATCTGATCGGCAAGTCCTCGACGGCCATCCTTACTTGCCAACAAGGGCAACGCCAAGCAATTTCGCGTAATAGCATGACGTATCCTCTGCGCTGTGGTAACACGGGATCTCAACGAGCCCAATACCACGCCAAGCACCCGACCATCACGTTCAGCGACCGTAGCCTCGGTGGTGCGGGAAAGAAAATCATGCATGTCGATTGCCGCAAGTCGGTGCATATTGCGCAAGTGAATCGCCTTGCGCAGCTTATACTTACGTAACCCGCGCTCATCGTTCGGAACATTCCCGTTATCATCCGACTCATCATCCGCATACCAAGCCTGACGGACAAGCTCTTCAAGCGCGGGAAAATCCGTGCGACGCATCGGTCGGAGCATAATCATTTCTGAAGTCATGCTCCCCCATCCTAGCCGCAGCCATGCCAAAGCTCCGTTCATGGATGGCATAATGCACATAGTATTGCGATAGCAGGAATGCGCAGGATTTGTTGGCATTGGCGTGTGACGCTTGGGGGTCTGGGGTCACGCGCTTAGGATGAGACAGGATTGCGTGCGACGCGCAATGAATGAGAGGTTCATCATGGCAATGTTGATTAGACGAATTACAGGCGCTCTATGCTTAGTACTTGCCGTGGCATGCGCATGTTACGCTTTCGCCGTACGCAATACGCATTCCGGCACGAGTTTCTGGATTGTTTGGCTAGCGTTCGCAGTTTTGTTCGCAATACTCGGATTCGGTCTGCTCTTCCGGTGGTGGACGATATTGCCAAGACTGGTCAGAGGCATCTTGATTGCGGTCGCGTGTATTGGTCTGGTCGCGTTCGGCACGGTGGAAGGTTGCATCGTCAGTAAAATGCATGCGCAAGACAAACCGGATCTTGATTATGTGGTGGTTCTCGGCGCCCAAGTGCGTAAGTCCGGCCCGAGCCTTGTACTTCGCTACCGTCTCGACAAGGCCATCGAATACTTGGATGAGAATCCGAATACCATCTGCATCGTTTCCGGCGGAAAAGGACCGAATGAACCGTTCCCCGAAGCCCAAGGCATGGCTGACTATCTTAAGGAACATGGTATTGCCGAACAGCGCATTCTTGAGGAGCCGGATTCAAAAACCACTGAGGAAAACATCGTCAACAGCAAAAAGATGATCAACGACGATAATGCTTCCATAGGTGTGATCACCAATAATTTCCACATGTTCCGCGCGTTGCAGATTGCCGACAAATATGGTTTGGACAACGCCCAAGGCATTGCGGCCGGCTCTCCCCCGGACATGCTCGTCAACAATATGGTTCGCGAGTTTTTCGCCGAAATCAAATTCCTGCTGTAGCTCACGTTTCGGCAATCTCTTTGTTCTGATTAAAGATCCGAATACGAAATAAATTGAGGGGTGGAATCCATACTGGATTCCGCCCCTCAGCGCCCTAGAAAGATGACTCTAACGAGTCAGGCATTAAGAGAAGCTCACTCTTCGGAAGCGAGTTCGTCAGCCACAGCGGCGGCTGCGGAAGCAGCCTCAACGCTCTCGGCTTCTTCATCTTCAGCGGCTTCGCCGAGGAAGGCGCTCAGGTCCAGGGTTTCACCCTCGGACTTGAAGGTCACGGCACGCATGCCGGCAAGCAGGCCCTTGGAACGGCCAACTTCCTGCACTGCGGAGCCGAGCTGGCCGTTGCGCATGATGGCCTGAATGAAGGCGTTCGGATCCATGCCGTACTGCTGGGCGATGGAAGCGAGGAAGTTGAACACGTCGGCCTGGGAGACCTTGACGTCCAGCTTCTCGGCGAGCACGTCGAGCACCATCTGGTCGCGCAGTTCCTTCTCAACGGTTTCTTCGGCTTCTGCCTTCTGCTCCTTGGTGGCGTTGGCCGGATCAGCGGTCACACCCTTGAGCTGCTGCTCAACCATTTCAGCCTTGACGCCCTTCGGCACCGGAATCTCCAGGCCCTCTTCGAGCTTGGCGATGAAAGCGTCACGAGCTGCGGTGGCCTGACGACCTTCGGCATCCTGGGAAGCGGCCTTCTTGAGGTCTTCCTTCAGCTCGTCGAGGGTGTCGAACTCAGAGGCTTCGGAAGCGAAGTCGTCGTCGAGTTCCGGCAGCTCTTCAGCCTTGACGGAGTTGACCTTGACCTTGACCTGAGCCTTCTCGCCTTCGTGCTCGCCTGCTTCCAAGGTACCTTCGAAGGTGGTCTCTTCGCCGGCGGACAGGCCTTCGAGAGCCTCATCCAAACCGTCAAGCATGGTTTCGGAGCCGAGCTCGTAGCTCACGCCTTCCTGGGAGTCGACCACTTCGCCGTCGATTTCGGCGGTCAGGTCGATGTTGGCATAGTCACCCTTGGCGGCCGGGCGATCCACACCCACGAGGGTGCCGAAACGCTGGCGCAGGGCTTCCAGACGGTTGTTGATGTCTTCGTCGGTGATTTCGGCCTTGGCGACCTCGATCTCCATGCCGTCGATTTCCGGCAGTTCGATGTCCGGGCGACGCTCAACGGTGGCCACAAACTTCAGCTTGGTCTCGTCCTTGGCGGATTCCGGAACTTCCTGAACGTCGATTTCCGGCTGGGCCATCGGACGGATGCCCTTTTCTTCGAGAGCCTTGGAGTACAGCTCCGGCACACCGTTGTTCACGGCTTCGCCAGCAACGGCACCGAAGCCGATGCGCTGGTCGATGATCTTGCCGGGCACGTGGCCCTTGCGGAAGCCAGGCACGTTGACCTGCTTGGCGATTTCCTTGCGAGCATTGTCGAGATACGGGTTGAACTCTTCCGGATCAACGGTGACGGTGAGCTTCACCTTGGTCGGCTCAAGATTCCTGACGCTGATTTTCACGCTTGCGCTCCTGAAAAATACGGTTCTTCACATTTCTGCCGTTAGCAACCTCTACATGATAGCGCGACTCACGGACTCTGCAACCAGCGCGACCTGCCACGCCCTCGCGCCCTGCTCGGTGAGGAATTGCGCAACGTCACGTTTTTGCGGTTCGTCGGTCCAACACAGGTTGCGCAGATACTGCGGTTTGATGATGACGTCCGCGGGGGTACGCGTGTCTTCCGCTATCTGCGCCACCATCTTGCGTGCCTTGTCAAGCGTTGCGAGACGTTCCGGATAACGTTCCCTCCAGACTCGCGTCGCTCGTGGAGCGGATATGCTCTGCGCCTCCTGGTTTTGGGGATTGCCGCTTTCGATGACCGGCCATTCGCTTTCCGGCAGATCAAGCGCCTGTTGGATTATTCTCTTCCACATGCTTGGCTTGATTTTACGTTGGATCGGCGCGTAACGTTCGAACATTTTCTCCTGTTCGGCACCGGCTTGGATGCGTACACGTTCGTTGATGGAACGCACCGCCCTGAATTGTGCGGCATTGTGCGGCTTGCGCTCCGCCACTTCGATGATGGTTCTGTCGGCAAGCAGCAGCGTTGGCGAAATATCGTATTGGCGTGCCAGCTCGTCTCGCTTGGTCCATAGTGCTTTCGCCACAGCCAAGGCCTGACGGTCCTTCATGATTTCGGTGATATGCGAGATGCGCAGCCATGGAACGGGATGCTCCTTGCGTGGCGCAGTTCCTTCGCGCAGCGCGTAATCGAATTCCTCCTCAGCCCATTCGATCTTGCCTTGCTTTTGCAGTTCGGCGCGCATGGTCGTTTCAAGCTCGATCAGCAATTCAACGTCCAGCGCCGCATAATTACGCCAGTCTCGGGGCAGCGGCCTGTACGACCAGTCGGCCGCGGAATGCTCTTTCGCAAGCGTCAGTCCCAGATAATGCTCGGTAACGGCAGCTAATCCGAAACGTTTGAGCCCCAGCAGCCGTGCAGCGATTTCCGTATCAAACAAACGTTTCGGCTGCAATCCCAAATCAACGAATCCCGGCAGATCCTGCAACGAATCATGCAGAATCCATACCGCATCACCCACCGCACGATTGAAATCGTTCCAATCAGCACCTTCCGCAGCCAATGCCTGCGGATCAAGCAATCCTATGCCGGCACCGTCTCTTTTGAATTGCACCAACCAATCGTCATGACCGTATCGGAAGCCAGACGCACGTTCCGCATCCGCAGCCAAAGACCCATGCGAAGACGCCAATGCGCTGCAGTACTCGCGGAATGCCGGTAGGGTGTCGATCACATCGGGCACGCCCTCACGCGGCTCGGCCTGCAACCTTGGCTCGTCAGTCAACGGGATAATCCTCCTCGGATTGCGTCATGGACCGGAGGAACCTAGCCCACGCGCCCACTTGCGCCCGCGTCAAGGCCTCCATCGGCATAGTCTAGTGGCGTCCAAGACACACGAATCTCACACCCGGTTTCGGGAGCGTCGGACTGAGTGCCAAACGTCGTGCTTTTCGTGACTGTGACGGTTCCCGAAACATGTTCGACATCGCACGAACCAACACGGTCCATCATCGCATCCCAATACATGGACGGTATCAGACAATCGCCTTCGCCTCCAGACAACGGCAACGCGGCGAAAGCGACGCAACGCCAATGAGAATGCCAGTCATTTCGGTATTTGTGCGAATACAACATCATGATCCAGCCTGTGGAACGCGCCTCGTCGCATTGCATCTCAACTCCAATGCCGAAACTCGCCATGGCGCACGGCACTGGAATCTCACGATACGACACGCTTGGTAATCGAGGCATGCGTTCTACGGAAAGCACGGCGTCCCATACCTTGTCTGGCACACCGGAGGGTCGGGTCAACATTTGTTCAGGAGGGTCGGCGTAGGCGCACGATCCCCTACCTGTGGCACGCGCTTCGTTGGGCGTGCCTTGAGGAAAAGCATAGATGTCCACCATGATTCAAGGCTACGGCAGAGTCGCCGGTTTTGCGGTATTTCACAGCATTTCGCCACGCGTCGAATGTGAAGATTTTTTCGCGTGGCGAATGCTGGTTCAACAATTGCACGAATATTCCTTTTTCCAATCGCTGAGGCACTTTCAAACGATTGATTTGCCGGAATCGTTGGCTGGAATATGCGTGGCTTCCCGTTTAGTAGACGGTGAAGCCGTGCGATTGGAATTGTTCCACCACACGCTGTTTCATTGCCTCGGACGGCCCCTTCTGGTCTTCCAACGGGTAGGGAATGTTGAGCATATGCCATTTTGGACGGCCAAGCTGGTGGAATCCAAGCACATCGATATGTTCCACTGCGTCGCCGAACGACTCGCAGATCTTCGCCACATTCTCAACGTTTTCCTCGGATGAGGTGAGTCCGGGCACAAGCACGAAACGCACCCAGATCTTCTTGCCGGCCTTGGCCAGACGCTGTCCGAAATCGATGGTCGGTTGCAGAATGCCGCCAGTCACCTTCTTGTAGGTTTCCTCATCGCCGGACTTGACATCAAGCAGACACAGGTCGATGTCGTTCAGCATGTCGTCGGTATAGCTTGCGCCAAGGAATCCGGAAGTATCGAGGCAGGTGTGCACGCCCATCTCCTTGGCCGCACGGAACACGCGGGAAACAAACGCCGGTTGCATCATGGATTCGCCGCCCGAGAAGGTGATACCGCCATGCGTCGCCTTGAAAAGATCCACATAGCGTTCGATCTTTTTGACCATGGCCTCGTAATAGACGGGCTTGCCGTCACGCATTTTCCACGTATCCGGATTCTGGCAATACTGGCAACGCAATGGGCAACCGCTCATGAAGACGGTCATGCGTGTTCCCGGACCGTCGACGGACGTGTTGATGTCCCAGGAATGCACGAAGCCGATATCACCGCTTTTCAGCGCGTTGATGCGGTCACGCCGGTCCAGTCCGATCGGCGATTCGAAGCCTGACAACCCTCCCATAAGCGTTTGGTTGACGTAGTTTTGCGATTCTCTGAGCATATGCCTTGTTGTGGAGCGAAAATGTACGTTCTCAGACATCGGTGTCCTTTCGTTGTATCTCTCCAATGGTTTCCCCACATTGTACAGGGAAAACCAAGGGGCGAAGCTTTCACGCTCCGCCCCTTGCACTCTACCGCTTCACACGGTACCGTTCAGTCTCAGTCGACGACGGCGCCCTGGTGGAACGTACGGGAGATCACGTCGAGCTGCTGCTCCTTGGTGAGCTTGACGAAGTTCACCGCGTAGCCGGAGACGCGCACGGTCAGGTGCGGGTACTTTTCCGGATGCTCGACGGCATCCTCGAGCTGTTCCTTGCGCAGCACGTTGATGTTGGCGTGGTACAGACCGTGGCCGTTGCCGGCGTCCAGAATGCCCACGAGGTTGCCGATGCGCTCATCCTCGTCGCGGCCCAAGCCATCAGGGGTGATGGTGTTGGTCAGCGAGATGCCGTCAAGAGCGTCGTTGTAGTCGATCTTGCCGACGGAGAACATGGAAGGCAGCATGCCATGGGAGTCCATGCCGTTCTCCGGGTTTGCGCCCGGAGCATACGGGGTGCCCTTCTTGTGGCCGGACGGGAAGGCGCCGGTGGCCTTGCCGTATTCCACGTTGGAGGTGATGGTCAGGATGGACTGGGTCGGGACCGCTCCGCGGTACACCGGCAGGCGCTTGACCTGGCCCATGACGGTAGAGACAACCCACTTGGCGATCTCGTCGGCGCGATCATCATCGTTGCCGTACAGCGGGAACTCACCCTCGGTACGGTAGCCGACGATCAGATCGTCATCGGCGCCTTCGACGTACTCGTCCTCATGGCCCGGAGTGGTCTTGGCGTCCTTGTTGTAGATCGGGTAGACCTTGGCGTACTTGCATGCGGACAGGGAGTCGGCTGCGATGGACAGGCCGGACATACCACAACCGAGGGTACGGTACACTTCCTTGTCGTGCAGAGCCATCTCGATGGACTCGTATGCATACTTATCGTGCATGTAATGGATGATGTTCAGAGCCATCACGTAGGTCTCGGACAGCCATTCGAGAGCCTTCTCGTAGTTGGCCTTGACCTTCTCGTAATCCAATGAGCCGTCGGATTCCGGCTGAATCGGCTCGATAACGCCCTTGTCGATGACCTGCATGCCGGTCATTTCGTCGCGGCCGCCGTTGATGGCGTACAGCAGAGCCTTGGCGGAGTTCACACGAGCTGCGAAGAACTGCATCTGCTTGCCCACGCGCATCGGGGAGACGCAGCATGCGATGGCGGCGTCATCGCCCCAGTGGGAGCGGATTTCCTTGTCGGACTCGTACTGGATTGCCGAGGTGTCGATGGAGATCTTGGCGCAGAAGCGCTTGTAGGCTTCCGGCAGCTTCGGATCCCAGAAGATGGTGATGTTCGGCTCCGGGCCAGGTCCAAGGTGCTCGAGGGTCAGGGTGTCGAGCAGACGGAAGGAGGTCTTGGTGACCAGCGTACGGCCATCATCGCCGAAGCCTGCGTCGGACCAAGTCGCCCAGTACGGATCGCCGGAGAAGATCGCGTCGTAATCCTTGGTACGCAGGAAGCGCACGATACGCAACTTCATGACCAAGTTGTCGATGATCTCCTGTGCGTCGGTCTCGGTGATCTTACCGGACTTCAGGTCACGCTCGAAGTACACGTCGAAGAAGGTGGAGACGCGGCCGAACGACATTGCGGCGCCATCCTGGCTCTTGACGGAAGCGAGGTAGCCCATGTAGGTCCACTGCACTGCTTCCTGAGCGGTCTGTGCCGGACGGGACAGGTCAAGACCATATTCGTTGCCGAGGTTGATCAGCTGCTTCAGGGCCTTGATCTGCTCGTCATGCTCCTCGCGGAAGCGGATCCAGTGCTCGATCTCCGGCTCGGTGAAGTCGTTGCGGTACGGCACGGAGTCCTTGTCACGCTGCTTGAACTTGATCAGGGTGTTCACACCATACAGTGCCACACGACGGTAATCGCCGATGATGCGGCCACGGCCGTAGGCATCCGGCAGGCCGGTGAGGATCTTGTTGTGGCGGGCAACCTTGATCTGCTTGGTGTACACGCCGAAGACGCCGTCATTGTGGGTCTTGCGGTACTTGGTGAAAATCTTCTTGATTTCCGGATCCGGCTCCTTGCCGGCTTCCTTGATGGCCTGCTCGACCATACGCCAACCGCCGTTCGGCATCATGGCGCGCTTGCAAGGAACGTCGGTCTGCAGACCGACAACCACATTGTCGACTTCCGGAGAGTCGATGTAACCGGCGCCGAATGCGTCGATGCCAGCCGGTGTGTGGGTGTCGACGTCGTAGACGCGCTGCTTGCGCTCTACTGCCAGATAGTTGTCATCGAGGTACTGCACAGGTGCTTGGTCTTCTCGGTGGCGTCAGCCAGGAAGGACTCGTCGCCCTCATAAGGCGTATAGTTCTTCTGAATAAAGTCACGGACATCAATGTCCTTCTGCCAGTTGCCCTCAGCGAAGCCTTCCCAAGCCTTAGCCTGAAGCTCTTCCGGGGAGACTGCCGTCGCATCAACTGCTGCCATTTCCACTCCTTCTGGGTGTTGGTTTGGCGACGCATCGTTACGTCGTCGCTAGTTACCGATTCTAGCTGCACGAACCTGTAAAGAACCTGAGTTTGAGAGGAAATAAAAGTGACATATGTCACACTTGCGAAGTATGAAAAATCGCGGTGCCGTAATCCGGACACCGCGATTTCTTATATCGAATCAACTACTTTTCATCGGAAGACCAGCGTTTCCATTCGCGATCCTGTTCTTCCCATTTGATGTTGCGTTCCTGCACGATCTTCCATGCATCGAGCGCGTCTTCCCTGGTTTTGTATGGTCCCATACGATGGCTCGCCGGTGAGATCATACCCAGTTCAGGCTGTTCGGTAACCGTATTGAAATACCATTGCTTTTCCATATCACTCCTTACGAAGCGTGTAACGAAACAATAGTTCGTCGCTGTTTTATTCGCGGAACGCGTTGGTGATCGGCAAGCGGCGGTCACGACCGAACGCCAATGCCGTCACTTTCGGACCAAGCGGGTACTGACGTCGCTTCCACTCGGCGCGATCGACCAGTCGCATGACCGTGTCGACGGTGGTCTCATCGAAGCCGTCGGCCAGAAGATCCTCGCGACCATGCGCATGTTCAATGTACATTGCCAACACCTGATCGAGCAGCTCATATTCCGGCAGCGAATCGGAGTCTTTCTGCCCCGGGCGAAGTTCGGCGGATGGAGCCTTTTCAATCGAATTGACGGGAATCATCACGCCGTCCGGCAACGGCGTTCCCGCAGACCCCTGCTCGTTGCCCACGATATGCAGTCCGCCAATGCCCATGCCTTCGGCGGCAGCCTTGTTGCGCCAGCGGGAGATCTCCCACACACGGGTCTTGAGCAGATCCTTGATCGGAGCGTATCCGCCGACCGCATCGCCGTAAATCGTGGAATAACCGCAGGCAAGCTCCGACTTGTTGCCCGTGGCGACAGCCAGAAGCCCCTTGGAATTCGAATATGCCATGACAATCACACCGCGAATACGCGCCTGCAGGTTCTCAGCGGCCACACCTTCAAGATCGAGCTGCTTCTGGAAGGAGACGAACAGCGGTTCGATGGGCTGAATGTCGTAGTGCGCTCCAATATTCTTCGCCAGATCGGCGGCATCATCTTTCGAACCGTCAGACGAGTACATGCTCGGCATGGAAATGCCATACACGTTAGCTCCTCCCACGGCGTCCGCGGCCATGGCCGCCACCAATGCGGAGTCGATGCCGCCGGAAAGGCCAAGGCACACGCCCTTGAAATGGTTCTTGGCCATATAATCCTTCAAGCCGAGCACACAAGCGGTATACACTTCCTCATCCGGATCAGGCTTGGCCGCGATAACACCAACCTGCTGATGTTCGGAGGCAGTATCCAAATCAAAGAAGCTCAAATCCTCCATGAACATCGGAGAACGTTCCAGCAGTGTACCGTCAGCGTCAACCACAAAACTGCCGCCATCAAACACCAGATCATCCTGACCACCCACCTGATTGAGGTAGACCATCGGCGCGTTCACTTCAGCCGCACGGCGTACCGCAAGATCGAGTCGAGTATCAGTCTTACCCTCCTCATACGGAGAACCGTTCATGGTAAGCAGCAAATCAATATGCTGCTCGGCAAGTTCTGCCACAGGACCGCCATCCTGCCAGATATCCTCGCAAATAGCCACACCAATACGTGCGCCATTCACATCAAGCACCATGGACTTATTGCCAGGACTGAAAATGCGGAATTCGTCAAACACGCCATAATTGGGCAGGAAGTGCTTGTCATAGCCGGCCCAAACCACGCCGTCATGCAATACAACAAGTCGATTACGCGGCTTAGACGTTTCACGATCAGTGCCGACCGTGCCAACCACCACAAACAGGTCGCCAAGCCCATTGGCAGCCAGTTCGGCGGCAAGCCAGTTGGCTTTGTTCCATGCGGCTTTGCGGAAGGTGGCCCGCAGGGCGAGGTCTTCGATGGGATATCCGGTCAATGTCATTTCCGGGAATACGACGACTTGCGCGCCCTGTTGCGCGGCGCGGCGGACGTATCGCATGATCTTACCGGCGTTGGAATCAAGGTCTCCGACGCAGGTGTCGATTTGAGCGAGTGCGAAGCGAATGTCTGTCATAGCTGCCTAACCTACCGTTGATTTGTTGAACGTTTTATTGTCTTACGATCGCGAATTGAAAGCGGACCGCACGCGTGTCACGAAAGTTCGTTGAGCACCGTCAGCGCCGCGTTGGCGTAGAATTCCACGCCGGCCTGCAGTGATTCATCCAGACCGACGAAATGCGGGCTATGCCAATCGGGGCAGCCTTTCTCGCCATTGGAACCGATGAAGGCGAACACCGGCATGGTAACGGGCATGAAATCGCAGAAATCCTCCCCCGCCATCGAAGGATGGATTGGCTCGAGCTGCGCGTAGTCGCGCACGTTGTCAGCGACGATTTTGGATAGTTCCATGTCGGAGACGAGCGGATTCTGAAAGTCATCCCAGTCGATGTCTGTGGTAATGCCGTAGCCCGCGGCGATGGATTGGACCTGCTGCTTGAAGCGTTTCTCGACCAGTTCGCCGTCGGACTTATGGAAGTAGCGTACGGTTCCTTGGAAGCTGGCCTTGTCCGGCACGACATTCCACACGTGGCCGCCGTGCAGTTCGGTGATGGATAGCACGAGCGGATGGAATGGTGAGACATTGCGGCTGACGATGGTCTGCAAGGCGAGAATCATTGTGGCGAGCGCCTCGATAGGACTGGTGCCCTTGTGTGGATATCCGGCATGTGAGCCGGCGGCATGCAGAGTGACGTGGAATTTCACGCAGCCGGCCATCATCGGGTCGGGGCCTACGGCGATCTGTCCGGGCGCGTAATTCGGATTGTTGTGCGCGCCGATGGCGGCGGATACGTCGGCGAGCAACCCCGCATCGACCATAGCTTTCGCGCCGAGACCGAGCTCCTCGGCAGGCTGGAACAGCAGTTTAATGGAGCCTTTGATGCGCTTGCGGCGTTTTGCGAGCCAGAATGCGGCTCCGAGCATGTAAGACATGTGCAGGTCGTGGCCGCAACCGTGCATCACACCGTCGTTGACGGACGAGAACGGCAGGCCAGTATCCTCTTGGATGGGCAGACCGTCGATATCGGCGCGCAATGCGATGCGCGGGCCTGGTTGCTCGCCGCGGATCAGGCCGACCACGCCGGTTTCAAGCGGGTTGTTGAGCACTTCGATGTCATGCGCGCGTAGCAGTTTCTCGATATAGGCACTTGTCTCGTATTCCTTGAAACTGCGCTCGGGATGTGCGTGCAGATAATGACGGATCTCGATGATCTCCGGCGTGATCTCAATATGTTCGCTCATGGTTGACGATTGTAGGCGCAACCGGACGTTTTCCTATTTCGTGTTCGGTTTTTGTGCCGACAATGGCGTTTTCCGCAGTTTTTCCCCGTAAGCTGGATGACGTTTTGAACGGATTCACGGGGAGATCGGCATGTCATCGGACATCAAGGCTGCGTTTTTCGATATCGACGGCACTTTGACGAGTTTCGTCACGCATGTGGTGCCGCGATCCACCATCGACGCATTGCATGCGTTGCAGAAAAAAGACGTGAAGGTGTTCATCTGCTCGGGGCGCGCACCCTCCTATATGGGTGTGGTGCTTGACACCATTCCCGTCGAATTTGATGGCATTGTTGGCCTTAACGGCCAGTTCTGCACAACACGCGACGGCCTCGATTACCGTCATCCAATCGACCTGCACGATGTGGAGATCATCACCGACTGGCTGCAATCGCATACCGATGTCGTCGCCAATTACGCGGAAAGCAACTACGGGTATTTCAATCGCATCAACGCCGCTTTGGAACGTACGTGGAACAGCCTTGGCAAAACCGCGCCGAAAATCGACATATGCAATCCACAGCAACGTATAGGAAACCATCGCACATTCCAGATCAGCCCATATGTGGATAAGGCAACGGAAGCGGAAATCGCCGGCATGTGCGGCAACGTGCGCGGTGTGAGGTGGCATCCCGACTTCACCGACCTGATTCCTGCGGATGGCGGCAAGGCGGTCGGCATGCAAGTCGTGCTTGAGCATTTTGGTTGGTCGAGGGACAATGCGATCGCGTTCGGCGATGGCGGCAACGACGTGGATATGCTACGTTTCGCCGGCATAGGCGTGGCTATGGGCAACGCCACTGACGAACCGAAGACCGTAGCCGATTACGTCACCGACAGTGTCGACGATGCCGGAATCTCGAATGCATTGCATCATTTTGAAATTCTGTAGAAAAGGTTTTTAAGAGTTTTCTTGCGATTTTATAAGACGGTTTTCGCGAATTTCTGCGTTTTTCATGCCCTTTATAAGTATTTTCAATAAGTGAACGCCGTGTTGCCGTCGATGGTTCCTCTATATTGGTCAATCGTTGGGTCCGCCGCGTGGCAAACGGGCGGCCCGTATAGCGAATTGAGAGAGGAACTCAACCATGCGTAACAAGAAGCTTCTCGGCGCGCTGCTCGCCGTCACCACGCTCGCGACCTTCGGTCTGGCCGGCTGCGGCGACTCTGGCTCCAACGGCGCCGCCTCCAAGGAGGATGACAAGACCATCACCGTGGCGGCCTCCCCGACCCCGCACGCGGAAATCCTAAACAAGGCCGTCAAGCCGCTCGTCGAGAAAGACGGTTATAAGCTCGAAGTCAAGGAGTTCACCGATTACGTTCAGCCGAACACCGCCACCGAGGATGGTGAAGTGGACGCCAACTACTTCCAGCACAAGCCGTACCTCGACAACTTCAACAAGGAGAAGGGCACGCATCTGGTGTCCGTGGAAGGTATCCACTTCGAGCCATTCGGCCTATACCCTGGCAAGACCAAGGATTTGCAGAATCTGCAGGATGGCGCCACCGTGGCCGTGCCGAACGACGCCACCAACGAGGCCCGTGCGCTTCTGCTGCTGCAGGATGCCGGTCTGATCAAGCTGAAGAATCCGAAGGACATCAACGCCACTCCGAAGGACGTCACCTCCAATCCGAAGAATCTGAAGTTCAAGGAGCTTGAGGCCGCCGTGGTTCCGACCGTCATCAAGGATGTCGACATCGCGGCACTGAACGGAAACTACGCCATTCAAGCCGGCTTCGACCCGACCAAGGACACACTGGTCACCGAAAAGGCCGACGGCCTGGCCGCGAAAACCTACCAGAACATCCTCGTGGTGAAGGAAGGCAACGAGAACACCGCCAAGACCAAGGAGCTCAAGAAGGCTTTGAAGTCCGACGAGGTGCGCGACTACATCAACAAGAACTACAAGGGCGCTGTGGTGCCGGTCTTCTAAGACCCGCTTCGGCTGCAAGAATTCAATGCCGCAGGTATACTACCCTGCGGCATTCTTATTATGGAACATCAATAGGAACAGGACATTATGACGATTCAGATCGACCATCTGCACAAAAGCTATGGCAGTGGCGCCGAGGCGCATGAGGTGCTGCACGACATCAACCTGACCATCGATTCGGGTGAAGTCTTCGGCATCCTCGGCTCCTCCGGCGCGGGCAAGTCCACGTTGGTGCGCTGCATCAATCTGTTGGAACGTCCCACTTCCGGCAAAGTGCGCGTCGATGGTGAGGACATCACCGATGCGAAAGGCAAGGAGCTGGCGGACGTGCGTGCCGGAATCGGCATGATCTTCCAGAATTTCAGCCTGTTCCAGCAGCGCACCGTGCTGCGCAACGTCACGTTCCCACTGGAGCTCAACCATACGCCGAAAAACAAGCGCGAGGAGCGTGCCCGCTATCTGCTTGACCTGGTTGGATTGGCCGATCTGGCCGACCGTTATCCGAGCCAGCTGTCCGGCGGCCAACAGCAGCGCGTGGCCATCGCACGCGCGTTGGCCAACAATCCGTCCATCATGCTGTGCGACGAGGCCACCAGCGCACTCGACTCCACCACGACTGCGCAGATCCTTGACCTGCTGCGCCGCATCAACCGCGAGCTCAACGTGACGCTGGTCATCATCACGCATTCGTTGTCCGTGGCACGCAACATCTGCGACCGTGTGGCCATGATTGATGGCGGACGCATCGTGGAGATGGGCGATACGGAGGAATTGTTCTCCAATCCGCAAAGCGACATTCTGAAAACACTGATCACCGATGCGAAAGTGGAGAACCATCGCCATAAGCATGATTCCGCTTCGTCCGATGAGCAGACGGACTCGCCGACCAAGGAAGAGGTGAAGTGAAATGGGACAGATTATCTCGCAATTCATCGCCGATTATGGCGAACTGCTGGTCGAGGGAGTACGTGACACGATCATCATGACCGCGGTAGCGACGCTACTCGCGTATGTGATCGGCCTACCTGTGGGCGTACTGCTCATCACCTCAGCAAAGAAGGGCATCCGCCCGAATGCGACACTCAACACCGTGCTCGGCTGGATCGTGAACATCGTGCGTTCCGTACCATTCATCATTCTTCTGGTGGCCATCATCCCGTTGACCCGACTGATTGTCGGCACTTCGCTCGGCGTGCCGGGAGCCATCGTGCCGCTGGTCATCACCGCGGCGCCGTTCGTGGCACGCGTGGTGGAGCAGTCGCTCGCCGAAGTGGACGGAAGTCTGGTGGAGGCCGCGCAAAGCTTCGGTGCCAGCAATCTGCAGATCGTGTTCAAAGTGCTGCTGTTCGAAAGCCTGCCGTCGCTGGTGCGCGGCGCAGCACTGACGTTCATCACCCTGTTCGGCTTCTCCGCCATGGCCGGCACCGTCGGCGCAGGCGGTTTGGGCGATATCGCCATCCGCTACGGCTACCAGCGTTACCAGTACGACGTGATGACCGTGGCCGTGATTCTGTGCGTCATCCTCGTACAGATCGTGCAGACCATCGGCGACGTGGCGTCCGACCACATCGACCATCACGAGCGCTAAACCGACGCTTTCATGCTCCTATATGCAAGAATCGGGTCTGAATAATTGCGTTCGGATCCGATTCTTGTATGCGAAGACACTGCTACGTGGTGCGCTTACTTGTTGAGTTCAACAACTCAATCTATGATATAACCTGTTTTTACTCCGCATTTCCCCGACTCGATGGGAGATGATGGGATTCACGGCAAGGGCACTCTACCATGCACCGAAATTCAAGTCAGAAACCAATCAGTATCCGGCTTTAATGGCGGTGATGGTCAGCTCGCCACGGTTCGTGTACCCGAGCGCCGTGAAAAACTTGGATATGCAGGGGTGCACAGTGGTCTCGCTCGGTCCGAGCCGTTTGGCGATATCTTGTTTAGTGGCGCCTAGACAAGAAGGAACAATCCCACTGCCATGTCAGGTATGGTAATCTCAAAACACCGTATAACCTCGAACCATCCAGAACATCGATAAACTACTTCAAAGACAAAAGAGGCGCGGCACGATTGCAGGGGCATTGATGACAGGAACACTACCAAAACAGCATAAAGCGGCGCGCATTATCGAGCATATCGTCCTTGTACTCGCACTGGTCTGGGCCGGCGGCTGTACCCTCATATGGACGCAAATAGACATGCCCCACAGCATCGTGAACACGACATCCTCTGACGGCACCTGCGAAGTGGCCATCGGCGAACTGGGCTCGCCCATGTTCTTCGGCCCAAGCACCATCACGATCAAAGTCTCCTGGGACACCGATTCCAACATCATCGGAGCCGAGAACGTCACAGAAATCAAGACGGACCTGCACAACGACGGCAAATCATTGGACTCGGACAACTTCACCGTAACCTGGCACGGCAACATCCCAACCGTCACCACCCATGGCGAGGAACAGTCGGACCAGAGCTACACGTTCAACTGGAAATAACCACCCCGGACATCGCGCCTCTCCGAGAATAGTCCTCACGGCCGAGCAGATCCCACAGGGGCATAAGCATGAAAATCATGACTACCATCATCATGCGCGCCTCCGATGATAATCGTGGTCAGCTGTTTTTGGCCTTATTCCAAGGTTTTCAATTTTTGGGAAACCTGCCGATCAGTCTCGTCTTCCACGAGGCACCTACAGGCACCCAAAAATAATCCGAGAACGTTCCACCACCCTGCCGGCGCTCAGCGTCTTCGCCGACCGGCACGGAAAAGTGCAATACCCCCTGTGGTTTCATGATGTTCCGCCTGGGTGGTGCCCAGAAGCATTCGCCCGGCAGCACGTCTCCATGGCGGACAATAGACAGAACGATACGCGGCCCATACAACCGTCCCAGCCGCCAATGGCACCCCGAATCCCACAGGCCTATTGCAGACAGCCCAGATCAGCTGGCTCATAGTCCAAAGCCGCCTGCGACGCCACCGTCCCAATGGCAGGAACGGTCAGCTGCGCAGTATGATTTCCGCCCTGTCGGCCAGTTCCCGTTCGCGCACGCCCATAGCAGACAGGATCGCTTGTCTCCGCGACGGCATGGCGGAGGTCGCCCGTGCGACCAATGCGGAGAAGCGACCGAACAATTCCAAGTAATCGTCCTTGTCAAGCAAATAGCCAAGATCACCGATGGCCTGGTACACGTTCTCGTTAGCGCGCCCATCGTACCGGGCACAATAGCAGCGCTCGTCATGCGCGCACAGGTTGCGGTAGAACACCAGTCTGTTGAAGATGCTGTCCAACCGCTTGATGGTGATGCGCCGCGGCCCGTCGTGCGTGTCCGCATACAAACCGGTGAAACTTTCGGCGACCGCCAATCGGACGGCCGGGGACTGGACTTGGAAGAACCATACCGTCTGGCCGAAAGAAAGATGGTTGGCCAGCACCCACAACGGGACCTGGCCGTTGTGGTCTTCCATGCAATGGCGGATATACGCCTTGCCGCCATAGTCGCCCCTGTTGCGCGGGTTGCCGTCCAACTCAAGTATCCGCTTGAAGACCTTGTCGATCAACGCCACGGCGCTCGGACGGCGCTTCGCTCGCGCCGCGTGACTTGGACGCCCGCAGGGCCCGGAGTTTTTCCAGGTACGTGCCTTCGCCTTCAGATAGGTGTATTTCGTCAAGTCGGTGTTTCGTGTTTAGTCATGTTTTTTTTCGGGTTTAGGCAGTTGCATGCATTTTCCTTATTTTCCGGTTGCGCGGAGGTGTTCCTGCCGAACATGAGGGCCTCACTGACGCGGCGGCTCTGGCCGGTGAACTCGAGGAGCCGCCCGTGGTGCACGATGCGGTCGATGATCGCTGCGGCGAGTTTGTCGTCCGCGAAGACCGTGCCCCATTTACTGAACTCGATGTTCGTGGTGAATATGATGCTCCGTCTTTCG